>Ga0207642_10000002_pt1 | contig 658166 bp, 645 predicted proteins | sample KBSMisM22_FD_184309 | JGI IMG/M metagenome (GOLD analysis project Ga0207642, IMG submission 184309) | Miscanthus rhizosphere microbial communities from Kellogg Biological Station, Michigan, USA - KBS Miscanthus M2-2 (SPAdes) (version 2) | ecosystem: Host-associated > Plants > Roots >... | reverse complement strand
GTGCCCCGCCTGGGGAGTACGGCCGCAAGGCTAAAACTCAAAGGAATTGACGGGGGCCCGCACAAGCAGCGGAGCATGTGGTTTAATTCGACGCAACGCGAAGAACCTTACCTGGGCTTGACATGTTGGTGACCGCCGTGGAAACACGGTTTTCCTTCGGGACACCATCACAGGTGGTGCATGGCTGTCGTCAGCTCGTGTCGTGAGATGTTGGGTTAAGTCCCGCAACGAGCGCAACCCCTGTCCTATGTTGCCAGCATTCAGTTGGGGACTCATAGGAGACTGCCGGTGACAAACCGGAGGAAGGTGGGGATGACGTCAAGTCATCATGCCCCTTATGTCCAGGGCTACACACGTGCTACATTGGCGCATACAAAGGGCAGCAATACCGCGAGGTGGAGCGAATCCCATAAAGTGCGTCTCGGTTCGGATTGGAGGCTGAAATTCGCCTCCATGAAGGTGGAGTTGCTAGTAATCGCGGATCAGCAATGCCGCGGTGAATACGTTCCCGGGCCTTGTACACACCGCCCGTCACACCACGAAAGCAGGCAACACCCGAAGCCGGTGGCCTAACCTTTTGGAGGGAGCCGTCGAAGGTGGGGCTTGTGATTGGGGTGAAGTCGTAACAAGGTAGCCGTAGCGGAAGCTGCGGCTGGATCACCTCCTTTCTAGGGAGATTTCTCTAGAACGTCGACCGGGCTCCCCAGTGTCTCTACGGCACTGGGTACGCTGCTCAGTTTTGAGAGACCGCCGGTGGAAACCATCCACCGCGTGCGCCTCGGTGGACCTTGAAAACTGCACAAGGCCAATAGGAGTCCGCCTTCGGGTGGATTCCTGGGTATTTAATTTCGAACCAAACGTTTAACGTTGGTTCGTATCACCGTCAAGATGTTAAGGGCTTACGGTGGATGCCTTGGCACCAGGAGTCGATGAAGGACGTGGACGGCTGCGATAAGCCGCGGTGAGGCGCTGAACAGCCTTTGACCCGCGGATCTCCGAATGGGAAAACCCGGCGCCGGTAATGCGGCGTCATCTCGCGGTGAATACATAGTCGCGAGAGGGTAACCGGGGGAACTGAAACATCTAAGTACCCCGAGGAAGAGAAATCAACCGAGACTCCCTTAGTAGTGGCGAGCGAAAAGGGATCAGCCCAAACCTGACAGGTGTAAGCGGGCACGCGTTGCCTGTCGGGGGTTGTAGGGCGTCATGTCCGAGCTGTGCTTGGCTCGGCGGCAGTTACCAAATCAGGCGTTAGCCGAAGCGAGTGGAACCTCGCACCACAGAGGGCAATCGTCCCGTAGGTGAAAACGCGCTGATCTGTCGATTGACGTTCCTGAGTAAGACCACACCCGTGAAACGTGGTCTGAAGCTGGGGGGACCACCCTCCAAGGCTAAGTACTACCTGGTGACCGATAGTGAACTAGTACCGTGAGGGAAAGGTGAAAAGCACCCCTGAAGGGGAGTGAAATAGTACCTGAAACCGTAAGCTTACAAGTGGTCGGAGCACCTTCGGGTGTGACGGCGTGCTTTTTGCATCACGAGCCGGCGAGTTACTCGTCAGTGGCAAGGTTAAGCGATGAGCGGAGCCGTAGCGAAAGCGAGTCTGAATAGGGCGACACAGTCATTGGCGGTAGACCCGAAACTGAGCGAGCTATCCATGGGCAGGCTGAAGCGGGGGTAAGACCTCGTGGAGGGCCGAACCGACCTAGGTTGAAAACTGGGCGGATGACCTGTGGATCGGAGTGAAAGGCTAATCAAGCTCAGAGATATCTGGTTCTCTCCGAAATATATTTAGGTATAGCGTCGAGTGTTTGCGTTTCGGCCGTAGAGCACTGTTTGGACTAGGGGCCCTACCAGGTTACCGACTTCAGGCAAACTCCGAAGACCGTTACGGTTAGCTCGGCAGTCAGTGTGCGGGGGATAAACTTCGTACGCAAAAGGGGAACAACCCAGACCATCAGCTAAGGTCCCCAAGTACTAGCTAAGTGGTGAACGATGTCCGAGTGCATAGACAACCAAGAGGTTGGCTTAGAAGCAGCCACCCTTGAAAGAGTGCGTAACAGCTCACTGGTCAAGTGTTCGGGCGCGGAGAATTCAACGGGGCTCAAGCTAGTCACCGAAGCTATGGGTGTGCAGGCCTGCGGGTTCTGCACGCGGTAGGAGAGCGTTCCAGTTGCGTGAAGCGGATGCGTAAGCCTCCGTGGAGTGGCTGGAAGTGAGAATGCCGGCATGAGTAACGAAAGAGGGGTGAGACTCCCCTCCACCGATTGTCCAAGGTTTCCTGAGTAAAGTTCGTCTGCTCAGGGTTAGTCGGGACCTAAGGCGAGGCCGAAAGGCGTAGCCGATGGCCAACAGGTTGATATTCCTGTACCACGTCGCTTCCGTTATGACCGATGGGGGGACGGGGAAGGGTAAGGGAACCCAGGCGATGGTTGTCCTGGGGCAAGCACGTAGCTAGTCGCCGTAGGGAAATCCGCGGTGGCGTTTTGACGCGAGGTGCGATGCCAGCTGGCTTGACCGCCGGCCAGTCCCCCATCCCATGCCTCCGAGAAAATCCTCTAGGCAGGATTCGCGTGCCCGTACCGATAACCGACACAGGTGGACAAGTAGAACATACTGAGGTGAGCGAGCTAACTCTCGTTAAGGAACTCGGCAAAATCGTCCCGTAACTTCGGGAGAAGGGACGCCCCAGTAGGGTGAACTCCGTACGGAGGGAGCCCGAGGGGGCCGCAGTGAATTGGTCCAAGCGACTGTTTACCAAAAACACAGGCCTCTGCTAAGTCGCAAGACGACGTATAGGGGCTGACGCCTGCCCGGTGCCGGAAGGTTACGCGGACTTGTTAGCGCTTCGGCGCGAAGCAATGAAGCTAAGCCCCGGTAAACGGCGGCCGTAACTATAACGGTCCTAAGGTAGCGAAATTCCTTGTCGGGTAAGTTCCGACCTGCACGAATGGCGTAACGACTTGGACGCTGTCTCAACGAGAGGCTCGGTGAAATTAAAGTCTCGGTGAAGATGCCGAGTACCCGCGGCTAGACGGAAAGACCCCGTGAACCTTTACTGCAACTTGATATTGGAGTCTGGGGTATCTCGCTCAGGATAGGTGGGAGACAGTGAACCGGTGGCTTTGGCCACCGGGGAGTCATCCTTGAGATACCACCCTTGGTAGTCCGGGCTTCTAACACCATGCCGTGATCCGGGTGGTGAACAGTGTCAGGTGGGCAGTTTGACTGGGGCGGTCGCCTCCTAAAATGTAACGGAGGCGCCCAAAGGTTCCCTCAGCACGGTTGGAAATCGTGCGTAGAGTGTAAAGGCAACAAGGGAGCTTGACTGCGAGACCGACGGGTCGAGCAGGAACGAAAGTTGGGCTTAGTGATCCGGCGGTAGCAAGTGGAAGCGCCGTCGCTCAACGGATAAAAGGTACTCCGGGGATAACAGGCTTATCGTTTCCAAGAGTCCACATCGACGAAACGGTTTGGCACCTCGATGTCGGCTCGTCGCATCCTGGGGCTGGAGTAGGTCCCAAGGGTTGGGCTGTTCGCCCATTAAAGCGGTACGCGAGCTGGGTTCAGAACGTCGTGAGACAGTTCGGTCCCTATCTGCCGTGGGCGTTGGAGAGTTGAGAGGAGTCATCCCTAGTACGAGAGGACCGGGATGAACGTGCCGCTGGTGTATCTGTTGTCCCGCCAGGGGCACCGCAGATTAGCTACGCACGGAACGGATAACCGCTGAAGGCATCTAAGCGGGAAGCCGTCCTCGAGATGAGCTCTCCCATCCCCTTGAGGGAGTAAGACCCCTGGTAGACCACCAGGTTGATAGGCCGGCGGTGCAAGCGTGGTGACACGCTCAGCTGACCGGTACTAATGGGTCGAGGGCTTGACGGATGTTTTTTTACCCAGGTCTTGTGCGGTTTTCAAGCTCCACCGGGGGCGGTCTCGCAATATTTCCGGTGGTGCATAGCGAGAGGGAGACACCTCTTCCCATTCCGAACAGAGCAGTTAAGCCTCTCAGCGCCGATGGTACTTGGAGGGCAACCTCCTGGGAGAGTAGGTCGCCGCCGGTTCTTTACTTCAGCGGCCCGCGACGGAAGTCGCGGGCCGCTCTCGTCTCAGGCCTGCGTCGCGAAGTGGGCGATCGCCGAGTGCCAGGCGCCCGTGCTGCGCCGGCTGCCGCTGCGGGCCCGGCCCTCGCAGGGGCGGGCTGCCGGCCGGACCGGCTCGAGGCCGTACTCGCCGAGGGTGGCGAAGTCGATCGCCAGGTCGACTGCGTCGGCTACTTGGTGCGTGATTGAAGTCTTCTTAGTCTCGAACATAGGTTCGACTGTACGGAGCCCTTCGGATGGAAGCCTGACCCTGCAGGGCTTCTTGCACCATGATGCCGCAAATGGCTTGCCAATGGGGTTTTCTGGCTGAGGTCACTTGGCAAATTTGAGCAGCAGCGCGGCCGTCAGCGCTGGTTTCTCGACGTTCGGCGAGTGGCCGGAGCCGGCGATCAGCCGCGTCTTCGCGCCGGGAACCGTGCGGCGGTATTCGGCCAGGCGTTCGGCGGGGTCGTCGACGATCTGCTCCTCGGCCCCCATGAGCACCATCAGGGGCTTGCCGCTTTTCGCCATCCGCCGGTCGAGTGGATCTTCGTCGGAGTAGTCCCCAGATCCCTCGGGGGAGTCGTGGTAGGAGCTGTAGGTCATCCGGTTGACGTCTTCGACGAACTCGTCGGGGACGTCGAAGCCGGGGGCGAAGGCGACCTCGAGGCCTTTCTTGACCGCGAAATCCGGCTTGATCCGCCAGAAGAGCTCGCCGACGACCGGCGCGAAACCGAGCTTGGCGACCAGGCCGAGGCTGTCTCCCTTATGGCTTGGCGGCGTGTCGATGATCATCACCTTCCTGACCAGCTGCGGCGAGCGTTCGGCGAGGGCGGTGACGACCGAGCCGCCGAGCGAGTGGCCGGCGACGACCGCCTTGCGTACGCCGAGCCGGGCCATCGCCTGGGCGACGAGGTCCGCCTGGTGGGGGATCGTGTAGCCCGACGTCGGCTTTTCGGAGCCGCCGTGCCCGAGTAGGTCGACGGCAAGCACGCGGTGGGTGCGATCCAGGCGCGGCATCATCTGGTCCCACCAGTTGATCGCACAGCTGAAGCAATGGACGAGGACGATCGGGCTGCCTCGTCGCGGGCCGCGGTCGACCACCTCGATCTTGCCGCCGGGCAGGTCGAGGATACGCCCGCCGGGTTCGGTCACCCCGGCTTCCTTGGTTTCGTGCTCGACGACCACGGTGTTGACGGTGAGCAGCGCCGCGAGCACGATCACTGCCCCGATTGCGATCTTCGCCCCTCTGCCCATGACGGTCGTTACCCTAGCCGGACGATGAGGCGCGAGGATCGTTGATGGAGAAATTCGTCATCCAGGGCGGGGTGCCGCTCTCCGGCGAGCTGACCGTCGCCGGCAACAAGAACGCGGCGCTGCCGATCCTCGCCGCCTGCCTGCTGACGGAGGAGGAGGTGCTGCTCGAGCGCGTGCCGCGGATCCGCGACACCGAGGCCCAGATTGCCCTGCTCGAACGGCTCGGGGTCGAGGTCGAGTGGACCTCGGACAACGGCGTCCGCCTCTGCGCGGCCGGCGTCACCGACGCCGTGGTCGACGAGGAGCTCTCCAGCCAGATTCGCGCTTCGTTCCTGCTCGCCGGGCCGCTGCTCGCCCGCTTCGGCGAGGCCCGTATGCCGCCGCCGGGCGGCGACTTCATCGGCCGCCGGCGCCTTGACGCCCACCTCGACGCATTCAAAGACCTCGGTGCCCGCGTCGAGGGCGACCGCTGGATCGAGCTGAGCACGCCGCCCGAGGGGCTCTGCGCCTGTCACATCTTCATGGACGAGCCCTCGGTGATGGGCACCGAGAACGCGCTGATGGCGGCGGCGCTGACGGCGGGACCGACGACGATCGGCAATGCCGCCTGCGAGCCTCACGTCCAGGACCTGGCACGCCTGCTGACCGCGATGGGCGCCAAGGTGGAAGGGATCGGCTCCAACGTGATGACGGTGCACGGGCGCGACCGGCTCGGCGGCGCCGAGCACACGATCTGCGCCGATCACATCGAGGTCGGCAGCTTCATGGCCCTGGCCGCGGCAACCGGCGGCGACGTGCGCATCCGCGACGTCGACCCGGCCGACCTGCTGATGACGCGCCGGCAGTTCCGCCGCCTCGGGCTGCGCTCGGAGGTCGAGGGCAACGACGTCGTCGTACCGCCCGGGCAGCGCCTGCAGATCCAGGCCGACCTCGGCGACGCGATCCCGAAGATAGAGGACGGGCCCTGGCCGGCCTTTCCGGCCGATCTGACCTCGATCGCGCTCGCCCTCGCCACGCAGGCCGATGGCGAGATCCTGATCTTCGAGAAGATGTTCGAGAACCGCCTCTTCTTCGTCGACAAGCTCGTCGCGATGGGCGCTCGGATCACGCTGTGCGATCCCCACAGGGCGATCGTCAGCGGTCCGAGCCGTCTTCACGGCGAACGCGTCGAGAGCCCCGACATCCGCGCCGGGATGGCGATGCTCATCGCCGCTCTCGCCGCCGAGGGGACCTCGGAGATCGGCAACATTCGCCAGATCGACCGCGGCTACGAGCAGATCGACGAGCGCCTGCGCGGCCTCGGCGCCCAGATCGAACGGGTCTCATCAGAGGTCCCGGCCTAGCAGGGCTTTCCCGCCCGCTCTCGTAAGGTGCGGCGGATGATCCATCCGATTCCACCTGGCACTCGCGACGTCCTCCCGGACGAGATGCGCGAGCTGCGACGCTTGCACCTGGCGATGATCGAGGTGTTTGAGGACCGTGGCTACGGTGAGGTCTCGACGCCCGCGATCGAGTACGACGAGGTGCTGGCGCGCGGCGACGGGCGCACCGCCGCTTCGGCCTACCGTTTCTTCGACGAGCGCGGCGACCTGCTCGCCCTGCGCTCCGACATGACCGTGCCGATAGCGCGGCTGGTCGCCAGCCGTTATGCCGGCGCCGAGATGCCGCTGCGGCTCTGCTACCTGGCCAACGCTTTTCGCGCCGTGCGCCCGCAGCGCGGTCAGATGCGCGAGTTCGCCCAGGCCGGCGTCGAGCTGATCGGCGCACCGGCGCCGGAGGGAACTGCCGAGGTGGTCGAGGTGCTCGAGGCGACCCTCGATGCGGCCGGTCTCAACCGAGCCGTGATCGGCCTCGGCGACGCCGATCTCTACCGCCAGCTGCTGGCCGAGCTCGGGGTCGAGGGGGAGGCGCGCGAAGCCGTCCTCGGCAAGCTCGCGGCGCACGACCTGGTCGGGCTGGAGGGGGAGCTCTCCTCACTGGACGGCATCGGCGACGAGCAGGTGGCCACCTGTATGGCTCTCTCGCAGCTGCGCGGCGGGCGCGAGGTGCTCGAGGAGGCGCGCGCACTCGGTGGCGACGCGGTCGAGCGCGCTACGGCGCGACTGGGCGAGACCTTCGAAGCCCTCGAGGCGCGCGGCGTGGCGGACCGGGTCCAGATCGATCTCGGGCTGTTGCGCGACCTCGGCTATTACAGCGGCGCGATCCTCGAGGTCTACGACCCTGCTCTGGGGCACGTGCTCGGCGGCGGCGGGCGTTATGACGGCCTCCTGGAGCACTTCGGCCTCGACCTGCCGGCGGCGGGCTTCGCCCTCTATCTCGAGCGCGTGCACGTCGCCCAGATGGAGGAGGGCTCATGAGCGCGGAAGCGAGCCCAATGAGGCATGGCTGGTTCTTCGCGCTGCGAGCGAAGCGCGAGGTTGTCCAGTGAGCGTCGAGGTCGCCGGCATGGGCCGCGCCAAGGCCGACGGGCCGCTGAAGCTTGCCGTGCCGCGCGGCGCCCTCTTCGGGGAAACGCTTGACGCGCTCGACGCGATCGGGATCGACACCGCGGAGCTGCGCGGCGAGTCGCGCTCGCTGATCTTCGAGACAGGTGAGATCACGCTGGTGACGATGCGTCCGTCCGACGTCCCGACCTATGTCGAGGCCGGCGCCGCCGACGTCGGCATCACCGGCAAGGACGTCCTGCTCGAGCAGGCGGACCGGGTCGTCTACGAGCTGCTCGACCTCGGCTTCGGCCGCTGCCGCATGGTCCTCGCTGGGCGCAAGGGCGACGCCAAGCTGGGCGAGTCCGAGCGCCGCCTGGGCATGATGCGGATCGCGACCAAGTACCCGCGTACGGCCCAGCGCCACTTCGAGTCGACCGGTCACCAGGTCGAAGTGATCGAGGTCAAGGGCTCGGTCGAGTTGGCGCCGCTGATCGGCCTCGCCGACGGCATCGTCGACCTGGTCGCCACCGGCCGCACCTTGGAAGAGAACGACCTCGAGGTGCGCGAGGAGATCCTCGAGTGCACGGCGCGCTTCGTCGCCAACCGGGTGGCGCACAAGTTGCGGGCTACCGAGGTAGACGAGCTGACCGCGAAGCTACGAGAGCAATTGGCGCCATGAGACTGCGGCGCTTCGAGTGGGCGGGTGCCGCCCCGACCGCGCGGGCCGTGCGCGCCTGGACCGCGGAGTCCGCGCCTGAGGTCGACTTGGTGCCGATCGAACGCGAAGTGCGCGAGGAAGGAGACGCCGCGCTGCGGCGCCTGACCGAGCGCTTCGACGCAACCGAGCAGCCGCTCGACTCGCTGTGGGTGGAGCGGGCGGACGCTGACGAGGCGCTGGCGGGCATCGACACGGGCCTGCGCGAGTCGCTCGAACTCGCCGCCGCCAACGTGCGGGTGGTTGCCGAAGCCCAGCTGGGCGGGGCGACCCAGGCCGTGCGGCTCCCCCAGGGACAGACGGTGCGCGTCGGCGAGCTGCCGGTGGCCTCGGCGGGCGTCTACGCGCCCGGCGGGGGGGCGGCCTATCCATCCAGCGTCCTGATGGGCTGCATACCGGCCAGGGTGGCGGGCGTCGGGTCGTTGACGCTGGTGACGCCGCCGGGGCCCGACGGCCGCATCGACCCGCTCGTGCTCGCCGCGGCGGCGCTCTGCGACGTCGACGAGATCCACCCGATCGGCGGCGCGCAGGCGATCTTCGCGCTCGCCTTCGGCACGGAGACCGTGCGCGCGGTCGACGTCATCGCCGGACCCGGGAACCCCTGGGTGACGGAGGCGAAGCGGGCCGTCTACGGCCAGGTCGGAATCGACTCGCTCGCCGGTCCATCGGAGCTGATGCTCGTCGCCGGCCACGACTCGGACGTCGAGTGGGCGGCCCTCGACCTCTGCGCGCAGGCGGAGCACGGCGGCGGCGGGGCGCTCGTCGCCGTCGCCGTCGAGGAAGCCGTGCTGGAGGCGATCGGTGAGGCGACGGAGCGAGCGGCGGCTGCTCGACCGGGGGTCGGCGACGCCCCGCTGGCGCTCGTCCAGGTCCCCGACCTAAGCGATGCGATCGACTTCGCCAACGGCTTCGCGCCCGAGCACCTGGAGCTGCTCGAGGATGACGCGGTTCTGCTCGCGGGCAAGGCGACGACTGCCGGCTGCGTCTTCGCCGGCCGCTACGGAGCCACGGCCTTCGGCGACTACGTGGCCGGTTCCAACCACATTCTCCCGACCGGGGGCGCGGGGCGCTTCTCGGGCCCGCTTTCGCCGCGAGCATTCCGGCGCCCGGCGGCCACCGTGGAGGTGACGGCGGCGGCCGCGTCGAAGCTTGCTCCGCACGCCGACGCCCTCGCCCGGGCCGAGGGATTCCCCGTCCATGGCGAGTCGGCGATGATTAGGGCAGAGCCATGAGCCGCACAGCGACGAGAGAGCGCAGCACCGCCGAGACGCAGATCAAGCTCTCGCTCGACCTCGACGGGGGGGAGGCGAGCGCGTCCACCGGCGTTGGCTTCCTCGACCACATGCTCGACCTGCTGGCCCGTCACGGGCGGCTCGGTCTGCGGGTCGAGGCCAGCGGCGACCTCGAGACGGGTGCGCACCACACGGTCGAGGACGTCGGCATCGTGCTCGGGCAGGCGCTCGACGAGGCGCTCGGCGACCGGGCCGGTATCCGCCGCTACGGCTCTGCCGTGGTGCCGATGGACGAGTCGCTGGCGGAGTGCGCGATCGACATCTCCGGGCGTCCGTTCTGTGTCTTTGACGCCGACCTGCCGGTCGCCTCGATCGCCGGCTTCGACACCGAGCTGGCCGAGGAGTTCTTCCGCGCCGTCTCCAACAGTGCCAAGCTGACCCTGCACGTCTCGGTCCGCTACGGCAGCAACGCGCACCACATGATCGAGGCCTGCTTCAAGGCTTTCGCGCGGGCGCTACGGGTCGCCGTCTCGATCGACCCCGACGAGAGCGGCGTGCCCTCGACCAAGGGGACCCTGAGCGAATGAGCGGCGCCCGGATCTGCATCCTCGACTACGGGATGGGCAACCTGCGCTCGGTCGAGAAGGCGCTCGAGCACGTCGGTGCGACTGCGACGATCGCCCGCGACCCGGAGACGATCCGCGCGGCGGAGGGGCTGATCCTGCCCGGCGTCGGCGCCTTCCCGAAGGCGATGGCGGGGGTGCGGGGGCTTGGCTTGGATGAGCTGATCGCCGAGCGACGCGACGCCGGCGTGCCGATACTCGGCATCTGCCTCGGGCTGCAGCTGCTCTTCGACTCGACCACCGAGCTCGGCGGCGCCGAGGGCCTCGGCCTGCTGCCGGGGCCGGTCGAAGAGCTGGAGGCGTCCGGCCTCAAGGTCCCGCACATCGGTTGGTCACCGGTGCGCTGGGAGCGCGAGTCGCGCCTCGCCGAGGGGATCGAGTCCGAGACGCCCTTCTACCACGTGCACTCCTTCGCGCCGCGCCCGCAGTCCGACGACGTCGTCGGGACGGCCGTCTACGGCGCTCGCTTCGCCTCCGTCGCCGAGCGCGACGACGTCTTCGGCGTTCAGTTCCACCCGGAGAAGTCGAGCGCGGCCGGCCTGCGCCTGCTCTCCAACTTCGCCGGAATCTGCGCTGCCGTGCCGGCGTAGGCGATGCTCCTCTATCCCGCGATCGACGTCCGCGGCGGCCAGGCCGTGCGCCTGACCCAGGGCGACTACGAGCGCGAGACCGCCTACGACGCCGACCCCGTCGACGCGGCGCTGCGCTGGGCGGACGAAGGAGCCGAGTTCCTGCACGTGGTCGACCTCGACGGCGCCAAGGCGGGCGAGCCGCGCAACCTCGACGCGATCGGACGCATCGCCGCCGCCATCGATTGCCCGATCCAGGTTGGCGGAGGGCTGCGTAACGACGAGTCGGTGGCAGCGGTCTTGGACGCGGGAGCTTTGCGAGTCGTAATCGGCACCGCCGCCCTGCGCGATCCGGAGTTCCTCGACCGGGTGCTGGCCGAGCACGGCGACCGCGTCGTCGCCTCCGTCGACGCCCGCGACGGCAAGGTCTCGCTCTCGGGTTGGACCGAGACCAGCGACGTCGACGTCGCCGAGGCGGTGGCGGAGCTCGGCAGGCGCGGCGTCGCCCGCTTCCTCTGCACCGCAATCGAGGTCGACGGCACGATGGAGGGCCCCGCTCTCGACGAGCTCAACCGGATCGCTGCGGCGACCGGGGCCCAGGTGATCGCCTCTGGCGGGGTGGGCACCCTCGACCACCTGGGGCAGCTCGCCCGCGACGCCGCACCGAACGTCGAGGGCGCCATCGTCGGCCGCGCCCTCTACGAGCGCCGCTTCACCGTCGCCGAGGCCATCGCTGCCCTAGCCTGAACCGGGCAATGGTTCTCAAGCGCGTCATACCGTGCCTCGACGTCGATGCCGGGCGGGTCGTTAAGGGGACGAACTTCGTCGGTCTGCGCGACGCGGGCGACCCGGTGGAGCTGGCCGAGCGCTATGACGCCGAGGGCGCGGACGAGCTCGTCTTCCTCGACATCACCGCCTCGCACGAGAAGCGCGACACGATCGTCGAGCTGGCGCGGCGGACGGCCGACAACGTCTTCATCCCCTTCACGATCGGCGGTGGCATCCGCTCTGTCGAGGACGCGCAGGCGGTCCTAGACGCCGGCGCCGACAAGGTCTCGGTCAACTCCTCGGCCCTCGCCCGCCCCGAGCTCCTCGCCGAGCTCGCCGACCACTTCGGCGCCCAGTGCGTAGTGATCGCGATCGACGCCAAGCGCGAGGACGGCGGCTGGGGCGTCTACGTCAACGGCGGCCGCAAGAAGGTCGAGGGCCGCGAGGCCGTCGCCTGGGCCGCGGAGGCAGTTGAGCTCGGAGCCGGCGAGGTTCTACTTACCAGCATGGACCGCGACGGCACCAACGACGGCTACGACCTGGAGCTCACGAAAGCCGTCGCGGACGCCGTCTCCGTCCCCGTCATCGCCTCGGGTGGAGCCGGCACGCTCGATCACTTGAACGAGGCGATTACCGACGGTGGCGCCGATGCGGTCCTCTGCGCCTCGATCTTCCACTACGGCACGTACACGATCCATCAGGCCAAGGAGCAGATGGCGTTTGCGGGCATCCCTGTACGACGTTAGGAGGCGGATGCCGCAGGTATCCCCTCGCCCGGACAATTGCCGGTCTAATAGACCGGCAATTTGAGTATCCGCCCGTTCGAGGGGATACCCGCGGCATCCGCCCTCAACCGAGGTCTTCTGCAAGACCGGAGACGCCGGTGGAGCCCAAGATCTCGAATCGGTCCAGTTCGTACGGAGCTCCGCGGTCGGCGTAGCCAGGAATCTCGGTTGTAGCTCCTGTGTAACCGGCCGCTTTGACAGCAACGATCACGGTCGAATCAAACTGGCCCGCCGGGTAGCAGAAGTTGGCCACCGGCACGTGGTATTCGCGGCGCAGCATCTTCCGCGAGCCCGTCACTTCTTCTTTGAGCTGTTCGGGTTCGAGGGTCGTCAAGTCGAGATGGTGGATGGTGTGCGCCGCCAACTCCCAGCCGGCGTCGATCATCGCTTCCACGTTGCTCGTGTAGAGGTCGGAGCCTTCCGCCTTGAGGTTGAGCACGCCCGGCCAGCCGTGGGCGAGCAGCTCCGACAGCGCGTAGGTGAACTGCGGCCGGTAGCCGTCGTCGAAGGAGATCACGACCGGCTTGGCGGGCAGCGTGCCGCCGTGGTACCAGGCCTGCTCGACCGTTTCCAGCGTCACCGCTTCGTAGCCGTGGTCGTCGAGCCAGTTGATCTGGCGGTGGAAGTCGGGTCGGATTACGTACAGCTCCGGTAGGGCGCGCCTTCGGGGGCCGGGCCGAGCACGTGGTACTCGAGGATCGGCACCGGGCCAGTGTGAGGGCGCCAGTTCGGCTGGGGCGTGGCGTTGCGAACCTCCCCGGCAGGTGTGGTTGCGCCGGCAGGCGCCGTGGCGCCGCGAGGGTGCCGACGGCCGCCTGATGAGCCCCCGAGGTTCGCGGCGACGACGCCGACCGTGGCCCCGATGACGATCGCCAGTGCCGCGACCGCTGCTGCTCGTCTCCCCGGCACGCGATCATGGTAGGCGCAGATGGCGACGGGGAAGGACCACAGCGAGAGCATCGCCGAGGCGCTCGGGCACATGCACCCGGAGCTCGACGCCGTGCGCGGGGCGGGCGGCGATTCCGTCTACCTCGTCGGCGGCGCCGTGCGCGACCTGCTGCTCGGGCGCGGGCGTGCCGACATCGACCTCGTCGTCGAGGGGGACGCGGCGGCCTTCGCAGACCGCCTCGGGGCCGAGGCGGTCTCGCACGAGCGCTTCGGCACGGCTAAGGTCAGGCTCGACGGGCACGAGGTCGACCTCGCCAGCGCTCGCTCGGAGAGCTATCCCCATCCGGGAGCTCTTCCCGTAGTCGAGCCGAACGCGACGCTGGACGAGGACCTCGGCCGCCGCGACTTCACGATCAACGCGATGGCGATCGCGCTCGACGGAAGCGCGCGGCTGGTCGACCCGCACGGCGGCCAGGCCGACCTCGCGACCCGGCAGCTGCGCGTCCTCCACCCTCGCTCCTTCGAGGATGACCCGACGCGGGCGATTCGCGCCGCCCGCTACGCGGCCCGCTTCGGCTTCGCGCTCGAGCCGCAGACCGAGGAGCTGCTCCGCAGGACGGACCTGACGACTGTCTCCGGTGACCGCCGCGACGCCGAGCTGGCGCGCCTTGCGGCGGAGCGACGCGCGCCGCGGGGCTTCGGCCTGCTCGCCGAGTGGGGCCTGATCGAGCTGCGCGAGGGGGGAGAGGCCCTCGCCGAGACGGTCGACGAGCTGCTCACGGCCCCGCCCTGGCAGGGCCAGGCGGGCCGCGCCCCCGCGCTCCTTGCGGCCGCGCTCGGTCCCCCCGGCGGCGAGGTGGCTCTCGCCGCGAGTCGGCCTGAGCGCCCCTCCGAGGCTGTCGCGCTCGCTTCCGGGTACGGTCCGGTTGAGCTGCTCCTTGCGCGAGCGCTCGGCGCCGAGTGGCTGGACAGCTATCTCGAGGAGTGGCGCGGCGTCGAGCTGGCGATCGACGGCGAGGACCTGGTCGCGGCGGGCATCGGCGAGGGACCTGCCGTGGGGCGGGGGCTGAGCGCGGCACTGCAGCGCAAGCTCGACGGCGAGATCGACGGCCGCGAGGAGGAGCTTTCGACGGCGCTCGAAGCCGCAAGGGATCCCGATGGAGTGGCGTGAGGCCGACGGAAAGCGCTGGCTGGAGGCGCGCCTGCCCGGGGCCATGGCGGCCTTCACGACCCGCGGCTTCGGTTCGGCGAAGGAGAGCCTGGAGCCGCTCGCCGCGCTGGGGGTCGACCCTTCTCGGATCGCCAGCGCCCGACAGGTCCATGGGGTGGAGCTCGCCTTCCACGATCGCGGCGACGTGCCGGAGGAGGCTGACGGGCACGTGATCGAGACTCCCGGGAGGACCGGCCTCGTCTTCGGCGCCGACTGCCTGCCGATCGCCGTCGTCGGGCCCGCTGGCGCGGCGATCCTGCATGGCGGCCGGCGCGGGCTGGAGCAGGAGATCGCCGCCCTCGGCGCGGCCACGGTCGAGGCGACCGCCGCCGCAATCGGCCCCGGCATCGGCCCCTGCTGTTACGAGGTCGACCTCTGGCGAGAGGCACGCCGCCAGCTGCGCGAGGCGGGTGTCCAACGGGTGGAGTCGGCCGACCTCTGCACCTGCTGCGAAACCGAGCTCTTCTTCTCGCACCGCCGCGACGGCGATTCGCGACGCCAGGCCGGCTTGGTCTGGCTGGACGAGAGGCAGCGCTGAGATGGCGGGACTGATCCACGGCATTGAGGCCGCCAAGGTCGGCGCCAACCTCGAACGGGTGCGCGAGGAGGCCGGGCCGGGGGTCGAGATCCTCGCCGCGACGAAGTACGTGCCGCTCGAGGAGATGGGGGCGCTCGCCGAAGCGGGAGTGGGGCTGGTCGGCGAGAACCGCCAGCAGGACATGGCCGCCAAGCACGAGCGCTGGGGCGACTCCTTCGACTGGGACTTCATCGGCAACCTGCAGAGCCGCAAGGTCAAGCAGCTGCTGCCGATATGCCGGTTGGTCCACTCGGTCGCCAGCGACTCGGCGTTGGAACAGCTCGGCCGCCACGGCGATCCCGAGACCGAGATCCTGGTCGAGGTGAACGTCGCCGGCGAGCAGGGCAAGGGCGGTATCGCTCCGACCGAGTTGCCCGCCTTCCTCGAGCGCTGCCCGGTGCGCGCGGTCGGCCTAATGACGATGCCGCCCTTCGATCTGGACCCCGAGGCGTCGCGACCGCACTTCGCCCGCCTCGCCGAGCTCGCCGCCGAACACGGCCTTTCGCGCCTCTCGATGGGCACGTCGCAGGACTGGCGGGTGGCGGTGGAGGAGGGGGCGACGATCCTCCGCCTGGGAACAGCTCTGTATGTGTGAATCCGCGCTAGCCTCGGCATAATCAGTAAAGGAGTCGGCCGCCAGGAGCCGAAACATCCCTTAACCATGGCCCTACGAGACACATGGCATAGAGCGCTGGTTTATTTCGGCCTCGCCGAGGACCACGACTACGGTCCCGAGTACGAGGAAGAGTTCGACGCTGAGACCGGCGTCGAAGAGCCCTTCGAAGGCCGCCGCGAGTCGGGCCAGGTGCGGCGCCTGCCGAGCTCCCGTCGTTCGCGCCGCGACGAGATCGACGACATCTTCGCCGACGACGAGCCGATCGCTGCTTCCCGCACGCGCACGCTGCGCCCGGTCGGCAACGGCGACTCCGACGTCCAGGTCCACCTCGTCATCCCGCGCAACTTCAACGACGCGCAGCAGGTCGCCGACCAGTTCAAGCGCTCGGTGCCGGTGATCCTCAACCTGCAGACGACCGACCACGAGCTCTCCAAGCGGATGATCGACTTCTGTTCGGGCCTCACCTACGCGCTCGACGGCGGCATGCAGCGGATCGCCGAGAAGATCTTCCTGCTGACGCCGCGCAACGTCGAGGTCTCCGCCGAGGAGAAGGCGCGGCTGCTCGACAAAGGCTTCTTCAACCAGTCCTAGCGCGGCCGCGGCTAGGCTGCGGTCATGATCATTGGCTTCTGCGGGTCCGGCAGCATGGCGGCGGCGATGGCGCGTGGCCTGCGCGACGACGTCGACGGGCTGCTCTTCTCCGACGCGGGCTCGGGCCGGGCGGGCGAGCTGGCGGCCGAGCTCGGCGGCGAGGCGGTCGCGACCAACCGCGAGCTGGCGGAGCGAGCCGACGTCGTCGTTCTCGCGGTCAAGCCGGCCAGGTTGCACGAGGTCGCGGAAGCGCTGGGCGGCGCCAAGGTCGTCGTCTCATTGCTTGGAGCGACCTCGCTCGAGACCGTGCGCGAAGCGCTTCCCAGCGTCGAGGTGGTGCGGGTGATGCCGAACCTCGCGGTCGAGGTGCGGCGAGGGGTGCTGTGCGTCGCCGGCACGCCCGACCTCGAGCTGCGCTCGCTGCTCGAAGGGCTCGGCCAGGTGGTCGAGCTGCCCGACGCCCAATTCGACGCGGCGACCGCGGTGATGGGCTGCGCGCCGGCCTACCTGGCGCTGGCGATCGAGGCGATCGCCGAAGCCGGCGTCGCCGACGGCTTGGATGCCGATCTCGCCCACGATCTGGTCGTCGAGACGGCCGCCGGCACTGCCGAGCTGCTGCGTGAGCGCAAGCCGGACGAGGTGCGAACGGCCGTCGCCTCGCCGGGCGGGAGCACGGAGGCAGGCCTCGAGGCGCTCGACCACCTCGGCACCAAGCGTGCCTTCGAGGCCGCGGTCGAGGCTTCGCTGAAGAGGATGCGAGGGTGAGCGGATGGCCTGGCTGGCAATAACCCGTTACGACGTCGCCGACTACGTCAGCGCGCTCTTCCTCGTCTACATCGTCCTCGTCCTGCTCAACGTGCTGATCTCGTGGATCCCCCGCATGCCCTACAACCGCGGCCTGCGTGCGGCGCTCGACTTCGTCAAAGAGACGACCGACCCGTTCCTCAACCTCTTCCGGCGTGTCCTGCCACCGATCGGCGGGGGTGGCTTCGCGCTCGACCTCAGCCCGATGATCGCGATCATCGTCCTCTACATCCTGCGCGCCGTCGTCGTCGGGCTGATCGAAGGGTGAGCGGCGGGGCAGCTCGCGCCTGGCGCTTCGCGGGGGCCCTCTGCGGCCTCGTCGTCGTCGCCGACCAGGCGGCGAAGGCGCTGGTCGAGCGCAACCTGCTGCCGGGCGAGGACGTCGAGGTCCTGGGGCCGGTCGAACTCACCCTTGCGCACAACACCGGAGTCGCCTTCGGGCTGGCGGGCGGCGGCGGGGTGCGCCTCGTCCTGCTCACGGCCGTGGCGCTCGCAGTCATTGGCTACGTCTTCTCGCGCGACCCGACCCGTCCCGGCCTCTGGGTGGCGGCGGGACTGCTTGCCGGCGGGGCGCTGGGCAACCTCGCGGATCGCATCAGGACCGGCTCCGTCACCGACTACGTCCAGATCGGCAGCTGGCCCGCCTTCAACCTCGCCGATGTCGCCGTCACCCTGGGAGTGATCGTCCTCGTCTTCTCTTCCCTGCGCGAGAAAGAGGCCCAATGACCTTCCGGTGCGCTTTATGCGGCCCATGACCACAAAAGGCGCACCGGAAGGGGTGGCGGGATGAGTGACGAGCTGCGCATAGTCCACGTCGACGACGACCTCGCTGTCGTCGACAAGCCGGCGGGACTCGTCGTCCACGCGGCCCCCTCGCACCGCGGTACGACGCTGGTCGACGAGCTCGGCGACCTGCTCGGCGGCGGCGCCGATCCGGAGCGCCCGGGGATCGTCCACCGCCTCGACAAGGGCACGAGCGGATTGCTGGTCGTCGCCCGCAGCGACGAGGCGCACGCGGCGCTGCAGGCCCAGGTGCAGCGGCGCGAGGTCGAGCGCGTCTACCTGGCACTTGCCGGAGGCCGGGTCGCCTCGCGTACGGGGACGATCGACGCCCCGATCGGGCGCGCTTCCCGCCAGCGGCACCGAATGGCCGTCTCGGGGGCGGCGTCTCGGCAGGCGCGAACCCACTTCAAGGTGATCGAGCTGCTGCCCGCCGAGACCTATCTCGAGGCGAAGCTGGAGACTGGCCGCACCCATCAGATCCGCACCCACTTTTCCGCGATCGGCCATCCGCTCGTCGGCGACCCGACCTACGGCGGCGAGCGCAAGTACGGACTCGAACGCCAGTTCCTCCACGCCCATCGGCTCGCCTTCGATCACCCCACGAGCGGCGAGCGCCTCGCGTTCGAGTCGGAGTTGCCAGACGATCTGGCGACGGCGCTGGAGGCCGCCCGCGCCGCCTGAAGGCGGCACCGTCCCTACAATTCCGCAGTCCGGAAACCGACCCCGTCGATTCCAAACCGGGCCCTGACCGGCATTGCGCTGGTTCCCGGCAAGGGCGGCGGAGACAGCACCACAACCACAAGGAGCTTCACCAATGCCAGAGGCAGGCCTGAAGGAGCTGCTGGAGGCCGGAGTCCACTTCGGCCACCAGACGCGCCGCTGGAACCCGAACATGCGCCGCTACATCTTCGGCGAGCTGGACGGGATCCACATCATCGACCTTGTCCAGACCGAGACGCTGCTGGAGGACGCCCGCCGCTTCGCCGGCGAGCTCGCCAGCGGCGGCGGCACGGTGCTCTTCGTCGGCACCAAGAAGCAGGCCCGCGGCCCGGTCGAAGAATGGGCCGGCCGCTGCAAGATGCCCTTCGTCAACCAGCGCTGGCTGGGCGGCCTGCTGACCAACTTCAACACGATGTCGGCGCGGATCGCGCGCCTGCACGAGCTGACCGAGTGGCGCGACGAGGGCAAGCTCGGCCTGCTGCCGACCAAGGAGCGGATGGGGATGCAGGCCGAGCTTGCCAAGCTCGAGTACAACCTCGGCGGCGTCCGCGACATGGAGCGGCTGCCCGACGCCGTCTTCGTCACCGATCTGAAAACCGAGGAGATCGCGGTGCGCGAGGCCGCCCGCCTGCGGATCCCGATCATCGCCCTGGTCGACACCAACTGCGACCCGACACCGATCGATTACGTGATTCCCGGCAACGACGACGCGATCCGTTCCTGCCAGTTGGTGATCGGCACGATCGGCTCGGCGATCGAGGAGGGCGCCGGTGCCTGGCGCGTCCAGGAGGAGAAGCGGATCGCCGAGGAAATGGAGCGGCGCAAGCGGGAAGAGGAAGAGCGCAAGAAGCGCGAGGAGGAAGAGAAAGTAAGGAAGGAAGCCGAGGAAGCGGCGGCAGCCAAGAAAGCCGCGGAAGAGCAGGCAGCGAAGCAGGCTCAGGTGGCCAAGGCCGCGGGTCCTGTTGCCGCAGGGGACCCACCGCCCCCTCCGGTCGCTAAAGCGTCCTCGGGGGCGGTCCCCCCTGCGACGCCACCCGCGGCACAGACGGCTGAGGCTCAGACGCCCAAAGCGGCTGCCCCGACCAAAGAGGAGACGAAAGCCGAGGAGGCCCCGGCCAAGGAGGAGAAAGCTGGGGAGTCCGAGGCCGTTGCGGCGGAGCCTGCTGCGGATGAGAAAGCTGAGAAGGGGGAGGGGAAATGAGCGTTACCGCCGCCGACGTGAAGGCGCTGCGCGACCGGACGGGCGCGGCGATGATGGACTGCAAGGCGGCGCTTGCCGAGGCCGAGGGGGACGTCGATCGGGCGATCGAGATCCTGCGGGTCAAGGGACAGGCGTCGGCCGCGAAGCGGGAAGGGCGGGGGACCGACGAGGGCGTCGTCGCCTCTTACATCCACGCCAACGACAAGGTCGGCGCGATGGTCGAAGTCCAGTGCGAGACAGATTTCGTCGCCCGTAACGAGGACTTCAAGGCGTTCGCCTACGAGGTCGCCCTGCACGTCGCGGCGACCGCGCCGCAGTACGTGACCACCGAGGAGATCTCCGAGGAGGAGCGCGAGGCCGAGAAGCGGGTCTTCGAAGAGAAGGCCCGCGAAGAAGGCAAGCCCGACGACGTCGTCGCGAAGATCGTCGAGGGCCAGCTCGCCAAGTGGGGCAGGGAAGTCGCGCTGCTCGACCAGGAACACGTCAACACCGAGAAGCACGAGTCGAAGTCGATCGAGGAGCTACGCCAGGAGCTGGCCGCCAAGACCGGCGAGAACGTCCGCATCGCGCGATTCGCCTACTTCCGCATTGGTGAGTAGGCTCGCGGCGTGACTGCGGAGCCGCAGTTCAAGCGCATCCTGCTGAAGCTCTCGGGCGAGGCCCTGATGGGCGATCTCAGCTACGGCACTGACGCTGGTGAGGTCAGGCGCATCGCCGAGCAGGTGGCCGCGATCCGCGGCCGAGGCGTCGAGGTGGCGATCGTCGTCGGCGCCGGCAACATCTATCGCGGCCTCGCCGCCGCGGCGGAAGGGATGGACCGGGCGACGGGCGACTACATGGGGATGCTCGCCACCGTGCTCAACGCGCTCACCCTGCAGGACGCGCTTGAGAACACGGGCCAACACACGCGAGTGCTCTCGGCGATCGACGTCAAGGAGGTCGCCGAGCCCTACATCCGCCGCCGCGCGATGCGCCATCTGGAGAAGGAGCGGGTGGTGATCTTCGCCGCCGGCACCGGCAACCCGTTCTTCACGACGGACACGGCGGCGGCGCTGCGGGCGCTGGAGATCCGCGCGGAAGCGATCCTGATGGCCAAGAACGGGGTCGAGGGCGTCTACGACTCCGATCCGGCGACCAACCCTGACGCCGAGTTCATCGCCCAGATCGGCCACCGCGAGGCGATCGAGCGCGGGCTGAAGGTGATGGACTCGACCGCGCTCTCCCTCTGCATGGACAACGACCTGCCGATCTACGTCTTCAACATGGGGGACGCGGGCAACATAGATAGGATCGTCAGCGGCGAGAGGGTGGGCACGCTGGTCTCCAGCGCGCCCGCCGGATGACCGGAACGGGGGCACAGTGGAGCTGATCGACGAACTTCTCGAAGACGCCAAAGGGAGGATGTCGAAGTCGGTCGAATCGACCCGGGGCGAACTGGCGACGGTTCGCACCGGCCGCGCCTCGCCGCACCTGCTCGACCGCATCGTGGTCGACTACTACGGCGCCCAGACTCCGCTCAAGCAACTGGCCAACGTCGCCACCTCGGACGCCCGCCTGCTGACGATCACGCCCTTCGACAAGTCCTCGATCGGCGCGATCGAGAAGGCGATCCAGGAGTCCGACGTGGGTTTGACGCCGAGCAACGACGGCAACGTCGTCCGCCTCCAGGTCCCGGAGCTGACCGAGGAGCGCCGCCGCGACATGGTCAAGGTCGTCCACGGCGTCGCCGAGGAGGGCCGGGTGGCGGTGCGCAACATCCGCCGCGACACGATGCACGACCTGCGCGAGCTGAAAAAGGAGGGCGAAGCGGGCGAGGACGACGAGCGCCGCGCCGAGACGGCCCTGCAGAAGCAGACCGACGACGCGATCGCCGAGATCGACTCTCTCCTGAAGGGGAAGGAAGAGGAGATCCTGGAGGTGTGAGCGCCTCCGCGCGGTACGTCGCGATCATCACCGACGGCAACGGGCGCTGGGCCGAGCAGCGCGGCCTCCCCATGGTGGAGGGGCACCGCGCCGGCGCCGACACGGTGAAGGCGCGCCTGCGGGATGCGGTCGAGCTGGGAATCGAGGAGCTGACCGTCTTCTCCTTCTCGACCGAGAACTGGTCGCGGCCGGCGGAGGAGGTCGCGGCGCTGATGGAGATGTTCGGCGAACGGATCGACGCCGAGACTCCGGAGCTGAATGAAGAAGGGGTGCGGATGCGCTTCGTCGGCCGCCGCGAGGGCGTCGCTCCCGAGCTGGTCGAGCGCATGGCATGGGCCGAAGAGACGACTGCGGCCAACGAGCGGATCGTCCTCTTCGTCGCCTTCAACTACGGCGGGCGAGCCGAGATCGTCGACGCGGCGCGGGGCTTCGAGGGCGGCTCGGCGGAGGATTTCCGGCGTCGCCTCTACGCGCCCGAGATGCACGACCCCGACCTGCTGATCCGCACCAGCGGCGAGCAGCGCGTCTCCAACTACCTGCTCTGGCAGTGCGCCTACTCGGAGCTGGTCTTTCGCGACGAGCTCTGGCCCGACTTCGACCGCACGGCGCTCGAGGCCTGCCTGGAGGAGTTCGCGGCGCGCCGGCGCCGCTTCGGAGCGAGGGCGTAGTGCAGGACCTCTTCGACGACGACCTCTTCGCCGAGGAACCGGCCTCGAAACCGGCCCGGCAGCGGCCCGCGCGCCGTCCCCGCCGTCGCACGGGGGAGACGCTGAAACGCGTCCTCTTCGCGATCCCCTGGGTGATCCTGACGATCGCGATCGTCGTCGCCGGCGGGCTCGTCTTCGCCCTCTCGATGGTCTGGGTCGGCATGCTCTGCCTGCGCGAGTACCTGGCGATGACCGAGGAGGCGCGTCCGATCGGGCTCGCCGCCTACGTATCCGTCGCGGCGCTGATCGTCACCGCTCACTACGGCACCGCCTTCAACGTCCTGCTCGTCCTCGCCGCCTGCTTCGCCGTCCTCTTCGTCCTCGCCGCCCGCGTGCATCGGATCGACGGGATCACGATCTCGATGGGCGTGACCCTGCTGGGGATCGTCTGGATCGGCATCCCCCTGGCGCACGCGGTGCTGCTGCGCGACCTGCCCAATCACGGGGCGGCGCTGTTGATCGACGTGCTCGTCGGAACCTTCGCCGGCGACACCGGCGCCTACGCCGTGGGCCGCACCTTCGGTTCGCACCGGATCGCGCCCAGCCTCTCTCCCAACAAGACGCTGGAGGGCCTGGTCGGCGGCTTTTTGATCGGCACGATGGCCTTCTGGTTCGCCGGGCTCTACCAGGACTGGCTCTCCGGGGTCGATGCGCTGATCATTGGCGCCGCAGTGGCCGCGATCGCCCCCGTCGGCGACCTCTTCGAGTCGATGCTGAAGCGCGACCTCGGCCGCAAGGACACGGGCACCCTCTTCGGTCCTCATGGCGGCATCCTCGACCGGCTCGACGCGGTCTTCTTCACCGTCGTCGTCGGCTACTACCTGGTGATCCAGCTGGTCTACTGAGACGGCCCTGGCAGGGGTTCCACTTAACTTTTTCCGAAAGCAGTTGTCTGCTGTCCGCTGGCGTCGCCGCGGAAAAAGTACAAGACGTTCCACCCCTGTCAGGGCCGTCTCGTCCCTATGCTCTTGATGATGAAGAAGGTCATCATCCTCGGGTCGACGGGCTCGATCGGCACGCAGGCGCTCGAGATCGTTGCCGCCTCGGATGAGCTCGAGATCGTCGGGCTTGCGGCGGGCTCAAGCTGGGAGAGGGTGCTGGCGCAGGCGAGCGAGCATGAGGGCAGGGCAGTTGCGCTTTCCGATCCTGCGGCGGCCGAGGCCGCGACCACCGTCTGGGACGGGCGCGTCCTCGCCGGCGAGGCCGGAATCCGCGAGCTGATCGTCTCCTCGGGCGCCGACCTGGTGCTCAACGGCATCGTCGGCGCGGCGGGACTGGGGCCGACGATCGTCGCCCTCGGCGATGGAATCGACGTCGCCCTCGCCAACAAGGAGAGCCTCGTGATCGGCGGCGAGCTGACGGTGGCGCTGGCCGAGGCGACCGGAGCTCGCCTGCTGCCGGTCGACTCCGAGCACTCGGCGCTCTTCCAGCTGATTGGCGCCGTCGCGCCGGGGACCGTCGACCGACTGGTGCTGACCGCCTCGGGCGGCCCCTTCCGCGGCCGCACCGACCTCGCTTCGGTGACCGCTGAGGATGCGCTCGCCCACCCGACCTGGGAGATGGGCGGCCGCATCACGATCGACTCGGCGACGCTGATGAACAAGGGCTTCGAGGCGATCGAGGCCCACCACCTCTTCGGCGTGCCCTTCGAGCAGATCGAGGTGGTCGTCCATCCACAGTCGATCGTCCACTCGCTGATCGACCTCAACGACGGCGCCACGCTCGCGCACCTCGGCCACCCGGACATGCGCGTGCCGATTTCCTACGCGCTCCATTACCCCGAGCGCGCAGACGTCGACGTGCCGCGGCTCGACCTGGCTTCGGTCGGCCAGCTCGACTTCGAGCCACCCGACCTCGAAGCCTTCCCCTGCCTGGGGCTGGCGCTCGAGGCGGGACGAGCGGGGGGGACGGCCCCGTGTGTTCTCAACGCCGCGGACGAGGTCGCCGTCGCAGCCTTCCTCGAGGGGCGGATCGGCTTCACCGCGATCGCCGCCGCGATCGAGCGGGTGCTGGCCGCGATGCCCGCGATGCAGCCGACGCACTTCGAGGACCTCTTCGAGGTCGACGCCGAGGCCCGTCGCCGCACCGAAGAAGAGGTCGGGGGGTTGGCCAGGGTATGAACTGGGTGCTGATCTTCCTCGGCTTCTCGGCACTGGTCATCCTGCACGAGGCCGGGCACTTCTTCGCCGCCAAGGCGACCGGCATGCGGGTCGAGAAGTTCTTCCTCTTCTTCGGGCCGAAGCTGGTCTCGGTCAAACGGGGCGAGACCGAGTACGGGGTCGCCTGTATCCCCGCGGGGGGCTACGTGAAGATCAGCGGCATGCATCCTGAAGACAAATTGCCGCCCGAGGAAGAGCACCGCGGCTATTACGAACAGCCCGTCTGGAAGCGAATCGTCGTGATTGGCGCCGGGCCTGCGGTGAACATCGTGCTGGCCTTCGCGATCCTCTTCGCGCTTGGCTTCAGCGTCAGGGCCGCGAACCGGACGGTGGAGGAAGTGCGGCCCGACACGCCCGCCGCGGCGAAGCTGAAGCCGGGCGACACGATCCTCGCCGTCGACGGTCACTCGTATCGCGACCTGACCGGGCAGGACCTGGTCGACCGCTTCCGCGAGGAGATCGGCTCGCACGAATGCCCCGGCAAGCAGGTCGACGGCTGTCTGGCGGCGACGCCCGTCGTGCTCACCGTGCGGCGCGACGGCGAGGTGCGCCGGGTCGTCGTCAAGCCGGAATACAGCGCCGCCGCGAAACGGGCGCTTGTCGGATTCGGCTACGGCAGCGAATCGGCCGGCTACGGCGCCTCCGACGCCGCCGGTTGGGCCGCCGACCAGATGTGGTTCGTCTCCACCCGTACGGTTGCCGTCTTCGCCAGGCTCTTCGAAGCCGACAAACGCGAGGAAGTGTCCGGTGTCGTCGGCGTCAGCGCGGTGGCCAACGAAACGATCGACCTCGGCACCAAGGAGGCACTCTTCCTGCTCGCCATCGTCAGCCTCTCGCTCGGCCTGATCAACCTCTTCCCCTTCCTGCCGCTCGACGGCGGCCACATCTTCTGGAGCCTGGTCGAGAAGGTCCGCGGGCGCCCGGTGCCCTATCGCGTGATGGAGCGCGCGGGGGCGCTCGGCTTCGTCCTCGTGATCATGCTCTTCTTCCTCGGCCTGACCAACGACATCGGCCGCCTCGCAGGCGAAGGCTTCCACGTCCGCTAACCCCCCGAACTGCATCAACTTTCCTGCCTAGCAGGCAGGAAAGTTGATGCAGTTCGGGGGAGAGGGCATCGGTAGGCTGCCGATATGGCTTCTAAAAGGCAGATATTCGTGGGTGGGGTGCCGATCGGCGGCGGTGCCCCGGTCGCCGTGCAGACGATGACCAAGACCGAGACCGCCAACCTGGCGGCGACGATGGAGCAGATCCGCAAGGTCGCCGACGCGGGAGCGGACATCGTGCGAGTGGCGGTGCCGCGCGACGAGGATGTCGAGGCGCTGAGGACGATCGTCAAGGAATCGCCGATCCCGGTGATTGCCGACATCCACTTCAACCACACGCTGGCGCTGAAGGCGATCGACGCCGGTGCTCACTGCATCCGCCTCAACCCGGGCAACATCGGTGGCCGCGAGAAGGTTGCCGAGGTCGCCGAGCGGGCGACGGCCGCGGGGGTGCCGATGCGGATCGGCGTCAACTCGGGCTCGCTGCCCAAGCACCTCCACGCGCTGGAGCGCGAGAGCCCGGTCGAGGCGCTGGTCGCCGCCGCGGTCGAGTTCGTCGAGCTGATGGAGGGCCTCGCGTTCGAGAACTTCAAGGTCTCGATCAAGTCGACGAACGTTCCGAACACGATCGCCGCCAATCGCCTGCTGGCGGAGAAGATCCCCTACCCGCTGCACCTCGGGATCACCGAGGCGGGGACGAAGTGGTCGGGTTCGCTCAAGTCCTCGGTCGGGCTCGGCACGCTGCTCGCCGACGGCATCGGCGACACGATCCGGATCAGCCTCTCGACCTTCCACGCCGAGGAGGAGGTCAAGGTCGCCTGGGAGATCCTCAAGGCGCTGCAGCTGCGCGAGCGCGGCCCGGTGCTGATCGCTTGCCCGACCTGCGGCCGCCTACAGTTCGACATGGACTCGGTCGTTGCCGAGATCGAGCAGCGGCTGGAGCGCTACGCGGAGCCGATCGAGGTCGCCGTGCTCGGCTGCGCGGTCAACGGCATCGGCGAGGCCTCGCATGCCGACTTCGGCATCGCCGGGGCGAAGAACGAGGGCCTGATCTACGCCCACGGCAAGCCGCTGCGCAAGGTCCCGCAGGCGACGCTGGTGGATGCCCTCTTCGAGGAGATCGACAAGTCGCTCGATCGCGGCGGGGTGGAGTTCGACGAGGCCGAGTCGCGCGAGGGCGCGGCCTGGCTGGCCAAGATCGAGGCCGAAAACGCCGGGGAACTGACGCCGGAGAAGATCGCGGCGATGGAGCATGAAGCCGCCGAAAGGGGTGAGTCGGACAAAGTCCTTCTCGACGAGGAGGCTTCTCCCACTGCCGGCCGCCGCTTCACCCGCGCCTGAGCTGAGCACTCCCCGTTTCCATTAGACAAAGCCGTACCGGTAGAATACCGCGTCCTTGCAGGGAAATTACGAGATCGTCGGTGACGGAGGCGGAGTGGCGGCGGGAAAAGATAGTTCTGCTAGGCAGGGCCAGGAAGAGTTGGAGATAGATCCTGAGGCCCATGCTCAGGGCGAGATCATTCCGGCTGAGACGGGGGCAGGGGAGGATGAACCGAACGAGCTGAGTGAGGAGACCCTGCTGCCCGTGACCGGAATGGTCCGGCTCAGCACCCGCGAGCTCGAAGTCGTTGATCACCCCGCATTCCAGCGTCTTTTCGAGATCTACCAGCTTGGACAGACCAACCTCGTCTACCGCGGTGCGACGCACATGCGAGGCGAGCACGCAATCGGTTGCCTCGCCGCTGCGACTGAGATGATTGAGGCAATCGACCGAAAGGCCAGCGGGGAGCCCTTTGGTCCGACTGAGTCGTGGCAGTATGCAGCTTCCCTCTCTGATGTCGAGAAGGCATTCACGCGCCTCGGCGTGCTGCTTCACGATATCGGCCATCTGCCAGCTGGACACACGCTTGAGGACGAGCTAGGACTGCTGCCGAAACACGACGGGAGGGCACGTATTGAATTCATCTTGGACCGTAAAAGTTGGCATGGTCGTCCCTGTGCGCCGCTGCGAAAGCTGATTAACGACTGCTACGACGCGGAAGCTACGAAGGCTGCCCAGACCGGATCAAACGGCAAGCAGCTGACCGCTAGCGAGCTGCTGGTGTTGTTGATCTCAAGCGATGACAAGGACGCCCAGTCGACTGACGGCGCCAACTTTCGAGTCAGGGTATGTCGGGACATCATCGGTAACACGATCTGCGCCGATCTGATCGACTATCTCCACCGAGACTGGATGCATATTGGCAAGCCGCGCGAGTTCGACCCACGGCTGCTCGAATACATGCGCATCCTCACTCGCACGCATAACGGCGCACGGGAGGACCGTCTCGTGATCCATCTCGGGCGCAAGGGTCGTCCGCGCCCAGACGCTGTGACGGCGATCATGGATTTGCTTGAGAGTCGCTACCAGCTTTCGGAGATTGCGCTTTTCCATCGGGTCAAGCTTGCCGCGACGGGCATGCTGGAGCGGGTCATAGCCGAGTATCGGGACACGTTTGCCAGCGAAAGAGAGCAGGACAAGGCGATGAACGATCTTGTCCCCGATCTGCTCGAGTGTCCCGATACACAGCTAACTCGCCTCTTGGAGGACAAGCTTCGGGAGCGCCGAGCGAAATCGAAAAACAAGCACCGCATCGACGCAGCGATCGACCTGGCGCGACGGCTACGTGTACGGCAACTCCATAAGGACTTTCATGCCGTTTATAAGGACGATCTTGCACCCGGCAACGTCGCGGTGATCAGCGAGAGGTACTCAAGGGATTCGGATGCCGAAGGCAAGGAGGGTCGCACAGCAGTCCGGCGTGCGGCTGAGAACCGCCTGCTTGCGGTTCGCGCGCTAGAGAAAGAGCTTGGTCTTCCCGAGTGCTCGGTGGTGATGTACTGCCCGCCCCGCGAGATGAACTCGAAGATCGCAGAAGTAGGCATCTATAACAGGGGCTGGGTCGACTCCCTAGACAAGTTGGACAACCGTGGAGGAATTACCGGTGGCTATCTCCGAGCCCTGCAGGAGCGCTTCGAAGGACTTTGGCGCATCTCCTTTGCGATTGACCCGGCAGAGCACGCCAGGCTTGAGGAAAAAGACCTGACGGACCTCTTCCGGCGTCTGATCGACACGACCACCCTTTGGGCTGAGGGCGATATTGGCGAATCTCCCGAGAAAGACGTCCGCGACATTGCCGAAACTCTGGTTTTCCGCAAGGGGTCCCCGTGGTTCGGTCACGAGATTGTTGAGCCGGCTCTGAATCGGGGGCAAGAGAGCATCGACCATCCCGGAGGCGCGCCATCAGTCAGATCCTTCATCAGCCCGAAACCCGCTCCCGACTAGCGGAGATGCTCACCCGGCGTGCCTTGGAACTGGCTGGCCCGGGAAACGGCGAAGTAGATCTTCCGGCCATTTGCCGTGATCTCGGCCTCGGATTGCGGATTGCCCCCGCTGACGGCTCGCGCGCGGGTGGGCTGATGCGGCGTGGAGCTGGCTGGGAGATTGCGGTAATGCGAAGCGAAGGCATGAACCATCGGATGATCAGTCCGCGAGAGCGGTTTACGATTGCCCATGAGATCGCCCACTTCGTCCTGCTGGAACAGGTTGGATTTCGTCCCCGCAGGCGCCGCGACTATTGGCTTGGGGAGGATCTCTGCCAGGAATTCGCAGCATCCCTTCTAATTCGCCCTGCGGTGGTCGAGGAAGCCGCCTCATGTGGCTCCAGCGAGGAGCTAGTGGCTGCGGTTAACCGGATTGCCCGCCGAGCGAACGTTTCGCCGGAGCCGGCGGCGAAGGCACTGGTGGCGCAACTTGAGCAGCCGGTTGCGATAGGCACCTTTGTCCTTGACCCGTTGCGTTCGACGAGGCGGCTTGGTTTCCGCGCATGGTGGGTCGAGAATCGCAAGTGGTGGGGAGCGGGGGGCGGGCGAAGGTTGGCCGTCTACGTCGATCACCCACTCGCCCCCGTACTGCGCGAGATGATCAAGTTGCGGCCGTGGCGCATGGGCTCGCCGGCGGTGGACGGCACGGTGTCGACCACGCTCCGGCGCCGTGGTTATCGCTGGGGAGCGTTCGCGGCGATCCTGGGCGGATAAGTTTCCGGCGTGAGTCGACTCTCCCAAACCTTTCTGCCTACCCTCAAGGACCCCCCTGCGGATGCGGAGGCTTTGTCGCACAAGCTGATGGTGCGGGCTGGGTTGATTCGGCAGGTGGGTGCTGGGCTGTGGAGCTATCTGCCGGCGGGGTGGAGGGTGCATCGGAAGGTCGAAGCGATCCTCAGGGAGGAGATGGAGGCGATCGGCTGCCAGGAGATGCTGATGCCCGTCCTGCAGCCCGCTGAGAATTGGGAGAAGACCGGGCGGTACGCGATCGAGGAGCTGTTCAAGCTCGAGGATCGCAAGGGCTCGCCAATGGTGCTGGCGATGACGCACGAGGAGTGCGTCACCTACCACGTGGCGAAGGAGGTGCGCTCCTACCGCGACCTGCCGCTGATGCTCTACCACCTGCAGGCCAAGGAGCGCGACGAGCCGCGCCCGCGCGCCGGCGTGCTGCGCACGCGCGAGTTCACGATGAAGGACGCCTACTCCTTCGATCGTGACGAGGAGGGCCTGGCGCGCTCCTACGAGCTGCAGACGGGCGCCTACGACCGGATCTTCGATCGCTGCGGGCTGCGCTGGTACCGGGTCGAGTCCGACGTCGGGATGATGGGCGGCTCCGGCGCCCACGAGTACATGGCGCCCTGCCCGGCGGGCGAGAACGAGGTGGCGCTGGCACCGGGCTATGCCGCCAACGTCGAGGTCGCCGCGGCGACGGCGCAGCCGGTCGAGCTGCCGCCGCCGCAGGACGCGCCGGAGGAGGTCGACACGCCCGGCCTGACCAAGGTCGAGGAGGTGGCCGAGCGCCTCGGCTTGCCACACGGCGCCTTCATCAAGACGTTGCCGATCGTCGTCGAGGGCCGGGGGATGGTCCTCGTCCTGCTGCGCGGCGATCACCGGCTGAACGAGATCAAGCTGCGCAACGGGATAAAAACCGACTTCCGCCAGGCCAGTGCCGAGGAGATCGAGGACCAGCTCGGCCCCGTCGGCTACCTCGGCCCGGTCGGCAGCGGCCTGCCGATCGTCAAGGACGCGGCGCTGAGCGGCGATTCCTACGTCTCCGGCGCCAACAAGCCGAATGCCCACCTGCGCGGAATCGATCCCTCGCGCGATTTCGAGTCATATGAGATGGACGTTCGCAACGTCGAGGCCGGCGACACGGCACCCGGCGGTGGCACGATCGAGATCGAGCCGGCGATCGAGATCGGCAACATCTTCAAGCTCGGTACCCGTTACTCGGAGCCGCTCGGCGCCACCTTCCTCGACGAGGCCGGCAACGAGCGGCCGATCGTGATGGGCAGTTACGGGATCGGCCCGGCGCGGATCGTCGCCGCGGCGATCGAGCAGGGCGCCGACGAGCGGGGCATCGTCTGGCCGCCTCCGCTTGCGCCCTGGCAGGCGCACGTCGTCTCCCTCGCCAAGGCCGGCGAGGAGGAGCGGGCGGCGGCAGACCGCCTCTACGAGGAGCTGGTCGCCGCGGGCATCGAGACCTTCTACGACGAGCGCGATGCGGGGGCGGGGGAGAAGCTGACCGACGCCGAGCTGATCGGCTGCCCGCTGCGCATCGTGGTCGGCAGGCGCGGCCTCGCCGAGGGTGTCGTCGAGGCAAGCGAGCGCCGCTCCGGCGCCGAGCACAAGCTGCCCGTCGAGGAGGCTGCTGCACGGGCCGGTGCTCTCCTCGAGGGCATCGATGCCTGACACCGCCCCCTTCGGCAAAGGACGCGTCCGAAAACTCTTCGGTCTCGACCGCAGCGGGCCGCCGCCGCGGCAGACGCAGAAGGGCGAGCCGCTCAATCCCTGGACATTGCCCAACCTGATCGGCTACCTGCGCCTGGCGGCGATCCCCGTCTTCCTCTGGCTCGCCTTCGAATCGGGGGACGGCCGCAGCGTCGCCGCCGCGATCGTCTTCTGGCTGATCGCCGCCGGCGACTACGTCGACGGATTCCTCGCCCGTGTCACCGGTCAGTACAGCCGTCTCGGCGCGATGCTCGACCCGCTCGTCGACCGCCTGACGATCCTCTCGGGGGCGGTCGTCTGCTGGCATTTCGAGCTGCTGCCGCGCTGGGCCCTGGCGCTGCTCGTCCTCCGCGAGGTGGCGATGCTGCTGCTCGCTCAGTACGGGGTGCGGCACGGCGTCGAGATCCAGGTCAACTGGCCGGGGCGGATCTCGGTCTTCCCGATCATGGGCGGGATCTTCTTCGCGATGGTCTTCGCCGGCTGGGTGCCAGCGGCGCTGCTGATCGTCGGCCTCGCCCTGGCGATCGTCGCCACGGTCCTCTATGCCCGCGAGGGCATCCGCCAGGTCCGAGAGCAAAGAAACGCTCAACCTTCAACCTTCAGTTGAACCTTGGGCGGGAGGCCGCCTATAATCGGCAAACAGGCGGCTTGAGCCGCGACCGCGACGAAGGAGCGAGATGGAGGACACCTTTCCGGATCTGGGTTCGCTCAGCGACGAAGAGCTGAAGGGCTTGATCGACGAGCTGACGCAGGAAGAGAACGAGATCTCCTATAAGCGCCGGGTCCTGCACGGCAAGATCGACATCCTCCGCGCAGAGCTGGTCAACCGGCTGCGCCAGAAGCGCGAGCGCGGCGACAGCCTGATCTCCGGCGACGACGTCGCCCAGCTGACTGAGATCCTCGCCGGCAAGGCGCAGGCCGCCGCCGACGACCCCGAGGGCCCGGCCGCCGCCTAGCGGGAGCAGCTCGATGGCCGTCCACTGTCCCGAATGCGGATTCGTCAACCCCGAGGGCGCCAATTACTGCCAGAAGTGCGGCGCCTACCTCGGCGGTCCGGCGGACGGCGGCAAGGGCGGCGACGAACCGACGACGATGACCTACACGGTCGGCGAGACCGGCGAGATGCAGCCGGTCGACATCGACGAGACGATCGAGCGCAGTGGCGCGGCGCTGGTAATTCGCGCCGGCGGCGGTCGCGCCGGCGAGAGCTTCGCGCTCGAGGAGGACCGGGTCAGCATCGGGCGCAGCCCCGACGCCGGCGTCTTCCTCGACGACGTCACTGTCTCACGCAACCACGCGCTGCTGGTGCGGCGTCGCGACGGCCTCTACATCGACGACCTCGGATCGCTCAACGGCACCTATGTGAACCGGCGCCGGATCGAGTCGCACAAGCTCGCCGACGGCGACGAGATCCAGGTCGGCAAGTACAAGCTCAGCTATCTGGAGAAATGAGTTGCAACTGATGGCCATATCCGAACAACAGCTCAGGTCGCGCGACTCGCGCCCGCGCAAGGCGCTGACGATCGGCGCCGTCTGCAAGATCCTGCAGAGCGAGTTTGACGACGTCTCGATCTCCAAGATCCGCTACCTGGAGGACCAGAAGCTGCTGACGCCGCGGCGCACGCCCGGCGGCTACCGCCTCTACAGCCAGTCCGACGTCGAACGCCTGCGCACGATCCTGCGCCTGCAGCGCGACGAGTTCCTCCCCCTGCGGGTGATCCGCCAGGAGCTAGCGGCGGGTGGCGACATAGTCGGCGCTACAGGGGACGGGGCCAAGAGGCCCACTAGCGGGGCCGTGCGGCGCGCGATCCTGGTCAACACCTCGCGCGCCTACCTGACGCTCGACGAGGTGATGGAGGAGACCGGCGCCCGCGAGGAGCTCGTCGCCGAACTGGAGAACTTCGGCATCGTCCAGCCCGAAAAGCGCGAGGGCAAGACCGTCTACGACGAGACCGACCGCGAAATCATCCGCACCGCGAACGAGCTCTCACGCTTCGGCGTCGCGGCCCGCAACCTGCGCGTCTTCCGCTCCTCGGCGGATCGCGAGGCCAACCTGCTGGAAGCGCTTCTCGGACCCTCGCTGCGTTCCCGCAACCCGGACCGGCGCAAGGAAGCGCTCGAGAGCCTCGAGAGCCTGGCGGCGACGGTCAGTCACCTCAAGCACCTGCTGCTGGTGCGGGACCTGCGTCGTCTCGCCGGGGACTGACCGCGCGCCCGTGCCGCGTGTCACCCGCCGACGGACGATCGCCGCCCCCGGCGCCCGAGTCTGGGAGCTCGTCTCCGATCCCTACAACCTGCCGCGCTGGTGGCCGCGTACGCAGCGGGTCGAGGGCGTCGACGGGGACGGCGCTGGGGCGGAGTGGACGCAGGTCCTCGGTACCGCCGAGGGTCGCGGCGTCAGGGCTGACTTCCGTTGCACTGGGGCGATCGAGGGCGAGCGCTTCGCCTGGGAGCAGCAGATCCCCGGCACGCCGTTCGCTCGGCACCTGCGGCGCTACGCGGTCGAGGTCTCGTTGGCGGGGGTGGGAGGAGAGACGGAGGTGACGCTCTCCTCGGCGCAGGCGCTGCGTGGCATGTCCCGGCTCGGCTCGCCGATGATGCGCCGCGGCCAGGCAAGCCTGCTGGACGAGGCTCTCGAGGGGATCGAGAGGGCCCTGGCGTGAACGCGCCGCGGCGTGACTCGAAGTGGTGGGGGTGGGGAGATCCCGCGGTCAAGCCCGAGTTGGACGAGGCGGCGCTGGCGATGCTGCAGGAGCGGCTCGGTGACCTGCGGGCCACGCCGCGGGCGACCGAGTTGGGAGACTTCGAGCTGCCACCGGCCGAGCCCTTGCCGCGGGAGCTCCTCGACGCGGCGGGGGAGGAGAACGTCTTCACCGGCGTCGAGGACCGCGTTCGCCACGCGACCGGCTGCGGCTACGCCGATCTGGTGCGACTGCGCTCCGGGCGGCTCGACGCCGCGCCCGATGCAGTCCTGCTCCCAGTCGATCCCGCCCAGGTGCAACGCATTCTCCATGCATGTCATGGAAAAAACGTTGCGGTCGTACCGTTTGGGGGCGGGACGAGCGTCGTCGGCGGAGTCGCGCCGGTGCGCGGGGCGCACGACCGGCTCGTCAGCCTCGACCTCTCGCGCCTAGGCGGTGTCGAGGTCGACAGGCGCTCGCTGACGGCGAGGCTCGGCGCCGGCCTGCGCGGGCCGGAGACCGAGGCGGAGCTGGCCAAGCACGGCCTGGTCCTCGGTCACTACCCGCAGAGCTTCGAGTACGCGACGGTCGGCGGCTTCGCGGCCACGCGCTCGACTGGCCAGGCCTCGAGCGGCTACGGTCGCTTCGACGCCCTCGTCACCTCGGTCCGGCTGCTCGCCCCGAACGGCGAGCTGCGCACGCGGGAGACGCCGCACAGCGCCGCCGGGCCGGCCCTGCGCGAGCTGATCGTCGGTTCCGAGGGCACGCTGGGCGTGATCCCCGACGTCACCGTGCGCGTGCGTCCGGCGCCGCGGGTGCGCCGCTACGAGGCCTGGATCGCCGAGAGCTTCGAGGCCGGGTCGGAGATCGTCCGCGCTCTCGCCCAGGGCCCCGGGCTTCCCGACGTGATCCGCGTCTCCGACGAGGAGGAGACCGAGATATCGCTCGCCCTCTCCGGGCCGCGCGGCATCGCCCGCTCGCTCTTCGACGGGTACCTCGGCCTGCGGCGCAAGCGCGGCGGTTGCCTGGTCGTCGTCGGGATCGAGGGGGACGACGAGTCCGTCGCTCGCCGTCGAGCCCTCAGCACCCGCGAGCTGCGCCGGGGCGGTGCTGCCTACCTTGGGCAGGGAGCCGGCCGTTCCTGGGAGCACGGCCGTTTCCAGGGCCCCTACCTGCGCGACACGCTGATGGACATGGGGGCGATGGTCGAGACGCTGGAGACCGCGCACACGTGGAGCGGGCTCGCCGGGCTGCACACGGCGGTCGGCAGGGTGATCGGCGACTCTCTCGCGGCCCAGGGCACCCCAGGCCTCGTCTTCTGCCACCTCTCGCACGCCTACGCCGACGGCGCTTCGCTCTACTTCACCTTCGTCGCCCGCGCCCGAACCGGCGAGGAGCTGGAGCAGTGGCACCAGGTCAAGCGGGCCGCCTGCGAGGCGATCATCGCCGAGGGCGGGACGATCACCCATCACCACGCGGTCGGGCTGGACCACGCCCCCTACATGGAGGCTGAGATCGGCCGCGACGGACTCGACGTCCTGCGGGCGGCCAAGGAACGGCTTGACCCGACGGGCATCATGAACCCGGGCAAGCTGATCCGGTGAACTGACCTGCGCATATCTGTGTTCTCGGTCGCTCGCGTGCAGAGCACGCCACGCTCCCTGCGTCCTTGATCTGCTTGGTCAGTTCGACCGGATGGCGGGGCCGGTTATTTCGCCTCGCAGAATGGATTCTCCGAGGTGCGGCGGCAGCTTTTTTTCGGCCTTGGCCTTGGCGAGGGCCGCGCGGTAGGCGGCGATCGGCGTCAGCGCCACATCGACCTGGTCGAAGGCGCCGCTGGCCACGTAGGCAAGGAGCTGGACAGGGATCTGCAACTGGGCGGCGATCTTGCCGTCCTTCTCGGGAACCGCGCCGATCTGCAGGGCCAGCTTCGGCGAGCGGTAGAGCCAGACCGTGTAGGCCTCGCCGGCGGGCGCCGGTTCGAGCCCCTGGGCGGTGACCTGCAGTAGGACGTTCCCTTTGTAGCGGCCGAAGAGGGCTTGGCCGCTGGCTTCGCCGCCGTTCACCGGAGCGAGGATCGCCTGGGTCAGGTTCGCGTTTTCGGCCGTCGTGCTCGCTTCCGAGCTCGAGGAGCTGGACTCACCGCCGCTGACCGCGAGCACGATCGCCATCGCGACGAGGGCGAGTAGGCCGGCACCGAGGCCGATCAGAGCGCCGCGGTCTTTTGGCAGCTTGCCGGCGAGGCGGTTCCGCGAAGGGGGAGTGCTCGGAGCGGCCGGGGCGGGGGTCGGCGCTGCCGGTGGCGGAGTGGGGGTGGGCTCGGGCGTAGGTGCGGGGGCCGAGGGTTCAGGCGCGCTCGGCTGCTCGGGGGGAGCGCCGGACTCGGGGGTGGCCTCTTCCTCGTCGACCTCGGACAGCGCCTCTTTCACGCGGCTGCGCAGCTCCTCGACGCTGATGCCCATCAATGCGGCCATGTCCTCGTAGCCCTCTTCGCGCTGCGCGAGGACGCGGAGCATCGCTTTCTGGTCGTCGGAGAGCGGCACGGCCCGGGAAGCCTACGGGATAGGGTCTCGGCGATGGCCGAGGACCCACGGGGGCTGGTTTCCCATTTCGACGCCCTGCTCGGCACCGAGTGGCTCGACGACGATCCCGAGCACGCGCGCGTGCGGGTCGCGATGCGCGACGAGCTGCGCCAGCCGGTCGGGTTGCTGCACGGTGGCGTGCTCTCAACGCTAGTCGAGAGCATTTGCTCGCGGGCCACCGCGCTCGCGGTACTCGAGGACGGGATGATGGCGATGGGACAGTCGATCTCGGTCAGCTTCATCCGGCCGGTCACCGAGGGCCACGCCGAAGTGACGGCCAAGGCGCGCCACCGCGGCCGCACGACCTGGGTCTGGGACGCCGAGGTGAGGGATTCGAGTGACAGGCTCTGTGCCTTGGCGCAAATGACTATCGCCGTCCGGCCTATCCCCCGAAGCGGTTCGTAATAGGCAGCCGGCGGTCGCGGCCGAAGGCCTTCGGCGTGATGCGGATGCCGGGCGCCGCCTGGCGGCGCTTGTACTCGGAGCGGTCGACCATGCGGATCACCTCGTCGACGGTCTCCGCCGGCAGCCCGGCGGCGATCATCTCCTCGCGGCCCTCGTCGCGCTCGACGTAGGACTCGAGGATGCGGTCGAGCAGCTCGTAGGGCGGCAGCGAGTCGCTGTCGCGCTGGGCGGGGCGCAGCTCGGCCGAGGGCGCCCGCTCGAGCACCGAGGCGGGCACCAGCTCTCGTCCGGCCTCTGCGTTGCGGTGGCGGACCAGCTCGTAGACGAGCGTCTTCGGCACGTCCTTGATCGCGGCGAAGCCGCCCGCCATGTCGCCATAGAGCGTTGCGTAGCCGACCGACATCTCGCTCTTGTTGCCAGTGGTGAGGACGAGCCAGCCGTGCTTGTTGGAGAGCGCCATCATCAGGTTGCCGCGGATGCGAGCCTGGATGTTCTCGGCGGCGAGGTCGGGCTCGTGCGGCCGCGTCGGGTCGCGCGGCAGCGAGCCGTCGGCGGCGTCGCCGTCGCGCCCGGTCCCGAAAGCGGGGGAGAGGGCGCGCTCGTACTCGCCCATCGCCGTCTCGATCGAGATCTCGACCAGCTCGACGCCCAGGTTCTCGGCGATCGCCCGCGCGTCGGCCTGGGTTTCGGCGCTCGAGTGCGGTGAGGGCATCGAGACGCAGGTGACGCCCTCCGCTCCGAGCGCGTCGACGGTGAGCAGCGCGACCAGCGCCGAGTCGATGCCGCCGGAGAGGGCGACGCCGACGTGGCGAAAGCCGTTCTTGACGACGTAGTCGCGCAGGCCGAGCTTCAGCGCCGCGTAGACCTCGGCGAGATCAGAAAGCGGTTCGGCGAGGCGGCTGGGAGCGGGGGAGGGAAGGTCACAGACCAACAGCTCCTCCTCGAACTGGGCGGCGCGGGCGATCACCGTCCCGTCGGGGGCGACGATGAAGCTGTGGCCGTCGAAGACCAGCTCGTCCTGGCCGCCGACCAGGTTGCAGAAGGCGAAGTGGGTGTCGTAGGTGCGGGCGCGCTCGGCCAGCATCGCCTCGCGCTCGCGTCCCTTGCCGCGATGGTAGGGGGAGCCGGACGGGTTGGCGATCAGCGTCGCGCCCGCTTCCGCCTCGGCCGAGGCCGGCGGCCCCAGGGCCCAGACGTCCTCGCAGATCGTCAGGCCGACCGGCTCGCCCGCGACCTCGATCGTCGCCGGCTCGCCGCCGGGGACGAAGTAGCGCTGCTCGTCGAAGACCGAGTAGTTGGGCAGGCGGTTCTTGCGATAGACGGCCGTCACCTCACCACCGGCGAGGACGGCGAGCGAGTTGTGCGCACGGCGGCCGTCGGCGCCGTTGGCGACCGGCTCGGCGAAGCCGACCAGGGCCACCATCCCGCTGGTCTCCCGCGCCAGCTCCTCGACCGCGCGCCGGTTGGCCTCGACGAAGTGACGCTTCAGGTAGAGGTCCTCAGCCGGGTAGCCGGGGATGCAGAGCTCGGGGAAGACGACCAGCTCGGCTCCCTCGTCGCGTGCCCGCCCAATCCACTCGGCGACCTTTGCCGCGTTGCCGTCGACGTCGCCGACGGTGGGGTCGATCTGGGCCAGCGCTATGCGCACGGCGGGATCCTCGACAGGCTCACGGCTGAAGTATCGCCGCTGGTGCCGGCGCGGCCGCTACCTAGTTGACGGTAACGGCGCCGTTCGACGCCTCGGCGCGGGCACGGGACCCGGCCTTGCCGTCGATCGTCGTCGTCGCTGCGACGATCTCGTCGACCGCCCCTTCGAGGTCGAGCCCGAAGCTGTCGAGGTCGGCCATCGCGTCGTAGTCGCCGATGAGGCCGAAGTCGACCTTGCCGTTGTAGGACATGATTCCGACGCAGAGTGCCTGGCGGCGGGCGAGCGGCACGAGCGGGTAGATCGACTGCATTTCCCGACCGAGCACGTAGAGCGGGAACTGCGGCCCGGGGACGTTGGTGACGACGAGGTTGAAGAAGCGCTGCGCCGGCTGCAGGCGGGCGGCCTGCGAGGCGATCGTCGTCGGCGCGAAGTCGACGAGGCGGGTGAGGATCTCTGCGCCCACAGCCTGGCCCGAGCCCTTCAGGTCGCCCATGATCTCGCTGATTAGGTGCAGGCGGGGGACCGGCTCCTCGCACCAGACCGGCAGCGGCGCCATCATCGCCGAGATTCGGTTGCCGAGCGCGCCGCGCTCCTCCTCGGCGCGCACGCTGACCGGCACCATCGCGCGCATCTCCAGGCCCTCGGTGTCGTGACCTCGCGCGCGCAGGTAGTTGCCGAGCGCGCCGGTCACCACCGAGAGGACGACGTCGTTGACGGTGCCGCCGTGCTCGTTCTTGACCTGCTTCAGCTGGTCGAGGTCGGTGCTGACGAAGGCGATGCGCCGGTGCGGGCCGATTTCGACGTTGAAGGGGGAGGAGGGAGCCGACATCCCGGCGCCGACCATCTTGCTCGTGTCCGAGATGCCGCGCAGCACCTGGCGCGGGCCGCGCAGGGCGGCGCGCATGCCGCGGACGATCTCGCGCGGGCTGGTGGCGCGCTCGCGCAGCGCGTCGCCGAGAAGTTTCAGGTCGGTCGGCTCGGGCCGCGGCGCCCACTTCGGCGGCCGCGCGGGCGGGTTGGCCGGCTCGCGCTCGACATCGAAGAGGACGGTGGTGATGTCGACGCCGGAGATGCCGTCGACGAGCGCGTGGTGGCTCTTGCCGATGATCGCGAAGCGGTCGCTGACCAGGCCCTCGACCAGCCACAGCTCCCAGAGCGGCTTGCTGCGGTCGAGCTGCTGGGAGAAGATCCGCGCCGCCAGGTTGCGCAACTGCTCCTCGGAGCCGGGCGCCGGCAGGGCCGTTTGGCGCACGTGGTAATTGAGGTTGAGGTGGGGGTCGTCGACCCAGACCGGCCGGCCCTGGCTGAGGGGGACGAAGCGCAGCTTCTGGCGGAAGCGCGGGACGAGGTGCAGGCGGGCCGCGATGTGTTCCTTGAACTCCTGGTGGCTCGGCGGCGGTCCTTCGAAGACGCTGGTCGAGGCGACGTGCATGTGGGCGCCGGCCCGCTCCATGTGGAGGAAGGATGAGTCGAGCCCGCTGAGCCTTTCGCCGTTCATGGGTGGATGTTCGCACAGGTACGGCTGGGTCCTGCGTGGCTGGGCGACCGGGGCTCAGGCGGCTATGCCGAGGCGGAGCTGGGGGTCTGGCGGCTGGGGGTCCTGTGAGCGCTGATCGTCTTCGCCGGCGAAGCCCGCGACGCGGACGCCGAGCAGGCGCACCGGGCGGGGAGGGTCGTAGGCGCGCAGTAGGTCGAGGGCGACGGTGCCGACGACGGTGGGGTCGTTGGTGGGCGCCTCGACGGTGTGCGAGCGGGTGACGTTGGTCCAGTCGTCGAGGCGAACCTTGATCCCGATCGTGCGGCCGGCCAGGTCGCGTTTGCGCAGGCGGCGGCAGAGCTCCTCGGCGAGCTGGGAGACGTGTTCCTCCATCGCGGCGCGGTCGGCGACGTCGGTGTCGAAGGTTGTCTCGGCCGACTGCGACTTGGTCTCGTGTTCGACCACGACGGGGGTGTCGTCGATCAGGTTGGCGCGGGCGTGCAGCCAGCGGCCCTGGCGCGGGCCGAAGGCCCGCTCGAGTGCGGCCGGGTCCTGGGTGCGCAGGTCGGCAAGCGTGCGGATCCCCATCGCCTCGAGCTTGGCGACCGACTTGGGGCCGATCCCGGGGATCAGACCGGGGGACTCGCCGGCGAAGCGCTCCAGGGCCTCCTCGCGCGAGAGGACGACGAGCCCGGCGGGCTTGCCCAGCTCGCTGGTGATCTTGGCCAGCATGCGGCTCTCCGAGATGCCGATCGAACAGGTCAGGCCGGTCTCTTCATGGATCTCGGTCGCGATCCGTCGCATCGTTGCCTTGGGGGAGAAGATCCCGCTCAGGTCGACGTAGGCCTCGTCGAGTCCGACCACCTCCACCGTCTCCGCGTTGGCCCGCAGGGTCGCCATCACCTGCCCAGACGCCTCCCGATACGCGGTGAAGTCCGGCTGGATGTAGACCGCGTCCGGCAGCCGCCGCCTCGCCACCGCCGCCGGCATCGCCGAGTGGATCCCAGCCAGCTTCCGCGCCTCATAGCTCGCCGTCGTCACCACCGCCCGCGGCCCCGACCCGCAAACCACTACCGGCTTCCCCCTCAACTCCGGCCTGCGCCGCAGCTCCACCGACGCGTAGAACGCGTCCATGTCGAGGTGGGCGACGGTGCGCTCGAAGGCCACGAATCGATGGTAGGAGAGGGTGAGGACGGGGTTGAACGGTGCTGAGCGCGGGTAGATTCCACGCATCGCGGACGTAACGCACACCAGGATCGAGGAGATCGAGGCTCTCCAGGGCTTCGACAAGGTCAGCCTCCGCCGCGTTGCCGCCGCCCTTGGGGTCAGCTCGTTCGGCATCTCGATCGAGGAGCTGGGCCCCGGGGCTGACGAATACCCCGAGCACGACCACTCCGAGGAGGGGCTTGGCGGCCAGATGTTCGCCAAGCGCCCCCAGCAGCTCGGCCAGGAGGAGGTCTACGTCGCCCTCCGTGGCTCAGGCATTCTCGAAGCCGAGGGGGAGAAGTACCCGATCGACCCCGAGCACATCGTTCGCGTCGGCCCTTCGGTCGTGCGAAAGATCACCCCAGGCCCCGACGGCCTCCGCCTGTTGGCGCTCGGCGCCACGCCTGGAGAGCCCTACGACGCGGGCGGCACCCTCTAACTAAGGCTTTTGCTCACTTCAAGAGGCGCAGGAACTCGTCACGGCCGATCCCGGCGTCGGACAAGATTCCGGCAAGCGTGCCGCGCTTTACGTCGCGCGCATGAACGGGGACGGAGACGACGTGGGGCCTGTCGGGATGCGTGAAGTGGTGATGGCTCCCCTTGGAGCGGGCGAGTTTCCAGCCACTCCGCTCGAGTACGCGGATTAGCTGCCGCGGTCGGATCGTGGGAAGGCGTTGGCTCAAGCCGCGACGGTGATGCGCTCGATTTGCGACGGCTCTGGGAGGGAACGCCCTTCGGCTTTGAGGACGTCGAGGTACCCCTCGATTGCGTCGCGGGCCATTTCGAGCGCTTCCTCGCGAGTCTCGCCTTGGGTGTGGCAGCCGGGAAGAGCGGGCACGGAGACGCTGAAACCGCCCTCCGGCTCCGGCTGGATCAAGACATCGAACTCGCGGTGCGTGGCCACGGCTTCAGCTTAACGGGCGTCCTAGACTGCAGATGATGGCTTCTCCCGAGGCGAAGAACCTGGAGGCGATCTCCAGGGCGATCGATCAACACAACGCGAACTGTCCGTTCCCGGCGGCCGAGGTGCGGATGAACCCGTTCGAGGTCGAGCGGCTGGGCTGGGAGGAGATCAGGGGGCTGCCGGTCGTGCCCGATGCGGAGATCGGCACGGGGCGGTTTTGGATCGTCTGCTCGCGCGACGTCGACGGTGCGGGGCTCGAGGAGGTCGAGGCAGTCGGCCGCGAGCTGGAGACCGTCGGGCCGCTTGAAAACTGAGCCTCAGACGTTCCAGAAGTCGATGCCGAGGCTGGAGAGCCAGTTCTGGGCTTCGTTGTTGAGCTGGGTCAGCTGTTCTGTCCAGATCAGGATGCCCATCGCGATCAGGATCACGCCTCCAACGGCGACGATCGCCTGGTAGTGGCGCTTGACGACCGCGAAGGCGGTCGTCGCGCGGGAGAAGGCGACGGCGGTGAGCAGGAAGGGGATCGCCAGGCCAGCCGAGTAGAAGGCGAGAAGCAGAGCGCCGTGGCTAGCCGAGCCGGTAAGAGCGGCCGCCGAGTAGATCGCCCCAAGAGTCGGGCCGATGCAGGGGGTCCAGGCGATCGAGAATGCGGCGCCGGCGACTATCGGACCGCCCTTGCCGGCGCGCTCCAGCAGCGCGTCGACGTGCCACTCGCGGTTGAGCCGTGGGACGTAGAGCGAAAGCACGAAGAGGACGCCCATGGCGACGATCAGAGCCGCCGAGATTTTGGTCAGTAGCTGTTCGTTTTTCTGCAAGGCAGACCCGACCGCGGTCGCCGTGAGCCCGCCTAGGACGAAGATCGTCGAGAAGCTGGCGACAAAGAGCAAGCTGGGGCCGAGGACGCGCCGCCAGCCGGCGCTGTCCAGCTCCGCCGCCGAGACGCCGCTGACCGCCGAGAGGTAGCCGGGCACGAGCGGCAGTACGCAGGGGGAGAGGAAAGAGACGACGCCCGCGGCGAGCGCGGCGAAGATCCCCACTCCGGCGGCGGGATCGGTGCTGATCGAAGCGAGGAACACCGCTTCCCAGGGTACTTGGGGCGGGGATCCATCCTGCCTTTCGTCACGAAGATGCGCGTAAGATGCAACGGTCTTATCTGGGAACGAAAGGAGTATGAGGTGACGTACCTGCTCCCCAGGATCTCACTGGCGATAGCGGCGATGGCGGTCCTGACGATGCTGCTCGCGGCCTCTCCGCCCCCGGCGCACGCGCGCGACAGGGATTGTGCGGACTTCGCCACCCAGCGCGCTGCCCAGATCTTCTTCCTCAGGCACGGCGGTCCGCGGCGCGATCCCCACCGCCTCGACGGAGACGACGACGGCGTTGCCTGCGAGGACAACCCGTGCCCCTGCTATCGCAAGAAGCACCTACCGCGCGTCGCAATGCGTGACTTCGCCTTTAGGCGTGTCATAGCCCCATAGCGTCGAAGTCAGCGACCCGAACCGGGCTTTCCAGAGCCAAAGCCGCTAGATTTCTTGGCCAGGCAGCCAAACTCGCCCAGCCATGAGGGCGACGAAACAGGAGCAGACTTTGAGCAACCGCACGTTCGTGATCGGGGTCGGGATGACCAAGTTCGAGAAGCCCGGCTCGAAGGAGGGGGATTATCCGGATTGGGCACGGGAGGCTGGCCAGAAGGCGCTCGCCGACGCGGGCATTCCCTACGACGACGTCCAGCAGGCCTTCGCCGGCTACTGCTACGGCGACTCGACCTACGGCCAGCGGGCGCTCTACCAGCTCGGCCTCACCGGGATCCCGGTCGTCAACGTCAACAACAACTGCTCGACCGGCTCCTCGGCGCTCTTCCTCGCCCGCCAGGCGGTCAAGGGCGGCCTCGTCGACTGCGCGCTCGCGCTCGGCTTCGAGAAGATGGAGCCCGGCAGCCTCGGCGTCAAGTACACCGACCGCACCAACGCGCTCGACAAGCACGCGATGCGGATGTTCGAGATCCGCGACCCCGAGGCCTCGCCGCCGGCGCCGCAGATGTTCGGCAACGCCGGCCGCGACCACATGGAGAAGTACGGCTCCAACCCCGACCACTACGCCTGGATCGGCTGGAAGAACCACAAGCACTCGGTCAACAACCCCTACGCCCAGTTCCAGGACGAGTACACGATCGAGGACATCAAGGCGGCGAAGATGATCCACGACCCGCTGACCAAGCTGCAGTGCTCGCCCACCTCCGACGGCTCGGCCTGCGCGATCGTCGCCTCCGAGAGCTACGTCGAGGAGCACGGCCTCTGGGAGCAGGCGATCGAGATCGCCGGCCAGGCAATGGTCACCGACCTCTCTTCGACCTTCGCCGACGACACCGACTGCATGAAGATCGTCGGCGCCGACATGTCGAAGCAGGCGGCCGACGAAGCCTACGCCGAAGCCGGCGTCGTGCCGGATGAAATCGATGTCTGTGAGCTGCACGACTGCTTCAGCGCCAACGAGCTGATCACATACGAAGCACTCGGCTTCGCCGCCGAGGGAGAGGGCCACAAGCTGGTCGAGGAAGAAGCGACGACGTACGGCGGCAAGGTCGTCGTCAACCCCTCGGGCGGGCTGATCTCCAAGGGCCATCCGCTCGGCGCCACCGGCCTCGCGCAGTGCTCGGAGTTGACCTGGCAGCTGCGCGGCCAGGCGGACAAGCGCCAGGTCGAGGGAGCGAAGACCGCGCTGCAGCACAACATCGGCCTCGGCGGCGCCGCCGTGGTCACCGTCTACAAGCCGGCGGCCTAAGCCGCCAGAGGAGGAGGTTCCGATGGCGAAGAAGGAGCGACGCTCACTCGGCGGCAAGGTCGTGGCGATCACCGGCGGTGCCCGGGGGATTGGCAAGTCGACCGCGACCGCGCTGGTCCGCAAGGGATGCCGGGTTGCGCTCGGCGACCTCGACCTGGCCATGGCCGAACAGACCGCGGCGGGGTTGGGGGGCGGCACGGTCGCGCTGCCGCTCGACGTCACTGACCGGAGCTCCTTCGCCGCCTTCCTCGACGCCGCCGAACGCGAGCTCGGCCCGGTCGACGTGGTGATCAACAACGCCGGGATCATGCCGGTGACCCAGCTGGTCGACGAGTCCGACGACTCGATCAGGCGCCAGCTCGACATCAACCTCTACGGGGTGATCGTCGGCACTCAGCTGGCGATTGAACGGCTGCGGCCGCGCGGCAGCGGCCATATCGTCAACATCGCCTCGCAGGCGGGCAAGACGCCGCTGCCGGGGATCGCCACCTACTCGGCGACCAAGCACGCGGTCGTCGGCCTCAGCGAGGCGACGATGGCCGAGCTGCAGGACACCGGCGTCGAGGTCTCCTGCGTGATGCCGACCCTGGTCAACACGGAACTCACGTCCGGGGTCGCCAAGCGGAAGCTGATCAAACCTGTCGAGCCCGAGGACGTCGCCAACGAGATCGTCGACGCCCTCGAAACCGGGCGCTTCGACGTCTTCGTCCCTCGCTACAACGCCGGGATGACGCGGTTCGCGGTGCTGATGCCGCGGCGCTGGGCAGAGGCGGTCGGCCGCCTCATGGGCGCCGACAAGCTGATGGTCGAGTTCGACCGGCGGGCCCGTCAGGCCTACGAGGAGCGCGCCGCCGCCAGCGGCTCGGCCGCCGAGGGCGAGACAGGGGCGGCCGAGGCGTCGACGCCGGAGCGCGAGGCGGCCTGAGCCGCCGCTCCGCCGCCCTCGACGATCACCCGGCAGGGCCGTTTGGCGAGGATGTAGCGCACCGTGGGGCCGAGCAGGCGCTCTCTGCTCGGCGCATGCTCGGTGCTGATGTAGATCAGGTCTGAGTCGCGCTCGAGTGCCTCCTCGACGATCGCCTTGCCCGGGTTGCGGGTGCGGATCAGCTTGACCCGGACCCGCAGGCCGCGAGCGCGGGCCTGCAGGCGCGCCTCGTCCAGCGCACAGCGGGCCTCGTATTCCTGCTGGTCGAAGCCGTCGGGGAGCTCGAGGGAGCGCGGCACTTCGAGCACGTAGAGCGCCTCGACCACGGCGTCGGGGTCGACGACGACAGCCGCGCGGTGCATCGCCTCGGGGTCGATCTCGGGGCCGAAGATCGGCACCAGGGCCGACTTGTATGAGAGGTCGAGGAAGCCGAGCGGCCGCTGCGGGCGGTGGACGCGCTGCTGCACGCGCGGATCGATCCCGAGGTGGCGGCGGTAGAGCAGGTAGCCGACGAGCCCTGCGAGCAGCCAGGCGGTGCCGATGATCCGCGCCTCGGGATGCAGGACGACGACCGAGACAAAGGCGGCGCCGGTGCCGACCGCACCAATCACCGCCGTCAGCGGGACCTCGGCGCCGCGCCAACGGACGTTCCAGGGTGCCCTGTATGGCCGGTACAGGTCGGGCTGGCGGTAGCGCAGGGCGACGATCGAGAGGTGGGCGATCGTGAAGGAGAGCATCGCGCCGAAGCTGTAGAGGTTGCCGAGGAAGGCGGTGTTGCCCGGCAGGACGAGCGCGATCGCGATCGCAGCAAAGAAGAGGATCGTGAACCAGGGCGTGTCGAAGCGTGGGTGGAGCCTGGCGAAGATGCCGGGCAGCTGGCGGTGCTCGGCCAGCGACCAGGAGAGCCGCGAGATGCCGATCATGCCGGCGTTGGTCGCGATCAGCAGGATCGTCGCGGCCAGGGCGCCGACGTAGTAGCGGGCCGCCGTCGCCAGCGCCCCGTGCAGGTGCAGGGCGGAGACGATCCCGAGCACCGGGTCGTCGGCGTAGGTCGTGCCCAGCGCAGTGGCGTAGTGGCCGCTCGCGTCCTGGGTGACGGGTAGCGCCGAGAGGGCGACGATCGAGATGCCCGCGTAGAGGCCGAGCACGGCGACGAGGACGAGGTTGACCGCCTTCGGCACCTGCTCGCCGGGGTCATGGGCCTCCTCGGCCATGTTGGAAACGGTCTCGATGCCGGTGTAGGCGAGCATCGAGACCGAGATCGCGAAGAGCAGCTCCGTGTAGCTCGGGGCGACGCCGAGGTGGACCTGGTCGACGAGCATGCCGGGGTGGAGAACGAGCACCGCGCCGAGGACGACCAGCGCCGTCTGCGTCAGCAGGTCGAGGACGGCGAGGGCGATGTTGAGTTTGGCCGACTCGCCGAGGCCGCGGATGTTGACCAGGGCGAGCAGGGCGATGACGCCGACGCCGGCGATCACGTCTCCCGGGTATTCCCCCAGCGCCGGGAAGAAGGCGCCGAGGTAGTGGGGGACGAAGAAGGCGCTGATCGCGATCGTCAGGATGTAGTCGAGTGAGAGCCCCCAGCCGGCGATGAAGGAGACGACCTCGTTGAAGGCGTGGCGGGCGAAGGAGGACGAGCCGCCGGCCTCGGGGAACATCGCCGCGCCCTCGGCGTAGGTCTTCGCCGTCAGGGCGAAGAGGCCGCCGGCGAACATGAAGACGAGCGGCGTGAGGCCGAGCGCGTGGGCGGCGACCAGCCCGAGCGCGTAGTAGATCGAGGAGCCGACGTTGCCGTAGGCGGTGGCGAAGAGGCCGGGGACGCCGACCGTTTTGCGCAGCCCGCGTGTCTTCAATCTGGCCATTCGGGACTCGATCCCGATATTGGCTACGCACGCGTCAGGTCCCCGTGAGGATCAGCCTCCCCGGCGTCAAGATTCCGTCAAGCCCCGCGTCGGCGGCTAGATCGCGATGCGGTAGCCGACGCCTGGGTCGGTGCGGATCAGGCGCTCGCCTTCGCCGGTTTCCACCTTGCGCCGCAGGTTGGCGACGTGGGTGCGCAGGGTGGCCGTGTCCTCGCTCCAGGCCGGTCCCCAGACCTCGGTGAGCAGCGCCCGGTGCGTCATCAGACGGCCGCGGTTGCGGACGAGGACCCGCAACAGCTCGAACTCGGTCGGGGTGAGGTGGATCTCCTCGCCGTCGCGCGAGGCGGTGTGCGCGGCCAGGTCGACCCGCAGCCCGTCGATCTCGACGCTTGGCTCTTCGGAGCCGCGCGGTGCCCGGCGCATCGCCGCACGCAGGCGGGCGACCAGCTCCTTCGGGCCGAAGGGCTTCGTCACGTAGTCGTCGGCGCCGGCCTCCAGCGCTCGCACCTTCTGCTCCTCCTCGCCAACCGCGGAGAGAACGAGGATCGGCATCTCGCTCCAGGAGCGGAGCTGGGCGCAGACGTCGACGCCGTCGCCGTCGGGCAGGACAAGGTCGACGATCGCCGCGTCGGGATGGCGCAGCGCGGCGCTGTCAAGCGCCTCGCGGGCAGTTTCCGCCCCGATCGCCTCGTAGCCGGCCTCGCGCAGCACGACCTTGAGCGCGCGGAGGATCTGGGGCTCGTCGTCGCAGACGAGAACGGAAGGGCGCGGCGACTCGTTCACCCCGCCTCCTGCACAAGACCCGGGGGACGCTCGACCGGTTGCTCCAGTGGCAGCTCGATCGCGAAGGCCGCACCGTTGAAGGCCGACGGCTCGGCCCAGACGCGGCCGCCGTTGACCTCGACCAGGCCCTGGACGATCGCCAGCCCGAGGCCCGAGCCGTCGTGGCGGCGGTCGTCGGGACGCCGGTAGAAGGGCTCGAAAACCGCCTCCAGGTCCTCGGACGGGATGCCGGGCCCGTGATCGGCGACGCGGATCGTGAGCGCTTGGTCTGCGGCGGCCGCGGAGACGAGTACGTGCTCGTCTCCAGAAAACCGCACCGCGTTGTCGAGCAGGTTGACGATCGCGCGCTCGAGCTGGGCGGCGTCGGCTCGGACGAAGGGCAAGTCGGCGTCGAGCGCGAGGTCGACAAGCGCGGCCCTCTCGCCGAGATCGTCCAGTGCCGCGGCCACCACCTCGTCGATCGAGCACCAGTCGGGACGGGGCTGCGCCTGGCCAGCTTCGAGGCGCGAGAGGTCGAGCAGCTTGTCGACGAGGCCGGAAAGTCGCGCCGCCTCGACCGAGACCGCCGCGGCGAGAGCGCGGCGGTCGTCATCCGAGAGGCTCTCACTCTCGAGTGCCTCGCCGGCGGCGACGATCGCGGTCAGCGGCGAGCGCAGGTCGTGCGAGACGGCGCGCAGCAGGGCGGTCTTCAGCTCGTCGCTGCGACGTAGCGCCTCGGTCTCGATCGCGGCCCGTGCCCGTGCCCGCGACTGCTCGGCCAGCGAGCTGGCGATCACCGCGACGACGAGGAAGAGGGCCAGCGCCACCCAGTTCTCGCCCTTGGCGACGTCAAGCGTCCCTTCTGGCGGGATGTGGAAGAAGTTGAAGGCGACGGCGCTGGCGAGCGAGGTGAAGAGGCCGAGCCAGAGGCCCCAATAGGTGGAGACGATGAGGACGCCGAGCATGTAGACGACGCCTGCCGAGACCGGCGGTGCGATCGTGCGCAGCGGGTAGACGAGAGCGGTCGCGACTGCGACGCAGGCGATCGCGACGAAGAAGCCGGCGGTCGGCGATTCCCATCTGCGTATGCGAGAGGCGGGCAGTAGCCCGCCGGCGGTCTCGACCATGATCTGAGCGTACCCCCGCGCCGGGGCTTGCGAGGCAGCGCCCGGACGACTACGGTCACGGGCATGGGTCGGCTCTACGACGCGACGTGGGGGAGGGGCTTCTCGGCGATCTACGACCGCGCGATGAAGTCGACCGAGGAGGCAGGCATGCGTGAGATCCGCCGCGAGACGTTGGCGGCGGCGCGGGGGCGGACGGTCGACATCGGCGCCGGCACCGGGATCAACGTCGAGCTCTTCCCGGAGGGCGTGACCGAGCTGGTGCTGGCCGAGCCCGACGAGCATATGCTCAAGCATCTCCGACCCAAGGTGCCGACATGGGGGAGGGACGTCGATGTCGTCCAGGCGCCGGCCGACCGCCTCCCGTTCGAGGACGACAGCTTCGATACCGCCGTCTTCACTCTTGTCCTCTGCACGGTGCCAGACCCGGCAGCTGCCCTGAAAGAGGCGGCCAGGGTCCTGAAGCCCGGCGGCGAGCTGCTCTTCGTAGAGCACGTGCGCTCGCCGAAGCCCGGCCTGGCACGCTGGCAGGACCGTCTCGAACGTCCTTGGCGCTTCCTCGGCGACGGCTGCCACTGCAACCGCGACACTGTGGCGACGATCGAAGCTTCGCCGTTCCACGTTGAGCGCGTCGAGCGAGGCGAGCTACCCAAAGCCCCGCCGCTGGTCAAGCCGCTGGTGCGTGGGGCGGCGTCCCTTCCGGCATAGCCCCGCGCGACTTCAACGCACGATAATGGTGGTTATGTCAACTCAAGTGAGGTCGTAACGCATTTCCTATGAAATGCATGGGAAATGCGTTACGACCGTGGTTAGTGGGCGGCTGAGATGGCCGATTCGATGGCGTCCGCGGATTGCAGGAGGCCGAGGGCTTCCAGGCCCTGCGTGCCGGGTCCCTGAACGGCGAAGGACGGCGTGCCTTCGAAGCCGAGGCGCTCGGCTTCTGCCGTGGCTTCTTCGACCTCGGCCTCGACAGAGGTGCTCCTGCGGTCGTGGTTCCAGCGCGCGATGTCCGGGACCTTGGCGGCTCTGGCGATAGCGGTGAGGAATTCGTCGCTGACGTAATCCGTGCCCTCTTCGCCCTGGTTTCGGTAGAAGATCTCGACGTAGTTCCAGCCACGGCCTTGCTTGCTGGCTGCTATTGCCGCCTCGGCGGCCGGGATCGAGTTGGTGTCGATGATCGTGAAGGTGCGGTAGTCGAGTTTCGCTTCGCCGCTACGGACCTGGTTTTCGATCACCTGCGGCAGGAATTCTTCGGAGTAGCCCTTGCAGACCGGGCACTGGAGGTCTGCGAACTCGAGCAGCGTCACCTTTGCGTCGGGTTGTCCGAGGACCATTCCGTCCTGCGGGATGCCCTGCAGTTCGCGTTCCACCTCGGCAACCGCGACGATGTTCTCGCTGTCGCCACCTGAGCTACCGCTCTGGCTGACGACGATCAGGACCGCAACCGCGACGATCGTCAGGAAGACCGCAGCGCTCGCCAGCTTGATCAGGCGCTCACGCCGGCCGTCGTTCACGGCTCTCTTCCCACGTAGGCGAGCATGCGGGTGGCGTTCGCCACGAAGAGCAGCGTCATCAGCACGGCGCTCGCCACGCACCACTGGCAGATCGCTTCGATCTTGAACAGCTCGAGATAGGTCAGGTAGACGCTGTAGCCGAAGCCGACCAGCGAGGCGAGGAAGCCGGTCATCCGCGCGAGGTCGCCGCGCAGCAGCGCGCAGGTGAGCAGGACGACGTAGCCGACTATTCCGAAAACGGCGATGTTGACGCCGAGCACGTGCGAGTAGGAGCTTTCGGCGACCGTCTGGCAACCGTGGCCGCCGGCGATGCAGACGGGCGACCCACCACCGGAGTCGGCGATCGCGATGTAGGTGGCGACGCCGATCCCGAAGGTCGCGAGGAAGGTGGCGATCCCCCGCAGCGTCCCCTCTGCCGGCGCTTTCATCGCCGCAACGCTATTCGACCCGCCTTCCGGTGCGCTTTATGTGGGTATATCCCACATAAAGCGCACCGGAAGGGTTAGAGGCGGTCGGCGAAGGCGGCGATCGCGCGTGACAGCCTGCCCCCCTGCCAGGCGAGCGGCGACTGCCCCACCTCCTCGACGACGAGCTCCGCTTGCGGCAGGACCTCTGCGTAGGCGACGGCGGTTGCGTACGGGTGACCCGGGTCGGCCTCGTCGCGGCTGGCGACGACGAGCGCGGGTGCCTCGATCGCCCTCAGCTCGTCGAGGCTGCCGAACGGCCGCGAGCGCGGGACCTCGCGTAGCGCCCGGGCGACGGCATCGAGGTGACGGTGGCGGAGCATCCGTTCGCGCGTGAAGCGCAGCACCGAGTCGCGCCAGGTGGAGTCGATCGTCTGGTTGCGGTCGACGTACTCGACGAAGCCCTCGACGCCCCTCGTCTCCAGGGCCGCAGCCAGGCCGTCCCAGTACGCCAACCCATCGTCGTCGAGCGGGGCCGCGTAGCTGGGACCGATGACGACCAGTCCGGCGACGCGCCCGGGATTCCGAAGCGCGTACGCCACCGCCGTGTGGGCGCCCATCGAGTGGCCGCCGACGATCGCCGTGTCGCTCCCGACCTGAGACTCGATCACCGCATCGAGATCGGCGATAAGCGCCGGGTAGTCATAACCCTCCCCCGCCGGGGCGGGCTCGGACTCGCCGTGGCCGCGCGCGTCGTAGGTGACGACGGCGTGGTCGGCGCGCTCGAGCAGGCGCGACCCGTGCACGACGGAGCGCCGCGTGGCCGTCAGGCCGTGGCAGAGGACGATCGTGCCCCCCTCCCCCGCCGTCTCTCCCCGCAGGATCGGCCCGACGCCCGCTTCGAACGGGCGCGGGCTGCCGCCCTGCGTCGTCAAGTCAGATCGGCGAGCGCCCGCTCGATCTCGCCGACGGTGGAGAAGCGGGCGCCGGTGCGCGAAACCTGGCGGAAGCGGACGATGCCGTCGCGGTCGATGATGAAGGTCGCCCGCTGGATGTAGCGGCCGCCGGGCACGTCCTCGAGCTCGGTCAGGCGGGCCAGCGGGCCGAGCCAGCCGGTCACCCCGTAGAGCTTGCTGACGGCGAGATCCTCGTCGGCGAGCAGCGGCACGTTGAGCTGCTGCTCCTCGACCCAGCGCTCGTGTGACTCGACGGACTGGGGCGAGATCCCGAACACCTCGGCGTCGAGTCGGTCGAGCTCGTCGGCCTTGTCGCGGTAGGAGCAGAACTGCTTGGTGCAGACCGTGGTCGCATCGCCTGGGTAGAAGGCGAGGACGACGTTGTGGCCACGATGCTCGGAGAGCCTGAAGGAGAGCCCATCGGTGCCCTCTAGCTCGAAGTCGGGTGCTGAGTCGCCTACGTCGACCTTGGCCATCGTGGCCAAGCCTAGAGCAGGCTCAGCCTTTTTCGATCGTCACCTTGTCTATCAGGACCGTTTGCTTCGGCTGTTCGGCGGGCGTGCCGAGCTTGCCGATCCGTTCGACGACGTCCATCCCCTTGTCGACCTTGCCGACGAGCGCGTATGCCGGCGGCAGGCCGGCGTCCGCACCGGTGACGACGAAGAACTGGCTGCCAGAGGTTCCCGGGGGCTCGGCCGAGGTCTTGGCCATCGCCACGACGCCCTTGGTGTAGGCGAGGTTCGCCGGCGGCTTCTCGACCACCGAGTAGCCGGGCCCGCCGCTGCCGGTGCCTTCCGGATCACCGCCCTGGATGACGAATTCGGGGACGATTCGGTGGAAGGTGAGTTCGTCGTAGAAGCCTTCTTCGGCCAGGTAGGCGAAGGAGTTCGCCGTCTTCGGCGCTTCCTTGGTTGCAAGCGCGATCTCGAAGGTCCCGCAGCTGGTTTCGACGACCGCGGTCAGCTTTTCGCCCTTCTTCACGGTCTGCTTGGGCGCTTGCAGTTCTTCGTGGCGCAGTCGCGGCGCTTCGACTTTTTCGCAGCCGTTCGCGCTCGCCTCGTCCGAGCCGCTGTCACCGCCACTGCGCGAGATCAGAATCGCCGCGACGACGCCGATCACGATCAGCGCGAAGACGCCGAGGATGATCAGGCGGCGGTCTGTCCCCTGCTCCTGCACGGCGGGAACTCTAGGGGAATCGGCTTTGTTTGGTCCGGATGGGAACATCGGGCTCGATGCCGGCCCCGTCGCTGACCCCGCTCGCCGCTGCCCTCCTGCGTGTGCCGGCGCCGGAGAGGGCGCTCGTCCTCGGCTCGGACGTCGCCGACGCGGCGCTGCTGCTCGCGCGGGAGTTCCCCTCGGCTCGGGTGAGGGGCGCGTCCCGCTCCCAGGCGGCCGTCCGCGAGGCGGTCGAGCGCCTCGGCCTCGATCCCGAGGGGCGCGTCGCATTCAAGTCATTCGCCGGACGGAGGCTGCCCTATCCGGACTACTTCTTCGACCTCGTCGTCGTACTCGACGCCCGTCCGGCATCCACCGCGATCGAGCGCGCGATGCGCCCCGGCGGCCAGCTCGTGTTCGTGCGCACGCGCTCGGCCGCCTGCGCGCTCGGCCGCCTGCGCGACGCGATCCTGCTCCGGCGGCTGCGCAGGCGCGGACTCGCCGAGGTCGAGCGTGCCGAAGCAGGCGACGGCAACTTCGCCATCGTCCGACTCGGTACCGCCACCGAAGCCACATCCGCCGATTAGGCTGCCGACCGCATGGCGATCGAGGGCATGCCGCTCACCCTGCTGGTCAACCCGCACTCGGCGGGTGGCAAGACGCTGAAGCTGCTCCCCCGAGTCGAGTACGAGCTCGACGCGCTGCGCATCCCGTTTCGGGTGGAGCGGACCAAGGGGCTGGAGGACGGCGTCGCCCGAGCGCTGCACGCAGTCGAAGCAAACGAGGTGCCGGTCGTCTTCAGCGGCGACGGCCTGATCGGCGCCGTCGGCGGGGCGATGGCGGGAGCGGAGACGCCGATGGGCATCGTCCCCGGCGGCCGCGGCAACGACCTGGCCCGGGTGCTCGGTATCCCCAACGATCCGGCCGCGGCGGTCGCCGTCCTCGCGGCCGGCGAGGAGCGGCTGATCGACGTCGGCGAGGCCAACGGCAAGCGCTTCCTCGGCATCGTCAGCGTCGGCTTCGACTCGGAAGCCAACCGCCTCGCAAACGAGACCGGCTTCCTGCGCGGCAACCTCGTCTACGCCTACGCGGCCATCCGCACGCTGCTGACCTGGAAGCCGGGCCGCTTCACGATCCGGGTCGACGACGAGCGCTACCGCTTCACCGGCTACTCCGTCTCGGTCGCCAACAGCCGTGCCTTCGGCGGCGGCATGTTCATCGCCCCGCAGGCCGAGCTGGACGACGGCGAGTTCGACGTCGTCACGGTCGGCGAGGTGGGCAAGCTGCGCTTCGTGGGTAACCTGCCGAAGGTGTTCAAGGGCACTCACGTAGAGGAGGACGAGGTGCGTGTCTTCCGTGCCCCTCACCTGGAATTGACCGCCAGCAGGCCCTTTCCCGTCTACGCCGACGGCGAGCACCTGACGGAGCTCCCGGCCACGGTCCGCATCCTGCCGCGGGCGCTCCGCGTGCTGGCCCCGGCGCCCGCCTCTTGACGGCCTTCGGCGCGAAGCTGGCCGCCGCGCGTGCGGTCGGCACCGCCAGCCGCATCAGCGGTCGCGGCGGCGGCACCACCCTGCCCGGACGCCTGCTGCTGCGGATGGAGCCGGACGCCCTGCGGCGGCTGGGTGCCCGCCTCGGGGGCGGTACGACGATCGTCAGCGCGACGAACGGCAAGACGACCACCGCCGGGATGATCGCCACCGCGCTTACCGCCGTGGGCCGCGCCCCGGTCCACAACCGGGCCGGCTCGAACATGACCTGGGGCGTCGCCACCGCGCTGCTCGAGCAGGACGGCGACGAGGGCCTCTTCGAGGTCGATGAGGCCTGGCTGCCGAAGGTGGCGGAGGAGCTCGATCCCTCCCTGATCGTCCTCGGCAACCTCTTCCGCGACCAGCTCGATCGCTATGGCGAGATGGAGGCCCTGGCCGACGCCTGGGGCGAGGTCGTCGCCAAGCGCGCCGAGGCGACGCGCTTCGTGCTCAACGCCGACGACCCGACGATCGCCGACCTCGGCCGCGAGGCCGACGGGAGTAGGCGCGCCGGCGTCGCCTACTTCGGTGTCGAGGACGCCTCGCAGGCATTGCCCGAGCTGCAGCACGCCTTCGACGCCAAGCACTGCCGCCGCTGTGGCCGTCCCTACGCCTACGAGCGGGCTTTCGTCGGCCATCTCGGCCACTACGCGTGCCCGGGATGCGGCGCGGCGAGACCGCGGCCCGACGTCGCCGCGACGGAGATCGAACTGCGCGGTATGGACGGCTCGCGGCTCGAGCTGCGTACCCCCGCCGGCCCGCTGAGCCTCGAGCTGCCCGTCCCCGGCCTATACAACGTCTACAACGCACTCGCGGCGGTGACAGCAGCCCTGGAGCTGGGGATCGCCCCCGACGCGATCGCCACCGCGCTGGCGGAGATGCGCGCGGCATTCGGGCGGGTCGAGACGATCGAGGTCGCCGACGCCTCGGTCTCGATCCTGCTCGTCAAGAACCCCGCCGGAGCGAACGAGGTACTGCGCACCCTGCGTCTCGAGGCCGCCGACGAGGGGCTCGACCTCTGGATCGCGCTCAACGACGGGATCGCCGACGGGCGCGACGTCTCCTGGGTCTGGGATGCCGACTTCGAGCTGCTCGAGGGGACCGTGCGCCACGTCACCTGCGCCGGCAGGAGAGCGGCCGAGATGGCCCTGCGCCTCAAGTACGCGGGTTGGCCGGTCGGGGCGATCGAGGTCGAGGAGGACATAGAGGCTTCGCTCGACCGGGCCGTGGCCCAAGCATCGGGCCGCCGCCTCTTCGCCCTCCCTACCTATACGGCGCTGCTCGAGTTGCGCACCCTGTTGGCCCAGCGCGGCCTGGCGAAGGAGTTCTGGCGATGATCTCGTGGATCCGAGCCGACGGATCGCACCCGAACGTGATCTGGAACGAAGTCGAGTGCGGCGACTACGACGCGGACCTGCCCCTTTGGGAGGAGCTGGCAGCTGCCCTGAAGGAGGATGAGGCGATCCTCGAGCTCGGCTGTGGCGCGGGTCGCGTCGTCCATCACCTCGCGGCCCGCTTACCCCAGCTCGTGATCGGCATCGAGCGCGACCCGAACATGGTCGTCGCCGTGTGGGAGAAGTGCCACGGCATCGGCGGCGATGCCGAGATCTACGACGTGCGGGACTTCACGTTCAACACCGAGTTCGGCCTCGTCCTCGCCCCGATGCAGCTGATTCAGCTGCTCGCCGACCGGCAAGAGCGGATGGCCTGCCTGAACTGCGTGCGTGACAGCATGGCGCCTGGCGCTTGCGCCGCCTTCGCGATCGTCGAGGAGCTTCCCCCCGCGCCCGAATCGTCCCTCTCTCCCCTCCCCGACGTGCGCGAGATCGACGGCTGGATCTACTCCAGCCTGCCGCTCGAGCCGATCGTCGAAGCGGATCTGATCCGCCTGCGCAGGCTGCGACAGACGATCGATCCGGACGGGGTGATGAAAGAGGATTCGAATGAGGTCGACCTGCAGGTGATCTCCGCCGACGAGCTGGAGGAGGAGGCCGAAGAGGCCGGGCTGTTGCCGCTCGAACGCCGAGAGATCTCGGCGACCGAAGCCCACGTCGGCTCTACCGTCGTAATGCTGGGGACAGCGCGATGACCGCCGAGCTGCGCCTGCTCGCCCTCTACCCGGAGCAGATGAACATCTACGCCGACCGGGGCAACATCCTCTTCCTGCGACGGCGCTGCGAGTGGCGTGGCATCGGCTTCGCGTATGAGGCCGCCGGCCCGGGTAAGGGCTTCGACCCCGGAGCCCACGACCTCCTCTACCTCGGCGGCGGGCAGGACCGCGATCAGGTCGCGGTGGCTGCCGACATGGTCGAGAGCAAGCGCGAGGAAATCGCCTCGGCGGTCAAGGACGGCGCCACGATGCTGGCCGTCTGCGGTGGCTACCAGCTGCTCGGTCACAGCTACCAGCTGGGGGATGAGCGGCTGCAGGGTCTCGGCCTGGTCGACCTGGAGACAGTGCGGGAGCCGGGACCGCGGTTGATCGGGAACGTCGCGATCGAGGTCGACCTGGGCGGTGGCGCGCAGACGCTGGCCGGCTTCGAGAACCACGGCGGCCGCACCTATCTCGGCGCAGGGGCCCAGCCTCTCGGCAGAGTCCTCAAAGGCTTTGGCAACAACGGCAAGGACGGGTTCGAGGGCGTTCGCCACCGCAACCTGATCGGCACCTACCTGCACGGACCGCTCTTGCCGAAGAACGCCTGGCTGGCCGATCGCCTGATCGCGCTCGCTCTCGAACGCCGCTACGGCGAGCACCCCGAGCTGGCGCCGCTCGACGACGAGCTGGAGCTCGCGGCGCAGCGGCTCGCGTGCGACGTCGCGTTCAAGGGATGACGTCGAGGGGATGAGACTCGGCGGCCGTTGCCGTGTTGAAGGAAGGTGAGGATCGTCCACCCCCAAGCTGGGCTCACGGTCGGGATCGCGCTAGTCGCGCTTGCCGTCCTTACGACGCCGGCTGGCGCTGCGCCGAGCTGCGCCGAAGGGCCGCAGACCGTGGGCACCACCATCGTCGGCACTCCCTGCGACGACACGATCCACGCCGGTCGCGGCATCACGGAGGTCTACGGCGAAGGGGGCGACGACGTTCTCTTCGGCGGGCGCAGCAACCAGAGCCTCTTCGGGGGCGAAGGCGACGATCGCCTCTACGGCGGGCTCGGCGACGATCGCCTGCGCGCCGGTCCGGGTAACGACCTGCTCTCCGGCGGCTTCGGCGCCGACTCCCTCGACGGCGAAACAGGTGACGATTTCGATCGCGGCGACGCGACGATCGACAGGATCGGCGACAGCGGCCCGGGGACGGATTCCGACACCATGAGCTTCTCGACCGGCGTGACGCCGGGCTTCCCGAACGCCGGCGACTTCGGCTATGCGGGCTTCCCGGAAGGCGCGCTCGGCCGCGGCGTCTACATCGAGCTCGGCCAGGACTTCGCCAACGACGGTCTCGCCCCGAGCGGCGGCGGGGTCGACGAACCGCTCAACGCGGCGAACTTCGAAAGCTTCGAGACGGTGATCGGCACGCCGTTCTCAGACCTGATCGTCGGCGGGGCGGGCGACGAGACGATCTACGGCGGCGGCGGGGCCGACGTGCTGCGCGGCGGAACGGGCAACGACCAGGTCTTCGGCGGGGCCGAGGGCGACTACTGCGAAGGAGAGAGCGCAACCGGCTGTGAGTTCAACGGGAGCGACAAAAAAGTAGCCCCCCGCTCTCCCTCGGCAATCGCGGTCGGCCTGATGGCTCCGCAGCAGGGTTCCAGTCCCGGTGTCTACCTAATCGGCAGTAGCGGGGACGACGAAGTGAGCGCCAGCTTTGCCGCGGACGAGGTCAGCTTCGAATTGGGGGTCGGCTCAAAAGGAAGCTTCGACGCCGCGCAGGCCGCCGCCGGGGGATGCAATCCACCTGTAGCGGAAAAGGTCGTCTGTCCCGTCCCCGGCGCCCCGGACACGCTCGTCCTCGCCGGTCTCGCCGGGGAAGACTCGCTCTCGGTGGATAACAGCCTGCCGGAGACGACCTCCCCGATCATCCTCGGCGGCGAAGATGGAGACACGCTCAGTGGCGCGGCGACCGAGGACGCGGTGATCGATGGCGCGGGCGCCGACACGGTCGATGCGGCCGGCGGCGACGACGCCGTGCCGAACAACCCCGGGGAAGACGATCTGCTGGCCGGACCGGGCAACGACCTCTTCATCTCCAACACGGTATGCGAAGGCGACTCGCTCGACGGCGGCGAAGGGGTCGACAACGCGAACTGGGCCAACTTCGGCTCCGCGGTCTCACTCGACCTGGGCGCCGGGCAGGCCGGGCTGGTTGGACCCGGGGGCGGGCCGACGTGCGCGAGCGGCCAGCCGACCGCACTGCAGCGTCTCGAGGACATCGAGGGAAGCGCCCTCGGCGACGTCCTGGTCGGCGACTCCGGCTCCAACCAGCTGCTCGGCCGCCCCGGTTCGGACGCCTACCATGCGGCCGCGGGAGACGACTCGATCCTCGCCAACTCCGGCGACTCCGACGCGGAGATCGATTGCGGCGAAGGCTTCGACACCGCCCAGATCGACATCCCGACCAGCGAATACGCCGATCCGGCGCCGCTCGATTGCGAGGCGATCTACGAAAGGGCGCCGAACAGCTTCCGGCCTCCCGACACCCCGCCCGAAGAAGAAGTCCAGCCGCGGCCGCCCGACACGACGCCGCCGGCGACCCGCGTCCTGCACCGGCCGCCGGCGACGGTCTTCACCCATTCCCGACGACGTACGGTTGCCGTCTCCTTCGCCGCGAACGAGCCCGGCGCGAGATTCCGCTGCCGCCTCGACCACGGTGTCTACAAGTCCTGCCGTTCGCCTCGCCGCTACACGGTGGGGCTCGGTCGCCACGCGATCCGGGTGTTCGCGGTGGACGCGGCGGGCAACCGCGACCGCTCCCCCGTCGTCGTCAAGTTCCGCGTCCGCCGTCGTTAGCGACCGTCAGCGGCCGCTGGAGCCGAAGCCGCCGTCGCCGCGAGCAGTCTCGGCAAGCGCCTCCGTCTCGACCGGCTCGGCCAGGGCGATCGGGGCGATCACGAGCTGTGCGATCCGATCTCCGGGCTCGACCTTGAAGGTCTCCGCCGGGTCCGTGTTGAGCAGCAGGACGCGCAGCTCGCCGCGGTAGCCGGAGTCGATCAGGCCCGGGGCGTTGACGAGTGCGATCCCGTGCTGCTTGGCCAGGCCCGAGCGCGGCAGCACCAGTCCGGCGTGGCCGTCGGGGATCTCCACGCCGATTCCCGTGCCGACGCTCCACCTCTCCCCCGGCCCGATGTGGGCCGCCTCGCAGGCGTAGAGGTCGAGCCCGGCATCGCCCTCGTGCGCGCGCGTCGGCAGGGTCGCTTCGTCCTTCAGCTTCGCGATCGGCAGCTTCATCGAGCCCACCCTAACGCTGCCATAACGAGAGCGGGGCATCCCCCATCCGGACAAGTGCCTCGCTAATTAGCTCGGCACTTTGAGTATCCGCCCGTTCGGGGGATGCCCCGTTCTCGTTATGCGGTGACAGTGAGATCGGCGAAGCGGTGCAGCTCCGAAACGGGAACCCTGGCGCGAACCAGCACGCCGTCGGTGCGCTCGGTGCGCTCCAGGTGGCCCACGAGCTCGTGTAGCTCGTGGAGGCGGCCGCCCTCCGCGTAGGGGATGAGCAGCTCGACCTCCGCCAGGGTGTCCTCGAAGGCCTTTGCGATTCGCTCGCGCAGGGCGCCCAGTCCCTCCCCCTCGAGGGCGGAGACGAGCACGGCGTCGGGGTGGCGGCGCAGAACCTCGTCTCGCTCATCCTCGTCGAGCAGGTCGGCCTTGTTGAGCACCAGCAGTCGCGGTTTGTCCCCGGGGCCGATCTCCTCCAAGACCTCGTCGACCGCCTGCATGTCGGCCACCCGTCGCTCCTCGGACGCGGCGGCGTCGACCACGTGCAGGATCAGGTCGGCGAGGACGGTCTCCTCCAGGGTCGCCTTGAAGGCCTCGACGAGCTGGTGGGGCAGCTTCTCGATGAAGCCGACCGTGTCGGTCAGCAGGTAGTCGCGCCCGGCCAGCTGGACTTTGCGGGTCGTCGGGTCGAGCGTGTGGAAGAGGCGGTCGCCGACGCCGACCTCGGCTCCGGTGAGCGCGTTGAGCAGGGTCGACTTGCCGGCGTTGGTGTAGCCGGCGAGGGCGACGCGGGGCAGCGAGGAGCGCTCGCGGCGGGCACGCATCACGCCGCGGTTGCGCTGCAGGCGAGCGAGTTTGCGTCGCAGGGCCGCGATCCGGTCGCGGGCGAGGCGCCGGTCGGTCTCGATCTGGCTCTCCCCCGGCCCCCTGGTGCCGATCCCGCCGCCGAGCCGCTCGAGGTGGGTCCAGAGGCCGCGCATCCTGGCCAGGTTGTATTCGAGCTGGGCCAGCTCGACCTGCAGCTTGCCCTCGGCCGAGTGGGCGTGGTCGGCGAAAATGTCAAGGATCACGGCGGTGCGGTCTACCACCGGTACGCCGAGGGCGCTCTCCAGGTTGCGCTCCTGTCGCGGCGCCAACTCGTCGTCGCAGGCGACGAGGTTCGCGTCGCAGGCCGCGATCTGCTCCTTCAGCTCGGTGAGCTTGCCGCGGCCGACGTAGCGGTCGGGGTCGGGCGCCTGGCGCTGCTGCACGGCCTCGCCGGCAGTCGCGACGCCGGCGGTGCGCAGGAGCTCCTTCAGCTCGGCGAGCGGCTCGCCGTCCGAATGTCCGTCGGCGATGCCGAGCGCAAGCGCTCGCTGACGAGCGCGCGGGTTGGAGACACCCGCCCCTCCGGCGCCGTAGCGCGTCTGCTCCGTCCTCCCGTTGCGCGATCTCTGCACTTCTCTCGATTGTAGGTGGGGCGATGGTCTGGATAGGCTTAGCCCCGTGAAGGTCTTTGTCACCGGAGGAACCGGATTCATCGGCGGCGAGGTCGTGCGCCAGCTGCGCGCCCGCGGCGACGACGTCACCTGCCTGGCACGCTCACCGAAGAAGGCCGGCAAGCTGGCCGAGCTCGGCTGCGAGATCGTCAGCGGCGATCTCAGTGACGACGCGGCGATCCGCCAGGGCATAGAGGGCTGCGACGCGGTCGTACACGCCGCGGCGATGTACGAGGTCGGCATTCCCGCGAAGCAGCACCCGGCGATGTACGAGGCCAACGTGCGCGGCGCCGAACGCGTGCTGCGGGCGGCGCTGGAGGCGAAGGTCCCCAGGGTCGTCCACGTCTCGACCGTCGGCGTCTTCGGCAACACGCACCGCAAAGTCGTCGACGAGAGCTACGAGCACCCGGGCAAGGAGTTCACCTCCTACTACGAGGAGACGAAGCTGGAGGCGCACCGGATCGCCAAGCGGATGATCGCCGAGGAGAACCTGCCCTGCGTGATCGTGCAGCCGGGCGGCGTCTACGGCCCCGGCGACACCTCACAGGTCGCCGACCTGCTCGAGCAGTTCTTTGCCGGGCGGATGCCGCTGCTTCCCTTCCCCGAGCTGGGGATCTGCCTGACGCACGTCGAGGACATCGCCGGTGGCATCCTGCTCGCGATCGACAAGGCGGCCTCAGGCGAGACCTACGTGATCAGCGGCCCGGTGACGACGATGCGCGACGCGATCGAGACGGTCGCCGGCCTGACCGGACGCAAAGCGCCCAAGCACGCGATGCCGGTGCCGCTGATGAAGGCGATGACGCCGATCGGCCCCCTGGTCGGCAAGATGCTCGGGCAGCCGCCCAACCTGCGCGAGCTGATCTCCTCCGCCGACGGGGTGACCTTCTGGGCCAGCCACGAGAAGGCCAGCCGCGACCTCGGCTACTCGCCGCGCGGCATGGAGGAGGGCCTGCGCCAGACGCTGGAAGCAGACGAGCGCTTCCCGGCTCCAACTGCTTGAGGGAGTCGAGGGAGGACTCACCGGAGCAACAGCCGGGGAGGCTCCGCTGAGCCCTCCCTCGACTCCCATAAGCTGCCGCGAGTGCGCGTAATAGATGTCATGCACCTCGGGCGGTCGCATGTGATCGGTTGCTGGGAGGTGGCCGGGATGCTGGTCGACCCCGGGCCGCAGTCCTCGATGGAGACGCTGCTCGCCGCGATCGGCGACGAGCAACCGCGCGCTCTTCTCCTCACTCACATTCACCTCGACCACGCCGCGGCGACGGGCGCGCTCGTGCGGCGCTGGCCCGACCTCGAGGTCTACGTGCACGAGCGCGGCGCGCCGCACCTGGTCGATCCCTCGAAGCTCCTGGCCAGCGCCGAGCGCCTCTACGGCGACCAGATGGAGCGGCTCTGGGGTGAGATCGTCCCCGTGCCGGAGGACAACGTCAGGCCGCTGGCTGGCGGCGAGGACGTGCTCGGCATGCGGGTCGCCTACACGCCCGGCCACGCCTCTCACCACGTCTGCTACTTCCACGAGGAGAGTGGCACGGCGTTCGTCGGCGACGTCGCCGCCGTCCGCATTCCACCCTCCGACCTGATCGTCCCCCCCACACCGCCACCGGACATCGACGTCGAGACCTGGGTCGAGTCGATCGCGATCGTCGAGTCGTGGCGCCCCGAGCGCCTCGCCCTCACCCACTTCGGCGCGGTCGAGGAGCCGATCGAGCATCTGGAGCGCGTCCGCGAGCGCCTGCACGAGGAGGCGCGGCTGGCCAAGGACCTTTCGGGGGAGGCCTACGAGGAACGCCACCGCGCCCGCGTCGCCGCGAGCACCGATCCCGAAACCGCCGCCGAGCTGATCCAGTGCGTCCCGCCCGAGTACCAGTGGCGGGGCCTGGACCGTTACTGGAGCAAGCGGTAGGTTCACTGGACGCCGGTGTCGCGTCCACCCATGCTCAGGAGGAAAAAGTGAGCTATCTCTTCGGCCGACTGCCGATCCGCACCGTTCTCTGTGTCGTGTCCACCATGGCCGTCGCCTTCGTGCTTGCCGCCTGTGGCGAGGCCGGCGACCAAGAGCTCGCCTTCGAACTGACCGGCAACGGCAAATCGGCGAAGTTCACCTCACCGGAAAGCGCCGAGTCGGGAAAGGCGGAGATCACCTTCACCAACAACGGCGACGCTGCCTCTGACATGCAGCTGCTCCGGATCGAGGGGGACCACACGCCCGAGGAAGTCGTCGAAGGCCTCGGCAAGGCGACGCAGGGGAAGCCCTTCCCCGGTTGGTTCTTCGCCGGGGGCGGCACCTCCACGGTGAGACCCGGCAAGAGCGCGACCGTCACCCAGGTGCTCGAGCCCGGTGCCTACTATGCCGTCAGTACGGCAGGAAGCCCACCGGACCCTGAATCGCTGGTCTCGGTCGAAGTGACCGGAGACGAGTCAGACGAGGAACTGGAGGCCGGCACGACCATTACCGCCTCCGAGTACAAATTCGAAGCCGAAGGGCTGAAGGCGGGTGAGAACGAAATCGACTTCCGTAACGCCGGCGCTCAGCCTCACCACCTGCTGATCTCGAAACTGGTCGGCGACGCGACCGCGGGGGACGTTGAGAAGGCCTTCAAGTCGGGGAACCGCAAGCCCCCGATCGAAGAAAAAGGAGGCCTCGCGACGGCGGTCATCGAAGGCGGCGAAAGTCAACTCATCGACTTCGACTTGAAGCCCGGCCGTTACGCCTTCTACTGCTTTATCACCGACCGCCAAGGCGGCCCGCCACATGCCATCAAGGGCATGGTCGACGAATTCGAGGTGGAATAGCCAGCGGGCGGCATGGACGGGCGGGGCCCCGGCCGCTCAGGCCAGGTGCTCGCGCATCCGCTCGACCGCCTCGGAGATGCGGTCGTCGGGGGTGGTGAGTGAGATGCGGAAGAAGCCCTCGCCGCTCGGCCCGTACATCGAGCCGGGCGAGACAACGACGGCGGCCTCCTCGAGGACGAGCTCGGCGAAGGAGGTCGAGGTGTGGCCTTTGGGCACCGGCGCCCAGAGGTAGATCGTCCCCTTTGGCGGCGTTACCTCGACGCCGATCTCGCGCAGGGCGTTGACGACGAGGTCGCGGCGACGGGTGTAGGTCTCGTTCATCCGTTCCATCGGGCCGCTGGGCCCGTCGAGCGCCGCGGCGCCGGCCAGCTGCACGGCCTCGAAGAGCCCGGAGTCGACGTTGGTCTTCAACCGCCAGTAGGTCTGCACGGCCTCGGCGTTGCCAAGGATCGCGGCGCAGCGCCAGCCGGTCATGTTGTAGCCCTTGGAGAGCGAGAAGACCTCGACCCCGACCTCCTTGGCCCCCGGCGTGGCGAGGAAGCTGGGCGCGACGTAGCCGTCGTAGGTCGTCTCCGAGTAGGCGTTGTCGTGGACGACAAGGATCTCGTGCTCGCGGGCGAAGGAGACGACCAGCTCGAAGAAGCCCTCCGGCACCGTGGCGCCTGTCGGGTTGTTGGGGAAGTTGAGGAACATCAGGCGCGCCTTGGCGGCGACCTCGGCGGGGACGGCGCCGAGGTCCGGGGCGAAGCCGAGCTCGGGCACGAGCGGCAGCAGCTCGGCCGTCGCCCCGGCGAGGATCGGCCCGCCCGTGTAGACGGGATAGCCGGGGTCCGAGGCGAGCGCGACGCCCCCCGGGTCGAGAAAGGCGAAGCAGAGGTTGTAGATGCACTCCTTGGCGCCGATCGCCGGAATCACCTCGTTCTCGAGGTCGATCTCGACGCCGAAGCGGCGCTCGTAGAAGTCGGCGAAGGCGCGGCGGAACTCGTCGCGACCGCGGTTGGTCGGGTACTTCTGGTTGCCATTCTCGGCGATTGCATCCTGCATCGCCGAGATGATGTGCGGGTAGGTCGGTTCGTCCGGGTCGCCGATGCCGAGGCTGATCACGTCGATGCCGGCGGCGCGCTTGTCGGCGATCGTCCGCTCCAGTTCCTGGAACTTGTAGGGAGGCATCGCCTCCAGCCGCTTGGACGGGTCCGAGATCCCCATGGGCGGGGGAATCTAGTCGTCCAGCTCGGCGAGCGCGGCGAGCAGCTCCGGCGAGAGCTCGCCCGAGCAGATCGGCTCGGCCCAGCCGCTGAGGCGCACGTCGAGGTCGTCGGAGATCTCGACCTCGAGCTCGCCGCCGTCGAGCTCGACCGTGATCGGGCTGGAGGCGCCGTTGAGGAAGGCGGCGATTGCGGCGCCGCTCGCCCCGGTCCCCGAGGAGAGCGTCTCCCCCACGCCGCGCTCGAAGATCCGTGCCCGCAGGCGACTGCCGACGGCCCTGAAGAACGAGACGTTGGTCCTGTTCGGGAAGAGTTCGTGCGCTTCGATCTCGGGGCCTATCGACGGAAGATCCAGCTCGTCGAGTCCGTCGGAAACCTCGATCGCGCACTGCGGGTTGCCGAGCGACGCGTGTTGGAAGGTCCACTCGCTCCCGGCGGCCATCAGCACGCCCCTGCCGTCCGGCTTGCCTGAGGGGAAGTCCTTCGAGGTTGTCGAGGCCCGCCCCATCTCGACCGCGCAGGTCCGCTCCGACGTGATCGTCGGCGTCACCGGGCCTGCCGCGGTGAGGATCGAGAACGTGTCCGCCTCGGTCCAGCCGTTGCGGCGCAGGTAGAGGATCGCCTCGCGCGCCCCGTTGCCCGAGAGCTCGGCCTCTGAGCCGTCCGGGTTGAAGATCCGCAGCCCGGCAACATAGGCCGGATCGTCACTCCGCGAGAGCAGCAGCACCCCGTCCGCGCCGATGCCGAAGTGCGGGTGACAGAGCCGCCTCGCGCGTCCCGCTGTCAACCCCCATGGAAGCTGCCCCGCCTCGACGATCAGGTAGTCGTTGCCCAGCGCCTGCCACTTCTCGAATTTCACGCTAGCAGCGTAGCTATCTCAGGGCGGAAAGCGATGGTCGCTTCCCGCTTCAATTTACGCAACCGCCACGAGTCTCGTTGTTTTGACGCTAAGGGGTATTAGACACATAAATCTCCAGGCTGCCTAAATTGTTCCTATAGACGTCGAAGCTCGCCCTAAACACAAACGCAGGGAAACAAGCTGCCGGCCCTCCACTCTGGCTTAGTAGCGCGTTATTTACCCAAACTTTCTGGGCGGTATTATAGTAAGACCCAACCATGGATTCGCCATTGTTGTTTCCGTAGTTGCAGGTAACTAGATTTAGCGGTGCTTGACACTGAAAATTCACATTAGTTGACGGTTTAAAAGTTCGCACGACCCCCTCTGGAGCTGGCGAGTTTCGATACGCTACGAAAACTATTACCATACCCAATTTAGGTTCAGCGTTAAGGAAGGTGCAGCCTGGCAGATTGTCTGAACATTCTTCAAGGTCAAACGAGGTTACTTCTCCTTTTACTCCCCCACCCGAAGACGAGATTTCGGATGCAAAGTCACTCGTTTCGCAGGTGACGGTGCCCCCTTCGAGTTCACCTTTTAAAAATTCAAGTTCGACGACAGATTCAGATTCGCTTTCAGCGTTGACCAGCGTCGAGGAAAGAGCCGACCCTTCCGGACAGACCAGTTCTTCTTCTTCAGTTTCTTTTGGAGCTTCTCCACATATGGCTGTCGAGGCTGTAATGTAGGATGGGCTTAATGGAGTGGTCGTAATATCTAAGAAGGCTTTAGTAGGACAGAAGAGCCCTTTTACTTTGAACAGTTCCCGTTCTTTGATGGAGAAGTCTCCATTTTCCTGAGAAGAAAGTAATGGTCCACTTGCTGTGCCTTCCAGCCCGTTATCGCTGTAGTAGCAGTTGATACCCGTGCAGTTGACATGCATTTCGCCTTCGATGGCAGCCGTCGCCGTTTCGTGACCTTCTCTTGAGACGTTTACGATAGACGGGCCGTTTTCTTCCGTTATGGTGCAGCTGCTTCCGCAACTTGTATACGTGAAGGTACCTTCGATCACCTGAGGCGCGCCAGATTCACCAGCTTCTCCTAAGAATAAGACGTTGCATTCGACGGTAATCGGGCTTAAAATTTTAACTTTACCAGCCGATGTTTCGTGAATGTGGGTGATGATTTCATCGGCGGAGCATGCGGCGGCTGGACTTTCCCCTGGGTCGGAGTTGCAATGCAACGTTGACGGCGCAGCGCTTGCGATACTCGTCAATAGGAAGGTGAGGATGAGTGTTATGCCACAGCATGCCAGTTTCATTTGTGCCTCCACTCGGTGCGGCCAAGGCGTCCGTGTCGGGGCGCCTGAGCGTCCAGCCTCGACCTTGACGACTTGCGAAAGCCATACCACATAAAGATAAAATAGTCAAGGAATCGTTAGCAAAAATCCAGCAGGTGGACGATTCTGCTCGCCGTTTGGTGCTCGCTCTCTCTCTTACGCGTGATCCAGTGGAGGTTGGGGATCTTGCGCATCCAGGTGAGCTGGCGGCGGGCGTAGTTGCGGGATCGCTTCTTCATCGACTCGACGTCGCCGGCGAGCAGCTCGTCGAAGCCGAGGGCGACGCGGGCGGTGCGCGACGATCCCAGCTCCTCGGCGTGCAGCACCTCCTCCCTCGCCCCGGCGGCGACGATCGCCTCGGTGCGTGCGTCGATTCGCCGGTACAGCTCCTCACGATCCATGTCGAGGCCGAACACCGCCGTCGGGTGCCTCGTCTCGGGCGACCAAAGCTCCGAGTCCTCTGATTCCGGCAACGCCTTCACGAGCGACAGCTCCGCCAGCGCGGCGCGCAGATACAGCCCCGTCCCCCCCACCACGATCGGCCTCCGCCCGGACTCCAGCGCCTTGTCGATCTCCGAATGCGCGAGCGGCATGTAGTCGCCTACGTTGAACGACTGCATGACCGGGACGAAGCCGACGAGCCGGTGCTCCAACCGCGCCTGCTCCTCCGCCGTGGCGACCCCCGTGAGCACCGACAGCCCCTCGTAGACCTGCAGCGCGTCGCAGGAGATCGCCACCGGGTCCTCCCCGCGCTCGCGCAGCAGCTCGGCGAGCTCGACCGCGACACCGGTCTTGCCGACCCCGGTGGGGCCGAAGATCGCTATGACCTTCACAGGGGGATCGGCTGCGCCGCCACCCCGCTCAGAGTCTGCGAAGTCGCCTCGGTGATCTCGACCTCGACCAGGTCTCCCGGGGTCGCCTCCCCTTCGAAGTTGACCGCCTTGTTGTGGCGGGTCCGGCCGCGCAGCCTGGTTTCGTCGGTGCGGCTCGTGCCTTCGACCAGGACCTCCATCTCGCGGCCGACGAAGCGCTGGGCGCGCTCGGCGGCTCGTCGCTGGACGACCTCGACGAGGCGTTCCAGGCGCTCGACCTTGATCGGATGGGGCAGCTGCTGGTCCATCTCGGCGGCCTCGGTCTCGCGTCGCGGAGAGAAGATGAAGGTGAAGGCGCCGTCGTAGCCCACCTCCTCGGCCACTTCGAGCGTCTGCTCGAAGTCGGCCTCGGTCTCGCCCGGGAAGCCGACGATGACGTCGGTGGTGATCGCGCAATCGGGCACCTGCTCGCGAATCAGCGCCACCCGGTCCATGTAGCGCTCGCGGTCGTAGGTGCGGCGCATGCGCTTGAGCACTGCGCTCGAGCCCGACTGCAGCGGCAGGTGGATGTGCTCGCAGACGGCGGCCAGCTCGGCGTGGGCGCGGATCACGTCCTCCTTCATGTCCTTCGGGTGCGGGCTGGTGTAGCGGATGCGGTCGATTCCCTCGATCGCGTCGATCCGAGTCAGCAAGTCGGAGAATCCGATTCGCACCTCCTTCGGCAGGTCGCGCCCGTAGCTGTTGACGTTCTGGCCCAGCAGCGTCACCTCGCGCACCCCGTCGGCGGCGAGCGCCTCGGCCTCGGCGACCAGCTCGACTGGATCGCGGCTGACCTCCCGGCCCCGCGTCGAGGGCACGATGCAGTACGAGCACCTGCAGTTGCAGCCCTGCGAGACCTGCAGCCAGCCCTGGAACTCGCGCACCCGGCGCGTCGGCAGGTGCCCCGAGAAGTCCTCGAATTCGAAGTAACCCTGGGCGCTGAGCGAGTCGGAGTTGAGGAACTCGGCCAGCTTGTGGATCTGTCCCGGGCCGAAGGCGACGTCGACGAAGGGGAAGCGCTGGAAGACCTCCTCCTTGACCGATTGCGCCCAGCAACCGCCGACGCCGACGACGCGGTCGGGGAATTCGGACTTGAGCCGCTTGGCCTCACCGAGGTGGGCGACGAAGCGGGTGTCGGCCGACTCGCGGATCGAGCAGGTGTTGAAGAGGATCAGGTCGGCGCCTTCGCGGTCGGGCGCCTCCTCGTAGCCCAGCGACTCCAGCATGCCGCGCATGCGCTCGGAGTCGTGCACGTTCATCTGGCAGCCGAACGTGGTGACGTGATACCGCTTGGTCATGACCAGCAGGGTACCGTTCGACTGAGGGCGCGAAAACCAAGCAGCTCGGTGGATGCAGGAGGGCGGCGATGTGAGCGTAGTCGGCTACGTGAACGAGCCGCCCGACCGAAGACGCCGAGATACGCAGGTTTGCAGCGTCCTCAGTGGACCGTCAGGGTGCCTTGCATTCCGGCTTCGGCATGTCCGGGCACAGTGCAGAGGAAGGTATAGGTGCCCGGTTCCAGGTCGGCGCTGACCGATGTCTTGCCTTTAGCGATCGTTTCCGAGATCGCGATCTGGTTGCCGTCCTGCTCAATGGCCACGTCGTGTTCGAGCGCCGACGGGTTGTCGAAGTCGATCGTCACCTCGCCCGCCTTGGCCGACAGCTTCGTCGTGTCGAAGGCGATTTGGGTCGGATCGGCGGCCAGTTTCAAGGTAGTCGCGACGGTGCTGCTTTCGGTGGGCTCGGACGGCGCCTCGCCTTCGGCTTCGGATTCACCCTGGATCGGTGCGCCTGCCTCCTCTTCTTCGACCTCTTCGCCGGCTTCTGAGAGCTCTGCCGCTTTCGCCTCCTGCTCGTCCTGGGCGTGGAGGACGGCGAACGTCGTGCTTGCGCCGACGAGGGCGACGAACCAGAGCGCGACCAGCGGTGCGAAGCGCCCCGGGAAGTTCTTCACGCGCAGCCCGAGGATGCTGACCACCACCGCGGAGACCGCGAGCACGCTTCCGCAGACGTAAAAAAGGTCGCCGTTACTCATTTGAGGCGCGAATCCTATTCGTAACGCAGGGGCTCTGGATCTAAGCCGCCTCGGCCACCGGCGGCGTCTCCTCGGGTGCGACGACAGCCTCGGTGCCGATGCCCAGGGCCGCACGGATCTTGGTCTCGATCTCGCTAGCGATCTCCGGGTTCTCGAGCAGGAACTGCTTGGCGTTGTTGCGCCCCTGCCCGAGTCGAGTCTCGCCGTAGGAGAAGAAGGCACCCGACTTCTGGACCAGGTCGTGCTCGATGCCGAAGTCGAGCAGCTCCCCCTCGCGCGATATCCCCTTGCCGTACTCGACCTCGAACTCGGCCTGGCGGAAGGGCGACGCCACCTTGTTCTTGACGACTTTGACCCGGACGCGATTGCCGACCGCCTCGGTGCCGTCCTTGAGGGTCTCGATGCGACGGATGTCGAGGCGCTGGGAGGCGGCGAATTTGAGCGCCCGCCCGCCCGGCTGCGTCTCCGGCGAGCCGAACTGGACGCCGACCTTTTCGCGGATCTGGTTGGTGAAGATGCAGACGGTGTCGGTGCGGTTGAGGTTGCCGGCGAGCTTGCGCATCGCCTGCGACATCAGCCGCGCCTGCAGGCCGACGGTCTGATCGCCGATCTGCCCTTCGAGCTCGGCCTTGGGGGTCAGCGCCGCGACCGAGTCGATCGCGACTACGTCGATCGCGGTCGAAGCGATCAGGCGGTCGGCGATCTGCAGCGCCTGCTCGCCGTAGTCGGGCTGGGAGACGAGCAGCTCGTCGGTGTCGACGCCGATCGCCCGCGCGTAGACAGGGTCCATCGCGTGCTCGGTGTCGATGAAGACGCAGACCCCGCCCTTCGCCTGGGCCTCGGCGATCACGTGGTAGACGAGCGTCGTCTTCCCCGAGGACTCAGGGCCGAAGATCTCGACGATCCGGCCGCGCGGCACGCCGCCGATCCCCAGTGCCAGATCGAGGGCGAGCGAGCCGGTCGGGATCGCCTCTGCCTTGACCGTGCTCTCGGCGCCGAGCCGCATCAGCGACCCCTCGCCGAACTCGCGTCGGATGTGGGTGACGGCGTTCTCGAGCGCCGCGTCCTTCGCTTTTGCCTCCTTGGCCGAGGCGTCCTTCAAAGTCGCTTTTTTGTCTGCCATCTCTTTCACCTCAGCTTGACTTGCGCCAGCGGGCGGTATTCCGCACCCGACGGCTTGAGTTCAGAACGGTAGAGCGTGACCCGGCGGCAAACCGCCGCCTGCAAGAGGTCTTTCGGTAGTCCACTTGGGAGCTTCTCGACCGGCCGCGGCCGCTTCGAGCCCTTGCCCGCGGGCTTGACTCGAGCAACCGTCACGTGGGGCCAGAAAGGGCGCTTCTCCGGCTCGTAGAGCCGCGCCGCGCCCAGCTCCTCCTGCAGTTCGGCCTGCAGGGAGACAGCTTCCAGCGAGTCGGCCGGCAGGGCGAACAGCCGCGGATGCCGCCCGGATGGCTTCCCCACCGGGTCGCCGAGCCGGATCTCAGGCGCCGGCGAGGCCAACCCGGCGACGATCTCGCCGAGGCCCTCGATCTCCTTCTCCGGAAGGTAGCCGAGGAAGGCGAGCGTGATGTGGAGCGACTCGGGCCGGACGACCCCCAAAGCCGGGTCGACCAGCTCGCGCCTCCCCCACGCCACGATCCCCGCCCGCGTCTCCTCGGGAAGGTCGAGCGCGACGAACAGCCGCGCCCGCGGGCTCTTCAGCCTCTCCTTGGTCATCCCAGCCCACGCTAGGGGCTTTCGATGCGCGAAACAACACCCAACTGCGACGAAACTGTCATTTCCTAAGAAACACCGTAGTCGAACTCATATTCTTCGCCACATGGCGAGCAGCCGGACCGACTCAGGGATCATCGCCAGGGAGCGCCAGTGGGATGCAGAGATCACGAAGCAGCTTCCCGATCTTCTCACCCAGCTTTTAGAGTCGCCGATCTACGGTTTGGGCGAAGATCGTGATCTTCCGCCAGCCACCTACGGCGTGTATCTGTTCTCGGAGGGGGGCAAGCCCCGCTACGTCGGTCGGGTGGGCCTGACGGAGCGCTCCAAGCGCGCGGGCAAGAAGTTCTCGAACTTTCGCACTCGCCTTCGGGGCCATATCCGCCCTCGTCACAACGAGGGCACCTACGCCTACGCACGAACCGTGCGGAGCTTCCACCGGAAGAAAAAACCACTTGCCAGAACCCGGAAGGAGAACTGTGCCGATCCCGAGTTCATGGTGGAGTTTCGTCGCCAATGCGAACGGATCGCCCGCTGGGACTTCCAGGTGGTTGAGATTACCGACAACCGCCTCGCGGCAGTTTTCGAGATTTATGCGGCAACGGTGTTGGGACTCCGGCATCAGACGTTCGCAGTGAGCTAATCAATAAGGCCCTCATGGGTCGCCGCTACAGAGGCGACTCTTCGCCTCGCAGCAGCAGGCGCAGCAGGTGCATGCCGACCAGGGCGGAGCGCTCACGCACGTCGGCGCGACCGCCGGGGATGACCGGCTCGCGGGCGATCGCGGTACCGTCGGCAAGGCGGGCGTTGAAGCAGACGTAGCCGACCGGCTTCTCCTCGGTTCCACCCTCCGGCCCGGCGATGCCGGTGATCGAAACGGAGACGTCGGCGCCGAAGCGCTCGATCGCCCCCAGCGCCATCGCCTTGGCGACCTCGGGCGAGACGGCGCCCATCGTCTTGATCAAATCCGGATCGACGCCGAGCAGCTCCGCCTTCGCCTCGTTGGAGTAGGCGACCACGCCTCCCGCCAGGTAGGCCGATGCTCCCGGCAGGTTGGTGATCCGCGCCGCCAGTAGGCCCCCACTGCAGGACTCGGCGAGGCCGAGGCGGTGACCGGCGAGCAGCCCAGCCACCTGCGAGTCGACCGTCTCGCCGTCGAGGCTGAAGAGGTGCCGTGGGTGACGCTCGGCGAGACCGGCGCGGACTGCATCCGCCACCGCAACGGCTCCGTCGCGATAGCGGACGTCGATCTCGATCTCCCCACGTCGCAGGCAGGTGGTGATCTCCACTTCGGGGAGGACGACGCCCTCGGACTCGATCTCGCGCAGGCTCTTGGCGATCTCCGACTCGGGAACGCCGAACATGCGCAGCGTGTAGCCGTGCAGCGGCGTCGCCCTGGCTAGCAGCTCGCGAAGCGGCTCGGTCTCCAGCGCCGCCGGCCACATCGGCTGCAGCTCGCGCGGCGGACCGGGCAGGACGACGACGACTCGCCCGTTGGCGGGGACGACCAGGCCCGGCGCGGTGCCGACGGGATCGAGCGGAATGGCGTCCTCGGGAACCATCGCCTGCTTGCGATTCGCCTCGCGCACGGCCTCCTCGTCGAAGTTGAAGCGGCGGGCAAAGCCGCGCAGGATCTCGGCAATCTTCTCCTCGACCTCCTCGTCGAGCACGAGCCGACGACCGGCGAAGCGGGCGACGATCTCGGCTGTCAGGTCGTCCGCAGTGGGGCCAAGGCCCCCCGAGGTGACGATCAGGTCCATTCCCTCGCTGGCCATGAAGCGCAGACCGGCCTCCAGGTCCGCAGGCCGGTCGGCGACGACGAGGATGTGCGCCACCTCGACCCCCAGCTCGGCGAGGCGTTCGGAGATCCACGGCCCGTTCAGATCGGAGATCCGCCCGGTCAGCACCTCCGTCCCGGTGACGACTATGCCCGCGCGAACGTCGCTCATCTCATTCGCAGGTGGGCCGTTCCGATTCACTCAGCTGCGCCAGCGTTCCTTCGGCGTCGATCGCGTAGCCGACCGGGCTCGCCGTGGGCGGTATCTCGGTGCGCTTGTCGTCGATCGTCATCGTCACTTCCCCGTTGCCGAAGGAGACGATGAAGCTACCGGAGCGGAAGGGGCCGGCTTCTTCCCCGGCTTGGAGGATCTGCCCGTCGACCAGTCGTCGACCGTCGCCGTCCAACAGGCAAGTCCATACTTCGGCGTCGGCGACGAGCTGCATCGAGACGCCGCTGGGGCGTGATTCGGGGACCCGCCGCCCGCTGGGGGTCTCGGCGCCGGCATTCGGTTGGGGCGCGGACCGGACGGCGGCTCCCTCTCCACCGCCCCCACTCCCGCCGGGTATTGCGATGACCGCGAACGCTCCCACCGCCAGCACGGCGGCGAGGGCAAGCCAGCCGAGCCGCGGTCGCCGAAGCTCGCGCCCGGCCCCGGCGGGCGCGCGGCTCGGACTGGGCGCGGGTCCATCCCTGGGCGGAGAGGGACCCGTCCCTTCGACCTCGCGCTTGAAGTCCTCCGCGAGGCGATCGCCGTCGAGGCCGAGATAGGTGGCATAGGTGCGGATGAAGCCACGCGTGTAGAAGCCCCCGGGGAGGACGTCCCATTCCTCGTTCTCGATCGCAGAGAGGAAGCGGGCGCGAATCCGCGTCGCCGCTTCGACCTCTCCGAGCTCGATCTCGCGACGAGTTCGAGCTCGCCGCAGGTCGGATCCGATGCGGCTTGCCATGGCCGCATTGTCCTACCGGGAGCTACTCGGGGGCAACGCTGGAGGGCTCGACTTCTGCCTCTGTGGCAGGGCCGCCCCCCGTCAGGCGCGCCAGGTCGGCCTGGGTGACCAGGACCTGGCGCGGCTTCGAGCCTTCGTAGCCGGAGATCACGCCGCGCCGCTCGAGCATGTCGATCAGACGGCCGGCGCGGGTGTAGCCGACACGCAGGCGCCGCTGGATCATCGACACCGACGCCGTTTCGGTCTCGACCACGACGCGAATCGCCTCGTCGAGCAGGTCGTCGCTGTCGGGGTCGTAGTCGCCCTCGGCTTCGACGCCCTGCTCCTCGTGCACCTCGAGCAGCTCCTCCTCGAATTCGGGTTCGCCCTGTTTTGCCCAGTGGCCGGTGATGCGGGCGATCTCCTCCTCGGTGACGAAGGCTCCTTGGATGCGCTGCAGCTTCGAGGTGCCGGCGCCGCGGAAGAGCATGTCGCCCTGGCCGAGCAGAGCCTCCGCCCCGCCCTGGTCGAGGATCACCCGCGAGTCGGTCTGCGAGGAGACGGCGAAGGCGATCCTGGCCGGGATGTTGACCTTGATCGTGCCGGTGATGATGTCGGTAGAGGGGCGCTGCGTCGCCAGCACCAGGTGGATGCCGGTGGCGCGCGACTTCTGGGCGAGGCGGATGATCGAGTCCTCGACCTCGGCCGGCGAGACCATCATCAGGTCGGCGAGCTCGTCGATCACGCAGAGGATGTGCGGCAGCGACGGTTCGCCGGCCTTGCGCCGGGCGCGGTTGAGCTCCGCCAGGTTGCGGCAACGCGCTTCGCCCATGATCCCGTAGCGGCTCTCCATCTCGCCGATCAGGTTGGCGAGCACGTTGGCGGCCAGACGCGGCGAGGTGACGACCGGGGTGAGCAGGTGCGGCACGTTCTCGTAATGGTTGAGCTCGACCTGCTTGGGGTCGACGAGGACGAGGCGCACGTCGTTGGGCGAGGCCTGCATCAGGATCGAGGAGAGGATCGCGTTGACGCAGCCGGACTTGCCCGAGCCGGTGGTGCCGGCAACGAGCACGTGCGGCATCTTCGCCAGATCGGTCCAGACCGCGTTGCCGTCGATCCCCTTGCCGAGCCAGGCGACGAGCGGCGAGGTCTTCTCCGGCCGGCCCGAGTAGATGTCACCGAGGCGGACGATGCGCCGCCGCGTGTTCGGCACCTCGACGCCGACCGCCTGCTTGCCGGGGATCGGGGCGAGGATGCGGATCTCGGTCGAGGCGAGCGCGTAGGCGAGGTCGTTGGCCAGCTCCGTCACCTTCTTGACTTTGGTGCCGGGGGCGAGGCGCAGTTCGTAGCGCGAGACGTGCGGGCCGCTGACGATGCCGACGATCTTCGCCTCGACCCCGAAGTGCCCGAGCGTCTCGACCAGCTTGAGGCCGACCGCCTCGTGGTCACGCGGGTCGACACCTTGATCCGCTTTGCCGCGCTCGAGGACCTTCGCCGCCGGCGGGCGGTAATCGATCTCCTCCGAGGCGGTGACGCCTCGCTTGTTGCCCTGCGGGGTGAGCGGTGCCTGCTCGGGGGCGGGCTCGGCTTGCTGCTCGAGCGCCTTCTCTTCTTCGGCCTCGATCTCGGCCAACTCCGCATCGAAGTCCCGGGTGACCGGCTCCTCGCTACGCGGCTCGGTCTCCTCGAGGAGGGCCACCGTCGGCTCGACGTCATCGTCCTCCGGGTAGGCGCTCATCACGTCGGTCGGGCCAGGCTCGGTCTCGAACGAGTAGGTCTTCTCCTCGCGCTTGTGGCGGCGATGCTGGATTGCGGTCTGGGTGACGCTGCGGCCGCCGAGGAAGACGGTCCGCGTGCCGCGCCCCAGACCGCGGAAGAGGGTCGAGATCGAGGTTCCGGTGACGAGCAGGCCGCCGACGACGAGCATCAGGACGGTGGCGATTCGCGCCCCCACCCCGCCGAAGGCGTACTCGAGCCCGGTTTCGATTCCGTAGCCGACCTTGCCCCCGTCCCAGCCGAAGAAGAGGACGAAGGAGAGATAGACGCCAACGGCGATCAGGATGAGGCCGATCAGGTCGAGGTGGCGCTGCTCCAGCCCCTGCGGGAGGTGGAGCCTGGGCACCCGCGCCTTCGGCTTGGCTTTTGTTTTGCGACGCACCGGCGCGCCGCGCTTCTTGCGCACGAACATAAGGCCCGGTTCGACGCCGGCTCTCTCTCCCCTGCGCGCTGCTTCGTTGAAGCTTTTTCCTGTCTATTAGCCGGAAATGCTTCAACGAAGGTCCCCGGCGGGGAAGACGAGATCGCAGACATCCGCACCTGGATTCTTGTCGGCGCCGCCGCAGTCCTTGCTTTGCGCGATTAGAGCCTGCGCCATCTTGATTGCTTGCGTGCGATGCTCGAAGCCGTGCAGGCTGACCTCCATGACACGTCCTGCCAACTTCCAGACGACAGTGACGTGGCCGGAATGGATGCTCTGGACACGTTCCGCGCGCTCGACGACGACCACTGGGACCCCGACGAGCATGCGCCGTTCCACGATTCGAGTCCCTTCGCCATGAGTTAGCTCCCTGAAGGTTTCGCGGCGGAGCGGGTCTTGATCCTGCATGCCATCAGATGAGGAAGCGCCGACAACCCAGTGGCCGAGGTGCATGACCCGGTTCGCTCCGGCCGGGTCTGTCTGCTGGAGCGAGGTACTGACGAAGTTGAGCCGGTAGGAGCCTTCGCGCGCGTCAATCGAGGGTCTTCCCCGTGAGCTGCGGTTCTGGGAACCGGTTACCCCGACCGGAGCGAGAGGCGGGCAGCAGCGGCCGAGTTATTCATCTCGGCCGCTGCCCGTCTGCAGTCGCCGACGACGGTTCCCGGCACGCGCGAGGTCAACAGCGGATCCCGCGGAAGAACGGCGTTCTTGTCCGGGGAGGTGGTACAAACCACCGCTTCGGAAGAGGCGGCATCGAGCGACTGCCCGCATATTCGTTGCGTTTGTACTCCCCGTTGAATCGACAGTGCACCCACATAGAGTCGCCCGCTGGTGCATGCAATTCCGACCTTCCCCGAAACGGTGTGATCGTTACTTGCGAGCGCGAAGTCCACGCCCGCTGTCGCGATCTGAGAGACGTGGTAGCGCGGATCGTGGGCAAGCGGCCCGTCGGGACCGATTTGAGCTGCCACGAGTCGAAGCTGCTCTCCTCCGAGGAAGTGGATCAGGCGTCCGGCGATCGCTCGCGGCAAGTGCTTACTTACTTCGGATTGCGTCAAGGAGCCATAAGTGCCCACCGAGAAGCGGATCAGCTCGTCACGTGGCGTGATGTAGCCGGTTACGGCGACCCGATCGAATTCGCCGATCGCCCGAGCGAAACCTGCGAGCAGATCGCGAACTTCGGTGGGTTCGCAACCGGCTGGCAACCTTCCTTCCCCGGCTTGCTTGGTCGATTCCGAGCTGTCTGCGCCGCCCTCGCAGCCGACTCCTACCAGCAGCCCCAACACGATCGCCGTGCCGATAAACCTCCTGCCCATTGCTGTCAACATACACATCCGGGTTCTCTTCGTTCCTCGCATGGTCGAAACAATCAATGGGCTTGCGGAGTAAATTCGCGCTAAAAGCAGGCGAGAATTGCGCCGGGCGCGGTTAACATCGAGGCGATGCTCACGAGCGACCCGGAAACGGCGACCGCGCGGGTCCTCGTCGTCGAGGACGACGAGGAGATCGCCGACGTCCTGCGCCGCTCGCTGCGGCACGAGGGCTACGAGGTGAAGACGAGCGGCGACGGCATTGACGCCCTCGACGTCGCGGCCGGCTTCGTGCCCGATCTGGTCGTCCTCGACCTCGGCCTGCCTCGCCTCGACGGGGTCGAGGTCTGCCGGCGGCTGCGCGAAGAGGGCGATGTGCCGATCCTGATGCTGACCGCTCGGGCTGAGACCGAGGATCGAGTCGACGGCCTCGACAGCGGCGCCGACGACTACCTGGTCAAGCCCTTCGAGCGCCAGGAGCTGCTGGCGCGGATCCGCGCTCTGCTGCGGCGCCGCCCTCCGCGCGGCGCCGCTTCGCTCGCGGTCGGCGACCTCACCCTCAACCCCGACACGCGCGAGGTGAAGCGCGGCGAGCGCGAGTTGGAGCTGACCAACCGCGAGTTCGAGCTGCTCGAGTACCTGATGCGCAACGAGCGCCTCGTCGTCTCCCGCGAGCGCCTGCTCGACGACGTCTGGGGATACGACCCGATGGCGGCGACCAACACGATCGACGTCTTCGTCTCCAACCTGCGCCGCAAGCTCGAGGCCGGCGGCGAGTCGCGCCTGCTGCACACCAAACGGGGCGCCGGCTACGTGCTCAGGGAATAGTGACGAGCGCCAGGCGCCACCAGGCAAGGACGCAGGGAGCCCGAATAGCAGCGCTATTCGGGCGACTGAGGACGCTGCCTGGCGGCGCTCTGGCGCCGTCATCCTGGCCGGTCCGCTGGCGCCTAGCGGCTGTCTCAGCAGGATTGACGCTGGTCATCCTGCTCGTCTTCGGCGCAGTGATCGGTCAGGTCGCCACCAGCCGCATCCGCGACGACTTCAACAGCCAGGTGAGCGAAGCGGCGCAGGCGCTCGCCGCCGAAAGCCACATAATCAGCACGGCCCTGGCGACCGGTTTCCGGGGTCCGAAGCTCGACGACTTCGTACATCCCGACGGCGCCTCGGCCCGTGTCTTCACCACGAACGGCAAGGTGCTCGAAGAAAGCTCCAACGCTTCCGCTCTTGGGCCGCCCGAAGAACTTGGCCTCTCGACCTATGGCGAGATGCGGGTGGCGACGGTTCGGATCGCGGGCGAAACGGGGGCAACGACAGGCTACGTCCAGTACGGGCGCAGCATTGCCCACGTCGAGTCGACGGTCGACCGCCTCTGGTTCTTCATCGCTGCCGGCATTCTCGGCGGCATTCTCCTGGCCAGCTTCGCCGGCATCGCGATCGCCTCGCGCGCGATGCGGCCGATCTCCGCCTTGACCTCAACGGCGCGCGAGATCGCCACCACCGGCGACCCCTCGCGACACATGCCCGAGCCCAAGGTCGAAGACGAGGTCGGCGAGCTGACCCGCACGCTCGAGCAGATGCTGCGCTCGCTCGACGCGGCCCGAACCGAGCGCGAGGCCGCGATGAAGAAACAGCGCGAGTTCGTCGCCGACGCCTCGCACGAGCTGCGGACGCCGCTGACCAGCGTGCTCGCCAATCTCGAGCTGCTCGAGGCCTCGCTGAAAGAGCCCGACCGCGAGGACGACAGGGCGATGGTCGGCTCCGCCTTGCGCTCCTCGCGCCGCATGAGCCGCCTCGTCGCCGACCTCCTGCTGCTGGCGCGAACCGACGCCGGCCGCGTCAGCCAGCGCCGTCGCTGCGACCTCGCCGACGTCGCTGGCAATGCGGCGGCGGAGGTTGCTCCGGTGCTCGGCGAACGCGAGCTCCAGATCGACAACGGCCAGCCCCTGGCCGTCGAGGGAAATCCCGACGAACTGCATCGGATGATCCTCAACCTGCTCGACAACGCCGTCCGCTACACCCCGGCCGGCTCCCATGTCGAGCTGCGCCTGCGCCGCGCCGGCGGCGATGCCGTCGTCGAAGTCGCCGACGACGGGCCCGGCATTCCCGCCCAGCTTCGCCGGCAGGTCTTCGATCGCTTTGTCCGCGGCGAGGGGCCGGCGGACACCGCGGTCGGAGCCGGCAGCGGCCTCGGCCTGGCGATCGTCCGCGCCGTCGCCGCCTCGCATGGCGGTACGGTCGAGGCAGCGGAGTCGGACGGCGGCGGCGCCCTTTTTCGCATCCGCCTGCCGCTGGCCAATCCTGAGCAGACGCTTAGCGCTCCTTTAGAGCGGCTTTAGCGCTGCCGCCTAGTTTTCCCGACGGACGAGACACATGGGTCCGCCGGAACTCTCCCCAACTGTCTTCCGGCGGGCCCTTTATCTCTTTCGGCGACCGGTCCGTTGATCGTTCCCAGTAGTTGGGTGTGGTTGGTCGGGCCCCTGCCGCGACAGGACCCGTCCGCCGATACCTCAGACCTCCACTACCACGGGAATGATCATCGGCCGCCGCCGCAGCTTCTCGTAGACGAGCCCCGCGACCGCGTCGTGCAGGTCTTCCTGGGTCAGGTGCAGCTCGCGCGTGCCGGCGTCGGCGGCATCCTCGAGCGAATCCTCGATCGTGTCCTTCAGCTCCTCGACCAGGGCGTCCGCTTCTTCGAGGAAGGCGACGCCCCGGAAGAGGACCTCCGGGTCGGCGACGATCTTGCCGTCCTCGGCCGAGATCGTGGCGACGACGATGAAGATCCCGTCGGCTGAAATTTCGCGCCGGTCGCGCAGGGCGACGTCGTCGGGCTCGCCGACGTTGACGCCGTCGACGAAGATCACCCCGGCGTGGACGTCCTCGCCGAAGCGAGCGCCGTCCTCGTCGATTTCCAGCGGCAGCCCGTTGCGGCCCAGGAAGATGCGCTCGGAGTCGATTCCCACCGACTCGGCCAAGCCGGCGTGCAGGCGCAGGCGCTGGTGGTCGCCGTGGATCGGCATCACGTAGCGCGGTTTGGTCAGGTTGAGCATCAACTTCAGCTCCTCCTGCCAGCCGTGTCCCGAGGCGTGGATCGGGGCGTCTTTCGCCGTCACCACGGTGGCTCCGATCTCGTGGATGCGGTCGATCGTCTCGTTGACGGCGCGCTCGTTGCCGGGCACGGGGGTCGCCGAGAAGACCACCGTGTCGCCGGAATGCAGCTCGACGTCGCGATGGTCGTTGTTTGCCATCCGCCGCAGCGCGGAGAGCGGCTCGCCCTGGCTGCCGGTCGAGACGACGACGACCTTCTCGTCGGGAAAGCTCTCGATTTCGCGTGGCTGGATGAACAGCCCCGTCGGCGCCTCGGCGATTCCCAGGTTGGAGGCGATGTTGAAGTTCTTGCGCATCGAGCGGCCGACCAGCGCGACGCGCCGGTCGAGCTCCACCGCTGCGTCGATCACCTGCTGGACGCGGTGGATGTTGGAGGCGAAGGAGGTGACGATGATGCGGCCCTCACAGCCGGCGAAGGTCTCCAGCAGCGCCGGCCCGACGCTTGACTCCGATGGTGCGATGCCGGGCCGGTCGGCGTTGGTCGAATCGCCGCAGAGCAGCAACAGGCCGTCGCGGCCGATTTCGGCGAGCCGCGAGATGTCCGCCGGTCGCCCGTCGACCGGCGTCTGATCGAACTTGTAGTCGCCGGTCATCAACACCGAGCCGAGCTCGGTGCTCAGCAGCACGCCGCGCGCGTCCGGGATCGAATGCGAAAGGTGGATCGTCTCCAGCTCGAAGGGTCCGACCTGGACCTTCTCCCCCGCTGCCAGGTCCTGCAGTGGCGCGTCGCCGAGCTTGTGCTCGTCGAGCTTGGAGCGCACCATGCCGATCGTCAGCAGGCCGCCGTAGATGACCGGCGGGGAGCCGACCTCACGCAGCACGTAGGGAAGTGCGCCCACGTGATCCTCGTGCCCGTGGGTGAGGACGATCGCCTCGATGTCGTCGACGCGCTCGCGCAGGTAGGAGAAATCGGGCAGGACGAGGTCGATGCCCAGCATCTCGGCGGTCGGGAACATCAGCCCGGTGTCGACGACGACGATACGGCCGTCGTACTCGACCACGGTCATGTTCTTGCCGATCTCGCCCAGGCCGCCGAGCGGCAGGACGCGGAGCTTGGGTCCGGGCACTACTGCTTCACCGGTTGCAGACCGACGCTCTCCAGCGCCGCCCTGATCGTCGCCCGCTGCTCCTCGTCGGCGGGTACCAACGGCAGCCGCAGGGCATCGGTCGGGATCAGTCCGGTCATCGCCAGCGCGGCCTTGACCGGGATCGGGTTGGTCGTCACGCCGAGAGCCGAGTAGAGGGTGCACAGACCGGCGTCGATCTCCCTCGTGCGCTCGAGGTCTCCGGCCTGGGCGGCGTCCCACATCTCCCGCATCTGCGGCCCGACCAGGTGCGAGGCGACGAGGATTCCGCCGTCGCCGCCGAGCTCCAGCGTGCGCAGGAAGACGTCGTCGTTGCCGGCGAGGAGCTTGAGACCCTCGATCGGCTGCAGCTCCTCGTTGTTCGCCTGCTTGACGGCGACGACGTTGTCGATCTTGCCCAGCTCCGCCAGCAGCGGGGGCGGGATGTTGACCACCACCCGCGAGGGGATGTTGTAGGCAACGATCGGCAGCCCCGGTACAGCGCTGGCGACGGCTTCGAAATGGGCGAGGATGCCGGCCGGGTTGGGCTTGTTGTAGTAGGGCGTGACGACGAGCGCCGCATCGGCTCCAGCGTCGGCCGCCATCTTCGTCAGCTCGCAGGAGTGTCGCGTGTCGTTGGTGCCGGTGCCGCAGACGAGCAGTACGTCGTCGCCGACCTCCTGACGGACGGCCCTGAGCAGGTCGGCCGCCTCCGGGTCAGTGATTGTCGGCACCTCGCCGGTCGTGCCCGAGATCACCAGCCCGTGCGAGCCGTGCTCGAGCAGGTGTGCGGCCAGGCGGCGCCCGGCCTGCTCGTCGACGTTCCCCCCCTCGTCGAAGGGAGTGACCATCGCCGTGATTACGCCGCGGATCTCCTTCATCGCAAATCCTCGCGCTTCGCTCGCTCCGCACTCATCGCGCCAGGGTATCGCGACGGGTTCAGAGCAGCTTCTCGAGGCCGACCGTGAAACGGTCGGGCAGGCCGCCGACCTTTCGCACGGCGAGGAGCACGCCGGGCATGAAGGAGTGTCGGTCGATCGAGTCGTGGCGGAGACTGAGAGTCTGGCCCTCGCCGCCGAAGATCACTTCCTGATGGGCGACGAGGCCCGGCAGGCGCACCGAGTGGATCGGCCTGTGGACGTTGCCGCCGGCGGCGTCGATCAGCTCCGAGGTGCGCTTCGCCGTTCCCGAGGGGGCGTCGAGCTTGCGGTCGTGGTGCAGCTCGACGATCTCGCACTCGGGCATGTGAGCCGCGATCGTCTGCGAGACCTGCATCAGCAGGACGGCGCCGATCGCGAAATTGGGGGCGACGAAGCAGTTCGCCCGCGCACTCTTTGCGGCTGCGGCGCGCAGGGCGTCGAGGTCGAACCCGGTGGTGCCGACGACGGCGTGGACGCCTGCCTCGAGGCAGGCGGTTGCGTTGGCGAGGGCGGTGTCCGGAGTGGTGAAGTCGACGACGACGTCGACGTCGGCAAGGATCTCGACCAGCTCGACCCCGAGTGCAGGGTCGGCGCGGCCGGCGAGCTCCGTGTCTTCGGCTCCCGCGACCGCCTCGCAGACCGCCTGGCCCATGCGCCCCGCGGCTCCGGATACCCCGACCCTGATCATGCTGCGACAAGCCCCTCGGAGAGAGAGCCGACCGCCTCGCGGAAGCAACCTTCGTCGCGGCCGACGCAGGCCGCCGAGAGGCGCTCGGGTCGGTAGAGCTCTTCTGCAAGTGCGGCCAGATCGTCGACGCTGACCGCGTCCACCTTGGCAAGCATCTCGTCAAGGCTGTCGATCGGCAGGCCGAAGAGCGTCGAGCGCGAGATCCGTGACATGCGCGCCGCGGTCGACTCCGAGGAGAGCACGAGACGCCCCTTGACGATCTCCTTGGCGCGATTCAGCTCCTCGCCCGAGACCGGCGTGTCACGCAGGCGCTCGAGCTCGGCGCCGATCACCCGACAGGCTTCGGCGACGTTGTCCTCGCGCGTGCCGACGTAGCCGGCGACCATCCCGGAGTCCATGTACTGCTCGTTGTAGGAGCCGACCGCATAAGCGAGGCCGCGCTTCTCGCGCACCTCGATGAAGAGGCGAGAAGAGCTGGAGCCACCGAAGATCGAGTCGAGGACAGCAAGCGCGTAGCGCCGCTCGTCCTCGCGGGTGATCCCCGGCGCGCCAAAGCAGATGTGGTACTGCTCGGTGTCCTTCTCGTAGAAGCGCAGACGGGCCCGTTCGTCTGGCTGTCCGTCCGCGGGCACCGCGACCTTACCCTGCTCCGGCGCAACCAGGCGCTCGGCCAGCGCTGCGACCTGGGCGTGATCGAGGTTGCCGGCGGCGCCGACGACGACGTTGGTCCCCGTATAGCGAGAGCTGCGGTAGCCCTCGATCTCGGGCACCGGGACTGAGCTGATCACCTCGGCTTCGCCAAGGACGCGACGGCCCAGCGGGTGATCGCCGAAGACGGCGCCGGCGAGGATGTCGTGGACGCGGTCCTGCGGTTCGTCCTCGTACATCGCGATCTCCTCGAGCACGACCTCGCGCTCGGAGTCGATTTCCGGATAGGTCGGGGCAAGGAACATTTCCGCCAGCAGCTTGAAGACCTCGTCGGTGTGCTCGTCGAGGAAGCGGGCGTGGATGTGGGTCGTCTCCTTGCCGGTCGCCGCGTTGACCGCGGCGCCGAGGCCGTCGAGCCGCTCGGCGATCTCGATCGCCGAGTAGCGCTCGGTGCCCTTGAAGAGCAGGTGCTCGAGGAAGTGCGAGAGGCCGGCCTGGGCCGGCGTCTCGTCGCGCGAGCCGGTGCGCACCCAGAGGCCGAGCGCGACGGACCGCACCGAGGGCACCGCCTCGGTTACGACCCGCACGCCCGTGCTCTGGGTTGTGAGCTCTGGTTCCGGCAAGCGACTAATCGCGTCGCTCGCGCTCACGGCGAGGACGACGCTCACGACCACCGCGACGCTCGCGGTCTCCGCCGTTGCGACGAGGCCCGTCGCCGGACCCGACCGCCGCCAGCTCCTCCGCCGTCTTGCCGGCGACCGAGGGGTCGTCGGAGAGGCGCAGTCCGATCCGGCCACGCTCGCGGTCGACCTCGACCACGGTGACGTCGATTTCGTCACCGGAGCTGAGCACGTCGTCGACCGAGTCGACCCTCTCCCCCGGCTTCACGTTGGAGATGTGCAGGAGGCCGTCGGTTCCCTTGACCAGCTCGACGAAGGCGCCGAAGGTCGTCGTCTTGACGACCTTGGCGGTTTCGTAGCGATCGCCGACTTCGGCCTCCTTGGTCATCGACTGGATGCGGGCGACGCAGGCTTCGACGAGTTCGCCGGTCGGCGCATAGATCCGCACCGTGCCGTCGTCTTCGACGTCGATCTCCGCTTCGAACTCCTCGCAGAGGGCGCGAATCGTTTCACCGCCCTTGCCGATCACGGCACCGATCTTCTCGGGGTCGATCTTGATCGATTCGATCCGCGGCGCGTGCGCCGAGAGCTGCTCGCGCGGCCCTTCGATCGCTTCCGCCATCTTGCCGAGGATGAACTGACGCCCCTCGTTCGCCTGGGCGAGCGCGTCGCGCAGGATGTCGAAGGTGACGCCGGTGATCTTGATGTCCATCTGCAGGGCGGTGATCCCATCGGCGGTGCCGGCGACCTTGAAGTCCATGTCGCCGAGATGGTCCTCGACGCCGGCGATGTCGGTGAGGACGATGTAGTCGTCGCCCTCCTTGATCAGCCCCATCGCGACTCCCGCGACCGGCGCGCTGACCGGCACGCCCGCCGCCTGCAGGGCCATCGAGGAGGCGCAGACCGAGCCCATCGAGGAGGAGCCGTTGGACTCGAGCGTCTCGGAGACGACCCGGATCACGTAAGGGAAGGCCTCTTCGTCGGGGATCGACGGCGCCAGCGCCCGCTCGGCGAGTGCGCCGTGGCCGATGTCGCGGCGCTTCGGACCGCGCATGAAGCCCGCCTCCCCGACCGAGAAGGGCGGGAAGTTGTAGTGGTGCCAGAACCGCTTCGTCGTCGCCAGGCCGAGCGTGTCGAGGCGCATGTCCATGCGCGTCGTGCCGAGCGCGACGTTGGAGAGGATCTGCGTCTCGCCGCGGGTGAAGAGCGCCGAGCCGTGCACGCGCGGCGCGATGTCCACCTCGCACTCGATCGGCCGGATCTCGTCCTTGGCACGGCCGTCGGGACGCTTCTTGTCGACGGCGATCGCCTTGCGGATCGTGTCCTTCTCGATGTGATCGAAGGCAGTGCCGACCTCGCTCTTGCGGGCGCCGTCGCCCTCGGCGTCGTCGGTCTCCGGTGCGTACTTTGCAACGACCTCGTCCTTGACCTTGCCGATCGCCTCGTAGCGCTCGAGCTTGCCCTCGGTGGCGATCGCGTCGACCAGGGCCTGGCCGTGTGAAGAGCGGATTTCCTCGATCAGGCCCTCGTCGATCTTCGGCGGCTCGATCTCGAGCTTCTCCTTGCCGGCCTTGTCGGCGAGCTCCTGCATCGCCGCGCAGAGCTTCTTGATCTCCGAGTGGGCGATGTCGAGTGCGTCGAGGATCTCGGCCTCGGTGACGCCGTCGGCGCCGGCCTCGACCATCAGGATCGCCTCGTCGGTGCCGGCGACGATCAGGTCGAGCTCCAGTTCCTCCAGCGTCTCCTCGGGCGGGTTGACGACGAAATCGCCCTCAAGCTTGCCGATACGTACGGCGCCGACGTGGGCCGCGACTGGGACCGGCGAGATCGCCAACGCGGCGGAGGCGCCGTTCATGGCGAGGATGTCGTAGGGGTGGACGTGGTCCACCGAAAGGGGTGTGGCCACCAACTGGGTCTCGTAGTGCCAGCCCTTGGGGAAGAGCGGACGGATGGGGCGGTCGATCATCCGCGCGGTCAGCGTCGCCTTCTCGCCCGAGCGTCCCTCGCGGCGGAAGAAGGAGCCGGGGATCTTGCCCGCGGCGTACATCCGCTCCTCGACGTCGACGGTCAGGGGCAGGAAGTCAACGTCGCGCAGGTTGCCCATCGTCGCCGTGCAGAGGACCATCGTCTCGCCGGACTGGACGACCACTGCGCCGCTTGCCTGACGGGCCAACTTGCCCGTCTCGAAGGAAATCTGGCTGTCGCCGACATCCGCCGAAACGCGGCTCTCATCGAACATGCTCATCGATTTTTTACCTCCGGCCGCCCGGATGGCGGCCAATTGCATTCAGAACTCTCGTTCTCTTTCGCATTGGAGAGTACATGGCGCGGCGAAAACGCCAGCTCCAGGTCGTAACGCGTATCCAATGCGGTGCATGGGATACGCGTTACGACCGCCTAGAAGTCGAAGAGCGCGGGGGTGCTGGTGACGCCGGCGCGAATGCCGGACTCGAAATCGCGTCGGACACGGGCGGCGACCGCGTCGGAGCGGCGCTCGACCTCGAAGCGTTCGAGGTCGAGCCCCAGCGCTTCGGCGCGGTGCCAGAGGTGGGGATCGTCGACGTGGCCCCGGTCCTCGTAGAGCGAGTCGACCATCTCGAAGAAGGCGCCCTGAAGGCCGGCGGCCTCGGCGGCGGCGTGAAGCGCGGGCGCACGAGGGTGCTTGCTCGCCACCGGGAAGTGGCGGAAGACGACCGTCGCGGGACGGCTCGCGATCTCGGTCCAGGCCGAAGCGCAGTGCGGACAACCGAGGTCCGCGTAGACGATCAGCGTCGTCCCCTCGCCGCGCCGGTGGTCGTCCGGCTCGGGCGGCGGGACCGCGGCGCTGGTCAGCTCAGCGGTCAGGATCGAGCGCGTCGAAGATCAGGTTGGCGCCGGGAATCTCCAGTGGCGTTGGCGCCTCGTGGACCCACTCGACGGTTCCCTCCTCGTCGACGAGGACGAGCGAACGGTTGGCGTGGCCGACCTTGTCGATGTAGGCGCCGTAGGCACGGGCGACCTCTCCCTTGGGCTCGAAGTCGGCGAGCAGCGGGATGTCGATTCCGAGGCTCTCCTGGAATGCCTTGTGGGCGAAGCCGCTGTCGACACTGACCCCGACCATCGTCACGCCCTTGGCTTCGATCTCGGGTTTGACCTCCTGGTAGATCGAGAGCTGGTCGGTACAGACCGGGCTGAAGTCGAGCGGATAGAAGACGAGGAGGAGCTTGCGGCCGCGGAAGTCGGAGAGCGAAACCTTCTCGCCGTCCTGGTTGCGCAAAGAGAAATCGGGTGCCGGTTCCCCGGCGGAGATCATCGCCTCAGGCCGAGCTCGGCGACCAGCGAGCGGTAGCGCTCGAGGTCGTGGCGTTCGAGATAGCGCAGCATGCGACGGCGCTTGCCGACCAGCATCAGCAGCCCGCGCCGCGAGTGGTGGTCCTTGGCATGTGTGCGCAGGTGCTCGGTGAGCTCGTTGATCCGCTCGGTGAGCAGGGCGACCTGGACCTCGGCGGAACCGGTGTCGCCGTCGGCGCGACCGTACTTGCCGATCAGCTCGCTCTTTTTCTCCTTAGTCAAGCTCATCTCGTAAAAACGCCGCGCACAGGGCGCGACGACCGCTGGAACGTAGCACAGGGCACTCAGTTTGCGGAGAGGAAGGCGGAATCCCCCTCACTGTTTGGGCGGGCGAGGTCGGGGCACCCCTGCTCACTCGCAACTCGTCGTCGAAGAGCTTTCAGCTTGCGCCTCGGACGAGCTCCCCTCCTCCCGCGCAAAACGTTCGCAGGGGCACCCCGACCTTCCCGCCAACCACGCTGCGGGTTAGCCGGGGAGCCGGTTTCCTCCGAACGTTTTGCGCGGGCGCCCCGTCCTCTTGGCTTCTAAAGCAGCTCCTCAGGGACGTTGGAAGGTGGAGCAGACGCGCTTGGCGTCCTCGACGTCGATGCGCATTTGGGTTATCAGCGCCTCGATGTTGGCGAAGCGCTTCTCGCCGCGCAGGCGTTCGACGAAGGCGACGCGCAGAACGGAGCCGTAGAGGTCGAGCTCCTGGTCGATCAGGTGAGTCTCGATGAGAACGCCGCGGCCGCTCTCGAAGGTTGGCCTTACGCCAACGTTGACCGCGGCCGGGACGCCGTTGGCGAAGGCCGCGTAGACGCCGTGACCGGGGATCGCGAGGCGGTCGTCGGGAACGATGTTGGCGGTCGGGAAACCGAGCTCGCGGCCGCGCTGGTCGCCGCTGACGACCTCGCCCTCGATCATGAACGGGGCGCCGAGGCAATGGCGGGCGCCCTCCATGTCGCCGGCCGCGACCAGGGCGCGGATCCGGGTCGAGGAGACGGTCTCGCCGTCGACCTCGACCAGGGGGACGACGCGCGTCTCGAACGCTGACTCCGCCGCCAACATTGCCGGGTCCCCCTTTGCCTTGGCGCCGAAGCGGAAGTTCTCCCCCACCGAGACGCGCTCTGCGCCGAGCCGCGCGATCAGCACGCCCTCGACGAACTCCTCGGCGCTGCGCTTGGCGAACTCGGCGTCGAAGGGGATCACGACCAACTCGTCGACGCCGAGCCCGTCGATCACGTCGCGCTTTACCTCGAAGGGCATGATCAGCTTCGGCAGCGCCGCCGGGTGCAGGACCTCGAGCGGATGGGGGTCGAAGGTGAGGACCGTGTCGGCGCCGTCGATCACCGCCTGGTGGCCGCGATGGACGCCGTCGAAGGTGCCGATCGCGACGTGACGGGACCGCGGTTCGGCGTCGGGCAGCGAAATGACCTCGATGCTCACCGCAGGTAGTCCTTTAGGGAAGGGACCATCTCTGCGACCAAGCCTATGCCCAATTCCTCGCCCGCATCGTCGACGCGGAAGGGGCCGATCGCGGTTCGGCGCAGCTGGGCGCAGTAGGCATCCCCGAGCGTCTCGACCAACGTCCTGACGTACGTGCCCGTCGAGCACTCGATCTCGTAGCTGGCCGTGTCGCCGTCGCTCTCCAGCAGCTCCGCGCGGTAGACCTCGACCTCGCGCTCGGGGGTCTCGACCGTCTCGCCGCGGTGGGCCTTGCGGTAGAGCCGCTCGCCGCCGACCCGCACCGCCGAGGTCATCGGCACCCGCTGGCGCACGCGTCCCGTCGGCAGCTCCAGCTTCGCCGGCACCCGTCCCGTTTCAGTCAGCTCTCCGTCGGGGTCGCCGGTGCTCGAGCTCCAACCGAGCCGCGCCGTCGCCAGATAGGTCTTCGGCAGTCCGACCAGGTGGCGTTGGAGCCGTGTCGCGCCGCCGAGCAGGACGAGCAACAGACCGGTGGCGAAGGGGTCGAGCGTGCCGGCATGCCCCGCCTTGCAGCCCCGCTCGTGACGCAGCCGCTGGACTACGTCGTGCGAGGTCAGCCCGGCCGGCTTGTCGACGAGCCGCACGGCGCCTTCGCTGCGATCGCCGGTCACGCTAGGCGTCGAGCTGCGCCTCGACTTCGCGGCAGAGGAAGCCGACCAGCTCGTCGAGGCCGAGGTCAGTGGAGAAGCCCGCGGCCCGCTTGTGCCCACCCCCGCCGTGCTGGCGGGCCATCGCCGAGACGTCGATCTCGCCTCCGCTCGAACGCAGGCTGACCTTGCGTGCGGCGCTGCCGCGATCGCCAAGGTCGCGCACGAGCGCTGCCACCATCGAGCCCTCGACCGAGCGCAGGTGGTCGATGATCCCCTCGGTCATCTCCTCCCCCGCTCCGCTGGCCTCGTAGTCGGAGTTCGTGATGTAGGCGACGACGAGCCTGCCGTCGCAGTAGCGCTGGATGCCGTCGAGGGCGCGGGAGAGCAGCCGCAGCTTTTCGATCGGCACGTGCTCGTAGAGGCGGCGATAGGTCTCGTCGACCTGCACCCCGGCGTCGATCAACTCCGCCGCGATCCGGTGCGTGTGGGCGTTGGTGTTCTCGTACATGAACTTGCCGGTGTCGGTGATCAGACCCACGTACAGGGCCGATGCGATTTCCGGCGTGATCTCGATCCCCGACGCGATCGCCAGCTCGTAGACGATCTCGGCGGTCGAGGAAGCGCCGGTCTCGACCAGGTTGACGTCGCCGAAGAGCGTGTTGTCGTGGTGGTGGTCGACGTTGATGCGGAAGTTGGCGCCGTTGCTGAGGAAGTCGACCGGCACGCGGTCGACGTTGCCGCAGTCGAGGTAGATCACGGTGCGGTCCGCCATGTCGGCCGGTGCCTCGTGGAAGACCTCCTCGAGCGGCAGGAAGCGGTACTCGACCGGCAGCGGGAACTCCTTCGCCGCCATGAACATCACCGAGTCCTTGCCCAGCTGGCCGAGCAGGTGGTGCATGCCGAGCAGCGAGCCGAGGGCGTCGCCGTCGGGACCCTCGTGGGCGGTGAGCAGGAAGCGGTCGCGGGTGCGCAGCTCGGCGACGACGTCTCCGACGCTTGCGAGTGCGGCGCTCTCAGTCATCGTCCTCGAGCAGCTTCGAGATCCGCATGCCCTGCTCGACGGTCTCGTCGTAGTGGAAGGTGAGGGTCGGGGTCCGCTTCATTCGGGTCTCGGCCGCGATCTTCGACTGCAGGACGCCATGCGAGGAGCGCAGGCCCTCGAGCGTGGCCTCTCGCTCCTGCTCGGAGCCGAGCACGCTGACGTGCACCCTGGCGGCGCGAAGGTCTGGGCTGGTCTCCACCGATGTCACAGTCACGAAGCCGATACGCGGATCGCTCAGCTCGCCGATCGCCGCGCCGATCACCTCGCGAAGCACCTCGTTGATGCGGCGCATGCGGGGGCCGGGCATGCTACTCCAGCGTTTGCTCGACCTGCTTGGTCTTGAAGAACTCGAGCACGTCGCCCTCCTTGACGTCAGCGTAGCCCTCGAGCACGATGCCGCACTCCTGCCCCTCCTCCACTTCCTGCACGTTGTCTTTGAAGCGGCGCAGGGAGCCGAGCTTGCCGTCCCAGATCACGGTGCCCTCGCGGATCAGGCGGACGCTGGCGTCACGGGCGACCTTGCCCTCGCTGACGATGCAGCCGGCGATGCGGCCGACCTTGGATGCCTTGAAGGTCTGCTTGACCTCCGCCTCGCCGAGGATCTCCTCGACCTCGACGGCCTCGAGCATTCCCTCCATCGCGTTGCGCAGGTCTTCGGTGATTTTGTAGATCACCGAGTAGGTGCGGACGTCGACGCCCTCGCGCTCGGCGGCACGCCGGGCGTCGGCGAGGGGGCGGACGTTGAAGCCGATGATGATTGCCTCCGAGGCCGCCGCCAGCATCACGTCGGACTCGTTGATGCCTCCCGTCTGGGAGTGGATGATGTTGATGCCGACCTGCTCCTGCGGAACCTTCGCGATCTCGTCCTGCAGCGCCTCCAGCGAGCCGGCGACATCCGCCTTGAGGACGATGTTGAGCTCCTTGATATCGCCCTCCTGAACCCGCGAGAAGACCTCCTCGAGGCTGACCTTGCGCGCCTGGCGGCGGGCCAGGGCCTCGGTCTTGAGTCTGTTTGCGCGCTCCTGAGCCTCCTGGCGGGCACGGCGGTCGTTCTCGACCGCGCGGACGAACTCCCCCGCATCGCAAACCCCGTCGAAGCCGAGCACCTCGACCGGCATTCCGGGCCCGGCGCTCTGCACGCGCTTGCCGGTGAAGTCGTGCATCGCGCGCACTCGGCCCCACTGCGGCCCGGCGACGAGCGAGTCGCCGACCTTCAGGGTGCCGCGCTGGACCAGAATTGTAACCACCGGGCCGCGGCCGGGATCGAGCTGGGACTCCACCACGGTTCCAGAGGCGGGGGCGTCGGGATTGGCCCCCAGCTCCTCCAGCTCGGTGACGAGCAGGATCATCTCGAGCAGCTTGTCGAGGCCTTCGCGGGTCTTGGCCGAGACGTCGACGTAGACCGTGTCCCCTCCCCAGTCCTCCGGTGTGAGCCCATCGGCGGCGAGCTCGTTGCGGACCCGGTCCGGCTGGGCGCCCTCCTTGTCGATCTTGTTGACCGCGATCAGGATCGGCACGTCAGCGGCGCGGGCGTGGTCGATCGCCTCTTTGGTCTGCGGCATGACGCCGTCGTCGGCGGCGACGACGACCACGGCGATGTCGGTGACCTTGGCTCCGCGGGCGCGCATCGCTGTGAAGGCGGCGTGACCGGGCGTGTCGAGGAAGGTGATCGTCTTCTCGTCGTGGTGGACCTGGTAGGCACCGATGTGCTGGGTGATGCCGCCGGCCTCGCCAGCCGCGACCTCGGTCTCGCGGATCGCGTCGAGCAGCGAGGTCTTGCCGTGGTCGACGTGGCCCATGATCGTGACCACGGGCGGGCGATCGGTCAGCTCCTCCTCGGAGTCCTCGAACTCGGGCGCCGCCGGCTCCTCGTCGGCGGTCGTGACGATCTCGATCTTGCGGTCGTACTCGTCGGCGATCGCCTTGATCGAGTCGTCGGTGAGGGTCTGGGTGAGGGTGGCCATCTCCCCCATCGTCATCAGCTTCTTGATCACCTCGGCGCTGCCCAGCCCGAGCAGCTCGGCGACCTCGCGCACGGTCGCCCCGGCCGGGACCTTGGTTGCCTCGGGCTCTGCTGCCTCCTCGACTTTGGGCGGCGGCTCCTCCAGCATCGGACGCCGCCGGCGGCCGCCACGGCGGCGCGGCGGGCGCTGTGGCGGCGGCCCGCCCATCTGGTCGCGGCGGGCGGCCTGCGAGTCGATCACGACGCGTCGCTTTTTCGAACTGGCGCCGCTGGGCGTCCCAGCTGGTTTTTCCTTCGGTCGTACGGGTCCCTTGGAAGCTGGGGCGGAGTTGGCTGCCGGCTTCGGGGCGGCCTTGGGCTTGGTGGCGGTGGTCGTGCCGCCGTCACCCTTGGCGGCCGCGATCGCCTTCAGGGCGTCGGCCTCCTCGACGCTCGATGCCGCCGCTTTGGCCTCGATGCCGGCGCCCTTGAGAGCCGCGAGCAACTCCTTGCTGCTCACCCCCTGCGCTTTCGCGATCTCGTGAACCCGCTTCTTGGCCACTAGGACTGCTCTGCCTCCTCGGCCACAGGCTCAGCATCAGCTTGCGCCTCTGCCCCATCCTGCGACGACTCCGTCGCCTCGTCCCCATTGGATTTGGCCTCAGGCTCCTCGTCCTGAGACTGTTCAGCCTCATCCGGATCTCCCGCGGGTGGCGTCGCAGGGGGGACCGCCCCTGAGGACGCTTCAGCGACCGGAGGGGGCGGTGGGGCCCCTGCGGCGACAGGACCCGCGGGCTGTTCCGCCTCGTCCTGGGGCGCCTCCTCAACGAATTCGGCTTCGGCCTTGGCGACGATCTCGTCCACCTGCCCCTGCTCGGCCTCCGGGTCGGCGAGAATCTCCACCTCGGCCTCGGCGAGAGGGGAAAGCACGGCCATCTGGCTGGTCTCGAAACGACTCAGCGCCTGGTGCTGGGGCAGGCCGCAGTAGGCGGAACCTTCGATCGCCGCATTCGGACAGCGGCGCCCGGTCGTCAGCACCGCCATGCAGCGGCCGTCGGACCCTTCTTCGCCCTCGTATTCCTCGTCGACGTCTTCGGCGGCGAACTCGGTCTCGGATTTGATGTCGACCCGCCAGCCGGTGAGGCGCGCTGCCAGGCGGGCGTTCTGGCCGTCGCGGCCGATTGCCAGCGAGAGCTGGTCGTCAGGGACGATCACGGTCGCCTGGCGCTCTTCGTCGTCGACGATCACCTCGCGTACCCGGGCTGGCGAGAGCGCCTTGGCGACGAAGCGAGCGGGCTCGTCGTTGTGGGGAATGATGTCGATCTTCTCCCCACGCAGCTCGGAGACGACCATGCGCACTCGCGACCCGCGCGGGCCGACGCAGGCGCCCACCGGGTCGACCCCGTCGGCATGCGAGATCACGGCGATCTTCGAACGGTAGCCCGGCTCACGGGCGACGCCGACTATCTCGACCAAGTTGTCGGCGATCTCGGGGACCTCCATTTCGAACAGCTTCTTGATCAGCTCTGAGCTGCGCCGCGAGACGACGATCGCCGGCCCTTTGGTCGAATCGGAGACGTCGGTGATCACCGCCTTGACCCGCATGCCGTGGTCATAGCGCTCGTTGTAGACCTGCTCGGACTTGGGCAGCAGCGCCTCGACCCGCTCGCGCAGCTGGACCAGCGTGTAGCGCTTGTCGGACTGCTGGATGATGCCGGTGATCAGCTCACCGACCCGATCCTGGTACTCGTCGAACATCATCATCCGTTCGGCCTCGCGGATCCGCTGCAGGATCACCTGCTTGGCCGTCTGGGCGGCGATTCGGCCGAAATCGTCGGGGGTGACGTCGCGGGTCTCGATCTGGTCCTCGTAGGGGGCGATCATCTCCGGGTCGAGCTCGGGGTCCTCGGGCTCGCGCAGCTCGCCGGTTTCGGGATCGATCTCGCGCTCTTCCTCCTCCTGCGCCTCCACCGCCTCGGCGAGCAGCTTCTCCTCCAGCTCAGGCGGCAGGATCAGTTCGAAGACGCGGAAGTCGCCGGTTTCGTGGTCGAGGTCGACGCGGGCGTATTTAGCCGCGTTGGGAGTCTTCTTGTAGGCGGAGAGCAGCGCATCCTCCAGCGCGTCCATCAGCTTGTCGGCGGAGATCCCCTTCTCCTGCTCCAGGGCCTTGACTGCTTCGACGATCTCCTTGCTCACGAGAGCTCCTTGTCTTTGCGGTACTTGGGGCCGGGTGACGAAACCTCCAGCGAGTACTCGGCTCGCAGGTGGTTGAGGTGCTTGGTCACCTTTTCGCAGAGGACGAGGTCAACGCCCTCGGGGTGGTCGATGAAGAGGCGCAGGGCTTCCTTGCTGGGCTGCTCGAGCGCGATCAGGTCGAGCTCGGAGTCGAGCTCGTGAAGTTGCCCTTGAATGTCTTGCTGAAGATCTTGCACTGGATTGAAGCCGTAAAAAAAGTGGGCCAGGCCCACTTCGGGTACATCGGGTGAGGCAAAAAAGCTTGCAGCGAGTATAGCTAGCGAGGCGTGGTTGGCCGACGGGTCCTGTCACAGCGCGTTGGAGGGCCGGCAATCCCCTCGCCCGGACAAGCGGCTCGCTAATTAGCTCACCGCTTTGAGTATCCGCCCGTTCGAGGAGATTGCCGGCCCTCCTCGCGAAGCGAGCTCACTTGGTCCAGGATCGCATCAGCGACCAAATCCTTCGATGCCTGGGGCACGTGTTGCTCCGTGGCGGCATCGATGATCGTGACGGCGTTTTCGGTCGACTCGAAGCCGATTTGGGTGTTTGAGATGTCGTTGAGGACGATCAGGTCGGCTCCCTTGCGCGCCAGCTTCTCGCGGGCGCGCTCGACGTTGTCGCCCGCTTCGGCGGCGAAGGCGACCACGGTTTGGTCGTCGCGGCGCGTGGCGGTGAGCGAGGCGAGGATGTCCTCGGTGGGTTCGAGATGGAGGTCAAGGGACGAGTCGCGGGTGAGCTTTCCGACGGCCGCCTCGTTCGGGCGGAAATCGGCGGGGGCGGCGGCCATGAGGAGGACGTGGGCGTTCGGGAACTCGGCGCGGGTTGACGCGGCGAGGTCGGCCGTGGTTTCGACGTCGATTCGGTGGACGCCGGCCGGCTCGGGCAGGGAGACGTTGGCGGCGATCAGGGTGACCTCGGCACCGCAACGCTGAGCGGCGGCTGCGAGAGCGATGCCCATGCGGCCGCTGGAACGATTGCCCAGGTAGCGGACGGAGTCGACCGGCTCTCGGGTGCCGCCGGCTGTTACGAGGGCGCGGAGGCCGTCCCAGGGCCGGTGACCGGTCGGCAACTCGGCTTCGACCAGAGCAAGCAGGCGTGCCGGGTCCGGGAGCCGTCCCTTGCCGTGCTCCCCCCTCGAGGCGAGCGCTCCCTCGTCGGGTTCGATCACGGTGACCCCGCGTTCGCGCAGCGTCGCCAGATTCTCTTGCGTCGCGGCGGCGCTGAGCATGCGGTCGTTCATCGCCGGCGCGACGAGGCGAGGAGCCGTGCAGGCCAGGAACGAGGTCGTGACCATCGAGTCGGCGGCGCCGCCCGTCAGCTTGGCCAGCGTGTTGGCCGATGCCGGCGCGATGAGGTAGGCGTCGCAGTTGGTGGCCAGCTCCAGGTGTCCGATCGGATCGTGCTCGGGGATCGGCTCTCCCGGGAAGGCCCCCCGCATCGGGTCGCGTTCGAACTCGGAGGTCAGCACCGGCGCGCCGACGATCCCCTCGAACGAGGGAGTGCCGACGAAGTGCGTCGCGCCCTCCGTCATCAGGACGCGCACGCCGTGCCCGGCCTTGGTTGCCAGACGCGCAAATTCAAGTGCCTTGTAGGCGGCTATCCCACCGCTGACGCCGAGCAGAATTCTGGCCATTGCTGTCTCCTGGCTCCCGCGTGCGGGAGGCGCGGCTAGGCGCGGTACTCGTACTTCAGCTTGCCCTCTGCGATCTCCTCGAGGGCGATCGAGAGGTAGTTGCCGTCACCCGACACGTCGACCATCGGGGGCGGGTACTCGCCGAAGCTGCCCTCGCCGAGGCTGTGGAAGTAGCTGTTTATCTGTCGTGCCCGCTTGGCCGCGACGACGACTGCCGCATAGTGGGAGTCGGTGTGGTCAAGGAGCTTGTCAACTCGTGGCTTGATCATTCGGGCTGGGAGTCTAGAGATATGCCGAGCTCGGCGCGCACGATCTCCTCCAAACGAGCGGTGGCCTGCTCGAGGTCGTCGTTGACGACCGAGTGGGCGAACTCTCCTTGGGCCGCCAGCTCCTGCTCAGCGACCTCGAGGCGCGAGTCGATCGCCTCGAGGCTGTCCGTGCCGCGCGACTCGAGGCGATGGCGAAGCGATGCGGGGTCGGGCGGCGCGATGAAGACCTGGACCGACTCGCGCATCGCCGCCCTCACCTGACGGGCGCCCTGCACCTCGATCTCGAGCACGACCGACTGGCCCTCGTCGAGTCGGCGGCGAACCTCGGAGCGAAGTGTCCCGTAGCGGTTGCCGCTGTAGGTGGCGAACTCGAGGAAGTCTTCGGTCTCTATGCGCCGATCGAACTCCTCGGGCCCGAGGAAGTGATAGTCGCGCCCGTCGACCTCGCCCTCGCGCGGCGCGCGCGTCGTGGCCGAAACGGACAGCTCCAGGCCCGGCACTCGTTCGAGCAGCCGCGCGATCAGCGTTCCCTTGCCGACGCCAGAAGGACCGGTGATGACGAAGACCTTGGCCATACCGGCCCGAGATATTGATGGCTGTCGCGGTCGCTAACGGCGAAGCTGGCTGACCAGCTCGCCGCGCTGGCGCTCGGAGAGACCGCCGATCGTCTTCGACGGAGAGATTCGGCACTGATTGAGGATGCGGTTGGTCTTCACGCGTCCGTACTTGGGAACGGCAAGGAGCATGTCGAAGACCTTCGCCGTCAGCACGTAGTCGGGTGGGTCGAGAAGCAGCGCATGGATATTGGCCTTGCCCGCTTTCAGGTCCTTCTTCAGCTTGGCCCGGGCGGTGCGAATGTCATTGGCTCGTTTGAGGGCGTCCATCCTCTGGTCGAGCGATCGCGCTGGTGCGGTCCCGGACATCTTGACTGGGGAGGCCATGTGGGCGGCGAGTATAGCCGCGGTCCACCGAGGTGCAAGGCGATCCATGCCATTTCGGCGAAATTCACCTCAACCTCGAGTCGAGGTTCAGTCCCAAGAGGCCGTCAGGCTGTTACTTCGAATCCTTTGAGCGCTATGGCAACCTCGCCCGCGATGCGACCGCCGGCAAGCGGATCGCGGAAGCTCTCCGTGCCAACGGCGACGAGAGTCGCCCCAGCGCGAAGGAATTCGAGCGCGTCGGCGCCGTGCGAGACACCTCCCATGCCGACGACCGGCAGTCGCACGGCGGCCGCGATCGATCGCAATTGCGCAATTGCGATCGGCCTTACGGCGGGGCCGGAAAGGCCACCGTGGCCCGCCGCAATTCCGGGTTCGCCCGTCGTCGAGTCGATCGCGCTCGCCTTCAGCGTGTTGATCAACGAGATCGCATCCGCCCCGCCCTGTTCCGCGGCCACGGCGACGTCGGCCGGCTTGGCGACGTTGGGCGTCAGCTTGACGATCAGCGGCTTCTCGGTCAGCGGTCGCAACGCCTCCAGCAGCGCCTCCGTCTCGCTCGGCTGCTCCCCCACGATTAGCCCCGAATGCACGTTGGGGCAGGAGACGTTGAGCTCGATTGCGGCCACCTCATCCCTCTCCTCCACGCCTTCGACGAGCGCCGTGAACTCTTCGCGGCTCGTACCCATCACTGACACGATCAGGGGCACCGGGAGCTCAGCCAATTGCGGCAAGTCTTCGGCGAGAAAGCCCTCCAATCCCTTGTTCGGCAGGCCGATCGAGTTGATCATCCCGGCGGGCGTCTCCCAGATCCGCTGCGGCTCGTTCCCCGCTCGCGGCTCGGGCGTGATCGTCTTGGAGACGAAGGCGCTGAAAGGAAACCGCTCGAGCAGCTCATCTCCGTAGACGCGGCGGGCTGCAATTGCGTCGAAGGTGCCGGAGGCGTTGATAACTGGATGCTCCAGTTCGATGCCACAGAACTCCAGCGGTGCTGGGCCGGCGGGTCCTGTCGCCGCAGGGGACCCACCGCCCCCTCCGGTCGCTGAAGCGTCCTCAGGGGCGGTCCCCCCTGCGACGCCACCCCCCGGCAGGGGCCTGACTATCGGGCCGTCTACGCACAGGCGCAGATATCCCCCATCCCCCCGCGGAACAGCGCAGCCGTAGCAAGCTCCAAAACCACAGGCCATGGGCGACTCCATGGCCAGCTCACATGGGACGCTGCGGTCTAGGCAGAGATCGCCGACGGCATCCAGCATCGGCGGGGGGCCGCAGGCGTAGACGGCGGCGCTAGCGGCGTCGTCTCCTTCGAGCATCGCGGCGAGCAGGTCGGTGACATAGCCGTGATGTCCGCGGTGGCCGTCGTCGCTGGCGAGGCGCACCTCGCAGCACGAGAAGAGATCGTCCAGACCTCCAGAGTGCGCCTCGTCGCGGAAGCCGAGCAGGACGCGGGTGGGGATGTTGCGCTCGACGAACTTGCGGCGCAGGAGGGCCAGCGGCGCGATTCCAATCCCCCCACCGACCAAGATCGCCCCACCAGCCCGAACTGCATCAAAGTCCCTATCTGCCGGGATGGAAATTTGATGCAGTTCGGAGGGGGTGGAGAAGGAATTGCCCAGCGGGCCATTGACCCAGACGTTCTCGCCCGGCTCCAGCTCGCAGAGGCGATCGGTTCCCGGGCCGATGCCCTCGACGAGGAAATCGAGGCGCACGCCGGATGCGGCGGGGCCGGTTTCGGCTACCGAAAGGGCGCGAGGCAGGAAGGGGCGCTGGCCGTCTTGCTCCCAGTGGCGTTCGCTGGCGAGCATGTAGAACTGGCCGGGACGAGGCTCCGGTCCTGCGGGGTCGAGCAGGGAGAAGAGTCGATAGCCGCCCGACTGCTCGTTTGCGGAGACCGTGCAGAGACGGCGGCCGAGCGGGGCCGTCATTGCGTCTGCTTAGCCCTATTTAGGCCGTGGATCTCCTGCAGCGAGCGGACCTCGGACCCACCCTCGATCGTCGCCGCGATCGCGCGTACCGCGGCCGTCGCGCCGGTCATCGTCGTCACGCAGGGGATGCCGTGGCGGACCGCGGCGGTGCGGATCTCATAGCCGTCGGCACGGGCGCCCGAACCCGTCGGCGTGTTGATCACCAGGTCGCAGCGGCGCTCGCGAATCAGGTCGACGACGTGCGGCGAGCCCTCGGCGATCTTGTTGATCGGAGTCACCGGCACCCCCATCGCCGAGATCGCCTGCGCCGTGCCGCCGGTCGCGATCAGCTCGAAGCCGAGGTCGTGGAAACGGGCGGCGATCTGCGTCGCGGCCGGCTTGTCGGTGTCGGTGACGGTGATGAAGACGGATCCCTTCGTCGGCAGCGAGACCCCCGCCGCCGCCTGCGCCTTGCCGAAGGCGGTCGGGAAGTCGGCGGCGATGCCCATCACCTCGCCGGTGCTCTTCATCTCCGGCCCGAGCACCGAGTCTGCGCCGGCGAAGCGTGCGAACGGCAGCACCGCCTCCTTGACGCTGACGATGTCGGGCGGTGGCTCGCGCAGATCCTGCTCGGAGAGCTTCTCTCCGAGCATCAGCCTGGCGGCGACCTTGGCCAATGGCACACCGGTCGCCTTCGAGACGAAGGGAACGGTGCGCGAGGCGCGTGGGTTGGCCTCGATCACGTAGAGCTTCCCGCCGGCGACTCCGTACTGGATGTTGATCAGGCCGACGACGCCCAGCTCGAGTGCGATCTGCTGCGTCGTCTCGCGGATCTTCTCCAGCATCTCGACGCCGAGGCTCATCGATGGGAGCACGCAGGCCGAGTCGCCCGAGTGCACACCCGCCTCCTCGACGTGCTGCATGATCCCGGCGACGTGCACGTCGCTGCCGTCGGCGAGCGCGTCGACATCTACCTCGATCGCGTTCTCGAGGAAGCGGTCGAGCAGCAGCGGATGCTCCTGGTCGGCCTTGACGTTGGCCTCCAGGTAGGCGGCCAGGTCCTCGGTCGAGTAGCAGATCTCCATCGCCCTGCCGCCGAGCACGTAGGAAGGCCGGACGAGCAGCGGGAAACCGACCTCCTCGGCGATCACCGCCGCCTCCTCGGCCGAAAGCGCCGTGCCGTACGGCGGGTGCTCGATCCCCAGCCGGCGCAGCATGGCCCCGAAGCGGCCGCGGTCCTCGGCCAGGTCGATCGCGTCGACGGGCGTCCCCAGCAGTGACACCCCCGCCTCCTCGAGGGCTCGGGCCAACTTCAGCGGCGTCTGGCCGCCGAACTGGACGATCACCCCCTCGGGTTGCTCCTGCTCACAGACGGCGAGCACGTCCTCTGTCGTCAGCGGCTCGAAATAGAGGCGGTCTGAGGTGTCGTAGTCGGTCGAGACGGTCTCCGGGTTGCAGTTGACCATCACCGCGTCGCGATCGAGCTCGCGGGCGGTCATTGCCGCGTGCACGCAGCAGTAGTCGAACTCGATCCCCTGGCCGATCCGGTTGGGACCGGCGCCGAGGATGACCACGGAGGGGCGATCGCCGCGCCGTACCTCCGAGCTGGCCGCTTCGACCGAAGCGCGCTCGTGCGCGGAGTAGTAGTAGGGCGTCGCCGCCTCGAACTCGGCGGCGCAGGTGTCAACCGACTTGTAGGTGCGGGTGAGGCCGTCGGTGCCGTCACCCTCGCGGACGAGCGTCTCGAACTCACGCAGGAACCAGCGGTCGACCAGGCAACGCTCGTGCACTGCCTCGACGTCCATCCCCCGCTCGAAGGCGGCGAGGATCAGGTCGAAGCGCTCCGAGCAGGGCTTCTCCAGCGCGATGAGCAGCTCGGCATCGCCCTCCGGCACCTCTGCTTGTGAATCGAGCTCGCGCGAACGCAGCGCCTTGGCGAAGGATTCGCGGAAAGTACGGCCGATCGCCATCACCTCCCCGACGCTCTGCATGTGGGTCGAGAGCCGGCCCTCGGCGCCGGGGAACTTCTCGAAGGCGAAGCGCGGGATCTTCGTCACCACGTAGTCGATCGTCGGCTCGAAGGAGGCGGGCGTCGCCTGCGTGATGTCGTTGGGGATCTCCTCCAGGGCGTAGCCGACGGCGAGCTTCGCGGCCATCTTCGCGATTGGGAAGCCGGTCGCCTTCGAGGCCAGCGCCGAGGAGCGCGAGACGCGCGGGTTCATCTCGATCACGGCGATCTCCCCACTCTCCGGATCGACGGCGAACTGGACGTTGGAGCCGCCTGTCTCGACGCCGACTGCGCGGATCACGCGAATCGCCTGGTCGCGCAGCTCCTGGTAGAGCTGGTCGGTGAGCGTCTGCGCCGGGGCCACGGTCACCGAGTCGCCGGTGTGGACGCCCATCGGGTCGACGTTCTCGATCGAGCAGATGATCACCGCGTTGTCGTTGCGGTCGCGCATCACCTCTAGCTCGAACTCGCCCCAGCCGATCACCGACTCCTCGACCAGGACCTGGTTGATCGGGCTCGCGGCGAGACCCTCGGAGACGACCTGGCGCAGCTCGGTCTCGGTCCCCCCCACGCCGCCGCCCTGACCGCCGAGCGTGAAGGCCGGCCGCACGATCGCCGGCAGCGTGATCCGCCCGTCGGCGAGCGCCACCTCGACCTCGCCGAGGCTCTCGACCGTCATCGACCAGGGGATGCGCAGGCCCGCCTCGGTCATCGTGCGGCGGAACTCCTCACGGTCCTCGGCGCGGCGGATCGCTGCCGCGTCGGCGCCGATCAGCTCGACGCCGTAGCGCGCGAGCGTGCCGTCCTCGTGCAGCGCCATCGCCAGGTTGAGCGCGGTCTGACCGCCGAGGGTCGGCAGCAGCGCGTCCGGCCTCTCCTTCTCGATGATTCGCGTAACCGGGCCGGGCAGCAGCGGCTCGACGTAGGTGGCGCTGGCGAACTCCGGGTCGGTCATGATCGTCGCCGGATTCGAGTTGACGAGCACGACCTCGTAGCCCTCCTCGAGCAGAACCTTGCAGGCCTGCACGCCGGAGTAGTCGAACTCGGCGGCCTGCCCGATCACGATCGGCCCCGAGCCGATCAGCAGGATCTTCTCGATGTCGGTCCGCTTAGGCATGCGCAAGCTCCAGGAAGGAGTCGAAGAGGTGGCGGGCGTCGTGTGGGCCGGGTCCCGCCTCGGGGTGGTACTGGACGGTCGCTGCGGCGACGTCCCTGAGGACGAGACCCTCGACGGTGCGGTCGTAGAGATTCAGGTGCGAGAGCTCCGCGGCGCCGAAGTCGGTCTCCCAGCGGACGGGCTCGTCTGCCTCGATCCGCGGCTCGCCGGCCGGCCCCTGCACCGCGAAGCCATGGTTCTGCGAAGTGATGTCGATTCGCCCGGTCGCCAGCTCCTTGACCGGATGGTTGGCGCCGCGATGGCCGAATGGCAGCTTGAAGGTCTCCAGCCCGACCGCACGGCAGAGCAGCTGGTGTCCGAGGCAGATGCCGAAGATCGGCCGCCTGCCGACCAGTTCGCGCACGGTGTCGACGACGTAGTCGAGCGCCGCCGGGTCGCCGGGACCGTTGGCGAGGAAGACGACGTCGGGGTCCTCGGCCATCACATCTTCGGCCGAGGAGGCGCAGGGGAGCAGGGTGACGCGGCAGCCTCGCTCGCGCAGCTGGCGGACGATGTTGAGCTTGACGCCGGTGTCGATGCCGACGACGTGGAGCCCGTCGCCCTCGAAGCGGACCGGCTCAGGCGGGGTGACGGTGCGGGCCAGGTCGGCGCCGTCCATCGAGGGCTCGGCCTGGACGAGCTCGCGGGCCTCGGCCTCCGACGTCCCAGCCGGGAAGATCCCGCCCCGCATCGCACCGCGGTCGCGGATGTGGCGGACGACCGCTCGCGTGTCCACCCCGCCGACCCCGGGAATGCCGCAGTCGCCGAGCCAGTCGAGCCAGCCGCCCTCGGCGGTCGCCACGTCCTCGCCGTTCTTCGGGTCACGCATGACGACGCCGCGGGCGTGGGCGCGGTCAGACTCCATCGCCGCGGCCGAGACGCCGTAGTTGCCGATCAGCGGGTAGGTGAAGACGATGATCTGCCCCGCGTAGGAGGGGTCGGTGACCGACTCCTGGTAGCCGGTCATCGCCGTGTTGAAGACGACCTCGCCGGTGACCGGCCCCTCGGCGGCACACGCGAACCCGTCGAAGCGGACCCCGTCCTCGAGCAGCAGGAAGCCCTCGCTCATTCCGGTGCGCCTTTTGTGGTCATGGGCCGCATAAAGCGCACCGGAAGGGCGGTCATGTCGCGATTCCCAGCGAGAAGCTGCGCAGGCGGTAGGCGACCTGGCCGCTGGCGACCGTCATCAGCACCCGTCCGGTCAACTCGCGGCCGGCGCACCAGGAATTCGACGAGCGACTCTCGTAGCCGTCCTCGCCCACGGTCCAGGCGGCGGCCAGGTCGCAGAGCGCGACGTTCGCCTCGCTGCCGGGCGCGAGCGAGGGGCGCTCGACGCCGAACGGCTCCGCTCCGCCCCCGAGGCGCTCGATCAGCAGCCCCAGGTCGATGACGCCCGGCAGGACGAGGTCGGTGTGGATCGCGGCGAAGGCCGTCTCCAGGCCGGTGACCCCCATTGCCGCCTGCTCGAAGGGAACTTCCTTTTCGTCCGCGGCGTGGGGCGCGTGGTCGGTGGCGATGCAGTCGATCGTGCCCTCGCGCAGCCCCTCGATCAGCGCTTGGCGATCCGCCTCAGAGCGCAGCGGCGGATTCATCTTGAAGCGGTTCGGGTCGAGGCTGCGCACCTCCTCGTCGGTCAGGCAGAGGTGGTGCGGCGATGCCTCGCAGGTGATCCGCACACTGCTCGCCTTGGCCGCGCGCACCGCCTCGACCGACTCCGCCGCCGAAAGGTGTTGGACGTGGATGCGGGCGCCCTCGTAGGCCGCGAGCGCCGCGTCGCGGGCGATCGTCGTCGACTCGGAGACCGAGGGAATTCCGGCCAGCCCCAGCTCCGCCGACACCGGACCCTCATGCATCACCCCGTCACCGGACAGCTCGGGGTCCTCCTCGTGCAGGGCAATCGTGCCGCCACAGAGGCGCTGGTACTGGAGGGCGCGGCGCAGCAGCCGGGTGCTGCGCACTGGCAAACCGTCGTCGCTGAAGCCAAGTGCCCCTGCGTCGCGCAGGGCAGCCATCTCGGTCAGCTCCCCGCCCCTCATTCCCTCGCTTACCGTGGCGAGAAAGCCAACTCCCACGGAAGCTGATGCTCGCGCCGCCTCGCGCAACGAGTCGATGTCCGCGGGGGTCGAGACCGGCGGTTCCGTGTTGGCCATCGCGACGATGCCGCAGTAGCCGCCGGCGGCTGCCGAGCGGCTGCCGGTCTCGATGTCCTCCTTGTGCTCCTGGCCGGGGACGCGCAGGTGCACATGCGGGTCGAAGAAGGCGGGGAAGGCGTGCAGGCCGGCGGCGGCGATCTCCTCCGCGCCATCGAGGGCCGCCGATCCCGGCGCCGCCAGCTCGGCGATGCGCCCGCCGCGGACGACAACGTCGTGCTGCCCCTCGATGCCTGCGGCGGGGTCGAGCACCGAGGCGCCGCGCAGAATCAGATCTGCCGCTTTGCCGGCACGCATGTCGAGCTGTGCCGTCGTCACGCGGGGTGCCCGATCGGCGTCGGCCGGCCGGCGTCGTCGTCAGTCGCCGGCTCCGTCCCCTCGTCGCCCGCGGCGAGGAGCTCGTAGAGGATCGCCATCCTCACGACCAGGCCGGAGGCGACCTGCTCGGCGATCAGCGACTGAGGCGAGTCGATCACCTCGCCCGACAACTCCACGCCCCGGTTCACCGGGCCGGGGTGCATCAGCAGCTGGCGCGCGCCAAGGCGGCGCGAGTCGATTTGGAAGTGGGCGGTGTACTCGCGCAGCGAGGGGACGAAGCTCTCGTTCATCCGCTCGTTCTGCAGGCGCAACGCGTAGATCACGTCGGCCTCCTCGATTCGGTCGAGGGAGTGCTCGACCCGGCAGCCGAGCTGCTCGAGACCGCGGGGGACGAGGGCCGGGGGTCCGCAGACGGTCAGCTCGGCGCCCATGGCCCCGAAGGCGATCAGATTCGACCGCGCGACGCGGCTATGCAGCACGTCGCCGACGATCCAGATCCGCTTCCCTTCGAGATCGTCGAGGTGACGACGCAGGGTGTAGACGTCGAGCAGGGCCTGGCTCGGGTGCTCGTGCTTCCCGTCCCCCGCGTTGATCACCGCCGCATCAGTCCAGCGGGCGACGAGCTGGGCGGCGCCGGCATGCGGGTGCCGGATGACGATCAGCGCCGGTTCGTATGCCGAGAGCGTCGCGACCGTGTCCTTCAGCGACTCCCCCTTGTCGACCGACGAGCCGGCCGCCTTGACGGAGACGAGATCGGCGGAGAGGCGCTTGGCGGCGAGCTCGAAGGAGGAGTTGGTGCGGGTGCTCGACTCGTAGAAGAGCGTCACCACGGTGCGCCCACGCAGCGTCGGGACCTTCTTGATGTCGCGCCTGCCGACCTCGGCGAAGCTCTCAGCCCGGTCGAGGATCGACTCGATCTCCGCCCTGGAGAGCTGCGCGATCGAGAGCAGGTGCTTCATCTCAATACCTCGCGCTTCGCTCCCTCGCGAAGAGTCAGATATGCACGCTCGGTCGCTACCGCGCTCATAGCGGCGCTCCCGCGGCCTGGGGCTGGGAGATCGTCACTTCGTCGCCGCCGTCGAGCTCCTCGAGTCGCACGTTGACCCGCTCCTCGCGCGCCGTCGGCAGGTTCTTGCCCACGTAGTCGGGGCGGATCGGCAGCTCGCGATGGCCGCGGTCGCAGAGGACGGCGAGCTGCACTCGCCGGGGTCGCCCGTAGTCGAAGAGCGCGTCTATCGCAGCGCGCACGGTGCGGCCGGTGTAGAGGACGTCGTCGACGAGGACGACCGTCCGCTCGCCGAGGTCGAAGTCGATGTGGGATGCATGGACGACCGGCTGCGCGGCGGGCGCCTTCGCACCAAGGTCGTCGCGGTAGAAGGAGATGTCGAGGTCGCCGATCGGCAGCTCCGCGCCGGTCAGCTCGCCGAGTAGCGCTTGCAGGCGCCGCGCGAGCAAGGCGCCGCGTGTGTGGATTCCGACGATCGCCAAGGCATCGGGGTCCGGATTCTTCTCGGCGATCTCGTGGGCGATCCGCTTTAGCGTTCGCCTCAAGTCGTCGTGCGTCAGCACGACCATGTCACTCACTGCTCTTTTTGCTCCTTCTGGGTCTCTCGGGACCCCGTTAAAGGACAGCCTCACAGTAGCAGCGGAGGCGGCGGGCCGGGGTGTAGGGCCTCGCCGTCGCAACAGCGGGGAGGGCTCCGTCGAGGCCCTACCCCGGCCCGCAGTGATCCGCAGCTCCGTTCGGCAAGAGCTGGGGCTCGTCACGCTCGGGGAAGGGGATCTCGATCGTGTCGAAGTCCCTCGGGGCCACCACGGACTCGAAGACCTCGCGGGCCTCGTCGAGGATGGTGCCGACGTGGTAGCGCGAGGAGATGTGGACGAGGGCGAGCATCTTGACGTGGGCCTCCTGGGCTACGGCGGCGGCCTGGCCGACGGTCGAGTGGCCCGTGTCGGCGGCGCGCTGGGCCTCCTCCTCGGAAAAGCTCGCGTCGTGGACGAGCAGGTCGGCGTCGGCCGCCGCGGAGACGGTCGAGTGACAGGGGGCGGTGTCGCCGGTGATCGCCACGATCCGACCCGGGCGCGCTGGGCCCATCACGTCCTCGGGCCGCACCGGGCCCTCGCTGCCCGTGACCTCCTCCCCCCGCTGCAGCGCGGCGAACGCCGGCCCTTCCTGCACACCCAGTCGCTTCGCTGCCTCCGGGTCGAAACGGCCCGGCCGCTCATCCTCGACGAGGACGTAGCCGTTCGCGCGCACGCTGTGCTCGACCGGGAAGGCCCGCACCTCGGCGCCGTCGTGGCGCACCGATTCGCCGGGGTCGAGTTCGACCAGGTCGATGCTGTAGTCGGTGCGGCCGATCAGGCGGCCCAGGGTCTTGAAGAGGTCGCGCAGGCCACGCGGGCCGTAGATCGTCAGCGGCTCCTCGCGCGCGGTCAGGTCGTAGGTCTTGAGCAAGCCAGGAAGGCCGAGGATGTGGTCGGCGTGGAAGTGGGTGAGGTAGATCTCGTCGACCTGGGAGAGGCCGAGCGAGCGCTGCAGCTGGCGCTGCGTCCCTTCCCCGCAGTCGAACATCAGCCGCCGGCCGCCGCGGGCGAGCATCACGCTCGCGGTCGAGCGCCGCGCCGAGGGCACCGAGCCGCCGGTGCCGAGGAAGATCGCCGATAGGTCCATGCCAGCCTGCGAGCCTACGCGAACGAGTGGGAAAGCTACGCAAAGCTAGACTGGCCACGCTGCGCCCGTAGCTCAGCTGGATAGAGCGCTGCCCTCCGGAGGCAGAGGTCACAGGTTCGAATCCTGTCGGGCGCGTCGCCGATACTCTCGCGCCGTGCCGAGCAATTCGGAGAGTGGACCGCCGCGTGGGGCATTGATCGTGATCGCGATCGGCTTCCTGGCCACGGTCGCCGCGGCGCTGCTCGCCAATCCCAACGCCTCGGCCGGCGCTGTCGCGCTCGAATGGGAACAGCACGCCCCGCTGCCGGACTCGCGGCCGGCGCGGTTGCCAGGTGGCGGCACCATCCAGCTCGTCGAAGGGGGTCTGCGGGCATCGGGGCGCAACGTCAGCGGCTACCAGCTGCTTCGGGTTGCGGCGGTGCTCTCGATCTCGAAGGACGCGGCGGTCGGCAACGGCCGGACGACGTGCGCGATTCGCGTCCCGCGCCTGCACACGCTGGTCACCCACGCGCCGGGCAACCGCGGCGTCTATCCGCGTCCCAGCGAAGGAGAAGACCTGACCAAGCAGGACGTGCCGCCGGAAGTCGTCGTCGAATTCAACTCACAGGGCACCGACGTCGCTCGCGTCAAACTCGGCGACGCCTTCGAACGCTTCGTCGACGAGCACGGCGTCACCGTTTCCTGGGCCCCCTTCCAGATCGGACGGCAGGGCTGGCAGTGGGGGTTGCCGCCCGGGCGGCCGCGCAGGCCGCTCAACCTCGGCTTCGCCGCGATCTGGCGGACGACGGCGAAGCCGACCGTCCATGTCTCCTGCGCGGTGACGACAAGCGCCGGGACGGCACGCGTCAGCACGGCGGGCACGCTGACCGGGGAACCGCCGCCGCTGGCCGAATAGCCACCGGCGTGTCTACTGGGGCGCTACGAGCAGCTCGGGCCCCTCGGCGCCTTTGCCGACCTTGTTCAGCTTCGGGTTGGCGGGGGCGCTGTCCATACGCGAGGCCGGCAGCGGTGCGCACATCGCCACCGCCTCCTCGTGCGAGAGGTCGGGACGCAGCCACGCCGCTTCGGCCTCGGGGCCGGGCAGGATCGCCGGCATCCGGTCGTGCACCTTGGCGACGAGCTCGTTCGGCGTCGTGGTGACGATCGTGCAGCTGTAGAGCCAGCCGTCGTCGAAACCGTGATCTTCCTCGTCCTCCCACTCCTTGCGCGTGCAGAGGCCGGCGAAGGCAAAGGGCTCGCCGCCGTCGACGGTGAAACGCCACGGCTGGCGCGGCTGCTTCGGGTCCTCGGCCTTCATCCACTCGTAGAAGCCGTCGGCGACGATCAGGCAGCGATGGCGGAACTTGCCGACCAGGGGCGAGTAGGCGCGGCTGGAGGAGAGGTTCTCGGCCTTGGCGTTGATCATCCGGTAGCCGACTTTGAGGTCCTTCGCCCAGCGAGGGACCAGGCCCCAGCGCATCGGCCGCGCCTCGCGCAGTCCGTTCGCCGCCTCCTCGGGGTCGGGAGACGCGCGAACCGTCAGCACCTCCTGCGTCGGGGCGACGTTGAAACGGCCCAGCGTCGACTCGACCTCCTTCAACCGCTCCTTCGTGGGGGCCGGCACGTCGCCGGAGCGATTCCGCTCCAGCGCCTTCTCGAGCTCGACCTGGAAGCGGTCGGCAATTTGTTTGGAGTCTTTGGCCGTGACCGTGAAGCGACCGCACATAGCTATGCCACAACTGTCGCAGGGCGCGCGTCAGGGTGCCCCCGGTACCACTCGAGCGTGGCGGCGATGCCCTCCGTCAGCTCGACCCGCGGCCGCCAGCCGGTCGCCTCGCGCAGCTTGGTCGAGTCGACGTACTGGCGATCGATCTCGCCGTCGAGGGTCCCGGTGCCGAGGTATTCGGGCTCGACGCCGGTGCCGGCCGCCGCGGCAATCAGGTCGACGACCTCGCGCACCGAGTGGGGGCGCTCGCCGCCGGCATTGAAGGCCTCTCCCCTGGCCTGGCCCTCGTCAAGCGACTCGGCGATCGCGAGGTACGCGGAGACCGCGTCGTCGACGTGCAGGAAGTCGCGCTCAGGCGTGCCGTCGGAGCGAATCTGCGGTGCCCGACCCTCGAGCAGGGCGACGACCGTCTCCGGGATCAAGCGCGAGAAGTTGAGGTCTCCCCCGCCGTAGACGTTGGCGAAGCGAGTGACCGCCAGCGGCAGGCCGTAGGCGTGCGCATAGCTGCGGGCGACGATGTCCGCGGCCGCCTTGCTCGCGTCGTACGGATAGGACGCTCGCAGCGGGAAGTCCTCTCGGTAAGGCAACTCGGGGCTCGTCCCGTAGGCCTTGTCGGAGGAGGCGAAGACTGTGCGCTCCACTTCATGGTCGCGACAGGCCTCGAAGACGTTCCAGGCGCCGCGCACGTTGGTCTCGAACGTCTCCCGTGGCGAGCGACGCGCGACGCCGACGATCGTCTGCGCCGCGAGGTGGAAGACCGAATCGCAACCCGCGACTGCCACCGAGACGGCCTCCGCGTCACGCAGGTCTCCCTCGGCCAGCTCGACCTCCTCGCGAATGCCGAGCAGGTCGAGTGCCGAGCGTCGCGGGCCGCCGACGTCGGCCGTGCGCGGGTCAGGCCGGTCGAGGATGCGGACGGTTTCACCCTGCTCGAGCAGTGCCTTGGCTACGTGCGAAGCGACGAAGCCGTGCGCCCCCGTAACGAGCGAGGTCATGACGCTCGATCTCCGGCCACCGCATCCGACTTTGACCCCCCCAGGGTGTGGTCAAAGTCGGATGCGGTGGCGAAGGCTCGCCAGGGGGCGTTGCCGGAGAACCAGAGGTCGTTGAGGACGACGGCGTCCTTGTAGGTGTCCATGCAGTCCCAGAAGCCCTCGTGACGAAAGGCCCGCAGCCCCCCGCCGGCCGCGAGTCGCTCCAGCGGCTCGCGCTCGAGCACGCTGTCGTCATCGAGGTAGTCGAGAACCGCGGGCTCGAAGCAGAAGAAGCCGCCGTTGATCCAGTGCTCGCTGCGCGGCTTCTCTACAAAGCCCTCGACCTTGTGGTCGTTCCCGATCCTGGCAACTCCCCACTGCAGCTCCGGCCTGACGACCGTCACGGTCGCGGCAGCGCCGTGATTTCGGTGGAATCCGAGGAGCGCGTCGAGGTCGACGTCGGCGACCCCATCCGCGTATGTCGCGCAGAAGGCTTCGCCCCCCAACCGCCCACCGAGGCGCGCGATGCGCCCGCCGGTAGGCGTGTCCTCGCCCGTGTCGACACAGGAGATCTCGATGCCCGCCGGCCAAGCGGTATCGGCGACGAACTCCTCGACCATCTCACCGAGGTATCCGGTGGCGAGCAGAAAGCGCTCGAAGCCCTGCGCCGCGTAGATCCCGATCACGTGCCAGAGGATCGGCCGGCCGCCAATCTCGACCAGCGCCTTGGGCAGGGTCTCCGTCCGCTCCCGCAGCCTCGTGCCCCTACCTCCACAAAGAATGACGACGGTCGGTCGTGAAGAGCCCATCAGGCAGGGGTGAAACGTCTTGTACTTTTTCGCGAGCGCTCGTTCATGGCGCCAGCCATCCAGCGATCCTCGAAAAAGTTAAGTGGAACCCCTGCCTGATGGGCTCTACCCACCCGCCACCGCCGGCAGGATCGTCACCTCGGCACCGTCGTCGATCTCGGTGGCGAGGCCGTCCTGGAAGCGGATGTCCTCACCACCGACGTAGACGTTGACGAAGCGCCGCAGGTCGCCGTCCTGGGTGATTCGGTCGCGCAGCGTCCCGTGGGTCTCGAAGACCGCGTCGAGCACCTCTCCGACCGTCGCTCCGGAGACCTCCAGCTCGGCTTCCCCGTCCGTCGCCGCGCGCAGCTGGGTCGGAATCTTCACGGTGACTGGCATCAGACGGCTACCTCCTCGCGGAACTCGGCCTCGAAGCTGTCGAGGTCGGGGTCGATCTCGTGCATGCGGAACCTATCGCGGGTCGCGTCGAGCGTCTTCAAGCCCTCGCCGGTGATGTAGACGACGACCCGCTCGCCGGCGGCTATGTCGCCACGCTCGGCGAGCTTCGCCAGAACGCCGATCGTGACTCCGCCCGCCGTCTCGGTGAAGATCCCGGTGGTCTCGGCCAGCAGCCGAATCCCGTCGCGGATCTCGGCGTCGGTCACCGAGTCGATCGCACCGCCGGTGCGGCGGGCCTGCTCGACCGCGTAGGGGCCATCGGCGGGATCGCCGATGGCGAGGCTCTTGGCGATCGTCTCGGGTCGCTGTGGCTTGCAGACGTCCCAGCCTTCGGCAAAGGCGGTGGCGACGGGGCTGCAGCCCAGCGCCTGGGCGCCGTTGAAGACGGGCTGCTCCCCGGCGACCAGGCCGATGTCGAGCCACTCCTGGAAGCCGCGGCCGACCTTGGTGAAAAGTGAGCCGGAGGCGATCGGGCAGACGACGCGGTCGGGAAGCTCCCAGCCGAGCTGCTCGGCCGTCTCGTAGGCGAGCGTCTTCGAGCCCTCCGCGTAGTAGGGGCGCAGGTTGACGTTGACGAAGGCCCAGGGCCGCGTTTCGGCCAGCTGGGTGCAGAGGCGGTTGACGTCGTCGTAGTTGCCGCGCACGCCGACCAGGTTGGTGCCGTAGACGCCCGTCGCGAGCAGCTTCTGCTCCTCGAGGTTGGAGGGCACGAAGACGTAGGAACGCAGGCCCGCCGCCGCGGCGTGCGCTGCGACGGCGTTGGCGAGGTTGCCGGTCGAGGCGCAGGCGACGGTCTCGAAGCCGAGCTCCTGCGCCTTGGCGACGGCGACGGCGACGACGCGATCCTTGAACGAGTGGGTCGGGTTGGCGGCGTCGTTCTTGATCAAGAGCTCAGCCTCGAGACCGAGGCGGTCGGCGAGACGGTCGGCGCGCACCATTGGGGTCAGCCCCGGCTCCAACGGGTCCCCCGGGCGCCCCTCGAAGGGGAGGAAGTCTGCATAGCGCCAGATCCCCTGGGAGCCGGCTTGGATCTTACGCTTCGTCTCGCCGGGGTCCAGTCGTGAGTAGTCGTAGGCCACTTCCAGCGGCCCAAAGCAGTTCTCGCAGGCGAAGTGAGCCCCAAGGTCGTAGGTCGACCCGCACTCCTTGCATTTCAGATTTTCGATTGCCATCCGATCTCGCTTTCCATAGCCAACGAAAAAAACCTCCGCCTGTGGGGCAGAGGTCCGATCGGACGTCCCCCACATCTTCCAGGCCTCCTACTCGACCTGCTGGAGTTGGCACCTCCCCTCGGACCGAGGTCCAAGGTGGTTGCCGGGGCTTCACTGGGCCAGTCCCTCCACCCCTCTTGATGTGGCGCTTATGTGGCGACCATGATACTTGACAAACCGCAAGTAGCAAGTGGCGCATGGTTGCCGAGCCTGGGAGCGATCACCCACGCCATTCGCCGCTCCCGACTAACCTTGTGCCCATGCCCGACGAGACGATGAGCGTGCAAGATGCCGAACCTTCCGAAGCCCAGACTGCGGCGCGCGGGTCGGCGTGGCGATCTCATCGCCCCGGCGCCTCAAGCTGAGCCCCAGAAACCTCGCGTCGAGCAGATCGACGCCGGCGGCCTGCGCTGGGTCAACATCGAGCGCCCGGGCGCGCTTGAGCGCGCCTGGCTCGAAGAGCACTTCGACTTCCACGCCCTCGACCTCGAGGACGTCCTCTCGCGCAACCAGCGGCCGAAGATCGACGTCTACGACGACTACCTCTTCATCGTCCTGCACTTCCCGATCTTCGACCCGGCGGCGGGACGGCTCGGAACCGGCGAGCTCGACCTCTTCGTCGGGCCCGGGTATCTGGTCACAATCCCGAACCAGCCGCTGCAGCCGGTGGAGTACCTGTTCGAGCGCTGTCGCGCCAAGGAGGAGCTGCGCGACCAGCTCTTCTCGCGCGGCTCGGGCTACCTGCTCTACCGGCTGGTCGACGACAGCTTCGACTACTGCTTCCCGATGCTGCGCAAGATCGGCAACAAGCTCGACGCGCTCGAGGACGGCATCTTCGAGGGGCGCTCGGAGGAGGTCGTGCGCGACATCTCCAACGTCAAGCAGGAGATCATCAACTTCCGCAAGGTGATCCGGCCGCAGCGCCCGGTCCTGCATGATCTGGAGAAGGTCAAGCAGCGCTACCTGGCCACCGACCTCGACCTCGAGATCTACTTCGACGACATCGTCGACGCCCACGAGCGGATCTGGGACCTGCTGGAGAATTACAAGGAGGTCGCGGTCGCGCTCGAGGAGACCAACGAGGCGGTGATCTCGCACAAGCTCAACGACATCCTCCGCGTGCTGACCTCGATCAGCGTCGTGATCCTGCCGCTGACCCTGATCGCGAGCATCATGGGGATGAACTCCTGGGTGCCCTTCGAACACAACGAGGCGGGCTTCTTCATGGTGCTCGGCGTGATGGCGGCGATCCTCATCGGAATGGTGGTCTACTTCCGCCGGCGGCGTTGGCTATAGCCGGACGCGCCGGCGATTAGCCTTCTGATTCAAATCGCCGGCGCCTCCCCATAGGATCGGGTCCGTGGCAAATTTCCGAATCTGGGCGCCGTGGCGCCTCTCCTACGTGAAGGACGCAGCGAAGGACAACGAGGACGAGTGCATCTTCTGCGCCAAGCCGGCGGCGGGCGACGATGAGGCGAATCTGATCGTCCACCGGGGCGAGCGCTGCTTCGTCATCCTCAATCTCTTCCCGTACACGAACGGCCACCTGATGGTTGCCCCCTACGAACACGTCGGGCGGCTGCAGGAGCTGCCGACGGAGACGGTCGCCGAGATGATGGAGCTCGCGCAGCGGGCGATGGAGCGTCTGGAGCAGGTTTATGAGCCGCACGGCTACAACGTCGGCTTCAACCAGGGCCGCGTCGCCGGCGCGGGGGTCGAGCACCACATCCACATGCACGTCGTCCCCCGCTGGGGCGGCGACACGAACTTCATGCCGGTGATCGCCGACACGAAAGTGATGCCGCAGACGCTCGCGCAGAGCTACGAAGCGTTGAAGGGGGCGTTTTGAGCGAGCAGCCGACCCTGGCGCCCCCTGGCATCTTCAAGGCCTACGACATCCGGGGTCTTTACGGCGAGCAGATGAACGAGACGACGGCGCTGGCGATCGGCCGCGCCTTCGCCCGCGTCCTGGCTCGGCTGCGCAGCAAGGCGCCGGGTGAGCTGCGGATCGGGCTCGGGCGGGACATGCGTCTCACGGCGCCGGCGATGGCCGCCGAGCTGCGCGACGGGATGATCTTCGAGGGCGCGACCGTGCTCGACGCCGGCATGGTCGCGACCGAGATGCTCTACCACCTGGTCGGCTCCCGCGAGCTAGATGGCGGCGCGATGGTCACCGCCTCGCACAATCCGAAGGCATACACCGGGGTAAAGCTCATCCGCGAGGGTGCCCTGGCACTCTCCGGCGACGCCGGAATCGGCGACGTGCGGCGTGAGATCGAGGCGGGCCTCGGCCATGCGCCCGGCGGCGGCTCGCTCGAAGAGGTCGATGTCTGGGACGAGTTCCGGACTCACGCCCTTTCGTTCGTCGACGCGTCGAAGGTCAAGCCGATGAAGGTCGTCGTCGACGGCGGCAACGGCATGGCAGGGCCGATGGCCGGGCCGATCCTTCGCCAGTTGGGCCTCGACCTCGACGAGATGTACTTCAAGCCCGACGGCGAGTTTCCCGACCACGAGCCCAACCCGCTGTTGCCCGAGAACCGGGCGCTGATCATGGAGGGGGTGCGGGCGAGCGGCGCCGATCTCGGCATCGCCTGGGACGGCGACGCCGACCGCTGCTTCTTCATCGACGGCACGGGCGAGTTCTGCGACGGCGACTTCGTCTGCGCCCTGCTGGCACGGGCGGCTCTCTCCAAGAATCCGGGCGCGACGATCCTGTACGACCCGCGCTCGAGCCGCGCCGTCCCCGACCTGGTCGCCGCCGAGGGCGGGCGCTCGGACCTTTCCCGCGTCGGCCACGCCTTCTTCAAGGCGCGGATGCGCGAGGAGGGCGCCGTCTTCGGTGGCGAGGTCTCCGGCCACTACTACTTCCGCGACTTCTGGAACGCCGACTCGGGGACGATCCCGGCGCTGCTGATGCTCGAGCTGCTCTCGACCGAAGGTCGCCCGCTGGCCGAGCTGATGGCGGAGTTCCGCGCGCGCTACTTCATCTCCGGCGAGATCAACTCCGAGGTCGACGATCAGGAGGCGAAGATGGCCGAGATCGCCAAGCGCTACGCGGACGGCCGGCAGACCACGCTCGACGGCATCTCGGTCGACTACGACGAGTGGCACTTCAACGTCCGGCCCTCCAACACCGAGCCGCTGTTGAGGCTCAACCTCGAGTCGCTGGTTTCCCGAGAGGACATGGAATCCAGGCGAGACGAGCTGCTCGGCCTGATCCGTTCATGACTCTGACCCCCGAGGAGGCCCTGAAGCAGGCGGCGCTCGCCGGCATCCATTGCCTGCGGATACCGACGCCGTTCGCGGTCGGCAGGGTCAACTGCTACCTGATCGAGGACGAGCCGCTGACCCTCGTCGACACCGGACCGAACTCCGGCAAGGCACTGGATGAGCTCGAGTCGCAGCTGGCCGAGCGCGGTCGCTCGATTGAGGACGTCGAGCTGCTCGCCATCACTCACCAGCACATCGACCACCTGGGCTTGGCCGAGATCGTCGTCCAGCGCTCAGGCGCCAAAGTGGCGGCACTGGGCATCGCCGCCGATCGGCTGGCCAACTTCGACGAGGACGCCGAGGCCGAGGACAGCTTCGCGATCGAGCTGATGCTGCGCAACGGCATCCCCGAGGAGGTCACGGTGGCGCTGCGCAGCGTCTCGCGCAGCTTCCGCGGCTGGGGCTCTCATGTGAGCGTCACCCATCCGCTCGAGGACGGCCAGAACCTACCGTTCCGCGACCGCACCCTGCAGGCGATCCACCGTCCCGGCCACAGCCCGTCCGACACGGTCTTCTGGGACGAGGAGCGCAAGATCCTGATTGCCGCCGACCACCTGATTGCCCACATCTCCTCGAACCCACTGATCTCACGGCCCCTCGACGGCTCCCAGAAGCGCCCGCAGGCGCTCGTCACCTACATCGAGTCGATGCGCAAGACCCGCGAGATGCCGGCCGAGATCGTCCTCTCCGGCCACGGCGAGCCGATCACCGACCACGTCGCCCTGATCGACGACCGGATCGCCAAACACGACCGGCGTAAGGAGAAGATCTACAAGCTGATCGCCGAGCGACCCCGCAACGCCTACGAGCTCGCCCAGGCGATCTGGGGCAACGTCGCCGTCACCCAGGCCTTCCTCACCCTCTCCGAGGTGATCGGCCACGCCGATCTACTGGTTAACGAGGGGCGGGTGGCGGAAGTAGATGGCAGCAACCTTATTCGCCGCTACGAAGCAATCAAGTAGCACCCCGGACCCTGGCGGCTGCCAGGGTCCGGGGTTGTACGCCTAACTCCCGTTAGGCGATTCCGTGACACTCAGTGATTACTGTACTGTTTTAATCCAGTACTGTTTTAATTTTCCCCCATTCGTAGCTTCCGCTACTTAAGGTTGCAGCATCTTCTTCGCATACACCTGGGGTGCCAGTGAGTTTTTTCCATAACCCACCAGTAGTGCCTACTCTTATGCACCTAGTTTCACCCACTTTTCCGCCAGGTGGGCCGATCACTAGGTCAAAGGGTTTGCCTGTGACCCTGGCTGTGCAGGTTGAGTTTTCATAGAGGCCATTAGTGTTGTGTTCGTATTCCACACAGTAGTGTAACCCTGTCACTATGTACGTCGCGGTTAACGGCGTCGTGTTGATGTCTAATTTGCCTTCGGCCGGGCAGAAGATGCCTTTGACCTTTTTGACTTTCTGGCCCGAGATGTTTACTTCGCCATTGGCCGCGGTCGATAATAACGGTCCCTTGCCAGTGCCAACAAGTTCTTCGCCGTTGAAGTAACAGTTGATGCCGAAGCAGTTTACGTGCACTTCGCCTTCGCCTGTTACTTTCGAGGTTTCGTGCCCTTCCTTTAATACTTCGATGACGGAGGGCCCCCCTACTTCTTCGACCGAGCAGCTTGCGCCGCAGTTGGAATAGGTGAAGTTGCCTTCGACGATTGCCGGGGCACCTCCTGTGACTTCGCCTAAGAATAAGACGTCGCATTGAATTTCAGGGCTCGCTAATAGTATTGCTTTTATAGTTGTAGTTTCATGGACGTGAGAGAATGGCTGGCATCCATCTCCTATCTCAGCCGGACATAGATCGGTGGATTCTGCCATTGCCGACGAGGCGCCAATGAATGCCATCGCCATCAAGGCTGCAAGCGCAGCGAGGCCGAACATCTTGATCGGTTTCACTTGATTCTCCCTTTCTAGATGTAGTTCCCTGGGTTTGCCAGGGCGCGCATCTTTTATAGGCGCTGAATCCGTGCAGCTGTCAAGCACGCCACTCCTGACTCTGCCCGGATGCGTTCATGCGGAGTTGTTTGCACTGCAAATTGGTGGAATGCCGATTGGCGAATGCGCTTACTGGCGCCCGCATGGATGCGCTCGCAAACCCCGGCGTCGATGTCGACCAGCACTCTTGGTCACCATGAGGCGGGTGCGGGAAGTGGACGATGACGATGTTGTCCACTACGAAGCAGTAATCAAGTAACACCCCGGACCCTGGCGGCGCCAGGGTCCGGGGTGCGGTGCCTAACTCGCGTTAGGCGATTCTGCAATGCTCAGCAATTTAGTGAATCGAGACCACTTTGCCCTTTTCGTATTCCGATTCTCTTGCCGCATCATCGGTTGTGCAGGTGTTGTTTTTCCATAACCCGTAATTTTTGGTTAACATTCCTAATGTTCTGTAGCACCTTACTTCATTCATGACTGGGGTCCCACTGGTGGATACTAAAGCATATTTATATTTATGTTCTGGCACTCCACCACCCACTGTTGTGCAGGTGCTGTTTGTGTAGATGCCAGTCGTGTGTTCGGTTTCCGCGCAGTAACCTAACCCGCCGTTTATGTACGTCGCAAATAACGGCGTCGTGTTGATGTCTAATTTGCCTTCGGCCGGGCAGAAGATGCCTTTGACCTTTTTGACTTTCTGGCCCGAGATGTTGACTTCGCCGTTGGCCGCGGTCGATAATAACGGACCCTTGCCGGTGCCGATGAGTTCTTCACCGTTGAAGTAGCAGTTGATGCCGAAGCAGTTTACGTGCACTTCGCCTTCGCCTGTTACTTTCGAGGTTTCGTGGCTTTCCCGTAAGACTTCGATGACCGACGGTCCGCCTACTTCTTCGACCGAGCAGCTTGCGCCGCAGTTGGTGTAGGTGAAGTTGCCTACGACTATCGCCGGGGCGCCTGCTGTGACATCCCCTAAGAATAAGACGTCGCACTGGATTTCCGGGCTCGCTAATAGTATTGCTTTTTTGGTTGTAGTTTCGTGGATGTGTCCCACTGACTCACACTCCGTGGAGTCGTTTGCGCACAGCGTGGTGCTTCCCGCCATCGCCGAAGAAGCTCCGACGAATGCCATCGCCATTAGCGCCGCAAGGGCAGCGAGGCCAAACATCTTGATCGGTTTCACTTGATTCTCCCTTTCTAGGTAGTTCCCTGGGTTTGCCAGGGTCCGTGAACCTTTATAGGCGTCGAATCCGTGCGGCTGTCAAGCGCCGCCGCCCCGCCCCCACCCGGAGGAAGTTTGGGCGGGCGTGCTTTACCCGCTTTGCCCTGCAAATATCTGCACTACCGATTGGCGAATGCGCTTGCTCGCGCGCCGCATGGATGCGCTCGCAAACCCGCATCTGTGCCGAGCCCGGTCGCGGTCGCGGGCGGGGGCGGGGGCGGGAGGGACACGGCGGCAGCGATGTTATTCGCTATGAAGCAATTCAAGTAGCAACCCCGGACCCCGACGTGGCCGGGGTCCGGGGTTGCTGTGCCTAACTTGTGCTAGGCGATCCTACGGCCTCAACGAATTTACTGAACTGTCCTAATTATGCCCTTTTCGTAGGTCCCTTCAGTTAAGTTTATATCTTCTTCGCATACACCATTTGTGCGTTTTTTCCATAACCCGGCTGGGACCCTGACACACACTGCTTGGCCTACGACTCCGCCAGCTGGGCCAACCACTAAGTCATACGCTCTTCCTGCTACAGGTCCTTCTGTACATTTGTTGTCTTTATAGAAGCCATTGGTGTTGTGTTCGTATTCCACGCAATAATGTAAGCGCCCGGCTATGTACGTAGCTTCTAACGGCGTCGTGTTGATGTCTAATTTGCCTTCGCTCGGGCAGAAGATGCCTTTGACCTTTTTGACTTTCTGACCCGAGATGTTGACTTCGCCGTTGGCCGCGGTCGATAATAACGGCCCCTTGCCGGTGCCGATGAGTTCTTCGCCGTTGAAGTAGCAGTTGATGCCGAAGCAGTTTACGTGCACTTCGCCTTCGCCTGTTACTTTCGAGGTTTCGTGGCTTTCCCGTAAGACTTCGATTACCGACGGTCCGCCTACTTCTTCGACCGAGCAGCTTGCGCCGCAGTTGGAATAGGTGAAGTTGCCTTCAACTATCGCCGGGTTGCCGGCCGTGACTTCGCCTAAGAATAAGACGTCGCACTGGATTTCCGGGCTCGCTAATAGTATTGCTTTTTTGGTTGTAGTTTCATGGACGTGGGTGATTTCTTTGCATTCGCCCACTTTCGAAAAAATTTCTTCATCCGCTTTACAGAGAGCGGTCGATCCCGCCATTGCCGACGAGGCTCCGACGAATGCCATCGCCATCAGCGCTGCCAGTGCGGCAAGGCCGAACATCTTGATCGGTTTCACTTGATTCTCCCTTTCTAGGTGTAGTTCCCTGGGTTTGCCAGGGATTGCGTCTCTTTATAGGACGGTGGAGACCCAATGGTCAAACTTTCCCTTCGTTTTGATGAATCGATCTGGCGCCAGCATCCGCTGGCAGCGCCCTTTTGCCTGTAAATTCCGGCAACACGGATCAGCGAATGCGCCGGTTTGCGTCCTGTGGGTATGCGCGCTTCCGCTTTCTGGTGAGCTGCCGTCGGCGAATCGCCAATTGGCAATACGCTGCGCTTGTGAACTCGCAAACTCCCGGTGGTCTCCGCTTCAGGATGTCCAGGCGCTCCGCCAAGAAGCGGATGCTGCTGATCGTCAATCCCTATGCGACGACGGTCTCGGACCGGCTCAAGAACCTCGTCGTCTATGCGCTGCAAGGGCGCTACGAGGTCGAGGCGGTCGATACGGAGGCGCAGAATCACGCGACCGAGATCGGGCGCGAGGTGCGGGATCATGGCTATGACGTGGTCGTGGCGTTCGGCGGCGACGGCACCCTGAACGAGGTTGCCAACGGGCTGGCCGGTACCGACGTACCGGTGTCGATGCTCCCCGGAGGCTCGACCAACGTCGTCTGCCGGACGCTCGGCATCCCCAACGACGTCGTCGACGCGACCGAGCACCTGCTGGCCATGGTCGACGACTGGAAGCCTCGGCGAATCGACCTTGGCAGGGCCGACGACCGCCACTTCGTCTTCTCCTGCGGATCCGGCATCGATGCCACCGTGGTCAAGCGGGTCGACGCACACCCGAGGATGAAGTCGATGGCCGGCCCGTACTACTTCAGCTGGGCAGCGGTCTCGGCCTTCTACCGTTCCTACCTGGTCAACCCGGTGCTCCTGCGCGCGCGGATCGGCGGACAAGAAGTGGAGGGTGTCACCGCTCTGGCCCAGAACTCGGACCCCTTCACCTACTTCTCCGACAGCCCGATCCGAGTCTGCGAGGGCGTCACCATCGACGACGGCACACTGGCCCTCGGTGTGCTCAAGCGCGCAGCGACGCGTGACATGCCGACGCTTATCGCCCGCCTCTTCAGCGAACGTAGGCCCGCTGCCCGCCATCGCCAGATTGAGCACTTCCCGAGCATCGCGGAGGCAACGCTGACATCGATCTCCGAGACCAAGGACGGCATCCTCCGCCCCTTCCCTGTCCAGGTCGACGGCGACTACATCGGTGAGAAGACAGCGATGACCCTGCGGGCCGAGCCGGGCGCCCTGACGATCATCTCCTGAGTCAGGCGGTCGGAGTTATGCGGTAGGCGTCGAAGACCGACTCGACGTTGCGCAGGCGGGCGATGCACTGCTTGAGTTGCTCGGTATCGCCGACCTCGATCACGAAGCGGTTTTTCACCATCGGATGGTTGGTGGTGCAGCTGGCGCTGAGGATGTTGATCCCGGCCTCCGAGAAGGTGCGCGAGAGATCCTCGAGCAGCCGCGTGCGGTCGTAGGCGTCGATCTGCAGCTCGACCCTGTATGAGGACTCGTTCTCACCGTCCCAGTTCACGTCTACGAACCTTTCCGGCGCCCGCTTCAGCGCCTTCATGTTGTTGCAGTCCTTGCGGTGGATCGTGATCCCGCGCCCGAGCGAGACGTAACCCGCGATTTCGTCGCCGGGCACGGGCCGGCAGCACTTTGCCAGTCGCACGGCGACACTGCCCGCCGCCCCCTTGACCCGGATGCCGAAGTTGGCGGCGTCCTTGGTGCGTCGAGCCTTGTCCTCGCGATGGCCGGAGAGCCCTATCGGGTCGGTCTCCTCGACCGCCTCCCCCGCTTTCAGGCGCTGCATCAACTTGTTGGCGACCGCCTTGGTCGAGACCTTGCCCTGCCCGAGGGCGATGTAGAACTCGGTCGCTTTGCGAAAGCCCATCTCGCGGATCACGTCGACCAGCAGGGGCGAGGCGGCGACCTTCTGCATCGGCAACCCGCGCGTGCGCAGCGCTTCCTCCAGGCCTTCACGGCCCTTGCGCTCGGCGTCCTCGCGGCTCTCCTCCTTGAAGAAGGCGCGGATCTTATTGCGGGCGCGGCTGGTGCGGACCAGCTTCAACCAGTCGCGCGACGGACCCCGCTTTTTCTTCGCGGTCAGCACCTCGACGATGTCGCCCGAGCGCAGCTGGTAGTGCAACGGCACCATCGAACCGTTCACCTTGGCCCCGACGCAGGCGTGGCCGACGTCGGTGTGGACGGCGTAGGCGAAGTCGAGCGGCGTCGAGCCGGCGGAGAGGTTCTTCACCTCGCCCTTCGGGGTGAAGACGAAGACTTCTTCCTCGAAGAGGTCGACCTTGAGCGACTCGAGGAACTCGGCCGGGTCCTGGTCGCCCTCGGACTCGACCAGCTGGCGCAGCCAGGTCATCTTCTCCTTCTGCGGGTCGGCGACCTCGCCCTCCTTGTAGGCGACGTGGGCAGCGATCCCGTACTCGGCCAGCTTGTGCATCTCCTCGGTGCGGATCTGGATCTCGAGCGGCTTGCCCTCGGGTCCGATCACCGTCGTGTGCAGCGCCTGGTACATGTTCGCCTTCGGCATCGCCACCCAGTCCTTGAAACGACCGGGCAGCGGCTTCCAGAGCGCGTGGATAACCCCGATGGCCCCGTAGCAGTCCTTGACCGTGCCGACGATCACGCGCATCGCCGTCAGGTCGAAGATCTCGTTGAACTCGCGCCCCTTCTTGGTCATCTTCGTGTAGATCGAGTAGAAGTGCTTGGCGCGGCCTGAGATCTCGGCCTCGATCCCGACCTCGAGCAGCTCGCCGGCGAGGAACTCGCCCGCTTCCTCGACGTAGGTCTCCCGTTCGTTGCGCTGCTGGGCGACCAGCTGCTTGATTTCCGCGTACTTGCGCGGGTGCAGCGTTGCGAAGGCGAGGTCCTCCAGCTCCCACTTGATCGCGTGGATGCCGAGCCGGTGCGCCAGCGGTGCGTAGATCTCCAGCGTCTCGCGCGCCTTGGCCAGCTGCTTCTGCTTCGGCAGGGCACCGAGCGTGCGCATGTTGTGGAGGCGATCGGCCAGCTTGATCAGGATCACCCTGACGTCGGTGGCCATCGCCACCATCATCTTGCGGTAGTTCTCCGCCTGTCTCTCGTCGCGGCTCTCGAAGGTGATCCCGGTCAGCTTCGTCACGCCGTCCACCAGCTGCGCGACCTCCTCGCCGAACTCGACACGGATCTCCTCGAGGCTGGCGCTGGTGTCCTCGACGGTGTCGTGGAGCAGCGCCGCGCAGAGCGTCTCGGTGTCCAGCCTCATGCCGGCGCAGATCTGCGCGACCCCGACCGGATGGGTGATGAACTCGTCGCCTGAGCGACGCAGCTGGTCAGCGTGATGGTCGCAGGCGAAGTCGAAGGCGCGGGCCACGGCGGCCCGGTCGATGGTTGCGGTGGAGACCGCGATGGCGCTCTCGCCGACCCCATTTCCTGCAGCACCGTTCGGCTCGGGCGTGGAATCGAACTCCTCGACCACGGCGAAGAGATCGCCCAAGAGCTCCTGATTGACTACGGCTGTCTCAGTCCTTCTAGGTATCGGAGTGCCTCCTGATGGCGGGAGCTGAATGCACGGAAGGACGCGGATCGCTCCAGGTCGGTCTCCTCTGAGGATACGACGCGCACCTCGTCGCAGCCGCCGTCCGGCTTTCCCGCAATCAAGCCCAGCTCGCTGAGGACCATGAAACAGCGGGCTGCAACCTCCGGACTGCGAGGATGGGCTCCAGTGCCACACAGGGCCTGGCGCAGGTTCTCGCCACTTCCCCGATCCATGTCGCGCAAGTCGCGAAAGAGGGCGACGAGGACCGGGCGCTGCGCCAGTTGCTCGCCGAGGGACGAGAGCGCAAAGCGCCGCTCCGGCTCGCCCCAAGCCCTGTGGAGGTAGCCGCCGGGCTCATCCGAACGCGACAAGGCCGCCTCGAACTCCAAGCCCAAGGGGGGGTCGACGAGCACGACGTGGGCGAAGCCGGCGCAGAGCCCAGGCGTGCGTTCGAGCTCGCCGTAGTCGCTCAGGCGCAGCCCGTCGCGAGCCATTGCGCCGCGCAGTGCCGCGTCGGCAGTGAGGGCGACCACGCTCTCGCCGGAGGAGGCGATCTCCCCCGCGACCGCGGCCGGCGCATTGGCGGTGTCGAGCACCTGCCTCTCGTATCCATCCCCAGTCGGCAAGCTCAGGCGATCGTAGGGGTCGCGGGAGAGCTCCGCCTCGAAGCGCGTCCACCAATCCACCGGCTCTAGCGTCTCGCCTTCGGAGGGGCTCGGGTAGACCTCGCGCAGGACCACCTGGGGCTCGATGGCTCCGTTCCAGCGATTGACTTCGAGCCGAACGGTCGCGTCGACCGTGTCCTCCTCCCCCACTCCCAGACTAGAGCGGCCGAAGGCAACCCCCAGCGCTCTGTGCGAACCGCTATGGAGGCTGAAGCGTGCGTGCTTGCCTTTCCCGATCGAGCGCACGTCGCGAACCCTCGCGGCCGGAACCAGCAGCCGAACGCCGGGATTGCCCATGCCGAAGGGCGCCAGCTGTCCCAGCTCTTCGGCCAGGTCGAGGCCCAACGAGGATCCACCGACGACGGCGTCGACCCGCTCGGTTCGGACCAGGTGCTCGGGCTCGAGCGTCTGCGCCGCGTGGGCCGCGAACGCCTCGCGAAAGCCGTTGAGCTCGGAGGCTTCGATCTCGAGCCCCGCCGCCGCTCGATGCCCCCCAAAGCCGAGCAGGTGCTCTTTGCAGGCCTCGAGCCCGGCGAGGAGGTCGAATCCGAGAATGCTCCTTCCCGAGCCCCTTCCACCCCCTTCGTCATCCAAGGCGACGACGACCGCCGGCTTGTGGTGTTTCTCGACCAACCGCGAGGCGACGATCCCGATCACGCCCGGATGCCAACCCGCCCCCGCGACGACGATCGCCGGCGCTTCGCGCATCTCGTCCGACAGCTCCCGCAGCGCCGCTTCCGCCGCTTGCAGAACCTGCCGCTCGGTTGCCCGCCGCTCGCCGTTCGCGCGGCTCAGCTCCACCGCGATCGCCTTGGCCCGCTCGTCGCCTTCGGTCAGGAAGAGCTCGACCCCGGCGTCCGCGCGATACAGCCGCCCCGCGGCATTGATCCTTGGCGCCAGCCGAAACGCCAGATCCCCCTCGTCGAGTTGGGTCGGATCGCACTTCGCAGCCTCCAGCAGCGCCCTCATCCCCGGCCGGCGCGCCCTCCGCACCTCCTCGAGCCCCTTCTTGACCAGCGCCCTGTTCTCCCCAACCAGCGGAACGACATCCGCGACTGTTGCGAGGGCGACCAGGTCCAAGTCGGCGTCCCTCTCCCGCAACGCGCAAGCAAGCTTCCAAGCCACCGCGGTTCCACACAGCTCCTCGAACGGATAGCCGTCGAGAGTCGGGTGCAGAATCGGACAATCGGGCAGCTCGCCTCCCGGCTGATGGTGATCCGTGACGACGACGTCCATCCCAAGTTCCTGCGCCAGCTTCACCTCCGCGACAGCGGTGATCCCACAATCCGCCGTGACAAGCAGCTGCGTACCGCGTCCAGCCAGCTTGCGCACATTGGCCTCGCTGAGGCCATAGCCATCCGCCATCCGGTCCGGGATCAGCCAGTCGCACTCTGCGCCCAGCTCGCGCAGGGCGCTGACCAGAATCGTGGTCGCGCAGACGCCGTCGACGTCGAAGTCGCCGTGGACCGTGATGTGCTCTCCTGCTTCGACGGCGGCTCGCACCCGCCCGAGGACGGTGTTCATCGAACGAAACGCCTGCGGCGGATGCGACTCGTCGGCGGCCAAGAACGCCCGCGCTTCCTCCGGCGTGCGGTACCCACGCCTGACCAGTGCGATCGCGACCGGCTCGCTCAGATCGAGTTGGACCGCGAGCTCACGTGCCTCCTCGTAGGCGAACGGCTCGGCTTTGTATGCGCGCAGGGCCTCCGGCACATCCGTAGGCTAGGAGTCGGGCCCGACGGAATCCGCTACTCGGTGGCCTGTTCGGACCGAACGCCGATCGCGTAGACGACGGCGAGGCCGATCGCGACGCCCGGGATCGCCGTCAGGGCCGTGCCCACGTCGGTATCGCCGAGGCCTTTACCGCTGGCGACCTCGACGATCGCGCCGAAAACGACGGCGCCGATCACCGAGCCGAGGAAGGCACCGACGATTCCTTGCCAGAAGCGATCGGGCAGGAAGACGGTGAAGTGCCAGAGAGCGATGCCCATCGTGAACCAAACGAGCAGAGCCACTACACCACCTCCACCTGCTGCTCGCCTCGCAATCGGGGCTTCGCCCCTCTGCTCCGCGCCATCATCTATTCCTCCCGTGTTTGCGCCGCTGTTTGCGGCGTTCTCGACGCCGCTCCTGGCGTTCGCGCTGCGCGACCGTGGCGGGATCGGCGTCCGGAGGCTCACCGTTGCTCAAGGGATCGCCCCCGTCGTGCTGCGGCTCAGCCTCCGCGGTGGCAACCGCTCCGACCTTCGGCTGGGGCTCCTTCTCGGCGGCGATCGCCTCCTCCAGCTCGGCATCGGTCTCCTCGTCGCCCCCGAGCTTGGCCAGCTCGATCTCGTCGGCGAATGCGGGCACGCTGCCCTCCAGTGCGGCGATCCGCTCCCGCCTGCGCACGAAACCGGGCTCACGTTCCTTCCAAGCGGTTAGCACCGGCGAGGCGATGAAGATCGACGAGTAGGTACCCGAGGCGATCCCGACCATCATCGCGAAGGCGAAATCCTGCAGCGTGGTGCCGCCGAAGACAAGCAGCGAGATGACGGCGAGCAGCGTCGTGAAGCTGGTCGCCAGCGAGCGGGTCAGGACCTCGCTCATCGAGCGGTTGACGATCTGCGAGAACGCTGCTCGCGGCATCCGCGGCATGTTCTCGCGTATTCGGTCGAAGACGATGATCGTGTCGTAGAGCGAATAGCCGAGGATGGTGAGGAAAGCGGCCACGGTGCCGCTCGTCACTTCTTTGCCGGTCAGCGAATAGATGCCCGCCGTGATCAGGATGTCGTGGAAGAGCGCGATCAGCACCGGCACCGCGAACTTGGGGTCGAACCGCAGCGCGACGTAGGCGCAGATCACCAGCATCGAGAAGATCAGCGCGTTGCGGGCGCTGTTCGCCACCGTTTGGCCGAAGGTCGGGCCGACGCTGGTGCTGTTGAAGCCGTTCGGCTTGATCCCGAATTCCGCTTCGAGCTTTTTCTGGATCTCGTTGATCTGGATCGGCTTCAGCGTCTTCGACTGGATCAGGAAGGCGTTCGACCCGAGACCCGGGTTGGTCTCGCGTTGGACCTCCGCGCTGGAGGAGATGCCGGCGCTGCTCAGTACTTCGCGCACCGTTTCCTCGTCGGCGGTCTTGGCCAGCGCCACCTCGATGCGCGTTCCGGACTTGAAGTCGATGCCGAGATTGAGCTGCTTGGTCGCCAGCGCCAAGGCCCCGACCAGCAGGATGCAACCGGAGAGGGTGAAGAACCAGCGGCTCGCCCCCATGAAATCGAAGTGCCAGCGGAACCGCTGATGAGCGGCGCCGAGCGCGGCCGGCGAGCGCAGCAGCCGGGTGCGGCTCATGCTGCCGAGCAGGGCCTGGGTGAAGACGACCGCGGTCAGCAGCGAGACGATCGTGCCGACCCCGAGCGTGAAGGCGAAGCCCTTGACGCCGGCCGTGGCGAGGACGAAGAGGATGAATGCAGTCAGCATCGTGACGACGTTCGCGTCGATGATCGTCGCGATCCCGCGCCTGTAACCGGCGGAGATCGCGCTGGACATGGATCTCCCGGCGCGCACCTCCTCCTTGATCCGCTCGAAGATGACGATGTTCGAGTCGGCGGCGACGCCGATGGTGAGGATCAGGCCGGCGATCCCGGGCAGCGTCAGCGTGATCGGGATCAGTTTGATCAGGGCGAAGAAGATCACCCCATAGGCGCCCAGCGCCACCGCGGCGACCAGGCCGAGGAAGCGATAGAAGATCAGCAGGAAGAGGATCGTGAGGGCGAGGCCGATGATCCCGGCCTTGATGCCCTCGTGCAGCGCTTCGCTGCCCAGGGTCGCCGAGACCTGCGACTGGCTGATCAGGTTGAGGTTGATCGGCAGCGCCCCGCGCTGCAGGAAGCTCGCCAGTTCCTGGGCCTGCCCGTTGCTGGTGAATCCGCCCGAGATCTGGGCCCCGTTGCGCCCGTCGATCCCGTCCGGGTTTTCGGCGAAGTTGATGATCGGTCGCGTCTTGACTTCGTTGTCGAGGACGACCGCGAAGTGACCCGAGCGTTCCGCTGCTTCTTCGCCCGCGGCCGGTCCGATCGCGCTCGCCGCTCCCCGCTGGGCGATCGTGCGCGTGACCTCCTGGAATGCCTGGCGGCCACTGTCGGTGAATTTGAAGGTGACGTTGGGCTGGCCGAGTTCGTCGGTTTCCTGCTTCGGATGGGTGATTTCGGTGCCCGACAGGGCCCAGTTGTCTTTCAGCGCGAACCAACCGGGTTCGGCATTTTCGATCACCTGCCCGTTGGCGTCCTGCGGCTTTTCGGAGACGACGATCGTGCCCTGCGGAACCCGAACCACGATCCCCACGTCCTCCGGCCGCCGCTTGCCGCTCGGGTCGATGTAGAGGTCTTCGCGCGTGTACTCGGGGCCGTCGATCAGCTTGTGCGGTTTTTCCTCCTCGAACAGGTAGTAGGTGGCGGGCTGGCTGCAGTTTTCGCAGTCTTTGACTTCCGGCTGTTCAGAGGCCAGCTTGGTTGCGGCGTACTCGGTCGGGAAGGCACCGGCGAGGATCAACTGCTGGTCCGCCCGACTGGTCGTGCTGCGGCCTGCCGCGGTCCATTCTTTGTCGATTTTGGTGTAAGCCGACGGGGGCAGTTCCGCGCCGGGGCGGCCGCCGATCGCCTTCTCCTGGCCGATCAGGTTCGGTTCCCAGTCGTAGAAGTAGAGGCGCGCCGGCTTCGTCGCGCATTCGGTCGCCTTGCCGACACTTGTGGCGCCGGGGATTCCAACCTGGATCTGGTCGGTGCCCACCTGTGAGACTTCGATCTCCGATACGCCGAGCTGGTCGCAACCGGAGCGGATGATGTCGATCGCCCTTTCCATCGAGGCGCTGTCGATCGTCGGCTGCTGCGGCGTCGGGCGTCCCTGCAGGACGAGCTGCACGCCGCCCTTGAGGTCGAGGCCGAGCTTCGTTTCCTTGCTCGCGATGACGATCGCCGAGACCGCGATCAAACCGAAGACGAAGAGCAGGACGAAGAAGTGTTTGCGTCGGCTGCCCACCGGCTCAGGCCTCCGGGGTGAGGACGATCAGGAGACCGCCGTCGTCGTCGTATGCGGGAAAGACGTCGGCGACCGCCTCAGCCGGCAGATCACCCTCGGCGTGAACCGCAACCCGCTTGCCGAGCGAGCGCACGCCCCACTCCAAGGACGTCTCGATCGGGTCCGTGGCGCCGTCGCCGTTGGTGTCGGCAGCCTCGTCGCCTTTACCGGGATCGCGCCACTCGAGGCCGAGCACTTCCTGCACCGGTCGTCCGATCACATCCTCGTCGGTCAGCCCCGTGAGCTCGTAGCTGCCGCGCCCGGCGTCGATCACCCGCGCCTGCTGGTCGCAGACGAAGAAGGCGGCGTTGGGCGCTGGGTAATAGTCGTCGAGCAGCTCGAAGACGAAGCCGAAGCCGCATTTCGAGCAGCCCTTGGGGCGCGAGCTGAAGCCCGCCGTGCGCTCGGCGCTGACCTCCCGATGGCCGCAATTGGGACAGAAGAAGAACGGCATCCCCGCCAGGTTACTGAGAGTCGTCTTTAGAAGAGGCTTCTTGCGGCATCGGGCGCCGGCAGCCCGAGGTGCTCGTAGGCCCGCGGCGTCAGCACTCGCCCGCGCGGGGTCCGCTTGAGCAGGCCCTGCTGCAGCAGGTACGGCTCGAGCACGTCCTCGATCGTGTCGGGCTCCTCGCCGATCGCGACCGCCAGGGTCGAGAGTCCGACCGGGCCCCCGCCGAACCGCGAGGCGATCGCGTCGAGCAGCGCTCGGTCGCTGCGGTCGAGCCCGCCGGCGTCCACCTCGAGCATCTCCAATGCCGCCAGGGCGACCTCACCGTCGATCGGGCCGCGGTCTTTGACCTGGGCGAAGTCGCGGACCCGCTTCAGCAGGCGGTTGGCGACGCGAGGCGTTCCACGAGATCGACCCGCGATCGTCTCCGCGCCGTCTCCGTCGATCTCGATTCCGAGGATGCCGGCGGAGCGGATGACGATCTCGGCCAGGTGGTCGGAGCCGTAGTGCTCGACCCGCAGCGAGAGCCCGAAACGGTCGCGAAGCGGTGTCGTCAGCAGTCCGGCGCGGGTTGTCGCGCCGATCAGCGTGAGCGGCGGCAGTGGCAGGGTCACGGTTCGGGCGCCCGCGCCCTGGCCGAGGACGACCGGCAGCTCACCATCCTCCATCGCCGGGTAGAGGGTCTCCTCCACCGCCCGACCGAGCCGGTGGATCTCGTCGACGAAGAAGACGCTGCCGGGCTCCAACGCCGTCAGGAAAGAGGCGACGTCGGCCTTTCGCTCGAGAGCGGGGCCGGCGGTCTGCACCATCGGAACCTGCATCTCCTCGGCGACGATGTGGGCGAGCGAGGTCTTCCCCAGCCCGGGTGGACCGGCCAGCAGGACATGGTCGAGCGGCTCGCCGCGACCCCGCGCCGCCTCGATGAAGATCCCCAGCTGTTCGGTCACCTGCACCTGGTTGACGAAGTCGGCCAGCCGCCGTGGGCGCAGGGAGCTGTCCAGTGCCTCGTCGGGCGCATCGGCGCGTGCGTCGTGGATGCGCACCTCCTCGCCCGTCGGCTCGTCGATCCCCGGGGTGCGGATGCGCTTCTCGCTCATGCCGCCTTGCTCTTCGAGGCGCCCGCCTTGCGCAGCGCGGCCGTGAGCAACTCCTCCGGATCGGTGGCGTCGAGGCCATCGAGCAGCTGCTCGGCTTCCAGCTGCGCGTAGCCCAGGTTGACCAAGCCGTCGCGGGCGAGTCCGCGGGGGTCGCTTCCGTTCGAACCCTCGAGCGCGACCTCCTCTTCGAGCGCCCCGGCAACCTTCTCGCGCAACTCGACGATGATCCGCTCCGAAGTGCGCTTGCCGATGCCGGGAACGGCCTGGAAGCGTTTGGCGTCGCCACTGGCGATCGCGCGCAGCAGTTCCCGCGCAGGCCCGCCGGAGAGTGCCGCCAGGGCCACCTTCGGCCCGACGCCGCTGACCGAAACCAACTCGCCGAAGAGATCGCGCTCCTCCTCGGAGGCAAAGCCGAACAGCGAAAGGGAATCGTCGCGTGCGATCAGCTCGGCATGCAGGAAGACGTCTCGGCCGGTGGCCGGGACCGCCTTCAGGGTCTCGGCGGAAACCGCGAGCCGGTAGCCGACGCCGCCGGCCTCGACGACGACGTGGTCCGGCCGGCGAACCATCACTTCGCCGCGCACCGCCGCGATCATCCGGCCAGCCTCTCCTGTCGGGAAGACGCTAGACCGGCGGCTGCCGCAAGTGCAGCCTCGCGGCCGGCGGTGCCGCCGTGGCAGATGGCGACCGCGAGCGCATCCGCGGCATGGTCGGGCGTCGGCAGCTCCGGCAGGCCGAGGAGTGTCCCGACCATTCGCTGCACCTGTTCCTTGTCAGCCGCACCCGATCCGCAGACCGCCTTCTTGATCGCCTGCGGCGTGTACACGTAGCAGCGCACCCCCTGCTGAGCGGCGGCGAGCATCGCGGCGCCGCTGGCCCGTCCGACGCTCATCGCCGAGTGAACGTTCTTGCCGAAGTAGAGGTCCTCGAGCGCCATCGCCTTCGGCTGATGCCACTCGATCAACTCTGCGAGGGCGCTGTGGATGCGCTCCAGCCGGCGCTCTATCGGCATTTCGGCCTCGGTCTCGACCACGCCCCCGTCGAGGGCGACCATGCGGCTGCCCTCGACTCTGACGACGCCGAAGCCGAGATTGGCTGCGCCTGGATCGATCCCCATCACGACCTGCATGGGGAGTGATTCTGGAACCGCTCTCGGATGCCTTCACCCGGAGTCAGGCGGCGGCGAGCTTCTCGATGATCTCCTGCGGCACGTCGAAGTTGGCGTGTACTGCGTTGACGTCGTCGTGCTCTTCCAGCGCGTCGACCAGCCTGAGCAGCCATTCGGCCTCGCTGCCCTTGACCAGGATGCTGTTTTTCGGCTCCATCGCGAGGTCGGCGGACTCGACCTGGACGCCAGTGCCCTCCAGCGCCTCCCGCACAGCCTGCAGGTCCGTGGGCTCGCAGATCACACGCAACTGACCGCCGTCCTCGCGCACGTCCTCAGCGCCGGCGTCGATCGCGACGATCAGATCGTCCTCGTCGTAGCGCTCGCCGTCGACCACCACGACGCCCCGTTTCTCGAAGATCCAGGCCACCGAGCCGGGCTCCCCAAGATTGCCGTGGTGCTTGGTGAAGGCGTGCCGCACGTCGGCGGTCGTGCGGTTGCGGTTGTCGGTCAGCGTCTCGACCAGGATCGCCGCTCCGCCGGGACCGTAGCCCTCGAAGAGAACGCTCTCGATCGCAGCAGCGTCGGTGCCGATGCCGCTGCCCCTGTCGATTGCCCGCTGGATGTTTTCCTTCGGCATCGAGGCGTCGCGCGCCTTCTGGACCGCGGTCGCCAGCGCCGGATTGCCCTCCGGGTCTGGACCACCGTCGCGTGCCGCGACGGTGATCGCGCGCGCCAGCTTGGTGAAGAGCTTGCCGCGCTTCGCGTCGGCGGCGCCCTTCTTGTGCTTTATGGAAGACCACTTCGAATGACCCGACATGCCTGCCATTCTATGAACGTGGAGATGGCGACCGACTCCCACAGCGCGGGCCCGGCACGGGGGATGGCCGCGATGGCGATATTCGCGGCGATGCTGCTCGCCGCCCTCTCGATCTGGACCGCGATTCCCCTGGGTTGGATCTACATCGGCTCCAAGGTCTCCCACACCCAGTTCCCGAGCGGCGGCCCCTACTTCGTAGTCGCGATCGGCATCGTCGTTTCGATCCTGCTGATCGCCTGGCTGATCGGCCGCCTCAACCGCCTCTACGTCCAGCTCACCGGCACCAACCGGCTCACCCCAATGCGCTCGGCCTGGCTGAGGAGCATGCGCGACACCTCGCCACAGGCCGGCTCGACCACAGTGGTGGAAGCGGTCCTGGTTGGCTCGGTGCTCCTCGCCGCGATCGCCATGACGATCTGGTTCTTCTTCCTCGCAGGCTCGCCGATCCCGAATCAGTAGGGGGTCGGGTCCGGCCTATTTCTTGCAGTCGTCGCGCAAGCGCGGCCGGAAATCGCGCGCCTTGCCGTTCTGGCCGCTGAAGTTGGCAGTGGCGAAGTTGGAGTGATGACAAAGGCCTTCGCTGTTCACCAGCAGGCCCTTCGATCCACCCCGCATCGTCAGCACGAACTTGGAGACTGGCGCATCTGGGACGCGTGCGAACGTTGTCCGGATGCCACCGTTGATCGAGTCGATCCGCCCGTCGAGGACGACGTCGATCTGGCCGCGCAGGTCGGCCACGAGATCGGGCAGCTGGTGGTTGGACGACCGCAGGTACACGGGGCCTTCGAGCGGGGCGTCGAGCAGCGGCGTGATCGCCCTGACATGGCCGTAGACAGAGCCCGCCGGGCATTCTTCAGCTGCAAACTGCACCCGCGTGCAGACCGTATTGATATGGCCTTGGTCGAGGAACTCGGAGCGCGGCAGGGCAACCACGGCACGGCGGATGTTGGCTCCGTGCTTCGGCATCCGCAGAGTGGCGCGAATCGCGGGGTGAGCTCCGCGATTCGTCTTGCCCTGGAGTTTCAGGTCGAGCCTTGGCTTGAAACCGAGATCACGACAGCTACCGACCTGGAAGCGACTGCTGGGGTTTGCCGTCTTCCCCTGGTCGGAGGTGATGCTCGACGTCACTGCCATCGTTTCGCAGTTGGTCGGGTTCAACGCGAAATTAGACCTGTCGACGTCGACGTGGATCGTCCTGTAGCGAATCGGCACCCCTTCCAGGATCTGGGGCAGCGGATCCGACTTGACCGTCACCTGGGCAGTTTCCGGATCGACGTGGATCGCCGCCCGCACGACAACGGTGCCGAGATCGAACGGGCCGGCCTGGGCGGGCGTCTTGACGACGAGGCTGTAGGGGGCGCCCTTGTAAGGGCCAGAAAGGTAGATAGCCGTGGGGTCCTTGCCCGGCTGCGGAATCCATAGGGGGCTCGAGCCGGGGCCCACCGCCACGGTGGTCGTACCGATCTTCGAGCCGGGCGTGCAGTCGCCATTTTCCACGGCGATCCCCTCGCATAGCGGCACCCCCGCGAGCTTCGCGAGAAGCCCGGCGGGCAGCGTGACGTCGAGCCCCGAGACGTTCTCTTCGCCCGCTTCCGCGCTGAGACTCGTAACCAAGGGCGAGAAGGAGCCGGCGACCGGGTTGACTGCCCCCGCGGACAGCTTCGGACCGAAGCCTCCGGTGTCGCACGCCCGATCTATGGTCATCGGGGCACTGCCGCTGACGGGAGAGCCTCCGGACCAGGGTGTGAATTCGTAGTTGGTCTGGTGAGTTCCACAGGACGACGGAGTGGAGAGAACGCCGCGCGGCCCTCCCTTGAAGTGGAGTTTGAGTCGCTGAAGTGGGACCTGCGGATTTCCCCCAGCCTGCGCGGTACCGTCGAAGACGGTGGTGAGCTGGCCCGTGCTCGGGTCGGCGTCGATCTCGCCGGGGATCTTGACGTGGACGCCGAGCTCGTCGGTCACCAGCCATATCCCGAAGAGGTCGCCTTTGCGGGGCGTGCGCTGGTAGACGTCGCCATGCAGGACCCGGGAGAGCTGCGGCACGTCGAATTCGGCGCTCCCGATCTTCGACGCGTCGGGGCAGGCGGCGGGCAGGCGGGTTTCGAGACGAACCTGTTCGGCGCTGCAGGCCTCTAGGCCATCGGCGGCTCCGGGCGCGATCGCCATCCCCTCCGGCAGGGTCACGCTCGCGTAGCGAAGCTGGGAGGTTGCCCGCCCCCCGACCGTTTCGTCCTGGGGGATGTCGAGCTGCGCGTCGAGGCCGGTGGGGGCCGCCGCCTCGCTGTTGGTGGGGATCACCGAGAGGCTCGGATCGAAGGCGATCAAGCCGCAACCCGTGATCGCGGGCAGCGCTGCGGAGGCTTCGGAGAACTGGCCGGGAAGCTGGTAGCTGTCGGTTGCGAAGCCGACATGCAGGGGTTCCCCACAACTCGTCGGGTTGGTCATGAAGGGAGCCGGGGCGAGGCCGAATTCGCGCGGCGGGGATTCCGATTTCACTTCGAGGAAGGCTTCGCGTGGGGTCAGTCGTTCGGTGTCGTGAGTCGAGGAAGCCGGAACGGCCCACAGCGTGGTCGTCGCCGAGACCAGCTTCTCGTTTGCGGGCACGCCTTCCAGGCTCGCCGTCAAGCCGTAGTCGCCCTCCGAGCGCACCTGCACGTTGATGTAGTTGGGAAGCGTCGTGGCGAGGAAGCCGAGCCGCGCGACGCTGTCGCTGCCGGGAGCCTCCATGTTGTACACCGGCTCGGTGAGGGTGTGGACGCCGTAGAGGCGAATGACCGCTATGCCCACCTGCGAGCCCAGCGGGCAGCCGCCTTCTTCGAAGGAGGTTGTCAGCTGCAGCGTCGTGCATTGCCCGACTGCGTTGGGGTTGCCGATCAGGCCGGGTGGCAGGCTCACCGTTATGTCGCGCGTCCTCGCATAGGGGTTGTGCAACCCGTTGGAGTCGGCAGGGCTGGCAGGGTCGGTCTTCAGCTCGAACGAAGTGGTGAAGTCCGGGTGGGCCCCGGCCTGGCTCGTGGAGAGCGCGGCACCGACTGAGGCCAGCCCATAGTCGGAATTGGCGGCCGACGCGACGCTCGGCAGGACAAGAAGCATTGCCGCCGGCAGGAGGATGGTCGAGAGGAGAGCCAGTGCCCTCTGACGGCCCTGGAAAGACGACCTCATCTCGCACCCCCGTGGGGTCGGCGGGAAGATCGACGTCTGTGCCTGTGGTTCTTCACGCAACGACTTCGGCCATGGCGCTTGGCCCGATGCGTTCCCTTGCGGCAGTGCTGAGGGCGCACCCCCGGGGACGACTGGAAACTTTCGCTGCTGGGCGCCGACAGCTGGGGCGACAGCGAGGGAGCCCCCTGGCAGTTGTCCTCTGGGGTGCACGATACTTCTCCTTGCGTGGCCGGGAAACCGCCGCCGACCCGGGCGTCGTAGATCGCACCGGCACCTCCCGAGCGGTCCTCCGGGAGCAGGGCGTCGCGCGTCTCGAAGAAGACGTCGTGACCGTCGGGCGTCATGCCGTAGAGGAAGTCGGGCGTTCCGTCGCTGTCGCCGGAGGAGATCAGGAAGAGCGTCCCTTCCCTCCACTCATAGACGTCGGTTGCCCCGTCGCCGTCACCCGGCACGAGGGCTTCCGGGCTCTGGAAGAAGACCGTGCGCCCGTCCCCGGTCACGTTCGGTATCTGCGACAGAGCGTTGGTGGGGGCGCCGCCGCGGAAGCCCTGGAGCTCGGCGTCGGAGGTTGCCGGTGCCCCAGTGGGGTTGCAGGACACGCAGGTCAGGGCTTCGCTGCCGGCGTCGTACATATAGATCTCGGAATGGCCGTCGCCGTCGTAGGGCGTGAGTGAGGCGTGGGACTGGAAGACCAGGATGGCGCCGTCGGGGGTCGTCCGCGACGGGTTGTTGGCGGGACCGTGGTTCTCGTCCAGGGCGTTGCCGCTCGCATAGGTGGTCCAGGTCGCCAGATTGACCAGCCCGTTGGGATCGAAGGCGGTGAGGTCGCTCGGGTCCAGGGTGGCGATGAAGCGCGTCGTCGAGCCGTCCCAGACGTAGAGGTTGTCCGCCCCGGGCGTACCTTCCCCGCCGCCGAGCTGCTGGGTGGAGACGAAGTAGACATGAGACCCGTCGGCGGAGACGTTGACCACCGTCGAGCCGCCACCGGTGACGATCGGCGTTGTCGCCTCCGTGGTCGTGTCGAAGGCGTATATGTCGCCTCGCACCGGATTTTCGCTGCCGTCTGGTCGGAAGTAGAAGATCGTTTCCCCGTCCTGCGAGATCCCAGCGAACCTCAGGTTGCCGGAAGCGACTTCGACGGTCGTGGTGCCCTCCAACCGAACGTAAAGCGTTTCTTCCACCTTGAAGGCAATAACAGAGCCGTCGGTGGACGCCCCCTGGTAGATCGCGGGTACGGATGGAGCGGCGTCATTCGGCAACAGCGAGACGACCTGAGTGCCTCCGGGCGTGCGGTCGTAGATGGCGCCGATCGGCGCTTCAGGCGCATCCGGCTCCAGTTGCACCGCGGGCGCGAACCTTCCAGTCGCGAAGACGATGTGGCCGGCTCCGGGCGTGATCAGCTTCGCGTCCGCCGCCTGGTCGGTCCCCATGCTTCCTTCTCCGAAGAGCTCGAAGTCACCGCCAGGCAACCGCACGTAGCTGGTGTCGAGACCGCCCAGCGCGAGACCTCCCGAGTTTCCGCTCTCCCAGAACGCGTACGCATGGTCGGCGGAGAGGCCGCCGGGCCCAGGCTGCTCGGCCTGCGCCCCGGACGGCGAGACCACATGGCTCGTCCAGCCCCCTTGTCCGCGGATGGCCTCGTAGGCGTCGACGCTGCCGTTCCCTTCGGTGCCGGGCAGCGCTCCCTCGGTATCGAAGACCACGTTTTCGCCGGAGGGCGAGGCAAGGGGCGTGCTGAAGTTGTTGCGACCTCCGCCGGCACCGATGAAGGAGCGCGGGAACAGGCCGTTGGCGTCGGGTGGCGTAACCAGCTCGTAGGCGCGTCCGTCCGGCAGCGCTTTGAGCGCGGTCGGATAGGTCGTGAAGGTGCTGCCTTCCCCTTCGCTGACGCCGGTCGGGTTCGTCGCGACGACGCGGAAGTGGTACTCGGTCTCTGGCTGCAGGCCGGTCAGTTCCCGCGCCACGGCGACATCGGTGCCGGCGGCGCCGATGTCCGCGTCGGGAACCGGAACGCTCGTGCATGGGTTGAGCGAGCAGTCCGCGGTGCCGTATTCGAAGCGGTAGGCGGTCGATTCGTGGGCGGGATTGATCGAGGCGGTGAGGGTTGCCGTCGTGTCGGTGATCTGTGTGGCCGCCTCTCCCTGGATCCGTGGGGCCGAGGGAAGGGTCGTGAAGGCTGTCTCGGACGAAGTCGCCGTCGCGGCGACCGTGCCGCCAAGGGCGTAGCGCTTGGTGGCGACGAGGCGGACGTGGTAGAGCGTCGAGCCGACCAGGCCGTTGACGCTCAGCGATACGGGCACCGGTGCGTTGCCGTTGCCGGCGCTTGCGTCGGTCGCCGGCGCCTTCGTCCAGGTCGAGCTCCCGTCCGGGCGGTACTCGAAGTGGTAGCCGGTGTCGAGGCCGGTCGGGTTGACTTCGCCGCTGAATTCGGCGCCGGTCCCGGTGATCGCTTCTACTGGGCTGATCGTGGCGACCGGGGGAGGCGGCGTTGAGATCGCGTAGATGCGCTGGTCGCCGCTGCTCGCGTAGAGCGTCCCGCTGCTGGAGCGCATGGCGAGCCCGTTGACCGTTTCGAGCCCTTCGCCGGCCAGATCGGTGTCGAGTAGGGCGCCCGAGCTTTCGAGCTCCTTGACCCGGACCTCGTTGCTCACCGCCGCGCCGGAGCAGATCGCCTGCGAGCACGGCTTGCTGACGAAGACGTGGTCGGTGGCGGGATCGACAACGACGCTGGTCGGACCCGGAAAGCCGGAGAGCTCGGCCGGGGCGAAGATCGAGGCGGACGTTGCCGTCGCGTTGAACCGCTGGACGCGTTCGTTGCCGTTTTCTTCCGGTTCGACGGCGTAGATCGCCCCGCCGGAGTCGAGGGCAAGCCCGGTGGGCTGACCTTCTGAGAACTGACCGATGGCGGAGCCCGGCGTCCCTGCCCGACACCCCCCTTCGCTTGAAGCCGCCGAACTGGGGCAGCTCTCCAAGCCGGTACCGGTATCTCCGGGTTCGCCTTCTGGGACCACGTCCCAGCCGAAGGCAGAGACGGAAGCGCCTTCCGCGGTGAACCTCTGAACCCGGTTGTTGATCGGGTCGGCGACGTAAACGGTGCTACCGAGCCCGATCGCCACGCCACCGAGCGCCCCGATTCCCCCGAACTGGCCGGCGTTTTCGCCACCCGCGCCCCGCCGGCAGTTGGCGGCAACAGTGCAGACCTCGAAGGTCGTGCCGCCGCCGGCTTCAACGTCCCAGCCGAACGTCCTGACGAATTCCCCGCTCGCAGTGAACTCCGACACCCGGCGGTTGAACTGCTCGCCGACGTAGACGTTTCCGGTTGCCTGATCGATGGCGATCCCCTGGGGCCTGCCGATCTCCCCACCGACACCAGTTCCTAGCTGACCGACCTTGCAATCCGCCGCCACCGTGCAGACCTCCTGGACACCTTCGCCGAGATCGCCGGACTTGCCGCTCTGAACGACGTCGCGCCCCCAGGCGCTTATGAAAGCGCCGGAGGCGCTGAACCGCTGAACCCGGGCGTTGTCGTGGTCGGCGACGTAGATATCCCCGGTCGTCTGATCTATCGCGACACCTTGGGGGTTGCTGAAGGTCCCACCCAGAGCGGGTTCGCCGGACTGGCCGCCGAAGAAGCCGGTCACTCCCTTCGAAGCCGGCGCCGGCGCGGCGAAGGCAAGCGATGAAAGGACCCAAGTCGCAGCGCCCACGAGAGCGACCGCGATCCTGAATCGCATGGATCGTCGCAGCACTGCCTGCGCAGCCTCACTCATCCCCATGGCTCCCGCCGTGGTCATCTTCGCCCCCCCCTTACCCCAGGACCGCTCTCTTTAAAACCGGATTTTCCAAATCAGGACCTGATTCGGGAGCGTGAAGAGGGGCCGTGCATTCGCACGGCCCCTCTTGAAGCCAAAATCCACTGCATTTCGACAGGACCCCAACAGGGGCTGCCTACGGCAGTTCCGAGATGAAGAGCGGATTTGGTTTTAACACTTCGTATTCGGCGGTCCATTTCGCTGTCGTTTCGGACGCCGGGCATTTCAAGCCGACGCTGTGTTCCGACAGGGTGATCGCTTCGGCCTTTGCGACCGCCGGGTTGCCGCCGAAAACTTTGAGCACGGCCGACGGCGTCCGGAAGGTGCATTCGATGACGCCGAGGCAGGTGACGGTGGCGCCGGGGTTGCCGCCGCCGGTGCCTTTGGTCACCGTCAGTTTGCCGTTGCCGCTTCCCAGGGCAACGATCGACCCGTTGTAGGGAAGGTTGAGCGCGCTTCCCACGGTGCATTTCGTTTCGCCCGTTTTGGTTTGGCATTCTTCGAAACTGAGTTCTTCGATCACACCTTTCACGGTTTCTGCCGCACCGGTGGTGGTTTTGCCTTTGGTTACCGATTTACTGCATTCGACCGTCGCTAGGCTGGTTTCCAGCACCGCCTTTGTCCCGGTTTTCAGATGGGCTTCTATCACTGTTCCAGCTCCAAGCTGCGCTTCGGTTGGGCATTTCGCTTCATTCACCGAGCACAGCGCGGTCGCGGAGGCCGAGCTGGCTCCGATAAACGCCATGGCAACCACGGCGGCGACTGCTGCCAGGCCGAAAACCTTTAGATACTTCATCGTCTTTTCTCCTTGCCCCCCGGCAAACTATGCTGCCGGGGACGTTTACGCGTCCTCGCGTCGGGGACGTCATGACTGGTGCCCCGGCGCGAGTTTCAAGTCCGCAACTGATTCGTTTGCGGCTTTTCTGTCTTAGCATGTGTACAACGATGAATGCAAGGGTCGTTGACGATTCCTTCACTTCTATTTTTACTTTTGCCCTGCAAAGAAGCACAGTACGGTTTTTCCGCGCGAAAATTCTGTACCGTCAAGGTAGAATATGCGTCTAGGCCGAACACCGATAAGACTCTGTCTCCGTAGGTGCAAAGAGTGGGTCAAGCAGGCTGGTCAGCAGGCCCGTGGTAAGTCGAAGACCGCCCTCCATTCGAAGATCCACGGTTTTGCGTTCGACCAGCGCATCAAGCCAAGCGTCGAGGGAGCCGGATATCTTGCTTTCGGCTTGTGAGTTTTGTTCCGCTGCGAACCAAGCGATCCTTCCTTCGCTCACCCCGATCGATATTTCCGCCGAGTCGCCGAGTCTGAGAGTGCACGTCCCGTTCAGCTCTTCGGGCATCTCCCCCGGGGCGGCTGCCAAAAGGAGCAGCAGTGTCTCGGCCTCCAGAGCTATTGACCTAGTTCCCGTGTCTGGCAGAAAGTCGCGCTCCCAGCGAACGGCCGCGGCCAGCGAGCCGACAGCACGGCGCATCCAGGCGGTCGGCTCATACGGTTTGCGCCTATCCCCGCTCGGGACACCGGCAATCAGTCCCGTATCCGAGAGGGCCCGGCGGGCCTTCCTCAGCCCGTGATAGCTCACTTCCGGCGGGCTCTGGGCGTCCAGCGCCGTAAGTGAGCAGGGTTGCTCAGCAAGCCAGCGGACGATCGTCGAGTTCCAGCCGAGCGCGAGGGCCTTGGTCTCGACGGCACCTAAGAGGTCGCCCTCGCTGGCGGTTCCAGTCGGGTGCTCAGCCAGCCAGTGCCGCAGGCGCCTCAGAACCATGAGCAGCTCTCGTCCCGCGGGGGAGAGCATGCAGTGCGTGAGCGGCGGCGTGCCACCTTCCTTCTCGCGCACGATGACCCCGAGCTCCTCCAACTCGCGCAGGCGCCCGAACCGCGTCGTGCGGGAAATCGGTCCCATCCGATCCTGAAGCTGGGTAACCGGAAGCGCTCCGTGGGCGAGCAGGCGCAGGATCGACGCGTTGAGTGCGTCGGACAGCATCAGCAGGACCCGGCCGCCCGCACACTCCTGCCCGGCGACCTCCGCCGCACCGATCGCCATCTTCTATTCCTTCGCTGTGCTGTCGATGGACACCGTCCCTCTCCCGCGAAAGGCCCTCCGTCAAGGCTCTGGTTGCCTGAAAACTGGCACGGCAACGGCGACGTACCCGTCGCGATACGAAGAGAAACCTAAATATTTAGACAACGAATTTTCCGTCTTCCTGCATGACGATGCCGTCGACTTCGAGCTTGCCGCCGAGGCGCAGGTCGCAGACCAGGTCGGTGTGGACGGCGGACTCGTTGACGCCGCCGGACTCGGGGTAGCTGCGACCGATCGCCATGTGGACGGTGCCGCCGATCTTCTCGTCGAGCAGGACCTCGAGCGTGCCGCGGTCGATCGCGTAGTTGGTGCCGATACCGAGCTCGCCGAGGCGGCGGGCGCCCTCGTCGGTATCGAGCAGTTGGATCAGGAACTCCTCGCCGCGCTCAGCGCTGGCATCGACGACCCTGCCGGACTCGAAGCGCAGCCGCACTCCGGAGACCTCGCGGCCGGCGATCACCGCCGGCAGGTGGAAGGCCACCTCCCCCTCGACCGAGTCCTCGACGGGGCCGGTGAAGAACTCCCCGTCGGGCATGTTGTGCTTGCCGTCGCAGGGGATGAACTTGCGTCCGGCGATTCCCAAGGCGATGTCCGTCCCGGGGGCCGTGACGTGGACCTCCTCGTGTCCCTCGATCCACTCGGCCAGCCGCACGGTCTCCTCGGAGGTCCGCTTCCAGGCGGTCAGCGGGTCGGGGTCGTCGGCGAGGCAGGCGCCGAAGTAGAAGTCCTCGAAGTCGGCCAGGCTCATCTCGGCCTCCGAGGCGTAGGCATTGGTCGGGTAGAGCGTGTAGACCCAGCGGAACTCGCCGCTGGCACTGCGGTCCATCATCTTCGCCAGCAGCTCGCCGACGGCGGTCTGCCGGCGCGTCTGGCGCTCGGGGGGAACGGCGGAGAGTTCCCTCGTGTTGGCGCTGGCGCCGACCGCGATGCGCACGTCGGCCTCCTCGGCTATCCATTCGGTCAGCGGCGAGATCCACTCCAGCTGCGCGTCGCTCGCCAGGTCGTAGAAGGTCGCGCCGATGCCGTCCAGGCCCACGTTCAGCATCGGGTGGGCTCCGGCCTTCAACACCTCCTCGTAGACGGCTTGCAGCAGCGGCTCGGCACCGATGTCGCCGTCGATCGAGACCACCTCCCCCGGCTGCACCCCGGTCGAGTAGCCGACGAGGATCTTTGCCAGGTTCGCCGCCCTGGGGTCTCTCACGTTTCCGCCTCCTCCCGCTCCCGAGCCTCCTGGGAACTCGTCGTCATTGCCATGAAAAGCGCGTGCAGTCGTGGGTCGTCGGTCAGCTCCGGGTGGAAGGCGGAGGCGAGCACCGTGCCTTCCCGGATCGCGACCGGATGCCCCCCGTAGGTGGCCAGGACCTCGACGTCGGGGCCGCATCGATCGACCCACGGCGCGCGGATGAAGACCGCCCGCAGCGGCTCGTCGCCGATGCCTTCGATCTCGAGGTCGGCCTCGAAGCTCTGCAGCTGCCTGCCGAACGCGTTGCGCTCGGCGGTGGCGTCGATCAACCCGAGGTGCTCGCTGTCACAGACGATCATTCCCGCGCAGGTGCCGAAGATCGCTCCGCTCGCGTCGTGGTGCGCCCTAATCGGCTCCGCCAGCCCGGCCGCTTCGATCCCCTTCGCGATCGTCGTGCTCTCGCCTCCGGGGATGACGAGGCCATCCAGCTCTTCGAGATCGGCGGGCAGGCGAACCTCGCACGCATCGGCACCCAGCTGCCGCAGCATCTCGACGTGGGCTTCGAAGCCCCCTTGAATCGCGAGAACGCCGACTCGGAGCTCAGGCACCGCGGTCCTGCAGGAGCGCGTCGGCCGCGGCGAGGTCGGCGATCTCGAGTCCGGGCATCGCCTCGCCGAGCCCGATCGAGGCGGCCCCGACCCGCTCGGGGTCGCTGTAGTGCGTGGTCGCCTCGACGATCGCCTTCGCCATCCGCTCCGGATCGGAACTCTTGAAGATCCCCGAGCCGACGAAGTTGCCCTCGGCGCCGAGCTGCATCATCAGCGCCGCGTCGGCCGGCGTGGCGATGCCGCCCGCGCAGAAGAGCGGAACCGGCAGGCGACCTTTCTCCGCAACCTCCTGGACCACTTCCAGCGGCGCCTGGTGTTCCTTTGCCGCTCCGGCAAGCTCCTCGGCGCCGAGCTGGGCGAGTCGCTTGATGCCCGAAGTGATTTCCCGCATGTGGCGGACCGCCTCGACCACGTTTCCGGTACCGGCCTCGCCCTTCGAGCGGATCATCGCCGCGCCCTCGCCGACCCGGCGCAGCGCCTCACCCAGGTTGGTCGCGCCACAGACGAAGGGAACGTCGAAGGCGAGCTTGTCGATGTGATTGCGCTCGTCGGCGGGGGTCAGCACCTCTGACTCGTCGATGTAGTCGACTTCCAGCGCCTGCAGGACCTGGGCCTCGGCGAAGTGGCCGATCCGCGCCTTCGCCATCACCGGGATCGTCGCCGCCTCCTGGATGCCCTTGATCATCGCCGGGTCCGACATCCGCGCCACGCCGCCGTCCCTGCGGATGTCCGCCGGCACCCGCTCGAGCGCCATCACGGCACACGCCCCGGCCTCCTCCGCGATCCGCGCCTGCTCGGGCGTGACCACGTCCATGATCACCCCGCCCTTCAACATCTCGGCCAGGCCGGTCTTCACCCGGAACGTCGCTCGCTCAGCCATCAGCTCGCATATTACGTGTCCGAAACCTCTCGACCGCGGGTCCTGTCGCCGGGGTCGGACGCTCTCGCTGCTTACGCGCTGCCTTGGGCACCGGGACCCTTCAGCCTCAGGGCTCGAACCCCGCCCTCGGCAGCCACGCAGGCGAGATCGCCTCGACCCCGGCACCACCCGCGGAAGACAAGCAGCTACATAGACGTTTCTCCCGCGGGTGGCGTGCGTAGTGGGGTGACCTCCGCAGCCCGGAGGCTTCTGAGGGCAGGGCGTCTTCCCTAGATGTGGCCGAGCCCTTCGCCCGAAGAAGCTCGTAGGGCAAGGACGGTTACCCCACTACGCACGACAGGACCCGCGGTCGAGAGGCTCGAGCTACTTCAGCTTGTAAGCCCGAATGCGATCTTTGTGTGTGTCTTCGTCGCGGGCGTAGAGGCCGTGGGCCAGGGCCTGGACGAGAGCCATCAGAGCCGTGTTGGAGCGGGCGAAGGAGGGGCTGTTGGAGGAGTAGTAGAGGGTCAGCTCGGCGTGCTCGCCGACCTCCGACATCGAGGCGTCGGAGATCGCGAGCGTGCGGGCGCTGCGGTGCAGGGCGAGCTTCATCGCCCGCAGCAGCAGCGGATGCGCGCGGCCCGAGGAGAGGACGATGACGAGGGTTTCGTCGTCGATGCGACCGAGCCGCTGCAGGGACTCACCGCCGGTGCTGGCGACGATCTCGGCGCGGATGTCGAGCAGGCTGAGCGTGTGGCGCAGGTAGCTGGCGAAGAACGCCATCTGGTCGACGCCGACGATGACGACCCGTTGCGACTCGGCGAGCGCGGCGACGGCACCGTCGACCTGCTCACGGGTGAGCTTGCGCGCCGTTTCCTCGAGGTTGGCGTAGTCGGCGCCGAGCGAGCCCTCGAGCTCCGAGTGATCGAAGGAGAAGAGCGCTCCGGCGCTGGACGCGCTGGTCGTGGTCGCACCGGCGTTGCGGTACTCCTCGATCGCCGCCTGCTGGAGCTCGGGATAGCCCTCGAAGCCGAGGGCCTGGGAGAAGCGCACCACCGTCGATGACGAGGTGCTCGCTCTCCGGGCCAGCTCCTCGGCTGTGAGGAAGGCTGCCTCGTCGAGGTGGTCGACGATGTAGCGGGCGACGTCCTTCTGTGAGCGCGAGAACTCGTCGAAGCGCTCCTGGATGTACTCGGAAAGGCTTTTGGTTTTGGTCGCAGTCTTGGTCACGGCGTCCAATTCGGCGGCAGCGAACCTTTCCCTTCCACGACGAGCCAGCGGCGGTCCTCCCCATCTGGTTGGATGAACGACGATGACGCTCGAGCGGGCGCTGCGCCTGACCAACCGCAACATGGTCGCCTTCGACCTCGTCCTCGGCAGCGCGGCGATCGCGGCCCCGGCGACGACGCTGAAGGTCCTCGGCCACGACCATCCCTCGCCCGACGCGGAACACCTCTTCCGCCGTTGCGGCCCGATCTGGCTCACCTTCGCCGCGGCGCATGCGCTTGCCGCGGGGCGCGGGGAGCAGCGCGACTGGTGGGCGCTCGCCTGGCTGCGGGGCACGGAGATCGCGACGGACGCTCTCTGGGCCTCCTCCCCGGCCGTCAGCCGTCCCGGCGCCAAGCTCGGCCTGCGCATGGCGAGCTTGTCGAATCTGGCGATGGCCGTCGGCTTCGGCTGGCTCTCGCGGAGGTAATCCCTTGGCGGACCTCGCGGGGCTACCGGACAAGCGCTGGAGCCTTCGGGGTCTAACAGAAGAGGGCGACGAGGCCTGGCTGATCCGGGGCATCTCCCGCAAGCTCTACCGCTGTCCAGCCTGCTACGGGGAGATCGAGATCGGCAGCGAGCACGTCGTCGTCCAGTACGTCTTCCGGCTCGGCGGGACCGAACATCACCACTGGCACAGTCGCTGCGCCGAAGAACTGCTCATCCCCGACCTGCGCGAGGTGCGTCGCGTACCGGCGACCGAGTCGGCCCAGTCGAAGCTCGAGCAGCGCGGTCGCCACCCGTCGGGGCGCCGGCGCAAGCGCTGACGTGGGCTTCCGCGCCGAGCTGGCCTCGGCCTACGTCAGAATCGGCAAGACGTACCTGCGCTGGGCGCCGTCGCTGCTGCTGCTCGCGGTGGTCGTCTTCGTCCCACTCGGCCTGGTCCACGCGATCGTCGCCGAAGCGCACGTCGGCTCCTTCAGCTTCGGCGTCGGCCTCAAGCTGATCGCTCTCGCCGCCGCGGTCTTCGCCCTGGCGGCCACCGGCCTGGTCGGCGAGGTCTTCTACACGGGCGCGGTGGCGATATCCCTCACCCACCCCCATGACGGCAAACCCCCGTCGCTGCGGGAAATCGTGCGCATGGTCAGCTACGGGCCGCTGATTGCCATCGACCTGATCTACGGCGTCCTGGTTGCCGCCGGCTTTGCCTTTTTCGTCGTCCCCGGTCTGCTCGCCTTCGTCTGGCTCGGCCTCTCGGCACCCGTGGTAGAGATTGAGCGGCACGGGATCCGAGCGGCCTTCTCGCGCAGCATCGAGCTGGTCCGCGGCCGCTTCCTCCTCGTCGCAGCCGTCCTGATCCCGATCGAGCTGCTCGGCGACGGTCTCACCGACCTGGCCACGGCCCTCACCCGCAACCTCTTCGGCAGCGAACTGCTCTGCGACACGCTGGCCAACGTCGCCTTCACGCCTTTCTATGCCGTGGCGGCGGTGCTGCTCACGGTCGATCTGATTCGCGAGAAGGGCGGCGGCGCGAGACTACACTCGAAGCCGCTCAAGTGACCTACGCGTCGATCTTCACCGACTTCTGGGACCAGCTGGTCGAACACGACGAGCAGGGGCTCTTCCTAGTCTTCGTCGGCTTCATCCTCTCCTTCGCCTTCATCCGCATGAGCACGCGACTGATGCGCAGCCCCAAGGTGCCGTGGTGGCCGGGGAGCGTGGTCAGCGACAGTGGCGTGCACGTACACCACCTCGTCTTCGGAATCGTGACGATGATGGCCGCGGCGACACTCGGATTCGCCGCGCTCGGGGCCAGCCCCCTGACCGAGATCTGCGCCTTCGCCTTCGGCATCGGTGCCGGCCTGACGATCGACGAGTTCGCCCTCTGGGTCTACCTCGACGACGTCTACTGGGCCGAGGAGGGGCGCAGCTCGATCGACGCCACGGTGATCGCCGCGGCGGGCATGATCCTGCTCCTGCTCGGCTTCACCCCCTTCACCTTCGACACCAGCTCCCCGGCCCAGATCGTCGCCAGCGTCCTCGGCGCCATCCTCGTCCTCACGATGGTCGCGATCTGCTTCCTCAAGCAGCGCCTGATGCACGGCTGGGTCGGCTTCTTCATCCTGCCGATCGCGATCTACGGCGCCTCGCGCCTCGGCAAGCCCGGCTCCCCCTGGGCTCGCAGGCGATATGGAGAGCGAGACCCGGACAGGCAGAAGCGTGCCGAGGAGCGTTTCCCGCCGGATCGCCGCACCGAGCGCTTCAAGAACGCGTTCCGCGACATCGTCGGCGGCAAGCCGAGCGAGGGGGTCGCGGCCGTCCAGCAGGAGGCGGCTGCCGTCACCCGCGAGGCGGTCGACGAAGCCCGTCGACGGGCCGAACAAGTCGTGCACCCCAAAGCCGACTGACGCGCATCCGACATTCACCACACTAGGAGGGGGTGAATGTCGGATGCGTCAACCGCTGGCGCCGGCCGGGCGCGAACGGCGGGTCAGCTCGAGTGCGCGCTCGACCCGCTTCGGCAGGTACCAGTTCCACTCGCCGAGCAGCTTCATCAATGCCGGGACGAGGATCGCGCGGACGATCGTCGCGTCTAGCAGGATCGCGGCCGAGAGACCGACGCCGAACTCTTGCAGGCCGACGAACGAGCCGGCGGTGAAACCCGAGAAGGCGGCGATCATGATCAGCGCCGCGGCGGTGATGATGCGGCCGGTGTGCTCGAGGCCATAGGCGACCGCCTCCTCGTTGTCGTGGCGGCGCTCCCACTCCTCGCGGATGCGAGAGAGCAGGAAGACCTCGTAGTCCATCGAGAGCCCGAAGAGCATCGCGAAGAGGAAAATCGGGATCCAGCCTTCGATCTGCGGCGTTCCCTCGAGGCCGAGACCCGAGTGCAACCCCTCCTGGAAGACGAGGACGAGGACCCCGTAGGTGGCGCTGACCGAAAGCAGATTGAGCAGCACCGCCTTCAGCGGTAGGACGAGGGAGCGGAAGGCGCGCAGCAGAAGCAGGTAGGAGAGCACGAGCACGGCCAGCACCAGCCAGGGGAAGGCGGCGTAGGCCTTGTCGAGGAAGTCGACGCCGAAGGCAGGCGCACCGGAGAGGACGACTTCGACGTCGGGGAAGTGGGCGCGCGGGATGTAGACGTCGCGGATGCGGTCGACGAGGTCCTGCGCGGCCTTCGTCCCCGAATCGCCGTGCCCGGCGACCCGGATCTGGGCCACCTGGCCGTTGCCGCTGACGAGGCTGTTTCGTTCGGCAACGGCCCGACCTGCGGGACCGCGTGGCAGCGATGAGGGCGAGAGGATCGTCGCCGGCTTCACCTCCGGGTCGCGGCGCAACTGCGCGACCAGGCGGTTCTCGGCGGCGATCACGTCCGGGGCGTAGGCGCCATCGGGCCTCCCGGTTTCGACCAGGATCTGGTTCGGCGCCAGGGCACCGGGACCGAGGGTTTTGCGAAGCAGCTCGAAGCCTTCGGTCGACTCCTTGCTCAGCGGCACGCCGCGGTTGTCGCCGCTGGTCACGTGTAGGCCAAGGGCGGGAAGGGCGAGGCCGATCATCAGACCGCCGGCGACCACCGTGTAGAGGACCGGGCGGCGCATGATCGAGCGCGCCAGCCGGGCCCAGAAGCCGGTGCGTCCCTGGGCGCGGTGCTCCAGGATGCTGCGCGGGACTACCCGGAAGCGGTTGACCTTGGTGCCCATCACCGCCAACAGCGCCGGCAGGAAGGTGGCCGAGGCGGCGATCGAGAAGAGCGGCACGAGCAGCCCGCCGACCCCCATCGAGCGCATGAACGGCACCGGCATGAAGACCAGCAGCGCCAGGCCCACTGCCACCACCGCGCCGGAGAAGAGGGTCGCCCGCCCGGCGGTCTTCATCGTTTCGATCAGCGCCTCCTGCGGCGAGTCCTTTTTCTCGAGCTCTTCGCGGTAGCGGAAGACGACCAGCATCGAGTAGTCGATCGCGATCGCCAGGCCGATCAGGGTGACGATGTTGGTGACGTAGATCGCCATGTCCATGAAGTGGGCGACGACCCAGACCGCACCAAGTGTGGAGGGGATCGAGACCGCGGCGAAAGCGAAGGGCACGGCGATCCCACCCAGGGTGCCGAACATGAAGGCCATCACGATCAGGGCGATCGGGATCGCGATCTTCTCCCCCTGGGCCAGGTCTTCGTTGTAGATCTTCTGCGTGTCGTGGTTGATCGCCGGGTAGCCGGAGAGGTAGGTGAGGACGCCGGGGATGGGCGGCGTCGCAGCACGGATAGCAGGTGTCTTTTTCGCCGCGTCCTGGTTTTCGAGCGGGGTGTTGATCTGCGCGTAGGCGACGTGGGGCGAGGCGTAGAGAACCGGGCCCGGGTGTGCGTCCTGCACGGCACTCGATGCTTTGACCGCGGCCACGGTCGCCTTGCGGCGGAATTCCGGCTTCAGCAGTCGGGGCCGACCCCCGCGCGCTGCCAGGCCCGGCGCCACGACGATCGGCTCGCGGCTCTTGAAGACCAGGGTGAAGGCGCCGTCGCCGCGCTCGTTGAAGTTGTCCTTGAGCAGTTCGAGCCCGCGTTCGGCGTCGGAGCCGGGGACCTTGAAGCGGTTGGTCAGCAAGTCGCCCAGATGGGAGGTGGCGTAGCCGCCGAGGACGAAGAGCACCAGCCAGGCGGCGATCACCTTCTTGCGGTTTGCGATTACGGCTCGGGTCCAGGCCTCCATGACTCCCTTTCTAACCCTTCGTCGTTTCGATCACGGGTTCGCCCTCGACGCGACAACCTGCTGACCGGGCCAGAACGGCCACTCCTCGAACTCGCGGCAGCGCCCATCCGGGGCGAAGCGGACGATCCACAGGTCGCGGTACTGGAGGCGTTGCGGCGGACCGTATTCGACCTCGACCCGGACCACCGCCGTGTCGCCCTCGACCGCGACGACCCGGTGCTCCATCTCGAACTCCTCGTCCGGCCCCTGCCGCTCACGCTCCCAGAGGGCTCCAATCTCCTCCAGCCCCCGGGCGGGGCCCTCGTACGGACCCATCGAGTAGGTGGCGTCCTCGGCGAACAGCTCGCGCAACGGCTCGGCGCCAGCCGTGCGCCAGGCGCGCTCGTAGGCGGCGATCCACACCTCGACGCGAGAGCGGTTCAAGTCCGGCTGGCGCTGCACTCCTTCAAACCCTACGGCCTGCGGCAGCCCCGGCCCTTAATCCGTGCGCAACACACCGCACCTACACTGGCCCTGCGATGCTCAGGCTGGCTGCCGTAACAGTCTTTGTGCTCACGGCCCTGGCGGCCGTCGCTGCGCACGGCGAGGTTTTCCAGCACGAATCGCTGCGCGTCTCGGTCAATGCAAGCATCACCCCGCATGCCCTGCCACGGCAACGCCCGGCACCGGTGACCGTTCGGCTCGGAGGGAGGATCTCCACCGCCGACGGCACTCGCCCGCCGGCGCTGCAGGAACTCTCGATCGAGATAAATCGGGCCGGCCTACTCTCCTCGCGCGGGCTGCCGGCTTGCTCCGCCCCAAAGCTCCAGCAGACGACGACGGAGGCGGCGCTCGCGGCCTGTCGAGAAGCGCTGGTCGGCCACGGCGGCTTCGGCGCCAGCGTCGACTTCCCGGGCGCCCCCGCGATACCCGCCGAAGGCAAGGTGTTGGTCTTCAACGCCCGTGTCGACGGGCGCCCCGGCATGCTCCTCCACCTCTACGGATCGAGGCCGGTGCGTGCCGCCTTCGTCCTGCCCTTTGCCATCTCGCGTCGGAGTCGGGGGCGCTTCGGCTCGGTTCTCACAACGCGAATCCCCAACCTCGCTTCGGGGCTCGGGTACATCACGCGCCTGCAGATCCAGATCGGACGCCGCTACAGCTACCTGGGTGGACGCCGCAGCTTCCTCAGTGCAAGTTGCGCGGCGCCCCCGGGATTCTCGGGCGGGCCCTTCGAGCTCGCCAAGATGACCTTCTCCTTCGACGACGGCAGGCAAGTCGTCGCTCCGCTGGAACGCAATTGCCGCGTCCGCTGAAGAGCGGTCAGTAGCCGCTCTTCTTTTCGGCTTCTTCGATCACTTTGTTGGCTTTGGCCTTGCCTTCTTCGATGCGCTTTTCGGTTTCCTTTTTGGCCGATTCGATCGCCTTCTGAGCTTCGCCCTTGCCGTTTTCGACACCTTGCTTTGCGGCTTTTTCGGCTTCCTTGAAGCCCTTGTTGACTTCTTTCTTGGCGGTTTCGAGGCCCTTTTCGACTTCTTCCGCGCCATTTTCGAGTTGCTTCTGCGCTTCCGAGGAATCGTTGCCGTCGCTCCCACCGCAACCGGTCACGACCGCCGCGGCGCCGACGATCGCCATCGCCAGGATCGCCAGGCGGGGCGCCCGCCCTCTCCACCAACTCAGATCTTCACGGGACACGATTCGCTCCTCTCGTAGCAAAAGGGTTGTGAATGGCGATCTTTGCACCGGAAGCGGCCTGATGCGAGAACTGGCCAGCCAGCCAGTCAGCGCGATAGCATCCGCCCTCCCGACCAGGAGTCATGCGATGAATCCCGATACCGACAATCTCGACGACGTGCAGGTGATAGAGCGAGAGCTCTGGCCCGAGGGTCCCCCCCATGCACTCTTCAAACGGATGCGCAGCGAGTGCCCGGTCCACTGGTCGGCGGGTGTCTCAGAGTTCCCGGGGTCGGCTGGCTTCTGGTCGGTGACGACCGCCGACGACGTCCATGAGGTGAGCCGCGACTGGCAGACCTACTCCTCCGAACTCGGCGGAGTCACCGCGGTCAGCGAGGTCTTCCCGATCGAGCTCTCGCGGGCGATGTTCATCGGCATGGACCCGCCGAAGCACGATCGGCTCAAGGCGCTGTTCCAGGCCGGCTTCACCCCGAAGCGGATCGCCGCCCACGAGGACGCGATCAGGGAGATCGTCATCCGGGCGCTCGACCGGCTCGAGGGCCGCGAGAGCTGTGACCTTGTGACCGAGGTCGCCCAGCCCGCCGTCTCGCGGGTGATCGGCAGCTTCATGGGGATTCCCGAGGAGGACGACGAGGCATGGGCGACGCTGATGAACGCGACCCTGGGAGCAGGCGATCCGGACCTCAGTCCCGGCGGAGTCGAGGAAGCGCTGGAGAAGCTCCTGCCCGAAATCTTCAGCCGCTGCAACGAGCTGGTCGCCGCCCGGCGTGAGAACCCCACCGACGACCTGACCAGCGTCCTGGTCCACGCCGAGGTCGAAGGACAGAAACTCGAGGAACACGAGATCGTGATGGGCTTCTTCCTCCTCGTCGCCGCCGGCAACGACAGCACCAAGTCCACCTACGCGAGCGGCATGCGGGCGCTGATGGAGAACCCCGACCAGCGCCAGCTCCTGCTCGACGACCCCTCGCTGATCCCGGGCGCGGTCGAGGAGTCGCTGCGCATGTTCCCCGCCTTCGCCCACTTCCGTCGCACCGCCACCCGCGACGTCGAGCTAAACGGACGGAAGATCAAGGAGGGCGAGAAGGTGGTGATGTGGTACGCGTCCTCGAACCGGGACGAGACCCGCTACGAGGACCCCGATCGCTTTGACGTCCTGCGCAACCCCGAGCACCAGGCCTTCGGCGCCGGCGGCCGCCACTTCTGCCTCGGCACCGCCCTTGCCCGCCTCGAGCTGAAGATCCTCTTCGAGGAGACGCTGGCCCGCTATCCGAACATGAGCATCGACGGACGGCCGAAATACACCGAGTCGGCCTTCCTCAACCAGCTGAAGACGCTGCCGGTTCGGCTTACGCCCTAGCGCTCAGGCGAGGCCGGGCGCCGCGTCGACCGGGTGCAACTCGCCCCGCGTCAGCGCCTCGTCGCGCAGGTGGGCGATCGCCTGGTACTCCTCGGAACCGACCATGTCGAGGAAGGCCTGTCGGGACGGGTACTCGACCAGGGCCACCAGGTCCCACGACTCCTCGCCGAGCAGCGGCGGCGATGCCTCGCCGAGCCACACGATGCGGCCGCCCACCTTCTCCAGCAGCGGGGCGACGGCGGCGCCGTACTCTTCGTAGCGCTCGCGCCCCCCATCGGACTTGAACGCCAGCAGGTTCAGCATCGTCACCGGCGTTCCGTCACCGGCGCGCGCGCTGAACGCCGCGAACCCCTCCTCGTTGGGCTGCTCCGGCATCGGCGGCAGCCTATCGTGCGCTTCTTTTTCTCAGAGTCCGAGCTCGCCGACCCCGCGCTCGCCCCAGCCCAGGTGATGCGCCAGCTCATGCCGCAGGGTCCGCTCGACCTGCGCGGCGAGCAACTCGCGATCGTGCCCGAAGTCCCGTTCCAACGTGTCGCGATAGATCACGATCCGGTCCTCGTACCGCTCCCGTGCGATCCCGTCGCCGAAGTACTGCCCATATGCCCGCTCCTCAGTCCCGAGCTCGGACACCACCACGGGCACCGTCTCGAGCACTTTCTGGAACTCGTCCGGCAACCGATCGATCGCGTCGGCGACCATCGTCTCGAACTCGTCGAGCTCAGGTGCGTCGCTGGTCATACCCCAACGGTATGGGGTCGGACAGCTACTCTCAGCGAAATGACCAGCTTCGACATGGAAGTCCTTCCCGGCGCCGACCTCATCAAGCGGGGCGCCGAGGATTTGGACAGCGGGCGTGAATCTGCCGAGGCGCTACTCGTATCGATTGGCGCGCCCCGACTGCGATCGATTGGCGTTGAGCTGTCCTCGCCGATCCCCTCCCCCGAGCACAAGCTCTATCTACTCCTCGCGAAGGAAAAGGGCGACGCTGCTCACTCCGCCTACAACGCCCTGATCCGTCGGCTCGTCAGCTTCGAGCGGGCCGCTGCATGCGCGAACTAGCCGACTCCAAGCGCATCGAACAGTTCATGCGCGAGCTGGGGCGAGCCGTCCCGGTGGAGGGCCGCGTCTATCTCACCGGCGGGGCGACCGCCGTTCTCTACGGCTGGCGGGACACGACCATCGACGTCGACATCAAGCTCATTCCCGACCGCGATGAGATCCTGCGAGAGATCCCGCGGCTCAAGGAGGCTCTGAACCTCAACGTCGAGCTGGCAGCACCGTCCGACTTCATCCCACTGCCGCCGGGTTGGGAGGATCGGAGTCCCCTGATCCGCCGGGAGGGCAAGCTCTCCTTCCACCACTTCGATCCGATCGCCCAAGCCCTCTCGAAGATTGAGCGCGGCCACGAGCAGGACATTTACGACGTCAGAGAGATGATCGCTGCCGGGCTGGTCAATCCGACGGAAGCCCTGGCCCATTTCGAAGCGATCAAGCCCGAGCTATACCGCTTCCCGGCGATCGATCCAGCCACCTTCCGCAAGTCAGTAGAAGAACTGCTCTCAGAGTAAGTGAGGCGAGCTGACTCGACCAGCGACCGGATGGATTATGGGTCGGGTCGGAAGTCGTCCGTAGGGCCGAATCGCGCCTCACGAGGCACCTCAGTCCGAAGGGATCGCCTAGCCTTGCGGCGCTCGGCCTCCGACTTCGTGTGCTTGTTGCACGAGCCATGTTGGCAGGGTTACCGCCCTTCCGGTGGCTCGCCCATATCAAGGCACACCCCCCGGACCATTTGAGTCCCTCACCCATCCCAACCAAGAGACGAGGCTCCATCGCGGTTCTCGGCTGAATAGATGAGGAGGTCGACCTCACCGCCAAGGGATATGTGATCCCCGTGGGTAACTCGCTTAGTGGTGACTTTCAACTTGTTGACGAAGACTCGCCCTTTGTCCGCCGTCAGCACCGGCTCGCCATCGTCCAACTCGACGACTGCATGCCGGGGCTCAACCGAATTGGCGCGAATCCTGATTTCATCGTTCGACGAGCTGCCCATCCGGATGGGTCGGTTGCCAAGTGGAACGACGACGATACCCTCAGTCGACTCCACCAGCACGGACCACTTCGTGGTCGGCTTCTGAGCCCCCAACGCAACCGGAGATTCGACGGTCATCGACCCCTCCCTCACGTGGCCACGCAACACGACCTCTGGAGGCGCATGAGGATCTATACCTGCGGCCTCAGAAGCAGCAAACTCTTCCAAGTCAAGAATCGCACCCCGGAGGTTCTGTATGTCGTCTTCTGGGACGTCCCAGCCCTCTCCGTCCTCCACGCGGAGGAGCCGCCCGCCTCGGGTAGAGAGGAGGTCTACGTAGCATCCGTAGTCGACCGAATACGCGTCAAAGCGGACTCCAGCCATACCCTTTGCTGAAATACTGCGTTTCATCAGGTGGATGAGGCGGGCGTCATAGAGCCACTCAATAAGGTGGCTTTCGGACCCTTGCCGGAGCAAGAATCCGCGGATTGCGCGCTTTTCGATCACGTGATCGATGATCCAGTGCAGGAGATCGCGCTCGGTAGACCGCGCTCGCAAGGCCGACTGCTTGTCGCTGAGGTACCAAGTCCGAGCGGCATCGCGGACGTGACGAAGCGTTATCCGCCCATCTGCCGCTTGCATGGCGGCCTTGCTAAGCACGTTGATGCCATCTCGCGGAACCCCCTCGGCGGCCCGAACAAGCTCGCGAAACGCGCCCTCGCCGGCAAATGCTTTCTTGACGAAATCCTTCGGTGTGGAGAAGCCGAGATCCTCGCCCTCGCGCGCCGCAGCCTGAATGTGGCGTTGGAAGAGTTGGGCGAAGAACGCGGTAGCGTTTTTCCCCGCGGTCGCCAGCACCATGAACTCGTCGAGATCGATGTCCCCCGCGACATCGGCGCCCAGCTCTATCCCCATATAGCCGCCCTCAGCACGATCCAGCTTGAAAATCGAACGGGCCTCGATCGCCCCGAACTTGACCGTAACCCCGGATATCGGCAAAAGACAGTGCCTGATCAGATCCGCCAGGAGCGGCTGTAGATCCATTGATATGTGACTCCACTCATCCATAATGAGCCACAGCCGTTTGCCGGGAAGCGACGGGATTAGCTTTTCGATAGCGGAGGCCACCGAGCCAAAGTGAACGCGATGGCGCGCCACCCCCCGCATCACCACCTCTCGCTCCGCTGCCAATCGCTGGCCTTCATTCGTTCGGGCGAAAGCCGATAGGCGAGGCGCCTCAATACCCAGCTCGGCCCCTCGGGTCGAGCTAGCGCTGGCGGCTTTGCGCTCCTCGGTTTCGCCGACGATCTCGATGTCGGAGAGAGCGTCACCGAATTTCGTCAGATGACTTAGCAGGGGACCGCTGTCAGCCGAGTCGGCGGCTGGGCCATCGAACGCCTCGTCCACGAGCCTGTCGTAGGTCTTCTGAAGCACGTCGAGCAGCAGGCGCGTACCCGCCTCCTGTATTGACACACCCGGATTCGTGTAGATACCTCCGCTTGACCCCAGTAGCCGAAGGTCAAGGTACACCACAGTTTGCCCTTCACTGCGTAGCGTCTCCTGCAGATACTTGAGGGCATGCGTCTTACCCGTGCCTCTCCGCCCGAATATCACCTGCGAGTCGCGACTGGACAGACTCGCAAATAGGGCATTCACATCTACGAATGTCTCGGCGAGCGTTGCCGAATCCTCCTCATCGGCGCGCCGTAGAAGCCGGGCAATCGCGGTGTTGATAGTACTGGCTGACAAGGGCCGGAAATTTAACAAACTGCGCGGATACCATTTGGGAAATTGCAAGGATCGATCACTCGGACCCGAGGCATCGCAAACGCAACATCGCCTCATCGGTCCAGGCCCCCGGGCATAGAGCGCGTGGTTCTTCCCATCGTCCTAACTCGCCACGATTGCACGCCTCAAACGGCCTCACCTTGGGGAGCTTTGCTCGCGCCTGAATCGTGTAGCTACGTCGGATCGCTAATCCTGCAGGTCGGACGGCTAAGCCGTTCTCTATGGGGCGGGAAGGACTCGAACCTTCGACCGACGGATTATGAGTCGCGCTGGAAGCCGTCCGTAGAGCCGAATCGCGCCCGACGGGGTGGACTCAGTCTGAGGAGTTCGGCTGGGTTCGGTGGAGTCCGGGACAAATTTCGGGACAAAGTTTCCGGGCGGCCGTCAGACCAGCTCATCGCACCTATGCGGCGATGGGATGACCGGTCGAGTCCCGTGCCTCGATATGCGCGCGAGGAGGGAACTGAACCGTGCCGTGATCACGGCGACGGAGGCGCATCAGAAGCGCCGTCACAGCGAGAGACCAGCGCGCGGGGCCGTGAACCTCTTCGGGCCGAACGAGCAGCTCGTGCCCGTCGGCGTAGACGATCACGACGGGATCGCCATCAAACAAGGCCCGGGTAGCCATCTCGCCCTGATTGGGATTGTCGGCCGAGATGAAGTGCGTCCGGTTGGGATACCGAGCAGCCAGCCCCTCGTCGTCGATGCTGGCGAGAACCCGCTCGGTTGCAGGGTCGGTCTTTGCGTCACGGCTCATGATTCCCTCCATTGTCTCACGATCTCCAGAGCCTCCCGCTTGGCCTTTCTTATCGCCGCCGCCATCGCCACATTGGGGAAGTCGAAGTCCAGGATTGTGGCTACCTGCTTCCCGCCCGTCCTCGTGTGCTCGTGCTCATGATGCTCGTCGACCGCATCTGCGTTGTCCCAAAGACGCACGGTCGTCCACTCGCCGCCCTCAAAGCTCTCCAGCGTGATCGCGTAAGAGACGGGCGGAGGTGACTCGCTGCGTCGGAACCGGATGCGGATGCCTGGCTCCACGTCAATGAAGATTTCGCGCTCGGTCGGAACCACAGACAGAGAGTTTCAAAGCCTCCGGCGGCTGGGATCGGCCGACAGGGTTGAGGCAAAAACGTGACACAAATTGCAGTTGCCCTCGACAAGCAAGTGCAGCCGTTCTTATGGGGCGGGAAGGACTCGAACCTTCGACCGACGGATTATGAGTCCGCTGCTCTGACCAACTGAGCTACCGCCCCGCTGGAGATGAGCCTAGCTCAGGCGCTGAAGAGCTGGGCGAGGGAGCGGCCGACGTCGGGGGGCTCTTCTTCGCCGTTGGCGGCCGCGGCGGCGCCTTCGGCGATCGCTTTGGCGGCGTCGGCGATCTGGTGGGTGCGCCCGCCGCGGATCGTGCCCGTCTTCTTTGCTTCGTCAAGGTCGGATTCCATCAGCCCGGCCAGCTCGGCGAGGCGGCGCAGGCCGACCACGCCGGCCGCGCCCTTGAGCGCGTGCGCTTCCATGCGCATCGTCTCGAAGTCGCTCGTCTCGGTCGCGAGACCCGCCGCGATCACGTCGCAGCGCCGTTTCGCCTCGTCGGCGAACGAGGCCAGGAGCTCACTCTCGGAATCGGTTTTCTCGCTCATTCGCTCACGAGCTTTCGGACGACGCGGGTCAATTCCTGCACGCCGAAGGCCCCGTCGATCTCTTCCTCGATCCGGCCGTCCGACCCGATCGCGAACAGCCAAGGCTCGCTCGGCAGGTGGAAGGCGCTCACCTGGGGCCGGACTTCTCCCTTGCTCGGATCGTTGTCCTTGTAGATCTCCATGTGGATAAACGCGGCCTTGTCTCCGTAGAGCTGCTTCAGCTGCTCGGCGACGTCGACGACCGGACCGCAAACCCGACTCTGGCAGAACTGGGGGGTCGCGAACAGGAGGACGATCGGCTTCTTCCCATATACGTCCGCGTAATCGACTTCGTTCTGCGTGTCCGGCGGGATGCGGGTGGTGATCTTCGAGAGGTCGCCGCCCACGTCCGCCGGAGTCGGGGTGTGGATCAACGGCGCCTTCTCCCCCACCTTCGGAACGCGCTTGAAGGCTCCGACGACGGCGCTCGGCAGGAGGCTCGTGGTCAGTTCGCCATCCCGTTCGACGAGGGCGGCGATTCGCCACTCGCCGTCGCTCGGAAAGTCGACGTTGGTCGTGTAGACGACGGCTGCCGCGTCGGGGTCGCTGGCGGTCGTCTGCGCCCGGAAGGCCGGCTTCGTCGCCAGCGATTCGATCGCCGCCGGAAACGGGCCGATCGCAGGCTCGTCGAGAGCCCGTTTTTCGGCTTCCGGATCGGCACCCACCGACGTGCTCAGTTCGCCCGATTTGGCGCCCAGCGGCACCTTGGCGAAGTAGAGGGCGACCTTGGCATCGGAGACCTGGGTGCGATCCCGTTCGAACACCCCGAACGGGTAGCGGTTCTCGCCCTTGTCGAAGACCTCCGCCGCGGGAGAGACGACCAGGGTCGAGGAACCGCCGGCTTCGAGCACCTCGCCGAGCGTCTTGCCCTTGGCGCTCGGAAAGTCGCTCTTGGGCGGCGCCGGGCTACCGCCCGCTTCCGCGGAGGAGCTGTTGGACGAGCTCGATCCCCCGCAGCCATAGGCGAGCAAAGCGGCGGCGACCATCGGGACGCAGAGGACTGCGAGGGCTCGGGGAGAGCGCACGCGCAGCATGTTATTGCGCAAAACGAGCTGACAACCCTCTCCTCGGGGCGCGCTCGCCAGACCGCAGATAGGGTCTCTGCCGAAGACGGCGATTACGAGGAGGCAGGAGTTGGCAGAGCGAGCGGCACTGATAACCGGAGCTTCCAGCGGCATCGGACTGGCGATCGCCGAGGTGCTCGGCGGCGAGGGTTATGCCCTGACGGTCGCGGCGCGCCGACCGGAGAAGCTCGAGGCCGCGGCGAGCGGGCTGCGCGACCAGGGCTTTGCAGTGGAGAGCGTGGCGGCCAACATGGCCGACGAGGACGACCTGGTTGGGGTCTTCGCTAGGCATCGCGAGCGCTACGGGCGGCTCGACGTGCTCGTCAACAACGCCGGGGTCGGGATCGGGGCACCGATGGAGGAGATCCAGACCAAGCACCTCGACATGCAGCTCGCCGTCAACCTGCGGGCGCTGGTCATCGGCACGCGCGAGGGCCTGCCCCTCCTGCGCGAGGCGGGCGCCGAGCACGGCAAGGCACTGATCGTCAACACCGCGTCGATCGCCGGCAAGAGCGGCCAGGCGTGGCTCTCGATCTACGCCGCGACCAAGGCGGCGGTGATCAACTTCACCCAGTCGACCCATCGCGAGGTCGGCGGCGCCGGAATCCAGTGCACCGCCCTGGCCCCGGGTTTCGTCGAGACGCCGATGACCGAGTTCGTCCAGGGCCAGATCCCCTCCGAGGAGATGATCCGGCCGGAGGATATCGGCGAGGCTGTTCGATTCCTGCTGCGAACCTCCAAGAACTGCCATGTCCCGGAGATAGTCTTCACCCGCCCAGGTGAGGGCCTCGACACCCCTTGACGGCCTATGGCGCCGCCATGCGGCGTCCTCGGTCGGTCGAATAGCGCTGCTATTCGACCTTACTGCGTCCTTGCCTGGCAGCGCCATAGCCTCGTCAATATGCGATTTCTAGTCGCTGCCTTTGGCGACGCGGGGCACGTCTTCCCCGCGATCGCGCTCGGGCGAGCGCTGCAGGCGCGCGGCCACGAGGTGACGATCGAGACCTGGGAGGAGCGCCGTGAGGTCGTCGAGGGTGCCGGCCTAGGCTTCGCGGCGGCCGAGGAATACCGGATGTTCCCGCCGCCCGATCCCGACTCGCCGGAGGGAGCGCATGCGGCGGAGGCCGCGCGAGCCCTGCTGCCGCTGCTGGAGGAGATGCGGCCGCACGCCGTCGTCAGCGACATCCTCACGCTGGCGCCGACCCTTGCCGCGGAGAAGGCGGGCGTGCCGCTGGCGACCCTGATCCCCCACATCTACCCGGTCGTCGAGCCGGGACGTCCCTTCTTCGCGGTCGGCTTGCAGCCGGCGCGGACGCCCGCCGGGCGAGCGGTCTGGCGCACTGGCCAGCGGGCGCTCGAGATCGGACTCGAGCAGGGTCGCCGGGACCTGAACCGGCAGCGGGCAAGGCTCGAATTGCCGCCGATCGACCGCTTCCACGGCGGGATCAGTACCGACCTGGCGCTGGTGGCGACCTTTCCCCAGTTGGAGTACCCCCGTCGCTGGCCGGCGGGGGTCGAGGTGACCGGACCGATGACCTTCGAGATGCCGCATCCCGAGATCGAGCTGCCCGCCGGGGACGATCCCCTCGTCCTCGTCGCCCCGAGCACGGCGCACGATTCGGACAACCAGCTCGTACGCACGGCGCTCTCAGCGCTCGCCGACGAGCCCGTTCGCGTGGTGGCGACGACCAACCGGGTCGTGCCGCAACGACCGATCGACGTGCCGGCGAACGCCGTCCTGGTCGACTGGCTCAGCTACAGCCAGCTGATGCCCACCGCCTCGCTGGTCGTCTCGCACGGCGGCCATGGAACGGTGGCCCGGGCGCTGGCAGCCGGCACCCCGGTGCTGATCTGCCCGATCATCGGCGACATGAGCGAGACGGCGATGCGCGTCGCCTGGGCGGGCTGTGGCCTCTCGTTGCCCTGGCGCCTCTGTAGGCCCGCTCCCCTGCGTTGGGCAGCGCAGCGCCTGCTCGACGACCCTTCCTTCACCGAGTGCGCCGGTGAGCTCGCCACTTGGGCCAAGGAGAACGACGGGGCTGAGCGCGGCGCCAGGCTGGTCGAGCGGCTCGCCCGCAGCCGCACGCCAGCCTGAAAGAGCTCCGGGGGTGGGACTCGAACCCACAACCTCTCGGTTAACAGCCGAGCGCGTCTACCAATTGAGCTACCCCGGACCGTGCTATGCCGAATGAGCTACTTCGGACTAGAGCTTGTCATAGAACTTACTGACACAGAGGCCAACCCTGCCTCCACCTCCGCATGGCAATTTGCGCACAGGAGGGCACACTTCCTTGCCTCTTCGCGAGACCGATCGAGCGACCGTGAGTGCCCTTGGAATCCAAGCTGGAAGGTCTTAGTCAGCACATCAAGATGATGGAAATGGAGAGCCTGCACGCACCGGCTATAGCCGCAGAGAGCACAGCCTCCCCCCGCCTCCTCGACAAGCGTCTGCTTCACCAGCCGGCGCCGTTTCGAGACCGCCTCCACCCGACAGCGAGCACATCGGTAGTAGCCCCGACCCTCAAGGGCAAACTCGGTTCGACCGTGGTGCCTGCACAGCATCTCCACCTTCGAAGGGGCTCCCGCGCTCCTTGAGCGCTGGCGGCGGATCGTCTTTAGCTTGTACTTGCCCATCCAATAGCGAACGGTCGTTGCGCTCCGATCGAGCTGGTCGGCCATCTCGCGCAGGGTCAAGCCCTCGCCGACGAGAGCTTCAAGCGACCCTCGCTCGATCCCACCTTTTGGCGCATGTCGCTTTGCCTTGCTTGCCTCCAACCCGTACTTCTTCAGCCAATGACTGACCGTCGACGGGTGCTTCCCCGCCCTCTCGCCGATCGCTTCGAGCGACATTCCCTTCGCCAGGCAATCCCCCAGGAACCTCTTATCCATGCGGAAATCATCGCACCGACCGCAGACAGAAAGCTTCGTTAAAGCTAGCCGCGGACGCGCTCGGCGTGGGCGATGCGTTCGACCAGTGCGGCGCGCTCGCGGCTGAGCGCGGCGCGCTTCTCGTAGTCGTCCTGCTCACCGGCAGCCGCGATCTCGGCCTCGATGCGACGCTGCTCGAGGAGGAGGTAGTTCAGCTCCATCGCCTCCGGCGAGGCGGGCTCGTCGTGGGCGAAGATCACCAGCTCGGCGATCAGGCCCGAGAGCTCGGCATCCTCCCGTGGGAGGTCGGAGGCGGGGTCGTCCGGGTGCTTGCGCAGCCAGACCGCGGCACGAACGCCGAGTGGCGAGAGGTGCTCCTCGGTGAGCCGCGCCAGGTACTCGCTGCCCTCGTCGGGCAGCGCGATGCACATCGCCAACAGCGCTCGCTCCCGGCGCTCGCGCGAGGTCAGCTCCCCGCTGCTGCGCCTGGGTGCGGGCGCACCGCCCCCTACGGGCGCCGACGCCACCGGGCCGCCGCTCGCCGGTTGCGCGACGACGACGCGGCCCATCACCATCGCCGGCTCGAGGTCGAGCCGCTCGGCGACGCGGCGCACGAGCTCGTCGCGGCTGGCGCTCTCCCCCATCCCGGCGAGGATCGGGGCGACCTCGGCCAGGGCGCCGTCTCGCTCTGCGGGCGAGCCGACGTCGGTGCGGCCCAGGACCAGGTCGACTTGGAAGGCGGTCAGCTCGACGGCCCCGTCGAGAAGCTGGCGGAAGCGCTCCGCGCCGTCCTCGGCCGCCATCATCTCGGCCGGGTCTTCGCCAGCAGGCATGGCGGCGACGCGCAGCCGCATCTTGCGGCCGGCGGCAACCCGCTGAGCGCGCAGCATCGCCTCCTGGCCCGCTCCGTCGGCGTCCAGCGCCAGGACGACCTCTTCGACCATCCCCGAAAGCGCGGCGACCTGCTCCTCGGTGATCGCCGTTCCCATCACCCCGACCGCCTCCTCGATCCCGGCCTTGTGAAGGGCGAGCACGTCCGTGTATCCCTCGACGACGACGGCCCGACCGGCTTTGGCGATCGCCGCCTTGGCCAAATCGATCCCGTAGAGCATCTGGCTCTTGTGGAAGAAGTCTGTCTCGGCGGTGTTGACGTACTTGGCGCCCTGGTCGGAGCGCATCGCCCGTCCGCCGAAGCCGAGCGTGCGCCCGCGCCGGTCGCGAATCGGGAACATGATCCGCGAGCGAAAGCGGTCGTACTCGCCGCCGCCGCGCCCGCGCTGGACCAGGCCGACGCCGCGCAGCTCTTCGACCTTGAAGCCGGCCCGCTGCCCGCGCAGGAGCACCTTGTCCCAGGCGCTGGGGGCATAGCCGACCGCAAAGCTCCGCAGCACCTCCTCGCTCAGCCCGCGCTGCGCCAGGTACTCGCGCGCCTTCGCCGCCTCATCGGACTCCCACAGGTACGCCGCGTAGAAGACGGCGGTCCTGTCGAGCAGATCGCCGAGCCGGCGGCGCTGCTGGCGGCGGGCCTCGGCCCGGGGGTCCTCCCTCTCCCGCTCGAGCTCGACGCCGTAGCGGTCGGCGAGCAGCTCGACGGCCTCGGCGAAGCCGAGCCCCTCCTTCTCCTCGACGAACTTGATCGTGTCGCCGCCGGCTCCGCAGCCGAAGCAGTGGTAGAGCTTTTCCTGCGCGTCGACCGAGAACGACGGCGTGCGCTCCTCGTGGAAAGGACAAAGGCCGACCCAGCGCGCTCCCTGGCGGCGCAGGTCGGTGTGCGCCGAGACCACCTCGACGATGTCGGCCGCCTGCTTGACCCGCTCGAGGCTCTCGGCGGAGATCAGTGCCACAGCGAGTCCTCGGGGATTGTCAGCTCGGCGAACTTGGCGATGCAGTAGCGGTCGGTCATCCCCGCGAGGTAGTCGGTCACCCGCGCGCGTGCATCGGCATCCGGGCCGAGCTCGGGAACCTCGTCGAGGTGATCGAGGTAATGGTCGAAGAGCGCCCGCATCGCCCTATGCACCCGCTCGTGCTCGCTGCGCGCGACGGGCCCGAGGTAGACGCGGTCGAACATGAACTTGCGCAGGCGCAGCATTGCGCCACCGGTCTCCTCGCTCTGGACGATGTCGCCGGCGCCGCGGGAGCGTTCGACGATGTCGCGCACGAGCGTGTCGATTCGCTGCGACCCGGTCTCGCCCAGCAGCTCGATCTCCTTCGCCGGAAGGTCGCCCGGACTGAGAATCCCCGCCCGCAGCGCGTCGTCGATGTCGTGGTTTATGTAGGCGACGCGGTCGACCAGCTTGACGATTCTCCCCTCGAGGGTCGCCGGCTTGCGCGACCCGGTGTGATTGAGGATGCCGTCCCGCACCTCTTCGGTCAGGTTGAGGCCGCGCCCGTCCCGCTCCAGCGCGTCGACGACGCGCAGCGAGTGCTCGTTGTGCTTGAAGCCGGTGCCGCAACGCTCGCGCAGCGCCGCGTCGAGCGCCTCCTCCCCGGCGTGGCCGAAAGGCGGATGGCCCAGGTCGTGACCGAGCCCGATCGCCTCGGTCAGGTCCTCGTTGAGGCCCAGTGCACGAGCCACCGTGCGGGCGATCCCGCAAGCCTCGAGCGTGTGGGTGAGGCGCGTGCGGTAATGGTCCCCCTCGGGGGCGACGAAGACCTGTGTCTTGTGCTTGAGCCGCCGGAACGCCTTCGAGTGGACGATGCGGTCGCGGTCGCGCTGGAAGGGTGTGCGCACCGGGCTGTCGGCCTCCTCGACCCGTCGCCGCGCCGGATATGACCGCGTCGCCTCGGGGACGAGGAACTGCTCCTCCCAGGTGGAGACCCGATCCTCAAAGCCGGCGGTTACGGGCACCCGTCGATCATAAGGAGACTAGGCCGCGGCGCGAAGCTGCACGTGCGCATGGTGCTCGAGGGTCTCGCCCACCGCGCGTTCCGCCTGTCGCAGGGCCAGGTCCTCAGCGACGGGCGTCTCCGCCAGCGGCTGCCCAATCGCCTCGACCATGAAGCGGTGCGCGTCCTCGCCGATGGGAAAGGAGCCCGCTTCGCAGCTGGAGCAGACGACCCCGCCCGCGGCGCCGGAGAAACCACTGAGGTGTTCCGTGTCGCCGCAATGAGCGCAGGCGGCCAGCTCCGGCGAAAAGCCCGCGGCGAGCGCTAGCTTGAGGCGGAAGGCGAGTGCCGTTTCCAGGCCTGCGGCCCGCTCGGCGGAGGGATCGTCGAGTAGGGCCAGGTAGCGGCAGAGCAGGTTGTAGGCGGGCGGGTTCGGTTCGGGCGTGTCGAGCAGCCGCAGGACTGCGTCGCAGGCGCGCGCGGCCGCGCCCAGGGCCGAACCAGACGCGCGCAGCCGCGGGAAGCCGTCGACGGTGGCGACGTTGGTGACGGTGAGCAGCTCGCCGCGGCCTTCGTGCAGGACGAGATCGAGGCGGAAGAAGGGCTCCAGGCGGCCGCCGAAGCGCGACTTGGGCCGGCGCGCACCCTTGGCGATGGCGCCGATCCGGCCGCGGGTCCGCGAGTAGAGATGGAGGATGCGGTCGGCCTCGCCGTAGCGGATGCTGCGCAGCACGACCGCCTCCGTCTTCAGCGTCTTGCCGGCCACCGGTGCCCCTGGTCGATTTCTTCGTCAGGCATCGCGACAAAGTTGCCGCAGCGCTCGGACGACCACTCGCGGGCGTCCATCGTGTAGCGGGCGGGCCCCGTCGGCCGGAAGCGGGCGGCGCCGAGGTTGACGATCGCGGTTCCGATCGGTCCGTTTGCAGCCAGAGCATCTCGGACTGCCCCGTACCAGCGGGTGTCGCCGGAAAGCCAGACGGGCCGCTCGAGCTGCTCGTGACGGAGCAGAAAACCGATCACCGGTCCCGCCATCTGCCCGATCACTGGGGGTCCGTGGCGGGCAGGCGTCGCGGTCACCTCGAGGGAACCGCCGCCCGTTTCGACCGTGAAGCTGTCCCCGGGGGCGAGGCCGACCGCATTGCCGCCCAGCCGCCTGGCACCGGCCCTCGTCGTCAGCACCGTCCTCGCCGAGGGCAGCAGCTCCCTGCCGCTGTCGTCGAGGTTGTCGAAGTGATGCTCGTGACTGAGCAGCACGGCGTCGATTCCTTCGATGCGATCAGCGCCGAGCGCCGGGCTCTCGCTCCTGCGCGAATTGAAGAGATGGGGAATCGGCCTTGGCACCGTGTGGCGGGTGCCGGCCCGGTCAAAGGCTGGATCGGTCAACAACCGCAGCCCACCGAGCTCGAGCATCAGGGTCGCCGCTCCGATGTGGGTGAGGCGCGCCTTCATCGCGGCCACACTCATAGCACGGCGTTCGCGCTTATCGATTGCGACGCCCTGCTCGCGGCCGCCTCCGCAGACGCACTTGACAACTCGGGCAGTAGTAGGTCGAGCGGCCGGAGACGACGATGCGAACGATCGACGTCCCGCACTCCGGACAGGGCTCGCCCTCGCGCGTGTGGACGAGGAACTCGTCCTGCATCGCCCCCTTCTCTCCGCGCCCGTCGCGGTAGTCGTCGATCGAGGCGCCGCCGCCGTCGATGCCCGCCTCCAGGGCGGTGACGACGGCGTCGCGCAGTGACTGCAGATGCTCGGGTTTCATCGAGCCGGCGGGAGAAAGCGGGTGCAAGCGGGCGCGGAAGAGTGCCTCGTCGGCGTAGATGTTGCCGACGCCGGCGAGTCGCGACTGGTCGAGGAGGAAGGACTTGAGCGGCGCGCTGCGCCCGGCCGCCATCTCCCCCAGGTGCTCGGCCGTGAACTCCTCCGAGAGCGGCTCGACGCCGAGCTTTGCGAAACGCGCGGCGAGCGCGGTGTCTCCTTCGACCAGGAACGCCTCGCCGAAGCGGCGCGGGTCGCTGAACCAGAGCTCGCGTCCGCCCGCGAGGCGAAAGTGCGCCCGCAGGTGACGCTCGGAAACGGAGCGCTCCCCCTCGTAAAGGCGGTGTCCCTCGGAGGGGTCGAGCCTGCTCTCGCCCTCGACGAGAACCAAGTTGCCGGTCATCCGCAGGTGCATGACCAGGGTGCGATCGCCGTCCAGCCGCAGCAGCAGGTACTTGCCCCGTCGCCCGAGGCCCTCGATCGTCGCCCCGGAGACTGCCGCCTCGAGCTCGGCTGGCGGGACCGGCCTGCACCAGCGCGGGTCGAGCACCTCGAGCGCCTCGATCTCGACCCCCGTCAACTCCGGGTCGAGCTGCCTGCAGACGGTCTCCACCTCCGGCAGCTCGGGCATAGCCCGGTTCTATCAGCCGCTGGTGGCTCGGGGGTGCGCCTGGAAATAGACCTCCTTGAGGCGCTCTCCGGAGAGGTGGGTGTACATCTGGGTGGTCGAGATGTCGGCGTGGCCGAGCATCTCCTGGACGGCGCGCAGGTCGCAGCCGCCGGCGAGCAAGTGCGTGGCGAAGCTGTGCCGCAGCGTGTGCGGGCTCAGCTGCCCTCCCAAGCCGGCCTCACGCGCGTTGCGCTGGACGATCTTGTAGAGGCCCTGGCGGCTGAGCGGACCGCCACGAAAGTTGACGAAGAGCTTGACCTCGTGCCGTTCGCCCACCAGCTTGGGACGACCGCTCCGCAGGTACACGGAGATCGCCGCGATCGCCTTGCGCCCGAGCGGCACGAGGCGTTCCTTGCCGCCCTTGCCCCGCGCGCGCAAGAAGCCCTCGTGCAGGTCGATGTCGGGGACCTCCAGACCGATCGTCTCCGAGGCGCGCAACCCACATGCGTACATGACCTCGAGCAGGGCTCGATCGCGCAGCGTCGTCGGCTCGTCGCCACGCGGCGCCGCGAGCAGCTTCTGCACCTCGGCGTAGTTGAGAACTTGAGGCAGCTTCTTCGCCCGCCGCGGCGCGCTCAGCGCAGCCGTTGGGTCCTCACCGATCAGCTCGTCGCGACGCAGGTGCTTGTAGAAGGATCGCAGGCAAGCCGCCTTGCGATGGACGGTCGCAGAGGAGCATGCGGGCCGGCCCTCGCCGGTCGCCAAGCCGGCGAGGAACTCGCTCACGTCGGCCGGCCGCACCGCAAGCGCATCCAGTCCGTGCGTGCCCAAGAACTCCCCGTACTGGTGCAGGTCGGTGCGATAGGCGTCGAGGGTGTTGCGAGAGAGTCCACGCTCCAGCTCCAGGTAGGAGAGGAAGTCGAGGACGAGGCCCTCGAAGCGGGTCTCGGCGCGTGGTGCGGTGGCGACTGCCATTGGGCGGCTGGTTCTCGCCGCCCCGCCTCAACCCTTGTGTCGCAAGGCTGCGCCCGCGGCGAGCGGAGCGGCGAAGAAGAGCGGGTCCTCCTCGATCGTCCGCCCCATCGTCTGGGCTGGCAGCCCGCTCTGCGAGTAGCCGGCGAGGTCGGCGGGCACCTCGTGTAGCCGGTGTCGCCACGCCGCCGCCTCTGCCAGTACTGCCGTCGTCACCGGGTTGCCCGCCGGAATCGGAATCTCCACCGGGGCGAGCAACATCTTCAAGACCGTGAGCGTGTGGTGGCTCACGGGCCGGTGTCTCTCGCGCGGATCGGCACCCGAGAGGCGGGGTGAGATCAGCGTCGCAAGGCCAAGGGCGAGCGACGCGTGGGCCGTATCGAGTGCGACCATCCCTCCGTGGCCGAGGCGGCTGTCGGAGCCGATGATCCCGGGTCCGGGGCCGGCGATCGCCGCGTCCCAGCCGAGCTGCTCGATCGCCGCGTCGATCGCTCCAGCGACGGAGATCGCCTCGTGCTCGCCCCCGTACGCCGGGACGGCGGTCACGTGTCCGGCGAGGAACCCGCGCTCGCGCAGCTCGGCGACGTCGCGGCTCAGCGAGCCGGGCAGAGCCCCGCCACCGGTCTGCACGTAACCGACCTTCAGGTCGGGCTCGGCCTGCTTTGCCGCCCACACCGCCGGCGCCAGATGACCGTGCAGCGGCAGCACCAGCACCGCTGGCGCCGGTCGTAACGCATTTCCCATGCGATGCAACGGAAATGCGTTACGACCCGGTGGTTCGGCTTCGCTGTCCCGGAGTTCGACCGGGGCGACGGGGTGTTGGAGCGAGGTGTAGTTCAGCTTCATCACGTGCTCGTCGCCAGGAGGCTCGGCGGCGAGGCCACGGGTCAGGTTGACATGGACGACGTCGAAGCCACCCGAGCCGAGCTCGAGGTCGAGGGCGGCGACGTTGACGACCACCTCGTCGCCTTCGCGCATCTCTCCCAGCAGAGCCGTGTCGGCCCAAGCCGGACGCCGGACGCCGTCGATCTCGACGGTCAGCGGGTCCTCCTGGACGACGATCCCGCGACGCAGCTTCAGTCGGCCGCTCACGCCTTGCCGGTCGCTGCCTCGGCGACGATCCCCTCGCATACCTCGAGCATCGCATCGAGACTGCGAGCGCTCACCGCCTCGTCCGACGTGTGGTTTGCCTCGGTGCCGTTGGCCAGCAACACGCAGTCGAGGCCACCGAGCCTCAGTGCGTTGGCATCGCTGCCACCGCCGGTGGCTGTCCGTTCGGGCTCGAATCCGGCTCGTCTCAGGCCGGCCTCGGCCAGTGCCAGAGCACGCGAGGAAGTCGGCACCTTGTAGCCGCGGAAGAGCTCTTCGATCCGCACGTCGGCGTCACATCCCTGCTCGCTGGCACCCCATGCACAGGCATCGCTGAGCGCGCCCGCGATCTCGGCGGCTCGTGCCGCATCGAGGCTGCGTGCCTCGGCGACGATGTCGCAGTGGCCCGGGACGACGTTGCCCGAAGTCCCGCCCGAGATCATCCCCACGTTGGCCGTCGTCTCCGCGTCGAGCCGACCCAGCTCCATTCGGGAAATCGCCGCCGCCGCAGCGGCGATCGCGTTGTTGCCGTCCTCCGGCCGAATGCCGGCATGGGCCTCGACGCCGACGAAATCGGCGAGCACCCGCTGCTGCGTCGGCGAGGTGACGATCACCTCGCCGATCGCGCTCGCGTGGTCGAGGACGAAGCCGCACTCGGAACGCAGGGTCGAGGCGTCAAACGCCTTCGCCCCGCGCAGTCCCTGCTCCTCGGCGACGGTCAGCAGCAACTCGATGCCCACAGGAGGCGGATCGTCGGCATGGCGGGCGACCAGCTCCATGAAGACGGCGACGGCGGCCTTGTTGTCCGCCCCGAGGATCGTGTCGCCGGCGCTGCGAAAGACACCGTCCGTTTCGACGACCTCGATCTGGCCGTCGTGGGGGACCGTGTCGATGTGAGCGCAGAACATCACCCACTCGTCGATCGCCCCGGGTAGTCGCGCCAGGATGTTGCCGGCGCCGGCTTCCGCCGGGCCGGCGGCCTCGTCCTCGCTCACATCCAGACCGAGAGCCCGCAGCTCGGCGAGAATCGTGTCCGCGACCTCGCGCTCCTCCCCCGTCGGGCTGCGAATCTCGCAGAGCCGCAGGAACGTCTCACCAAGCCTCTCCACGACGGAGAAGGCTAATGGGCTACCGAGGAATCCTCATGACGCGGCAACTCTTCGCCTTCCGCCGGCCGCTTGCCCGCCTGGCGCGCCGCGGCGCCGACGAAGTCGCGGAAGAGCGGCTCGGGCCGGTTGGGGCGTGAGTTGAACTCGGGGTGGAACTGCGAAGCGACGAAGAACGGATGGTCCGGGAGCTCGACCATCTCGACCAGGCGCTCGTCGGGCGAGGTGCCGCCGCAGACGAGCCCCTCGTCTTCGAGCCGGCGGCGCAGCTGGTTGTTTACCTCGTAGCGGTGGCGGTGACGCTTGTAGATCACGGCCTCGCCGAAGATCTCCCGCGCTCGCGTACCGTCGTGCAACTTCACCGGGTCGGCGCCGAGCCGCATCGTGCCGCCCATCTCCGAGACCTCCTTCTGCTCGGGCAGCAGGTCGACCACCGGGAAGGGGGTCTCGGGGTCGAACTCGGCCGAGTTGGCACCCTCCATGCCCGCCACCGTGCGGGCGAACTCGACCACCGCGATCTGCATCCCGAGGCAGATGCCGAGATAGGGGATCGAGCGTTCGCGGGCGATCCGCGCCGCGGCGACCTTGCCCTCGATCCCGCGCTCGCCGAAGCCGCCGGGAATGAGGATGCCGTCGACGCCCTCGAGCCGCTCGGAGTCGAAGTTCTCGGAGTCGACGAGCTCAACTTCCACCTCCACGCCGTGATGGATGCCACCGTGCTCGAGCGCCTCGATCACCGACTTGTAGGCGTCGGCGAGCTGCACGTACTTGCCGACCAGGGCGATCCGCACCTTGCCCTCCGCCGCTTCGGCACGCCGCACCATCGCCTCCCATTCGGCGAGGTCGGGTGGCGGCCCCTCCATGCCGAAGTGGTCGAGGACCAGGTCGTCGACGCCCTCCGCCCGGAAGACGAGCGGCACCTTGTAGATGTTGTCGACGTCGTTGGCCGAGATCACCGCGTCGACCGGCAGGCTGGCGAAGAGTGCGATCTTCTCGCGGATCTCGCGGTCGAGTCGCCCCTCGGAGCGGCAGACGAGCGCGTGGGGCTGGATGCCGATCCGGCGCAGCTCGTTGACCGAGTGCTGGGTCGGCTTCGTCTTCAGCTCGCCCGCGTGGCCGACGTAGGGCACCAGCGTCAGGTGCACGAACATCGAGCCCCTCGGGCCGAGGTCCGTATACAGCTGGCGAATCGACTCGAGGAACGGCAGCGACTCGATGTCGCCGACGGTGCCGCCGATCTCCGTGATCACGAAGTCGACCGACTGCGACTCGGCAACGATCCGAATCCGGTTCTTGATCTCGTCGGTGATATGCGGGATCACCTGCACCGTGGCGCCGAGGTAGTCGCCGCGGCGCTCGCGGTTGATCACCGAGTTGTAGACGGCGCCGGCGGTCACGTTGGAGGCGCGCGAGGTGTTCTCGTCGGTGAAGCGCTCGTAGTGGCCGAGGTCGAGGTCGGTCTCGGCCCCGTCCTCGGTGACGAAGACCTCGCCGTGCTGGAAGGGGCTCATCGTCCCCGGGTCGACGTTGATGTAGGGGTCGAACTTCTGCAGCTGGACCCGGAAGCCGCGGGAGACGAGGAGGCGGCCGATCGAGGCCGCGGCGATCCCCTTGCCGAGAGCCGAGACAACGCCGCCGGTGACGAAGATGAAGCGGGTGTCTCCTTGGGAGGGGCGACTCATGCTCTGCCGAGCGAGTCTAGCCAGCGCAGTGGCGGAACCGACTCGATCGTCGCCGAGATCGAACGCAACTCTCCGTAAATGGTCACTCCGCCGACGACGGCAAGCGCGGCGAGGCGCGCGTCGGCGCCAAGTGTCGTCAGCAACCACACCCCCGCCACCGCGCCGAGCAGGTTCGAGCCGGTGTCGCCCAGCATTGCCCGCTCGCGCAGGGTGAACCAGACACCGACCAGGATCGGACCGGCGAAAATGCCGAGCAGCTCCAGCGGGGCCAGCGTCCAGGCCCCCAAGCAGAGGCCCACGCAGAGCAGCCCCAGGCCCTTCTCGGCACGCCCCGGGCGCAGGTCGAGCAGGTTGAAGAGGTTGGTGGCGAGGACCAGCAATGCCACATCGGCCAGGTAGCGCCACGATTCCAGGCCGCGCCCGGAGACCACGTAGGCCGCCAGCGCCAGTGCCCCAACCGCCTTCACGGCCCCGGTCGAGAGGCTGCCCGCGCGCAGCGCCCGCGCGTGCCCGCGCCAGCCACGCGGCGCTCCCCCCTCTCCCCCTCCAAGCGAATCGTCGAGGAAGCCGAGGAAGGCGACCCCGAGTAGGTAGGGCATCCATTGCCGCAGGCCCGGCGCCAGCAGGTCGAGATCGGCCCGGTCGTTGAGGAAGGCGAGCGGGGCGAGGGCCACCAGCGCTGCCGTCGCCAGCACCGCGCCGAGAGGAAAGGCGGCGTCCACGCCCCGGTAGTTGGCCCTGACCAGGCCCGCGTCGACGAGGCCACGAACCCCGGCCGGAACAACGAGCAGCCCGACCGCGACCGCGACCGGGAAGCCGACCCAGGTCACGCTCAGCTCGACCCCGCCGGGGGCAGCAGGTCGGGCAACAGCCGGTCGGCAGACCCCTTGACCCCGAAGCTGCCCTCGGCGCCGAGCAGGGCGAACACCGTCGCCACCCTGCCGGCCGCGGTGTCGACGTCGTCGACGCTGGAAAGGTCGTTGCCGTTGAAGAAGGAGACCGACGACGGTTCGGCCGTCGAGGTCTCGACCCCGACCGCCGCCGTACGGGTGCCGGTGATGCCGCTCATCAGGGCCGATTCCAGCCGGCTCGCGTTGCCGTGCTGGACCGGCCCCATGTCTTCGGGCACCTGGCGGACGACGATCACACCGTCGAGGGCGCCGAAGTTGCCACTCGCTCGCGAGAAGAGCTGCTTGCGCACGCGTTCGACCAGGGTTCCGCCCCGAACCAGTTGACGACCGACGCCCACCCCGAAAGCCGTGAGCGCATCGGGATTGCGGCGCAGGGCCGCAAAACGGGTCTTTGCCAGGTCATTCGCCAGCCCGCTCAGATCTATCGGCTCGCGAACGACGCCGACGCCGACGAGCCGCCCCCCGGTCGGCCCCAGCGTGTCCTCGATCGCCCCCACCGTCTCGCCGGGAAGGTCGCCGAGGGCGATCACCCCGATCCGCCGCCCGGCAAGCCGGTTGTGGACCAGGGTCGGGTAGACGCGACTGGCGAATTCGTCGGACTGCGCCAGCTTGCCGCTCAGTTCGTCGGCTCGCGAGCGCGCGTCCTGCAGGTTGCCGGTCAGGCTGTGCTCGAGGTTGCGGCGCGTACTGGTCAGCGCATCGCCGCCGAACTCGGCGCCGACCAAGATTCCAACGGCGAGCGCGAGGAAGACCGCGATCAGCGAGGTCGCGTGGTATCTGGCGCTGTAGCCCATCAGAGCCCGAGCCAGATCCTGATCTTCAGCCAGACGAGTTGGAAGACGTCGTTGAGCGCCGGCGAGGTGATCACCAGGATCGTCAGCAGGACCGCGAAGACGACGAGGAAGAGGAGTAGCGGCCCGACGGTGGGAGCGGGGTTGTAGAGCCGACTGACGCCCTTGGCGTCGACCAGCTTCTCGCCGATCCGCAACCTGGTCAGGAAGGTCGAGGACATGCCGCCGCGCTTGCGGTCGAGGAACTCGATCAGGTTGAAGTGGGCGCCGACGCTGACGATCAGCGCCGCGCCCTTCTCGTAGGCCATCAGCATCGCCACGTCCTCGCTGGTCCCGGCCGCGGCGAGCACGGTGTGGTGCAGTCCCATCTCGAGCAATCGCTCGCGGCCGGGGGCGCGACCATCCGGGTAGGCATGGACGATCAGCTCGGCACCGCAGCGCAGCGCCTCGTCACCGGCCGAGTCCATGTCGCCGATGATCACGTCCGGCTTCATCCCCGCCTCGAGCACGCCGTCGGCACCGCCGTCGACGGCGACGATCAGCGGGCGGACGTCGCGGACGTACGCACGCAGAGCTTTCAGGTCGCGCCGGTGGCGCTCGCCGCGGACGACGATCAGCACGTGCCGGTCGCGGAAGGAGGCGCGGGTGGAAGGGAACTCGACGCTGCCGGTGAGCAGCTCGGTCTCGCCCCGTACGTGCGCGACGGTATTCTCGGCGAATTCGGCCAGCGCCCGGTTGACCCGCGCGAGCTGCTCCTCCTGTCGCCGTTCGAGCTCCTCGACCTCGAGTACATGGCCGCGCACGACGACCTCGCCGCCGACCAGGATCGAGTCGCCGGCGACGGTGACCCGATCCCCGTCGCGCAACAGCTCGAAGGGGTCGCTTTCCTCAACGTCGATGAGCTTCACGCCCGCCCGCGTGAGGACGAGAGGCCCGGCATTCGGATAGAGACCGTTCGAAGAGGCGGAGGCATTGACCACGGCGCGCACTCCGGTGGCGATCAGCTCCTCGGCCGCGATGCGGTCGATGTTGACGTGGTCGATCACCGCGATCTCGCCCGGCAGCAAGCGCTTGACGAGGTGCTTGGTCCGCCTGCCGAGCCGGACCCGTCCCTCGATCGCCTCGACCGGGGCGGCGCCGTTGCGGCGGGAGAAGAGGGCGGGAAGGCGACGACTGGCGGTTGCCACCCGCAGGAGGTTAGCCGCCCTCTCGCGCGGCGCAAAGCCGGATCAGGCGGCGGCGAGCAGCTCTCGTGCGTGGCGGGTCGCGGCCTCGTCCGATCGTTCTCCGCCGAGCATCCGTCGGATCTCCTCGACCACCGCCTCGCCGTCGAGCCTGCGCACCGTCGCGGTGGCACGCTCGCCGTCGACGTCCTTCTCCAGCGTGAAGTGCGCATCGGCCAGTGAGGCGACCTGCGGCAGGTGCGTGATGCAGAGGACCTGGTGATCCGTGCCGAGGGCGCGCAGGCGCTCGCCGACGGCCCTCGCCGTCGTGCCGCCCACGCCCGCGTCGATCTCGTCGAAGACCAGCGTCGCGGCGCCAGCCGCGCCGCCGAGCCGCGACAGGGCCAACATCGTGCGCGAAAGCTCGCCGCCGGAGGCGGCATCGCGCAGCGGCGCCGGAGCGAGCCCGGGATTGGGCGCCAGGAGCAGCTCGATCGTCTCGGCACCGGCCGGGCCGAAGCCCTCCAGATGCGGCTCGAAGGCAACCTCCAGCTGCGCCCCGGGCATCGCCAGCTTCTCGAGCTCCTCGGCGACCGCTCGTTTGAGTGGGACGGCCGCCTCGTGCCGGGCCGCGGTGAGTTTCTCGCCGAGGACTGCGCGTTGCTCTTCCGTCCGCCCGAGCGCCGCTTCGACCTCGGCGCCCTGCTTCTCCGTCCCTTCCAAGCGCGCAATCTCGGCGCGGCAGTGCTCCGCGTGGGCCAGGACCGACTCGACGCTGCCGCCGTGCTTGCGCTCGAGCCGATCGATCTCGTCGAGCCTCTCTTCGACCGCCGCGAGCCGGCCGGGGTCGGCCTCGAGGCCTTCGGCGTAGGAACGCAGCTCGGCAGACACCTCCCCCAGCTCGATCGCCAGCGCGGCCAGGCGCTCACCCAGGACGTCGACCTCGGCGTCGACGCCGGTGACGCTCTGCAACAGGTCGCCGGCCTGGGCCAGCCCCTCCGACGCGCCGCCGCCGTCCTCCTCCGCCCCTGCCGCCGCGGCGAAGGCGCCGGCGACGGCCTCGCGCAGGGCCTCCGCGTGCCGTAGCCGCTCACGCTCGGCCCCAAGATCGGCTTTCTCACCTGCGTCGGGGGCAACGGACTCGATCTCGGAGAGCTCGTATCGATGGAGATCGAGGTCGCGCTCGTGCGAGCCGTCGCGCTCACGCAGCTGCGCCAGCTCGATGGCAAGCGCCTGGCACTCACGGTGGGCAACCCGGTACTCCTCGCGCAGGGCGAGGTGCTCAGGCCCTGCGAATCCGTCCAGCACCTCCATCTGCGCCGATGCGATCGTCAGCTTGCGGTGCTCGTGCTGACCGAAGAAGGAGATGAGACGGCCGCCGAGCGTTTTCAGGTCCGCCGCGGAGGCGGCGCGTCCAGCGACAAAGGCGCTCGTCCGCCCTCCCGCCGACACCCGCCGCCCGAGGACGATCTCCTCGGCGCCATCCGGCAGCCGCTCGATCAGCTCCGCCAGCTCGGGCTCCTCCAACAAGCCCCACGGCAGGTCGAACACGCCCTCGACCCAAGCCTCCTCGGCACCGGGCCGCACGATTTGGGGCCGCGCCTTGCCCCCCATCAGCAAGTCCAGCGAGTGAGCCAGGACGGTCTTCCCCGCCCCGGTCTCGCCGGTGATCGCGTTCAGCCCCTTGCCAAGGCGCAATTCCGCTTTCTCTATAAGGAGAAGATTTTCGATGCGCAGCTCACGCAGCACGCGTTCTGTCTAGCAGGTAATGCGGCGGGTCCTACGCGGGAACGGGTTCGGCGGCGTCGGCCGAAGGGGCCTGCACGAAATCGCGAGAGCGGACGAGGAGGAAGCCCGCGGCCGCAACGACGAAGGAGAGGATCGCGCCGATCAGGAGGATCTCGTTGAAGCCGCTGACGAAGGCGACCTTGGCGGCCTCGGCCACTTCCGCCCGCTGGCCGGGCGGGACGACCTTGGCGGCGGCGACAGAGCCGCCCGAGGAGACGATTTCGGCGAGGCCGTGGGGCGCGTTCGGGAGCACTTCGGAGAGCTTCGTGCTGACTTGGGCTTGGAAGACGGCACCGAGCGAGGCGATGCCGGTTGCGATGCCGATCTGGCGGAAGCTGGTGTTGATCCCCGACCCCATTCCGGCCTTCTCGACGGGGACCACCGCGATCGCCGCCTGCCCGATGCCGGGATTGGCGGTGCCGATGCCGATGCCGGCGATCAGGAAGCCGGCGAGCAGATCGCCGACGGGCGAATCGGCACTCAGCCCGTGCATCAGCAACAGCCCGAGGCCAACCAGGGTCAACCCGAGCCCGAGCAGGACGCGAATCGGGATGCGATGCGAGAGCGAGCCCGCGATCGGCGAGGCGACGAAGGAGAGGAAGGTGAGCGGCAGGAAGTGCAGGCCCGTCTCCAGCGGCGAGAACCCTTGCACTCCCTGCAGGTAGATCGTCAGGTAGAGGAACATCGCGAACATCCCCGCCGAGAGGCCGAAGGCGACCGCGGAGACGCCGTTGAAGGCCGGCTTGCGGAACAGCGTCAGGTCCAGCATCGGGTGGCTGCTGCGCACCTCGATCGCGACGAAGGCCGCCAGCATGGCGACGGCGCCGCCGAGCGAGGCGACGATCGTCGCGCTCCCCCAGCCCTCGGGGTTGCCGCGGATCAGGCCGAAGATGAGCAGGAAGAGGCCGAGCGAAAAGGTGACGAGGCCGGGGAGGTCGATCCTCTGCGGGTCCTGGGCGGTGACATTGGCGAGCCGGATCTCGGTCAGCGCGATCGCCAGTACCCCGATCGGCACGTTGACGAAGAAGATCCATTCCCAGCCGAGGTGCTCGGTGATCAGGCCGCCGACGAGCGGGCCGATCGCAACGGCGCCGCCAACCGTCGCTCCCCAGACGCCGAAGGCGGTGGCCCGGTCCTTGCCGTGGAACTCCTGGCCGATCAGCGCCAGCGAGGTGGCGAACATCGCCGCGCCGCCGACCCCCTGCAGCCCGCGCGCCAGGTTGAGCAGCGTCGGATCGCCGGCGATCCCGCAGAGGAACGAGGCGAAGGTGAAGATGCCGAAGCCGAGCGAGAAAACCCGCCGCCGCCCAAGCCTGTCGCCGAGCGACCCCGCCGTGAGCAGGAACGCGGCCAGGGTCAGCGAGTAGGCGTCGACGACCCACTGCAAACTGGAAAGGCTCGCGTCGAGGTCGCGCTGGATGTCGGGCAGGGCGACGTTGACGACCGTGATGTCCAGCAGCAGCATGAACGTCGCGATCGAGATCAGGACGAGGGTCCACCACTTGCGCTCCATGGCCAAAACCTAGCCAACGGCATTCATGGGCCGGCCTAAACTGCTAGGTGCCCGAACTTCTCCCTGATTCGGTGGTAGAAGCTCGTGCCGGAGAGCTGGGCGAGGGTGCCGACGGCGTCGACGAAGCGGACGTCGAGCGTGGCCCCGGGAGCCAGCGTCGCAGCCTGGGCCCCGTCGACCGAGACGTCGACCGGCTCTCTCCCGGCAGCGTTGCCGACGCTGAGCACGTCGCTCGGAGCGACGACCAGCGCCCGCGCCGTCAGCGAGTGCGGCGAGATGTAGCTGACGACGTAGCCCTTGACCCCCCAGGCGAGGATCGGCCCCTGGTTGGCGAGGTTGTAGCCGGTCGACCCGACCGGGGTCGCGGCGACGAGGCCGTCGCAGCGCACGTTGCCCACCTCCTCGCCGGCGATCCGGTAGGTCAGCTCGGCGACCCGGTCGTGCGGCCGGCGACTGAAGCTGACGTCGTTGAACGCAAACTCCCGGGTCCCGTCTACCTCGATCGAGAGCGCCGGCAGGGCAACCGTCTCGGTCTCGCCGGCGAAGGCATTGCGGATGCCGCGCTCGGCGTCCTCGCGCTCGACCGCCGCGAGGAATCCGACGGTGCCGAAGTTGACGCCGAAGACGGGGGCGGTCGTCTGCGCAAAGCGGCGCAGCGCATAGAGGATCGACCCGTCGCCGCCGAGGACGAGACAGAGGTCCGGATCGGCCGGCAGGTCCTCGACCTGCTCCACCCTCGAAGCCTCACCGCCGTGCTTGGCCAGCTCCTCGGGAGTGGCGACCAAGCGCCAGCCAACTTCTTCGGCGATCGCCTGGACCGTGCCGACGGCCTCCGTTGTCGCCGGCGGGTGCGAGTGGGTGATGAGGACGGCTGTCTTACTCATCCGGATCGACCTCCGTGACCGCGGCCTCGAGATCGTCCAGCCCGTCGCCCGCCGTCGCACACCAGACGAAGGTCTCACGGTTGCCCTTGGGGCCGGGCAGGCCCGAGGAAGCGAAGCCGCGCACCGCGAGACCCAGTCCCTGGGCGCAACCGGCCACCGCGAGGATCGCCTCGCGACGGTCCGCGGCGTATCGCACCACGCCCTTGCCGACGCGCTCGCGCCCCAGCTCGAACTGCGGCTTGACCATCGCCAGGACCTCGCCGTCGTCAGCCAGGCACTCGACGATCGCCGGCAGGACCTTCGTCAGCGAGATGAACGAGACGTCGATTACGGCCAGCTGTGGCTCGAAGGGAAGGTCGCCCGGCGCCAGCTCGCGCGCGTTGAGCCGCTCGACCGCCGTGACCCGCGGGTCCTCGCGCAACCCCGCCTCCAGCTGCCCGTAGGCGACGTCGACCGCGGCGACCCGTGCCGCACCGCGCTGCAGCAGGCAGTCGCTGAAGCCGCCGGTCGAGGCGCCGACGTCGAGGCAGTCGAGCCCGGCCACGTCGATCGCGAGCGCCGTGAGTGCGTTCTCCAGCTTGGTGCCGCCGCGCGAGACGTAGCGCGGTCCCGCGTCGACGATCAGCTCAGCGCCGGGCTCGACCAACTGGCTCGGCCGCAGCGCGATCGGGCCGTCCTGGCCGATGCGGACCTCGCCCGCGCGTACCGCGGAGGCAGCGGCCGTACGCGAGGGGAACGCCCCCCGCTCGGCGAGCACCGCGTCGATCCGTGCCTTCGTCATCGCCGGGAACGGTAGCGCCATGTGGGCGGTTATCCGCAAAATGCGGCCCTCTACCGATTTTTAACCTGCCTTTCGATTGGCCTGATTGCATAAAGCGTGATACGGGTAGCAGCCTATGAGGCGTCCGACTCAGAGCAACGTCCAGCCATATGTGAGCGTACTCACATAAAAAGCGCACGTATGTTCGTATGATGTCTCAAGGAAGCAGAGAGGACGACCGATAAGGAGATCGAACAAGACTTCATGGCTGGGTTCCGCGCCGCCCATATGGCGCTCATCGCCTCCCACGATCGAGCGTTCGCGACGCATCAACGGGCCCACCTACCTCCCACGGATCCACATATATAGAGATACATATCTCTCCTCCCTGTAGTAACCCCAGAAATCGCCTCGGCTCCCCGCCGGGGCGTTTTCTGTTATGCGGCCTACAGGGCCAAATGCGGGGCTCCTGACACGCAGGCGGCATCCGGCTCATCTCTGTTTCCCATCTGCAGGGGCTCCTTGCCCGGCTTCCCCTTCGGTCTCTCCGACCAGGCTCTCGGGCCACTGGAGCGCCCCGAGCAGCTCCCCCACTTCTCGCTCGCGGACCAGCGGATGACGCAATGGCTGCTCGGGCTTGACCTTGTAGTGATTTCGGCGACCACGTCGCTCGCGCAGCACATACCCATCCTCGACCAGCTCGGAGAGAACCTTGTGGGCGCTGCGCTCGGTGATGCCGACCGCGGCAGCGATGTCCCGCAGGCGGATTCCGGAATCCCTCGAGACGCAGAGCAAGACGTGGGCATGGTTCGTGAGGAAATCCCATCGGGGCGCCGTCTCGGCCGGTGCCGCCATCGCTTGATCTGTATTTCCAGAAAAATTATTCATGAATCTATGATACAGTCTTATCTGCCAACCCCGCCCCTGGCGCACAGGAATCGACCCGATTCCCTCAGCGACAGGGGGCTCCGCCGAAATGGACTCTGTGGTGGAGGCTCGGTCGTCGAGTCAGTTGAGGGCCCACTGGAGGCCACTCATGGTCAAGATCGCAGGCGATTCCCACGACCGCTCGGGCCAGCCCGTAGCGGAAAGATTGCCCCCGATTCCCGCTGCATCGCCGATACCGCCAGCGTCCGCGCTCCCAGCAGCGTCGCCGATTCCGTCTTCTACGCCCCACGCCGGGAGGTCCGCTAGAGCGGAGGCATCCAATGACCAGCTTCAGGAAGCTGAGCTTTGAGGTGCTGGGGCGTCGGCACCGCAGATGAGACGTGAGCATGCGCACGCTCGGGAGATCCTTTGCGGTCGGTGCTACCCTCGATGGACGGTCAACAGGTGAAGGCCCGCTTTTGGGTCAGCTCGTTTGACCGAAGGAAGGATCACATCACTCCACGCGTTCCCGGGCGCCGGCGCTCTGCGCATCTGGAAGCCGATCAGTCTGCTTCCGATCGAGACCAGACTACCTCCGACACCGACCAGACTGCCTCCGACACCGACCAGACCATGGCCGACCGCGACCAGGCGGCCTCAGAGGCCGACCAGCGCGTCTCCGACCGAGATCAGAATCTCGCCGACCGCGAGCTGGAGGCTTCGCCCGCCGATTCGGCCTTGCTGCATGCTCATGAGCACGCCAAGGCCAGCCGGGGTGAGGGGACGATGGCGCGAATGGCAACCACCGCGGTCCGCGTCCAGGTCGCTGCCGAGCGCCACGATCAGGCATGGCGCCGCGACGAGATGGCTCGCCACCGCGACGAGGTGGCGGCAAACCGCGACCGCGAAGCAGAGGAGATAGATGAATCTGCCGAGAAGATGGCGGGTGAGCTCGGCGCGGACAGCGCCGCCGCCAAGGTGGCCGCCGTCGCGAGGGCTTCGGCCGCCGCCGCCAGGGCACGCGCCGCCGAGGACCGCGAACGCGCTGCCCGTGACCGCGAGGACGCCGCCCACGACCGGGAGCTGTTGATGGCTGAGATCGAGCGCTCCCATATGGATGAGCCCAGCGGCGCCTATGGGCGACAGATGGGGGAAGTGCTCCTGCGCCACGAGATCGAGCGCGCTCAGAGCACGGGCGCGCCCCTGGTAATCGGCATCGTCACGATCGAGGAGACCGCGCGAGCCACGGAAGGCGACGGCGACCCCGCGCGCGATGCTCTGGCCCGCGATCTCTTCTTCGCCCTCCAGGCGAGGATCCGTCCCTACGACCCGATCGTTCGCTGGGACGAGAACGAATTGGCCTGCGCCGTCAGCGCGGTCACCGAGGAGGAAGCAAGCCGCTCGCTTGGGGATGTGTGCTCCGGCGTCGCCGAGCGTCACGTCGGTGCTCTGGCGCGTATCGGTGTGACGGCGCTCCAGGAGGACGACACCCTCGACAGCTTGATCGAGCGCGCCAGAAGCTCTGGCTAGTGGGCTGTGACGTTTTCTGTTGGGCGGGTGCGCGATAGTTCCCGCGTGACGCGAAGGCGAGGGTTGATCGTGAGCGGGGTGGCGACGCTGGCGCTGCTGCTAGCGATGTCGCCAGCCGACAACCGGATGAAGGACACGGGCGGGCCGGGGATAGTTCCCTTCGAGCTGAGTGGCGGGCCGCAGCGGGCCGACGAGATCCTCGTCGAATGGGGCGAGGACGGTCAGGATGCGGCGCGGGAGTCGCTCTGGATCGACTTCGGCTTCCTGCTGGCCTACGGCACCTTCCTGACGCTCGCCCTGCGCTCTGTCCATGACATGGCCGCGACACGGCACTGGCGCCGACTCCATGCGCTCGGCGCCGCCGCGATCTGGTTCGGCGCGATCTGCGCGGGCTTCGATGCGCTCGAGAACGTCTGCCTGCTGTTGACGCTCAGCGGAGCCGGAGCGGCGCTTCCGCTACTGGCGACGATCTTCGCGACGTGCAAGTTCGCCTTCCTGGTGATGGCGATCGCCTACCTCGTCGCCGGCCTGGCGATGCGGGCTGTTGGCCGCCAGGCGATCAGAGATATTTAAGCGGTGCGTTAACCGCGATCCGGTGCTTTCGGCACCGAACGCGGCTGACGTTGCAGATTTCCGACGCTCTCCCTAGATACGTCGGTCCACAGCGATAGAGATGTCTCTCCTCCCTCTAGTAACCCCAGGAGAGACGCCGGAAGGCTAGCCGATTGCGCGATTTGGTGCAAGCCTGGGCGAGTACGCCCGCGTTCAGCTCAGCGCCGGTTCGCCAGAGCGAAGGGTGGCCAGAACGCGATCGGCAACGGCGGCGCCCGTCAGGCCGGCCTCCTCGCGCAGCAGCGCGGGCTTGCCGTGGGTGACGTAGCGGTCCGGCAGGCCGACGCGCAGCAGCCGCGCCCGCTCGCCGGGCCGGTCGGAGAACGAGTCCTCGAGGTGCTCGAGCACCGCGGAGCCGAAGCCTCCGGGCAGCACGTTCTCCTCGATCGTCACCAGCAGCTCGTGGTCGCGCGCCAGTCTCTCGGCCAGCTCGGAGTCCAGCGGCTTGGCGAAGCGCGCATCGGCGACCGTCACCCGGAGGCCGTGCTCGGCGAGCAGCCGGACCGCGTCGAGCGCAACCGTCACACCGTAGCCGTAGCCGAGCAGAGCGACCCGCTCGCCTTCCCGCAGCAGCTCGCCGGCGCCGATCGGGATCTCCTGCGCTTCGTCGGGAAGCTCGACGCCCTCGGCCGCCCCGCGCGGGTAGCGCAGCGCCGCCGGCCCGTCGTGGGCGATCGCCGTGCGCAGCATGTGCACGAGCATCGCCTCGTCGCGGGGCGCCATCAGCACGACGTTGGGGATCGGGCGGAAGTAGGAAACGTCGAAGGCACCGTGGTGCGTTGGGCCGTCGTCGCCGACCAGCCCGGCCCTGTCCATCGCGAAGACGACGTCGAGGTCCTGCAGGCAGACGTCGTGGATGATCTGGTCGTAGGCGCGCTGCAGGAAGGTCGAGTAGATCGCGCAGACCGGCTTCGCCCCCTGGATCGCCAGCCCCGAGGCGAGCAGAACCGCGTTCTGCTCGGCGATGCCGACGTCGTAGTACTGCTCCGGCGCCTCGTCGGCCAGCTTCTGCAGGCCGGTCCCCCCCGCCATCGCTGCGGTGATCCCGACCACGCGACTGTCGCGCCGTGCCTCGGCAACCATCGCATCGGCAAAGACCTGCGTGTACTGGGGCGGCGAGCCGGCGGCCGGCGGCTTCTCCAGTCGCTCCGGCGCAATCGCCTCAGGCGCGTCCGATTCCTGCACCCCCACCACCCGCCGATGGGCCGAAAAGTCAACCCCGACTCCCTTTTTAGGCCCGTCGGCGGGCTTTTCGGCCGGGGCGCCGTTGACGATCGAGTTCGGCTTCGCGGCGTGCCACTTCTCCATCCCCTCCAGGCCGCCCTCCTCGGCCGGGGCAAAGCCCTTGCCCTTGACCGTGTGGATGTGGACGACGACGGGACGGTCGGCGGCGAAGGCCTCGCGCAGCGCCTCGCGCAGCGCGTGCACGTCGTGGCCGTCGATCACGCCCATGTAGGCGAGGTCGAGCTCCTCGAAGAAGAGGCCGGGCGCCCAGTAGGCCTTGATCGCCGACTTGATCTCGGGGCCGAGGCGCTCGATCCGCTTGCCGAGCCCGAGCGGCAGCTTCGTCAGCCTGTCCTCGACGCCCTCGCGCGCGTGGTAGAGGCGCGGGTTGAGCCGCACCCGGTTGAAGTAGCGGGAGAGCGCCCCCACGTTCGGCGAGATCGACATGCCGTTGTCGTTGAGGACGATCACGATCGGGGTCTGCAGACCGCCGGCCGCCTGCATCGCCTCGTAAGCGACACCGCCGGTGAGGGCGCCGTCGCCGATCACAGCGGCGACCTTGCCGTCCTCGCCGATCCCCTTGCGCATCGCCTCCTTCAGCCCGACCGCGTAGCCGATCGAGGTCGAGGCGTGACCGGCGCCCATGATGTCGTGCTCGGACTCGAAGATCGAGCAGAAGGGCGCCAGGCCACCGTACTGGCGGATCGTCGGCAGGCCTTCACGGCGCCCGGTGAGGACCTTGTGCGGGTAGGCCTGGTGGCCGACGTCCCAGAGGATCTTGTCGCGGGGCGAGTCGAGCAGGCTGTGCAGCGACACCGCCAGCTCGCAGGTGCCGAGGTTGGCGCCGAAGTGGCCGCCGATCTCGCCGATCGTGTCGATGATGTAGGTGCGCATCTCCTGCGCGACCTGCTGCAGCTGCTCGTCGTCGAGCCCGTGAAGATCGGCCGGCCCCGCGATGCCCTCGAGCAGCGAGTTGCTCTCGTGCCGTTCCTCTGAGTCGTTGTCGCTAGTCGTCATGCGTCTCTGGTGAAGATGTAATCGGCCACGCTGCGCAGGTCTCCAGTCTCGCCGGCCGCATCGGCCAGCGCCTCGGTCGCCTTGGCGTGGGACTCGGCGGCGAGCTCACGGGCTCGATCGAGACCGAAGAGGCTGACGTAGGTGAGTTTGCCATGTCGTTCGTCCGTTCCGCGGGGCTTGCCGAGCTTCTCGGCGCTCCCGGTCACGTCCAGGATGTCGTCGACGATCTGGAAAAGGACGCCCAGCTCGGCGGCGAAGCGGCGAAAGGGAATTCTCTCAGGTTCGGCGAGCCCCTCGAGGATCGGCACCACCGCCACGCTGGCGGCGATCAGGCGACCCGTCTTCAGCGCGTGCATGGTGCGCAGCAGCTCGCCGTCGCGCTCGACGACGGTCATGTCGACGTACTGGCCGCCGACCATGCCGTCGACTCCCGTCGCGCCGCTCAACTCGCCCAGGGCCGCCAGGACGCGACCCGGGTCGCCCGGCTGCCCGCAGAAGAGCCGCACCGCCTCGGCGAAGAGGGCGTCGCCGGAAAGGATCGCCACGTCTTCCCCGTACTTCAGGTGCGAGGTCGGCTGTCCGCGGCGCAGGTCGTCGTCGTCCATCGCCGGCAGGTCATCGTGGATCAGCGAGTAGGTGTGGATCAGCTCGATCGCGCAGGCGACGGGCAGGAAGCGCTCCGGGTCGGCCCCGAGCCCGCGGGCCGTGGCCAGGGTGAGAACCGGACGCACGCGCTTGCCCCCGGCGAGCAGCGAGTAGCGCATCGCCTCGGCCAGTCCGCCCGCTGCTGCCGGGGCCGGAAACTCGAGCCGCTGGAGCGCGCCGTCGACGAGCGATCGCAGATCTTCCGGATAACTCACCGCTTCCGGTGCGCCTTTTATGGTCATGGGCCGTATAAAGCGCACCGGAACGGCGAGGTCATGCCGAGGCCTCGCCCTCGCGGATGCGACGGTTGGCCTCCTCGACGGCCTCGACGGAGAGCTCAGCCGCCTCGTGCGCCAGCTCGGCGGCCCGCGCGTCGTCGACTCCCTCGCCTTCCAGCTCGCGAGCGATCGCGGCCAGGCGATCGGAGATCTCACGCAGACGGTTGCTCACCCAACCTCCTCCCGCTCGCGGACGATCGCGCCCAATACCCCATTGACGAAGCCCGGCGCGTCCGCGCCGCAGTACTCCTTGGCCAGCTCGACGGCCTCGTCGATCGCGACCTCGACCGGAACGTCGTCGCGATTTTCGATCTCGTAGAGGGCGACGCGCATCGCGTTGCGCTCGAGCGGGGCGATGCGGTCGATCGCCCAGCCCTCGGCGTGTTGGGCGATCGCTTCGTCCAGCGCCGCCTTGCGGGCCTCCACTCCCTCCGCCAATTCCTTCGTGAAGGGCCGCGACCCGACGACCAGCTCGGCCAGGGGGCGGCCGGTGACGTCGCGCTGGTAGCAGGCGAAGACCGCGTCGCGGCGCTGATCGGACCTACGCATCGCCTTCCATTCTCGCGCTTTCGCCGGTCGGTCTGGACCTAGGCCCGCGAGACGTACTCGCCGCTGCGGGTGTCGACGCGAACGGTCTCCCCCTCCTCGATGAAGAGGGGTACCTGGACCGTCACGCCCGACTCGAGCGTCGCCTGCTTGTTGCCGCCGCCTGAGGCCGTATCGCCCTTCACGCCCGGCTCGGTCTGCGTCACCTTCATGTCGATCGCGCTCGGCACCTGCACGTCGCTGGGCCGTTCGTCGACGAAGAGCACGTCGACCTCGGCGTTGGGCACGAGCCAGCGCATCGTCTCACCGGCGACCTCGCGCGGAATCTCGATCTGCTCGTAGTCGCGCGTATCCATGAAGACCGCCGCCTCGCCCGAGTCGTAGAGGTACTGCATCTTGCGCGACTCGGTGTGCACGGGGCGGAACTTCTCCCCGGCGCGGAAGGTCTTGTCCTGGACCGTGCCGTCCTCGATCTTGCGCAGTTTGGTGCGCACGAAGGCGCCGCCCTTGCCCGGCTTGACGTGCTGGAACTCGAGGATCTTGAAGACCGTCCCGTCGATCTCGATGTGCGAGCTGTTCTTGAACTGGTTGGTGCTGATCACGGCGGGAATCCTAGACAGCGAAACCGGCGGACGTGCCGTGAGTTATATGCCCATATGGGTGCTCAACTGACGGCACGTCTAAGCTAGCGGGGCCAGGGGGATGAAGGGGACGCTTCCAATCGCACTGTTGGTCGCCGCCGCGACGCTGCTCGGCGCCGCTGGCGCCAGGGCCGAAGAGCCCGCGCCGTCGCCGCGCGAGGAATACGTCTCTCGGGTCGAGCCGATCTGCCAGGCGAACACGGAAGTCGACAAGCGGATTCTCAAAAACGTGCAGCAGAACGTTCGCCAAGGCAAGCTCAAACGGGCGGGCAGGCAGTTCATCCACGTCTCCGCCGCCTTCGGCTCCGCGATCGGCGAAATGATGGCCGTCCCGCGCCCGCCCGAAGACGAAGCGCGGCTGCTCAAGTGGTTCAAATTCCTGCGCATCGTGCAGACCGACCTGCGCAAAGTCGGCAAGGCGTTCAAGGCGGAAGAAAGGGTCAGGGCGACCCACGAAGGGATTCGCGTCGAACGCGCCAGCAACGCCGCCAACAACGTCGGCTTCGTCTTCGAATTCCACTACTGCCGGCTGACCCGCTCGCGCTTCAGCTGAGCGCGCGGGCTCAGGGGGCTTCGTCGGCAGTGCGGGTGGTCAGGTCCTGTGCCGCCCCGCCGCCGAGCACGCGGCGCACGAGGCGCGGCGAGAGGACGCGGGCAACTGCGGCCAGGCCATAGGGCCGTGGCACGTAGCGCTCGGCCTTGCCACCGGGCCCGGTCTCGAAGATCGCCTCGGCGACGACCTCGGGTTTGGAGACGGCCCAGCGGGTCAACGCCCGTTCGCGCAGCTCGGTCGCCGGAAAGCCCTCGGTGGAAATGAAGCCCGGCAGCACCATGCCGACGTGGACGCCCTGCGGGCGCTCCTCCGTGTGGAGGGCGTCGGTCCAGCCGATCAGGGCGAACTTGCTCGCCGAGTAGGCGCCGGAGCGGGCGCGGGCGACGCGCCCCGCGGTGCTGGCGGCGTTGACGATCGCGCTCGGCGCCGAGGAGCGCAGCAGCGGCAGCAGCTCCTCGGTCAGGCGGACGACCGCGTCGAAGTTGAGCTCCATGTGGCGGCGCACGTTGGCGTAGCCGCTCTCGGCGAACGAGCCGCGCCAGGCGGCTCCCGCGTTGTTGACGAGCAGCGTCAGGCGCCCGCCCCCCTCGGCGATGTGCTCGCGCACCCGCGCGGGGGCGTCGGCCTCGGTCAGGTCGAGCGCCAGCCAGCTGGCCTCGCAGGGGAGCGACTCGGCCAGGACGCGGAGGCGGTCCTCGCGGCGGGCGACGAGGATCAGCTCGGCGCCGGGCTCGCGCGCCAGCCGCCGCGCGGTCGCCTCGCCGATGCCGCTCGAGGCACCGCTGATCACGGCGGTCATCCCGATGGAGTCCACGAGGGCAACGCTATTCGATGCCGCTGCGACCGGAGACGCGATTCGACATACTGCCCCGCACTCGTGGCCGAGACTCCCCGACTACTCGACCGGCTCCTCCGCGTCCCGGCCCCCTCCGGATACGAGACGCCGGCCGCCGAGCTGTGGCGAGAAGAGGCCTCCTTCGCCAGCTTGGAGACCGACGGGATCGGCTCCTCGATCGCCCGCATCGGCGATGCCTCCCCCCTGCTCGCCGTCGTCGGCCACATCGACGAGATCGGCCTCGTCGTCCGCCACATCGACGAGAAGGGCTTCCTCTGGTTCGCCCCGATCGGTGGCTGGGACCCGCAGATCCTCGTCGGCCAGCGGGTCGAGGTCCAGGGCAAGGACGGTCCCGTGCCCGGCGTCGTCGGCCGCAAGCCGCTGCATCTTCTCGACGCCGACGCGCGCAAGAAGGTCGTCGAGCTGAAAGGGATGCACATCGACATCGGCGCTGCCGATCGCGACGACGCGGCGGCCTCAGTCCGAGTCGGTGATCCCGTCGTCATCGCGGCCGAGCCGCAGCTTCTCATCGGCGAGCGCGCGGTCTCGCGCTCGATGGACAACCGGCTCGGCGCCTACGTCGCGCTCGAGGCGCTGCGCCGCTGCCACGAGCGCGGTTCGCTCGACGCCAGCTTCGCCGCGGTCGCCGCCGTCCAGGAGGAGATCGGCCTCTTCGGCGCCCGCACCTCCTCCTTCGCGATCGAGCCCGACCTCGCGGTCGTCGTCGACGTCACCCACGCCACCGACGCGCCCGGAGTCGACGAGAAGGAGCTGGGGACGCACGAGCTCGGCTCTGGCCCCGTGATCTTCCGCGGCGCCACCCTCTCTCCCCACGTCTTCGAGCTGCTCGTAGAGACGGCCGCGGAGGCCGGGGTCGAACACACCCTGGGCGCCACCGGCAACTCGACCGGCACCGACGCCGACGCCGTCCAGTTCGCCCGCTCGGGCATCCCGACCGGCCTCGTCGCGATTCCCCTTCGCTACATGCACTCGCCGGTCGAGATGGTCGACCTCGCCGACGTCGAGGCCGCTGTCGAATTGATCGCCGCCTTCGCCGCACGGCTCGACGGCAACATCAACCTCAGTCGCTAGCCGGTCGTAACGCATTTCCCGTGCATCGCATAGGAAATGCGTTACGACCCAACGACGACCGCGTCGCGTCCCCCTGCCTTCGCCTCGTACAGGGCGGCGTCGGCACGCGCCACGAGGTCGTCGGTGTCGACGGCATCCGGCCGCGAGACGGCGACTCCGACGCTGACCGTCACCGCCACGCCGACGGGACGGCGGCGGCGCACCGCCTGCCGCAGACGCTCAGCGATCTCCATGGCGGCCCCTTCGTCGGCTCCGGGGAGGATCACCAAGACCTCCTCGCCGCCGACGCGATAGATCGAGTCGCCGGCGCGGAGCGTCGCCCGCATCGTGTAGGCGACGTCCTGCAGGACGGCGTCCCCGGCGGCGTGCCCGAGCATGTCGTTCACCCGCTTGAAATGGTCGAGGTCGCAGAGCAACAGCGCGTGCGAGAGCCCCTCTTCCTCATTCGACGGCTGACCGTCGAGCTCGGCCAGCCGTTGCTCCAGCGCGTTGCGGTTGAAGAGGCCGGTCAGCGGGTCCAGCGTCGAGCGGCGGCGGTGGGCGCGGTCGGACTCGACCAGGGCGCCGGAGAGGATCACCGTGCTGAGCACCAGCGCCACCGCGGCGACCACGTCCTTGTGGTGCGCAGAGGCAGAGGCGTAGTCGAGGCCGTAGGTGCTACCGAGCAGGAGGGCGAGGATGTAGGCGGTGCCGATGATCATGCCGCGCGGCGAGAAGCGGGCGCCGAGGGTCACGGCCGGCAGGGCGAACCACATCAGCACGGGGCTGGCGCCGCCCCCGGTGGTGACGACGGCGTCGGCGAGAAGGAACGGCAGGATCCCCCAGGCGGTCGCCGCCCAGAGACCCGGGTGGCTGCTGTTGCGCATGAAGCGGTCGGCGACCACGAAGCCGGCAAAACCCGCACCCAGCGGCACCACCCACCACCAGCCGACCTCCGAGGAGGCCGAGGCGAGGGCGAGAGCGAGGATCGCGAAGCACGCGGTTCGGTAGGGGCGAAGGCGCACCTGCATGTCGAGCAGGCGCTCGCGGCGCGCGTCGTCGCGCATTTCGGCCAGCGAATCGGGCGGCCTGTGCGCGACCGCCGCCTCGGTTTCGAGGATCGCGTCGTCGCTTTGGCTGACTGTTGCCACGAGGTGGCATCGGCCACACTCGGGGGTTACTTGAGGTCGCGGTGAAGCCTGCCCAGGGAAGGGTATTGTCTGCGCCGCTTCAGTCGACTATCTGTAGCTGCTTCGGCAACCCGCTGAGGTTGCGATGGCCGTCCTCCGTGACCACGACCAGGTCCTCGATCCGCACTCCGAATTTCCCCGGCAGGTAGACGCCGGGCTCTATCGTCACAACTTCTCCCGCGGCCAGAACATCATCCGAGCGCTGCGAGACGCGCGGCTCCTCGTGAACCTCGAGGCCGACGCCGTGCCCCAACCCGTGGCCGAAGCGCTCGCCGTGTCCGGCGGCAGCGATCCGCTCGCGGGCCACCCCGTCGACCGCCTCAGCGCGGGCCTCGGCGCGCACCGCGTCGAGCGCCTCCTGCTGCGCCTCTCGCACCAGCTCATAGACCTCTCGCGCTCCTTCATCGGGCTCGCCGGTGGCGAAGGTGCGGGTGCCGTCCGAACAGTAGCCGTCGAGCTTGGCGCCCATGTCGAAGACGACGAGCTCGCCGCGACCGATCTCGCGCTCACCGGGCTCAGCGTGGGGAAGCGCCCCATTCGGCCCCGCGGCGACGATCGCCGGAAAGGAGGGCTCGGCTCCCAGCTCGCGCATCCGTGCTTCTGCCGTGTGGGCAACGGCGAGCTCGGTATGTCCGGCCAGTCCGTCTTCCAGGGCACGGCGCCAAACGTCGTCGGCCAGCTCCGCCGCTGCCGCGATCGCCACCAGCTCATCCTCGTCCTTGACCCGGCGCAGCTTCTCCACCGCTCCGCCGGCCCCCTCGAGCTTGACCCCTTCGGGCAACTTCTCTTCCAGCTTTCCGAGCGTCCGAACCGCCATCTTGTGGTCCTCAAAGCCAGCTTGCCCCGAGAGGTGCGAGGCAATCTCGCCCAGCCAGTCGTCCCTCGCCGTGACCACCTCCCAGCCGTCGACCTCGGCCTCGGCCCGCTCGGTGTAGCGAAAGTCGGTCAGGAAGACCCGCGCCTCCGGCCCGCAGACGCAGGCGCCGTTGGTACCGCCGAAGCCGGTCAGGTAACGGACGTTGACCAGGTCGGTGACGAGCAGGCAGTCGAGCTCGCGCTCGGCGACCGCGGCCGCGAGGCGGTCGCCTCGTCTCCGGCTCACCTCTGCCCTACCCCCAGCTCGGCGGCGAGCAGCTCGAGCGCCTCGCGATACCCGTCTGGTCCCTTGCCCGAGACCTTCGACAGCACGAGCCCGTCGAAGACCGAGACCCTGCGCCAGTCATCGCGGTTCTCGACGTCGGAGAGGTGGACCTCGACGGCCGGCACGGCGGCGACGGCGAGCGCGTCGGCGATCGCCCGGCTGTAGTGGGTCCAGGCGCCGGCGTTGACCACGGCGGAGTCGGCCAGCTCGGGGGCACGGTGCAGGTATTCGCAGAACTCGCCCTCGGCGTTGGTCTGGAAGAAGATCGCCTCGAGGCCGAGCTCGCGCGCCCAGCTCTCGATTTTCGCCTCCAGCTCGTAGAGCGACAGCCCTCCGTAGATCTCGGGGTCGCGGCGCTCGAGGATGTCGAAGTTGACGCCGTGCAGCACCGCGACGCGGTTGTGTGCGCTGGTCATGGGTAGAGCTCTTTCACGGCCGCCTCGACCTTAGCCGGATCGACCAGCTCGCCGGGGCGGGGGGCGCCGGGCTCGGAGAGCAGGACGAAGCCGACGCCGGCGGCCGTACGCTTCTTGTCGCGCTGCAGCGCCTCAAGGACGGCTTCGGTCGCAATCGCGGAGTCGAGCTCGACGGGCAACCCGTGGCGGCGCAGGATCGACTCGGCCTCATCGCGCAGCTCAGGCGCCTCCGAGAGCCGCAAGGCGGCCAGCAGGCCGAGGCCGATCGCTTCGCCGTGCTTGTAACGCTCATACTCGCTCGCCGCCTCGATCGCGTGACCGACCGTGTGGCCGAGGTTGAGCACGTGGCGCAAGCCGGCGTCGCGCTCGTCGGCGGCGACGACCTCGCACTTGTAGCGAGCGCAGGCGAAGACGACGTCGTCGAGCCCAGTTGGGTCGAGCGCCTCGATTGCCTGAACCCGTTCCCACAGGTTTCCCCCAGCCAGCAGCCCTGTCTTCAACGCCTCAACGAAACCGTTGGCAAGCTCCTCCGAGGGCAAGGTGGCCAGCGTTGCGGTATCAGCGATGACGGCCGCCGGAAGGTGATAGGCACCCGCGTAGTTCTTGCCCTCGGGCAGGTCGACCCCGGTCTTGCCGCCGTAAGCGGAGTCGACCTGGGCGACGAGAGTGGTCGGCACCTGGACGACCGGGACACCGCGCTGGTAGACGTGAGCGCAGAAGCCGGCCAGGTCGCCGACGACGCCACCGCCTAGAGCCACGACATGATCGTCGCGAGTCATACCAGCCCGGGCCAGCTCGCGCAGGACCTGCTCGGCCTCGGACATCGACTTTGACGCCTCACCCGGCTCAACGTCGATTCGGGCTGCAAGCGGGCCAATCCGATCTGCGTACAGGGGCGCGACCGCGGGATGAGTTACGCAGAAGCGCCGCCCCGGCAACGGCCAGGGCACGGCACCGAGCAAACCAGAGCCGACGAAGATCGGATACTCGCCCGAGGCGCTGGCGGCCCACAGCATCCTGGTGCCGGAGGGCATCTGCGCAAGCGCCAGCAGCGAGGGCATCGCCCGGGCGGCGATCTCGCGATCTCCGCTGGGAACGATCGCGTCGGCGAGGGCCTCGTAATGGGGCAGCCGCTCGGCCAGTAGGTGGGCGACGTCATCCGCATCGGTTGCGAGCGGCCGGTCGCTGCCCGCAATCCGAGACCAGGCGTCCTCCGCCCCGACCTGCAACCAGACGACGACATGGCGGGCGAGGGCGGCCCGCACCCGCTCGGAGAGCACGCTGCCGCCGCCAAGCGCGATCGCCCCGCCGTCGGCGCCCTCCAACAGCGCGCCGACGACCTCTGCCTCGCGCGTGCGGAACGCCTCCTCGCCGTCCTCCTCGAAGGCGGCTGAGATCGGCTTGCCGAAGGACTCCTCCATCAGGTCGTCGATCTCGGTCGTGTCGAGACCCGCCTCGCGGGCGGCGGCCAGGGCAGTTGACTTCCCCGCCCCCATGAAGCCGATGAAGACGAGAGCGGGCTTCAACGGCCTATCCCCGGAAGTCGATGCGCTGCTTGTAGGCGCTGACCGCGGCAAGCACGTCGTCGATGTGGTCGCCGCCGAACTTCTCGCGGTAGCAGCGGGCGAGGGTGAGGCAGACCATCGCCTCGGCGACGACCGCGGCGGCCGGCACCACGGTCGAGTCGGTGCGCTCGCGCAGCGCCTGTGCCGGCTCCTTGGTCTCGGTGTCGACCGAGCGCAGCGGCTTGGTCAGGGTCGAGATCGGCTTGATCGCCGCCCGCACAGAGAGCGGCAGGCCGTTGGTCATCCCGCCCTCGAGGCCGCCGGCGTGGTTGGTCTCGCGGTGGTAGCCGCGCTCCGACGACCAGAAGATCTCGTCGTGTGCCTCCGAGCCCGGGCGCCCGGCGACGTCCCAGGCTTCGCCGATCGAGACGCCCTTGACCGACTGGATCGAGGCGACGGCACCCGCGAGGCGACCGTCGAGGCGGTCTTCCCAGGAGATATGGGAGCCGAGCCCGGGCACGAGCCCGAAGGCGCGCACCTCGAAGGTGCCGCCAAGGCTCTCGTTGGCCTTGCGCAGGCGGTCGATCTCGGCCACCATCGCAACGCTCGCCTCGGCGTCGAGGCAACGCACGGGGTCCTCGTCGACGCCGTCGAAATCACCGGGCCCCAGGTCTTCGCGCTCTGGCGCCTTGACCGAGGCGATCTGGGTCACATGGCTGTAGACGCCGACACCGAGCGCGGAGAGGAAGCCGCGTGCGATCGACCCCGCCGCGACGCGGGCCGCGGTCTCACGGGCGCTCGCCCGCTCGAGCACGTTGCGGATGTCCGTGTGGCCGTACTTCTGGGAACCGACCAGGTCGGCGTGTCCCGGGCGCGGCAGGTGCACCTCGTCGACCTCCGCCTCGACCGGCCAGGGGTTCATCCGCTCCTCCCAGTTGGCGTAATCGCGGTTGGCGACGAGGATCGCGATCGGGCTGCCGAGCGTGCGGCCGTGGCGCACGCCGGAGCGAACCTCGACCGTGTCGGTCTCGATTTTCATCCGGCCGCCGCGCCCGTGCCCGAGCTGACGTCGCGCCATGTCGCGGTCGAGCGCCTCGCGGTCGAGCTCGAGGCCGGCGGGCATCCCCTCGACGATCGCGACGAGACCCGGCCCGTGCGACTCGCCCGCGGTTGTGAACCTGAAGCCGCTCATTGCGTGGCCAAGGCTATCGGCGCGACGCAGCCGAGGTTGACCACACTCCAGTGTGGTCAATATCGGCTACGCGTTTCCGCGGGCGGCTTCGCGCATTACGTCGAGGGGAGCTTCGCGGCCGGTCCAGATCTGGAAGGAGAGGGCGCCCTGCTGGACGAGGACCTCGAGGCCGTCGACTGTCTGCGCCCCGCCGACCTCGGCCGCGCGAAGCAACTCGGTCGGACCGGCGCCGTAGACCATGTCGACGACGATCTGGTCCGAAGAGAAGCCGCCGGGATCGAGCGGCAGCTCGGCGAACGGGTCCTCGCCACCGAGTCCAACCGAGGTCGCATTGACGATCAACTCGTAGGCAGCGGGATCGGGGTCCACGACGACCTCGCCGCCCAACTCTTCGCAGAGTCGCCGCGAGCGCGACTCGGTGCGGTTCCAGACCGCCACCTCAGCGCCCGCGCGCCACAGAGCCCAGATGACGGCACGTGCCGCCCCGCCCGCGCCGAGGACGAGCGCCGGTTGGCCGGTTGGCACACCGGGCAGGGATCGCAGTAGTCCACCGACATCGGTGTTGTTCGCTCGCACGACGCCGCCCTCGAAGCTCAGCGTGTTGGCGGCACTTATCTCGCGTGCGACCTCGGATCGCTCGTCCGCCAGGACGAGCGCCGCCTCCTTATGGGGGATGGTCACGTTCGCCCCGACGAAGCCCTCGCCCGGCATTGCCCGCACTCGCTCCTCGAAGCGGTCCGAGGCGACGTCGATCGCCTCATAGCTCCACTCGTCAGCGATGCCGAGAGCGGCGAGAGCGGCGTTCTGCATCGCCGGTGAGCGCGAGTGCTCGACCGGGTGTCCGAGGACGGCAAGTCGCTTCATCATTCTCCGCAGGTGTCAGGCGAGTTGCCGCCCGCGGCTTCCCGCGCCGCGTTGTATTCGGCGACGTCTGCTTCGAATTCGGCTTCGGTCGAGGCGAAGGCGAGTTCGTTGCAGGTGCCGGGCTTGACCACGTAATAGAGGAAGTCGACCTGCGCCGGGTGCGCGGCGGCTTCGATCGCGGCGAGGCCGGGACTGTCGATCGGCCCCGGTGGCAGGCCGACGTTGGCGCGGGTGTTGTAGGGCGAGTCGATCGCCAGTTCGGATTCGGTCAGCGGCCGCGTGTAGTTGCCAGTCGCGAAGCGCGTCGTCGCGTCGATGCCGAGCAGCATCCCTTCGTGCAGGCGGTTGTAGATCACCGCCGCGACGAGCTTGCGCTGGCTCGCCAGACCCGCCTCGCGCTCGATCATCGAGGCGATCGTCACCACGTCGTACACCGTCAGGTTCTTGGAATGGGCGTAAGACATGTCGACGCCGCCGATCCGACTCTTGAAGTCTTCGAGCTGGCGCTGCACTAGGTCGGCGACCCGGGCGCGCCGTTCGAGTTCGAAGGTGTCGGGAAAGAGGAAACCCTCGAGGTTCTTCGCATCGGTACCGCCGTACTTCGCCGGGTCCAGGTAGGGCGATTTGACGCTCGCCTGCTCATAGTTACCCCGCAGCCCTTCTTCCTGCGCCAGCTCAGCCGTCTGCGAGCGGTCATAGCCCTCGGGGATCGTGATTGTGAACGTCTTCAGTGCTACAGGCGCCGGCGCCGAGCTGCGGTGGAAGTGGCGATAGGCGAGCACCGCCACGACGCCGGCGAACGCCGCAAAGGCGATCAGCAGGCCGGTAGCGACGAGCCGGCGCTTCTTGTACCTATCCATCCTCGCCTTCCGGCTCGGGGGCGCGACTCGCCAGGTACGCCTCGAGCAGGTGTGCCGCGGCAAGGGAGTCGCGCGCGGCGCTCGCTCCGGCCCGCTTGCTGGCGTCCGCCATTAGCGTCGTCAGCCGCTCGTCGTAGGTCTCGACCGGGATCGCGAGGATCGCCTCCAGTTCGGCGCAGAACGTCCGCGCCAGCGCGGCCTGGCTCCCTTCCTCGCCACTCAGGTGGATAGGCAGCCCGACGACGACCAACTCGACCCCGTGCTCGGCGGCCAACTCCGCCACCGATCGGGCCTCGGGGGGCTCGATAACCGGTAGTGGCGTCGCCAGGGTGCCGCTCGGATCGGAGATCGCACAGCCAATCCGGACCGTGCCATGGTCGAGGGCGAGGACACGCATGGCTAGACGAGTGCTTGCTCGATTGCGCCGCGGGCAGTGGCCAGCGCCTCGTCCAACTTGGCCGGGTCCTTGCCGCCGGCCTGGGCCATGTCATCGCGGCCGCCGCCTCCGCCGCCGAAGATCGGGGCCGCCTCGCGGACCACGTCCGCTGCGGAGACCCCACGGTCGACCGCGCCCTTGGAGGCGAGGACGACAAGGGCGACCTTGCCGTCGCCGCTGCCGCCAAGCACCACGGCGGACTCGTCGCCGAGCTTGGAGCGCACCCGGTTCGCCAGCTCGAGCAGGCCCTTCTGGTCGCCCAGGGCCGCTCGCGAGGCGACAACGGCCAGGCCGCCCACGTCCACGGCTTCGGAGACGAGGCGCTCGGCCTCCTCGCCGAGCAGCTGCTTCTGCGCCTGCTCCGCCCCGGCCCCCGCCTCGCGCAACCGCTCGGCCGCCCGCCTCGCGCCGCCCACCGGATCCTGGGGCGAGTCGAGTAGCTCACCCGCGGCGCGCAGCTCGTCCTCGCGCCCGCGGTACCAGTCGATCGCCGCGGGGCCGGTCAACGCCTCGATGCGCCGCACGTTGGCGGCGCTGGAGCCCTCGGAGACGATCTTGAAGATCCCCACCTCCGCCGTATTCGCGACGTGGGTACCGCCGCAGAGCTCGCGCGAGACCTCGTCGACCTCGACCACCCGCACCCACTCGCCGTACTTCTCCCCGAAGAGCGCCATCGCTCCCAGCCGCTCGGCCTCCTCGCGCTCCATCTCCAGCCAGCGCACCGGCCGGCTCGCCTTGATCCACTCGTTGACGCGGTCCTCGATCGCCCGCAGCTCGTCGGCGCCCAGAGCCTGACCGTGGGTGAAGTCGAAACGCAGCTTGTCGGGACGCACCGCCGAGCCGGCCTGGCGCACGTGGGTGCCCAGCGCCTCGCGCAGAGCGGCGTGGAGCAGGTGGGTAGCCGTGTGGTTGCGCATCGTCGCGTGGCGCGTCTCCCTGTCCACCTCGGCCTCGACGGCGGCTCCGGCATCGAGCGCTGCCGTCGCCTCGACCTCGAGTGCCTGATCCTCGCCGACCCGGTAGACGTCGATCACCTTCGCCTCGCCCCCGTTCCAGCGCAGGGTGCCCGAGTCGGCGACCTGGCCGCCGCCCTCGGCGTAGAAGGGGCTCTGCTCGAGCTTGACCAGGGCACGGCCATCGTCGGCCTCGACCGCGGCCAGGCCGGTCGTCGTGCGCAGGGTCTCGTAGCCGACGAAACGGGTCCGCTCCGTCGCGCCGGCGAAGGCGATCACCCGCTCGTGACGGTCCTCGGAACCGTGCGCGGTCGCGGCGCCGACGCGGGCGCGCTGGCGCTGCTCCTCCATCAGCTCCTCGAAGCCGGCGTCGTCGACCGAGAGGCCGCGCTCGGCGAGCAGCTCCTTGGTCAGGTCGTAGGGGAAGCCGTAGGTGTCGTGCAGCATGAAGGCGTCGGGGGCGTCGATCCACGAGGTCCCGTTCCCCTCGGCGTCGGTCACCAGCCGCTCGAGCAGCTCGCTTCCCCGCTCCAGGGTGCGGCCGAAGCTCTCCTCCTCGTCGCCGACCCAGCGCGCGATCGTCGCCCGCTCCGCCGCCAGCTCCGGGTAGGCCTCGCCCATGATCTCGATCGCCCGTTCGGCGAAGCGACCGAGCCAGGGCGACTCGAGCCCAAGCGTGCGGCCCTGCTGGATCGCGCGCCGCATGATCCGGCGCAGGATGTAGCCGCGGTCTTCGTTCGAGGGAACGACGCCGTCAGCGATCAGGAAGGCCGCCCCGCGCGAGTGGTCGGCGACGATTCGCATCGCCCGCGTCACCACGCCTCCCTCCGAGTAGGAGCGGCCCGACATCTCCTCGGCCAGGTCGACCAGCGGCCGGATCAGGTCGGTCTCGAAGACCGAGGGGACGTCCTGCAGGATGGCCGCCATCCGGTCGAGGCCCATACCGGTGTCGATATTGCGCATCGGCAGCTCGGTGAGGGTGCCGTCCGTGCCGAGGTCGTAGGTCATGAAGACGTGGTTCCAGAACTCGAGGAAGCGGTCGGTGTCGTCGCCGGGGCGCTCGCCCGCCGCGCCGAACTCCTCGCCGCGGTCGAGGTAGAGCTCCGAGCAGGGGCCGCAGGGGCCGCTCGGGCCGGCCTGCCAGAAGTTGTCCTCGCGTCCCAGGCGCACTATCCGCTCGTCGGGCACGCCGACCTCGCGCCAGACCGCGATCGCCTCCTCGTCGGGGCCGAGGCCGAGCTCCTCATCGCCACCGAAGACGGTCACCCAGATCCGATCGGGATCCATGCCGAAGCCCTGCGTGGAGAGCTCCCAACCCCAGGGGATCGACTCCTGCTTGAAATAGTCGCCGAAGCTCCAGTTGCCGAGCATCTCGAAGAAGGTCAGGTGACGGGCGGTGTTGCCGACCTCGCCGATGTCGGTCGTGCGGAAGCACTTCTGCACGTCGGCCAGCCTTCGGGCCGGTGGCTCCTCCCGCCCGAGGAAGTAGGGCTTGAAAGGCTGCATGCCTGCGGTCGTCAGCAGCACCGAGGGATCGTGGACCGACGGCACCAGAGACGCCGAGGGCACGATCTTGTGCTCGCGCTCCTCGAAGAACGAGAGATATGTCCTGCGGATCTCGGCGGCATTCATGGAAGCCAGAGCCTAAGCGCCGCGCGACCCGGCACGCAGTAACCCCGATTTCTTTCGGAGATAGGGCCTGACATTTGGCCGTCTCGTTCGTTGAATGACTGAAGGACCTGCCCCTAACCTTGACTGGATGGCCGAAAATGTCGAGACGAGCAAGAGATGAGCGCGTCGAACGCCTCGAAGCGACCCGCGGCCGCGCTGCCCTCCTCGGATGCCCGACTCGTTCGTCGCGCCGCGCGCCGCGACGAACGCGCGTTTGCCGCGATCTTCCGTCGCTATCACCAGGAGCTCTACCGCTTCTGCTTGGTTTTGCTCGCCAATCAGGAGGATGCTCGCGACGCTCTCCAGAACACGATGGTCAAGACCCTGCAGGCGCTGCCCGGCGAGAAGCGCAACATCCAGCTCCGGCCCTGGCTCTACCAGGTGGCCCACAACGAGTCGGTCGAAATCATGCGCGGCCGGGGCAAGACTGCGCCGATCGACGCCGAACTGGTCGACCCGGCGGCCGAGATCGCAGAGACGGCGGCCGAACGCGAGCGACTGAGGCAACTCCTGCGCGACCTGGCCGATCTGCCGGAGCGCCAGCGTGCGGCTCTCGTCCTGCGCGAGCTGGGCGGGCTCGAGTTCGCTCAGATCGGCGAATTCTTCGGCGGCTCCGAGGCCGTGGCCAGGCAGGCGGTCTACGAGGCGCGCCTCAGCTTGCGAAGCCTGGAAGCGGGGCGCTCAATGAGCTGTGAGGAAGTGATGCACCGCCTTTCCAACGCCGACGGGCGGGTGAGCCGGCGCCGCGACCTGCGCGCGCACCTGCGCGACTGCCCGGACTGCCGCGCCTTCCGCGACGCGATCGAGTCGAGGCGGCGCGACTTCGCTGCCATCGCTCCGCTGCCGGCGCTCGCCTCGGCGGGGATCCTGCACGCTGCCCTCGGCAGCGCTCCGAGCGCGGCCGGCGGAACCGTCGGCGGGGTCACGGCAGCCGCCGGAGCGGGCAAAGCCCTGAGCGCCGGCCTGGTCGCCAAGTCGGTCGCCACCGCCGTGGTGGCGACTGCAATCGGAGTCTCGGCGGCCGACCGCAGCGGGTTGATCCACACCGGTCTGCCCGGGGGGTCCGGCACAGGCACTCCGGCAGGGCAGGTCGACTCGTCGGGGAGTGGCGACGCGTCCGAACCCGCGTCAGGGGATAGTCCCTCCACCCAGGGTCGCGGGCTGGACAAGTCGAAGGACGCATCGCAGGCGCACGACAACAGGGAGGAACAAGCCCGACAGAACGGAGCAAGCACGAGCGAATCGGCGTCCCAGCACGGCCACGAAACGGCTGCCGCCCACGGCCACGGTGCTTCCGCCGGTAACGGCCACGCTGGAGGCACAGCCCACGGACAAGCTCACCATGGCTCACACCGCGGCCACGGTCGAGGGCAGGCCAAGCCGAAGCACACCCCGCCCCCGCACCCCTCCCAGGCTCCAAGCAAGCCCAAGCACGAAAACGGCACCCAGCAGCCGACAGAAGAAATCTCGTCCCCGACCGAACAATCGTCCGGATCGGGGGCCGAAAAATCGGGATCAGGCGTCGAATTCAAAGGTATGCCCTGACAAATCCGCCGGTCGCCCGTTTCATCTACGAACCGCAAACCGTTCCGCTCGATGGACGTCGAAGGAGGCACGATGTTTAAAGCAAAGATCGCACTCGCCCTTGGAGCCCTTGCGCTGGCCGTCCCGGCCATCGCGCTTGGGAATCCCGAAGGCACGCCCAACAAAGGCCAGGGCAACGAAGGCTCGCCGCCGCCGAAGGCGAAGGCCTACGGCAAGTACTGCCAGGGCGAAAGCAAAAAACACGTCACGGGGGAAAAAGGCACGGCTTTCTCGCGCTGCGTGAACACGATGGCGCACGCCGCCAACCATGAAAACCAGTCGCCGCGCGAAGCCTGCAAAGGCAAAAGCAAAAAACACGTCAAAGGCGAGAAAGGCACCGAATTCAGCCGTTGCGTGACGGCGGTCGCCAAGCTGCGCCACGACGAACACCAGAAAGAACAGGAAGAAAAAGCGCAGGAACAGCAGGTCTAAGCGCAGATCGTGCCGTGACCGACGATCGTCTCCCCGGCCAACAGCACCGCTGTCTGGCCGGGTGAGACGCCGGCGAACTCCTCTTCGAGCCGGATGTCGAGCTCGAAACGCTCCCCCGTCCCCGTCGTATCGAGCGCGGCGGGGACGGGTCGAGCGCGGTAGCGAAGGCGTACCGCGTCGACGGTCGCCCCGTCGCGGTGCAGCACGGCATCGCGAACCCGCACGCGGGTCGATTGCAGCTCGGCACGGGTCCCAACGGTGACGGTGTTCTCCTCCGCGTCCTTGCCGAGGACATAGAGCGCCTCCGGAGCGGATACCCGGAGGCCGCGCCGCTGGCCGACGGTGAAGCGATGGTGGCCGCGGTGGCGGCCGAGCTTGCGGCCGGAGCGGTCAACGACGTCTCCCTCGCGCTCCGCGAGGCCGCCATGGCGGCGCAGGAAGTCGGCCTTGCCCTGGCCGGAGAGGAAGCAGAGGTCCTGGCTCTCGGGCTTGTGGGCGACCGTGAGGGAGTGGCGCGCGGCGATCTCCCTCACCTCGGGCTTGGTCAGCTCGGTCAGCGGGAAGCGGACTCGCTCGAGGATCGCGAGCGGCAGCGCCGCCAGCATGTAGCTCTGGTCCTTCTTCGCGTCCGCCGCCGCGGCGAGCAGCAACCCCTTGCCGTCGTCGACGAGGCGGGCGTAGTGGCCGGTGACGAGATGGCTGGCACCGAGGCGAATTGCCAGATCGACCATCGCAGCGATCCGCACCTCGCCGTTGCAGGCAATGCATGGGTTCGGCGTCGACCCCGTCGCATAGCCGGAGACGAACTCCGCCACGACGCGACGACGAAACTCCTCCTCGAGATCGAGGGTCAGGTGTGGGATGTCGAGCGAATGCGCGAGGGAGCGAGCACCGAGCACCGCCTCGGGTGAGCAACAGGCCTTGGCACCGTCGGTATCCGGATCCGCCCAGAGCTTCAGCGTGACGCCGATGACCTCCGCCCCGCGTTCCCTTTCGAGCAGCGCCGCGACGGCGCTGTCGACTCCCCCTGACATCGCGACGAGGACGCGGCCGTCGACCCCGCCGGCAAGCGTCTCGTCGGAAGCGGCCGCCTGGGCCAATGCCCGGTGCAGCGCGTCGGCGGCGAGCTGGGCAGCATGGCGCTTTGCTGGTGCCAGCCCTCCGAGGGCGCCTTCCACCTCGTCGGTGTCGATCCGTGCGGCGTCGAGCACGCCTGCTCCGTCGATCGCCTCGGCCACGGCGGCGGTAGCGGCGCGGGTCGCCCCGCACCCCTCCGCGTCGAACGTGACCTGGCCGACCTGGGCGCCGTCGACGCGCAGCGAGATCCGCGCCAGATCGCCGCAGGCGGCGCCCCCGGCGGCGCCGGTGAAGGCACCGTCCACAGCGGGGCCCAAGCGCGTTTCGTCGCGCAGGTATGCGTCGAAAAGATTGGCGTCCATATCCGTGTGGGACATGGTGCCAGGCGGTGATACGGTTGGCGCCGAGGCTCGAGCCCGTGCGTGAGCCGCTTCACCGTTTGACCCAACACAAACGGCGAGGGAGCTGGGCTCTCTCGGTTCTTCGGGACTGCGAGGAGGCTCCCACCCTTTACTTCAAGGGATCAAAGCCAGAGGCGGTATCGGCGGGCTGGAGTCTCGGTTTTCCTCAGTCGTCGAGGTCGATCTCGAGGTCGAGGTTGGAGAGCAGCAGCTCCGCCTCGCTCCAGTCGTCGCCCTGGACGCATAGATAGATCTCCCCGTGTCCGTAGCGATCGAGCGGCCAGTCGGCGGTGAGGACGGCCTCGATGCCGGTCTCCGAGAGCGCCTGATGCCAGGCCCGGGCGGTCCTCACGTCGGCGAACTCGCGCACCGACTCCCAATCGTCGAAGCGCGGGTCCGCGATGTGCACGGGCGTTATCCCCGGTCCGGGCATCCGTGGTCCGAAGACCGCGCGGATGCGGCGGAAGACGCCCATCTCAGTGCCCCGCCAGACCCCGCTTGTGCAGTCCGATCCCGAGCTCCTTGAGCTGCATCTCGTCAACCGGCGCCGGCGCTCCGGTCAGCAGGTCGAAGCCGGACGCCGTCTTCGGGAAGGCGATCACGTCGCGGATCGTCTCGGCGCCGCCGAGGCGCTGGACCATGCGGTCGACGCCGTAGGCGATGCCGCCGTGCGGCGGCGCTCCATAGCGCAGCGCCTCGAGCAGGAAGCCGAAGCGCGCCTCGGCTTCCTCGGCGTCGATGCCGAGCGCGGCGAAGACCGCCTGCTGCATGTCGGCGTCGTGGATACGAATCGAGCCTCCGCCGAGCTCCTGGCCGTTCCAGACGATGTCATAGGCCTGCGCACGCGCCGAGCCGGGGTCGTCGGGATCGAACTCGCCTGCCGGCGCCGTGAACGGATGGTGCAACGCGTCCCAGCGCCCCTCCTCGGCGTTCCACTCCATCAGCGGCCAATCGACGATCCAGACGAGGCGGTGCTCGTCCTCGTCGATCAACCCGAAGCGCTCGGCCAGGTCGAGCCGCATCTGGCCGAGCACCGCATCGGTGACCGGTCGCTCGTCGGCGACGAGCAGGAGCAGGTCGCCCTCCTCGGCGCCGAGGCGCTCGTTGAGGTTCCGCAGCTCGTCCTCGCTGAGGAACTTCGCGGTCGGCGAGCGCCAGCCCTCGCCCTCGCAGAAGGCCCAGACCAGACCCTTCGCGCCCAGCTCCTGCGCCCGCGAGATCAGGCCGTCGAGCTCGGATCGGGGCAGCTCCCGGCGCCCGGCGTTGATTCCCCGCACCGCACCGCCCCCGTCGAGGACCGAGCGGAAGACCTTGAACTCGGTCTCGCCGAGGGCCTCGCCGAGGTCGACCAGCTCGAGACCGAAGCGCAGGTCCGGGCGGTCGGTGCCGAAGCGGCCCATCGCCTCGGCATAACACATGCGCTGCATCGGCAGTTCGACCTGCGGCCCGCCTGCACGCTTGAAGACGTGAGCGAGCAGCCGTTCGTTGAGGTCGATCACGTCCTCGCCGTCGACGAAGGACATCTCGACGTCGAGCTGGGTGAACTCCGCCTGGCGATCGGCGCGGGTAGCCTCGTCGCGGAAGCAGCGCGCCACCTGGTAGTAGCGCTCGAAGCCGCCAACCATCAGCAGCTGCTTGAAGAGCTGGGGCGATTGCGGCAGGGCGTAGAAGGAGCCCTGCTGCAGGCGGCTGGGGACGAGGAAGTCGCGGGCGCCCTCCGGGGTCGAGCGTGTGAGCACCGGCGTCTCGATGTCGAGGAAGCCCTCGCCGTCGAGGAACTCGCGCATCGCGCCCACCACCCGGTGGCGCAGTTCGAGCGCCTCGCGCATCTGCTCGCGACGCAGGTCGAGGTAGCGGTGACGCAGCCGCGCGTCCTCACCAGCCTCGCCGGCGAAACCCTCGATCTGGAAGGGCGGCGTCTCGGAGTCGGCGAGCAGCTCGGCGGCGCCCACCTTGAGCTCAACCTCCCCCGTCGGCAGCTCGGCGTTGACGGTGTCCGGCGAGCGGCGCACGACCGTGCCGCTGGCGCTGAGCACGTCCTCGGCGCGCAGTTTGTGGCCGAGCTCGAAGGCGCCGCCGGCCTCGTCGGGGTTGAAGACGAGCTGGACGATGCCGGTGCGGTCGCGCAAGTCGATGAAGACGAGGCCGCCGTGGTCGCGGCGGCGGTGCACCCAGCCGGCGACGCGGACCTCGCCGTCGACGCGATCGGCGAGCACCTGTCCGCACCAGGTATCGCGAAACCCGTTCGGCCGCAGGGCGGGGAACTCGGTCATGCGGAGCCTCCGGTGATCTCCTCGATCAGGTTGCCGACGTCGACCGGGCGCTGCTCGCCGCTCGCCATCGCGCGCAGCTGGGCGCCGTCCTCGTCGAGGATCAACACCTGGCGCGCGCCGATCCGATCGGCGTGCTTGAGCTGTCCCTTCAGTCCGCGGCCGGCGAGGTCGAGCTCGGCGGAGAGGCCCGCCTTGCGCAGCTCCGCGGCGATCACCGCCGCCCGCGATCGGTTCTCACCCTCCTCGTTGGCGACGGCGACGAAGACGTCGCGTCCCACCGTCTCATCTTCCTCGTCAAGGGCGAGGAGGATGCGCTCGATGCCCGCGGCCCAGCCGAACGCTGGGGTCGGCTTGCCCCCGAGCTGCTCGACGAGGCCGTCGTAGCGGCCGCCGCCGCCGATCTCCGACTGCGCCCCGAGCCGGTCGCAGACGAAGGAGAAGATCGTGCGCGTGTAGTAGTCGAGACCGCGGACGAGGGTGGGGTCGATCTCATAAGAGACGCCCGTCGCCTCGAGAAGCGCCTTCACCTCCTCGAAGTGCGCCGCGTCCTCGCCCTCCAGCCGCTCGACCAGCTTCGGAGCCTCGGCCATTACCGCTCGGGTGCCTTCGTCGTCGGAATCAAAAGCGCGCAGCGGGTTGGCGTCGATCCGCTCGCGCACCTCTTTGGCGAGCTCTCCTTCGTTCCTCCGCAGATGGGCCTTCAGCTCCTCCAGGTAGGACCTGCGCGCGTCGAGCGAACCGAGGCTGCCGAGCCGCAGCTCGACGCCGGGCACGCCCAGCTCGGCGAGCAGCTCGGCGAGCAGGCCGATCAACTCGGCGTCGGCAAGGGGGGAATCGGTACCGATAGCCTCGGCGCCGAGCTGGTGGAACTGGCGATAGCGGCCCGCCTGCGGCCGCTCGTGGCGGAAGAACGGGCCGGCATAGGAGAGCTTCACCGGCTGCGCCAGCTTCTGCATGCCGTGCTCGACGTAGGCGCGGCAGATCGGCGCCGTTCCCTCAGGCCGCAGGGTCAGGCTGCGCCCCCCCTTGTCCTCGAAGGTGAACATCTCCTTGCGGACGATGTCGGTCGAGTGGCCGACGCCGCGCTCGAACAGCTCGGTGTCCTCGAAGCTCGGCGTCGCGATCCGCTCGTAGCCGGCGCGGGCGAAGATCTCGGCCGCGGTGCGTTCGACCCGGCCGCGAACGCGCGCGGCTGCAGGCAGGACGTCGAAGGTCCCCCTCGGCGCTTGGTACTTGTGTCCCGCCACCTGCGCGACCTTACCTGCGCCGGGCGCCGCTCGGCTTCTTAGCCCGGGAGTCCTGCGAGGAAGGGGTTGGTCGCCTGCTCGGCGCCGAGAGTGGTCACACCCATATGGCCGGGGTAGACGGTCGTCTCGGGTGAGTGAGCGTCGACCAGCGTCTGGATCGAGCGCAGCAGCGTCGGTCCGTCTCCCCCCGGCAGGTCGACCCGCCCGACGGATCCCTGGAAGAGGACGTCGCCGGAGAAGATCGCCTCCTCGTCGCGCACGGAGTAGGTGACGTGACCGGGGCTGTGGCCGGGCGTGAAGATCACGTCGAGCGTCAGCCCCGCCAGTTCGAGCGTCTCGCCGCCGGCGACGGTCTCGTCGGCCTCGTAGCCCTCGAACGGGCCGAAGCCGGGCATCGTGAAGGACATGATGTCGGTGAGCGCCGGGACCTCGATCTCGGGGCAGTAGACGGGAGCGCCGCTAACCCGCGCGACGGGTGTGACCGCGCCGACGTGGTCGAAGTGGGTGTGGGTGACGAGGATCGCCTCGACCGAGGCGCCCATCTCCTCGACGCTCGCCAGTATGCGCTCGGCCTCTTCGCCGGGGTCGACAACCAACGCCTTCTCGCCGCCTTGCGGACGGACGACGAAGCAGTTCTCCGCGATCGGCCCGACGGTGAGCTGTCGGACCTCGATGCTCACTCCATTACCTCGTGCTTCGCTCGCAGCGCGAAGAACCAGAGATGCCTCATTGGGCTCGCTCCGCACTCACTGATCTCCGCCGGATCGCATCCGCGCCCGCTCGCGGCGGCGCCACATGAACGAGTCGATGTAATAGCCGGCCGGGATGTAGAAGACGAGCATGAAGGCGCCAAGGGCGAGCGCGGCGGCGGGTGGGCGTTTGAAGATGACGAGCAGCAGCACGGTGAAGATCGCGGCGGCAGCGACCCCTCGGATCGCCGAGTTGCGCCAGGTCGGCGGCCGGTCGACCTTGGGTCCCTTGGAGCTGGTGCGCGCGCGGGCGCGGGCCTGCGCCTCGGCGCGTGAGCGCGGGCGCGTCGCACGGCGGTTGGCGTCGACCCGCCCGCCTTGGGTGCCGCGGTGCTTGCGGCGGCGCTTCTTTTTCGTCTGGGCCATAGGTACGTGAATCTAGCGTCCGCGAGCGCTCACCGGCCCGCCGCGAGCCGCGCCTCGATCGTTCCCTGGGCCGGATCGAAGTCGCGGATCGGCACGTCGGGCGGGTAGCCCGCGAGCGCTTCGGCGGGAACGAGGCCTACGATCTCGGCTTCCAGCGGCCGGGTATCGAGGAGGGCGGCCAGCTCGCGCACCCTCTCGACGACGTCGCGAAGGGGCACGGCGAACGGGTCATGGACGTTGGTCGATACCTGGACATGCCCGCCGGCGAGCGCCAGGCCGATCGCGCGCACCCCGTGCAGGCCGCCGCCCGACTCGCGCAGGCCCGCCGCGACAGCCCGGGCGACCTCGACGTCGCCGCTGTCGAGCTCGACGTTGAAGGCGGCGAGCGGCGGGCGGGCCGTCACCAGGGTGACCCCCGCCGTCCGGTGCGGCTCGGCCGGGCCGAAATCGGGTCGCAACTCTCCCCCCTCCATCCGCAACCAGAGCTCGGAGAGTCCGCCGTTGCGGAAGTAGGCCCGCTCAGCATGCTCGGGACGGCTGGCCAGGGACCCGTAGAGAAAAACCGGGACGCCGAGGCCGCCAACCTGCTCGGCGACCTCGAGGACCGTGGTGCGAGCGGCGGCGCGAGTCGCGGGGTCGAGCCAGACGAGCGGACAGACGTCGAGCGCGCCAACCGCCGGGTGCAGTCCCCCGTATGCGGTCATGTCGATCATCTCGACCGCCTTCTCGGCACCCGTCGTTAGCGCGTCGCGCAGGGCCTCGGGCTCGCCGGCGAGCGTGAAGACCGAGCGGTCGTGGTCCGGATCCGAGTGGGAGTCGAGCAGGCCGGCGCCGTGCGCGAAGGCCCCCCGCAGCTCCGCGACCCGCGTGGCCTCGCGGCCCTCGCTCACGTTGGGCACTGCGAGGAGCTGCGCCACCGGCTCAGACCAGCAGCTCGCCGCCGCGGGCGACCTCGTTGCCGTCGATCTCCACGGTCGGTTCGACGATCACGCAGTCGAGGTGGACGGGGACCTGCACGTTGCCGCCGATCGCAGCCGAGGCGCCGAAGGCGATGTGGGCGGTACCGAGGATCTTCTCGTCCTCGAGGATGTTGCCGGTCAGAGTCGCCTCTTCGTTCGTGCCGATGCCCAGCTCGGCGATGTTCGTGCCGTCCTCGCCGTGCATGGTCAGCAGTTCGAGCAGCTGCTCGCCCTCGGGCCCGGTCGCGTCGACCAGGTGGCCGTCGCGGACCGTCAGCTCAACCGGAGTCTCGACCTTGCCGACGCCGGCGATCGAGCCGTCGACTACGAGCGTGCCCTCAGCCGTCGTCGGCGCGATGAAGGCCTCGCCGCAGGGGAGGTTGCCGAAGGCGCCGGGAGCATGCAGCTCGCCCGCGTCGGCAATCGGCGTGCGGTCGCCGAGCTCGATCAGCAGGTCGCTGCCGTGTCCGCAGGTGATGCGGACCTCCTCGCCCCTGCGCATCGCGTTGGCGAGGACCGAGCCGCGCCGCCGCAGCTTGCGCATGTCGGCGTTCATCAGCCTGGCGAGCATCTCCTCGGTGACGCCGGGCAGCGTCGCGATCCGCACGCCGGCCTGGGTGGCGGCGTGTCGGGCAGAGGTGTGAGAGAGCGACTGGATCGTCGGCGCCAGGACCACCTGCGCCGCGACCATTGCGGCGGCGACCGGCGTCGGCGGCTCGGCCCCGTTCGATTCGAGCTCGGAGATCACCGCCAGCGTCGCGAAGGCGCCGTCGCCCTCCGCCTCGATCCGCATCAACGAGCCGATCTCCTCGGTCACCGGGTTGCAGATCACCAGCAGCTCTTCGCCCGGTTCGATCCGTAGGCAGTCCCGCAGAATCGTCCGCACCGCCATGTCCAGCTCCTGCATCATCGCCCCAAGGCTAAGCCCTCGCGCGCCCACGCGACCGCCGCCTCCGCACCGCTACGATCCCTCCCCCCGCCGGAGTAGCTCAGCTGGTCAGAGCAGCGGAATCATAATCCGCGTGTCGGGGGTTCGAGTCCCTCCTCCGGCATCGCAGCAGCAAGCGGAATGCACTGTTCCCGAAGGTCCAAAGGGACCGATTTAGTAGGGGGGTGGCAAGGGAAGTGGCAAGGGTCCAGCCCTGAAAAGCCCGTGGAGGCAGCGGGTATCATCGACTGCGTGAAACCAATTCGCACCGATTTCAAGGGCTACGAGGGCAAGTACGTGGCGACCGACACCCGCACGGGCCAGGTCGTGATCGCCGACGAGGATCTGAAAGTCGTGCTGGAGAAAGCCCGCAAGTTGGATCACGTCGTCGTCGGCGGGCGGGTTCCCCACGCAGACGAGCCGATCTACGTCGGCCTTGGCTGAGCCGAAGACCCCCTGGCTCTATCCCTATCGGGAGGACCCCCAACAGACGCGCCTGGGGCAGCCGGTGTTTCGGCCCTTCGTGCCCGTCTCGCTCGCCACGGACGATGCATCGACGCCCGAGCTAGAGGGACTGATCGACACCGGAGCAGACGCGATCCTCGCGAGCGACCTGCTGGCGGACGAGCTTGGCCTCGACCTGGCCGACAACGAGGGTGAGGAACTGCACGCCGTCGGCGGGCGCACCGTCGTCGCCCGCTACAAGACCGTCGCCCTGCGCCTACACCACCACGACGATTCCAGCGTGCGGTGCGAGTGGGAAGCCCCGGTGGGATTCGTCGATGGCTGGCACAGTTTCGGCCTGGTCCTGCTCGGCAACGTCGGCTTCCTCGACCACTTCACCGTCACCGCGAGTCGTTTCTCTCAAGCGGTTGCCGTTGAGGACCGTGACCGCTTCGATGATCGCTTCGGCGTCGTCTTGGCTTAGAGCGATTCGCCCCGCCCGACCCACCGCCCTTGGCGAGGTCGTGAAAAGGCTGACCGAGGCGCAGCCGCATAGGGGCGGCCGCAAGAATCCCCGCCTATTTTGCAGCGGCTCGATCCGGCTTGTACCGCTCATTGAGTTCGGCGGTCACATCCTTGAGTCGAGCAAGCTCGGAGTGGACCCAGGACGGTAGCTCCACCCGAAGGTGAAAGGCCACGCCGAGGTTGATGCACATGAACGCGCATTCGTACGCGATGGCATGGAGCAGCGGCGCGGCCGACGGGTCATCGCGATTCGGCCGGAGGTCGATGTGGTCCTTCGCGTGAGGCGGGCCGGTGAGCAACGGCGCTAGGCCGCGCACATCGGAATGCGCATAGATGCTCAGTAGTTTCAGGTCTTCCGTTTTGCCGTACTTATGTGCGAGCTTCCCGGCCGTGCCGAGCGGCTGTCCTTTGAGCCACGCTCGCGCCTGCTGTCCAGACGGGTCCTCAAGCACCGCCCCAATTCGCAGATTCGCCTCGACGCAGCGTCGAATCGGCGCCGCCGACTCCGGTACGTAACCACCCGAAATGAGAACCATGCCGCTTCCCGCAGACCGGACCATCAGGGTCGATAGCGACATGGCGGCAATCTGCTGCGCGGGACCTGGCTCCAGATCCTCAATCTCTGTTTCGTTGTACTGCTGGATCACCTCGGAAAGGAAGTAGCCCATGTCCAGCACCAACCGCCGTGCCTTGTCCGCGAGCCTCCAATTTGGCACGTCTTCAGCGCTGACGAAAAGCTCGCGCTCCTGCTCCTTGAGCTTCCAGTCCTTGGTGCTCGGTCGGCCAATGCCGAGGAAGTCACCCGACGGGTCGGGTTCGATCTCCATCGGCCTAAGTTAACCCGACGGTCCGATGAATCAACAAGGAGGAGGTTCTCCCATGAGCAGAGGTACCAGCCCCTGCGAAGAGATCGATCATGCGCTGAGCAGGGCGGCGATCACAGCGAGAATGCCACCCCCGATCACCGTGACACCAGTCCCGACGACCCAAGGGTTTTCCCACCAGGGCCGGTCCGGTTCAGATGGCCCCCCAATGGATCGCCGCGCCAACTTTGGCATTTGATCTTCCGGGGGTTCCTGAGCCCGTCGGTGCCGCTCCTGGCTCTGCTGGAACACTTTGTCGAACAGGCCCATACCAGCCTCCTGCTCGGCAGCTTCGGCTTCTTCCAGGCGCACCTCCAAGCCCGCTATTTGACTGGGGATCATGTCGAGAATTCGGTGCTGCACCGACAAGCCCAGACCACCGGCCCGAAAGTGGAAGACGAGGGCCGGGAGGCTGTCCTCCTCGTAGCGGTTAGGGAAGCGCAGGGCGACCGTCCCCACCCCCGACGCTTCCATTGCCTTCTGGCCTCGCACCGCGTCCTTGAGGATCTGTCTCCTCCTCGACTCGTACTCGTCTTCCGACCAGGTCTTCTCGCCCCCGCTCCGGTACTTCTCCAGGGCGTCCACGAATTCGCGGTAGATGGTCTCGAAGTTCGAGAGGACGGCAATGTGCTTCCGAATCAGCTCAGGGCTTTCACTCACGCCCCGAGGGTATGAAGCTCAGCGGCGCATTGCGGCCCTTGATGCCCAAGTAGGCTGCGCGGGGTGTCCGACGACCCTAAGCGCAATGCCGCCAGCAAGGCAGTCGAAGCAGCCCAGAAGCAGTTTGAGCGCGACAGCCAAGCTGCGCGGGAAGCCCGGCGCAAGGCCTTCGCTCAGGCCCAGAAGGATGGCCTCTCGCTCCGAGACATCGGCGAACTGGTCGGCTTGGATCATTCTCGGATCGGTCAGATCATCCGGGGCGAATAGCCAGGCTGATGTGGAGATTTTCTCCACGCCCTGCTAAGTTCGGTAGATCAACAAAAGCGGCTCCCGGCGGCGCTGTCACGCCAACCGGGAGCCTGACCACAAGGAGGCAGTGCTCCTCATGGCTAACGAGAACCCTACGGGGGGTGGCGATGCCGTCGCCCTCACGATCCCCGCCGAGCACCGCAAGTTTCTGCGAGGACTCTTCGAGATCGCTCGCGCTGGCATTCGAGAAGAGCTGGCCCAGTACCCCAAGCAGCTCAAAGAGCCGCGCCGCCTGCATCGCGAAGAGGCTGTCTACGACAAACTGCTGGCTGCGCTCGACAGCGGCTCCATCGTCGCTGACCGCGACGTGCGCGACGTGCTCCGCGACCTCGTCGCGATCTATGACCGGGAGAACGAGTACGAGCGGGTAGTAGCCGAGCACGAGGCGCTTCACGGCCTGCTCGGCCAGCTCACGGAGGGCGAGAGCGATGTTCGTTGACATCGCCGCTCACTTTGGGGACAACCTGGCCCGCCACCGAAAGCGGGCCGACCTCTCCCAAGAGGAGGTGAGCCACCTTGCCTCACTGCACCGAACCGAGATAAGCCAGTTGGAGCGGGGGCTGCGCCTGCCCCGCATCGACACGCTCATCAAGCTGAAGTTCTCCCTTGAAGTCTCTGCCGACGACTTGCTCGATGGGCTCACCTGGTCCCCCGGCGACTATCGGCCGGGAGGGTTTGTGGAACGGAGTGAGAGCTGATGGTGGTGGCAGACCAGCTTGGCGCGAACCTCGCCTACTGCCGCAAGCAAGCCAAGCTCTCCCAGGAAGAGCTGGCAGTCATGGCCTCCCTGCACCGCACGGCTGTCGGTCAGATCGAGCGCGGCGAACGAGTGTGCCGCGTGGACACGCTGGTCAAACTCGCGGGTTCGCTAGACATTCCTCCCAACGACCTGCTCGATGGGATGGGCTGGGACCCAGGCGGCACGCGCCTTGGGGAGTACACGGATGGCGCATCGGCCCAGCGGGCTTAGTTCCGTCCCTCCCGGACAGTACAGCCGCAGGGAGGCAGGTGCGGGATCGAGATAATGACCTCAGACCCTCCCCGGGGAGCCCCGGGCGGCGCCCCGGAGGCGCTCGACTGAATCTAGAGTGGCCCGGATGCGGCCCGGCGTCAGCTCGGGGCAACGCTCGACGACCCGTCCATCCGGACCGATGATCGCCGTGCAGCCGTATCCCGTCGTCGTCGGAGAGCACTCGACCACGTCGGCTGAGATAACCCAGGCTGAGCATTCGCGAGCCCGCGCCGAGAGAATCTCGACGTGCCGGGATCGCCACTTCCGTGCGGTCGCGTGCGGCAGGCTGTTGTAGAGCGGGTAGAAGATCGCTTCCGCACCACGGGCCGCCAGCGCAGTCGCGGCCTCGGGAAAGTTCGCGTCGTAACAGATGTTGACCCCATATCTCACGCCGTTCTTCTCGAACACAGGAGACTCTCGCCCCGGCGAGAACGCGCTCTCGATCAAGTGTTGCTTGCGGTAGACGCCCAGCACCCGCCCTCGCTCAACGATCACCGCGGAGTTGAAGAGTTCCGACCCGCAGCGCTCCATCAGGCCAAGTATCACCACCGGATCGAACTGGCGCAGCTCAGACATAAGCCGGGAGAAGAGCGTCGAGCCAAGCTCGATGCTGTGCGCGCCAGCCTCCTCGTCGGTCCGGCAGTAACCCGTGAGGTAACACTCCGGTAGGCAGACGATGTCGAGTGCTTCCTCCTGAGCCCATGACAGCGCTCGCTTGACCTCGGTTAGCGAAGCATCCATGTCGCCGAGGATCGGCACCATCTGACAGCTTCCCACGGAGATGGTCGGCGGGTTGGGAGTTTCGAGCATGGACTGGAGGTTCTCCGTCGAACAGGACGATCCGCTCCAGCCAAGCGACCGGCGCGGACGGAATACGTAGAGATCGGATGCCGAATCGTCGCAGCAAGTGCCCCCACCTACTCGCGAGTGAAGCACCGCAGCGGCGGCCGTCAACCCCCTTCGGGGGTCGGCCGCAAGCGGCCTTGACTGCCGCCGCTTGGCGGCGCTGGCTTGGCAAGTAGGTCGGGGCGGGGGAGCTGGCGCAAGGACCGGCGAGGGGCGTTTTCGGGGATGGAATGAAGTGTGGATCGGCCGTCCACCGCCCCGCCGCATTCCAGAGGGGCTAGAGGGATGCCGCAGCCGCCGACCCCGCCCACCCACCATTCGGTGTCCGACCGGGGTCGGCGGCTGCTCATGCTGGAGGGAAATGCGGCGGGGCGGTGAACTTGGGGTGGCGCGGAGGGCTGTTCATCCGTGTAAGGCGTGGAGAGGACCGAAGGAGGGTCCGAGCGCGTCTTGGAGGTAGGAATGGAAGCGGCGGCGTTGCAGATCGAAGTGGAGCCGTTCGGGGCGGCGGCGTCGAGGGACGAGGAGTTGGTCCGGTTCCTCGGGCGGCATGGCATCGCCACGGTGGCCCAGGTCATGGCGCAGTTCGGGATCGGCAGGACTGCGGCGTATCGGCTGACGGCGGCCTGCATGGATCGCGGGTTGATCGAGCGCGACGATTCGCTTCGCTACGAGCCGAGCGCCCTCTACGCCACGCGGGAGGGCTTGCGCTGGGTCGGTCTTGGCTACCCCGTCGCCAAGCTCTCCCCTTCGCTGATCCGCCACGGCCTGCGCTGTACTTCGATGGCGCAGGCGCTCGGGGAGGAGTTCCCCAGCGCGATCCGCACCGAGCGGGACTTGTGTTGGATCGAGCGCCAGGAGGGCAAGCCTCTAGCCAGCGCCAAGCTCGGCACCCGCCCCGATGGCGGGCCGCGCCTTCACCGCCCCGACTTGGCGGTCCTCACCGAGGCCGGGGTGATCGCGGTCGAGGTCGAGCTAACCGCGAAGGCACCGAGGCGGCTTGAGGGGATCATCCGGGCTTGGCGGCGCTCGCCCTGGGTTACTGAGGTCCGCTACTACTGCGAGCCGGGTCAGACCCGCAGGGCGGTCGAGCGGGCGATCCTCGCCACGCGCTCGCAAGAGCGGGTCCGCGTCTTCGAGGCGGTGGCCCGATGACGCCCCACTTCAGCCACCCGGCGCATCGCCTGCCCGCGACGAGCGAGTACCAAGGGCACCACCGGGAAGCGCCCGAACTCACCGCGCCCCTGGTCCCGGTCGCGCTCGCCGTGGGGATAGGGGTGGCGGTCGCGTTCTGCGCCCTGCTCTTGCTGCGCCGGGCCGGGCTGCGTTTCACCTGGGCGCTTGTGCCCGCCCCGCTCGCTTACCTACTCTGGCTCATCGACTGGCACGCCGGCCTCGTTCTTTTCGCCGGCATCGCGACCGCTGCCGGCGCTGGCCTCTACTGGCACCTTGAGGACACAGAGCGCGGCGGCGAGGAGGCGGCCAAGGCCCGCGACTCGCTCGGCGTGGCCCGTTGGCTGTGGGCGCTTTGGCAACGCCGCAGCCTGCGCGAACGGCGATTGGTCAAGGGCAGGATCGCGCTGGGCATGACGCGCGGGGCGGCGTCTGCTGGGTTCCCTTCGGCGCGAGCCACGGCGTCCACTCGCTGATCGTCGGCGCGACGGGCGGCGGCAAGACCGTGACCCAGGCCGCGATCGCGCAGGCCCACGTGCTCGCTGGGGTGCCCGCGATCGTCTTAGACCCCAAGGGGGACGAGCACCTGCGAGAGGTTCTGATCGACGCGGCCGCGCGGAGCGGGATGCCCTTCCGCGAATGGTCCCCCACCGGCCGCGCCGTCTACAACCCCTTCGAGCGCGGCAACCCGACCGAAATCGCAGACAAGGCCATCGCCGGGCAGCGCTGGTCAGAGGAGCACTACCGCGAAGCGAGCAGGCGCTTGCTCGGCAAGGTGCTGGGCACCCTGCGCGCAGCGGACAACTGGCCGCCGACGATGAGCCAGGTGGTCCGCTACATGGACCCAGAGCGCCTTGACGCCCTGGCGGCCCAGGTCGGCGGCCAGGTGGGCGAGGACGTTGCCGAGTACGTCGACGGGCTTTCCCCCAGGGCCAGGAGCGACCTGGGCGGCGGCCGGGACCGGCTGGCGGTGCTGGTCGAGGGCGAGCTCGGCGCGCGGCTCGATCCATCGCTCGCCGGGGTGGGGGCCCAGCGGATCGGACTCGAGCGCGCCCTCTCGGCGGGCGAGGTCATCTACTTCCACATCGACGCCGACCGCTACCCGGCCGCCTCGCAACTGCTGGCCGCCGCGCTCGTGACCGATCTTGTCTCCCTGGTCGCGGAGCTTCAGGGCGGCGCGGCCCAAGGGCTGCTGGTCATTGACGAGTTCGCGGCGCTGGCGGCGCGTGAGGTCAAGCGCCTGTTCGCCCGCGCTCGCGGTGCCGGGCTAAGCCTCGCGCTCGGCACTCAGAGCCTCGCGGACCTTCGCGGCACCGACCCCGACGACGCCTCAGACACCTTCACCGAGCAGGTCTTCACCAACGTCAGCTATCTGGTCGTTCACCGCGAGGCCGACCCCGACTCCGCGGAGCGGCTGGCCGGGGTGGCGGGCACCGTCCCGGGCTGGTCGATGACGCGCAAGGTCCGGCCCGGCTTTTGGCAGCCGCGCGAAGGGACCAAGACGCGCGAGCGCGAGTATGTGATCGGCCCGGATCAGTTCAAGCGCCTTCGGCCCGGCCATGCGGTCGTGATCCAGCCGACGAGAAGCGCCCGGCCGAGGTCGTCAAGGTCTTCCAGCCGCGCCGGATGGGGAGCGCCTGAGTTGGCCGCCGTCACTCTCGACATTGGAGACGAAATGGTGGAGCGAATTGCGCGGCGCGCGGCTGAGCTTCTTCGCGCGAGCCAGAACGAGAGTGACGGTGATGGCTGGCTACGTGGTGCCGATAAGATTGCCGCCTACATCGACTCACCACGGTCGCGTGTCTATGCGCTTGTGTCGGCGCGACGCATTCCCGTCCATCACGACGGCTCGGCTCTCATCGCGCGCCGCTCGGACCTAGACGCATGGCTGTGCTCGGGCGGCGGGCGGCGACCCTGATGGAGGGAGCGCCCTTGAGAGCCGCCGATTGCAGAGGTACGGTCCAGGGAACAAAAGTGGGGCCGCGTGCTGCAACACCGGCCCCGTGGCGACCGGCCAAGTCTCCTAGGTCCGGTCGCAGCGGGAACGGTAGCGGCCTGCCGCCTCAAGGAAGGGCGAGCGTCCATGCGCCGGAGTCCCCCACAACCAACAAGGAGGTAGGTGCCCTCATGGCAGCCAAGCTAAAGAAGACCCGTTACCCCGGCATCTACAAGCGCGGCTCTCGCTACGTCATCACCTGGGAGTACAGGGGACGGCAGCACAAGGAGTCGTTTGCGACCCTTGCCGAGGCCCGCGAGGCGAAGGGCAGCCGTAGCGCAGGAGAAAAGCGGCCACGGTCGAGGGTGCGATTCAACGACTATTTCGAAGAGTGGATCGAGAGCTATGCCGGGCGGACCTCTAGAGGATTCTCCGAGACGACGCGCCCCGAGTACCGCCGCCCGATCACCACCCACGCCCTACCGCGCTGGAAGACGTGGAGGCTGTCCGAGATTGAGCCTGCCGATGTGCGCGACCTGTTCGGCCAGATGCGCAAAGACGAATGCTCGACATCACAGGTCAAGAAGTTGAGGGCAGCGCTTTCGGTGATGTTCGCGACCGCGCTTGAGGACGGTGCCGTGCGATCCAATCCCATTCTCGGGGTTCGCATCCCCGCGTCCCGCGAGGAGGAGCCGGAGGAAGGGAAGGCCAAGGCGTTGACCCGCAGCGAGCTTGTGATCCTGCTGGGCGCGCTCTCTGAGGACTGGCACCTGTTCTTTGAATTCCTCACGCACACCGGCCTGCGGATCAGTGAGGCCATCGGCTTGCGCTGGGAGCATCTTGACCTGGGCGAGAGTCCCAAGGTCAAGGTTCGGGAACAGCTCTACAAGGGCAACCGCAAGCGCCTCAAGAGCAAGGACGGCAAGCGCGACGTTCCCCTTTCCCCTGGTATGGCGCAGCGGCTCCTAGCTCACCGCCGCGACAGCTACCAAGGCCCGAAATCGCCGGTCTTCGCGTCGAAGGCTGGCAGCCCCCTACGACCCGAAAACGTCTATCGGCGGGTTCTGGCTCCTACCCCGATTGGCGCGGGGTTCAAGATCGAGGTCGAAATCGACGGCGAGCAGCGGACCCGCTCGACAGTCTCTTTCCACACCTTCCGCCATACCTGCGCCAGCTTGCTTTTCGAGGCGGGCCGCAACGTGAAGCAGGTTCAAGCCTGGCTCGGCCACGCTGACCCCGGCTTCACGCTCTCGACCTACATCCACCTGATGGACGTGGGCGTCGGGAATGCCGATTTCCTTGATGACGCAGTTGGGGCGAAAGGGGAACTGGTCCCGACCGCCTAAAGCGAGAATTCCTAACGGGCGTCATTTCGCCGTGGGCGGGCGCTACCCCTGTTCTTGCCGTGCGATCCACTCAGCGCGTTCGCGCTCGAATTTCCGCTGGAGCCTCCGTGACTTCGGTGCCAGAGCAGGCCACGCCACAAGGAAACCCCGCGAGGTCGGTACTTGATGCCTTCGATGGGCAGCCAGATGCCCTCTCCATGCTCGCGATACAGCAAGACCTGCTCATAGGGTCCGTGGTCGAAGTCGAAGTGGCAGTAGATGTGGGGACCGGCGTAGTGCGAGTCCCCATCCCGGTCCACCGCGACGATGGAGTCATACGGAATCCGTCCGACCACCCGCACCAACTCCCCGTCTTCCTTGTCAGCCTCAACCTGGGCACGGGCCGTGTCGCCTTCGATGAATACACGGTCCAGCCGCAGCATCGCGGAAATCCCGCCTGAATATGAGGGCATGATTCCCACTCCGAACCAAGGTGATATGCGTCGGAACCGGAACTTGTCATCCGGGCGCGGATAACGATCAGGCTGGCGATCAGCATCCCTGATGATCGCCTCCGGCAAGGGTTCCCGCCGAAGTATCGACCCAAGAACCTCTCCCAACTCGTCCTTGATCGCCAGTCGATGCTTGATCTTCGTCTCGGCGTTGGCGCGCTGTCTTTCCCCACGTTCGCGCAGCTCCCTCGCAACGGCCACCCCGTCGCCGATGAATGGCGTTCCCATGCTTCGACGTTAGCGCTGATCCTGGTCCAGGGTGGCAAGGGGGTGGCAAGGAACCCCCCGAAAACAGCCGGAAGCGCGGAGATCGGCTAACTCGCGCTAACGGCTCTGCAATGGGAAAGAGCCGGAACAGCCGCAAACGCCCGCAAGCGCTGACGCGGAATCATAATCCGCGTGTCGGGGGTTCGAGTCCCTCCTCCGGCATGGCTTCTCCCTGATCCAAAACGACCCGCCGACCGGACCGCGCTATGGAGGCCACGCCTCAGTCGCCGTGATGAATGCCCGCAAGGCGATGGGACCGACGAAGCCGAGGAAGCTCGGGAAGGTGGTCGGCGAAGTAGCCCAGTGCAGTGCCGGTCGCTACGGCGAACACGCCGAATGCAGCTACGGCAATGCCTGCGCTTGCATCGAGGCTGTTCAGCAAGAGCACAAGCCCAGCGACCGCTACGGCTGGGACTGCAAATAGAGCTACGCGAATAGCCATGGCCGGAGTGTAGATCACGTCGTGGAATCGATTAGAAGGGCAAGCGTTCCGATGCCAAAACCCAGGAAGAACCCGAAAGCGGTAGCCCGCTCGATCTCTCGGTCTGTGCGATTGGCGAGAACGGCCGCATAGCGAGCGGCACCGCCGATTAGGCCAGTCGAGCCAATCAGCAGGGCCGCTGCACCCGAGAGCGCTTCGGTGAAGATCCCGGCGAGAACGAGGTCGATCATGTCAGGCAAGCCTACGCCCGACGGCAGACAAAACAATGCGACCTTTACGGCCGCTGCCTCACTCGTCGTAAGGGATGTGGCGGCGCAGGACGGCCTGGTAGTGATCGCTGCTGATACTGGCGCGGCCAGTTCCGAGGAACGGGATCTGGATCGTGCTTCTCCAGAGGTTGTGACCGTGGCGGCGACGCTTGAAAGTCCCATCGCCGCTGAAAGGCCGCGGCGGATGCGCCGTCGCGGTGCCGGCGTCATGGTTGTAGAAGAAGGCCGAGGAACCGGCTTCGGCGTATGTGCTGCGGGAGATCCCTACCCCGTCCAATTCTTCCTGCTGCACGCCGAGGAAGCCCGTCCATCCATGCCTCTTGGCGTCGCGTTCCGCGTAGGCAAGGAGAGCGCAGCTGCAGCTGTCGCTGGCGACGACCAGCCACGCCTGCCTTTCGCGGCGCTTCTTCCTGCCGGAGGCGACGGCCGACGCCCGTGACGCGCTGCGCAGGCTCCTCGATCCTCCATGCCGGGAGCACCGCCACTCCGATTTCCGGTTGACGTTCATTTTCCCGTCGACCCGAGTCTTGTCGAAATGCACGTATTCGCGCTCACCGGTGAACTCGATCGTCCCGGCGAAGAAGCCTTCGCGGAACGTCGTGGGCTCACCCTTGCATCCCTTGGGCGGCGGCACGGTAAGCAGGGTCTTCGTCGGGGTGAAGTGGACGTCGATCAGCCCGAGTTGTCCGAATTGGGCCTTCATCCCCTCTTCTGTCGATTCGCCCTGCGTCCGGTAGAAGACAACGCTCCCTCCACGCCGGCCTTCGCGGCGGACCTCGATCGTCACCTGGCCGTTTTCGCCGATGACGTGCACCTGCAGACCGTTGGCCGCGGCGAGCCCGAACGATGTGTAGGCGGAATGGTTTTCCGATTCCACCGTTTCCGCCGCGACAGCGGACCTCGGCGCCAATAGGCCGACAAAAAACGCGAGCAGCGGGAGGATCAGCATCGGTCGAATCATTTCGACGGCAGCATAAGTCGTTCCGGTGCGCTTTATGCGGCTTATGGGCACATAAAGCGCACCGGAAGCGGAAGGCGAGTGAGCCGCTAGCCCGCTGTCGCGCCGACGCCGTGCTGGCGGAACTCGTTGAGCACCTCGGACATCGAGTCGACGTCGCAGCTGACCATTTCGGGCCAGGGCTTGTCGGGGTGCTCGTCGAGGGTCTTGTAGCCATTGCCGCTGACGATCGCGACGACGGTCTCGTCGGGGCCGATCTTGCCTTCATTGGCAAGCCTGGCCGTGCAGGCGATCGTGGTGCCGCCTGCGGGCTCGGTGAGGATGCCCTCGGTGGCGCCGAGCAGGTCGATCGCCTCGAAGATCTCCCGGTCGGTGGCGGTGGCGGCGGAACCGCCGCGCGACTTCACCGCGTCGACGACGAGCGGCCCGTCGCCGGGCGCGCCGATCGCGATCGAGTGCGCCGCCGTATGCGGGGTCTGCGGCTCGATCTCGCCGCTGCCGTCGTTGATCGCGGTCGCGATCGGGCTGCAGCCCTCGGCCTGGGCGACGTTGATCTTGGTCGCCGCGGTCTCCGCCAGGCCGACGATTTCGAGCTCGTCAAGCCCCTTGTGCACGCGCGAGGAGAGCGTCCCCCCCGCCGCCGGAATGACGAAGTGATCGGGCGATTGCCACTCGAGCTGCTCGACCACCTCGTAGGCCTCCGTCTTCGCCCCCTCGGCGTAGAACGGCCGCAGGGTGATGTTGGCGAACTGCATGCCGGTGGACAGCGCCAGCTCGCGACAGGCGCGGTTGGCCTGGTCGTAGTTGCCGTCGAGCTGGATCACGGCGGCGCCGAGCGCCCGGCAGGCACGCGCCTTGCCGCGCTCCATGTTCGACGGGTAGAAGACGTAGGCGGTAACGCCGGCCTTGGCCGCCAGCGACGAGACCGCGGTGCCGACGTTGCCGGTCGAGACGCAGCCGATCTCCTCCTCGCCCAGCTCGAGCAGGCGGGCGACCGCCATCGAGACGACCCGGTCCTTGTAGGAGAGGCTCGGCCGCGAGGTGCTGTCGTCCTTCAGGTAGAGCTTCTTGAGGCCGAGCTCGGCCCCGAGCCGGTCGGCGTGGATCAGCGGCGTGCGGCCGCTGTAGCGGCCGACTCGCACCTGCGCGCTGGCGTCGACGATCGGCAGCAGCTCCTCGAAGCGCCAGATGTTGATCTCGCGCTCCGCCGGCGGGATCTCGCCGAGGCGCTTCTTTGCCAGCTCGTAGTCGTAGTCGATGTCGAGGCCGTTGCCGCAGCCGAGGCACTTGAAGGTCGTGTCGAGAAGCGGCAGGCGCTGCCCGCAGTCGCGGCAGACCAGTTCGGTCGCGCAGGAGCGGGTGCGGTCCTCTGCGTTCAACATGGCGAAAACTCTCCCCGGCAGGGTACTGGCACCAGGGGGGCACTGTCGAACGATCGTCTTCTCCGCCTCCCGCGCATAGCCAGTGGGTATAACAGACCGCTCGCAACTGATCAATGTTTCTTGTGCATTCCCCGCGTGAGCCATGGCCCCGCGACACGAAAAGGAGCGAGCCCGCCCCCGTCGGTGTCAGCGTCCGCGGGGCGGGCCCGTTCTCCCGGCCTTCTGGCCTTCTGGCCTTGGCCTACGGCGCGCCGGCGGTACCTGGGTCCGGCGCTGCCGCTATCGCTGTCGCCCGGTTCTCCGGGCAGACCAGCGCCACGGCCCATTACATGGCCGCCCCCCCTCTCCGGGGGCCTAGCTGCCAGAGGTGAGAGGGCATTCCGGCCGTCGGTGTGGGCAGCGCCGCGGGCTCGAGGTGGGGCAACGCCGGCAGCGCTGTCGCCTCCCTTTTACACCTGAAACGGCCGTCGTCTCGACTCATGACTGGACACTCCTCGTCTGCCATCGCAAGGCGAGTCGCCCTATTTCTTGGGTGCCCACCTCTCCGCTGGCGCTTGGTCGTCAGCGCGTCTAGCTATAACAGACCTCAAACGATCGGTCAAGGCTTCCTGCGCAAACATCTCGGGCGCTTGGAAAACCAGGCTGAGAGCTTCGCGCAGGAAGAGGTTCGGGGGCGGTGGATAACGGCGAGAAGGGCCGTTACCAAGTCCGCGGCTCTTGAACTGACTCTCCCTTTTGCCGTGCCAGGCGAGCCCCTCGTAGACGAGACCCCGCCTCTTCACTGCGCTTGATCGTCAGCAATTCCATTCATAACAGGTTTGGGAAATTCAGTCAACCCTTTTTGTGTAATCGGCGAGCTTAGCGAGATTGACCGCTCTGGGCCACAGCGTCAAGCTCGAGTCGTGAGGGCCAGGGACCGTCCAGTATCGCCTCGCCATCCTCCTCGCCGGAAAGCAGCAGTGCCTCGCCCAGGTGCGGCGCAAAAGGCACCAATACCCGGGCGAGCAGCTCCAGCGCTGCGAGCAGCGCCTCGGCGTCGGTCCGGTTCAGCTCGCCCCTGCGCTTGACCACCCGCTTCTCGAAGTCCTGGATGCGCTCGAAGAGGCGAGTCACGTTGCGCACGGCCTTGTGCATCTGCAGCTCCTCGAGGTCCGCCGTGATGCGGGCGAGACCGTTGTCGCACCACTTGCAGAGCCGCTCGCGCATGAACTCGGTGTCCTCAGCGGCCTCGGCGTTGTTCGGCGCCTCTGCCGCCAACAGCCGGCGCGCGTGCGTGTACTCCCAGACGTTGTGGAGGAACCTGCTGGCGAAGCGCAGGGCGCCGTCGTTCCAGTTCAGCGTCTTGGCCGGTCCGGCCGCGTAGAGGATCGCGACGCGGATCGTGTCGGCGCCGTAGCGCTCGACCAGCTCGTCGGGGTCGACAACGTTGCCCAGGTGCTTGCTCATCTTGCGACCGTCGGCGATCACCATCTCATGGAAGAGGCAGCCCGAAAACGGCTCCCCCTCCTCCATGAACGCAAACGGGCCGATGTCGCGCAGAGCCTTGGTCACGATCCGCTGGTCGAAGACGAAGCCGCCGCTGTCCGAACCGGCGACGAGCCGCTCGGAGGGCAGCCATGCGCGCAGCTCGGGATGAGAGAACATCTCGGTGGCGCGAGCCTCGGGGGGCACTGCCGAGGGGACCCAGAGCCAGAGCGCGTCGAAGTGGCAGTCGAGCGTGTCCGTCTCCCGCTTGGCCGGCCCGCCGCAGCGCGGGCAGTCGACGTCGACGAAGCCCTCGAGCTCGGCCAGCGGGTTGCCCTCGCCCGTCGGCTCGACGTCGCGCGGCAGAACCACCGGCAGGTCAGCCTCCGGCACGGGAACCGGACCGCATGACTCGCAGAGGACGATCGGGATCGGCGTGCCCCAGAAGCGCTGGCGGGAGATCGAGAAGTCGGCAGCGCGGTAGCGGACCGCCGGCCGTGCCTCGGGCGTGGCCTCTCCCTCACCTGGCAGCGGCGCTCCGGCGAGGCGCTCGACGCGTGCCGCAACTTTGGCGTCGGCCTCGTCGACGGCGGGGATTCCGAGTGCCGCGGTCGGGCCGTAACGAGCGTCGACCAGCGGCGAGACGAGCAGCGGGAGCTCGCGATCCGCAAAGGACGCCTTCGCCGAGAGGCCCGTGTCGACCAGGGGAACGGCTCCGGCGTCGCGGGCACTCCGCTCCCAGCCGCCGGAGCGGAGGTCATCGAGGCGCTCGTGCACCGCGGGGTCGCCCGCCCAAGCGTCGACGTCCGGGTGGCGCGGGGAGATGAGGACGAACGTGGCGGCGGTCACCGAATCGGCGTGCGGGCTGAAGGCCGTGAGTGTCGTCTCGCCGTCAGCGGTCAAGTCCACCTCGACGCCCTCGCTGCGCCCAAGGATGTAGCGCTGCGTGGAGAGTGAGATATCGTCCCAGGCACCCCCCTCCTCCAGCTCGCCGAGCCGCCGGTCGTTCTCCTCCAGGTAGGGAGTGATCCGCAGGAACCAGGTCGGCCGCCGGATCAACCGCACCTCGTTGTGGCAGCGCCAGCAGCGGCCGTCCTCGACCTGCAACGCGGCCAGTGTCGTGCGGCAGTGGTCGCACCAGTCGACGGTCGCGTCGTCACGGTAGATGAGACCCGCCTCGAGCAGCTGCAGGAAGAGCCATTGCGACCAGCGGTACTGACTCTCGTCCGAGCTGTAGAAGACGCGGTCGTAGTCGAAGGAGAAGCCGAGCCGCTTCATCTGCCCGAGCATCCGCTCGCCGCAGCCCTCGACCCACTCGGCCGGCGCCACCTTGCGCTCGATCGCCGCCATCTCGGCCGGTAGGCCGAAGGCATCGAAGCCGAAGCCGAAGAGGACTGCGTCGCCCCGTGCCCGCCGAAAGCGCGCGTAGGCGTCCCCGATCGAGTAGTCGCGCACGTGGCCCATGTGCAGCTTGCCGGAGGTGAACGGACTGGACGGCTTTACGTAGACGCCCCTGCGTCCCTCTGGCGGGGCCGGCGCCTCGAACGTGCCGTTTCCCTCCCAGGCGGCCCGCCGCCGGGCCTCGATCGCCGCCGCCTCGTAATTCGATCTTGCGCTCGTCATCTTCGACTCCTGCCCGTGCCTGCTTTTTGCCTCACGGGCGAGATAATTTGACCATTGCGCGGCGGGGGCTTATTGTCTTCAGGCGAGTCTACAACGCCCCCAAGCCACAAATACGGCCCCGGCGGCGCTTGCGACACCCCGGGGCCTGGCCGAGACCTGAAGAGGAGGTCCCAACATGACAGAGGGTAGAGCAGTTTCCGCCGTAGTCGAAGGTCGTTTGGACGAGCGTCTCGTCGAGCGAGCGCTCGAAGCCGCCGCCTTCGCCCCCGAGGGTGGACGCATCCGCGATGCGGCCGAAACGGTGGTCAACGTCTCCGAGCTGGACCCGGAGGGAACCCGTGAGGCGCTCTGGGCATTGCGCGGCGACCCCGCAGCCCTCGAAAGGCTCGAGGCCTGCCTGGAGATGAGCCCCGCCAGGGCGACGTTGGCGCTCGGCGCGGCGATTCAGATCTGCTCAGCCGAGCTCTCGTCAGTCGAGCCGGACCTGCGCGAACGCCTGCCGGAGCTGTTGCGCTGGCTGGAAGGACGTTGGTAAGGGGACGCTAGGCGGGCTTGCGGCCCGCGACGAACACCTCGAACTGGCTGTCCTTCGGCGGTCGCGGCTTGCCGTTGCCCCTGTAGGCACCCTCGAGCTCCATGCCGACCGAGCTGTAGATCTCGGCCAGCTCCTCGACCGAGTAGAGGCGCTGGCGAAACGGGATCGAATCGATCCCCTCGAAGACCTCGCCGACGAGGATCGGGGTCGTCGAGCCTTCTAAGTAGCGGGTGCGAGGTTCCCAGCGGTGGTCGATCAGTTCGACCATGCCGCCGCCGGCGATCCAGGTTTTCTGCGGCAGGTGGGTTTCCGCGTAGAGCACGTTCGGCAGCTGCAGGAGGTTGCCGCCGCCCGGACGGAGCGCGGCGGCGATCACCTCGAAGGTGCGGTGGTTCTCCTCCTCGGTCTCGAAATACCCGATTGCGCCGTCGTTGAGGTTGAGGACCATGTCGAACTCTTCGTCGAATTCGAGCTTGCGCAGGTCCGCTTCGAGGAAGGATGCGTCGACCGACGCCTCCTCCGCATCCCGGTTGGCGACCTCGAGCAGGTCAGGCGCAATATCGACGCCGACCACCGAGAAGCCACGGCGTGCCAGCTCGATCGAGTGGCGCCCGGTCCCACACGCGAGGTCGAGTACTCGCGCCTCCTCCGGCGGGCGGAGAATCGCGACCACGCGGTCGATTTCCCCTTCGGTCTGCTCGGCCCAAGGACGGGCAAGCGTGTGCGAGGCAGGGAAGGCAGAGCGATACCAGTCCTGCGGCACCTCGGTTGCACTGGCCTGCTCCATTGCTCAGAAATCTTAGCGGTTAAGAGCCGGTCGGAGCCGAGCCCGAGCCTCGCGCTACGCGAAGGTCCAGAGCTTGTTACCGAGGAAGTTGAACGGCATTGCGATCGCCACGGCGATCGCCTGAGCCGAGAGGTCCCCCAGCGAAGTCGCCATCACGAGCGCTTCCAGGACCACGAGGTTGACCGCGAGGGCGCCGATGCTGACGGCGAAGAAGCGGGCTGCCTGGAAGCCGGCGTGGCCGTCCGTGGCGGCGAAGGTCCAGCGCCGGTTCCAGAAGAAATTGCTCGTCACGGCGACGCAGAAGGCCCCGGTCGCCGCCAGCGCCTGGTGCAAGCCGAGATCGCTGCGCAGCAGCGAGAAGACCGCGAGGTTGATCAGGTAGCCCGAGCCGCCGACGAGCCCGAACTTGGCCAGCTGCAACCAGCTGGCGGGTTTGCGGGCCGCCACGCCCAGCCTGTAGACGAGCTCCGAGGCGCTCACGATCGAGGTCGAACCCTACCGCCTAATGTTCCCGCAACCATGAGAGCCAGAATCGCCATCGTCACCGTCACCTGCGCCGCGCTGGCGACCATCATCGCGGTGCTTGTCCTCGGCGGCGGCAAGAGAGACGCCACGGCCGACGCGACAGCGTCGCCGGCACCGGGGGAACCCACCGTCACGGTGATCTCGCCCCGCAACGGAGCCCGCCAGCACAGCCGCGCGGTCGTCGTCAAGGTCGAGGTCGAGAACTTCCACCTCTCTCCCCTGCATTTCGGCGGCGAACCGCAACTCGGCGAGGGCCACATTCGCTTCGGCCTCAACCGGGTGCCCGACTGCGTCGACCCGGCGAAGCTGCAGCGGGCGATCGAAAGCCCCTTCGGCAAGGGCCGCCTCGTCGGCCGCTCCTTCGACTATCCGCAGTACTCGGGACCAAACGGGGTCCTCGCCCAGCGGATCGGCTCGACGGGCAGCTACTCGCCGGCAACCCGACCCGAGATCTACTACCACGACCTGAAACCGGGCTTCTACCGGCTCGTGATCACCCTGGCCCAGAATGACGGCTCGACAACGCCCTTCCACGCCGTCACCAACTTCCAGATCCTCGCCCCGCCCGGGCAGGGCACCCATTGCGGCGGCGGCAAGGTGCCGAGCGCCAAGGCCGCCGCCTTCGACTGAGCAGTCTCGACACTTTCTCGGCGCAGATTTTCTCCATTCTGCGCGCCACGCCGTGCAGACATCTCGTTACGGTGCGATCATGGAGACCGTGAGAGAGCAGTGGACCGACGAGAGGCTCGACGACCTGAAGGGCGAGGTGGGTGCGCTGCGCAGCGAGATGCGCGACGAATTCCGTGCTGTCCGCTCTGAGATGCAGGAGGAATTCCGCGCCGTTCGCGCCGAGATGAAAGAAGAATTCCGCGCCGTACGGACCGAGCTGCGGGGCGAATTCAGATCGGTGCGAAGCGACATGCAGGCCGGCTTCGATTCGTTGCACCGAACGATGATCCAGTTCGGCGGCGTCCTAATCGCAGCCCTGATTGGCTTGATCGCGACGCAGCTGTGGATCGCCAGCCAGCTCTGAGCTCGCGCTTTTCGCCTCCAATACTTCACTTTGTATAGTCGTCTCGATGCGAACCTATCGCCGCTTGCTGGGATTCTTGCGCCCCTATCGCCGCCAGCTCTGGGGCTCGCTGGCCTTCGCCTGGGCGGCAATGGGAATGACGGTGCTGATTCCGTGGCTGATCGGCCAGGCGATCAACGCGATCCAGGACGGCGACAAGCCGGACCTTCTGCCCCTCGCCCTGGCGATCGTCGTCGCAGGAGTGCTGCGGCTAAGTCTTACCCTGGTGCGCCGCGTCGTCGCGGGAAAGGTCTCGCTGGCAGTCGAATTCGACCTGCGTGAGCGCTTCTACGGCCACCTGCAACGCCTCGAGCTCGCCTTCTTCGACGGTCAGCAGACCGGGCAGCTGATGTCGCGGGCGACGGTCGACCTGCAGGCGATCCGCTTCTTCCTCGGCTACGGGCTGATCTTCATCACCCAGAGCATGCTGACGATCGTCCTCGCCGCCGTGGTGATGGTCGCAATCGACCCTCTGCTCGCGTTGCTCGCCCTCCTGCCCGCACCCCTGGTCGTCTACACCGCCTCGCGCTACAACCGCGTCTCGCGCCCCGCCGTGCAGGAGGTGCAGCAGCGAATCGCCGAGCTGACCGCGGAAGCAGAGGAGGGCATCTCCGGAATCCGCATCGTCAAGGCCTTCGCCCGCGAGGAGCACCAGCTGCACCGTTTCCGTCGCGCGGTCGCCCGCGTCTTCGACCAGAGCGTCTACTCGACTCGCCTACAGGCCACCTTCTCGCCGCTGATCGGGCTGCTGCCGCAGGCTGGCGTCGCACTGGTGCTGCTCGCCGGCGGCCGGCTGGTGATCGACGGCAATCTCAGCCTCGGCAACTTCACCGCCTTCTACACCTACGCCGCGATGCTCGCCGGTCCGACGCGGATGCTCGGCATGTCGATGGGGATGGCGCAGCGTGCGATCGCCTCCGGCAATCGTCTCTTCGAGGTTCTCGATCGCGAGCCGCGGATCGAGAACATGCCGGGGGCGCCGGCGCTGTCCGACGGCGGGGGTGCGGTCGAGCTGCGCGGCGTGACGCTCCGCTACGACGGCACCCGCACCAGCGCATCCGACATTGACCCCACCAGAGGTGGGTCAATGTCGGATGCGGCCCTCACCGGGATCGACCTCGAGGTCGAGGCAGGTAAGACCGTCGCCCTTGTCGGCCCCTCCGGGTCGGGCAAGACCAGCCTGGTCGCGCTGGTCGCACGGCTCTACGACCCAACCGAGGGCGCGGTCCTGGTGGACGGCGTGGACGTGCGCCAGGTCGACGTCGCCTCGCTGCGCGCGCAGGTCGCCTTCGTCGCCGACGACAGCTTCCTCTTCAGCGCCACGGTCGCAGAGAACATCGCCTATGCCCGCCCAAGCGCCGCCCGCGAGGAGATCGAAACGGCGGCTCGGCGAGCCCAAGCCGACGAGTTCATCCTCGATCTGCCCGGCGGTTACGACACCGTCGTCGGCGAGCGTGGCTTGACGCTCTCAGGAGGTCAGCGCCAGCGGGTGGCCATCGCCCGCGCCCTGCTAGCCGACCCGCGGATCCTGATCCTCGACGACGCGACGTCGTCCGTCGACGCGACGACCGAGGCGGCGATCAAGCGCGGCCTGCGGGAGGCGATGGCGGGGCGCACGACCTTCGTCATCGCCCACCGGCTCTCGACGGTTTCGCTGGCCGACGAGGTCGTGGTGATGGACGCGGGCAGGATCGTCGACCGGGGTACCCATGCCGAGCTGCTCGACGGCTGCGGCTTCTACCGCGAGATCGCCGAGCACGGCCTCGCCGACTCGGTCTTCCTGCAGCGCGACCTCGAGCAGCGCGAGGAGCTGGCGCGACTATGAGGAAGGCCCGCTTCGTCCTTGCCCTCCTCTGGCCCTACAAGGGACGGGTCGCGCTCGCCCTGCTGGCGATGCTGCTTGCAACCGCGGCGGGGCTGGCGCCGCCGCTGCTGGCCAAGGAAGCGATCGACGCCGGCATCATCCCCGGCGACGTCTCGGCCCTCAACTGGGCCGTGGCAGGCTTCCTCGCCGCGGCGATCCTCTACGCCGGCGCCACCTACCTGCAGACCTACATGGTCGGCTGGGTCGGGACCCGGGCGCTGCAGGACCTGCGCGAGCGCATCTTCTCCCACCTGCAGGCGATGTCGATCGGCTTCTTCACGAAGCGCAGCCCCGGGGTCCTGATCTCGCGCCTGACCAACGACGTCGAGGCGCTCAACCAGCTCGTCTCCACCGGGGTGGTGACGCTCTTCTCCAGCTCGCTGACCCTCGTCGGCGCCGTCGTCATCCTGCTCGCGCTCGACCTGAAGCTGGCGCTGGTCACCTTCGTCACCTTCCCGCTGCTGATCGCGGCAAGCATCCTCTTCCGCATCGTCTCCCACGGTGCCTACCGGGCGACGCGCGAGCGGATCGCCGCCGTCACCGCCTATCTGCAGGAGACGCTCAGCGGCGTGCGGATCGTGCGCAGCTTCGGCCAGGAGCCGCGCCACGCGAGCGCGATGACCGAGCTAAACGAGGCCAACCGGGACGCGAACCTGCGCACCGTCTACCTCAATGCGAGCTACTTCCCGGGGGTGGAACTGCTCTCCGCGATCGGCACCGCGGCGATCCTCCTCTACGGTGGCAGTCAAGCGATCGACGGCGCGATCCAGATCGGCGTCATCGTCGCCTTCGTCGGCTACCTGCAGATCTTCTTCGAACCGATCCAGCAGCTCTCCAACCTCTACACGACCTGGTTGCAGGGCGTGGCGGCGATGAACAAGATCTTCGAGCTGCTCGAGACCCCGGCCGACATGCCCGACGCGCCCGACGCGATCGACCCCGGCGGCCTGCGCGGCGAGATCGAGATGCGCGGCGTCTGGTTCTCCTACGGAGACGACGACGACTTCGCCCTCGAAGACGTCGACCTGCACGTGCCTCCGGGGCAGACCCTGGCCCTGGTGGGGACGACCGGGGCGGGCAAGTCGACCTTCGCCAAGCTGGTCGCCCGCTTCTACGACCCGCAGCGGGGAACGGTGCTCGTCGACGGTCACGACCTGCGCGGGCTGCGTCAGCAGGCGCTGCGCCGCCAGCTCGGGATCGTCCCCCAGGAGGGCTTTCTCTTCTCAGGCAGCGTGCGCGAGAACGTCGCCTTCGGGCGCCCCGACGCGACCCTCGAGGAGATCGAAGTGGCGATCGCCGCCGTCGGAGCGACGGACTTCGTCGCGGCGTTGCCCGAGGGGATCGAGACCGAGGTCGGCGAGCGCGGCGTACAGCTCTCCGCCGGTCAGCGGCAGCTGGTCGCCTTCGCCCGCGCGCTGCTGGCGGAACCGAGGATCCTGATCCTCGACGAGGCCACCTCCAACGTCGACGTGCGTACCGAGAAGACGATCGAGCGCGGGCTCGAGCGCCTGCTCGCCGGACGTACCGCGATCGTCATCGCCCACCGCCTCTCGACGATCCGCCGCGCCGGCAAGATCGTCGTCCTCGAGCAGGGCCATATCGCCGAGGCGGGCACGCACGACGAGCTGATCGCGGCAAACGGCCCCTACGCACGCCTCTACGGAGCCTGGCAGGAATCCTCAGTCGCCTAAGCGAGGACGAGAACCAAGCAGATCGGCGGACGCAGGGAAGGGTGATGGGGGGAGCGCACTGCAGTGCGTGACCCGAGCCAGCCGACCGAGGACTCCGAGATGCGCCGGTTATCGGCCCGCTTAGCCGGGGCCGATGCCGCCGGAGGAGCCGCCACCGCCGCCACCGCCGGCTTCGCCACCGCCGCCGGTGCCGCCACCTTCAGGCGCCCCGCCCGCGCCACCCGTTTCGGGCGCCGCTTCGGGGGCTTCTTCGGCCGCTTCCGGGGTTTCTTCGGCCGCTTCCGAGCCGGGTGCTTCCGCTCCACCAGATTCGGCTTCGCCCGTCGCGCCGCCGCTCGGCGGTTTCGGTCCTTCGCTGCACTCTTCGAAGCCGTATTCGCCGGCCGCGGCCTGGAACGAGGCGAGGGCCGACGCGGCGCTCGATTCAGCCGATTCGAGCGCAGCCGTGTCGCCGCGCTCGGAGGCGAGTTTGACTTCGTCCTCCGCCGTCGCCAGCGTTTCGGCGGCGGCGATCAATTCCGAGTAGCCCGCCGCTTCCTGCGGCGTGCCGAGGTTCTTCAGGCTGGCGACCATGCCGCTGTACAGGCTCGCTGCCTGCGCCGGGGGGGAAGAAGACGTTTCGGCGCCGCTCGCCCCGATCGTGCCGACGGCGGCGTTGACCTCGGCGCAGATCGCGTCGCCCCGTTCGATCAGTTCGGCTTTGGTCAGCGCCGCCGTCGTGGCCGTCGTCGCCGGCGTCGATTCGGTCGAGTCGTTGCCGCCGCCACAGCCCGCGATGAGCAAGGCGCAGAGTGACAAGGCTGCGATCGGTGTGCGGCGCGAACTCAAAGGAGCGGCGAAGGTAGCAGAGCGAAAAGACGCCTACGCGGGGGTTTCAGCTGCGGCCCAGGGACTCGAACCCCGACTACCTCGTCCAGAGCGAGGCGTGCTGCCATTACACCAGGCCGCAATGGAGCCGCTTCAGGATATCGACGCCAGATCGCTGCCGGTGTCGGCGATCGCCTCCCGCGCCCCCGAGACGTCGACGCGGTCCGCCAGCAGGCGGCGCGCTTCGGCCAGGTCTTCGGAACGGCCGACGCTGAGCGCGCCGGCGACCAGCCCGTCCTTCAGGTACCAGACCGAGAACTCGCCCTCGTCGCGGTCGCCACGCCAGATCTCCTCATCCCATTCGTACGCGGGCCCGACGTACTCGAGGCTCGCCCAGTCCGCCAGATCGCTGAAGAAGTAGGGAACGACGGTGTAGTCCTCGTCGGCGCCGAGCATGTTGCGCGCGGCGTGTACCCCCTGCTGCATCGCCACGTCCCAGTGCTCGACCCGCAGCCGGCGGCCGTGGACGACGCTCTCGTAGGAGCAGCAGTCACCCGCCGCGTATATCCCCGCCGCCGAGCTGCAGAGCTTGGAGTCGCAGACGATCCCGTCCTCGACCTCGAGCCCCGCCCGCTGGGCGAGCATCGCGTCGGGCCGCACGCCGGCTCCGACAACGACCGCATCGCACTCGATCGCCTGCCCGCTCTTGGTCAGCACCGCCTTCACCCGACCGTCGCCCTCGAAGGCCTCCAGCTCCTCGCCGCCGAGCACGGTCACGCCCCGCGCTTCCAGCTGCTCCTGGAACCAGCGACCGGCGCCCTCGCCGAAGGTGCGGGAGAGCGCCACCTCCTCCATCATCACGATCGTGCACTTGGCCCCCTTCGCGGTCAGCGAAGCGGCGACCTCGGTACCGATGTAGCTGCCGCCGACCAGGACCACGTGCTCGGCCGCCTCTGCATCGGCGCGAATCGCATCCGAGTTGCCGAAGGCGCGCAGGTAGTGGATGCCCTCGTTCTCGGCGCCCTCGACTCGCAGGATGTTGACCATCGCGCCGGTGGCGAGCAGCGCCTTGTCGAAGGCAACCTCCTCCCCGCCCTGCAGCTTCGCGGTTCGGGCGGAAGGATCGAGTGACATCGCGTTGATGCCGGTCAGCAGTTCAACGTCGTTGTCCCCGTACCAGCCGGCCGCATTGACGTGAGCGTCCTCGCGCGACGCCTCCCCCCGCAGGTACTCCTTCGTCAGCGGCGGCCGTTCGTAGGGCGGCTCGGGCTCGCGTCCGACGAGCAGAACGGAGCCCTCGGCGCCGCACTTGCGCAGCTCCGCCGCGCAGTGAGCCGAGGCCATACCACCGCCGATCAGGAGGAAGTCGACCTCGCGCACGGCTCAGGCGCCCGTGCCGGCGCCGTTCTGGGCGGGGCCGAAGAGCGCCTTCAACTGCTCCTCGTGGCCGGGGTCCAGCACTGCCAGCACCTCGTCGCCTGCTTCCAGGACCGTGTCGGGACCCGGTACGAAACCCTTGCCGCTGCGCAGGATCGAGATCAAGAGGCTTCCTTCCGGCATTTCGAGATCGCCGACACGCCTCCCGGTTACCCCGGAATCCTTGCCGAGCAACATCTCGATGATCTCGAGTTGCTCCTCCTGCAGGTCGAGCAGGTGGACGAGACCGTACTCGGGCACCTCGTGCTCCAGCAGGCGCAGGATCAGGTCGGTCGCCGAGACCGAGGGCTTGATCCCGAGCAGGTCGAAGTGCGGCTTGTTGCGCGGGTTGTTGACGCGGGCGATGATGCGGTCGACCTGGTACTTCTCGCGGGCGACCTGGCAGATCAGCATGTTGTCCTCGTCATCTCCGGTGACCGCGATCACCATGTCGGCGCGCTGAATGCCGGCCCGCTCCAGGACCCAGAGCTCGGAGGCGTCGCCATAGGAGACGTTGTGCTCCAGCTCCTGCTCGACCGTCAGGTAGCGACGGCGGTCGCTCTCGATCACGGTCACCTCGTGGCCCTTCTCGATCAGCTCGCGCGCCAGGTTCCAACCCACCTTGCCCGCGCCGACGACGATGATGTACATGCCGCCCCCTACGCCCCTTCCGCCGGCTCGCCGGCCTGCTCTGGAGCTTTGCGGCTCGCCCCTTCGCGCACGGCACTCTCCAGCATGTTGATCGCGACGCTGGTTGGGCAGACCGTGTGCATGCCCTGCCCGGCATACCATTCGGCGCGCAGCGGGTCGAGGATGCGGGCGATCACCGTCGGCACCTCGTAGTGGCGCTGGGCGATCTGGGCGATCACGATGTTGGTGTTGTCGCCATCCGTCGAGGCGATGAAGGCATCGGCGCGCTCGATCCCGGCGGCCTCCAGCGCGTCGGTCTCGAGGCCGGCGCCGACCGTGAACTGCCCGCCCAGGTCCTCCCAACCCTTTTCGAGTCCGACCTCGAGCCGCGCGTGCGACTCGGGGTCCTCGTCGAGGCAGGAGACTTCGTGACCCTCGCGCAGCATCGCGCGGGCGACCGAAGATCCAACGCGTCCGCATCCCACGATCAAGATGAACACGCGGCGGATACTAGATGCCCACGGGGGCAGGTTCACCCTGCGCGTCTTCGGGAGGCGCGGTCAGGAGGACCCGGCAGGGCGCCTTCTTCAGCACGTACTCAGTCGCAGAGCCGATCTCGGCCGGTTTCGCCGCACCGATGCCGCCGAGCATCGCACCGCCTTTGATCCTGCTCGGCGGCTCGCCGCCGATCACGATCGCCTCGGCGCCGCTGCTTCGCGCCGCTTCGACGATGCCGGCGCCGACGTCGCGGGCGCGGATCACCTGCGGCACGACCCTGACGTCCTCGTACTCCTCGCCGACGTCGCCGGCCCGCTTCAGCGCCCTCTGCGCCTCCTCCTCGACCTCGGGCGGCAACTCCGCGTCCAGCGGCAGCGTCAGGGGAATCTCGATCACGTAGACGATGTCCAGGCGTGTCTCGCCGTCGTCGCCAGAGGACTCCTCCTGCTCTGCCGCCGCCAAGCGCCCCGCCGTGGAGACGATGTCGTCGTCCAGCTTGGTGCCAAAGACGGGCACCAAGATGTTGCGGAAGGCGACTTCCGGCACCTGCTTGGTCAGTGCCTTCTCGCTCACCGAGACCCGCTTGGTCAAGGTCGTCCCCTCGACCACCCGCCGGTAGACGACGTAGAAGAGCAGCCCGAAGGTCATCCAGCCGAGACCGACCCAGCGAGCACGCTCGTGGTAGGCGAGCACGCTGAGGAAGGCGAGACCGCTGAGCAGCGCCGCGAAGAGCGCCGGTATGGGCAGCTTGGCGCCGCGCCAGGAGACGTCGAAGGGGACCCGGAAGGGTCGTGGCATGTCCGGCTCCGTAATTCGCAGGCGTATCACGGAGAACTGGGCGATCGTGATCGCCAGCATCGCCCCGAAGGCGTAGAGCCCGGCGAGCAGCTTCACGTCGGTCGGGGCGACCAGGCCGATCGCGATCGCGCCGGAGAGCGCGATCGCCACGTGCGGCGTCGCGTGGCGGCTGTTCAGCTTGCCGAGCCAGCTCGGGATCTGGCGGTTGATCGCCAGCGTGTAGATGTGGCGCGAGACGCCGAGCATCGCCGTGGTCACGGCCCAGAAGAGCACGGGGGTGGCGACCAGGGCGACGACCCAGCGCATCACGTCGGAGACCCAGACAGGGTGGTAGGCGGAGACCACGCCGAGGATCGGCGCCTCGACGAATTCGTTGCCGAGCGGGGTCTTCGGGCCGTGCGGGCCGGCGACGACCGGCACCGCCATCAGCGCGATCGCCGCCATGCCGGCGTAGACGAGCGGCACGGCGACGGCGCCGAGTGAGACGATCCGCTTCAGGTCGCGGGGCCGCACGTCGATGTCCGGTGCCAAGTCCGAGGCGGCCTCGATCCCCGCGTAGGCGAGCATCGCGACCACCGCGGCGTAGACGATGCCGTGGAAGCTCGGCGTCGCGAAGAGGTCGATCTGCTCGGTGAGGCGGTCGGGATGGAAGACGGTGAGGACGCCGACGACGATCACCGCCAGCTGCAGGGTGATGTCGGCGAGAGCGAGGATCGCCAGCGGCCGCTCGCGTTTCCGGCCAGTGACGTTGAGGACGTTGAGGACGCAGGCGGCGACGATCACCGCGCCGGCGACGCCGATCTCCCAGCCGGCCTTCGAGAGGTCCGACGAGATCGGCTCCAGGTAGTGAGGCACCGAGATCGCCGCCAGCGCCGCGACGATCAGGTAGTCGATCAGGATCGCCCAGCCGGCGATGAAGGCGATCAGCTCGTTGAAGGCGTGGCGGGCGAAGCTCGAGGAGCCGCCGCGCTCGCGAATCATCGCGCCGCCCTCGACGTAGCTGAGCGTCGTCAGCACGAAGAGCAGGCCGGCGGCGAGGAAGATCAGCGGCGTCAGGCCGAGGCCGCGATCGGCGACGACGCCGAGCGAGAAGTAGATCGAGAAACCGACCGCCGAGTAGACGGCGACGAAGAGGCCGGGGACACCGAGGCCGCGGCGCAGCAGGGGCTCGAGGCGGCGCTGCGGTTTCTCGGACTCGCTCAGCGTTGCCTCCCCAGCCAGAGCCGCGCCACGCCGATGGCGACGAAGAGGACGCCGAGCAGGACCCCCATCGAGAGGGGGCCCCCGCCGTTGGCGAGGGTGAGCGCGAGGATCGCGATGCCGAGGCCTACGAAGACGAAGGAGAGGGCGCGGACAGAGCCGCGGTAGATCCGTTCGGCGGAGTCCACGCCTGCGATTCTAGGGCGGGCTCGGAGACGACGATCACGCGGCATGGGCGCTCGCCGAGAACCGTCTGCAGGGTCTTGTCGTAGAGCGGACGGCCATTGCGGTAGCGGAGGCCGATAACCACTGCCGCGGCTTTGATCAGTTTGGCCTCGTCGGCGATCGAGTATCCCGCCTGCCCGGGGCGCACCCGCTCGACGTGACCCGTCACCCGCTGGCCGCCAATCAGCTTCGCCTGCTCGATCTTCGACTGGGCTTCCGATTCCTGCGCGGGCAGCTCGGCGTCGAGCGGCAGGTGGGTGGGTACGGTGAGCATCGAGTGGACGTGGATGCCGCGCCGACGCTTGGAGGCGAGCTTTACCGCGGTGGCGACCATCTCCTCCGAGACTGGCTCGTCCTCCTCGAAGGCGACGAGGACGCTGCGGTACTCGATCTCCTCGACGCCGAGCGGCTCCGGCAGCAGGACCTTGACGGTTTCGGTCAGAGGAAGGCGCTGGTTGCGGCGGTAGAGGACGTAGACCGCGATGCCGAAGATCATCCAGCCGGCCCCCACCGCCAACGTGCGCGGGTTGAGCGCCATCACCACGATCCAGGCGGCAAAGGTTCCGAGCCCGCCCAGCACGGCGCTCAGCGGCAGCTCGGCCCCGAAGGCACGGAAATTGAGGGGGGGCCTCCAGGGTCGCTCGACCCCCCCGTGCCTTCGCCGCAGTTGGATCACGGCGACGTGGGCGATCGTGAAGGAGAGCATCGCGCCGAACGAGTACATCGTCGCCAGGAAGTCGGTCTTGCCGGGGATCAGCGTCAGCATCGCCACCGCGCCGAAGACGAGGATCGCGATGTAGGGGGTGCGGTAACGGGGGTGGACCTGGCGCAGGCCCTCTGGCAGCTGGCGATGCTGGCCCATCGAGTAGGTGAGCCGCGAGACGCCGATCAGGCCGGCGTTGGTCGCGATCAGCAGGATCACGGCGGCGAGCACGCCGACATAGAAGCGCAGGACTTCGGTCGGCCCGGAGCTGAGGCCGAGGTTCTCGACGATGCCGAGGATCGGGTCATTGGCGAACTCGGTGCCGAGGGCGGTCGTGTAATGGCCGCCCTGCTGGACTACGGGCATCGCCGAGAGCGCGACGACCGGGATCAGCAGGTAGAGGCCGAGTACGGCGATCACGACCAGCCCGACGCTGCGCGGGATCGTCCGCACCGCGTCCTTCGCCTCCTCGGCCATGTTCGAGATCGTCTCGATGCCGGTGTAGGCGATCATCCCGACGGCGATGCCGAGCGCGAAGTCGCTCCAGGTCGGGGCGACGCCGAGGTGCACGTTGTCGACCAGCACTTCCGGGCTGAGTACGAGGACGACGCCGATCCCGACCAGCACGACCTGGGTGGCGAGGTCGGCGACGGCGAGGATCAGGTTGAGTTTCGCCGACTCCTGCGAGCCGCGGATGTTGAGAACGGCGAGGCCGACGATCACCAGACAGCCGGCGACGATGTCGCCCGGCCCGTGGCCTAGCGGCTCCCAGAAGACGGCGAGATAGTGGGGCACGAAGTAGGCCGAGATCGCGACCGTGATCACGTAGTTGAGCATCTGGCCCCAGGCGGCGATGAAGCTGACCAGCTCGTTGAAGGCGTGGCGGGCAAAGCTCGAGGAGCCGCCGGCCTCGGGGAACATCACCGTCGCCTCGGCGTAGGTGGCGGCGGTGGCCGCGAAGATCAGCCCGGAGATGACGAAGGCGACCGGCGTCAGCCCGAGGGCGAAGGCGGCGGTGACGCCGAGCGCGTAGTAGATCGAGGAGCCGACGTTGCCGTAGGCGGCGGCGAACAGCGCGCCGACGCCGTGGACGCGGCTCAGCGACTCGTCACGCGGAATGCGTTGGGCCATCGGGCGATTCTGCGGTTGACATCGGCCTCGAATATACGACGCCGTCGCCGCAACCCGCTCGGGTTGCGATGCGAGCCCCGGCTAGGGCCGCGGATTAACTTCCGGCTTCAGCGGCAGCACGATCGATTCTGCTCTTGGCGGATGGCCCGTGCTGCCTCAGGCGCCCCTACTGCGGGCGCCGTTGCGAGAAAGGCGAGCGTCGCGGCGATCTCCGGAAGGCGGCGGGCCCGCCCATGAGCCACCTGGTGGTGCAGAACGCCCCAAACGGCGCCAACCGATGCTTCGGCCATCAACCGATCAGGTCGCTGGTTGAGTGGGGCGCTTTCGCGGAGCAGCTCAGAAGTCGTGTTGACCAGCTGCGTCCGTCGCAGAATGGCGGCGGGACCCGGAGCGAACGCATCTATGAAGGCGAGCTTGGCAAAAGCCGCGTCTTGTGCGATGTGGGTGCATAGCGCAGTGACCGCCCGGTACACGCCTCCGGGCCAGGTTTTACCCGCCCCATGAGCAGACACCACCTTGCTCAAAGCCTTGCTCGTTCGCATCTCCAGCGCGGCGAGGAGACAATCGTCGATGCCGTCGAAATGATCGTCAAAGGCCCTCCGGGAAACCCCGGCTGCCGTGCGAATACGAGGTACGGTCAGGGTTTCGTAGCCATCGGCGACTGTGAGCTTTGCTATCGCCGAGAGGATCAGCAATCGATCGTCGATGGGTCCTCTGTGCACTTCTGGATCGTCGGCCTTCGCGTATTCGGCGACGATGTGCTGGACGGCCGGCCGGCTATCGAGCCGATCGAGCACCCCAATCGACTCCCAGCGGTAGCAGAGCGCCCACTCCATCAGTGCGCCGGCAAGATCTGACAGCTCCTCCTCACGGCCTGCAAGCAGCCGGTCGCGCACCACACGCGCTACGCCGGACACGATTCCCTGAAGCACCATCGGCGGCATCACTGCACCGCCCGGCGCGCGCGCGAGGCTCTCCCCGATCATCGCCTCGAAGACGCCTTCCACGCTCCTCATCTTCTTCAGGGCGGGCAAGCCGGCAGCCAGCACCTCCACCAGTGCGACGCGTGCCATCCGTGGCTCTCGCACGATCTCACTCGCAAAGGCCTCAAATGCCAAGCGAAGCCGCTCGCGCCAGTCGCGCTCCCCCCGCTGCGACTCGACGACGCGCTTCGCCGCACGCTTCACAATCAGCTCATAAGTGCGGAGGAAACACTCATCCTTCCCTTTGAAGTGCTCGTAGAAGGCTCGGGTCGACACCCCGGCTGACCTTGCAAGGTCCCTTACGGTCGCCGCGCTGTAGCCACGGTCAGCGACGAGGGCAATCATCGCGCTGTGAATGCGCGCACGCTGGTGCGATGCCACGTCCTGGGGAGACTTTCCAGGTCCCGGGCTCAACTTGGGATACAACGCCTGCGACTCCATCGTCAGCAGGCTCCGCCGCACGGGGACGAATCTCCGCCGCTCGTCTTTGCGCCTCCACGCGGGTCCGACGACCGCTCCATGCCGGCGCCCTACCCAAGGGATTTTTGGATAAACCTTCCCCCGTATTTTAGCCACGACGAGTGTGCGAGCCCGCAAGTTCGCGCGGGGAACCACAGCCGCAGAGGGACAGCGCCAGTTCCAGCTCGGAGCGCAGCAACTCGAGCACACGCGCTGCGCCGGCGTCGCCATCGACGGCCAGCCCCCAGAGAGCCGGCCGGCCGACGAGGACCGCGTCGGCGCCAAGCGCCAGAGCGATCGCCACATCGCTGCCGCGCCGGATGCCGCCGTCGACGAGGACGGCAACCCTGCCGGCAACCGCCTCGACGACCTCGGGCAGGGCGTCGGCGGTCGCCGTCGCGCAGTCGAGCTGGCGACCGCCGTGGTTGGAAACGACGACGCCCGCTGCGCCGTGCTCGACCGCCAGCGCCGCATCCTCGGCGGTCAGCACCCCCTTGACGAGGACGGGCACCGCGCTGGTCGATGCCAAGGATTCGAAGTCCGACCAGCTCAGGGCGGGGTCCATCAGCGCGAAGGTCTCCTCGATGGTGACCGCGCGTTCGGAGCCAAGCGCGGCTTCGACGCTCGGCACGCCGAGGCCCTCCGGGATTCGGAAGCCGGTTCGCAGGTCACGCTCTCGCCTACCTCCCCGCGGAGCGTCGACCGTGACCACGATCGCCTCGAAGCCCGAGTCGATCGCTTCGTCCATCAGCGCCTTGGTCACGGCGGCGTCGCGGAAGCAGTAGAGCTGGAACCAGCGCCGGCCCTCCGGCACGGCCGCGGCCAACTCTGACGGCCGCGTCGTTGCCAGCGTCGAGAGACACATCACCGTCCCCGCAGCAGCAGCGGCCCGCGCCATCCCGATCTCACCCTCCGGATCGACCAGCCGTTGGTAGGCGACCGGCGCGACGAGGATCGGCATCGACGCCTCCCTCCCCAGCACGTCGGTCCGCGTCTCCCACTCCCCGAGCCCCGCCAATGCCCGCGGCCGCAGCCGCCACCGTCGCCACGCATCGCAGTTGTCGCGCAGCGTCACCTCATCGCAAGCCCCGCCGAAGAAATATCCCGCGACCCCCTCCTCGAGCTTCTCCTCGGCCGCCCGCTCGAAGTCCGCCACGCAGATCAACTCGTCCACGCCCCGACCCTAACCCAGCTACGCCACGAGTCGGCTTTCCCGATCATCCCGATCGCTCGCCCGGTGTCGTTGGGAGGGGTGTGATGCCCCTCTCCAGGAAGCTCTGAATCCACGCCCGAGCCCTTGGCAGCGATTCAGCTGCGCGACGGCTTCCGGGGGAGGGGCATCACACCCCTCCCCCAGCCGAACTTCTCAGAAGTGAACGATCGGGATGATCAGGATCGCGACGATGTTGGCGACCTTGATCATCGGATTAATCGCCGGCCCCGCCGTGTCCTTGTAAGGATCGCCGACGGTGTCGCCGGTGACCGAGGCGGCGTGCGCCTCGGAGCCCTTGCCACCGTGGGCGCCATCCTCGATCAGCTTCTTCGCGTTGTCCCAGGCGCCGCCACCGGCGGTCATCGAGATCGCGGCGAAGAGGCCGACGACGATGACGCCGATCAACAATCCGCCGAGCGCGTCGACGCTGAGCAGGCCGACGACGACCGGGATCACGATCGGGATCAGCGAGGGAAGGATCATCTCCTTCTGGGCCGCCAGGGTGACGATGCTGACCGTCTTGCCGTAGTCGGGCTTTTCGGTTCCCTCCATGATCCCCGGGTGCTCGCGGAACTGCTCGCGCACCTGTTCTACGACCTGGCCACCGGCACGGCCGACGGCCTCGATCGCCAGCGCAGCGAAGAGGTAGACCATCATGCCGCCGATGATCAGCCCGATCAGCACCGCCGGGGTGGTCAGGTGGAAGAGGCTGTTGAGGTCGAAGCCGGCCGGCTTCTCGCTCGCAAGTTCGCTCTTGAAGGCCGAGAAGAGCACCAGCGCCGCCAGCGCGGCCGAGCCGATCGCGTACCCCTTGGTCACCGCCTTGGTCGTGTTGCCGACGGCGTCGAGCGGATCGGTGACGTTGCGCACCTCCTCGGGCAGGTCGGCCATCTCGGCGATGCCGCCGGCGTTGTCGGTGATCGGCCCGAAGGCGTCGAGGGCGACGATCAGCCCGCAGAGCGAGAGCTGCGCCATCACGGCGATGCCGATGCCGTAGATGCCGGCCAGCTCGTTGGCGCCGAGGATCGCCATGGCGATCACCAGCGCCGGTGCCGCCGTCGACTGGAAGCCCTGCGCGAGCCCGGCGATGATGTTCGTCGCGTGGCCGGTCTCCGACGCGTCGGCAATCAGCCTCACGGGCCGGAAGCGGGTCGAGGTGTAGTAGTCGGTGATCACGAAGAGCAGGGCGGTGACGGCAACGCCGATCACGGCACAGAGCCAAAGGTCGGTCGTCGTCACCGAATCGGCGGCGGCGCTGAGCCCGAGCCGCACCGGGTCGCTCATCAGCCAGTCGGTGATCGGGTAGAAGGCGGCGATCGAGAGGAGGCCGGAGACGATCAAGCCCTGGTAGAGGGCGCCCTCCACCCGGTCGGACTTGGTCCGCACCGAGAGCGCCCCGATGATCGAAGCAATGATCGCGACGCCGCCGATCACCAGCGGGAAGATCGCCACCTCGCGCGAGAATTCGCTGCCGGCGCCGGTGAAGGTGAGGACGCCAAGCAGCATCACTGCGACCGAAGTGACCGCGTAGGTCTCGAAGAGGTCGGCAGCCATGCCGGCGCAGTCGCCGACGTTGTCGCCGACGTTGTCGGCGATCACCGCCGGGTTGCGCGGGTCGTCCTCGGGAATCCCCGCCTCGACCTTGCCGACCAGGTCGGCGCCTACGTCGGCGGCCTTGGTGAAGATGCCGCCGCCGAGCCGGGCGAAGACGGAGATCAGCGAGCCGCCGAAGCCGAGGCCGACAAGCGCGTCGACCGCCTCCTTGTCGGAGCTGCCGGTGAGAACGAGGATCCCGAAGTAGCCGGCGACGCCGAGCAGCGCCAGGCCGACGACGAGCAGGCCGGTCACCGAGCCGCCCTTGAAGGCGACGTCGAGGGCTGGCGGCACGCCGCCGCGAGCCGCCTCGGCAACGCGCGCGTTGGCGCGCACCGAGAGGTTCATCCCGATGAAGCCGGCCGCGCCGGAGAGAATGCCGCCGAAGACGAAGCCGATCGCGGTCTTGTAGTCCTGCAGGACCCAGAGCACGATCGCGATCGGAATGGCGACCGCGGCGATGATCGTGTATTGGCGGCTGAGATAGGCCTTTGCGCCTTCCTGCACCGCGCCTGAGATTTCCTGCATGCGCTCGTTGCCCGGCGAGCGGGCGAGCAGGCGCTGCGTGATGATCAATCCGTAGACAACCGCCGCCCCCGCGCAGACGAGCGCGACGACGACTCCGTATTCGGTCAAAAAGCTGGTCAAGTCAGTTCCTCCGGCTGGGTTCTAAGCGGCGCGGGAGTCTATCTACGCGCGCCGACATCGGCCGTGTAGGTGCGTTTCGTCTCCGCGACGGCGTCTCGGTAGACGTCCTCTATCGAGATGCCTGCGTCGAGCGCCTCGCGCGCCCGTTGGGCGCCATTGCGGGCCGGAAGCTCGACCTCGATGCCGAGCTGCGAGCGCGCCGGCTCGCACCAGGCGAGCAACTCGTCGAGCACCGCGGCGGCCTCGACCTCCGCCTCGCGGCGGAAATCGATTAGGCGACCGCTCATCCCGTGGCGGATCGCGCGCCAGAGGTTCTCCTCGATCTCGCGGTCGGCGAGCAGGGCCGTTGCGTCGCCTCCCTCGTCGTAGGCGAGCGCCGCCTGCGCGATGCAGGCCGCGATCAGGCCCGCCAGCGCGAAGGACTCGTCGCCCCGCGTCTGCGCGTCGCAGATCCGCACCTCGACGGTGCCGAAGGAGTGGTGCGGCCGCACGCTCCACCAGAGCTGCGTCGACTCAACTACAGAGCCGCTGCGCTGGAGCAGCTCTATGAACTCCGCGTATGTGCGCCAGTCCCCAAACGGGCTGGGCACGCCGCAGCGGGGGAAGGTGCGGGTGAAGATCTCGGTGCGCACCGTGTGCAGGCCGGTGTCGCGCCGGTCGAGGAAGGGGGAATTGGCGGAGACTGCGAGCAGCAGGGGCAGCAGCTCGCGCATCCGGTCACAGACGGCGATCGCCCGGTCGGCGCCGCGGACGCCCATGTGCACGTGCATGCTCCAAGTGTTGTTGCGCTGCGCTACCCAGCCCAGTTCGTGCCGCAGCCGGTTGTAATGCGGGGTGTCGATGATTCGCTGGTCGAGGTAGCTGGCCCACGGGTGCGTGCCCATCGCACCCAGCGCAAGGCCCATCCCCTCGACCAGCTCGAAGAGCCGGCGTCGGCGCTCCCGCTGCATGGTCATCGCCTCCGCGAAGGTCCCGGCCCGACCGGAGCGGATCTCGATCTCGGAAGCGATCAGCTCGCCCGCCGCCGACTCGGCCAGCACCTCGTCCTCCTGGCAAGCGGCATAGACGTCCTCGAAGCGATGCTCGAGATCGAGCGACCCCGGGTCGAGGATCGCGAACTCCTCCTCGAGGCCGACGGTGAAATCGGTCGAGGACTCGAATCTCTCCCGAGCGAGGTCGAGGTCGAGGGGCAAGTCGGGTCCTCAGGTCAAATAGAAGTAGAGGGCGTAGAGGAGGTCGACCGCCGGGCTCGAGGTATGCACCGTCACCTCCGGCGGCACCTGCAGCAGCTGCTCGGAGTAGTTGAAGATGATCTTGACGCCGGCCTCGACCAGCCGATCGGCCACCGACTGGGCGGCGGCTGCGGGAACGGCGAGGACGCCGACGACGATCTCCTGCTCTGCCACCACCGCCCCCAGGTCGTCGAAGTCGCGCACTTGCAGGCCGCCGACCTCGCTGCCGACCACCTCGCTGTCGACGTCGAACATGGCGACGATCTGGAAGCCGTGGTCGGCGAAGATGTCGGAGCTGGCGATCGCCTGGCCGAGGTTGCCGGCGCCGAAGAGGGCGATGTTGTGCTGACCCGAGGTGCGCAGAATCTTGCGGATCTCGGCGACGAGGGACTCGACGTTGTAGCCGACCCCGCGCTTGCCGAACTTGCCGAAGCCGGAGAGATCGCGGCGGATCTGGGTCGGATTTATGTGCGTGTACTCGGAGAGCTCCTGCGAGGAGATCGTTTCGCGGCCCATCTTGCGCGCCTGCGTCAACACCTGCAGGTAGCGCGACAGGCGCGCGGCAACCCCGAGGGACAGCCGCTCCCCGTCGACGAAAACCGCCCCGGCCACGTCTGTCTCTTCAATCGCCGCGCTCACGCCTCCACCCTATCGAGCCTCGCCCGCACGGCTGCCTCGTCGAGGATCAGCTCCGAGAGGATCTCGCCATCCACTTCAACCACTGGAATTTTCTCCACCATTAGCCGGAGAAGGGAGTCCTCGCTCTCGATGTCCACCTCGTGCAGGTCGAAGCGATAGCCATCGTCGTGCAGGGCGACGAGTGCGTCGATCGCCTCCTCGCAGAGGTGACAACCCGGCCGCGAGTAGACGACGACCTGACTCATCGCACAGCTTCGCGCTTGGCCGTCGGGAAGGCGTCGTAGGAGAGATAGTCGGGATACGGCATCGGCGTGCCGAAGCGCGCCGCGGAGCCGATCATCGCCGCGTTGTCGGTGCAGAGCTCGAGCGGCAGGAGCTTGAGGCGCACGCCGCGGCGCCGGCAGAGGTCCTCGACGGCCTGCCGCAGCGGTCCGTTGGCGGCGACCCCGCCGCCGAGGGCGACCGCCTCCCACTCCCCCGTCCGCAGCGCGCGCTCCAGCTTGGCGACGAGCTGGCCGACCGCGGCAGCCTGGAAGCTGGCCGCCAGGTCGGCGCGGCGCTCGGCGGCGCCGTCGGAGCCGAGGTCGCGGATCAGGTAAGCGAGCGCCGTCTTCAGGCCGCTGAAGCTGAAGTCGAGACCGGGGTCGCGGCTCATCGCCACCGGCAGCTCGAAGGCCTGCGGGTCACCCTCGCGAGCGAGCTGCTCGAGAGCCGGGCCGCCGGGATAGCCGAGGCTGAGCAGGCGGGCGACCTTGTCGAACGCCTCCCCGGCGGCGTCGTCGAGCGTCTGGCCGAGCAGCTCGTAGCCGGCGTGCTCGTGGACCCCGGCCAGCAGGGTGTGGCCGCCGCTGGCGACTAGGCAGAGAAAGGGGGGCTCGAGCGGGTCGGGCTCGAGAAAGTTGGCTGCGACGTGCCCCTGCAGGTGGTCGACCGGTACTAGTGGCAGGCGACGCGGGGCGGCGATCGCCTTCGCCGTGCTGACGCCGACGAGCAGCGCCCCAATCAGCCCGGGGCCGACCGTCACGGCGACGGAATCGACGTCGTCGAGCGTGACCTTCGCCGTCCGCAGTGCCGCGTCGACGACCGGCGTCGCTAGTTGCAGGTGGTGTCGCGAGGCGACCTCCGGCACCACGCCGCCGAACTCGGCGTGCGCCGCCGCCTGCGAGGAGATCGTGTTGGCGAGCACGCGCGGTCCGTCCAGCACCGCGGCGCAGGTGTCGTCGCAAGAGGTCTCTATGGCGAGGATCAAGGACTCAGTCCAGCCACATGATCAGCGCGTCCTCGCCGTTGTCGCGGTAGTAGCGTGGCCGCACCCCCGCCGAGCGGAAGCCGAGCTGCTCGTACATCGCGATCGCCGGCCGGTTGGAGACGCGCACCTCGAGGGTGAAGGGAAGCCTGCCGCCCCCCTCCTCCACCAGCTGCCGAATCAGGCCTCGGGCCACGCCGGCACGCCGGCGCTCGGGCGCGACCGCGACGTTCATCAGGTGCCAGACCTGGTCGTAGCGCGAGCAGACCAGGTAGCCGAGCAACTCGTCGCCGTCGCTCGCAGCGAGGCAGATCCCCGACGGCTTCGAGAGCTCGAGCACGAACATCGCCAGCGACCAAGGCGAGGGAAAGGAGCGTCGCTCGATCGAGATCACGGCGGGCAGGTCGCTGTAGGCGAGCCGCCTGATCGTCACCGCGCCGGCTATCTCACTCGGATCTCTGGGAAGTGTCTCTGTCACGCCATCGCTCCGCGTCCGGAGGCCTCAGGTAGATCGGTTCGAGTGCGCCATCGGTGTCACCAGCCACGGCCGCCAGCGCACACAGGTGCCGCGCCGCCACTCGGTGTACGGGATCCGAATCATTGGCAACGTCGACCCCGCAATTCGCCAGCTTCGCTCGAAATCGTACCGCGCCGGGTCCCCCCGCCAGAGGGGGCGCCGGACGCTCGGCGAAGCGCTCGGCGAGCTCGTCGGGGGAGACGACGAACGGCTCCCAGGTGCGCTCTCCGGTCGGCGCGTAGAGCGCGGCGAAGACCTCACCGCGGCGCGCGTCGAGGACCGCGAGGCACTCGCGGCCACCGTCGCTCTCGCGCAACCCGGCCGCGACCGCGTCGAGCGTGCAGACCCCGGTCAGGGGCAGGCCGGTGCTCGCCGCCAGACCGTTGGCGGTGGCGATCGCCATACGGATGCCGACGAAGGAACCCGGGCCGAGGCCGACGGCGATGCGATCGACCCCGCTCCAGCCACCGGCGGCCGCGGCCGCTGCCTCGACCGCGGCGAGGAGCGCGGTCGAGTGACGGGGACCGCTGTCGGTCGGGCCGATCAGCTCCTCGGTGAGCACTTCACCGCCGCGCGTCGCGCTGACGGCGGTGTCAGCGGTCGCGGTATCGAAGCCGACGACCGCAATCTCGGCGGATGCGACCGACTCAGCCAGAGATCGTGAAGTAGAAGGAACCGACGCGCTTACCGCCGACGAACCAGGTCACGCGGTGTTTGCCAGGGATATTCGACGTGATCTTGTTCACGTAGAGGATGTGCGCTTCTGCTTGCTGGGCTTTTGCGCAGATGCTTTTACCGGTCGGGAACTTGACGCAGATGCTGTAGGAGACGTTGCCCTTCAGGCTCTTGAAGAAGGCGCCCTTCTTGCCGCGCTTGGGGCACTTGTGGGACGCCTTGGCCGTTTCGGCGGTACCACAGGCGACGTAGTGCTTATAAGCGACGGCGCCCGCCGTGGCCGGCGCGACGCAAGCCGCCAGCACGATCGCCAGCAGCGCAACGAGCAGCGTCTTTTGTCCCTTCATTCGGCGTCCTTTTGAGTAGAGGTCGAGCATCGAGCTCGATGCTACATGCACTCTTCCCCGAACACGGCTACTCGGCTGCCGATGCGGCCGGAAGCTCGACCTCGCGGCGGTCGCCGCCCGCGTGGGTGAGGCGCACGGCGACCGTGCGGCGTTCCTCCAGCTCGGGCTCGGCGATCGCGGGCCACTCGACGAAGGCGACCGCGCCAGGAGTGAGATAGTCGTCGAGAAGCGCCGGATCCTCGCCCGCCAGTCCCTCGAGCCGGTAGAGGTCGAGGTGGGCGACCGGCAGCCGGCCGCCCTCGTAGCGCTGACCGATCGTGAAGGTCGGCGAGGTGACCGGGGCATCGATGCCGAGAGCGCGGCAAGCGCCACGAATTAGGGTCGTCTTGCCGGCCCCGACCCCACCGCTGACGATCACCACGTCGCCGGGGCCCAGTCGCTCGGCGAGTCGCGCCCCGAGCGCTTCCGTCTCGGCGGCGGAACGAGTCTCGAGCGCAGTCATCCGAAGAAGCCGAGCTGCTCGTCGCTGGGCTTCGGCGGCCCCTCCGGCTCCGCGGGGGAAACCTCCTCGAGCTCCTCGTCCGTGGGCGCCGCGGCGGGAGCGGGTCCGGCCAGCAGCTCCGAGATCAGACCGAAGTCGCCACGCAGTGTCTCCTTCACCGCGGGGGTGCGCAGGGCGGCGGCCGGATGGAAGAGGGGCAGGAGGAAGACCGTGCGACCGCCCAGCTCGTGCACCTGCGGGGCACCGCGCACACGCGTGATCCCGGTCGGATTGCCGCTCAGCAGCTTGGTCGCGAAGTTGCCCAGCGTGCAGACGACCTTCGGCTCGATCAAGCGGACCTGCTCGAACAGATAGGGCCGGCAGGCCTCGATCTCAAGCGGCTGCGGGTCGCGGTTGCCGGGCGGGCGGCTCTTCAGCACGTTGGCGATGAAGACGTCCTCGCGCGACAAGCCGATCTCTTCGAGCAGCTGGTTGAGCAGCTGCCCGGCCCGGCCGACGAAGGGCAGCCCCCGCCGGTCCTCTTCGGCACCCGGCGCCTCGCCGACGAACATCAGTTCGGTGTCGGCGTCGCCGGCCCCGAAAACGGCCTTCGTGCGCGTCTCGTGCAGGGGACACTTCGTGCAGGCCTGGACTTCTTTGTAGAGAGCGACGAGCTCCTCGCGCCTTTCCTCGGCGGTCGCCATCAGAGCTCTCCCGATGCGCGCTTGCGCTTCGTCTCGGCCAGGCGCTCGCCGCGGGCCGCTTCCCGCTCACTACGCTGCGACTCGCCGCTGCGCACCCGTGCCCCGCGTGGCTGGCGACTGGGAGGCGAGACGGGCGAGAGAAGCCGGCGGGTCTGCTTCGAGCCGCACGACGGACAGGCGAGAGACTCGGTCTCGCTCGGCGCCAGCTCCTCGAAGCGACCGCCGCAGGCTTCGCACTCAAACTCGTACACGGGCATCGACACGCCAATCCTAGTTCCAGCATTTCCTAAAAATTTCTTGCGTAATCGTGCATCTTCTGGTAGACAACTGCCCACGGTTATTGGGGGGCTCACGCCCGGTGGAAAGAACCGTGGGAGAGACGACTCATTGGCGCCACCGTGCCCGTGGAAGGGAGAGCCCAGTGCAACGCATCAAGATCTTCGGTCTCGCGATCGCCGCGATCGCCGTCGCAATTGCATCCTCCGCAGCGACTCCTGCGAGCGCCGAACAAACGGCTCTCTGCAAAGTCAACGAATACCCGTGCCCGTCGGCGAACCAGTTCACGTCCATCACCCTAGGGCTCCCGTCAGGCTCAGTCTGGAGTCTCAAAACGACGAACCCGACCATGACCGTCTTATGCTTAAGCACCAGCTTAAAAGGCACGGTCTTAGGCATGGGCAGTCCGCAGTCGATCGATCGCACCGCTCAGACCTACTCGAACTGTGGCACGACCTCGACGCACAACAACTGCACGGTCACAGATTTTTTCGAAAAAACAAAATTCGAACTGACGAAGACCGCCGCGAACTTAGGCGAACTCAAAACTAGTCAGGGCGAAACAGTGGTGAAATGCACCGTCCTGGGGAAAACCACTCTCGAATGCACGTACCGAGACAAAAGCCTGGTGTTCCACGCGAAGGGCAAGGACGGAACTAATGGCCACGGCAAATTCTTCGTGGCCGAAGCACCTTTTGAAGTAGCCGGGGGTGGAATTTGCCCGGAAGAATCGCTGATCACGGCTTCTCTCGAACCGACGGAAGACGCCTACCTCGGCGGCGGAGTACCAAACAAAGAAGAACAGTTCGGCGGGGTCAATCCGAGCTCGCCGATCTTCGTCATCTCCTGCGTCGGGGACCCGATCAACTGCGCGAGCGGCAACCTGACCGAGGAACAAACCGACGTTGCGGCCCCCGGCGGGCGCGGCCCCGCCCTGCAGGTCACCCGCTCCTACAACTCCCAGCTCGCCGCCGTCCAAAAAGAAGCGGAAGTGGGCCCCTTTGGCTACGGCTGGACGGGACCCTATAGCGCCTCCCTGATAGTCAACAGCGAAACCGAAACGGCCACGGTGCATCAGGACAACGGCTCAACGGTTACATTCTTTCTCAAAGAAGGCAAATACAGCCCATACGCCTGGGTACAGTCAACGCTAGTCAAAGAAGGTGAAAACTACATATTCACCCTTCCCGGTCAGGAAAAACTCGAATTCAACAAATCCGGACAGCTCGTCAAACAAACCGACCGCCACAACCTCTCGCTCACCCTCACCTACAAAGAAGGCCTCCTGGAAACGGTCAAAGACGCCACCAGCCGCACCCTCACCTTCACCTACAAAGAAGGCAAGGTCGAAAGCATAAAAGACCCGCTGGGCAACACGGTCAAATACGGCTACGAATCGGGCAATCTGACAAAAGTCACGCTGCCGGGCGAAACGGAAGCCAACTGGAAATTCAAATACGACACCTCCCACCGGCTGACGGAACTAACAGACGGGCGCGGCAATGCGACCAAAAACGAATACGACGCCTCCAACCGCGTCACCCTGCAGACCGATCCGCTGGAAGGCAAACGCAAACTCGAATACACAGAAACGGGCGGGGTCAAGGAAACGACGATCACCGAGCCCAACGGCTCCAAAACGCTGGAGAAGTTTAACGCCGCCGGCGAGCCGACCGAAATCACGAAGGCCTCGGGCACCGAAATCGCCCAGACGACCAAATACGAATACAACAGCTCCTTCGCTCTCATCAAAGAGACCGACGCCAACAACCATGCGACGACCTACGGCTATGACGTCGAAGGCAACCGCGCGAGCGAGAAAGACGCCAACGGCAACGAAACCAAATGGACCTACAACGCAACGCGCGATGTCGAAACCGAAACGACGCCGAAGGGCAATACGACGACCTACGTGCGCAACGCCGCTGGCGACCCCGAAACGATCAAACGACCGGCGCCGGGGGCCAAAACCCAGGAAACGAAACTCAAATGGGCCGAAAACGGCGACCTCGAAGAAGAAACCGATCCCCTGGAAAACAAAACGACCTTCAAATACGACAAATACGGCAACCGCGAAGCCGAAACGAATCCTGAAGGTGACAAACGGACTTGGAAATACGACGAAAATGGCCGCGTCACCGCCGAAGTCAGCCCACGCGGCAACGAAGAAGGTGCAGAAGCCTCCAAATTCGAAACCAAAACCAAACGCGACGCCCAGGGGCGTCCGGAAGTCACGACCGACCCGCTCGGCCACGAAACGAAATACAAATACGACGCCGCAGGCAACCTCGAAGTCCTGACGAATCCCAACAGTCACGCGACGACCTACGTCTACGACAAAGCCAACCAGCGCACCGAAGTTAAAGCGGCCAACGGCGACGTCTCCAAAACTGCTTACGATTCGGAAGGTAAAGTTAAAAGCACAGCTGACGGCAACGGCCAAACGATCAAATACGAACGCAACCTACTCGAGCAGATCACCGAAGTAATCGATCCGCTTGAACGCAAAACGATCAAGGAATACGACGCCGCCGGCAATCTCAAAAAACTGAAAGACCCCGAAAGCCGCACGATCACCTACACCTACGACGAAGGTGATCGGCTGACCAAAGTCGACTACTCCGAAGAAGCGACCAAAGACGTCAGCTTCAAATACGGCAAAGACGACGAAGTCACCGAAATGACCGATGGCACGGGGACGACCAAAAAGACTTACGACGAACTCGATCGCCTCACCGAAGTCGAAAACGGGGCCGCAGAAGTCGTCAAATACGAATACAACCTCGGCAACCAGATCATCAAAGTCACCTACCCCAACAGCAAATCGGTCGTTCGGGCCTACGACAAAGCCGGCCGGCTTAAATCCATCGAAGACTGGCTCGGCAAAACGACCGAATTCGCCTACAACCGCGACTCGTTGGTCAAAGCGACGACTTTCCCTGCAGCCTCGGGAAACAAAGACGAATACGCCTACGACAACGCCGGGTTGCTGGAAAAAACGACGATGAAGAAGAGCGCTGAAACGCTCGCCTCGATCAGCTATGCGCGTGACAGCGCGAGCCAGCTCAAATCGGCGACCCAAACCGGCCTGCCGGGAGCCGGAGAAGTCAAATACGCCTACGACGAACGCGAGCGGCTGAAAGAAGGCGCGGGCACAGAAATCAAATACGACGCCGCCAACAACCCGACGAAACTGGGCGCCACCACGCTCAAATACGACAAAGCCTCAGAGCTCGAAGAAGCGGGCACCACCAAATACGTCTTCGACAAAATGGGTCAGCGTACCGAAGCCAAACCCGAAGGCGGCACGGCAACCAAATACGGCTACGACCAGGCCGGCAACCTGGTCTCGGCGACCAAGTCGGGCTCGATCGAAGACACCTACGCCTATGACGGCAATGGGCTGCGCTCCTCGCAGAAAATCTCAGGTGTCAAAGCCCAGCTCACATGGGACGTCTCCGGGAAACTGCCGCTTCTGCTCTATGACGGGACCAACTACTACATCTACGGCCCCGAAGGGCTGCCCTTCGAGCAGATCGCCTCCGAAACGGCGACCTACCTTCACCACGACTACCTCGGCTCGACCCGGCTCTTGACCAACTCCTCGGGCGAAGCGAAAGGCAAGTACACCTACACGCCCAACGGAGCGGTGGAGGAACACACGGGCTCCGCCTCCACCCCGCTGGGCTTCAGCGGGCAGTACCGCAACGAAAGCACGGGGCTGATCTACTTGCGAGCGAGGGTCTATGACCCGACCACGGCGCAGTTCATGAGCGTCGATCCGCTGGTGGCGGAGACGGGGGAAGCCTATAGCTATGCGGGGGATGATCCGGTCAACGCGGGCGACCCGAGTGGCCTGTGTGTTCAGGATGGCCCGCCGAGGCCTGGCACCCCGGAGCATCAACAACTGTGTCAAAGGTTGAAGAAAGAATTCGATGAATTGGTTCAAAAAGAGCGCAGCGCGCACGACGAATACAACACACAGCGAAACCTGGCAATGGCCTACCGGTTTGCTGCAAGGAATGCTTCTGGGGTCTGGCCGGGCACATCGTTTGCCAGGCTGTATGCGCTCTATCAGGCACGCGCTGCCGAGGCTGAGGCACGGCGGCTTGCCGGGCCCGCGGTAGCGGCGAGTGCTGCACGCATAAGGCTCGATGGTCGAATGGCAAGGCTGCAGTGCCCGAACTAACAGCGCCCGCGCCTAGCTACGACAGCGGCTCCCAGTCCCACGCTTTCGCCGACGTGAGGCTCTCCTGCTCGAGGTAGTGCTTCAGCTCCCCCAGCTCAGCCGGCTCCACCCCATACACGTGCTCCGGCTCGGGGAAGTGGCGTGAGCGGACCTCGTCGACGTACTGGCGGACGCCGCCGACCATCTCGTCGTGGATCTGGGCGTACTGCTTGACGAATTTGGCCATGCGGCCGGTGGTGATGCCGAGCAGGTCGTGGAAGACGAGGACCTGGCCGGAGGTGGACGGGCCGGCGCCGATGCCGATCGACGGGATCTCCAGCTTCTCGACGATCGCCTCGGTGACGGCGGCCGGCACAGCCTCGAAGACGATAGCGAAGCAGCCCACTGCCTGCAGCGCCAGAGCGTCCTCGCAGAGCTGGATCGCCTGCTGGGCCGTCTTGCCCTGGGCTTTGTAGCCGCCGAGCGCGGTCGCGGTCTGCGGCGTCAGGCCGACGTGGCCCATCACCGGGATGCCGGCGCGGACGATCGCGCGGGCGCGCTCGACCGACAGCCCCCCCGCCTCCAGCTTCACCGTCTGGCAGCCGGTCTCCTTGACCAGCCGCTGGGCGTTCTGCACGGCCAGCTCGTTACTCGCCTCGTAGCTGCCCATCGGCATGTCCCCCACCATCAGCGGCGTCTTCAGGCCGCGGCGCACGGCCTTGCCGAGGACGATCATCTCCTCCATCGAGACCGGCTCGGTGCCCGGGTAGCCGAGCACGACCATCGCCGCCGAGTCGCCGACGAGGACGATGTCGGCACCCGCCTCCTCCGCAACCTGTGCCGAGGGATAGTCGTAGGCCGTGACCATCGCGATCGGCTCGCCCTTCGCCTTCATCTCGGCGAGGCGCGGCAGGCTCATCGGCGTGCGGCCCTCGGGAGGCGCGGTGTGGGAACGGGCGCCGGAGCTCATCAAGCCATCTCCGCGTCGGAGGCGTGGGCCGGCTCGGCGAGGAGCACCTCGGGGTGGCTGTCCACCGCGACGATCTCGTTCTCCTCGCCGACGTGGACGACGACCGGCGAATAGGACTCGAGGTCACGCTCGTCGTAGGCACCGAAGGAGGCGACGATGATCTTGTGGCCGGGCCGAGTCAGGTGGGCGGCGGCGCCGTTCACCTGCATCGTCCCCGAGCCGGGCTCGCCGTCGATCACGTAGGTGACGAAGCGTGCCCCGTTGTCGATGTCCCAGACGTGCACCTGCTCGTTGGTGATCAGGTCGGCGCTCGCCATCAGCTCGGTGTCGATCGTGATGCTGCCGATGTAGTCGACATCGCAGTCGGTCACCGTCGCGCGGTGGATCTTGGACTTGAGCATCTGCCGCTGCATGGGCCTCCCTTTCAGCCGTTCGTGTTCGCAGGTTGGATCAGGACGTTGTCGATCAGGCGAGCACCGCCGACCTGGGCGGCAACCGCGACCAATACGGGCCGGTCGCCGAGCTCGGCGACCGGGGTCAAGTCTTCGGCGTCGCGCGCCTCGAGGTACTCGGGCTCGACGCCGGCGACGCGCAGCTCGGCGCGCGCGGCGTCTAGCGCTGCGGCAAGTCCGGCGGATACCGCCGCCTCCTCAGCTGCGTGAAGTGCCCGCGAGAGCGCCGTCGCCTGCTCACGGGCGCGGGGATCGAGGTAGGCATTGCGCGAGCTCATCGCCAGGCCGTCGGCCTCGCGCGCGATCGGCAGCACCTCGATCCGCACCGGGAAGTCGAGGTCGCGGGCCATGCGGCGGATGACGACGGCCTGCTGGGCGTCCTTCTGGCCGAAGTAGGCGACGTCGGGCTGGACCGAGTTGAAGAGCTTGGCGACCACCGTGGTGACGCCGCGGAAGTGCTCGGGACCGCGCCGCCCCGGGTCGCCGCAGAGAACCTCGGTCAGCCCCTCGACCGCAACGCTCGTGGCGAAGCCGCCGGGGTAGACCTCCTCCACGGGCGGCGCCCATACGTAGTCGGCGCCGGCCTCGGCCGCCAGCCGCAGGTCGCGCTCCTCGTCGCGCGGGTAGCGATCTAGATCCTCCCCGGCCCCGAACTGCGCCGGGTTGACGAAGAGGCTCATCACCACGACGTCGCACTCGGCGCGCGCCGCGCGCAGCAGCGAGAGGTGGCCATCGTGCAGGAAGCCCATCGTCGGCACCAGAGCGATCGAGCAGTCCTCGCGGCGCGCCGGGGCAAGCGCGGCTCGAAGCTCCTCCCTTGCGCGGATGAGCTTCACGTCCTGGGCGTGAGTCGGTTCGGCGAGTTCGACGAGATTCATCTGGTCCATGCCCTTCGGGTCACGGCCGACCATGGATTATAGGCACGAAGTTGGGCGACTCCGTGCGTGTTTCGTCACAGAGTGCTGCCGGTGCTGCCGATCGGCCTCGCCGGCGCCCCCGCCGCGATGGTGCCGGAAGGAAGGTCGCTCGTCACCACCGAGTTCGCCCCGATCACGCAGCGGTCACCGACCGTGACGCCGCTGGTGACGGCGCAGTTGACCCCGAACCAGCAGTTGGAGCCGATCCGCACCGGCCCCTTCGAGGTGAAGCCCTGCTGGGTGATCGGCGCCTCGGGGTCGTCGAAGCGATGGTCGGAGTCGCCGACGAAGCAGCCGTTGGCGAACATCGTGTGGTCGCCGATCTCGATGGACTCGAGCGCCGCCAGCATCGTGTTGCGGTTGAGGAAGCAGCCGGCGCCGATCTCGATCCGCGCCTCGGGCGCCAGGGTCAGCCAGCAGCCCGGCTCGAGCAGCGTCCCTTCGCCGATCCGCAGGCGCCCCTCGTCGAGCGCCTCGAGGATCTCCCCCTCGACCGGCTGGCGCACGTAGAAGCCGCCGCGGGCGGCATGCCGGGCGAGGCGCCAGCGCCGGAGCCCCCTGCGGTTGCGCTCGTACCAGCGGCGCTTCCGCCACCAGACCCGCCAACCCGTCTGCTTCGCGGCCACGTATCTAGCTTTCCAGAGGGCGCGGCAGTAGGGTCGGCAGGCAACCGCCCCGAGAAGGAGATCGCATGTTCGAGATGAGCGAGAAGGACGTTGCCGATTGGCGGCAGAAGTGTCGCGACCTCGTCGCCGATCGGGTCAGCGGAGAAGAGGTTCTCGCCGCCGCCGGCTTTCGCCAGGGCGGCGCGACGGCGAACTACGTCGCCTCCAAGGCGCAGATGGGCGGCCTCGTCTACGCCGGGATCAAGATGCTGCGCAAGAAGAAGGCAGGCGGATTGCCCGACAAGGTGATGCTCGCCGTGACGCCGAACAAGCTCTACGCGTTCAAGCTCAGCGTCGGCCGCAACTACAAGCTCGGCGACGAGGTGGCGATCTGGGAGCGACCCGCGCTGAGGGTCGGCACGGATAGCAGCGGCAGCATGACCGCGCTGACGATCGAGTCTCCGGCCGAGGGCGAGAAGGCCACGCTGGTTGGCATCAGCGTCAAGGACGACCCGGTCAGCCAGGAGCTGATGGGCGTCCTGCAGGGCAACCCCTCGGCCGGCGCCTAACGATGGCGATCCACAAGCCGAGCGGCGGTCTCTACTGGCGCTACTGGGCAATCCTGATCGGAGGCAGCGCCTTCGTCGTCGCCTACCTGCTCACCGACGGGTTCGGGCTGCAACCTTGAGCGCCGCCCGGTCCAAGGCGCGCGGGGGAATCGACCTCGGCGGGACCAAGATCCAGACGGCAATCGTCGACCGCGGCGGGAAGGTGCTGGGCAAAGCGCGACGGCCAACGCCGACCGAGGGCAGCCCCCCGGACGTCGCGGAGGCGATGGCACAGGCCCTCCGCGAGGCGGCCAGCGAAGCCGGGGTCGAGTCCGCCGACCTGCAGGGTGTGGGCGTCGGCTCGCCCGGCGACGCCGACAGCAAGACCGGCGTCGTCAGCGGGGCGCGCAACCTGCCCGACTGGGCCGGCAGCTTCCCGCTCGGCGCGACGCTGTCCAAGGCCCTGGGCACGGAGGTACGGATCGGCAACGACGTACAGGTGGCCGTCGAAGGCGAGTACCGCCTCGGCGCCGGGCGGCCGTTCGGCTCGCTGCTCGGGGTCTGGTGGGGAACCGGCGTCGGCGGCGGCATCATTCTCGACGGCAAGCCCTGGCTCGGACGCGGCGCGGCCGGGGAGATCGGCCACGTGGTCGTCAAGCGCGGCGGCGCCAAGTGTCCCTGTGGGCGCAAGGGCTGCATGGAGGCCTACGCGGGACGGGCGGCGATGGAAGCCGAGGCTAGGCGGCAGCACGAAGAGGGCGCCACAACCGACCTCTTCAAGCTGATGCACAAACACGAGCGCACGCGCCTCACGAGCGGTATCTGGGAGCGGGCGCTCGACCACGGCGACCATATGGCGACGAAGCTGATCGAGCGCGCGATCGAGGCGCTCGGCACCGGTATCGCCTCCGCCGTCAACCTGCTCGACCCCGAAGCGGTGATCCTCGGCGGCGGGCTCGGCGACCGCCTCGGCGACCGCTACAGGGACGCGCTCTCGGACGAGATGGGCAAGCACCTGTTCGTCGACGACCGCCCTCCTGCCCTGCTGGGCAGCGAACTGAACGACCTCGGCGGCGCGCTCGGCGCCTCGCTTCTGTTCGCGCCCCCCAGCCGGTCGTAACGCATATCCCATGCATGGCATGGGATATGCGTTACGACCGGCTAGACGCGGCCGGCGGCCTGACGCTGCTGGCGGGCTATCGCGTCGACGATCACCGCCAGCAGCAGGACGCCGCCGGTGACCATGAACTTGACTGCCGAGGAGAGGGCGAGGAGGTCCATCCCGTTCGAGATAGAGCCGATCACCAGCGCGCCGAGCAGCGCCGTCCACACAGCCCCGCGGCCGCCGAAGAGGCTGGTACCGGCGATCACCGGGCCGGCAATGGCGAGGAGGAGCAGTTCGCTGCCGCCCGAGCTCTGGTTGACCGCGAGCAGGCGGGAGGCGGCGAGGATGCCGCCGATCGCGGCCATCGTCCCGGAGAGGCCGAAGACGACGACGCGGATCGTGTTGACGCCGATGCCGGCGCGGCGGGCGGCCTCCGCGTTACCGCCGACGGCGTAGACGTGGCGGCCGAAGCGGGTGCGCTTAGCGACGTATTCGAAGCCGGCGACGAAGGCGAGCAGGATCAGCAGCGCCAGCGGCACGCCGCGGTCGGAGTTGAGGATGGCGACGACGACGATCGCGATCGCGGCGACGAGGCCGATGCGCACGACCAGCGGCGCCAAGCTCTCGTCGGCAGTCAGACCGTGCTTTTCCCGGCTGCGACGGCTGGCGAGGGTGACGCCTGCGTAGACGCCGATCACGGCCAGGGCCATGATCCAGCCGACGGCGTCCGAGTAGAAGGTGTTGGCCAGTCCGGTGATCTTGGAGTCGGTGATGTTGATCGACCCGGTCGAGCCGAGCACCTGCAACAGAGCTCCCTGCCAGGCGAGCAGGCCAGCCAGGGTGACGACGAAGGAGGGGACGCCGAAGCGGCTGAAGAGAAAGCCCTGGAGCAGGCCGATCGCCAGGCCGACCGCGATGCCGGCGGCGATCGCCAGGTAGGGGCTCCAGCCATGCTGGACGTTGAGCACCGCCATCACCGCCGCCGCGAGCCCGCTGACGGCACCGACCGAGAGGTCGATCTCGCCGAGCAGCAGGACGTAGACGATGCCGATCGAGATCAGACCGACGGCGGTGATCTGCAGCATCAGGTTGGTCAGGTTCTCGGCCGAGAGGAAGCGATCATTCTGGAGCTGAAAGATCACCCAGATCACCGCCAGGCCGAGGACGACCCGCAGCGAGGCGAGATCGCCCTGGACGAAGCGCCGCAGGCTATCCCTGCTCATTGCCTTCACCGCCGGCGCCCGTGATCGCGGCGACGACGTGCTCCTCCGTCGTCTGCTCAGCCTGGAAGTCGCCAGCGGCCTTGCCCAGCCGCAGGACGACGATCCGGTCGGCGACCTCGAAGACGTTCGCCAGGTTGTGGCTGATTACGACCACGCCGAGGCCGCGCTCACGCAGGCGGCCGATCAGCTCGAGCACCTGCTTGGTCTGCGGCACGCCGAGCGCCGCGGTCGGCTCATCGAGCAGCACGACCCGCGGCTCGCCGAGAAGCGAGCGGGCGACGGCGACCTGCTGGCGTTGGCCGCCGGAGAGCGTGCCGACCTCTGTGCGCAGACTCGGGATCGTCACCGCGAGGCTGGAAAGCAGCTCTCCGGCGCGGTGCTCCATCTTCGCCTCGTCGAGCTGGCGCGTCGCGTGCGTCGGCCTGCCCGAGACCTCCTCTTGGCCGAGGAAAATGTTGGCGACGACGTCGAGGTTGTCGCAGAGGGCGAGGTCCTGATAGACGGTCGCGATGCCGAGTTCGGTCGCGTCCTGCGGCCTGGAGACCGTCACTTCCTCGCCTTCGAACTTCATCGCGCCCGCGTCCGGGCTGTGGATGCCCGCGATCGCCTTGACCAGGGTCGACTTGCCGGCGCCGTTGTCGCCGACGAGGCCGACCACCTCGCCGGCGTGCACGGCGAAGTCGACCCGGTCCAGAGCCTGAACCGGGCCGAAGCGCTTGCTTACTCCCTCCAGCTCGAGGAGCGGAGCGCCGGTAGCCATCTCACCCCGAGATCCCGGCTTCTTCGCATGCTTTCGCGTAGCTGCTCGTACACAATTCGGATTCCGTGATGAAGCCGTCCTTGATCACGGTGCTCTTCACGTTGCCCTTGGTCACGGCGACCGGTTCGAGCAGCACCGACGGAACCTTGACCTTGCCGTTGTTCGGTTCGTCGGTGATCTGCGCCTGCGGAAATTCTTTGCCTTCGGCGAGGGCGACGGCGATTTCCGCCGCGACCTTCGTCTCCTTATCGGTCGCCTTGTAGACGGTCATGTACTGCTGGCCGACGAGGATGCGCTGCACGCCGGCGACGGTCGCGTCCTGGCCGGTGGTCGGCTTTTCTTCCGGGTTGATGCCGGCGGACTTCATCGCCGCGATCGCACCGCCGCCGGTGTCGTCGTTGGCCGCATAGACGCCTTCGAAGCCGCTCTTGCCGAGCCCCGTGATCGCCTGCTGCATCTCGTTCTGGGCGTTGGTCGCCGACCATTCCGGCGTGTCGTACTCCTTGGCGATGTCAACGCTCGCCGATTCGAACCCCTTCTTGGCGCCGGCCTTGAAGAGGGCGGCGTTGCTGTCGGCGGGGTCGCCGTTGATCATCACGATCGGTCCGCTGGCGCTGCCGTCTTCTTTCAGCTTCTTCGCCAGCGTTTCGGCCTGCAGTTCGCCGACCCGTTCGTTGTCGAAGGAGACGTAGTAGTCGACTTCGGCGTTTTCGATCAGGCGGTCATAGCTGAGCACGGGCACGCCCTGGGCCTTCGCCTTTTCGACGATCGCCGCCGCCGAGGCGGCGTCCACCGGGTCGAGGACAAGCACTTCAGCGCCCTGGGTCAGTGCCGCTTCAGCCTGGCTCTGCTGCTTGGAGGCGTCCTCGGTGGCGTTGTTGTAGAGGATTTCGCAGTCTTCGCAGAGCTCTTCGACGTTTTCTTCGAATTCCGGGCGGTCGTGCGCTTCGTAGCGTGGCGTTTCGTTCTCGGGCAACAGGTAAGCGATCTTCGGCCCGCCGCCACCGCCGCCGCCACAGCCGCTCGCCACGGCCAGGAGCACGATCAGCACGCCAATCGGAATCAGGGTCCGCCTCAACGCCGATTGCGACATCGTCTCCTCCTTTGTCGAGCCCGTCATCGACGCTTTTACCCGCAGCTGCGGGTCTTTAAGCAAGCGCGTCTATGCAGCCACGGGCTCGCGGCGCTTGCGTGCAGCCCGCTTGGGCGCCGGCTCGACCAGCTCGGCGAGGAAGCGACCGGTGTAGGAGTCGGCGACCGCTGCGACCTCCTCGGGGGTCCCCGTAGCGATCACCTCTCCCCCCTCCTCGCCGCCCTCGGGGCCGAGGTCGATGAGGCGATCGGCGGTCTTGATCACGTCGAGGTTGTGCTCGATCACGACCACGGTGTTGCCGGCGTCGACGAGACGGCCGAGCACGTCGAGCAGGCGCTGCACGTCGGCGAAGTGCAGGCCTGTGGTCGGCTCGTCGAGGATGTAGAGGGTGTTGCCGGTGGCGACCTTGGAGAGCTCGGTCGCCAGCTTCACCCGCTGCGCCTCGCCGCCGGAGAGGGTTGTCGCCGCCTGGCCGAGGCGGATGTAGTCGAGGCCGACGTCGTGCAGGGTGCGCAGGCGGCGGGCGATCTTCGGCACGTTCTCGAAGAACTCGACCGCCTCCTCGACCGACATCTCGAGCACGTCGCCGATGTTCTTGCCCTTGAAGCGGACCTCGAGCGTCTCGCGGTTGTAGCGCTTGCCGTGGCACTGCTCGCAGGGGACGTAGACGTCGGGCAGGAAGTGCATCTCAATCTTGATCTGGCCGTCGCCGCGGCAGACCTCGCAGCGGCCGCCCTTGACGTTGAAGCTGAAGCGACCGGGCTTGTAGCCGCGTGCCCGCGCCTCCTGCGTCTGGGCGAAGAGCTGGCGGATGTGGTCGAAGACGCCGGTGTAGGTGGCCGGGTTGGAACGGGGGGTGCGCCCGATCGGCGACTGGTCGATGTTGATGATCTTGTCGATCTGGCTGAGGCCGTCGACGCCGTCGTGGGCTCCCGGTCGCAGCTTCGCCTGGTGCAGGCGGTTGGCGACCGCGTGGTGCAGCGTCTCGTTGACCAGGGTCGACTTGCCCGAGCCCGAGACGCCGGTCACGCAGCAGAAGACGCCGAGCGGGATCGCGACGTCGATCCCCTTGAGATTGTGTTCGCGGGCGCCGCGGACGCGCAGGGCGCCGCGCGGCTCGCGACGTTCCTCGGGCAGCTCGATCGCGCGCTTGCCGGAGAGGTACTGACCGGTGAGAGAGGTGGCGTCCTTGGCGACCCTGTCCGGCGGGCCGGCAGCGATCACATGCCCGCCGTGCTCGCCGGCGCCTGGGCCGAGGTCGACGAGGTGGTCGGCAGCCCGCATCGTGCCCTCGTCGTGCTCGACGACGATCACGGTGTTGCCGAGGTCGCGCAGACGGTCGAGGGTGGCGATCAGCTTCTCGTTGTCGCGCTGGTGCAGGCCGATCGAGGGCTCGTCGAGCACGTACATGACGCCGACCAGGCTGGAGCCGATCTGGGTCGCGAGCCGGATCCGCTGTGCCTCGCCACCCGAGAGCGAGCGGGCCGAACGGGCCAGCGAGAGGTAGCCGATGCCGACGTTCTCGAGGAAGGCGAGCCTTTCGGAGATCTCACGCACGATCAGACGGGCGATCGCCCGCTCGGTCTCGTTCAACTCCAGGACTGTGATCCACTCGGCCGCGGCCCGCGCCGACTTGCGACTGAAGTCGGCGATGCTGATCCCACCGACCTTGACCGCGAGGCTCTCCGGCCGCAGGCGATCCCCGTCGCAGTCGGGACAGGGCTGCTCGGCCATGTAGCCCTCGATCCGCTCGCGGTTGATCTCCGAGTCGGTCTCCTCGTAGCGGCGCTGTAGCTGGTTGAGGATCCCCTCGAAGCGGACCTTGTAGGAGCGGCGGCGGCCGAAGCGGTTGGTGTAGGTGACCTGGTGGCGCTCGCTGCCGGTGCCGTCGAGGAAGATCTCTTTCTCCGATTTCTTCAGCTTCGACCAGGGCATGTCGACGTCGACCCCGTACTCCTCGGCGACGGAGGCAATCAGTCGCCGCCAGTAGGCGGTGACTCCGCGGTTCCAGGGCTGCAGGGCGCCCTCGGCCAGTGAGAGCGTCGGGTCCGGGACGACGAGCTCGGGGTCGATCACCCGTTGGAAGCCGAGCCCGTGACAGCGCTCGCAGGCGCCGTGGGGCGAGTTGAAGGAGAAGATCCGCGGCTCGAGCTCGGGGATCGACGTGCCGCAGTTCAGGCAGGCGAACTGCTCGGAGAACAACAAAATTCCGCCCGCTTCCTCTGCTCTCGCTCCCTCGCGAGAATCAGATTTCGACGCTCGGTCGCTCCCGCGTCCGGGGGCGGGCGGGAGAATCTCCACTTCGACCAACCCCCCGGCCAGTGCGGCGGCGGCCTCGACCGACTCGGAGAGGCGGCGTCGCAGGTCGGGCTTCATCACCAGGCGGTCGACGACGACCGAGACGTCGTGTTTGAACTTCTTGTCGAGGACGATCTCCTCGTCGAGCCTGCGCAGCTCGCCGTCGACTTTCACCCGCGAGTAGCCCTCGAGCCGGAACTGCTCGAAGAGCTTGCCGTACTCGCCCTTGCGCCCGCGGACGACGGGGGCCATGACCATGAATTTGGTCCCCTCCTCGAGGGTCATCAGGCGGTCGACGATCTGCTCCTGAGTCTGGCCGGTGATCTCTGCCCCGCACTCGGGGCAGTGTGGAATGCCGATCCGCGCCCAGAGCAGGCGCAGGTAGTCGTGGACCTCGGTCACCGTGCCGACCGTCGAGCGCGGGTTGCGCGAGGTTGTCTTCTGATCGATCGAGATCGCCGGCGAGAGCCCCTCGATCGAATCGACGTCGGGCTTCTCCATCAGGCCGAGGAACTGGCGCGCGTAGGCGGAGAGCGACTCGACGTAGCGCCGCTGCCCCTCGGCGTAGATCGTGTCGAAAGCGAGGCTCGACTTTCCCGAGCCCGAGAGGCCGGTGATCACGATCAGCGCGTCGCGCGGCAGCTCGACGTCGATGTCCTTCAGGTTGTGCTCTCGCGCCCCGGAAATGACGATTCGCTCAGAAGCGGCCACCGGGCCGATTCTACGCATACGAACAGATGTTCCCTGGTAAAAGGATCCGCTTCATCCGCCCAGCGGGCTCAATGCGATCAGGGCGTCGAGGCTTGCGCCGTAGTGGGACGTGAGTGAGATGTGTCCCTCGCCATCGAGCAGGTGAAGCTCGGCGTGCGGAAGGCGATCCGCAAGCCACTGAGCGTGACGGCAGGGGATGATCAGGTCATCTCGCCCGTGCCAAACGGTGGCGGGGGCCGCAATCTGCTCGAGCTCGAAGCCCCAATCCTTGCCGTGCGCCATGTCGTCGTCCAGCCAGCCCCAGATCTCGTCTTCGCCAACCGCCCGCCAGGCAGCCAGCAGGTACTTGCCGAAGCCCCCGTCGATCGCCGCCCGATCGGCATCGCAGAGATGAGCGTCGAGCGCGGCAAGCAGTTGCGCTCTGGTTTTGATCGAGCGCAGCCCCCGGACTTCTCTTTCCAGATACTCCTGCAGCGCATCGATGCCCTTCCGCATCGCGGCGAACTCCATGCGGTTCCCCTCGCCCATCCCCCTTTCCCAATCCAAGCCCTCGGCATTGGCCGGCGCGATGCCGGCAAGAACCGCCACCGCTCTGACGCGACCGGGAAGCAAAGCCGCGCAGGCAAGGGCGTGTGAGCCGCCTCCGGATTCGCCGATCACATAGAAGTCGTCGATTCCCAGCGCGTCGGCGATCGTCTCCACGTCCGCCGCGCAATCGGCAACCGAGCGTCCGAGCAGACGGTCAGATCCCGCATAGCCCGGACGGGAGTAGAAGACGTGGCGCAGGTGTCGACGAGCCCCTTCCTCGAGTTCCCGCTCGTACAACCCTCGTATGCCGGGCGTCCCGTGAAGAAAGAGGACGGGATCGCCCTCCAGCGGCCCCGCCGTGAGGACCGAGAGCAGGCGGCCGTCCGGAGCGCGAACCTTGCGTTGGGAGGACTGCACCGGCGCAACCTAGCGCCTCAGCGTCAAGTCGATCGACATTCCGTCAGGACCAGGGCCCTTGCGGCGGAGCGCTGGGGGGCGTACCTTGAATCGAGGCAGGGCCAAGCCGACTCCTAAGGAGGAGACATGTCGAACGTCGACACAGCCCGGTCCGCCTACGAGGCTTTCGGTCGCGGAGACCTGGAAGCGCTGAAGGAGATGATGGCCGAGGACGGCACCTGGCTCACCTCCGACGAGCTGCCGCTCGGCGGAGAGACCCACGGCCGTGACGAGATCATCGGCAACTTCGCCCAGCTCCCCAACTACTGGTCCTCGTTCAGCGTCGAACCGGAGGAGTTCATCGACGCGGGCGAGTGGGTGGTCGTGCGGGGAACGCAGCGGGCGAGTCACAACGGCGACAGCTTCGAGGCGCCGTTCGCCCACCTGATCAAGTTCGCCGACGGCAAGATCGCCCGCGGCGAGTTCTACGCCGACAGCGCCAAGGCAGCGAAGGTCCTCGCTTAACCCGTAGAGACGGAGGAAAGTCCGGCGACCGCCAGCCGCTCCTCGACGACAGCGCGCTGCTCGGGGAGCGGGCGGCCGCAGGAGCCGGGCTCCGAACCCTCGACGACCTTCGTCGACCCGTCCCGCATGCGGATCTTCAGGCGGCTGGGGAACGTCATCCGAAGGGCGGCGGTGTCGAGGTCGTCGATGCCCGCCTCGCCGCCGGCGCCACGCAGGCGCTCGCGCAGGGAGCGGCCGAGATGGAGGCGTAGGCCACGGTCGGCGGCGATCGCGCGGACTACGGCAGGAGCCGGGTTCGCCTCGCGCATGTTGGCGTCGCCGAGGCGGCGGCGGATGCGCAGCAGGTCGCCGATCCCGAGGTCGGGCGAGGCGCCGGCGTCGAGGCTGCCGCGCAGAGTGGCCGCTGTGAGAGCGGGGTCGTGCTCGAGTGATACGCGGGCGGCCAGCGCGCGGATGGGGCCCTCGTGCTCCTCCAGCCAGGCCGGCTCCAGCTCAGCCGGCGTGAGCCGGCCGGCGATTAGGGCGATTGCGGTCGTCAACGCCGCAGAGAAGTTGACTCTGATCGGCGAAAGATCGGATCCCCGTCCCAACTCCTCCATCTCGCAGGTCAGCCAACCGGCCTCGATCTCGATGCTCGCCACCTCACCTGCCTCGACCCTCGAAGACAACGCCGCCTCCGCGACAGACTGCAAATAAGCGCAGCCGGGCAGGCGCTTGTAGGCGAGCGTGTCGGTCAACCAAACGCTTCCCAGCGCACCGAACATCGCCGGACGCGGCGCAAAGGACAGGGCCGAGAGCACCCCGCGCGGGTGCTCGATCACTTCGAGCGCGCCGGTCACGCCCTCGGCGGCGAGTAGTGCCGCCCGCGCTCCGACCGCCGCCGGCTCCGCCGCGGTCAGCAGCTTGCTCTTCGGACCCATGAACCCCGGCCACATCCCGTAGGGCGGCTGGTAGAGGGCGATCGCCAGCGCGTGCGCAGCGCGCCCGGCGTCCAATCCCAAGCCAACCGATGCGGCAATCGCCGCCGAGGCGCAGTGGATCGAGGCCCAGAACTGACCGTTGTGGGGACCGAGGAAGAGCGCCGCGCCGAGGCGACCGGCAACCTCGTTCGCCGCCACCCGGGCGACCAGGGCCGCCTCCCTGTCGTCGGCGAACGCCGCGGCGGCGGGGACCGCGGAATGGCCGGTGTGTCCCATGAATAGGTAGTCGTCCCAGTCGTGGGCGATCGAGGCCGCCGCCGAGCGGTAGATCTCGCCGAGCGGTCCGTCGGGAGCGACAGCGGCAAACGGAGCAGCCTCCTCCTCCCCCGCCATGCGCGCCGCGGCAATGCACTGTGCCTGCAGCTCCGCTCGCTCGCCCACGCTGTCCGGCAGGTCCCCAGCCTCCAGCCCCACCGCCCACTCGGCGATCGCCTCGCAGATCGTCATCGTCACGCGCCCGTCCGCATGCCGTCGAGGTCGCGGCGCAGCTCTTTCAGCTCGTCGCGCAGCCGCGCCGCCTCCTCGAAGCGCAGGTCGTCGGCCGCCGCCAGCATCTCCTCCTCCAGCGCGACGATCGCCCGCTCGAGCTCGGCCGGATCGGCGAACTCGGCGGCGCGCTTGCCGCGGCGCTTGCGCGGCGCCCGGTCCTCCATCGCCAGGAACTCGCTCATCTCCGAGATTCCCTTGCGCACCGTCTCCGGCGTGATCCCGTGCTCAGCGTTGTAGGCGAGCTGGATCGCGCGGCGGCGGTCGGTCTCGCGGATCGCCGCCCGCATCGCATCGGTCTCCCTGTCCGCGTACATCAGCACCCGCCCGTTGACGTTGCGGGCGGCGCGGCCGATCGTCTGCACGAGGCTCGTCTCGCCGCGCAGGAATCCCTCCTTGTCGGCGTCGAGGATCGCGACCAGCGAGACCTCGGGCAGGTCGAGCCCCTCGCGCAGTAGGTTGACGCCGACCAGGACGTCGTACTCGCCCAGCCGCAGGTCGCGCACGATCTGGATCCGTTCCAGGGTGTCGATCTCCGAGTGCAGGTAGCGCACCCGCACGCCGTACTCGAGCAGGTAGTTGGTCAGGTCCTCGGCCATCTTCTTGGTCAGCGTCGTGACCAGCACCCGCTCACCGTCGTCCGCGCGCGCCTTGATCTCGTTCATCAGGTTGTCGATCTGGTTGCGCGTCTCACGCACCTCGATCTCGGGGTCGACGATCCCCGTCGGCCGCACGATCTGCTCGACGACGCGGCTCGACTCGGCCCGCTCGAACGGGCCCGGCGTCGCCGAGACCATCACCAGCCGCGGCACCCGTTTGAGGAACTCGTCGAACTTGAGCGGCCGGTTGTCGATCGCCGAGGGCAGGCGGAAGCCGTAGTCGATCAGCGTCTGCTTGCGCGATCTATCCCCCTCGTACATGCCGCCGATCTGCGGGATCGTCTGGTGGGACTCGTCGACGAAGACGACGAAGTCGTCTGGGAAGTAGTCGATCAGGGTGTGCGGTGGGCTGCCCTGCGGCCGCCCGTCGAGGATCCGGGAGTAGTTCTCGATCCCGGAGGTGAAGCCGATCTCTTTCAGCATCTCTATGTCGTACGCCGTGCGCTGGCGCAGGCGGTGCGCCTCGAGCTGCTTGCCTTCACCTTCGAGCTCGTCGGTGCGCGCGTTCAGTTCGGCGCGGATCTCCTCCACCGCCCGCTCGAGCGTCTCGTCCCTGGTCACGTAGTGCGAGGCCGGCCAGACCGAGACGTGGTCGATCGTGTCGAGGATCTCGCCGGTCAGCGGGTCGAAGTGCTGGATGCCCTCGATCTCGTCGCCGAAGAGGGCGATCCGGTAGGCCGACTCGGCGTAGGAGGGCATGATCTCCAGGACCTCGCCGCGCACCCGGAACGTCCCCCGTCCCAGCGTCGAGTCGTTGCGCTGGTATTGCATTTTCACCAGCTTGCGGAGGACCTCGTCGCGGTCGATCTCCTCACCGACTTTGAAGAGCTGCATTTTTTCGTTGTAGACCTGCGGCGAGCCAATCCCGTAGATGCAGGAGACCGAGGCGACGATGATCACGTCGCGGCGGGCGAAGAGCGCCGCCGTCGCCGCGTGGCGCAGGCGGTCGATCTCGTCGTTGATCGAGGAGTCCTTCTCGATGTAGAGGTCCTGCGCCGGGACGTAGGCCTCCGGCTGGTAGTAGTCGTAGTAGGAGACGAAGTACTCGACCGCGTTGTCGGGGAAGAACTCGCGGAACTCGTTGCAGAGCTGTGCGGCAAGGGTCTTGTTGTGGGCGATGACGAGAGAGGGGCGCTGGACCGCCTCGATCACTCCCGCCATCGTGAAGGTCTTGCCAGTTCCCGTTGCGCCAAGCAGCGTCTGGAAGCGCTCGTCCTCCGCCAGGCCCTCGGCCAGGCCGGCGATCGCCTTCGGCTGGTCGGCCGTCGGCGTGTAAGCGGGGTTGAGCGTGAACCCGGGCACCGGATGACCTTAGCTGGCGCGAAACTCGGGATATGTCCGAGGAAAACGCCATGCGCCCCAGCCTGGGAGACTGCCGGACCCATGACACGCTCTCAGCGACTCCTCGCCGGCTTCTTCGCCTTCGCCGGGACGATGCACTTCGTCATCCCGCGCGCCTACGAGGCGATGATGCCGCCTTCGCTGCCCAGGCACCGGGAGGCGGTGACGCTCAGCGGCGTGGCCGAGATCATGGGCGGCGCCGCGGTGATCGCCCCCTCGACCCGCCGCTTCGCCCGCTGGTGGCTGCTCGGGCTGCTGCTCGCGGTCTTCCCGGCCAACGTCCACATGGCGGTCAACCCCGAGCAGGTGCGGGGGCTCGACCTGAATCGCCTGCCTCGCTGGGCGCTCTGGGCGCGCCTGCCCCTGCAACCGCTGGCGATGTTGTGGGTCTGGCGCGCAACCCGCGATTGATTCATATATAAACGTGCAGTTTCGTCAAGAGGTGTTTTGGCTGTAGCGCTTCTGTCTAAGCAGACAGAGAATTGCCGCATGAAACCACGCGAACGTTTCGCCATTAATCTGCGCAAGGCGCGCAAGAAGTCCGGCATCTCACAGGAGGAGCTCGGCTACCTCTGCGACCTTCACCGCACCGAGATCTCCTTGCTCGAGCGCGGTGGCCGCGAGCCCAGGCTGGGCACGATCGTGAAGCTCGCCGGCTCGCTCGGCACAACGCCCGAACAGCTCTGCGAAGGCGTCAACTGGCTGCCGAAGAAACGCAGGTTCCAGATCAAGAAATAGCCGCCCCCGGACGCGGAAGCGAGGGCCAGTCCATTTCTGTTTCTTCTGGCCCGAGCGAGAGCAGAGGAGGCGGCGTTTTATTCAGGGCAAGAACTGTTCCAGCAGGCTTTGGGCGGGGCCGAGGAAGCTCTGAGCCTGTTCAAAGATCGATTCGGCGTCGTTGATCAATTCGATCGCGCGTTCGAGGGGGATTTCCCGCAGGGTCGACCGCAACGGTCCCGCGACCAACGGGCTCAGGGCTCCTGCCGCTTCGGCGTCGTCCACCGCCCGCACCAACCCAGCGCGTATCGCGCGGGCGAGCTCGGCGTCGCCGATCCCGTAGCGCCGCGTGAAACGTTCGCGAGACTCGGGAGTCGCCAGCGCCTGGGCCAGCGTCTCCCGGCTCACCCCCAGCTCGCAGGCGGCGCCGTCGAGGGCGGAGAGCGTGAACTGCTGGATGATCTCCTGCAGGCCTTCCGGGTTGCGCCAGGGTCGGTGCTTGCAGGGGTCCTGGGTCTTCGCCGGCTCATACGAAGAGCCGCCCGCGGCCAGGTAGACGCCGATGAGCAGCAGCGAGGCCGCCACCGAGACGAGGATGAGCAACTGCCCCCGAGCCGCCGGATTCACAGTTCCACCCTCCTCGCCAAGCCGATCGGCAACAGGGCGAGCAGACCGATCAACGCGGCGATGGCGAACGAGGGACTGAAGGCGTGGGTCGCAGCGCGGTCGAGCTGATCCTGCAGTTCTTCGCGCAGCTGCACGACCTGGTCGCGTTCTTCGGGGTCCTCGGGGAGCGGCTCGAAGGCCGAGCCGATCGTCGGCACCTTGCCCCGCTCTTCTTCGAGGCGGCTCTCGATCTTCTGCGCCAGACCGATCTTGGTCAACGGCGGCACACGCGAGTCGAGGATCACCGCGGTGCCGGCGTCGATCGCGTCCTTCCGCTGTTCGGCAATGTCGTGAGTGAAGATCGGCGTGACGGCGAGCAGGCCGATGACGACCCCAGCGTGGCGAGCGGAGATCGTCCAGCCGCCGTGGATCGCCTGCGGCGCGCGACCGGCGAGGGCCGTCTCGGTCAGCGCCGAGAGCACCAGGGCAAGGCCGACGCCGACCATGATCTGGGGCGGCAGTGTCAGCGCGACGGTCGCCTTGGGCAGCAGGGCGAGCCCACCAAGCCCGCCCGAGACGAAGATGGCGCCCGCCGCCGCCCGCGCCCTGGCGCTCGGCACCCAATCGCCGAGCCGAGTGCCCGCCAAGGCCGCAAGCGGCATCGCACTGACCACGATCGCAGCGCCGATCGGGCTCAGGCGCCAACCTTCGATCAAGAGCAGCACGAGCAGGAAGAGGGCGCCTGCGATCGCGGCGGAGACCATCGCCAGGGCGAGGTTGGCGGAGACGTGTGGGCGGCCGGTCCGGCGCAGCTCGGCGGAGAGCACTCCGGTCGCCGCCTCGTGCCGGGCGACGGCGAGGATCGGCACCGCCGCAGCCAGTGCAATCGGCACCTGGACAAGGAAGATCGACTGCCAGGAGACCAGCTCCGTGAGCAGGCCCCCGATCGCCGGACCCAGCGCCGCGCCGGTTGCCCCTGCTACCGCCCAGAGCCCCGCGGCCCGCTGCTCCGAGCCGACCGTTGCCGGCAGCAGCTCGAGCACCGCGGTCACCGCGGCGGCGCCGCCGACCGCCTGCACGCAGCGGGCCGCGACCAGCGTGCCGAGCTGATCCGCCGCGCCGCAAGCAAGCCCAGCGCCGGCGAAGACCGCCAGCCCGACCGCCGCCGTCCGCCCCGGCCCCACCCGCCGCGCCAGGTGCGCAGCCGGCACCGCGGCCAGCGCCATGACCAGGTTGAAGGAGACCAGCACCCAGGTGACACCGGCGACGCTCGTATCCAGCTCGCGGTAGATCTCCGGCAGGGCGAGGACGACGATCGAGGAGTCGGCGAGGACGAGCCCCACCGCAAGGACAAGCGCCGCGACCCTGGGTTTCGGTGCGGCACTCAATAGCCCAGCTCCTTTCCGTACTTCTCTCGATAGGCGCGTTGCTTGTCGAGCACCTCTTCGACATAGGCACGCGTTTCCGGGAAGGGGATCCCCTCCAGCGTCAGCCCACTCCCGCCCCAGTGCTCGACGTTTGCCGGACCCGCGTTATAGGCGGCCAGCGCGGCAACCACGTCGTCGTCATAGCGATCGAGCAGTTCGCGCAGGAGGAAGGTGCCGTAGCGGATGTTGATTTCGGGATCCGAGAGGTCACCCAGCTTGAAGGTCGTGCCGCCGCTTTGGCGCTCGATTTCGTTGGCCGCTTCAGGCGTGATCTGCATCAGACCGCGCGCCCCCGCGCTCGAGGTCCTGTCGCTGAACTTGGACTCCGAGTAGATCACCGCTGCGATCAGGGCGGCGTCGACGTCCTTTTCGCGGGCCTGCTGGCGGATGATGTCCTCGTGACGGAGCGGCAGGGTCAACTCCTGGATCGCCTTGTCGACGATGCCGCGCAGCACGAAGAAGGCGGCCACCGCGACGACGAGCGCCGCTGCGCCGACGAACAGGCGGCGGCGTCGCTTCCCCTGCTTCATCCATCAAGCTTCGCGAGCAGCGCGGACAGGCGCCGCTCGAGATCCTCGATCGAGCCGTCGTTCTCGATCACGTGCTCGGCCCGAGCAGCCTTCTCCTCCTGAGCCAGCTGCCGCGCCTCGCGCTCGCCGACCAGCGCGTGGCCGCGGGCCTCGGCACGCTCGCGCCGCACCTCGTCGGAGGTGACCACGGCGACGGTGGTGTCGAAGACGCTCTCCATCTCGGACTCGAAGAGCAGCGGAACCTCGACCACGGCGACCGCGACGGCGTCCCCCAGCGAGGCGAGCCAACCACCGATCCGCTCCCCGACCAGGGGATGGATCTGCGTCTCCAGCCATTTCAGCTGCTCCGGATCTGCAAACACGATCTCGCCGACCTTGCTGCGGTCGACTCGGCCTTCGGGCGCCACGTCTTCCCCCCAACGCTCCGTCAGCCGGCCCAGTAGCGGTTCGGCGTCCAGCAGCTCGTGCACGACCGCGTCGCTGGAGATCGTCGCTGCTCCCAATCGCTCAAAGGCAGCAAGAGCCTCGGACTTGCCCGCAGCGATCCCACCGGTCAGGCCAATGGTCAACACGGAGGTTGAAGGCCTGTCCCGGGCAGGAGTTCCACTTAACTTTTTCGAGGGGCGTCAGACTGCTGGCGCCTCAAAAGAGCGCTCGCGAAAAAGTACAAGACGTTCCACCCCTACCCGGGACAGGCCTCAAGACTCCGGCGAGCTCTCGGGCTCCGGCTCCCCGGCGGGAGCTTCCTCGTCTTCAGCTTCCGGCTCTTCGGCGGGGACCTCAGCCTCAGCCGCCAGAGCTTCCTCAGCTTCATCCTCCTCGGCGGCTTCGGCCTCGGGCTCTGCTGTCTCGGTCTCGGGCTCCTCGGAGTCGGCTTCAGCCGTTTCTTCCCCGGGTGGCGTCGCAGGGGGGACCGCCCCTGAGGACGCTTCAGCGACCGGAGGGGGCGGTGGGTCCCCTGCGGCGACAGGACCCGCGGACTGATCCGCATCGTCCTGATCCGAGTCCTCGCCGGCCGCTTCGATCTGCTCGCCCAGGTCGCCGAGCGCCATGCGGTTCTCCTCGACCTGCTTGATGCTGAGCGAGAGCCGCCGCCGCTCCTCGTCGATCTCGAGGATCTTGACGTTCAGCTTCGTGCCCGGCTCGACCACCTCGTTCGGGCTCTCGACGTGATGGTCGGCGAGCTCAGAGATGTGGACCAGGCCCTCGACTCCGGGCAGGATCTCGACGAAGGCACCAAAGGCGACGACCTTGGTCACCTCGCCCTCGAGCACGTCGCCCGGGCGGTGCGAGCTGATCACCCGCTGCCAGGGGTCCTCCTGCGTCTGCTTGAGGCCGAGCGAGATGCGCTGGCGGTCGCGGTCGATGTCGAGGACCTTGATCCGCACGGTGTCGCCGATCGCGACCACCTCGGACGGGTGGTTGACGTGGCTCCAGGAGAGCTCGGAGATGTGAATCAGCCCGTCGATGCCGTCGAGGTCGACGAAGGCGCCGAAGTCGACGATGTTGGAGATCTTGCCCTCGACCACCTGGCCCGGCTCGAGCCGGCCGAGGATCTGCTCACGCACCTCCTTGCGCTCTTCCTCGAGCACCGCCCGGCGCGAAAGGACGACGTTGTTGCGGCTGCGGTTGAGCTCGATCACTTTGCACTCGAGCGTCTGGCCGGTGAACTCGTCGAGGTTGTGGACGCGGCGGATGTCGACCAGCGAGGCGGGCAGGAAACCGCGCACCCCGAGGTCGAGGATAAGGCCGCCCTTGACCACCTCGATCACGTTGCCTTCGACCGGTTCGCCCGACTCGGCCGCGGCCTCGATCTTGCGCCAAGCCTTCTCGAAGCGGGCGCGCTTCTTGGAGAGCACGAGGCGGCCCTCGGAATCCTCCTTGGTGAGGACGAGCGCGTCGACCTCCTCGCCGATCTCGACCTCGTCCGCCGGGTTGACCGACTTGCGGATCGAAAGCTCGTGCGAGGGGATAACCCCCTCCGACTTGTAGCCGATGTCGACCAGGACCTCGTCCTTGTCGATCCGCACGACCTTGCCTTTGACGACGTCGCCCTCCTCGAAGGAGACCATCGTCGCCGCGTAGTTGGGCACGACCTTGCCGTCGACTTCGACGAGGAGGCCGCCGGAGCCCTCAACGGGAGTCCCGGCAGGCTCGGGGGTAACGGTCGTATCGGTCACGGACACAGCCGCGCATGATTGCAGGTGGATACGCTCTGCGTCGTGCCGATCCGGGCGACCAAGCGCGGCGAAGAACGCACCTCGTTGCAGGGCAGTCACGACGTGCTGATCTGCGGCGCGAGCTTCGCTGGGCTCGCCGTGGCGCGCGAGCTCGCCGGCAGCGGAGCCGACGTGCTGGTGATCGACCGCTATGAGATCGGCGAGCGCCAGACGTCCGCCTGCGGCATCCCGACTTCATGGCTGGAGGCGACCGGGCTGATGGGGGCCGAGCGCCAGCGCTTCGACTCCCTCCTCCTCCACACGCCGCACGGCGACACCCGCTTCCGCCTGCCCTGGACCTTTTCGACCTTCGACTACCGCGAGCTCTGCGAGCTGCTCTGGAGACAGTGCGACGCCGGTTTCGAGACCGCGAAGGTGAACGGACTCGCCCGCCCGAGCAACGGCGACGGCGCGATCGCGGTCGAGACCGACCGTGGCGTGATCTCAGCGCCGCTAGTCGTCGACGCTCTCGGCTGGCGCCGCATGCTGGCCGGAGGCGACGGCTATCAGCCGCCGGACGCGCCCCTCTCCCGCGGGCTCGAGGTGCACCCGGACGGCACCAGCGAAGACCTCGAGGTCTGGATCGACCGTCGCTACGTGCCGGCCGGCTACGGCTGGTCGTTTCCGGCGGGCGACGAGCTGCGGATCGGCGTCGGCTCCTTCGACCCCCGTTTCCACGTCCGTGAGACGACCGAGCTGCTGGCCGAGGATCTCGGTCGCGAGCGGGTCCGCTACCAAGGCAACTGGATCCCTCACAAACTGCGGCGGGCGACCGAGGGCGGCGTCTTCTTCGCTGGCGACTCGGCCGGCCACTGCCTGCCGCTGACCGCGGAGGGAATCCGCACCGCGTTCTACTTCGGCATCGCCCTCGGCCGCGAGCTGCGTGGGGTCGTCGACGGCTGGCAGGACCGCGAGCAGGCGGCAGCCCGCTACGCGCGCTTCCACGACTCGCATGAGTGGAAGTTCCGCTGGATGCTGCGTGCGCAGCGGCTGGTGCCGCGGATACCGCCGCGCCTGCTCGGGCCGCTGATCCGGCTGTGCGGGACGAAGCGCTTCGTCGACTGGTCCTTCGGCCACTACCTGCGGATCGCACCGCCGGAGCCGGCTGCCGGCTCAGCGCACGACGAGCACCGTGCCGACCAAGAGAAACGCGACGCCGACGATCCGCTCCGGGCCGAGCGAGATCTGGTCGAGGCCGAATAGGCCGAGCCTGTCGATCGCAAGCGAGGCGACGAGCTGGCCGGTGACGGTCAACGCGGCCACCCCACCGGCGCCGATCACGTCGATGGCGATCAGGGCGTTGGTCACGTAGACGGCACCGAGCAGACCGCCGACCAGGTAATACCAACGGATGTCGAAGGCCGAGTCGAGTCCCCCGGCCTTGCCGCTGAGGACGACGATCGCGCCGAGCGCGATCGTCCCGATCAGGAAGGAGACGAAGGCCGCCGCCAGGCTGCCCGTCGCTCGCCCCAGCCCAGCGTTGATCGGCGCCTGCAAGGCGATCAGCCCACCGGCCCCCGCGGTGAGGATTATGGCCAGTCCCCGGTCCATGCCCCGGCTGTCATTATCAGGGATACGCTTCCAGAGTGGAGGCAATGCAGCAGAGCATCGGTGGCCGCACACCCGAGCTCTCCGGCTGAGCTACTTCGCGTCGAGCCAGTCCTCGCCGACGCCGACGTCTACCTCCAGCGGTGGGTCGAGCTGGTAGGCGGCGCACATCTCGCGCCGCACCAGCTCGACCGCGCCGTCCATCTCCTCCGGCGGGCCCTCGAAGAGCAGCTCGTCGTGGATCTGGAGGACCAGGCGCGTCGCCATCTCCTGGTCGGCCAGCGCCTCGCGGCAACGGACCATCGCGACCTTGATGATGTCCGCGGCCGTCCCCTGGATGACCGTGTTGACGGCGAGGCGCTCGCCGAGGCGTCTGGTATTCGGATTGCCGGAGCGAAGCTCCGGGATCGCCCGTCGCCGTCCCAGCAGCGTCGTCACGAAGCCCTCCTCCTGCGCCTGCTCGACTATCTCCTCCCGGAAGGCGCGTACGGCCGGAAAGCGCTCCAGGTAACGGGCGACGAATTCCTCACCCTCTTTGCGCGGGATGTTGAGGCGGTCGGCGAGGCCGAACCCGGTCAGTCCGTAGACGATGCCGAAGTTGACCATCTTCGCCTTCGAGCGCTGGCCGACGTCGACCTCGTCGCGCGAGACGTCGAAGACCTCGGCTGCGGTCGCGGCGTGGACGTCGTCGCCGACGCGGAAGATCTCCTTCAGCACGCCCTCGTCGGCGACATGGGCGAGGACGCGGAGCTCGACCTGGCTGTAGTCGGCGGAGAGCAGCCGCGCCCCCTTCTCGGCGACGAAGCAGGCGCGTACCGGGCGACCGATCTCGGTGCGGATCGGGATGTTCTGCAGGTTGGGGTTGGTGCTGGAGAGCCGGCCGGTGGTCGTCGCCGCCTGGTTGAAGGTCGTGTGCACGCGACCCGTATCGGGGTCGATCAGGTCCGGCAGCGAATCGAGGTAGGTGTTCTTCAGCTTGCTCAGCTCGCGCCAGCTCTCGATCTTCTCGACGATCGAGTGCTCGTCGCGGATCTGGGCGAGGACCCGAGCGTCGGTCGAGTAGCCGGTTTTTCCCCGCCGCTTGCGGGTCAGGCCGAGCTTCTCAAAGAGGATGCGGCCGACCTGCTGCGGCGAGCCGATCGTGAACTCCTCCTCGGCCAGTTCGTAGATCTCCTTCTCCAGGGTCTCGATGCGCTCGCCGAACCCGGCTCCGACCTCGGCGAGGCGCTCGGCGTCCAGCTTCAGCCCCTCGCGTTCCATCGCCGCGAGGACGTGGACGAGCGGCAGCTCCACCTCCTGCAGCAGGCGCTCGAGGCCCAATTTGGCGATGCGCGGGCGCTGGACGTCGGCGAGGGCGGCGACGAGGCGTGCCTCTTCGGCGGGGTCGAGGCCGGCTTCGCCCTCGGCCTCGCCGTCGAGCGAGAGCTGCCCATCGTCCTCGCCGCCTGCGAGTGCAGCCTCGGCGGCGATGCCGATCCCGGCGTCGGCGGCCAGCTCGATCAGGTCATAGGTGCGCCGCTGGGGCTCGAGCAGGTAGGCGGCGAGCATCGTGTCGTGCTCCAGCGCCAGCTCGACGCCCTCGCGCGCCGCGGCAGAGAGCAGGCCGTGCCTGCCTCCCCCCAGGGACTTGGCGTCGTGGGCGACGAGGTCGCAACCGGCCAGGGCCACCGCCAGCTCGTCGAGTGTCGCGCCGCCAGAGACGACACGCTCGCCCGCGGCGGCCCAGCGATCGCCGGCGATGGCCAGCGCCAGCGCTCCCTTCCCCCCGCTCAGGTCAGATAGCCCTCCTTCGACTACCTCCAACTCCAGCTCGGTCTCGACCTTGCGGCCGGGCACCGTCTTGCCCTCTGGAAGCGCTTCTTCCAGCCGCTCCATCACGGCGCGCAGCTCGAACTCGCGCATGAAGTCGCGCAGGACGCCGCGGTCGGGCTCGCTGCCCATCACCGCGTCGAGGTCGACGCCCGTCTCGATGTCGTAATGGAGGGTCGCCAGCTGCTTGGACATGCGCGCGTCGTCGGCGTGCTCGACCAGGTTCTGCTTGCGCTTGGCGCCGGAGATCTCCTCGACCGAACCGAGCACGCCCTCGAGATCCCCGAATTTCTGCAGCAGCTGGGTCGCCGTCTTCTCGCCGATCCCGGGAACGCCGGGAATGTTGTCGGAGGTATCGCCGCGCAGGCCCATCAGGTCGGTGATCAGCTCCGGCGGCACCCCGTAGCGCTCCTCAACCGCGGCGCTGTCGTAGACCTTGGTCTCGGTGATTCCGCGCGAGGTGCTCATCACCCGTATGCCCTCGCCGACCAGCTGGTAGGCGTCGCGGTCGCCGGTCACCACCATCACCGGGATGCCCTCTTCCCGCGCCTGCCGGGTCAGCGAGGCGATCACGTCGTCCGCCTCGTAGCCCTCGACCTTGACATTGGTGTAGCCGAAGGCCTCGACCAGCGGCATTAGGTGCGGCCACTGCTCGCGCAGCAAGTCGGGGCGCGGTTTGCGCTGCGCCTTGTAGAGGTCGTAGGTGACCTCGCGTCCCGACATCCCGGCGTCCCAGGCGACCACCACCCCGGCCGGCGAGTGCTCGTCAATGATCTTGACCAGCATCGAGGCCAGCCCGTAGATCGCGTTCGTCGGCCGCCCGTCGCTCGTCCCGATCGACTCCGGCAGGGCGAAGAACGCCCGGTAGGCAAGCGAGTTGCCGTCGATCAGGAAGAGCTCGCGGGGCTCGTCGGCCATCGGCGCCAACTCTATGGCGAGAGGGCGTCGCGAACGGCAGCGGCGACGCGCCCCGGTTCGCGCTTCACCTGCCGGTAGCTGAAGTGCAGCACGTCATAGCCGCGAGCGCGAAGATCGAGGTCACGAGCATGATCGTCCTCGAAGGCCTGGCGACCGCGGTGATAGCGGTAGCCGTCGGTTTCTACCACGAGTCGCGCCTTCCGCCAGAGGAAATCCACCTCGTGCGGACCGACGCGAACGTTGACCTCCGGAGCTGGAAGCTCACGTCGGCTGCAGAGCTCCAGGAAATCTCGCTCCAAATCGCTGCGAGTGGGATCGCGGTCGACCCCTGACCCCAACGGCCAGCCGAGCACGCTTGCTTGACGTATCGCGCGGCGCAGGTCCCGCCCGGAGATGCGACCGCGCAGGTCGGCGATCGTCCGAGCGGGCTTCGTCACTGGAATCCCAAGCCGGCGCGTCAAGGCCTTCGGTGCGAGCGTGACGCGGCGGTGCAGGCGAATGCCGGATCGTCGCGCCCTCCCCGCATCGCTCGGGACGGAGATGTCGATCGGACCCCCCTTCGACTCCAGAAGTCCCCAAAGCTCGGCAGCGCTGCGGTGGCTGACGGCCGCCCCCTCCCCGCAGGCGAGGGCGGCCGCCATCCACCTCCCGTAGCGGGAGATTCCTGGGTGACCTACCGCGTACACACCACGATGAAGCCGGTACAGCCGGCCTGATTCGACGCGTCGTCGTATCGCGGTCCTACTCAACCCGGCGGCGCGCAGTTGGCCGACGGAGACCACGCCGTGCTGACGGGCGGCGATGATCGCGACCCCTCCATCTTGACTGGCGAACTTTGCGTCCATACGACGCATAAGTCGCCAGCAACGTTCGGTTCTCCCCCACCGCAGCGGCCAGCTATAGCTCGCAGCCGTAGCCGTCCCCGTCAGCGTCGAGGCCGTAGTGGTCGGAGCCGACCACCGCCACGGGCCCCGTGTACTCGGGACCGTTGCCGCTGCCCCCTTCGCAGTCATAGTCCGACGCGTAGGGATCGAGGCAGGCGCCACCGTAGTTGGAGTCGCATTCGCTCGCTTCCGCTTCTTCTTCAACTTCTTCTTCTTGCGCTCTTGCTTCCCCGCGAGCTCTTATCAGAGCGGCGCGCGCCCGTGCCCGGCGCCGCGCTTCTTCGTGCCGTTCCTGGGCCACGATCCTCCGCAACCGCCGCCCTTCTGCTTCCCGGTGCGCTTCCTGCGCTTCCTGCTGCCGCGCTTCTCGCTGGGCACCTTGGGAATTGGCGTCCGAGCCACAGCCGACGAGAGCCAGCAGCAAGCCGAGCAGAAGAAGCGCCACAACCTCCCGAGGCGTTTTCAAAACGAACCCCATGAGTTTCCAGATGCAGCATATGGAACGTGCCCGGAGCGGGGAGCGCGAATCTGATTCGATAGCCGTCTATGGCCGTCAGCGCCCAGTACAGCGTCACGATCCGGGTCGAGCTCGACGCGCGGCAGGAGCCGCTCGGCAAGCTGACCGCGTCGATCGCCGAGGCGGGCGGCCAGCTGCAGGGCGTCGACCTCGTGCCGGGCGCCGGGGGCGAGGGCAAGCGGGTGCGCGAGTTCACGATCGACGCCCAGGACCGCGAGCACTGGGAGCGGATCCTGCGTGCGATCGGCTCGACGCGCGGAGCGCGCGTGCTCGAGTACGTCGACCGCACGATGCAGATGCACCGCGGCGGCAAGATCTCGGTCGAGAACAAGTACCCGCTGAAGACGCGCGACGACCTTTCGATGGCCTACACCCCTGGCGTCGCCCGCGTCTGCCAGGACATCCACGCCGATCGGGCCAAGGCCTTCGAGTTCACGATCAAGAAGAACACCGTCGCCGTCGTCTCCGACGGCAGCGCCGTGCTCGGCCTCGGCAACATCGGCCCGGAGGCAGCGATGCCGGTGATGGAGGGCAAGGCGATGCTGTTCAAGGAGTTCGCCCAGGTCGACGCCTTCCCGATCTGCCTCGACACGCAGGATCCGGACGAGATCGTCAAGGCCGTGGAGCTGATCGCGCCGACCTTCGGCGGGATCAACCTCGAGGACATCTCGGCGCCGCGCTGCTTCGGGATCGAGGACCGGCTCAAGGAGTCGCTCGACATCCCCGTCTTCCACGACGACCAGCACGGCACCGCGGTGGTGACGATGGCGGCCCTGTTCAACGCGCTGAAGATCGTCGGCAAGCCGATCGAGCAGCTGCGGGTGCTGGTGGTAGGGCTGGGGGCCGCCGGGGTAGCGGTGACGAAGATGATGCTTGCCTCTGGCGTCACCCACGTGGTCGGCTGCGACCGCCAGGGCGCGCTCTCGACTGAGCGCGAGGACTACCTGTCCGGCGAGATGAGCGGGATCAAGCGCTGGTACGCGGAGAGCTCGAACCCGGACAAGCTCGCCGGCCAGCCCAACGACGTGATCGAGGGCATGGACCTCTTCATCGGCCTCTCGGGCCCCGGCACCATCGAGGCCTCCTCGCTGGCGAAGATGAACGACGACGCGATCGTCTTTGCGATGGCCAACCCGAACCCCGAGGTGATGCCCGAGGACGCCGCGCCCTATGTGCGAATCATGGCCACCGGCCGCTCCGACTACCCGAACCAGATCAACAACGTGCTCTGCTTCCCCGGGATCTTCCGCGGCGCCCTCGACGCCGGCGCACCGCGGATCACCGAGGAGATGAAGCTGGTGGCGGCCAAGGGGATCGCGGAGGTCGTCACCGAGGAGGACCTCTCCGAGGACTACATCATCCCCAGCGTCTTCAACCGCGAAGTGGCCCCGAAGGTCGCGGCCGCCGTGGTCGAGGAGGCCCGGCGCGAGGGCATCGCCCGCCTCAACGAGGAGACGGGAACCTTCTCGACCGTGGACGTGTCGCAACCGTGAAGGTCCTCGTCACCGGCGCCAGCGGCTTCATCGGCGCGGCGCTGTGTGACGCCCTACTGGTACGTGGCGACGCGGTGGTCGGGCTAACCCGCGATCCGAAACGGGCGCGGAGCACGAACCCGCGCGTCGACTGGCACGCTTGGGAGCCCACCCTGGAACGGCCGCCTGAGACCGCCTTCGAGGGCGTCGACGGCGTCGTCAACCTGCTCGGCGAGAAAATCGACCAGCGCTGGACCGACGAGGCCAAACGGCGGATCATGGAGAGCCGCCGCACCGGGACGCACAATCTCGTCGGCACGATCGCGGGACTCGAGCGCAGGCCGCCGGTGCTGGTCAGTCAGTCGGCGATCGGCTACTACGGCGACCGCGGCGCAAGTCTCGTCGACGAGTCGAGCGACTCCGGCGAGGGATTCGACGCCGAGGTGACCCGCCAGTGGGAGCTGGCGGCGCACGAGGTCGAGGGAGCGGGCGTGCGCCTCGTCGTCGTCCGAACCGGCCACGTGCTCGACCCGAATGGCGGTTTCCTCCGGGCGCAACTGACCCCCTTCAAGCTCGGTGTCGGCGGCCCGCTCGCGGGAGGCGCCCAGTACGTCTCCTGGATCCACGTCTCCGACGAGATCGGCATCCTGCTCTGGGCCCTCGACAACGACTCGGTGAACGGCACGGTCAACGCAACGGCACCAAATCCGGTCACCAACAAAGTCTTCGCCAAGGCGCTCGGCAAAGCGCTCGGGCGACCGGCGGTATTGCCGATTCCCGGGTTCACACTGGACCTGATGTTCGGCAAAGAGTTCGGGCAGGTTCTGCGCGGTGGCCAGCGCGTCATGCCTCGACGGGCGCTGGATCTCGGGTACAAGTTCAGGCATCCAGAGCTGGATGAGGCGCTGGGCGATCTGCTCTAGCGGGGTGTGGAGGGAGGGATGGGCAATCTCCTCCCCTGACAATCGCCGGGCTAATGAGCCCGGCGATTTGAGTATCCGTCAGTTGAGGAGATTGCCCGCCCCCTCCTTTCGACAGCTGCTCAAGAGACAGGTTGCCCATGCGGCTATTTCAGCTCTTCAGACACGGATGCGCGGAGGGAGTTCGAGGTGCCGGCGGTGTCGATGGCGTGGAGGAGCTGGGCCATTGCCTTCGTGCCCGAGCTGGACTGGATCGAGGGGATCTCGGCAGATTCGAGGATCGGTTCGGAGAACTGGTTGGCGGGGCCGGGAGCTTCGAGGAAGGCGACGGTCGTCGAATCCTCCGTCGCTCGGTGCGCATTGGCGCCGACGGTCGCGAGCCGGAGCTTTCCCTCGCTTTCGGCGCTCGGCAGGCAAACAACTTCCACTCGCACGTCGCCTGCGCGGCTGCCCTGCCGCCGCAGCTCGGCTTCAGCTCCTGCGCACAGCGGCTGAACGACATACGCCCGCACCGTCGCCCCCACCTCGACGCCTTCTGCTCCGCCGCAGCCCACAAGAGCTCCACCCAAGAGCGCGGTTGCCGTGGCGGCGAGTGCCATCGCGGCTTGGAAGGAGGGCCGGGGGGCATTTCCCAAAACACTCAAGCGAGGCTCCTGCCGAGCGTTTTGGGAGGTGCCCCCCGGCCCTCCCCACTTAGCCAAAGAAAACCTCAGCCTCGGAATACAACTCTTGCGGCACGGTCTTCAACTCGGCTGTGGCTGCACTGAGATCGACGAGCTGGATGTCCGTCCCCCGCAACGCGGTCATCTTGCCCCACTGTCCTCCATCGACTGCATCGATCGCGTGCAGTCCGAAGCGCGTCGCCAGCACCCTGTCGAAGGCCGTCGGCGTTCCGCCACGCTGGACGTGCCCGAGCACCGTCGCCCGCGCCTCCTTGCCGGTGCGGCTCTCGATCTCGCCCTCGAGCCAGTGCGCTATTCCGCCCAAGGCGACGTGACCGAACTGGTCGAGCTTCCCGCTCTTCGTCTCCGGCATCCCACCCTTCGGCTGGGCACCCTCGGCGACGACGAGGATCGGGGCGTAGTTGTGCTCGAAGCGGCGGCCGACGAACTCGCAGACCCGTTCGAGGTCGAAGGGAAGCTCGGGGATGAGGATCACGTTGGCGCCGCCGGCAAGGCCCGAGTGGAAGGCAATCCAGCCCGCGTGGCGGCCCATCACCTCGACGATCAGCACCCGGTGGTGGCTGTCAGCCGTCGTGTGCAGGCGGTCGATCGCCTCCATCGCGATGTTGACCGCGGTGTCGAAGCCGAACGTGTAGTCGGTGGCACCGAGGTCGTTGTCGATCGTCTTCGGCACGCCGACGACGGGCACGCCGTGCTCCTCGTGGAGCCGCGAGGCGACCCCGAGCGTGTCCTCGCCGCCGATCACGATCAGACCGTCGACGTCGTCCGTCGCGAGGTTCTCGACGATCAGCTCGCTACCCCCGTCCTGCTTGAAGGGATTGGTCCGCGAGGAGCCCAGGATCGTGCCGCCGCGGGGAAGGATCCCGCGCACCTCGGGCACGCCCAGCGCACGACTGTCGCGCTCCAACGGGCCCCGCCATCCATCCCGGTAGCCGACGAACTCATGACCGCAATGTTCGACGCCCTTGCGCACGATCGCCCGAATCACCGCGTTCAGGCCGGGACAATCTCCCCCGCCCGTCAGCACGCCGATCCGCATGAAGTCAGATTATCCGTGCGCGCCGAGTGCAAACACGTTAGGTTCGCCCCACCCAGCGAACTGCATCAACTTCTCCATCTGCCAGATGGAGAAGTTGATGCAGTTCGGGAATGTGGAGAGAGGAGTGGAGATGAGCGACGCGGTTGACATGCAGGCGCTGCGCGAGGCGGGACTGAAGACCTGGTCGGAAGGAGACTTCGCGGTCGTCGCCGGGATCGTGATGATGGTCTCCGAGGAACTGGTCGAAGCGCTCGAGGTCGTGCCGGGCGAGCGAGTGCTCGACGTTGCCTGCGGCAGCGGCAATGCCGCGATCGCCGCCGCGAGGCGCTCCTGGGGAAACGTCGTCGGCGTTGACTTCGTACCCGCCCTGCTCGAGCGGGCCCGCGAGCGGGCCGCTACCGAACGGCTGGACGTCGAGTTCGTCGAGGGCGACGCCGCGGAACTGCCCTTCGGCGACGCCGAGTTCGACGTCGTCACCTCGGTCTTCGGCGCGATGTTCGCACCCGAACAGGAGAAGGCGGCCGCCGAGCTGCTGCGCGTCACCAAGCCCGGTGGGCGAATCGGCATGGCCAACTGGGTCCCCGACGGTCCCGTCAGTCAGATCTTCGCGACCGTCGCGAAACACGCACCGCCGCCGCCCGGCTTCACGCCGCCCGTTCTCTGGGGCACCGAGGACAGGGTTCGCGAGCTCTTCGGAGACGGGATCGCAGACCTGAAGATGGAGCGCCACGTCTCGCGACAGGCATTTCGCTCGATCGACCACTACTTGGAGATCTTCCGCAGTTACTTCGGACCGATCAAGCTGGCCTTCGACCGCGTGGGCGCCGATGGGGAAGCCGCGCTCGAGGCCGACCTGCGCGCGCAGCTGGAGGAGTGCAACACGGCCGGCGACCGCGCCTTCGTGCTCGAACCCGAGTACCTCCGGGTGGTCGCCCAACGGGCCTGAAGCACTAGGACTTCGGCTGCAGAACGCGGATCGAGGCTCCTATGAGGAGGATGCCAAAGAAGATCAGGGCAGCGACGGCGCCACCCTGGCCGAGCACCGCGTAGGCGACGATCATCGTCGCCAGGGCAAGAAAGAGAGTGATCACCATTCCCATAATCAGAGTTCCGCTTCGCTCACTGGCCGGAATCCTACCCAGCTAGACGGTCGCGCGTCTCACGCAGGAAGGCGGCGACCGCCCCGGCAGCGGCGGTCTCGCCGGCCGCGCGGACGAGGCGACTGCCGACGATCACTCCATCGGCGATTCGTCCCACCTGCGCCGCCTGCTCGGGCGTGCCGATGCCGAAGCCGACCGCGACCGGGACATCGGACTCGGCTTGGGTTGCGGCGACCAGCTCCGCCAGATCCGCTGGAATCTCGTCACGCTCGCCCGTCGTGCCAACCGTGGAGACGACGTAGACGAACCCGCGCGCGGCGGCACAGATCCTCGTCCGCCGCTCGCTCGGCGTCGTCGGCGCCACCAGCGGCACCAGCGCCAGTCCGGCTGCGTCGAACGCCGCCCGCACCGGCTCGGCTTCCTCCAACGGCAGGTCGGGGACGATCGCCCCCACGGCACCCGCGTCGCCTGCCTGCCGCGCGAACTCCTCCGCACCACCCTGCACCAGCACCATGTTCGAGTAGACCATGAGGACGACCGGCACCCGCTCCGCGATCGCCTCGCATATCTCGAGTGCTGTATTCAGAGTGGCGCCCGCTGCAAGTGCGGCAGTCGCGGCAGCGTGGATAGTCGGCCCGTCTGCGAGCGGGTCGGAAAAGGGAACGCCGAGCTCGACCAGGTCAGCTGACTCCGCGTAAGCCTCCGCCACCGCCAGAGAGCTCTCCCGGTCGGGGTACCCGGCCATCATGTAGGGCATCAGAGCTGCCCGGCCTTCTGCTCGTGCCCTCTCGAAAGCTGTGGCGATTCGCTCTGCGCCTGTGACAATTGCCTCAGCCATGGCGTAGACGGGGTTGGGGGTTGGGGGATGCCTCGTCAGAGCAGCAGCCGTGGAGGCTCTGCCGAGTCATCCCCCGACCCCCTCCGCGCCGTCGCCCTTCTCGATTACCTCGGCGAGATCCTTGTCCCCGCGTCCAGAGAGGCACAGAATGTCGTAGCCGCCTGGACCATCAGCGTTCTCGAGAAACCATGCGATCGCGTGCGAAGACTCAAGCGCAGGGATGATCCCCTCAAGGCGGGTGAGCGTTGCGAAAGCGTTTAGAGCCTGCGTATCCGTTACGGAGAAATAGCTGGCCCGCCCACTGTCGCGAAGGTAGGCGTGCTCGGGCCCCACCCCCGGGTAGTCGAGCCCCGCGGAAATGGAATGCGCCTCCAGTATTTGGCCCTCGTCGTCCGCCAAGACCGAAGAGAGCGAGCCGTGCAGGACACCCGTGCTACCAGCCCCCAGCGAGGCGCCATGCCGGCCCGACTCGATCCCCTCTCCCGCCGCCTCGACCCCGATCAACTCGACGTCGTCCTCGAGGAAGGGGGTGAAGATCCCGATCGAGTTGGAGCCGCCGCCGACGCAGGCGATCACCCGAGCGGGCAACTCGCCCTCGTCGCCGAGCGCCTGCGCCCGCGCCTCGTCGCCGATCACCCGCTGCAGGTCGCGCACCAGGGCCGGATAGGGCGCCGGGCCGACGGCAGAGCCGATCACGTAGTGGGTCGTCTCGACGTTGGCGACCCAGTCGCGGATCGCGGCGCTGACCGCCTCCTTCAGCGTCCGCGCTCCGGCCTCGACCGGCACGACCTCGGCGCCGAGCAGGCCCATGCGCTCGACGTTGGGGCGCTGGCGACGAATGTCCTCGGAGCCCATGTAGACGATGCACTCGAGACCCAGCAGGGCACAGGCCGTTGCGGTCGCAACCCCGTGCTGGCCGGCACCGGTCTCGGCGATGATCCGCGGCTTGCCCATCCGCTGCGCGAGCAGGACCTGGCCGACGGCGTTGTTGATCTTGTGCGCCCCCGTGTGGGCGAGGTCCTCGCGCTTGAGGTAGATCGTCCGCCCGGCACGCTCGGAGAGTCCCTCGGCCCGGTAGAGCGGCGTCGGGCGGCCAATGAAGTCGCGATGGAGCTGACGCAGCCGCTCCTCGTAGGCGGGGTCCTCGCGCGCCGTCGCCCAGGCCTCGGTCAGCTCGTCGAGCGCCGCGATCAGCGTCTCGGGTACGTAGCGCCCCCCATAGGGGCCGAACCGCTCTTGGGCCGTGCTCATGCGGAGGGGACGCTAGCGCCCTTGGCGGCCTCGAAGAAGGCCTCCATCGCAGCGTGGTCCTTGCGGCCCGGCTCGGCCTCGACACCGCTGGCCACGTCGACGGCGTAGGGATGGGCGATCTCGATCGCGGCGACGACGTTGTCCTGGCGCAGGCCGCCGGCGAGGATCGCCGGCACCTCGGAGCGGTGCTCGCGCAACAGGCCCCAGTCGAAGCTTTCGCCGGTGCCCCCCCAGAGGCCCTTGCCGCGCTTGTCGAAGAGGTGGAAGTCGGTCCGGTAGGCCTCGGCGCCGTGCACCTCAGCGGCGCTGGCGACGTGGATCGCCTTGATCACCTTGACGCCCGTGCGGCGCGCGACCTCGGCGCAGAACTGCGGCCCCTCGGCCCCGTTCAGCTGCACCATCGTCAGGTTCGCGGCCTCGACCGCCTTCGCCACCTCGTCCAGCTCGGGATTGACGAAGACACCCACCACCTCGCACTTGCGCCGAAAAGCCGCCGCGATCGCCACCGCTTCGGCCGGCTCGCACGCACGCGGGCTGCGGTGGTAGTGGATCAGCCCGATCGCCCAGGCACCGAGCCGCACCGCCTCGGCGGCGTCGTCCATGTTCGTGATGCCGCAGATCTTGACCCGCACCCCTCCAGGGTACGGGAGCTATTCGGCGGAGCTCGGCCGCGTGCCCAGAGTGACCGTCACGTGCTTCGTTTCGTTGTCGCCACGCAGGATCGTCAGCTCCATTTCGTCGCCTGGCTGGGCCGCGTTGACGGTGTCGATCACGTCTTCCATCGATGAGATTGGTTTGCCGTCGACTTCGGTGATGATGTCGCCGCCGAGGCTGACCTGAACCCCTTCGATCGTCGCTTCGGTGTCGCCGCCTTCGATGCCCGCCTTGTCGGCTGGGCTTCCTTTGAGGACTTCGTTGACGAGGACTCCCTTGCTGACCGGGAGCTTCAGCGCTTTCGCGATCGCCGGGGTGATGCTTCCCCCGGTGATGCCGATGTAGGCGTGCTTCACTTCGCCGTGCTGCTCGATCTGTTCAACGACCTCCTTGGCGGTGTCGATCGGCACCGCGAAGCCGATGCCGACGTTGCCGCTGCCGCCGCCGGTCTGGATCTGGGAATTGATCCCGATCACCCTGCCGGCGGAGTCGATCAGCGGGCCGCCCGAGTTGCCGGGGTTGATCGCTGCATCGGTCTGAATCACGTGAGAGATCGAGAAGCCGTTGGGGGCCTGGATCTGGCGCTGCAGTGCCGAGACGATGCCGCTGGTCACCGTGCGGTCGAGCCCGAACGGATTGCCGATCGCGACCACCGGATCGCCCACCTGGACGCCGGACGAGTTGCCGAGTGCCAGCGGATGGAGCTTGTCGGCCGGCTCGTTCACTTTGAGCAGGGCCACGTCCGTTGCCGGGTCGGCACCGACGACTTCCGCCGTGTGGCTCGTTTCCTCGGAACCGAGCTTGACCGTGACCTTGGTCGCGCCTTCGACCACGTGGTTGTTGGTGACGATGTGACCTTCGGTGTCGATCAGGAATCCCGAGCCGGTGGCGACGCCGCCACCGCGCGGTTCCGTTTCGCCGAAGGGGTTGAGGGGCGAAGCGGATTCTTCGGACGCCTCGGTCGCTTCGATGAAGGCGACGCCCTGGCCATCACGTTGGTAGATCTGGTTGACCAGGTTCGGATCGGTCGAGGACTTTGCCTCGATCGGCGCCGGGAGCGCTGGCGAAATAGCCGCCGGCTGGCTTTCGGACTCGATCCAGCCGGCGGCCACCGCAATCCAGAAGAAGGCACCGACCACAGCGCCCCCGAGGAGCGCCGATCCGAAGGGAGAGCGGAAGATGCGTCGTGCCCTACTCATCTGCCAACGACTGTAAGAGGATTTCTTCAGCGATTTCTAAACACCCTTCAAGGGAAGGCTAAATTCGGCTCAGGGCAAGTGGTGCTCGCGCGTGCCCTCGTCGGTGCCGGTCAATTCACGAGCCTTCGCTTCGGGGTCCGGAGCGCCCATCAGGGCGCTGCCGATCAGCACCGCGTCGACTCCGACGCGTTCCAGTTCCTCCAGCTCGGCGCGGGAGGAGATGCCACTCTCGGCGACGACCGTCTTGCCGGCGGGCACGTCGGGCATCAGCTCGTAGGTGGTCGAAACGTCAACCGTCCCCTCGTCGAGATCACGGTTGTTGATCCCGATCACGTCGACGTCGAGCGCAAGTGCCCGCTCCAGCTCCTCGGCGTCGTGGACCTCGACCAGGCAGTCGAGGTCGAGGTCCAGCGCATGCCCGTACATCCGCTCCAGCTCACGGTCGTCGAGGGCGCGAACGATCAGCAGGACCGCGTCGGCGCCGTGCACCGCGGCCTCGTAGAGCTGGTAGGGATCGACGATGAAGTCCTTGCGCAGGATCGGCAGGTCGCACGCCGCGCGAGCCTCGCGCAGGTCGCCGAGCGAACCGCCGAAGTGACGTTCGTCGGTGAGCACCGAAAGGGCCGCCGCGCCGCCGCGCTCGTAAGCGCCGACCTGCGCCGGAACCTCGGCGGTGGACGAGATCTCCCCCGCGCTCGGCGAGCGGCGCTTGAACTCCGCTATCAGCGAGAGCCCGGGGCGAACCAGCGCCTCGTTGAAGGGCCTGTCCTCTCCGCGCGCGGAGAGGCGCGATTCGAGATCCGCTTGCGAAAGCCGGACACGACGCTCCTCCACCCCTTCGCGCGCCACCGAGATCAGCTGCTCGATCATTGCCACGTGAAGGGCAAAGCCTAGTCGGCGAGTGCGGCGGTCGCCGCGACCAGACGATCGAGAAGCTCACCTGCCGCGCCGGAGTCGATCGCAGCACCGGCCTGGGCGACGCCCTCGGCCAGGGTCTCGGCACGGCCGCCGACGTAGATCGCGGCGCCGGCGTTGAGCATGGCGAGGTCGCGACGCGGGCCGGTCTCGCCCGCAAGCACGGCACGGACCGCGGCGGCGTTCTCCTCGGGCGTGCCGCCGGCGACGTCCTCCAGCTCCGCCGTCGGCAGGCCGAAATCTCCCGGCTCGACGAAGTGCTCCTCGGTGCCCCCCTCACGCACCTCGATCACGCGGGTGCGGGCGGCGATCGAGATCTCGTCGACGCCGTCCTCGGCCGTCACGACCATCGCCCGCACGCTGCCCAGCCCGACCAGGGCCTCGGCGATCGTCTCCTGGTAGTGGCGGTCGGCGACGCCGAGCAGCTGGCGCTCCGCACCCGCCGGGTTGGTGAGCGGGCCGAGGAAGTTGAAGATCGTCCTCACGCCGAGCGCCTTGCGCACGGGCACGACGTTGGCCATCGCCTTGTGGTGGCGGGGGGCGAACATGAAGCCGAAGCCGACCTCGTCGATGCAGCGGCCGACCCGGTCGGGATCGAGCTCGATGTCGACGCCTAGTGCCTCGAGCAGATCGGCCGAGCCGCACTTGCTCGTGTTCGAGCGGTTGCCGTGCTTGGCCACCGCGCAGCCCGCCGATGCAGCGACGAGGGCCGCGGTCGTCGAGACGTTGAAGGTCGAGGGACCGCCCCCGGTTCCCGCCGTGTCGACGAGGTCCGTGCGCGCGGTGGCGACCGGCTCCGCCAGCGAGCGCATCGTGCGGGCGAGGCCGACCAGCTCGGACACGGTCTCGCCCTTGGCGCGCAGGCCGATCAGGAAGGCGGCGGACTGGACCTCGCTCGTCCTCCCCTCCATGATCTCCGCGAGCACGGCCGCCGCGTGATCGGCGGTCAGGTGATCGCCCTTGCAGACCGCGTCGATCGCGCGCGAAACGATCTCGTTGGGTGTGTCGCTCATCCGAGGAAGTTGCCGAGCAGGTGCTTGCCGTGCGGCGTCAGCACCGACTCGGGGTGGAACTGGACACCCTCGGCGGGCAGCTCGCGATGGCGCACGCCCATCACCACCTCGCCGAAGGTGGCGCTTAACTCGAGCTCGTCGGGCAGCTCGGGGTCGGCGACCAGCGAGTGGTAGCGGCCGGCGACCATCGGGCTCGGCAACCCGGCGTAGACCGTGCGGCCGTCGTGTTCGACCTCGGCCTCCTTGCCGTGTATCGGCTCGCCCTGGATCGTGCGACCGCCGAAGGCCTCGACCAGCGACTGGTGGCCGAGGCAGACTCCGAGTACCGGCGTGCCGGCCTCGGCGAAGCGCCGCACGGCCTCCTTCGAGATCCCGGCCTCGGCCGGCGTGCAGGGACCGGGCGAGACGACGAGGCGATCGGCGCCCCGCTCCAGCAGCTCGTCGACCGTCGCCTTGTCGTTGCGGACGACCTCGAGCTCGGCGCCGAGCTCGCCCAGGTACTGGACCAGGTTGTAGGTGAAGGAGTCGTAGTTGTCGATGACGAGGACGCGCATCTCACTTCCAGTCGGGCTGCTCGCAGGCCAGCTCGACGGCGCGGAAGACCGCCCTGGCCTTGTTGACCGACTCGTTGTACTCGTATGCTGGCTTTGCGTCGGCAACCGTACCGCCACCGGCCTGGACGTGGATCTGACCATCCTTGGCGACGACCGTGCGGATGTGGATCGCGGTGTCGAGGTCGCCGTTCCAAGAGAGGTAGCCGATCGCGCCCCCGTAGGAGCAGCGCTTGACCGGCTCGAGCTCGTCGATGATCTGCATCGCCCGCACCTTGGGGGCGCCGGAGAGCGTGCCAGCAGGGAGCGCCGAACGCAGCACGTCCATCGCGTCGACGTCCTCCCGCAGCGTGCCCGAGACCTGGCTGACGATGTGCAGGACGTGCGAGTAGGTCTCGACCACCATCAGCTCGTCGACCTCGATTGAGCCGTACTCGCAGACGCGGCCGAGGTCGTTGCGGCCGAGGTCGACCAGCATCACGTGCTCGGCTCGCTCCTTCGGGTCGTTGACGAGGCGCTCGGCGAGGCGACGATCCTCCTCCTCGTCGGCACCGCGCGGATAGGTGCCGGCGATCGGTCGCGTCTCGACCCGGCGCCCGCTGACTTTGACCAGCGGCTCCGGCGAGGCGCCGGCGATCTGGAAGTCGCCGAAATCGAGGAAGTACATGTAGGGAGACGGGTTGACCGCACGCAGGCCGCGGTAGATCGAGAACGCCTCGACCGGGGCCGGGGCCGAGAAACGCTGCGAGGGCACGACCTGGAAGGCGTCGCCTGCGTGGACGTACTCGACGATGCGCTCGACCGCAGCTTCGAAGTCCTTGCGCTCCATGTTGGAGCTGAAAGTCGGCGGCTCGACCACGCTGGGACTGGCGGGCACGGGAACGGCGCCGCGCAGCTGACGGTGAGCGTCCGTGATCGCCGCGGCGGCCCGCTCGTAGGCGGCGTCAAAACCCCCCTCTTCGTCGCAGAAGACGCAGGCCATGATCGTCAGCTCGTGCTTCAGGTGGTCGAAGACCAGCATTAAGTCGGTGACCATCAGCGCCATGTCGGGCAGGCCGAGCGGGTCCGGATTCGGCTCGCCGAGCGGCTCCACCGTTCGCACCAGGTCGTAGCCGAAGAAGCCGACCGCGCCGCCGTTGAACGGCGGCAGCCCGGGAACGGGCGCTGGCTTGTAGGCGGAGAGGCGCTCGGCAACCGTCGCGTAGGGGTCGGGCGCCTCGACCGGGTCCTCGCCCTGCTCGGAGAGCACGCCGTCGCTCCAGCGCAGCACCGAACGGGGGCTGAAGCCGAGGAACGAGTAGCGACCGACCTGACCCTGCTCGGCCGACTCGAGCAGGAAGCAGGGTGCGCCCTCGGGCTCTCCCGCACGCAGCTTGAGGAAGGCGGAGACGGGCGTCTCGCAATCGTCGAGGAAGCGAGCGCAGACGGGCACGACGTTGCCCTCTCGCGCCAAGGCTCGCGCCTCCTCCAGCGACGGCTCGAGCCGCAGCTCCGACTCAGCGGCGACGGCCATCGAGCACTTCCATCACAGCGGCCTGCGGTACCTCGCGCGAGGCGAGCAGCACGGCCAGGTGGTAGAGCACGTCGGCGGCCTCTTCGGCGACCCGCTCGTCGCTCTCTTCGCGCGCCGCGCGCACGACCTCCTCGGCCTCCTCCTCGACCTTCTCGCCGACCAGCTTCGGGTCGTCGAGTAGCTTCACCGTGTAGCTGCCCTCGGGGCGCTCGGCGGCGCGGCTGCGCAGCGTGCGCTCAAGTGCGGCGAGCGTTTCGTGCAGGGCAGGCTCCGGTGCGCTTCCGCCCTCGAGCTCACGGTAGAAGCAGCTGCGCTCGCCGGTATGGCAAGCCGGCCCCGTCGGCTCGACCAAGGCCACGATCGCATCGCCGTCGCAATCGAATCGAAGCTGACGCAACTTGAGCACGTTCCCCGAGGTTTCCCCCTTGCGCCAGATCTCCTCCCGCGAACGGCTGTAGAAGTGCAGCTCGCCGGTCTCGACCGTCAGTCGCAGCGACTCCTCGTTCGCATACGCCAGCGTCAGCACCTCGCCGCTCGCGTGGTCCTGGGCGACCACGGGGATGAGGCCGCGCTCGTCGAAGGTCAGCTGGTCGAACATCGGTCAATCGTAAGTGAGGTGGGTGGGGATGCCCCCGCCCTGACAAGTGCCGGTCTAATTAGACCGGCACTTTGAGTATCCGTCAGTTCGGGGGCATCCCCACCCACCTCATTCGATTCCGAGCCGATCCAGCAAGCCCTCGTCGCGGCGCCAGCGGTTACGGACACGAACTTGGAGGTCCAAGTGAACCTTCGCGCCGAGCTCCGACTCCAACGAGCGGCGAGCGGCCATACCGATCTCGGAGACCTTGGCGCCACCCTTGCCGATCAGGATGCCCTTCTGAGACTCTGTCTCTGCCCAGATCTCGGCGGTGACCGTGACGAGACCGTCGTCCCGCTCACTTATCTCCTTCACCGCTATCTCCACCGAGTGCGGAATCTCCTCGCGGGTGCGGTTGAGGACCTGCTCGCGGATCAGCTCCGCGAGCAGCAGCTCACTCGATTGATCGCTGTGATCCTCCGGCGGGTACAGGTATGGCCCCTCCGGAACCAGCTCCTGCAAGCGCGTCACCAGCTCGTCAAGGCCCTCGCCACTGCGGGCGCTGAGCGGGAAGACCTCGTCGACGCCGTCCAACTCGGCGGCTTTGGCGAGAACGGGAACGAGCTCGTTGGGGCCGATCCGGTCGATCTTGTTGACGACGCAGATCGTCGGCAGCTTCGCGCGCCCACCGAGCAGGGCCCGGGCGATGAAGCGGTCGCCGGGGCCGATCCCCTCCTCGCCGTTGACGACGAGCAGGGCGATGTCCGAGTCGGCGAGCTCGCGCTCGACCCGCTTCTGCATGCGCTCGGTGAGCACGTCGCGCGGCCGCTGCACGCCGGGCAGGTCGACGAGGACGAGCTGGCGCCCTGACTCGGTGTCGGTGTGGATGCCGCGGATCGCGCGGCGGGTCGTCTGCGGGCGCATCGAGACGATCGCGACGCGGCTGCCGACGATCGCGTTGACCAGCGTCGACTTGCCGACGTTCGGCCGCCCCGCGAGCCCGACGAAACCAGCCCGCGTCACGCCAGCTCCGCCATCACCGTCGCCTGCAGGGCAAGCATCTCGCCGTCGTCTGCCTCGTGGTCGTAGCCGCAGAGGTGGAGCACGCCGTGGACGACCGCCTCGATCACGTCCGAGCAGTGCTCGGGGCAGATCACGATGTCGCCGAGCTCGCGGGGGCCCGCGACCGGTCCCGCTTCGTCAACCGGGAAGGCGAGCACGTCGGTGGGCACGTCCCTGCCGCGGTGCTCCCGGTTCAGCTCGCGGATGTGGTCCGCATCGACCAGCTCGACGGCAAGGTGGCCGTCTTCGACTTTGCAGGCGCCAAGCGCAGCCGCAACCGGCTCGCGCAGACGCTCGGGAACGTCAGCGAGATCGATGCTCAAGAGCCCGGCGTCGGCCCGTGTTCGCGCGTTGCGCGCTCGCGGTTCCCGTGCTCGTCGTAGGCGGCGACGATGTGCTGGACGAGCTTGTGACGGACGACGTCCTCACCGCCGAAGTTGACGAAGGAGATGTCCTTGACCTGGTCGAGAATCTCGCGCACGGCGACCAGGCCGGAGCGCTGGTCGGTTGGGAGGTCGATCTGGGTGATGTCGCCGGTGACGACCATGCGCGAGTTGAAGCCAAGCCGCGTGAGGAACATCTTCATCTGCTCGGGGCTGGTGTTCTGGGCCTCGTCGAGGATCACGAACGAGTCGTTCAAGGTGCGGCCCCGCATGAATGCCAGTGGAGCGACCTCGATCACGCCGCGCTCGAAGTAGCCGTTGACGCGGTCAGGATCGAGCATGTCGAAGAGCGCGTCGAAGAGCGGCCGCAGGTAGGGGTCGACCTTCGCCTGGATGTCCCCCGGCAGGAAGCCGAGCCGCTCACCGGCCTCTACGGCCGGACGGGTGAGGATCACGCGTTGCACCTGCCGCTCGGCCAGGGCCGCGGCCGCCATCGCCACAGCGAGGAAGGTCTTGCCGGTGCCCGCCGGACCGATGCCGAAGGTGATCGTGTGCTTGCGGATCGAGTCGACGTAGCGCTTCTGGTTGAGCGTCTTCGGCGAGACCTTGGTGTTGCGGTGCCGCCAGACGACGTCCTCGAGGATCTCCGCCGGGCTCTCGTGAGCGTCGAGCGCACCGGTGACCGCTTCAATCGTTCCCGGTGCCACCTCGTGCCCCTGCTCGATCAGCTCGACCAGCTCGTCGACGACCGTCGCCGCCGTCTGCACGTCGTCGCTCTCTCCGTCGAGCGTGAGCACGTTGCCGCGCAGGTGGAAGTCGCAGCCGAGGTGACCGCGCAGGGCGCGCAGGACGGCGTCCTCTGAGCCCGCCAGCTCGGCGGCCACGGTGTTGTCGAGGGTCAGCCGCCTACGAGCCAAGCCGCTCACGCACCGCCGCGCTGACCCGCTTGCCGTCGGCACGGCCGCCGACCTTCGGCATCAGCACCGACATCACCGCGCCCATCTGCTTCTGTTCGCTGGCGCCGGTTTCCTCGACCGCCGCGTCGACCAGTGCCGCCAGCTCCTCGTCGCCGAGCTGCTGCGGCAGGTAGCCCTCGATCAGCTCCGCCTCGAAGCGCTCGGCCTCCGCCTGTTCCGCGCGCCCTGCCTCGTGGTAGGCCTCGGCGGCTTCGAGCCGCTTCTTGCGCTCGCGCTGGAGAACCGCGACCTCGTCGCCGTCGCCGAGCTTGGCATCCTTCTGCAACGCGTCCACGACCATACGCAGGGCGCCCGCGCGTTCGCGGTCGCCCGCCTTCATCGCGGTCCGCACGTCGGCCTGTGCCTGCTCGAGAGCGCTCATCCGGACAAAGGGTAGTCGGCGGCGTCCGGAGTCACCGCGAGGCCCTTCGAGACGAGATCGGCGATATCGGTGCTGACCAGGGTCCAACCGTAGCGGCGGGCCGCAGCGACGTAGGCGGCGTCGTAGGCAGTGAGCCCGTGCTCGGCAGCGATCTCGAGAGCCGCGTCGACCAATTCCGCGTCGGCCGCAACCATGCGGTCGCGGCAACAAGTGAGCAGCAGGCGAATGACGTTGGCGGCCTCGCGAGCGTCGCCTCGCTTCACCCCTATCGCGTTGGCGATCTCGTAGAGGGTGAGGTCGAGCGCCGCCAGCGATCCGGCCTCGTCACGGATCAGCGCGATGGCCACATCGTGGTGCGGATCCCCAGGATCGACCAGCAGGACCCAAACGCTTGCGTCGAGCAGCAGCACGTCAGTGCGATTCGCGGTCTTCGCGGATGAGCTGGGCAGCGCTGATCCCGCCGAGATCGACTGGACCGATCTCGTTCAGCAGCCGATCCACCTCATCGCGCATGTGGCTGTCGGCAGCATCCAGGTCCCGCTCGACGAGGCGCCTCAGAAAACCGCTGCGCGTCTCGCTGTTGGCACGCGCCCTGGCATCGAGCCGCTCGAGGAGCTTGTCGGGGATCGAGATCATCACCTTCGCCACTGGGTGAGTATATACGGTATTGCCAGATGGAACTGCGGTCATGGGAGTCATGGGCCACGGTTACAGGCCGCGACACACGCGTGGGGACCCGATCGGGGCGGAAGTGGAAATTGGGCAGGCAGAACTAATGCGGGATCTCGACCTGCTCGATCCCGCCCAGGGGCATCTGCAGGAAGCGGGTGCCGAGCTCGTGGAAGGACTCGATGTCTCCCGTGCAGAGGAAGCGATACTCGCCTTCGTCGCCGGTGGCGTCGGTCAGGCTGCGTTGCTCCAGAGTCCGCTGCACGGCGGCAGCGACGGCATGACCGCCGCTGACCAGACGCACGTCGCGGCCGAGGATGCGTTGCAGCATCGGGGCGACCAGCGGGTAGTGCGTACAGCCGAGGATCAGCGTGTCGACCTCGGCGCGCTTCAGCGGCGCGCAGTAGGCACGGGCCATCTCGAGCACGCTCTCGTCGAAGGGGGAGCCGTCCTGGATGAAGGGCGCCAGGTCGGGAGCCTCGACCTCGGTGACGGCGAGCTCCCGTCCCTGTGATTCCAGGGCGCGGCGGTAGGCACCGCTCTCGACCGTGTTGGGGGTCGCCAGCACGCCGACCCGGCCGCTGTCAGTGATCGCCGAAGCGATCTCAGCCTGCGGCTCGACCACGGGGACGACCTCCACCCCCCGCTCCGCCGCGACCTCGCGAGCGACGTCCTCACCGACCGAGGTGGCCGTGTTGCAGGCGATCACCAGCAGCTTTGCCCCATCGCCCAGCAGCAGCTCGGCGATCGCCCGAATCCTCTCGCGCAAATCCATCGTGTCCTTTACTCCGTACGGGAACCAGTCCGTGTCGCCGAGGTAGACGAAATCCTCCTCGGGCAGCGAGACCAGGCACTCGTGCAGGACGGTGAGCCCGCCCACGCCCGAGTCGAACATCGCGACCGGGAGCGAGGGATCAAGAGTGTGGCTGGCGGCGGGCTCCGTCAGGGCTTGACGACCATGAAGAAGATCGTGACCGCGACAATCAGGCCGGCCAGCTTGCCCGCGTTCTCGAGCCGTTTGGAGATCGCCGTGTATTCCGCTCCCAGCGCGTCGCCGGCCTTCAGGTCGCGCTCGGCGAGTGCCAGCGCTTTCGCGGTCTGCGGTCGGAACAAGCCGTGCGAGAGCCCGAAGAGGACGATGATCGCCAGGAAACCAACGCTGACCCATGATTCGCTGGCCGAGATGTCGGCCTTGGCCAGCAAGTAGATGCCGGCGACCAGCACAACCACCAAGCCCGGCTGAACGAGGAAGCGGTCGACCTGCTGGATGCCTCGCAAGACGGTGGGAACGCTGCGCGGATCGTCACGTTCGGCGGTAGCGATGAAGAAGCCGTAGCCAAAGGTCGGCCCGAACGCGAGCACCACGGCGAGGACGTGGAAGAACAGGCCGACACCGTAGGCGGTGATCGTCGCCAGCATCGGCGGAAACATATAGCCCGACCCGGCGACTGGCGACTTATGCGTCATATAGGCGCATAAGTCGCCAGTCACCGCTTGAGCAGAAGCGCAGCCCAATCTCCTTGCAATCGCCGATCCGCCTCGACCAACCCTGTGTGTGCGAAGACTGCCGCAACCTCATCGAGCTCGTTCGGGAGAAGGCCCGAGAGGATGAGGATGCGAGGGATCGAGGGGCGGTCCGGCGGAGCAACAGCGGGGAGGCTCCGGCGGACCTCCCCTCGATCCCTTTCCCCAAGCCTTTCGGCGATCTCATTCAAGATCGGAGAGGTCATGTTGGCCACGGTCGTCGGGGCGAGGTCGGGGAGGCGCTCGCGAAGGTTCATGCGCTCAAGCTGAAGCTCGACACCATTGACGGCTGCATTCGTCGTAGCGGCCTCGATAGCTGGCGCCTCATGGTCGTAGCCGCGGATGGGAGACCAACCGAGCTTTGCGGCGGCGATGGCAAGAACGCCGGAGCCGGTTCCCAAGTCGGTGAGCGGCCCATCGGCTTCGCCTGCGGCCGCCAATTCGAGCAGGAACTCGAGACACATGCGCGTGGTCGGGTGGGCGCCGGTGCCGAAAGCCTGACCAGGGTCGACGACGACGTCGATCGCGCCGTCACGGGCAGGCTCCCAGGACGGCCGCAGCCAGAGGCGGCCGCCGACCAGGATCGGCTTGTGGAAGTCCTGCCAGCGATCGGCCCAGTCGTCGGGTACCTCTGTCGCGACGACCTCGACCAGTCCGTCGCCCGCCGCGACCTCGATCTCCCCCAGCTCGGGCAGCTCCCCCGCGCCGCCGTAGATCGCATACTCGACGTACCCCGGCCCCTGCTCCTCCTCGACCCCGTTCGGGGCCAGCACCGTCAGCTCGGCGAGGACGATCTCGGCCTGCTCGGGAGCGCAGCGGACCGCAAGCCGAATCAATGGAAGGCGCGGCGCATGCGCGAGAAGAAGCCGCCCTCGCCGTCCTGCGCGGACCGGATGTTGTGGGGCTCCAGCGACTCCTCCAGTTTTTCGGCCAGCTCACGCTGCTCATCGGAAAGGTCGGCGGGGACGATTACGTGGATGACGATGCGCAGGTCGCCGGGCGGGCCGCCATTCGCGCCGGGCAGCCCGTGCCCGCGCAGGGCGAACTGGGCACCGTGCTGGATCCCCGGCGGCAGCTCGATCTCCTGCTCTCCCTCGTGGCTGGGAATCTTGATGCTGCCCCCCAACATTGCCTGCACCGCCGAGAGCTCGACCGCGTGCACCAGGTCCTGGCCGCGCATCGGCCCGCGTCGCACCTCGAAGCCGAAGGCGCCGCCGAAGAGCGCCTGGAAGATCTCCTCAACCGAGCCGAAGGCGGCTCCGGGCGGCGGAAAGCCACCCGAACGCAGCCCCTCGTGACCGAAGCGGTCGTAGGTCGCACGTCGCTCGGGGTCTGAGAGCACCTCGTAGGCCTCCGCGGCGACCTTGAACTTCTCCTCCGCTCCGGGGTCGTGCGCGTTGACGTCCGGGTGCAGCTTGCGGGCAAGCTTGCGGAAGGCGCGCTTCACCTCCGTCTCGGAGGCGTCGCGGCCTACCCCGAGGACCTCGTAGTAGTCGCGCGACATCGGGTTAGCCGTCGTAGACCGACTCGCAGTAACGGGACAACTCGCGCGCCGCCGAACGCACGGAGGCGATCGCGGTCGCATAGTCCATCCGCAGCGGGCCGACCACGCCGACCGAGCCGAGGTTGCGGTGGGCGAGGCCGTAGTTGGCGCCGACGACACTGACCGAGCGCAGCTCGGGACGCGGGTTCTCACCGCCGATCCAGAGGAAGACCGAACGCTCCTCGAGCACCGAGCGCAGCATGCCCAGCAGGGTCGCCCGCTCCTCGAGCGCGGTCATCAGCCGATCGGCGCGCGGCAGGTCGGCCGAATGCGCTTCGGAGAGCAGGCGCGAGGCGCCGTCCATGTAGAGAGCACCGGCGGACTCCTCGTGCTCGAGTTCGATGAAGGCGGCGCCGAGCGCTGCGACGAACTCGGCCTCAACCGCGCCCAGGGCCGGGTCGGCGAGTCGGCTGGCGATCATGCGGGCGCCCAGCCCCATGCCGGTCAGCGTCTCGTTCAGGTAGCTGGAGGCCCACTCGACCAGGCCCGGATCGACGGGCTCCGCAAAGTCGAAGACGCGCTTGGCGACGGCCCCGTTGGAGGCGATCGCCACGACCATCACCCTGGTGGGCTGCAGCAGCAGAACCTCGACCCGGTGGATCGTCGTCGCCAACGTCTCGGGCGGCGCCGTGACCAGCGCCATCAGGTCGGTCACCTTGGCCAACGCCGTGGTCGTTTCCCGCATCGCCTGGTCGATCTCGCGACGCAGCTTCAGCTCAACCGCTTTCTCCGCCGGCGGGCCGCCGGCCGCCATCAGGGCGTCGACGTGAAGCCGGTAACCGGTCTCGGTCGGCACCCGTCCCGCCGACGTGTGCGGATGCGTCAAATAGCCAGCTGCCTCAAGCGCAGAAAGCTCGGCCCGCACGGTCGAGGCGCTCCACTCGATCTCCGGAAGCTCAACGAGCTCTTTCGACGGCACGGGCTTTCCGGACGCCAGATACGCGTCGACAACAAGCTTGAGAATGAGCTCCTGCCGAGGAGAAAGCACGTCTCAAGTCTAGGAGGAGTGGCGGGTGGCCCCTCCCAAAACACTCAAGAGCGGCCTCCGGCCGCTCGTTTTGGGAGGGGTCGCCCGGCGCTCCTACCCCCTACAGCTGGACTTCCGCCTCTGCGTTGCGAATCGTCTGGTTCTCACCCTGCGCCGCGACGACGTCGATCGTGACGGTGCTGTCACCGGCCTCCTTGACCGCGCCGGTGACCGCGATCTCGGTCTCGGGAGCGCCCATGCCGCGGAACTGGACGGAGAGCCTCTTGAGCTTTCGAGGGTCTCCATCGGCTACGTCCGTGGCGGCGCGGGCGACGAGGCCCATCATGTAGAGGCCATGCAGGATCGTGCCGGGCAAGCCCACGGCCTTGGCCAGCTCGGGGTCGATGTGGATCGGGTTGAAGTCGCCGGAGGCGCCCGCGTAGCGGTGCGGCAGGTACTTGTCCGGAGTCACCTTCAGCTCGGGGATCGCGTCCCCCACGTTCAAGTCAGCCATCTCAGACTCCCCTCACGATCAGCGTCCAGGTGCCGCGCGCGACCAGGTCGCCGTTCTGGTTGACCGCGTTCGTCTCGAAGACGTAGAAACCCTTGCCGTCCTTCTCGGAGATGTCCAGGCACTTGGCCGTGGTCGTGATCTCGTCGCCGGAGCAGGCGGGCTCGTTCCACTCGAACTCCTGGCCGCCGTGGACCATCGCGGCGAAGTTCATGCCGACGTCGGGGTCGAGCATCGCCGGGCCCACGGCCGGCGAGCTGTAGACGACGGCGAACATCGGCGGCGCGACGACGTCGCGGTAGCCGGCGGCCTTCGCTGCCTCGCGGTCGAAGTAGACGGGGTTGTCGAGCCCGACCACCCGCGCGTACTCGCCGATCTTCTCCTTGCCCACCTCGTAGGTCGTGGCGGGCCATTCCCTGCCTATTGCCTCAGTCTTTATGCCCATGGCCGCGGCAGTCTAATGAGGCTCGGCGGTCCTGGTCGGCTGCCCACAGGACCTACTCGTCGATCTCGAGGACAGCCAGGAAGGCCTCCTGCGGCACTTCGACCCGGCCGACCGACTTCATCCGCTTCTTCCCCGCCTTCTGCTTCTTCAACAGCTTCTGCTTGCGGGTAACGTCGCCGCCGTAGAGCTTGGCGGTGACGTCCTTGCGCAGCGCCTTGACCGTCTCACGGGCGAGGATGTTGGAGCCGATCGCCGCCTGCACCGGGACGTCGAAGAGCTGGCGTGGGATCGTCTTGCGCAGGCGCCCGACCAGCTTCTTGCCCTGCTCGTAGGCGAATTCGCGGTGGACGATGATCGAGAGCGCGTCGACCCGGTCACCGGCGAGCAGGATGTCGACCTTGACCAGGTCGGAGGAGCGGTTGCCGATCGGCTCGTAGTCGAGCGATGCGTAGCCCTTGGTCGAGGACTTGAGCAGGTCGAAGAAGTCGAGGACGATCTCGGCCAGCGGCATGTCGTAGCGGATCTGCACCCGCTGCGGGCTGAGGTAGTGCATGTCCACGTGTGTGCCGCGGCGCGTCTGGCAGAGCTCCATCACGGCGCCGACCTGCTCGGTCGGGCAGATGATCGTGGCGCGGATGTAGGGCTCTTCGATCGACTCGATCGTGCCCGGGTCGGGCAGCTCGGTCGGGCTGCGAACCTCGACCTCCTCGCCGTTGGTGAGGTGCACCTGGTAGCGCACGTTCGGCGTCGTCGCCAGCAGGTCGAGGTCGTACTCGCGCTCCAATCGCTCGCGCACGATCTCCATATGGAGGAGGCCGAGGAAGCCGCAGCGGAAGCCGAAACCGAGCGCCTCGGACGTCTCCGGCTCCCAGGAGAGGGCGGCGTCGTTGAGGGCGAGCTTCTCGAGCGCCTCGCGCAGGTCTTCGAAGCGGTCGGTGTCGATCGGGAAGAGGCCGCAGAAGACCATCGGCCGCACCTCGCGGTAGCCCTCGAGGGCCTTGCTCGCGGGGCGCACGAGCGAGGTGAGGGTGTCGCCAACGCGCAGCTTGGCGACGTCCTTTATGCCGGTGATCAGGTAGCCGACGTCGCCGGCTTCCATCCCCTGCACGCCGGTCATCTCGGGGCGGAAGAAGCCGATGTCGTCGATGTCGGCCTCGGTGCCGTTCTGCATCGCCAGGATGCGGCCGTGCTTGCGGAAGGCGCCGTCGACCATCCGCACGTAGGCGATCACGCCGCGGTACTGGTCGAACTCGGAGTCGAAGATCAGAGCGCGCGGCGGCGCGGCCGGGTCTCCCTCCGGCGGCGGCACGCGGGCGACGATCGCCTCGAGCACGTCGACCACTCCCTCGCCCGTCTTGGCCGAGATCGGGATCGCGTCGCCGGGGTTGCCGCCGAGCAGGTCGGCGATTTCGGCGCCGACCCGGTCCGGTTCGGCACCGGGTAGGTCGACCTTGTTCATCACCGGGATCAGCTCGAGGCCGTTCTCGATCGCCAGGTAGGTGTTGGCGACGGTCTGCGCCTCGACGCCCTGGGCGGCGTCGACCACGAGCAGGGCGCCCTCGCAGGCGGCGAGGCTGCGCGAGACCTCATAGGAGAAGTCGACGTGGCCGGGGGTGTCGATCAGGTGCAGGTGGTAGGTCTCGCCGTCTGACGCCCGGTACTCGACGCGGACGGCCTGGGCCTTGATCGTGATCCCGCGCTCGCGCTCGAGGTCCATCGAGTCGAGCACCTGCGCGCGCATTTTCTTCGGGTCGATGGCGCCGGTTATCTCGAGGATGCGGTCGGCCAGGGTCGACTTGCCGTGGTCGATGTGGGCGATGATTGAAAAGTTTCTGATCCGGTCCATTTGGCTGCCGGAGTATGGCCGACCGGATTTTTGGCCGGCGGGTCCTGTCGTTGCTGCCCCGCGGGTCCTGTCGCCGCAGGGGACCCACCGCCCCCTCCGGTCGCTAAAGCGTCCTCAGGGGCGGTTCCCCCTACGGCGCCACCCGCGGGAGAGGCGAGGACAGCTGCACGCCAAGAACGCAGGCGTCATCGCGGGCAGCCCGACGGATCCAGTTTGCCCTTCAGCTCGTAGACGACTGTGGGCGGGGTTCTCAGGATGACCGTGGCTCCGGGGGCGACGGTCCAGCGGGCGGTGGGTGGGAATGGGGGCTCGTTGGGTTCGAGGCGGTCGCGGGAGGCGATGACGTAGTCGTAGTGACCGGCGTTGAGGAGTTCGCGCCAGCGGCGGCAGGTGGTCGGAGCGGTGAAGCCGCCGTGGGGCTGTTCTTCGCCGATGAAGTCGACGTGGTTGGAGAGGTCGCGGCCGAAGAGCGGGTACTGGCGCGTGCTGGTCGTGGCGATGCGGGCGTTGTCGATCCCCTGGGCCCAGGCGAAGGCGGCGTTGAGGCCCGGGGTCGTGAAGGTCGGGTCCGCGTAGCGGTTCTGCAGGTAGTGGCGCTGGACCGGGTAGCCGATCGCGACGGCTGCAAGCACGGCGGCGATGGCCAGGCAGGTACGGGGCATCCCCCGCCCGGACAAGTGCCGAGCCAGTTGGCTCGGCACTTTGAGTATCCGCCCGTTCGGGAGATGCCCCGTACCTGCCTCTCGAAAGCGCTCCCACAGCACGATTGGCAGCAACCCGAGTCCAAGGACCAGAGCTGGGGCGAGGTAGCGGAGGCCGGACTCGAAGCCGCGGGGCAGGCCGTCGGGGCCGGAGGCGGAGGTGGGAGCGATCAGCCAGGCGAGACCGGCGGCCAGTCCGACAGCTCCCGCGACTCGCAGAGCGGGCTCGGAACGGGGGGCGAGACAGAGGAGCAGGCCGGCGGCGGCAGCGACAAGGAGGAGCGGCCAGAGGATGGTCAAGCCGTGGTGCAGGCCTGGGAGGAACCAGTCGGACCAGACCGAGCCGTCGGTGATGTAGTCGAGGACGCTGTGGCCCTCCCGCCCGCCCAACGCCTGTTCGGGCGCCGGCAGCGTGATCGGCCCGAGGTGCTTGACCCAAGGGAGCGGATTGCCCGTGTGCGCGAGGTTGCGCAGATACCAGTAGCCACCGCCGACCAGGGCGACAAGAGCTGCGACCCCAAAGACTCGCCAACGACGCCCTTGCGGAGCGATGAGCCCGATCCCTGCAACGAGCACAGCGGCAGGCAGGAGGAAATTGAGCTTCGTCCCGGCCGACAGCCCGGCCGAAAGACCCACGAGTGCCGCCGGGCCCAGCGCGAACGCAGTTCCTACCTGCCTGCAAGTGGAACTGCGTTCGCGCTGGGACAGGGCAATCGCCACACCGGCAAGGAGAAAAAAGATCCCGACGATGTCGTTGCGCGCCTCGCCTGCCTGATCGCTCAACGCCGGCACGCTGAGAGCAATGGCAGCGAGAGCCAGCGACCACGGCGCGACCCGGTATGGCCTTCCGATGCACCATGCCGCCACCAGACAGCCGACGAACCACCCGAGGTTCAAGAGCGGCGACAGCAAGTCGCGCCCAAACGCAAGCATCCCCACCCCGTGCAGCACTTCCGAATTCGCTGGGTAGAACCACGCCAGGAATTGCGGCGCGATGAAGTGCAGCCCCCACGTATCGCCGCTCTGGAAGAACCCCGCCGCGAACGGGCCGTGGTACCAGGTCGAATCGAACCCGGTCATGCCTGTGGACAGCCGGGTCTTGACCCCGACAGCGAAGTGGATGACAGCGATGACGGCAATTGCCAGCGCGATCAAGGTCGAGACATCGACCTCTCGACCGCGGGTCCTGTCGCGGCGGTTTTCCCCCATGTGCTCGGACGCCGGCACGTCCTGCGCTATGGGGGACCCCCTGCCACCGCGCCACCCGCGGGTCAACGTCCATGCCCCAAAGCCAATCCCCATCACAGACAGCAAATAGGGCAGCGGCTCAAACAGGCTGAACGTTCCGAGTAGCTCAGCCGCCCAAAGCAGGATGGCCAGTGCGATGACCGCGGTCGCGAGATGAGCTGTCATGCCATCCAACTCTGTGGCCATCGGCCTGCGCACCCCGGCCGCCCCAAGCCAGGCGAAGCCGACCAGCAGGGCGAGCTCGAGGACCCCGAGGAAATAGCGGCCCGGGGCGAGCATCTAGCGTCGGCGGATCAGGCGCATGATCTGGTCGAGCTCGGCGATCCCCATCAGCTTCGCCAGGCCCAGATAGGTGAGACCTCCGAGGCCGAGGCCGACTCCGAGCGAGACGATCTGACCGAAGAGCCCCCGGCCGAGCGCGTTGTCGAGTACGTCCCAGACACCGAAGGCAACAGCAGCCAGCGCCGCGGCGGCGATCGTGATTTTGACCGTGGTGGCGAAGAGGCGTCGCAGCTCGAGACCGTCGAACTCGCGGCGCAGGACCACCGTCTGGGCGACGACGGCTGCCGTGGTGCCGATCCCGGTGCCGGCGACGATTCCGCCGGTGCCGAACGGCTTGTAGAGGAGGGCGGCGCCGAGGATCGAGACGACCAAGTCGAAGCCGGCCAGCCCCGTCGCCATCCACGGCCGCTGCAGGCTGAAGAAAGTCCGCGTCTGCAGCAGGTAGAGCCCGTTGGTCGGCAGCGAGAAGGCGAACCAGAAGAGGGCCGTCGCCACCAGCGTGGTCTGCGCGGGAGTGAACTCCCCGTGCTGGTAGACGAGGCGAATCATCGGCACCGAGAGGACGAGCACGGCGGTGGCGGCGGGAACGAGGACGAAGAGGATCTGCCGCATCCCGTTAGCCATCGTCGCCCGCAGGTTCTCCAGCTCGCCGCGAGCGGCAAAGCGCGCAAGGGTCGGGAAGAGAACCGTCGCGATCGCCACCGAGAAGATTCCCTGCGGCAGCTGGTAGACGCGGAAGGCCTTGTCGATCGCGGCCGGCGACTGGTCGCTGACGAGGCTGCCGAAGAGGCTGTTGATCAGCATGTTGAAGTTGATCAGGCCGAGGCTGATCGTCACCGGCAGCATCAACAGCAGCACCCGGCGCACGTCGCGGTTGCGCCATTCGAAGCTCCATTCGAACTTGAACGGCGTGTTGCGCAGGTCGAAAGCCGGGATCGCCAGCTGCACGACGGTGCCGACGAGGATGCCGATCGCGTAGGCGTAGATGCGGTTCTGCCCGTGGAACGCTGGCGCGAGGGCGACGACGACCGCGATGATCGTCACGTTCCAGAAGAGGGGCGAGATCGCGAAGGCGCCGAAGCGGTCGTAACTGTTGAGGATGCCGACGACGACGCCGCTGATCCCGAGCAGAATCAGGATCGGGAAGAGGATCTGCGAAAGCGTGACGGTTAGATCGAGGATCTCACCCTCGAAGCCGGGCGCGAAGACCGGCATGACGACGGGCGCGAGAAGCACGAAGAGCGCCGTGATCGCGCCGAGGACGAGGGTGACGAGGAGGAGGAGCGTCGAGGCGAGGCGGAATGCCTCGCGGTAGTTTTTTTTCTCGAGCTGCTCGGTGAAGATCGGCACGAAGGCCGGCTGCAGGGCCGCGTCGGCAAACAGCGCCCGCACCAGGTTAGGCACCTGGAAGGCAATCGTGAAGGCCGACATCGGCCCGTAGACCCCGTAGTAGGAGGCGGCGACGATCTCTCGCACCAGACCCGCGATACGCGACGCGGCTGTCGCGACGGAGAAGAACGCGGTGGAACGGGCGATCCGTCCTGGGCGCGGCTCGGGGGCCGGTTCCTCGCCGGGATCGAAGGACTCGGCCGCCCGCACTGCCGAGTCTTCGGCGAGCGTGGCCTCGTCGCGGTCTGGACTGTCGGGCGTCTCCAAGCTGGGGTCTCAGTCGCTATAGTCGGCGGCCGCCCGGAGGGGGCTCGGCGCCCCATCTAGGCACACGACCATGGCCAACATAGCCTCACAGAAGAAGCGGATACTGCGCAGCGAGCGCGAGCGGACCGAGAACCGCCTGCTGACCAGCACCGTGAAGACCTACTTCCGTCGCCTCGAGACCGCGGTCGAGAACGGCGATTCCAGCAAGGTCGAGGCGGAGCATCGCACCCTGATCTCGAAGATCGACAAGGCCGTTCAGAAGGGCGCCATGCACAAGAACACCGGCGCTCGCAAGAAGTCGAAAGCCGCGCGCCTCGCCTCAGGCTGAGGCGATCTTCCGCACGGCCAGCGTCAGGGCCAGCTCGTCGCCGTAGTCGGCTCCGCCGCGGCACCAGACCTCGAGGTCGGCCAGAGTCGCGGTCGCCTGCCGCAGGCTTTCGGGGCTCGTGCGGCCTACGCGAGCCACGAGCTGCTTGGCGGCGTACGGGTGCATGCCGAGGCCCGATTCGACTTGCTTTGGGGAGGCGCCGCCCTCGAGCTGCGTCGCGGCCGCGCACGCCTTACGCAGGCGCGAGGCGAGCCCGTAGACGAGGCCGGTGACGTTCTCTCCCTGCGAGACGAGGCGCTCCGCGATCGCCGTCGCCCGCGCCGCGTCGCGTTCTAGCAAGGCGTCGGAGAGCGCCCAGACCGCCGCCTCGGAGGTGTCGGTCACCATCGCTTCAAGGTCCTCTACCCGCACCGCTCCCCCCTCTTCTGCCCAAAGCGCCAGCCGCTCGAGCTCGTTGCGCAGGCGGACCCGGCTAGTTCCCATTCGCTCGACAAGCAGCCGCGCCGCCGCCGCGTCGAGGGAGAAGCCGAGCTGGCGCGCTTCGGCGACCAGCGTGCGGGGCAGATCCCGTGCCTTGGGGGCCTCGAACTCGTGGATCTCGCCGGCGGCCGCCTTGACGGCCTTGGCAAGCGCCGCAGGGGGCTTGTCCCGGCCGATGAGGACGAGCGTCAGGTCCGGGGGAAGGTTGGCCAGGGACTCGGCGACGGCCTTGAGCTGGCGGTCGCGCCAGCGCTCGATCCCGTCGACGAGCAGGTAACGGCGAGACTCGGTCAGCGACATCGCCGGCAGCGCCGCGAGGAGCGCCTCGTGATCCGGTGCACCTCTTCCCTCGCTCGGCTCGAAGACCTCGAGGGCGGACGCACCCCCGTCCTCCTCTGCTCGTGCCCGCAGCCGCGCCCGCGTCGCGTCTATCTTCGCCTCGTCGGTGCCGGCGATCAGGTAGAGGGCGGCGAGGGACTCGGCCATCGCCGCCGAGTCTAGCCGTGCCTCCCGTGGGACTCGCCGGAGTGGCCAGGGGCATTGCCGGAGTGGCCGGGCGAGGGGCTCGTGTGCTCGGGTGCTTCCACCGAATTACGGCCAGAAGCGTCTCCCGAGTGACTCCGGGACCCGCTCGTATGTCCGGGGGCTTCGCCCGAGCGACCGTGGGATTCAGCGGACTTGCCATGCGATTCGCCGGAGTGGCCGGGCGAGGAAGTCGTCGGCCCGGGTGATTCCGGCGCGGAGGAGCCTTCGGTCGGGCGTCCTTCCTCAGGCGGGACCTGGGCGACCGGCGGTTTGGGGGTTGCGTTCGATGGCGCCTGCGGCTGCCCACCGTCCCTGCCCGGGGGTGCACTCGCCCCCACCGGGCCGGCCGGCGTGACAGCACCGCTTGGTGCGGTCGCCAGAGCTCTTCCCCGCGTACGCGGGGAAGAGCTCGCCGCACCCGCCCGATGCGGATGCGAGCTTTGCTTCGTCCCACTTGGCAACGCGGGTGCGGAGATCGCTTGGTTTTCCACGAGGCGTGTGGGCGCCTGCGGCAGCGGGCCGCCGAACACCCCCGGCCATCCTTGGTTGGAGACGAAGCCAACCAGGCCAAGGCCGACGGCGGCGACCAAGCCGAGGATTCCGATGGTCGTGCTGCGCAGGCGGATGAGCATGCCGTCACCGACAAGGACCGAGGGCGCAAACGACCGCGCTATCGCCTTTTTCAACTTGAAAGCCACCTCTACGTCCATCGACGGTCGTCCTTCGATCACAAGGGTGCGACCGTGAAATTCCCACTATTGCCTCGTAGATACGTTGAGTTCCTTTACCGGTCTGTGCCGACCTCGACCGAACGACGGCCGACTTCCAGCGCGATCGTGCCGTCCTGGTCGGTGCGCAGCGTCGACACATGGTGCGAAGCCAGCTCGGCGAGCGTCCGTGGAGTCGGATGGCCGTACGGGTTGTCGGCACCGACCGAGATCACAGCCAGCCCGGGAGCGGCTGCGTCGAGCAGGGCCGAGAGGCCGATGTCTTCGCTGCCGTGGTGGGCGACCTTGAGAACGTCGATCGGTCCCGGGTCGAGCGGAAAATCCCCTGCCTCCGCATCGGCCGTGAGGAGCATCGAGAAGCGGTGCCAGCGAGCGAGGAGGACGAGCGCCTGAGTGTTGGGGTCGGCACCTCCGAGTGGCGCGGACAGCAACGCCTGCGGCGGCCAGAGAACTTCCATCCGCAACGCGCCGGAGCGGATCGCGCCATCTGCGGCCAGGCGCTGCGGCAACGCCCCCACCGCTTCGGCCTCGCCGCGCAGGCGGCGGCTGAGGCGAGCGTAGGCGAGATGTTCGACCGGGAAATGCCCGAGCAGCTCCTCGACCCCACCCGCGTGGTCGGACTGTTCGTGGGTCACCACGGCGACACCGAGCCCGTCGACTCCCGCCTCGTGCAGTAGCCGAGCGAGTCCGTCGCCGGGTGGGCCGCCGTCGACAAGAACGGCGGGAGCCCGGGCCGGCTGGAAGAGGATCGCGTCGCCCTGGCCGACGTCGAGCACTTCGATCCTCAACCCGCTCCGGGGCTGGTTGGCAGAGGCGCCCCCACTCGCCCCGGCCCAGGCCATGACAAGCGCTGCGGCCACAAGACCCGCTGCACCCCAGCTGACCCGCCCCCATCCCGGTCGCAACGCATTTCCCATGACATGCATGGGAAATGCGTTGCGACCGGGATGGGCGAATGAGGTTTTGCGTCGGAGGGTCGCCAAGCGCTGGCGCCGGAGCAGGGTCGGAATGGAGGCGGAAGCGGCGACGAGAGCGGCGTAGGAGGCGAATAGGCCAGCCAGGCCGAGGCGTACGTGCACGTACGCCCAGTCCGGCTCTCCGCACCAGGCGGCGACCTGGGCGACGTAGGCAAGGAGCGGGGCCTCGATGAGGTTGAGCAACCCGACGGGAAAGCCCGGGACCTGACCTCCCGCCGCGGTGAGCATGCCCAGCCACATGGCGGGAGCGACCGCGGGAAGCGCCAGCAGGTTGGCGACGAGGGTCGTGGTCGAGACGGCTTCGAAGTGGAAGGCGATCAGAGGGGCGGTCGCCAGCGTCGCCGCAATAGTCATCGCCGCGCCCTCGGCCAGGGCCCCACGCCAGCCCGCGCGACCGATGCGGACGACGATCGCATGGCGAATCGGCGATGCGAACGCGACGATGCCGAGCACCGCGGCGAAGCTGAGCTGCCAGCCGACATCGGCGGCGATCCCGGGGTCTACCGCGAGCGTCACGACGGCGGCAACAGCCAGCCCATACAAGCGCGACGAGCGGCGCCCAACGAGCGTTGCCAGCACGGTGAGGCCGCCCATCACCCCGGCGCGGAGGATCGACGGGCCGGCACCGGCAAGCGGAACGTAGACGACGATTGCGCCGAGCAGCCAAACCAAGCGGGTGCGCAACGGCATGCCGAGCGCGACCAGCAGTGGCACCGCAAGCAGGGCGAGTAGCGCAACGTTCTGGCCCGAGACGGCGAGCAGGTGCGAGAGTCCGGCTCGACGGAAGTCTTCGACCGTCGCCTCGTCGATCTCCTCGTCCTCGCCGAGCACGAAGCCTCGCGCCAGCGCCGCCTCCCGGGTCGGCATGTCCTGCCCCAGCGCCGTCTCGGCCCGCTCTCGGATCTCGGCGCGGTGCGCCAGGGCCAAGGCGACGACCATGGCGGCTCCCACGACGGCCAGCCTCGAGACGCGGCCTGCGCGCATCGCACACTTAGGGCTGCAGGCGGGCCCGCAGCGCCTCCATCGTCGCCGGCCCGATACCGCTGATCTGATCGAGCTGGTCGACCGAGGAGAGACCGCCGTGCTGTTCGCGGAATTCGACGATGTCCTGGGCGGTGACCGGTCCGATGCCGTCGATCGTGTCGAGCTGCTCGACGGTGGCGGTGCCGAGGCTGATCGGTCCCTCTTCGGAAGCAGCGCCCGCCGCCGCAAGCGACGCACCGGCCGGTCCCTTCCGCGGCACCACGACCTGCTGCCCGTCGGCTAGCCGCGCCGCCAGGTTGATCGCTTCCAGCAGTGCCGCGCCGGTCGCTCCTCCCGCCCGGGCAACGGCATCCGTCACGCGCGCGCCCGCCGGCAGACGGTAGACGCCGGGATGCGCGACCGCACCTGTGACGTCGACGACGACGTCTCCCGATCCGCCGCTGTCGAGGCTGATGCGAGCGCCACCGTCCGACGAAAACGAGGGACCTGACGAGGAGGTGCTGTCGCCCTCGGCACGGATCGCACGAGCGCCGAGCAACAGCAGAGCCACCGCGACGGCTCCGTAGACGGCGATCTGGGAACGCGACAAGTCAGGCATGGCCCAAGCCTGCCGAGCCCAAGCGCACCCGTGGCGCGCAGAATCAAAAATCTCTCAAACGCGAATGAGCCGCGTTATAGGTCTTCGTCGTCGTAGCCGGCTACCTCTGCGAGCTGGTCGCTGTAGAGCTCGGAGGCGGCGACGGGCGGCGACTGAACCGAGATGCAGGCGAGATCGACGTCGCCGTCGTTGGCGATCGAGTGATCGGTCGCCGGCGGAACGAGGATCAGGTCCCCCTCGCCGACCTGCTGGGTGTCCCCCGCCACGGACATCGTGCCGGTGCCGCGCACGACGACGTACACCTGCTCGGCCTCCTCGTGAGAGCGCAGCGCCTGCTCGGCGCTGGAGGGCAATACGAGCCAGGTCACGGAGACGTTGCGCGAGCCGAGTTCGCCCGCGTCCATCAGCACGTGTGTGCGCAGGCGGTGCCACTCCTCCACCGGCGCCTCTGTGAGCCTCCTTACCTGCACGGCCGCTTTGTACCAGAGAAACCGTGCATTGGCGCCCTAGCGGACGACTAGGTTGACCAACTTGCCCGGCACGACGACCTCCTTGACGACCTCCTTGCCGTCGAGGAAGCGGGCGACCTTCTCGCTGGCGCGTGCCAGTGCCAGCAGCTCGTCTTCGGGGGCGTCGGCCGCGGCCTCGATCCGATCGCGCAGCTTGCCGTTGACCTGGACGACGAGCGTGACCGTGTCGCTGGCCAGCAAGGCGGCGTCGGCCTCAGGCCAGGGTCGCTCCCAGACGCGCCCGCCCTCGAGGCGCTCCCAGATCTCGGCGCCCATGTGCGGCGCGAAGGGGAAGACGAGCGAGGCGGCGGTCGAGGTCGCGAAACGAACCGCGGTCTGGCCCTCGTCGCTGTCGTAGAAGCCGTCCTTGAGCCGGTAGGCGTCGTTGACCAGCTCCATCACGGCGGCGATCGCGGTGTTGAACTGGAAGCCGCGCTCGAAGTCGCGCGTCACCTTGTCGATCGCCCAGTGCGCCTTGGCGAGCAGCTCGCGCGTATCGCCGCTCGCATCGCCCGACACCCCCGCGGCCGGGTCGGTTCGCTCCTCGACCTCCTCGCAGAGCCGCCAGAGACGGGAGAGGAAGCGGTTGACGCCCTCGACCCCCTCGTCGGCCCAGTCGGCGTCGCGCTCGGGCGGGCCCATGAAGCAGATGTAGGTGCGGGCGGTGTCGGCGCCGTAGCGCTCGACGTACTCGGCGGGGCTGACCGTGTTGCCGCGCGACTTCGACATCTTCGCCCCGTCGCGGGTGATCATCCCCTGGGCGAAGAGGTTGGCGAAGGGCTCCTGCACGTCGAGCACGCCGCAGTCGGCGAGCGCCTTGGTGAAGAAGCGCGCGTACATCAGGTGCAGGATCGCGTGCTCGACGCCGCCGATGTACTGATCGACCGGCAGCCAGTGGTCGGAGGCGGCGCGGTCCCAGGCGGCCTCGCCATTGCGCGGGTCGAGGTAGCGGATGAAGTACCAGGAGGAGTCGACGAAGGTGTCCATCGTGTCGGTCTCGCGGCGCGCCGGCCCGCCGCAGCGCGGGCACTCGGTCGCGACCCAGTCCTCGGCCGCGGCCAGCGGGCTCCTCCCCTGCGGCGCGTAGTCCTCGACCTCGGGCAGCTCGACCGGGAGCCGGTCGTCGGGGACGGGGACGATCGCCGGCGCCCCATCCTCGTCGCCGCAATTGGAGCAGTAGACGACCGGGATCGGCGCCCCCCAGTAGCGCTGGCGCGAGACCAGCCAGTCGCGCAGGCGGTAGTTGACCGACGGTTTGCCACGGCCCTCCTCGGCCAGCCAGGCGACGATCTCCTCATAGGCCTCGCGGTTGCCCTTGCCGTCGAAGCGTCCGGAGCCGGTCATCGGCCCGTCGCCGGGATAGGGCAGGCCCTCGCCGTCGCGGGCCGTCTCGGGGTGGGTGCCCTCGATCACCCGGCGCACCGGCAGGTCGAAGGCCCTGGCGAAGGCGTAGTCGCGCTCGTCGTGGGCGGGCACGGCCATGATCGCGCCGGTGCCGTACTCCATCAGCACGTAGTCGGCGACGAACATCGGGATCTCCTCGCCGTTGACCGGGTTGACGACGCTGCGGCCGAGCGGCATCCCGGTCTTCTCGCGGTCCTCGGCGCCGCGCTCCTCGGCCGACTCGCGGGCGGCGCGGTCGACGTACTCGCGCACGGCGGCCTCGGCCGGCGTGCCGGCGACGAGCCGCTCGAGGTCCGGGTGCTCGGGGGCGAGGACGAAGAAGGTGGCGCCGAAGAGCGTGTCGGGGCGAGTGGTGAAGACGGGGAAGTCGATGCCCAGCTCCTCGCAGCGGAAGGTGACCTCGGCACCCTCCGAGCGGCCGATCCAGTTGCGCTGCATTGTGATCACGTGCTCGGGCCAGGACTCGAGCCGCTCGAAGTCGGCGAGCAGGCGCTCGGCGTAGTCGGTGATCTTGAAAAACCACTGCTCGAGCTTGCGCTGGACGACCTCGGTGCCGCAGCGCTCGCAGCGCCCGTCGACGACCTGCTCGTTGGCGAGCACGGTGGCATCCTTCGGGCACCACTGGACGGGGGCCTCGGCCCGGTACGCGAGGCCGCGCTCGAAGAGCTGTAGGAAGATCCACTGCGTCCAGCGGTAGTACTCGGGCGTGTGGGTCGCCAGTTCGCGCGACCAGTCGATCGAGATCCCCCACTCGCGGAACTGGCGCTGGAAGGAGGCGATCGAGCGCTCGGTGGCGACGCGCGGCGGCTCGCCGGTCTTGATCGCATTGTTCTCGGCCGGCAGGCCGAAGGAGTCGTAGCCCATCGGGTGGATCACCTCGAAGCCCTGGCGGCGGCGGAAGTGGGCGATCGCGTCGCCAACCGCGTAGCACTTGAGATGGCCGACGTGGGGTTCGCCGGAGGGGTAGGGCAGCATCTCCAGCACGTAGGACTTCGGCTTGTTTGGGTCGAAGCCGGGCTGCCCGGGGTTGGCGACCTCCCAGGTCTTCTCCTCGGCCCAGACCTGCTGCCACTTGGCCTCGATCTCTTTGGGGTCGTATCCCGCCATCAGCGGGCGATCTTATGACGAAGCTCGGGGCTCAGACCGCCGGCGAGAGAGCTTCGAGGATATGAGGCCAGACGTAGACCTCGATCGTCGCCGCGGCGATCAGCGTCGGGATCGCGATCAGGACGGTGATCAGGGTCGCGGCGAGGAGCTGATTCCACTCGCCCCTGCGGCTGGCGATCAGCCAGGCGGCAAGCGGCAGAAAGAGCGCCGTCAGCTCGGGGATCGCGTGCGGCAGGACGCTGAGCAGCAGGACGCCGATCGGAATGTGCAGCTGAGAGGCGATCGTCGAGCCCTGGAAGCCGAGATAGAGCGCCTGCGTGGAGAGCGAGAAGAGGGTGACGGCGCAGACGAAGAGGATTGCCAGCTCGCCCGCCTTGACATGGACCCAGCGCGAGAAGCCGGTGCGCTGCTCGGCGGCGATCGGCATCGAGGCGCCGGCGATGAAGCCGGCGATGCAGGCCGTGGCGTGCAGCGCGAGGACGAGCGAGTTGCGCCAGAGGATCGGCAGCAGGTCGTCGGGTCGGGACGGTTCGGTCAGCCCCGGGAGGTGGATCGGCGTCAGATCCGGGGTCAAGAGGCCGGCAACGACCCAGACGGCGCCGAGCAGCGCCAGCGCGATCGCAAGGCTGAGCGCCGCCCAGCCGCGCAGGACCTTCCAGTGCCCCCCGCTCCAGCTGTCCAGTGCCGCCCGCGTATCCCGCATCCCGTGCGAGAAGACGTGCTCGTTGGCGGTCGTCATCGCTAGCTCATCGGCAGGCGAGCGTGCCTATTTGAGCGTTGCGGGGCCGAGGCGGGCAACGGGTTTGCCCCAGCGCGTCACGAGGACCTCATCCCCAGCCTCGGCACGGCGCACGTATTGGGCGAGCTTGGCGTCGAACTCGTCCATCCCGACGATTCCCTTGAGATCTCCAAAGCGCTCTCGGTCCGGGAAGCTCAGCCCCCCAGCGGGGGAGTCAAGAGTGGAGCTGAGGGGATTCGAACCCCTGGCCTCCGGTATGCCATACCGGCGCTCTGCCAGCTGAGCTACAGCCCCAAGCTCATATTCAGACGCGAAGTTTATCGCTGCTCTCTGGTTGTTTCGGGTCGCCGATATCCGCAGGGTCAGTGCATGCCGTCCAGCGACCATCGAAACGGGCAGCAGATAGCAGCGATCAAGCGCCCCGCAGTAGGCCCCAAGTGCATCGATCTCGTCTTCGCGGTAGGTGCTTCTGATGTAGCCGCGTCGGCTTGTCCTTGACCGGCCAACGTGGATTTGGACGACATCGCCGTTATGTGTTGCCCACTTGCATTGAACGCGAACGATCCGTGAGCCAAGGTCAAGCGCAAGGTCGTAGCGCTCGTGCTCGGTCAACGGCTTGAGCACCGAGAGGCCGAGGCGGGCGGCTCGGTCGCGATCGCCAGCTCGGCGACGTTGCCCTTGTGGTTGGGATCGTCCAAGCGCCCCGACCCTTGCCCGTCCAGGCGCACGGATCAAGACCTGTTCATGCCAATAGTGCAGCGAATCTGTGAGCTCCCTCAGGTGACACACGAAGGCGAGCGTCACCCTCCGCCCCCAGCCTCCTCCTCTGCCAGCGCCCGCCGCAATGCCTCGTCGAACGACTCGGGCTCGAGCCCGAACGGCTCGGCCCCGCTCGGGTCGGTGACCACGGTCGCCGTCGTCAGTCCCTCGACCAAAGGCCGGGCGACCTTGGTGTCGACCGGAGTGACAAGCCCCAGCCAGAGCGCCGAGAGCCACGGCGTGATCAGCGGCACCGACAGCTTGGGGGGCGGCGCCTTGCCGAGTGCCAGCGCCATCCGGTCGAGCATGTCCGCGTAGGAGAGGATGTCCGGGCCGCCGATCTGAACCTCGCGGCCGGTGGACTTGGACACCGCCGGCGCCCTCAGCAGGTACTCGATCGTCGCGTCGATCCCGATCGGCTGGGTCGGCGTGTGCAGCCAGCTCGGCGCCACCATCACCGGCAGCCGCTTGACCAGATAGCGCAGGGTGCGGTAGGACTCGCTGCCGGCGCCGACCACCATCGCCGCCCGGAAGTAAGTGAGCGGCGGTCCCTTGGTGGCCAGGATGCGGGCGGTCTCGTGACGGCTGCGCAGGTGCTTGGACTCGGTCTCTTGGCCGAGCCCGCCGAGGTAGACGACGCGCCCGACGCCCTCGCGCTTTGCCATCCGGGCGAAGTTGCCGGCGGCGACCCGCTCGCGCTCCTCGAAGCCGGCGCCGCCGGCCATCGCGTGGACCAGGTAGTAGGCGATGTCGACTCCCTCCCCCGCTCCGTCGAGGCTGGGGGCGTCGGTGACGTCGCCGACCCGCAGCTCAAGGCCAAGCGCCTCGAGCTTTGCCGCTCGAGAGCGCTCGCGGACCAGGCACCGCACCGGTCCCTGACCGGCCAATGCAGCCGCCAGCCGGCCGCCGACGAAACCCGTCGCACCTGCGATCAACGTGCTCTGTGGGATCGGCCCACGCTATCCGACCGGAGGTGCCGGCCTGCGAGACTGGCACCCGTGCGCGAGCACATCCTGCAACGCAGTCAGCGCGCCCCCGTCCCGGCCGAGCGCGCCTTCGATTTCTACGCCGACGCCGTCAACCTCGAGCCGATGACACCGCCCTGGCTCCACTTCCGGGTTACGACGCCGGGGCCGATCGCGATGGGCGCGGGGACGGTGCTCGACTACCGGCTAGGCCTGCACGGCTTCCCAGTTCGCTGGCAGACCCGGATCGAGACCTGGGAGCCGCCTCTGCGATTCAGCGACACCCAGGTCAGCGGCCCCTACTCGCTCTGGGAGCACACCCACGTCTTCGAGCCCGACGGCGAGGGGGCTTGCACGATCTACGACCGCGTCCGCTACGTCACCCCCTACGGACCCCTCGGCGAGCTCGCCCACGTCCTCTTCGTACGCCGGGACCTCGAGCGGATCTTCGACTTCCGACGCGACGCCTTCGCCGCCCACTTCGCCATGACCTAGGCACAACAGCCACAACGGCACTCCGTTGGCAGACCATTGCCACGCTACGCGGCAGCTCGAGGCGTTACACCACCGCTAGAGACTTGACTGCCGATCGGAGGGGACTTGAGCTGCCTCCGATGGTTCGTGACATCTGTCTCCGATGTCTGGAGACATACAAAAGCGGCTGATGGGATTCGAACCCACGACCTTCTGCATGGCAAGCAGACGCTCTAGCCAGCTGAGCTACAGCCGCGCGGAGGGGGATTCTAGCTTGGGCCCGTTGGTTCCTGCGTGACCGTGCGGCAGCGCCTGGGGACAGGGCACCACGAAGAGGTGGGCGACGAACCATCGCCCACCTCTTCGCGGGCGCGCAGGCTGCCTGCTTGATCCCCTAGAACGAGCCGAGGTTCCTGGAGATGCCGTTTGTCGTATCGGTGACCCTGACGCCGGTGAACCTCACCGTCATCGGCGGGCTGCAGTCCGGCTGGAAGGTCGCCGTCAGCGTGAGCGAGAAATTCGCCTTGCCATTCTGCACCGGGAAATCGCCTCCCTCCGAAAGGGATTCCTTGTTCACCGCTTTCGGATGATGGCCACCGGGGTTGATGCATTCGGCAGTGGCGGTGACAACGATGTGGACCTGTTCCTCGTTGCCGAGCCCGGCCTCCTTGCCTTTGATGGTCAGGCTGTTGTCCGTGCGCGTTGCCGTGACGCTCACGAAGTGCGGGCTGCCGGCCCACGCAGCGGGCACGGCAACAGCCACCATCGCCAACGCCAGCACTGTCAAGACGAAGAAACGTCGCATAGGAACCTCCTTGAGCGCGATAAACGCGCCCCAATGGGGGCTCCTTGGTAAGCAGCGAACCACCCCTTCCTCGCTGAATCATTGACCGTAGCACCAAGGAGGATTTCAGCCAAGTCGACCCGGAAATCGGCCAGGACTTCGTGAGCACCCGCCGTACAGGCGACCGCCCACCTCGGCTTCTAGCTCCGATCCAACTCAGCCAGCAACCCCTGCAGGTCAAGAGCTCTTGTGTACATCTCGACCTTCTGGCCCGGTTGCGGCTCGGGCCACTCGTCCTTCGGCCGGTCCCAGTAGAGCTCGATGCCGTTGCCGTCGGGGTCGCTGAGGTAGAGGGCCTCGCTGACGCCGTGGTCGGAGGCGCCCTGCAAAGGGATCCCGGCACGGCGCAGGCGGTCGAGCGCATCGGCAAGCGCCCTGCGGGTCGGGTAGCGGATCGCGAAGTGGAAGAGGCCGGTGGTTCCCGACGGGGGCGGCGAGCCGCCCTTCGAGTGCCAGGTGTTCAGCCCGATGTGGTGGTGGTAGCCGCCGGCCGAGACGAAGGCCGCTTCCGTGCCGTAGCGCTGCATCAGCTCGAAGCCGAGCACGCCGCAGTAGAAGTCGAGCGCCCGCTCGAGGTCGGCCACCTTGAGATGCACGTGGCCGATGTCGACGCCGGAATCGATCGGCTCTACCGCTTGTTCCTCAGCCATCGAGGGCAATGTTGACAAGCCGGTCGGCCTCGGCGTTCTGCTCGCGCCGCACATGGCGGATCGACCAGCTCTCGAAGTCGCGCAGAGCCTCCTTGACCTGGGCGTGCAGCTCACGCATCCCGGCGTCTTTGACCTTGTACTCGCCCTTCACCTGCTTGACGACCAACTCGGAGTCGCCGACCAGCTCCAGCTCGCTGGCCCCCAGCGCAGCGGCACGCTCGATCCCGAGCAGCAGCGCCCGGTACTCGGCGACGTTGTTGGTCGCGTGGCCGATGCGCTCGCCCCGCTCCTCCAGCACTCCCCCCTGCGCGTCCTGGACGACGGCGGCGATCGCCGCCGGACCGGGATTGCCGCGCGCCCCGCCGTCGACGTTGACGACGAGCTTCAACGGCGCCGCAGCCAACGCGCCCTCTGCCTCGGCCGGCCGGCCGCCGGCGCCCCCAGCGTCAAGCAGCCGTCGCCTTCGACTGCGGCGTTCCAGTGCCGCGCCGAGCGGTCGAGCTCGTCGACCTCGCCGCCGTTGGCGAGCTGGAAGACGGGCTGCCCTCCAGCGCTGACGTCGACCCCCCACTGATACCAGCAGAGCTCCCAGGCCACGGTGACCCGCACCGCGCTCGCCGAGCCCGCCGAAGCGCCGACCGAGACCGTCGGTTGCCCGAGGCTGCGACAGAGGCCCGCCACCGTGCGCGGGACGTCGCTCTCGTTGAAGGTCGCGACCGCCTGCTCGAGGCGCCCCTGCGACGGCACCCGCCGGCGGCCCACGTTCGCCCCTGGGGCCGCCGGATCGCGCTGGTAGATGCTCACCCCCGCAAGCTAATTCATGCGGCCGCGCGAGCGCTCGCCTCGACCACCTTTGAAGCAAGATGTGCGGGCACCTCTTCGTAGTGGTCGAAGACCACCTCGTAGTCGGCGCGACCGCCGCTGATCGAGCGCAGGTCGGGCGCGTAGTCGAGCACCTCGGACATCGGCACCTCGGCCTTGACCTCGGTCATCCCTCCCTTCGGCTCCATCCCGAGTGGATGGCCGCGGCGCGAGTTGAGGTCGCCGATCACGTCGCCGACGACCTCCTCGGGGCAGCTGACGGCGAGCCGCACGATCGGCTCGAGCAGGACCGGGTCGGCCGCCTCCATCGCCTCCCTGAAGGCCATCGCGCCGGCGATCTTGAAGGCCATCTCGGAGGAGTCGACGTCATGGTGCTTGCCGTCGACGAGCCGCACCCGCACGTCCTTGACCGGGTAACCGGCGACGGTGCCGTGCGCCATCGCCTCTTCGACCCCTTTCTCGACCGCCGGGATGAAGCTGCCGGGGATCGCCGCTCCTTTGATCTGGTTGACGAAGTCGAGTCCGGCGCCGGCCTCGGCCGGCTCGATCTCGATCTTGCAGTCGGCGAACTGGCCGCGCCCGCCCGATTGCTTCTTGTAGCGGGCGTGGGCCTCTGCCGGACGACGGATCGACTCCTGGTAGGGGACGCGCGGCGGGTGCAGTTCGATCTCGACGCCGAAGCGGCTCTTCATCCGCTCGACCATCACCTCGACGTGGATCTGGGTGAGACCGGCGATGATCTGCTCGCCGGTCTGCGCGTCGCGGTGCACGTCGAGGGTCGGGTCCTCCTCGGTGAGGCGACGCACGGCGGCGGCGGCCTTCTCCTCGTCGCCCTTCGACTTCGGCTCGTAAGCGAACGCCATCACCGGGTTGGGCAGGTCGAGCGGCGCGAACGAGATCCTCTCGCTGCCGTCACAGAGCCCGTCGCCGGCGCTCGTCTCCTTCAGCTTCGCGACGGCGCCGATATCACCCGCGCCGAGCTCTGCAACCGACTTCAGCTCCTTGCCGAGCGGCTGCGCGAGCTGCCCGATCCGCTCCTTCTGGCCGTTGCGCAGGTTGACCGCCTGCGAGTCGGAGCGCAGCGTGCCGCGACAGACGCGGAAGAGGTTGATGCGGCCGGTGTAGGGGTCGGCGAGGGTCTTGAAGACGTAGGCGACGAGCGGCCCCTCCTCGTCGGGCTCGATCTCGATCGCCTCGCCGTCGGCGCCGACCGCCGGCAATGCCCCGCGCATCGCCGGCGAGGGCAGGTCCTCGACCAGCGCCTCGAGCAGGCGGCCGGTGCCGAGGTTCTTCGTCGCCACCCCGCAGGTGACGGGGAAGATCCTGCCCTCGGTCACCCCCTGCTTCAGCACCCGCACGATCTCGTCGTGGTCGATCTCCTCGCCCTCGAGGTAGCGCTCCATCAGCTCGTCGGAGTTCTCGGCGACCTCGTCCATCAACTTCTCGCGGTATTCGGCCGCCTGCTCGCGCAGCTCCTCGGGGATCTCCGTCTCCTCGGCCGCACCCGGCCCGAGGCCGTCGTAAAGGAAGGCCCTCTCGTCGATCAGGTCGACGACGCCCCGCACTTCGTGCTCGGCGCCGATCGGGATCTCGGTGGCGACGACGTGGGGGCCGAAGGAGGCCTTCAGCGAGTCGAGCGCGCGAAAGAAGTCGGCCCGCTCACGGTCGAGCATGTTGACGAAGACGAGTCGTGCCAGGCCGCCCTCGTCGGCCCGCCGCCAGAGCCGCTCGGTGTGCACCTCGACTCCCATCACGGCGTTGACCACGACCACGGCGGCATCGGCGACCCGCAGGGCCGCGACCGCGTCGGCGACGAAGCTCGGCTCGCCGGGGGTGTCGATCAGGTTGATCTCACGACCGCCGTGCTCGAAGCAGGCCACCGACGCGTTGATCGACATCGAGCGCTCCCGCTCGTCGTCCTCGTGGTCGGAGGCGGTGGTGCCGTCGGCGACCGTCCCCAGCCGCCCCACCGCGCCGGCCTCGAAGAGCATTGCCTCGTGCAGGCTCGTCTTGCCACAGCCCCGGTGCCCGATCAGGGCGACGTTGCGAATCCGGTCTGCGGCCTTGTGAGGCACGCAAAGAAGTTACACCCGGAACGGCTCAACTCAAACTGTTCGGAGCGAAACGAGGCAGCCGCTCAGGCGGCCTGCATGCCGGACTTCAGACGCATGACCGCCTTCGTGTGCAGCTGCGAGACGCGCGACTCGGTGACGCCGAGGACCTCGCCGATCTCGCGCAGGGTGAGGTTCTCGTAGTAGTAGAGCGCGACGACGAGCTGCTCGCGCTCGGGCAGAGAAGCGATCGCCTCGGTCAGGCGGTCCTTGATCTCGCTGCTCGCCAGCGACTCCTGCGGGTCCTCGGCACGCGGGTCGGAGATCGTGTCGAGCAGAGAGACCTGGTCGCCGGAGGAGTCCGACACAGTCCAGAGCTCGTCCAACGCGTAGACCGAGGAGTTGGCGATCTCGAGCAGCGAAGTCTGCAGTTCGTCCTCGCCGATGCCGAGGCGCTTGGCGAGCTCCGCCTCGGTCGGCGCCCGCTGCAGCTCGTGCTCGAGCTTCGCCTGCGCCGCCTCGATTTCGCGGGCCCGCGAGCGGACCGAGCGCGGCACCCAGTCGAGCGAGCGAAGCTCGTCGATGATCGCGCCGCGGATGCGGGTCATCGCGAAGGTCTCGAACTTGATCCCGCGCTCCGGGTCGAAGCGCTCGATCGCCCCGATCAGGCCCATCAGGCCATAGGAGATGAGGTCGGCGTCGTCGACGTGCGAGGGCAGCCCGGCCCCGAGCCGCCCGGCGACGAACTTGACCATTGGCGAGTAGGCAACGACGAGTCGCTCGCGCGCGCTGGCGTCGCCATCGTCCTTGTAGCGGCGCCAAAGATCGCGCAGCTCGACCTCTTTTACCCCAGTTTCCATTGGCCGCTAGCTCGATTCTACGGTCGTTTGCACGTTATTCGCCGATCAGGCACGAGGGTGGGTGGCAGCGTACGCGTCGCGCAGGCGGGCCGCATCAACGCGAGTGTAGACCTGCGTGGTCGAAATCGAGGCGTGGCCGAGCAGCTCCTGGATCGTGCGCAGGTCCGCACCGCCCTCGAGCAGGTGGGTGGCGAAGCTGTGGCGCAGGGAGTGCGGCGAGACGCCGGCGGCCAGGGACGCCTCGCGCACCCAGAGGCCAAGGCGGCGGGTCACGTCGGAGCTCGAGAGGCGGCGCCCGCTCTTGGAGAGGAAGAGCGCCAGCTCTTGCGGGCCGGCGCTGAGCGCGTGGCGGCCGCGCTCTTCGTAGCGGCGCAGGGCGCGCTGGGCCGGCTCGCCGACCGGCAGGAGGCGCTCCTTCGAACCCTTGCCGAGGACCCGCAACTGCTCGGTCTCGAAGTCGAACGCGCCGAGGTCGAGGTTGACGATCTCCTCGCAGCGCAGCCCGCACGAGTAGGCGAGCTCGAGCATCGCGCGGTCGCGCAGCTCCAGCGGCGTCCGCGCCGGGATGCCCTCGAGCAGGGCTCGCATCTGCTCCGTGGTGAGGACGCGCGGCAGCTTCTCTTCTCGCTTTGGGCTGGAGACCAGGTCGGCCGGGTTGTGGGCGGCCCGCTCAGTTCGCACGAGGAAGTCGTAGAGGCCGCGGACCGAGGCCAGCTTGCGGGCGACGGTCGCCGGAGCCGCCCCCTCGGCCGAGAGCCCGGCCGCGAAGCGGCGCACGTCGCGGTGGCGGATCTCCGCCGGGGCGCACTCCCCCGCCCACTCGACGAACTGGCCCAGGTCGACGGCATAGGCGCGGCGCGTCCGCTCAGCCGCGTTCCGCCCCATCAAATCCCTGTCATATGCGGCCAGACACTCCACCCAGTTCATGAGAGAGGATTCGCCTTCATTCGATTTCGTCCTTTGAGCGGTGCGAGAGCCAAGCAGATCAAGGACGCAGGGAGCGAAGCGTGCTTCTGCACGTGAGCGACCGAGGACGCCGATATGCGCCGGCTCTCGCACCGCTCAACCCCCTATGTAAATGGGGGTCCCCACTTCAACCCGGTCGTAGAGCTCTTCGACGTCGGGGATCGACATCCGCACGCAACCGTGCGATGCGGCGGAACCGAGCGATTCGACCTCTTCGGTGCCGTGGATCCCGGCCCCTTCGAAGATACCCATCCAGCGTGCCTTGATCGGGTTTGAGGGGCCCGGGGGGATGTCCTCGCCGGCGAGACTTCCAGCCCACGCCGATTCGGGCACGTGCCAGGTTGGGTTTTCTTCCTTTTCCTGGATCGCGTAGAGGCCTTCCGGCGTTTCCAGTCCTTCCTGGCCGACGGCCACGGTGTACGTTTTCGTCAGCTTCAGGTGCTGCCAGAGCCGCAGCGTGAAGGTCGCGCGATCGAGGGTCAGGTAGGAGGGATAGGCGTCGGCGACTTCGCTGGTCGCCACTTCCGGTTTCGTGTAGTGGGTGTGAGCCGCGATCGTGTGGTCGGCATCGGCGTTCAACACCGCTGCCTCGATCTGATGGGTGAGCAGGTTGTCACGGAGCTTGCGGCCGTTCTTCGCCTTCACCACCCCGAGGGAGTCGGCACTCGGTTCCACCGTCGCGTCGCGAGCTTCGCGATCGACCGCGTGGGCGACCCGGCGCACGAAGCGATTGACCGCGGGCTGCGAGTAGGTGACGTCGGCGGGGACCCGCTTGTCGAGGTTGTCGCCCGTCACGTAGCGCACCAGGCGGCTCGGCAGGCCACCGTCGCGGCTGTCTTCGAGGGCGCCTTCCACGGCCCGGTCGACGCTCGCGTGGACCTTCAGCGCCCCGCCCGACAGGTCCCAGTGCCGCCCGTCGTAGCCGACACGCAGCGAGTGGCGCAGCGGCCCGAGCAGCTGACGCCGCACCGCCTGCTTCGCTTCCGCTTCGTCCATGCCGCCGACGTCGACCCCGCCGATCGTCACCCCGTCGGCGATCTTGTCCTTCTGTGAGCTGTCGTAGGCATAGGCGGCGATCGCGCCTACGAGGAGGAGCGCAACCGCGCCGACGATCGCGATTTGAGCCTTACGCCCCATCTGGGCAGAGTTTAGGCAGACGCTCCGGTCGTTCCGGCGGATATCTTTCCGCTGAGCTATGCCTTCCAAAGGGGGAAAGGACGAAGTCCGCAAGGAGGTCTGGAAGGCGATGGACCGCGAGGGCGTGTCCCGCTTTCCCGGCGCCGAGGGCAGGATCCCGAACTTCGCCGGGGCGAAGCTGGCCGCCGAAAAGCTCGCCGGGCACCGAGCCTGGCGGCAGGCCCGGGTGGTCAAGGCCAACCCCGACTCGCCGCAGACGCACGCCCGGCGAATGGCCCTCGAAGAGGGCAAGGTCGTGATCATGGCCGTTCCCCGGCTGCGCGACCCGCACCCCTTTCGCGTACTCGACCCGAAGAAGCTGTCCAAGGCGGCGGTGAAAGAGGCGGCGACGATCAAGGGGGCGCTCAAGCACGGCAGGGTGACCGCGCTCGACGAGCTGCCCGAGATCGACTTCGTCCTCTGCGGCTCGGTCGCAGTCAACCTGAGCGGCGCCCGCGTCGGCAAGGGCGGCGGCTACTCCGACCTCGAGTACGGCGTCCTGATCGACGCCGGCAGAATCGATGGCCGCACCACCGTGGCGACGACCGTCCACCCGACCCAGGTCCTGCGCCGCCACCTGATGATGACCTCGCACGACCTGCCGGTCGACGTGATCGCCACCCCCCGCGCGGTGATCGAGGTCGAGCGCCAGTACGAGCGCCCGCGCGGCATCCTCTGGGACCACCTACAGCCCCCCCAGATCAGGGAGATCCCCATACTCGAACGTATGGGCTATGCGTGAATCCGGCGACTACGGCAACGCGGACCCCGACTGGCTGAAGATCGACTGGCGAGAGCACCTGCGGCGGCTCTCGCTGCCGGGTGCCGAGGTCAACTACGTCGAGATCGGCAGCGGCGAGCCGATCGTCTTCGTCCACGGCATCTCCGGCTCCTGGCAGAACTGGCTCGAGAACCTGCCCCACTTCGCTGGCGGGCGTCGGGCGATCGCTCTCGACCTACCGGGCTTCGGCGCCAGCCCGATGCCGTCCTGGACGATCGACATGCCCGCCTACGGGCGCCTGCTGCACGATTTCTGCGAGAAGCTCGGCGTCGTCGAGGGCGCCACCGTGGTCGGCAACTCGATGGGCGGTCTGGTCGCGGCCGAGGCCGTCTTGTCCGGGCCGGAACGCTTCGACCGCCTGGTCCTGGTCTCGGCCGCGGGCCTGATCAACACCTGGCTGCCGCACGAGCGCGGCAGGGCGACCTCACGGGCCTGGGGGATCTTCGGGCCGGGCTATGGGCGACTGGCCCGCGAGATTGTCAGCCGTCACCGCGCCCGCTACGTGACCTTCCGTCCCTTCACGCGCCATCCGGGCCGCCTGCGCAAGGAGCTGCTCTGGGAGCAGATGAGCTCGGGGCTGCCGGCCCCCGGCTTCGGTGACGCGCTCGACGCGGTGATCGAATACGACGCCCGCGACCGCCTGGCCGAGATCGAGATCCCCGTGCTGATCGTCTGGGGCACCGACGACTGGGTGATCCCGTCGGTTGCCGCCCACAGCTACCACCGCCGCATCCCCCACTCCCGCCTGGAGATTTTCGAGCACACCGGCCACGTCCCGCAGCTCGAGCGACCCCTGCGTTTCAACCGGCTGCTCGAGGAGTTCCTCAGCCCGTAACGGCTCCCTGAGAAGCCGATGAGACCGTTGCCGCGTACTTCGCCATCACGCCGTGGCCGAAGGGGGACGGCGGCGACTCGTAAGCGGTGACGCGTTCGGCGATCTCCTCGTCAGAGAGGGCGACGTCGAGGCGACGGTTGTCGATGTCGACCGTGATCTCGTCGCCCTCGCGGATTGCCGCGATCGGGCCGCTGCGGGCAGCCTCGGGGGCGACGTGGCCGATCATCAGCCCCCGGGTGGCGCCCGAGAAACGGCCGTCGGTGACCATCGCCACGCTCTCGCCCAGGCCCTCGCCGACGATCGCGGCGGTTACCTGCAACATCTCGCGCATGCCTGGACCGCCGATCGGGCCCTCGTTGCGGATGACGACTATGTCGCCCGGTTCGATCCGCTGCTCCTTGACCGCGCGGAAGCATTCCTCTTCGGATTCGAAGACCCGAGCCGGGCCGGTCTGCTGAGTGCGCTCGGTGCCGGCGAGCTTGACGACGGCACCCTCCGGCGCGAGATTGCCGCGCAGGATCGCCAGGCCGCCTTCGGCCTTTAGCGGGTCGGCCAGCGGGCGGACGACTTCCTGGCCCGGCGCCTCGGTCGCCTCGGCAGCGACCTCGCCGATCGTCTTACCGGTCACCGTGAGGGCGCCGTCGTGCAGCGCGCCGGACTCGGCCAAGCGCTTGAGGATCACGGGAACGCCGCCCGCCGCGAAGAGGTCGGTGGCGACGAAGCGGCCGCCGGGCTTGAGGTCGGCGAGCAGCGGCGTGGCGCGCGAGATGCGCTCGAAGTCGTCGATCGTCAGCTCGATCCCGAGCTCGTGCGCGAGCGCGATCAAGTGCAACACGGCGTTGGTAGAGCCGCCGGAGGCGCAGACGCAAGCGATCGCGTTCTCCAGCGAGTCGCGCGTGATCACTTTGCTCGGCGTGATGTCCTCGGTGAGAACCCGGATCACCAGCTCGCCGATCCGCTCGGCGACGGTGCCCTTCTCCTCGTCTTCGGCCGGCACCATCGCCGAGCCGCCGGCGCTGATCCCGAGCGCCTCGAAGGCGCAGGCCATCGTGTTGGCGGTGAACTGGCCGCCGCAGGCGCCGGCGCCGGGGCTCGCCACGCCCTCGAGCTCGTTCAGTTCCTTGTCGCTCATGTCGCCCGCGTTGTGGGCTCCGATCGCCTCGAAGATGTCGAGAATGGTGACGTCGCGGCCGTGCCAGTGACCGGGCGCGATCGAGCCCCCGTAGAGGAGGACCGAGGGAACGTCGAGGCGGGCGAGCGCCATCGCGCAGCCCGGGATCGTCTTGTCGCATGCGCAGAGGGCGACGATCGCGTCGAACTGGTACCCGCGCGCCATCAGCTCGATCGAGTCGGCGATCACCTCGCGGCTGACCAGCGAAGCCTTCATCCCCTGAGTTCCCATCGTCACCCCGTCCGAGACGGCGACGGTGTTGAACTCCATCGGCGTGCCGCCGGCGGCGCGCACCCCCTCCTTGACGTGCTCGGCGAGACCGCGCAGGTGGAAGTTGCAGGGCATCGCCTCGGTCCACGTGTTGGCGATTCCGATCGTCGGTCGACTGAGCGCCTCGTCGTCGAATCCGATGCCCTTCATGTAGGCGCGCGAATGGGCACGGTCGGGACCGTCGAAGACGGTTGCGGAGCGAGGGCGAGGCAAGTTCGTCGTCGTGGCGCCGTTGGAGCTCATGTTGGGAAATCTACCCACACTTCGTTGAAGGGTTTTGCGCGTATAGCACAGACAATCCTTCAACGAAGGCCGAAGACGTCGACGGGACCTGGACCATGACCGATCTCGCGCAGTCCGTTGGCGACGGCCTCGGAAGCGATCTCGCGGGCCTTGCGCGCGGCCTCGAGAGGTGTGTCGCCGCGAGCCAGGAAGGCGGCCAGGGCCGAGGAGTGGGTACAGCCGGAGCCGTGGCTGGCGCCGTCCGGATGGCGCTCTCCGGATATCTCCACCACACGCTTCCCGTCGCAGAAGAGGTCGATCAGACCCTCGCTGTGCCCCCCCGTGACGACAACGGCCTCGGGCCCCAGCTCCAGCACCCCACGGGCCAGTTTCTCCTGCGTGGCGCTCTCCCCCAAGCCGGTCAGCGCACGGGCCTCGGGGATGTTGGGAGTGGCGACCGTGGCCCGCGGCAGCAGCACCTCGACAAGCGCGGCACGCGTCTCGTCGTCGAGCAGGACGGCGCCGCTCTCGGCGACCATCACTGGGTCGACCACTACAGGGGCCAATACCACCCCGAAGTAAGTGAGCCCGACTGCGACTGCGTCGATTGTCGCTGGCGAGCCGAGCATGCCGATCTTCACCGCGTCGGCGCCAATGTCTTCGGCGATCGCCAGGATCTGGCCGAAGACCAGCTCCGGCGAGACAGCCTCGACCATCTCGACGGCGCGGGTGTTCTGCGCCGTGATCGCCGTGATCGCGGTCATTCCGTGCACCCCGCAGCGGGCAAACGCCTTCAGGTCGGCCTGGATGCCGGCGCCGCCGCCGGAATCGGAGCCGGCGATCGAGAGGACTGCAGGTATGCGATCGGGGTCCACGTCGGCGCAGCCTAGTGGTGTGACCGGCAACGTTGTCGGGATTCTGATGAGACTCGGGGGTCGCTGGGCAAGGACGCAGGGAGCCGGAGTAGCAGCGCTACTTCGGCGACTGAGGACGCCGCACAGCGATCATCCGAGGCCATCCAGAAACCGGCGAATGTTGCTTGTTGCACCACTAGACACAAGGCGGCTTCAGCATCGTGCGGGAATAGACGCCGACCAGCGAGCACCTGAGGTAACCGAGCGCCTCGAGAACGGCGAGCGACGCCGCCGCTTCGGCCCCCGAGAGGTCGAGGCCGGCGGCGATCGCATCGGCTGTGTCGCTGCCCGCCTCCACCGCCGCCAGGACCCGCGCGGCCCGCGGCTCGATCGCCGGCCCGAGGCGCTCGGCCTGGCGAACCCCCGGCCCGAGCATCGCGTCGAGCACGTCCTGGGCGTCGCGAACGACACAGGCGCCACCGGCGAGCAGGTCGTTGCTGCCCCCCGACGCCCGCGAGTTGACCGGCCCCGGCACCGCACCCAGGTCCCGGCCCAGGTCGGCCGCGAGGTCGGCGGTGATCAGGGAACCCGAACGCCGAGCCGCCTCGACGACGACCGTCATCCCGGCGAGCGCCGCCATGATCCGGTTGCGGGCCGGGAAGCTCCAGCGCCAGGCGCCGGTCCCGGGCGGCAGCTCGGAGAGCACCAGACCCTCCTCGCCGATCCGCCGCCAGAGTGCCCGGTGCGAAGCCGGATAGGAGACGTCGACGCCGCACCCGAGCACCGCCACGGTCAGGCCCGCGTCGATCGCGCCCCGGTGCGCGCAGCCGTCGATCCCGAACGCAAGGCCGCTGACGACGACGAGACCGGCGGTCGCCAGTCCCCGGGCCAGGTCTCGCGCCACCTCGCGGCCGTAGGACGTCGCGCGTCGCGCGCCCACCACGGTGACGACGCCATCGGGGCGCAACCCAGGGAGCCATCGAGGCTCGCCCCGGCCGAAGAGTGCCCAGGGAGCGTCATCCGCGTCGCCGAGCCCCTCGGGGTAGAGATCATCGTGACGGCAGGTGGCCCAACAGCGAGACGCGGCGAGGTCAGCCACCAGGCGTCGCTCGGGGACGACAGCCGCCTGCGCCAGTACCTGGTCGGCAACCTTCGGCGCGACGGCCGCGGCCAGGTCCTCGTTGTCTAGGCGCAGCAGTTCCGGCGAGCGCGATCCCGGTGTCCCGGTCGCCACCTTCTCGATGTAGGGGGCGAGGTGGGCGAGCAGCCGCGCACGGCGCAGGCACTCGGGGCAGGCGCGGGGCTCGCTCACGAGTCCTCCCGATTCCGCAGTTGCAGGGCTTGGGCCATCTGCTCGTGGCCGATCACCTCGGAGCCGGCCAGATCGGTGACGGTCTGCGCCAGCCGGAGAACGCGATCGTGAGCGCGGCCGCTGAGCCGGCGCCGTGAATAGGAATCGGCGAGCAGCGCCGCGGCTGCGTCGTCGAGGTGGCACTCGCGCAGCTCGGCCGGGGTCATCTCGGCGTTGCAGCGACCGATTCCGAGGCGGTGTTCCTGGCGCTCGCGAGCGGCGGCGACACGCGAGCGAACCGCCGTCGAGGGTTCGCCGGACGGACCTCCCATCTCTTCGGCACTTGGCTGCTGAACCGCCGCGAGCAGGTCGATGCGATCGGCCAACGCCCCGCTGAGGCGAGCCTGGTAGCGACGCACGGCCAGGGGCGCGCAGCTGCAGTCCGGATCGGATTCCCCGCGGCCACAGGGACAGGGATTGGCCGCTGCCACGAGCATGAATCGACATGGCAAGCGCCGTCGCGATCCCGCCCGCGCGATCGAGACCCAGCCGGTCTCCAGCGGCGCTCGCAATGCCTCCAGCGTGTCGCGCCGAAACTCGCAGAGCTCGTCGAGGAAGAGCACCCCCCGGTGGGCGAGCGTCGCCTCACCGGCGCGGGGCGGGTTGCCGCCGCCGACGAGACCGGCGGGGCTGACCGTGTGGTGCGGCGCCCGGAAAGGCCTGCCCCCGGGTTCCCGATCGGCGAGACGGTCGCAGGCGCTGGCGATGCGGGCGACCTCGAGCGCCTCCTCCGTTGCGAGCGGCGGAAGGATCGAAGGAAGGCGACTGGCGGCCAGCGACTTGCCGGCGCCCGGCGGCCCGACCATCAGCAGGCTGTGACCGCCAGCCGCCGCGACCTCGAGCGCGTGGCGCAGATGACGCTGGCCGCGCAGGTCAGCGAGGTCGGGGCCGCCGTTGGCGGTCAGCGGTAGCCCCATCGGCTCGGGCGGCTCCGGCACCCACTCCCCGGCGGCGAGGTCGGCGAGCCGGCGCAGGCTCGGCAGGCAGAGCACGTCCAGGCCCTCGACCAGAGCGGCCTCGGGGCCGTTCTCCTCGGGGACCAGGATCGCCTCGACCGCCCGCTCGCGCGCGGCTTCCGCAATCGCCAGCACGCCGGGCACCGGACGCAACGAGCCGTCGAGGGCAAGCTCGCCGACCATCGCCAAGCTCGGCAACGAGTCGAGGTCGAGCTGTTCCGATGCCGTCAGCAAAGCAGCGGCGATCGCCAGATCAAGACCCGGCCCGGCCTTGCGCAGGCTGGCCGGTGCAAGGTTGGCGACGATCCTGTGCAGGGGAAACTTGAATCCGCAGTTGGCGATCGCGGCCCGCACCCGCTCCCGCGCCTCTCGCACCGCGGCATCGGGAAGGCCGACGACCGAGAAGGCGGGCAGGCCCTTGTGGACGTCGACCTCAACCCGGACCGGGCGGGCCGAGATCCCGTCGAGGGTGAAGGTCTGCGCCGTGGCGAGCATGGCGACGACGCTATGGCGCCGGATTCGACGCGTGGCGCGCACAGGCGCGCAAATCTGAAAATTCTCCGAGTCATTGCCCGTTACACCCCGAGAGATTCCGACCGCCGCGCCTTATGCGGCACGTGACCGTCGAACGCCAGCAGATCGGCCGCGCCGCGGAGGAGCTAGTCGCGAGGCGCCTCGAAACTCGCAACTGGGAGATCGTCGAGCGCAACGCGCGCACTCGCTACGGCGAGCTCGACATAGTCGCCCTCGACGGCGACGCCCTCGTCTTCGTCGAGGTCAAGGCCGGCCGCGTCGGCTCGGACTTCGGGCCCGAGCGGCCCGTCCACTCGGTCGACTGGCGCAAGCAGCTCCGCATCCGCCGCCTGGCCACCGCCTGGATGAGCGAACGGCGCGGCGTCCGTCCCTACGCCGAGATCCGCTTCGACGCAGTCGGCGTCAGCTTCGACCGCGTGGGTCGCGTGCTCGACGTCGAGCACATAGAGAACGCGTTCTAGCTGCTCGGCCTTTCGCCCAGTGACCTCGCACCACCGGATTCGATGAAGAGCTTGGCTCCGCTCAGAACCGGGGTCTTCTCGTACGGGAAGGCCGCTGGCGGCTCGAGCGTCATCTCCTCAGTGGCCAGCACCTGGGACGTCTTGGGGTCGAAGATCAGCAAGTAACGAGTCGGCGCCCCCGAGTTCGCCGATTCCGCCCCTATGGCGATGCCGGGCCGTCCGATCGCGTCCGTCGCCTTGCCGAAGTATTCGATGCCGGGAATACGACCCTCGGCTTCATAGAGGGCGGCTCGCAGCTCCGGTATCGCGAGCGGGTCGTTGAGGATTTCCGAGACGAGATTGAGACTGCGAACGGCCGGCGAGAATCCATTGTCGGACTTCATGACCTGAGTGATCAGCCATTCCGATATCTCCCCGGGATCGGTCGGGATCGCTGACAGCTCCGCTTCGTAGATCCGATTGCTTTCGCTGCCGGGCCGCAGCGTTTCGTCCTCGACGTGACCGCGCCACGCATGCGGTTGGAAATCCGGCCGGCCCGCGACTTCCCACGCTTCCCTGTCCTCGGGCCCGGCGAACTCCACCGGAGCGACCACGCTGTGCCGGCGCCCGGAGCCATCCTCGGCAATCCATTCTTCATCGGTCTCGGACACGAAGTAGGACCAGGCAAGGCTCTTGCTCCAGACGGCCGTATCGAGGTATCTGCTCTGCGTCTTCTCGTAGCGGTATGGCAACGCGGTGTCCGGTGCCGGCTGAGCCGCGGCCGCCTCGGCGACCTTCGCCAAGGCCGGCAGCGTCGCCGGGTTGCCCTTGCCTCCACCCGGAATGCCGACGACGGACACGAGGAGTGCGGCCACCGCCACCGGGACAGCGATCGCCAGCCGCCCCCGCCACGAGAGCATCGCGAGCGAGGGCCGCCGGGTGATCCGCCTCGACCCGCTCTGCCTGCCGGCGCTCGATGCCAGGATCGTCTGCAGCAGCTCATCCGAGGGCGGCTCGGACGTGAGGCGGAAAAGGTCTTTCCCGGCCAGCGGGTCTATCGCGGCCAAATCCCTCTCGAGCATCTTGTCTCGTGTCTTCACGGGGCCTCCGAAATGCCGGGCCGCTCGCCGAGCGGCGATCGCTTGCCTGTTTCACCCAGTGAGTGTCCGCTCGCCTCGAGCTCTTTCAGGAGACGGCGGCGAGCCCGGTGCAGGCGGACGGAAAACACCGGCGGGGTGCATCCCATGACCCTGGCGGCCTCCCCCACCTCGAGGCCGTCCCAGGCAATCAGGCTGAGCACTTCCCGATCGCGGTCTCCAAGCGCCGCGAACGCCGCCGCGAACGCCTCCTTCTCGGCGATCCGCTCGAGGGGAAGGGGGCCGGGCTGGGGGACGTCGCCCGAGTCCATGGAGGCGCTAGACCCATTTGGCGAGCGCCGCCTCAGCGAGCGTCTTTGGTTGGCGAGCACTCGCCTCGCCGTGCCCAGCAGCCAGGGCAGCGGCTCCTCCGGGACCGCGTCGAACCGTCGCCACGCGATCAGGAACGTCTCCGACGCGACCTCCTCGGCGCTGCCGCGGTCCTCGGTCCGCCGCAGGGCGTAGGCAAGCACGCGCGAATAGGTGGCGCGAAACACCGCCTCGAACTGGCTCGCCCTGCTCTCGCCATCGACCCTGCCCCTGCCGCCCATTGCCTTAACAGTGTCCGCTCCCGCCGAGATCTTTCAGCAAGCAGACCGGGGGTCCCGGCTCACAGCGCTCAGGCCGCGGCGGGTAATGTCGTCAACCCGCCAGCTCCAGCTGGCTGTAGGCGACCGACTGGAACGACCGCCGGTGCAGGGGCGAGATGCCGATCCGCTCGATCGCCTCGCGGTGCTCGGGGGTCGAGTAGCCGACGTGCTCCTCGAAGCCCCAGCCGGGATGCTCGGCTCCCGCTCCGTGCATGTAGCGGTCGCGGGTCACCTTGGCGATCACCGAGGCGGCGGCGATCGCGGCGCTGGTGCCGTCGCCTTCGACGACCGCGCGGTGCGGCACCGCGCAATCGCGCAGGCCGAAGCCGTCGACGAGACAGGTCGCCTCCCCGGCGGGCCGCAAGCGCTCGAGCGCCACGGAGAGCGCTTCGATGTTGGTCACGTGCAGGCCGCGCGCGTCGATGCCCCGGGCGCTGCGGACGACGACGCTGACCCGCTCGGCGGCTCGCAGCACGGCCGGGAAGAGCTCGGCGCGCTTCTCGGCCGTCATCTGCTTGGAGTCGTGCAGGCCGGCGAGCGCGCGCCGGTCGGCGTGCGAAAGCGTCTCGTAGTCGATCAGGACGGCGGCGGCCACGAGCGGCCCGGCAAGGCAGCCGCGCCCGGCCTCGTCGGTGCCGGCGACGAAGCGACTGCCCAGCCCCCGGTCGAAGGCGAAGAGACGGCGGGTGCGAGCCAGCCGCCGCTGGTGCGCCCTGCCCTTCGCCGGCCTAGAGGATGCCGATGCGGTCGGGAGGCCAGTAGGTGGCAAAGGCCTTGCCGATGATCCAGGAGCGAGGGATGGGACCCCATTCGCGGCTGTCGTCGCTTCCCCCACGGTTGTCTCCCATCATGAAGTAATGGTCCGGCGGAATCTTGATTGGCTTCGACAGAGTGCAAGTGGGACATGGGTTTATGTAGGGCTCGTCGGTCTTCTCGACCCCGTTGACGACCGGGTGGCCGTTGCGGACCGCGAGCGTGTCGCCCGGGCCGGCGACGATCCGCTTAATGAAGTTATCGCTCGCCTCGTCTTCGGTGGAAACTGGGCAGGCCTGATTGGGAAGTTTGGGTTTCCCGCATTGCATGCCCGGCGCCTGTTCGGAACCGACTGGCGGATGGAAGACGACGACGTCGCCGATCGAGGGGTCTTCGAAGTGGTAGATGAAACGGTTGACGAGCACTCGCTGGCCAATGTGAAGCGTAGGTTCCATCGAACTCGAGGGGATCTGGTACGGCTTGATCAGCCAGGCCTGGATCGCCAGCGCCAGCCCGAGCGCGAGCGCGATGATGACGACAAGCTCAATTAGCCCGCCGGCGCGCGTAGTCGGTTTGGGGATCAGCCGTTTCAGGCCGAGTCCTCGCCGGAATCCTCCGCCGCCTCGGGCTCCTGCTCCCCCTCAGGCTCCGCCGACTCCGCTTCGGACTCCTCAGCTTTTTGCTCCGCCTCGGGCGCGGCTTCCGCAGCAGTCTCCGCCTCTTCCGCTTCGGACTCAACCTCGCTCGCCTCAGCGGCATCTGGCGCGGGAGGCGTCGAGGACGGCTCCTCGCCCGCAGCTTGCGAGGACGAGGAGTCGTCCTCGACGACAGGACCCGCGGCCTGATCCGTCCCAGCGTCCCCGGCGACAGGACCCGCGGCCTCATCGACCTGAGCCTCATCCGCCTGAGCCTCGACCTCCGCATCTTCAGCAGCCTGGCTGATCCCCTCGGCATCAACCGCCTCCGGCTCCGCCGCAGCCGGCGCCGAGATCAACTCCTCGTCGATCCCCCACCTCCGCTCGGCGACCCGGGCCGCCTTGCCGATCCGGCCGCGCAGGTAGTAGAGCTTGGCCCGGCGCACGTCGCCGCGGGCCGCGATCTCCAGTTTCTCGATCTTCGGCGAGTGCAGCGGAAAGGTCCGCTCGACGCCGACGCCGAAGGACTGCTTGCGCACGGTGAAGGTCTCCCTCGCGCCCGAGCCCTGACGCCGAAGGACGATCCCCTCGAACACCTGGGTGCGGCGGCGGCTGCCCTCGACGACCTGGAAGTGGACGCGCACGCGGTCGCCGGGGTCGAAGGACGGAAGTCCCTCCTTCAGCTGACTGCGCTCGATGTCGTCGATGACGCTGCTCATGTCGGATCCTCGCGGTCGGTGGGCGAAAAAAGACCGCCGGGCCCACCGGGGCGCCGCGCGGTGGCGGAATGGTAGCTATTCGCCGCTTTTTTCGAGCTCTTCAGCCCGCGCCCTGCTCTGCTCGGCCCGCCAGAGGCGCACCCGCTCGTGGTCGCCCGAGAGCAGCACCTCCGGCACGTCCCATCCTCTGTAGGAGGCGGGACGCGTGTAGTGCGGGTACTCGGGCATGCCCTCGAGGCGCTGCGAGAAGGACTCCTCGACGGCGCTCTCCTCGTGCCCCAGGGCCCCCGGCAGCTTGCGCATCAGGACGTCGGCGAGGACCATCGCCGGCAGCTCGCCGCCGGCGAGCACATAGCGGCCGATCGAGACCTCGTCGTCGGCGAGGTGCTCGTGGACGCGATCGTCGAAGCCCTCGTAGCGCCCGCAAAGGATCGCCACGTGCGGCTCGGCCGTCAGCTCGTCGGCAAGTTCATCGTCGAGCAGGCGGCCGGTCGGAGAGAGCAGCACGACCCGCGGCCGCTCGTCGCTCGGGTAGGCCGCCCGCAGCGCGGCGTCGACGACGTCGACCCGCAGGACCATCCCCGCCCCACCACCGTAGGGCGCATCGTCCACCTGTCCGGCACCGAGCGGCGTCGTGTCTCGGTAGTTGACGAGGCGGAGTTCGTTGCCTTCGCTGAGCGCGTTCTGAACCGAGCGCTGCGTCCGGAACCACTCGAACGCCTCGGGGAAGAGCGTGAAGATGTCGAGCTTCAAGGCTCAGTCGAGTATGTCGACTATCACGCGCCGGTCGATGCGAACGGCGGCCGCCTTGGCGATCGTGCGGATCGCGTTCGCCACCCGGCCGCCCTTGCCGATCACGCGACCGAGATCGTCGTCGGCGACCGTGATCTCGTAGACGAGGTTGCCGTCCTCTTCCAGCTCCTCCACAACGACGGCGGCGGGGTCCTCGACAAGCGCCTTGACGAGGAACTCCAGCAGCTCGGTCATCGCTAGGAGCCCGAGGCCGGGATGCCCTTGGTCCGCAGCAGGTTCGCCACCGTCTCCGAGGGCTGGGCACCGTGCTCGAGCCAGTGCCGCGCACGCTCCTCGTCGAGCTCGATCGTCGAGGGCTCGGTCTGCGGGTTGTACTGGCCGATCGTCTCGATCGTGCGCCCGTCGCGGGGCGAACGCTTGTCGGCGACGACAATGCGCCAGATCGGGTTCTTCTTCGAACCCACGCGCCTGAGTCTGATTCGGACTGCCATTTGGACTGCGGCAGGTTAGCGCCTACGGACCCTCGGCCGAGGTGCGGCTCCGGTCATTTGGGCAATCTGCTGCGCGTCGGGGGTCTTGCCCGAGGCCATGTGGCGCATCAGTTTGCGCATCTGGTCGAACTGCTTGATCAGTTGGTTGACATTCTGCGGGCGGGTCCCGGAGCCGTTGGCGATCCGCTTGCGGCGTGAGCCTTTGATCAAGCCCGGGTTGGCGCGCTCCTCCGGCGTCATCGAGAGGATGATCGCCTCGACCCGGTCGAGCTCAGCCTCGTCGACGTCGGCGTTCTTCAGCTGCTTCATCGCCCCCATGCCGGGCAGCATCCCGAGGATGCCGCTCAGCGGCCCCATCTTGCGCACCTGTTTGAGCTGCTGCAGGAAGTCTTCGAGCGTGAACTGGTTGCGGCGCAGTTTCTGCTCGAGGTCCTGTGCGGCCTCCCCGTCGATCTGTTGCTCCGCCTTCTCGATCAGGCTGAGCACGTCGCCCATGCCGAGGATCCGCGAGGCCATGCGATCAGGGTGGAAGCGGTCGAAGGCCTCCAGCTTCTCGCCGGTCGAGGCGAAGAGGATCGACTTGCCGGTCACCGCCTTGACCGAGAGGGCGGCGCCGCCGCGGGCATCGCCGTCGAGCTTGGTCATCACGACACCGTCGAACTCGGCCGCCTCGGCGAAGGATTCGGCGACCCCGACGGCATCCTGGCCGGTCATCGCGTCGACGACGAGCAGCACGTCGTGGGGTTTGACCCGCTTGCGGATCCGCGTCAGCTCCTCCATCAGGTCCTGGTCGACGTGGAGGCGGCCGGCGGTATCGACGATCAGTACGTCGCGGCGCTCTTCGCGGGCGCGATCGAGCGCCCAGCCGGCGATCTCAACCGGATCGGCGTCGGTGCCCTGCTCGTAGACGTGGGCGCCGGCCCGCTTGCCCACGGTGGCGAGCTGGTCGACAGCGGCCGGGCGGTAGACGTCGCAGGCGGCGAGCGCGACGTCCTTCTTGCCGTTCTCGCGCAGGAAGCGGGCGAGCTTGGCGCAGGCCGTCGTCTTGCCCGAGCCCTGCAGGCCGGCCATCAGGATCACCGTCGGCCCGCTCGTCGACATCGCCAGCTCGCTGCCAGTGCCGCCCATCAGCCCGGTCAGCTCCTCGTTGACGATCTTCACCACCTGCTGGCCGGGATCGAGGCTCTCCAGCACCTCGGCGCCCAGGCAGCGCTCCTTAAGCGTCTTGGTGAAGGCTTTGACGACCTTGAAGTTGACGTCCGCCTCAAGCAGCGCGAGGCGGATCTCGCGCATCGCCGCATCGACGTCGGCCTCGCTCAGCTTGCCCCGCGAGCGAACCTCCGAGAGCGTCGCCTGCAGCCGGTCTGAGAGCTGGTCGAACACGCGATCCAGGCTACTCGGCAAGCAGGGCGTTGGCGAAGTCGGTGGGGTCGAAGGGGCGCAGGTCCTCCAGGGTCTCGCCGACGCCGATCAGCTTGACCGGGATGCCGAGCTCGTCGGCGATGGCGAGGACGATGCCGCCCTTGGCGGTGCCGTCGAGCTTGGTCAGGACGACGCCGTCGACCTCGACCGCGTCGGCGAAGATCTTTGCCTGGCGCAGGCCGTTCTGGCCGGTGGTCGCGTCGATCGAGAGCAGCGTCTCGTGCGGGGCGCCGGGCAGCTGCTTATCGATCACGCGGCGCACCTTGGTCAGCTCGTCCATCAGGTTTCCCTGGGTGTGGAGGCGCCCGGCCGTGTCGACGATGACGACGTCGGCGCCGCGGGCGCGAGCGGCTTCGATCGCGTCGAAGGCGACCGCCCCGGGGTCGGAGCCCTCCTGGCCGCGGACCAGCTCGGCCCCCGCCCGCTCGGCCCACTCGGCGAGCTGCTCGGCCGCGGCGGCGCGGTAGGTGTCGGCTGCACCGAGCACGACGGAGAGTCCGAACTCGCGCGAGAGGTGCCAGGCGATCTTGCCGATCGTCGTCGTCTTGCCGGTGCCGTTGACGCCGACCATCAGCAGCACGGCCGGCTCGGCGCTGAGGTCGATCGGCGCCCGCCCGGCGCTGGCGACCTCGGCGAGGATCTCGATCAGGCGCGCCCGCACCGCCTCGCCGTCCGCCGGAACTGCGCCACCCTCGACCTCGTGCTCGAGCCGCTCGACGACCTTGGCGGTCGTCGGTGCCCCCGCGTCGGCGAGGATCAGCGCCTCCTCGAGCTGCTCCCAGGTCTCCTCGTCGATGCGGTCGAAGAAGCTCGCAGAGATCTCCTCGGCCAACGCCTGGCGGCTCTTCGAAAGGCTCTCGCGCAGGCGGCGGAAGACGCCGCGGCGCTGCTCGGCGTCTTCAGGCGTCGCCGAGTCGTTCGCGCTCGCGCGCGAACCGAGGTCGAATATCTTCGTCCAGCTCGTCGCCATCCGATTCCTCGCGGGAGGCTATCCGGGCGGCGGCAAGGAGCTCCCCCACGGCGTCGTGCAGGAAGCCGGAGATGCGCTCGAGGTCGTGCATCGAGGCGCGGTCGGCGAGCAGGCCGAAGCCGACTTTGCCGTTGTAGCTGACGATCGCGATCGCCAGCGCGTGGCGGCGGGCGAGGAAGCCGACCGGGAAGACGCCGGTGACCTCGCGGCCCAGCACGTAGAAGGGAATCTGCGGCCCTGGGAAGTTGGTCACCAGCAGGTTGAAGAGGCGGGTCGAGAAGTTGATCGTCGCCGTCGGCCGCAGCAGCAGCGGCGGGGCGAAGTCGCGGAACCAGTCGTTGAGGCCCCAGATCGCCTCCGCCCCGAGCGGCTGCTTCGAGGACTTCAGCTCCTCCATCCCGACATGGACCGCGTGGACCCGCTCGACCGGGTCGGCGATGCCGACCGGCAGCGGCCCGCGCATCGCCGTCAGCCGATTGCCGAGCTCACCCTCCTCGTCGATCGTGCGAACCGAGACCGGCACCAGCGCTTTCAGCTCCATGCCATCGGTGGGAGCGTCCCGCTCCTGCAGCCAGCGCCGCAGCGCGCCGGCGGTCGTAGCCAGGATCACGTCGTTGACGGTGACCCCGAGGGCGTTCTTGATCCGCTTCAAGTCCGCCAGCGGGAACTCGGCCCAGGAGAAGCTCCGCGCCGGGCCGATCTCGACGTTGAGCGGCACCTTCGGCGCCGGCTTGAACAGGGCAGAGGTGACCTCCCAGAGGCCCGAGACCCCGTCGGCAGCGCGCTTCCACGCCCGGCCCGGCTCACCCGCGGCGCGGCGCAGCCAGCGCACCATGCGCCCCGCCGTCGCCCAAACGCCACTCACCGCCCGGGCGAGGAGGGCACCGTGCGAGGGCGGCGACTGAGGGTCCCAGGGCGCTTCTTCGCGCGAGGGCACCGGGTTCGGCTCCGGGTCGAAGAGCAGCTTGCCGATGTCGACCGCGGAGAAGCCGTCGGCGAGCGCGTGGTGGGTCTTGTAGACGATCGCGAAACGGTCCCCCTCGAGGCCCTCGACGAGCACCAGTTGCCAGAGCGGCCGCGAGCGGTCCAGGGGCGGCGAGAGAACTTCGCCGACGAGCTCGTGGAACTCGGCCTCGCCCCCCGGCTCGGGCAGCCGCACCCGGTTCAGATGGTCGCCGAGGTCGAACTCCGGGTCGTCCACCCAGAAGGGCGTCCCCAGCCCCAGGGGCGGGAAGGCGAGGCGCTGGCGCAGGCGCGGCAGCAGGTGGACCCGGCTGCGGATGTGGGCAGCGAAGTCATCGTCGCTGGGCGGCTCCCCGGCGCAGACGAGCACGGCGCCGATCGCCATGTGGCCGTTGGACCTCTCGTTGGCCAGGAACGACGCGTCGAACGACGTCAGCCTGTCCATGTGGCGCTGCGCCACGGGCTCCTCCTTTCCTCAGGAGGACACTACCTCGGCCCGCGGGAGGGGAAACTTGCGGTTTCTTTAAGCGGAGGGTCGTCCTATGCCGCTTCGGCGGAATCCCGCCGCACGACGCCCGAGCGCTGTTCGCCGAGAACACCCGGCGATGCCGACTCTTCGTCGCCCTCCCCTTCGGCCTCGGCCTCAGGCTCGGCGACGCCGGCGAAAGGGGGCGGTGCGGGAGCGTCGGCCCGTCTCTCGTCCTCGCCGCGTCCCTCCTCCACTTCGCGGGGCAAACGCCGCGAGACGACCTTGGTGATCCCGTCGCCGCCCATGCTGACCCCGTAGAGCACGTCGGCGGCGTCCATCGTCCGTTTCTGGTGAGTGACGATGACGAACTGGGCACGGTCGGAGAAGCGCCGGATCAGCTGCAGGAAGCGGTCGATGTTTGCGTCGTCGAGCGCCGCCTCGACCTCGTCGAGGATGTAGAAGGGGCAGGGTCGGGCGAGGAAGACCGCGAAGACGAAGGCGATCGCGACCAGCGACTTCTCGCCGCCGGAGAGCAGTGAGAGCTTGCGGGTCGACTTGCCCGCCGGGGTGACCTCGATCTCGACGCCGAGCTCCTCGCGCTGTTCGCGCTCCTCACCGTCGTCCTCGCCGTCGCCGGCCTCCGCGTTCTCTCCCTGCTCCTCGTCGCGCACCGGCCGCAGGCTCACCCGCCGCAGGCGCCCGCGCCCGCCGGGGAAGAGATGCTCGACCATCTCCTCGAAGTTCTTCGCCGTCGCCTCGAAGGTCTGTTCGAAGGCGCGCTCGATCTCGCGGTCGATGTCGCGGATCAGTGCCTCAAGCTCGCGCATTCCGCGCTCGGTGTCCTCGCGTTGGGCCTGCAGCGACTCGACGTGCTCGCGCGCCTCCTCGTACTCCTGCTCGGCCAGTGGGTTGACTGGGCCGATCTGGGCGCGACGGCGCTCCAATCGCTCCAGCCGCCGGTCGATCTCGGTCCGCTCCTCCTCGCCGAGCGGCTGCTTAGCCGGCTCGATCTCTTCGCCGAGGCGCTCGGCAATCGCGGACAGCTCCTTCGCCGCCTCGGCGCGGCGGTCACCGAGGTGCGCCGCCTCGACCTCGGCCTCGGTGAGGCGGTCCGAGGCGGCATTCATCTTGCCCTGCAGCTCGTACTCGCGTTGCGAGCAGGCGCGCATCTCCTCGGTCAGCTCGTCGCCCTCGTCCTCGCCGCCGACGACACGCTGCTCGATCCGCTCGACGCGGGCGCGTATCGCCGCCTCGACCGCGGTCGCGGCGGCAGCGGCTGTGCGCACGTCGTCGAGCAGCTCCTCGCCGGCAGCCAGCCGCTTGCGCAACTGCTCGCGGTGGCGCTCGCCGAGTAGCCCCTCGGCCCGGCGCGCGTGGCGCGTGGCGCGCTCGGCGCCGCTGCGCACCGCCCCCAGTGCCGCCTCACGCGCGGACTCCCCGGCATCCGTCGAGCGGGCGCGTTCCAGCCCCTCACCCGCCGTTGTCAGGCCGGCCTCGATCTCGCCCAGCTCGTCCTCCAGCTTGCGGGCGCGCTCGGCCGGCGCGGAGCCATCGCCGACGTCGAGCGTCAGCGGACCCAGCTCGCTGCGCAGGGCCACCAGAGCGGAGCCCAGATCGCCCTCTCGATCACCGAGGGAAACCGCGCGCACCGCCACCCGCTGCTGATCGCCGCGCAGCTTGGTCAGCACGCCCCATGCCTGGGTGCGCTCGCGATCGCGCGCCGCGAAGCGCTCCTCGGCCGAGCGCCGCTTCTCGCTCACCTCAGCGAGGCCCTTCTCCAACTCTGCCCGCTCGGCACGCGCTTCCGCCGCGGCTTTCTCGGCGCCAGCGGCGCGATCGGCGCCGAAGCGCAGCTCCTCGGCGACGAGCCGGCCCTTGAGGCCGAGTTCCTCGCGCTCGATCCGGGCACCCAGCTCGGCTGCCTGCGCCTGACGCTTCAGGGGCCGCAGGCGCGCCCGCGCCTCGCGCTCGAGGTCGAGCGCCCGGTCGAGGTTGTCGCGCGCGGCGCGCAGCTTCAGCTCCGCCCGGCGACGGCGCTTGCGGTGCTTGCCGAGTCCGGCCGCCTCCTCAACGAGCAGGCGGCGCTCGCGCGGTTTCGAGTGGACGATCGACTCGACCCGCCCCTGGCTGATCACCGAGTGCATCTCACGCCCGAGGTTGGTGTCGGAGAGCACCTCGACGACGTCGACGAGGCGGCAGCGGGCGCCGTTGAGCCGGTAGATCCCCTCGCCGCTGCGATCGAGCGTCCGTTTGATCGCGATCTCCGACAGCTCGCTGGCTGCGCGGCCCTCCGAGTTGTCGATCGTCACCTCGACTTCGGCGGCCCGGCGCTGACCGACGCCCTTGCCGCCGGCTGAGATCACGTCCTGCATCGAGGCACCGCGGATCGCGCCCGGGCTCTGCTCGCCGAGCGCCCAGAGGACGGCGTCGGTGATATTCGACTTGCCGGAACCGTTCGGACCGACGATCACGCTGACGCCAGGCGAGAACTCCAGCTTCGCCCGCTCGGGGAACGACTTGAACCCCTTCATTTCGATCGATCTCAGATACATGCGCTCCGGTCCCTGGGCTTTCCGGCGCACAGGCTCTCGCCTGGCTCGGACGGGATGACCAGGCTAGCCCCCGAGCCGTTTCAGGGCTTGCTCGGCCGCCGCCTGCTCAGCCGCCTTCTTGCTCCGCCCCGCCCCCTCGCCGACCCGCTCGGAGTCGACAACCGCGGCGACGTCGAACGTGCGCCGGTGCGGCGGGCCCGATTCTGCCATCACCTCGTAGCTCACCTGCGAACGGCGCCGCGCCAGCAGCTCCTGCAGGGCCGACTTGAAGTCGATCCGCGTCTCGGCCGCGTGTTCGATCCGCCCCTCGAAGGCTTCCGCGACCGGCTTCGACACCTGCTCGAAGCCGAAAGCCAGAAGGCAAGCCCCGATCAGCGCCTCGGTCGCCTCAGGCAGGGGGCGCTCGCCGCTGAGCAGGACCTCGGCCGGAATGCCGGACTGCATGTCCTCCGGCTCGTTTTCGCGCAGCATCTGCGGCACGCCCAGCTCGCGGCCCACCTCAGCGCAGGAAACGCCGCGCACGGCCTGGTTGTGGATCTTGGTCAGACCGCCGGCGTCGACGTCGGGGAAGCGCTCGACCAGGTCTTCGGCGATGGCCAGCGCCAGGGCGCTGTCGCCGAGGTAGGCGAAGCGCTCATAGGAGTCGGCCCGGTCCTCGGTCCAGGAGGAGTGGGTGAGCGCCTGCTCGCGTAACCTCTTGGGCAGGCGTTCAATCAATTCCGCCAGCGTGCTCTGCTTTCGCTCGCTCGCACTCATGATCACCGGCGATCTTGCTCGCTCGCTTCCGCGTCCGCCGCTGGCGGATGGCTTTCCGGGACGACGCTCACGTGGACGATGGCGCGTGCGCGAGCACAAACTCGACGGCGTCGCCGACTGTCGCGATCTTCGACGCCTGCTCCTCGGAGACCGAGATCCCGTAGCGGTCCTCCAGCTCCATCACCAGCTCGTAGAGATCGAGCGAGTCGGCATCGAGGTCCTCCTTGAAGCGCGTCTGCTCGCCGATCTCGGCTGCGTCGACTTCCAGCTCCTCGGCGAGGTGCTCGCGCACCAGGGTGAGGACCTCCTCGCGCGTCATCGGCACCTTCCTATCACGGCGCGTCCCCGGCATCACGGACGGCGGCGAGCGCCGACCGCCCAGCGCCGCCCTCGCGCAGCAGGGTGGCCGTGCGGCCGACGGCGTCGACCTCGACGCAGCGGGCGGCAAGCCGCACCGCGTTGGCGATTCCCTCGGCACCGGAGCTGCCGTGACCGACCATGGCGATGCCGTTGAGGCCGAGCAGGATGGCGCCACCGGTCGTGTCAGGCGCCAGCTCGCGCCGCAGTCCGTCGAGCGCCGGGCGCATCATCAGGCCCCCGAGCGCAGCAAACGGGTTCGAGCGGGCGGCCCCGCGGATCGCGCCGGTGACCGCCTTCGCCGTCCCCTCCATCAGCTTCAGGGCGACATTGCCGGTAAAGCCGTCGGTGACGATCACGTCGGCGACGCCGGTCGGCAGGTCGCGGCCCTCGACGTTGCCCGCGAACTCGACCCCGGACGTGGCGGCGAGTATCTCGTGCGCGGCCGCGACCTCCTCGCGCCCCTTGCCCGCCTCCTCGCCGACCGAGAGCAAGCCGACGCGCGGTCGCTCGACGCCGAGCACCGCCTCGCTGAAGGCGGCGCCGAGGAAGGCGAACTGGACGAGGTGCTGGGCGCGGACGTCGACGTTGGCGCCGACGTCGAGGAAGAGCACCGCCTTGTCCGGAACCGGAAGCCGCACCGCCAGGGCCGGCCGCTGCACGCCTTTGAGACGACGCAGGCCGAAGGTGGCGGCCGCCATCATCGCCCCGGTCGAGCCGGGACTGACGACGGCGGCCGAGCTGCCAGCGACGACGTCGGCGACGGCCCTGACGACCGAGGCGTCCTTCTTCTCGCGCACGGCAGTGACCGCGTTCTCCTCGTTGCCGATCCACTCATCGGTCGGGATCACCTCGATGCCCTCGGCTCGCTCGAGGCCCAGCTTCACCGGCGGACCGAAGACCCGCACCTGGATGCCATCCGCCGCAGCCATCCGCGCCCCCTCTGCAAGCACGTCGAAGCCCCGCTCGGCCCCGAAGCCGTCCAGGGCGACCGTGACCCCCTCGGGCACGACTACTCGGCGTCTGTGGGTGCGGCCGTCGTCGGATCGACGACTTTGTGCTCGATCACCTCGCGCCCGGCATACGTACCGCACGTCGGGCAAACCCGATGCGGGAGCCGCGGGCTGTGGCAGCGAGGGCAACGGTTCAAGCGAGCCTTGCCTGCTTTGTGTTGCGCACGCCGCTTGTCGCGCCGGGCGCTGGAAGTTCTCTTCTTCGGGACTGCCATGAGTCGGGCATGGTAGCGCGCGGGTCCTGTCGTAGGCAGGGTGCGCGAGAAGCTACTCGTAGACAGCTCGTACCACTGCGAGGTCGTCGCCTTGCCAGGTGACCTCGCCATCGGACCAGGTCAGGAGCTTGTTGAGCTTGTGTGACTCGAGGGCGTCCCCTATGACCAGGGAGCGAGATTGCTCACGAACGCGGCGGCAGAGTGCCTCCATTTGGTTGTCGTCGAGGTCGCCGGCGGAGAGCACGGAGATGACGAGGTCCCAGGGGCCGTCGGGAAGCGGGTCCTCCATGCGGGCGAGCTGCACGTCGTCATAGGCCTGGCGGGCACGGAAGACCATGTCGGGACTGGAGTCGAGGCCGATCACCCAGGCATCCGGAAAGGCCTCGATCAGGCGATTCGTCGTCTCCCCCGTTCCCATGCCCAGCTCGAGAACCCGCTCGGGCGGGAAGGGGATCGCCGCGATCGCCTGCTCCTGCAGCTCATCGTAGCGCGGCACCTGGGCGCGGATCCGCTCCAGGTAGACCTCGGGTGTCCAGTCGAATCGATCCATTGCGTAATCTCGTCGGCAGGCAGACTTTAAGCCCGGCGCAAGCGGAGGAGGGCCAATGGCTGAAGCGTCCACGATCATCGACCTCGCGCAACTCCAGCTCGCCTACGGCGAGGGGCGTCGCCTCGAGCTGCCTGTGCGGCTCGAGCCACTTGAGCTGGGCGGGCAAACCTACGTCGTCTCACCGGATGCCGTCGACGTCCGTCTCGACGTCTCACGTCCCAGCGGCGGCTTTGCCTTCCGGCTGCGCTTCCCTCTGCGAATCGAAGGCCCGTGCATGCGCTGCCTGGAGGGTGCGGCGATGGAGGTCGAGGTCGACGCCCGCGAGGTCGCCCACGAAGACACCGAGGACGAAGAGCTGCGCAGCCCCTACGTAAGCGACGACGAGCTCGACCTCGGCCGCTGGGCGCACGACGCGGCCGTGCTGGCGATTCCCGCCCAGTTTCTCTGCCGCCCCGACTGCGCCGGCCTCTGCCCGGTCTGCGGCGAATCCCTCAACGACGCCGATCCGTCAGACCACGAACACGAGCCCACTCCGGACCCTCGCTGGGCCAAACTCAAGGAGCTGAAGCTGGGCGAGTAGGGATAAGCGAGGGGGCTGGTGCCTCCTCAAAACACTCAAGCGCAAAGCGCGTTTTGAGGAGGCACCAGCCCCCTCGCCAAAACCTAAGCCTGCTCGTCCAGCTCGGCGACGGGCTGCTCTTCGTCCCGCCCAGCGAGCCGGTCCCGCCCGCGCTGCACCGCGGCGAGGAACTTCTGCAGGTTGACCTCGAGCGTGTTGAGGATCTCGTCGGCGTAGTCCTCGGCGCCGAGCCGGATCTCGCGCTCGCGCGTGCGGGCGTCCTCGACGATCTCGTCGGCGGCCCGCTCGGCCTGCTTGGTGACCTCCTCGTCGGAGATCAGGCGGGCCTGCTGCTCGCGCGCCTCGCGCACGACCCGCTCCGCCTCGCGCTTGGCCTCGGCGAGCATCTCCTGGCGCTCCTTGACGATCCAGCGCGCCTGCTTGATCTCCTCGGGGATCGTCGCCCGCATCTGGTCGAGCAGGTCGTAGATCTCCTCGCGATCGACGCGTACCTGGTCCGTCAGCGGCACCGGGCGCGCGTTGTGAACTACGTCGTCGAGCTTGTCTATGAGAACGAGAACGTCCATCAGCAGATCGTAAGCCTACGTGTAAGAGGTGAATTCGGTGAAGAAGCCGTTATTTCCTCGCCTTTTTGCAAGCTCTCGCCCACTCCCCTCTGCGCGGGAAGCCTACCTGGCGGGCAGGCGCTCCGCCATCGCGGCCGCCACCGGCGCCGGGACGAGGTCGGAGACGTCACCGCCGAAGGTCGCCATTTCCTTGACCCCCGTGGACGATAGGAAGCTGTATTGCGGCGAGGCGATCATGTAGATGCTCTCGATGCCGGGGTCGAGCTTGCGGTTGAGCTGCGCCATCTCGAACTCGTACTCGAAGTCGGAGATCGCGCGCAGGCCCTTGACGATCGCCTTGGCCCCAAGTTCACGGGCGAACTCGACCAGCAGGTTGGAGAAGATCCTCGCCTCGACGTTGCCGAGGCTCGCAGTCGCCTCTTCGATCAGTCCCTTGCGCTCCTCGGCCGTGAACAGCGTCTTGTCCTTGCGCATCGGGTTGTTGACGATGCCGACGACGACGCGCTCGAAGACCTGGGAGCTGCGCGTGATGATGTCGAGGTGGCCGTTGGTGACCGGGTCGTAGCTACCCGGGCAGACGACGGTGCCGTCCCGGTCGGCCATCAGTCTTCTCTCCCGTAGAACGAGACGTCGGCGGCGCCATAGCGGCGCTGGCGCAGGCGCGGCAGCGACTCGACGCGCAGCGGACGGCGCGCGCCGCTCTCGACGATCGCGCGCCCCCCCGGCTCCAGGAGGCGCGGCAGTTGGGTGTCAAGCTCCTGCCCCACGCGGTCGGCGAGTCTATAGGGGGCATCGACGAAGACGAGGTCGTAGCGGGGGCGTTCGTCGCCCTCGGGCCGGCCGGCCAGCCAGCGTGAGACGTCGGCGCGGACCAGCTTCACCCGCTCGCCGAGCCCGAGCCGCTCGACGTTGCCGAGTGCCGCCCGCGTATCGCGATCGACCAGCGTGGCTCGGGCCGCACCCCGCGAAAGGGCCTCGATCGCGAGGGCGCCCGTCCCGCAATAGAGGTCAAGGACCGTCGCCCCATCCACCCGCTCCCCGAGCACGGAGAAGATCGCCTCCCGCGCCCGGTCCGAGGTCGGCCGCACTTTCCAGCCCCGCGGCGCGACCAGCCGCTGCCCGCCGAGCTCTCCCGCGATCACTCTCACGTCACAGTGGTATCGGGTCGGAGGCGCCGGCGCCGAAGTGGCGACGGGCGGCCTCGAGCAGGGGGCCGAGCTCGGGAGAGTCGAGCGAGCCGTGGCGTCGCAGCAGCTCGAGCACCTCGTCGCGGGCGGCAATCAGCGTCGGCCCGTCCTCCGGCAGCTCGGCGACGGCGAAGCGCGGCAGGCCGTGCTGACGGGTGCCGAGCACCTCGCCCTCGCCGCGCAGGCTGAGGTCGATCTCGGCGAGCTTGAAGCCGTCGCTCTCCTGCGCCACGGCCTTGAGGCGGCGGCGGGCCATCTCACCCGCCCCTTCGGAGAAGAGCAGGCAGATCGACTCGTGCTCGCCGCGACCGACCCGGCCGCGCAGCTGGTGCAGTTGGGAGACGCCGAAGCGCTCCGCCCCCTCGATCACGATCACGGTCGCGTTGGCGACGTCGATGCCGACCTCGATCACCGTCGTCGCAACGAGCACGTCGGTGGCGCCCGCAGCGAACGCCTCCATCGCCGCGGCCTTGTCCGCCGAGTGCATCTGGCCGTGGATGACGCCGAGGGCGAAGTCCCGGAACTCGCCCCCGGCCAGGCGCTCCGCCTCGGCCTCGGCCGCTCGACCCTGAACCTTCTCGGACTCCTCGACCAGCGGACAGACGACGTAGGCCTGGCGACCTTCGCGCAGCTGGCCGCGAACGAACTCGTAGGCACCGGCGCGCTCGCCCTCCTCGACGATCCGCGTCGCCACCGGCTTTCGCCCGGCGGGCAGCTCATGCAGGGCTGTCGTGTCGAGATCGCCATAGGCGGTCAGCGAGAGCGTGCGGGGGATCGGCGTCGCCGTCATGTGCAGGACGTGCGGCGCCATTCCCTCCACCCCCTTCGAGTCGAGCGCCTTGCGCTGCCTGACGCCGAAGCGGTGCTGCTCGTCGACGACGCTGACGCCGAGCCTGGCGAAGCGCACGTCGGGCTCGATCAGCGCGTGGGTGCCGACGATCAGACCCAACTCTCCGCTGGCGAGGCGCTCGAGATACTCCCTGCGCCGCGCCGCTTTCGTCGCCCCCGTCAGCAGGGCGAAAGGGGTCGCCTCCTCCGCCAGCAGCTTCCCCAGCGTCACCGCGTGCTGCTCGGCCAGCGTCTCGGTCGGCGCCATCAGCGCCGCCTGGAAGCCCGCTTCCAGCGCCCGCAGCATCGAGTACACGGCCACCACCGTCTTGCCGCTTCCCACCTCGCCCATCAGCAGCCGCTGCATCGGCTCGCCGGAATCGAGGTCGGCATCGATCTCGTCGAACGCCTTCAGCTGGTCCCGTGTCGGCTCAAAGGGCAGCGAATCGAGCCAGCGTCCAACCTGCTCCCCCGGCTTCCCCAGCTTCGGCGCCGGCCGGGACGCCCGGTGAGCCCGCTTCCGCGTCGCCAGGATCGCCTGGTAGAGGAAGAGCTCTTCGAAGCGCAGCCTCTCGCGGGCCCGCTCGACGTCCTCGCCGCTCTCGGGAAAGTGCATGGCCTTGACCGCGTCGGCCGCGCCGGCCAGGCGGTAGCGGACTCGGAGCGCCGCCGGCAGTGGCTCCAGGACGTTCCCGATCCAGCGAATCGCCTGCTCCATCCACTGCCGCAACCGCTGCGCTTTCAGCTGTTCGGTCCCGGGATGCACGGCGACCATGCCCTCGCTCGGCTCGTCCGTGAACTCGTATTCGGAGACTGTGAATCCGCGTTTGCCCATCGAGCCGCTGAGCAGCAGCTGGGTGCCTGTTGTCAGCTTCGACGCCAGCCAGGGCTGGTTGAACCACGTCGCCCGTACGCCGCCGCTCTCGTCTCCGACCTTGGCACTGACGATCGAGAGGCCGCGACGTCGAAACGGTCGCCCGGCGTCGGCCAGAACCGCAACTGCAACCGTCGCCTTCTGGCTCGGCTCCAAGCTCGCCACCGGGCTCACGGTCAGGTCACGGTGCCGGCGCGGGAAGCGGAGGAGAAGGTCGGCCACGGTCGCGATCCCGGCCGCCTCGGCTACCTCGGCGCCCTTCGGCCCGACGCCCTCGAGGGCTTGCAGCGACACGTCCAGCGCGCTCGGCCGCGGCCAGTGGACTGGGGCGTCGCGCAGCTGTCGCGGGCTCAGTTCGGACTTGCTCGCGAAGGCGTGGATCACTGCGCCGCGAGCAGCCACCAATAGCTCGGCTGGCCGCCCTCGTGGGTCTCGATCTCGACGCCGTCGGGAACGTGGGGCTCGAGCTCATCGAGTGCGATCGGCGCGCCGTCACCGGCGATCACCGTGACGATCTCGGCGTCCTCGGCGAGCCTCTCGATCGTCGTCGCCAGCGTCGATCCCGCCCCGCCCCAGGCGACGATCTCGCCCTCTGCGAAGCCCACTGCATCTCCCTTGCGAAAGCGCCCCTGCGCGTCGTCGCGCGCCGCCGGTGCGACGCCGCCATCGGCGATGGTGCTGATCGCCACCGTCAACCGCTCCGCGTTCTCCTCTGCCGTCGCCGCGGTATCCAGCTCGACCAGGGCGAGGAGGCTCTTCTGCAGCGAGGTCGCCGGCACCACTTGCGCCGGCTTCTCCGAAAGCTTGCAGGCCTCCTCGGCGGCCATCACGACGTTGGCAGAGCTCGGGAAGACGAGCACCTCCTCGGCTTGGACCTCATGGATGCCGGCGAGCAGCTCATAGGTCGAGGGATTGAGCGTCTCGCCGCCGTGCACGACGTGGGCGCCGAGCTCGGCGAAGAGCCGCTCGAGGCCGCCGCCGGCCGCCACAGCCAGGGCGCCCGTCCTCCCCGCTTCCAGTCGCGCGTCCCGCTCGGCGATCTGCTCGCGCATGTCGGCGACGTCGAGGTTGGTCACGCGGCCCGCGTCCTCGAAGAGCGCCACCGCAGCCTCCGGCTCGTCGGTGTGCACGTGCACCTTCAGCGTCACCTCGTCGCCGACGACGAGGACCGAGTCGCCCAGCCCCTCGAGCCGCGGCAGGAAGTCGCGGCTGTTGAGCCCGTCCCCGGAGACGATGAAGTTGGTGCAGTAGCGGAAGCGGCTGTCCTCGTGATGGGGGCGGCTGAGCCGCGGTGCCTCGTGGTGGGAGACCTCGGGCACTGCCGCCCCGTCCCCGCGCAGGCCGGCGACGACCCCGGCGAGGATCAGCACAAGGCCATAGCCGCCGGCGTCGACGACCCCCGACTCGCGCAGCACGTCGAGCTGCTCGGGCGTGCGCTCGACCGCGCGCTGGCCGTCGGCGATCGCCTTCTCCAGCACCTCGGCCAGGACGGCGTCCTGCTCCTCGTCGGCAACGCCTCGGTCGAGGCGTTGCTTCTCGGCATCGAGGTGGGCGAGCTGGCGAGCGATTGAGTGGGCCATCTCGCGGAAGACCGTCAGCATCGTGCCCTCAGCCGGCTCGCGCACCGAGTCGTAAGCGGCATCGGCGGCGCTGGCGAAGGCCGAGGCAACCAGCACCGGGTCGATCAGCTCGCCGGGGCGGCTGGCCAGCTCCTCGGCGGCGCCGCGCACGATCTGGCTGAGGATGACGCCGGAGTTTCCCCGCGCGCCCATCAGCGCCGCCCGCGCCAGCGCCTGCACCAGCTGCGTACGGCCGACCTCGTCGACCTCGAGGCTGTCGAGCCGGTCGAGCTCCTCCATCACCGCCCGCATCGTCATCGCCATGTTGTCGCCGGTGTCGCCGTCGGCGACAGGGAAGACGTTGAGGTCGTTGACCTCCTGGCGGCGGGCCTCCAGGTGCGCATAGGCCGAGCTGATGACGCGCCGGAAGCGCACGATCGAGGGATCGGGCATCGGCGCGAAATCTAGCTGCCGTACCCGGATGGGCCCCGTTGGGGCCCGACTGTCGGGTTCGCTACGGTGCGACGCTCGATGAAACGCTTCGCCACCTGGTGCACCGGGCACCGCAAGACCGTGATCCTGACTTGGATCGTCGCCCTGATCGGCGTGGGGATGATCGCCAGCTCGGTCGGCTCCGATTTCACCGAAGAATTCAAGCTGCCCTCCTCCGACTCGCAGGAAGCATTCGACCTGCTCGAACAGCGGTTTCCGCAACAGTCCGGGGTGACCGCGGAAATCGTCTACAGGGACGAAGCCGGCGCGGCTTCGCCGGCCGTACGACGGAAGATGGAAGGCGTCTTCGCCGAGGCGGCCAAGCTGCCACACGTGAGTGAAGTCGCCAGCCCCTACACGGCTGGCGGCGCCGCAGCGATCAGCAAGGACGGGGAAATCGCCTACGCGACGGTCCAGTACGACACGACGACCGACAAGCTCGAAACAGACGACGTCAAAAGGCTGGTGACGATCGGCGAGGCCGCGCAGGGCGACGGCCTGCAGGTCGCCGTGGGCGGTGCGCCGGTCGAGGAAGTCCGCGCCGAAGAAGAAGGCGACTCGTCCTTCGCGATCGGCCTGCTCGCCGCCGTCGTGATCCTGCTGCTCACCTTCGGCTCGGTGGTGGCGATGGGGCTGCCCCTGCTGACGGCACTGTTCGCGCTCGGCGTCGGCCTCAGCCTCGTCACCCTGGGCACCCACGTCTTCGATACCGCCGAGTTCGCCCCCCAGCTGGCGGCGATGATCGGCCTCGGCGTCGGCATCGACTACGCGCTCTTTATCCTCACCCGCTTCCGCAACGGCCTCGACGAGGGACTCGAGCCGCGCGACGCGGCGATCGCGGCGGTGGACACGGCCGGGCGGGCGGTGCTCTTCGCCGGCGTCACCGTGATCATCTCGCTGATGGGGATGCTGCTGCTCGGCATCAGCTTCCTCTACGGGGTTGCGGTCGCAGCCGCCCTTGCGGTCTTGTTCACGATGATCGCGGCCCTGACGCTGTTGCCGGCGCTGCTGACGATCGCCGGCAGGCGGGTCGACCGCCTGCGGATCCCCGGCCTCGGTAAGCGCGGCTCGACCACCGCCGAGGACACACGCTGGTTCCGCTGGAGCCGGGAGATCCAGAAGCGTCCCGTCCTCTCCGCCGTGCTTTCGGGAGCACTGCTGCTGGCGCTCTGCATCCCGACGCTCTCGCTGCGACTCGGCTCGAACGACGCCGGCACCGACCCGGCGGGCTCCTCCACGCGCGAAGCCTACGACCTGCTCGCCGAGGGCTTCGGGCCAGGCTTCAACGGCCCCTTCGTGATGGTGGCGGCGCTGCCGGGCAAGGGCGAAGACGAAGCGCTCGTCGCCCTCCGCAAGACGCTGCGCAGCGAAGAAGGTGTGGCGAAGGTCACCTCGATCACGCTCAATCCGGCCGGCGACACCGGCGTCTTCCAGGCCTACCCGACGACCTCGCCGCAGAGCGAGCAGACGACAGAGCTGCTCGACCGGATCCGCAGCGACGTCCTGCCTCCGATCGAAGCAAGGACCGGCGCCCGGCTCCACGTCGGCGGCATCACCGCGATCTTCGAGGACTTCGGCGACGCAATCGCCGAGAAGCTGCCGCTCTTCATCGGCGTCGTCGTGCTGCTCTCGGCGCTGCTGCTGACCGCCGTCTTCCGCTCGGTGCTGGTGCCGCTGAAGGCGATGGTGATGAACCTGCTCAGCATCGGCGCCGCCTTCGGCCTGATCGTCGCCGTCTTCCAGTGGGGCTGGGGGGCGAGCATCGTCGGCATCGACGGCACGGGGCCGATCATCTCCTTCTTCCCCGTCTTCCTCTTCGCGATCATCTTCGGGCTCTCGATGGACTATGAGGTCTTCCTGATGTCGCGCATCCACGAGGAGTGGGAACACCGGCGCGATGCCACCCTTGCGGTCACCCGGGGGCTGGCGCTGACCGGCCGCGTGATCACCGCGGCGGCGGCGATCATGATCACCGTCTTCGCCTCCTTCATGATCGGCGAAGACCGCATCATCAAGCTCTTCGGCCTCGGCCTCTCCGCGGCCGTCTTCATCGACGCCGTGATCATCCGCTCGGTGCTCGTGCCAGCGCTGATGCAGCTCTTCGGCGAGCGGGCCTGGTGGCTGCCGAACTGGCTCGACCGCATCCTCCCCCGCCTCCACGTCGAGCCCGCCGAGGGCGACCCCGCGCCGACCGGCGAGCATCCCGTCGTCACGCCGGCAGACTGACGCGAAGCTGGGGGTTGTTGGGGGTCTGGTGTCCCTCCCCAGGAGGCTCTGAAGCAACGCTTGAGCCCTGAGGGACGATTCAGCTGCGCGACGGCCTCCGGGGGAGGGACACCAGACCCCCTTGACCAAGCTCTCGCGCCGAATCCGCCCGCGCTGCCTCTCGGGTAAAGCTTGAGCAACTCGAAAGCTCGCCCTGGCTGCGGCGGTTGAGAGCGGGTCCGGTCCCCTCCAGGCGGATGTCGCCGACAGGCGGCCTATGCAATCCGGTGATTGCGCCGCGACAGCGGCGCTCTTCGATTGTCGCTAAGCGAGCGAAGCTCGCGTGCGACATCAACTCGTCCCAGAGGGCAGCCGCCACTGCCCTGCTAGTCCGCGAAAGTCAGGCGGCCTTGGTGACCTTGTTGGCCTTGAGACAGCGCGTGCAGACGTAGGTGCGCAGGCGACGGCCGTCCTCCACGATCCGCACCTTCTGCAGGTTCGGGTCGAAGCGTCGCTTGGTCGCGACCATCGAGTGGCTTCGGGACTGGCCGAACGCCGGTCCCTTGCCGCAGCTGTGGCATACCTTTGCCATCGGGTCGGGCATGGTACCGTGATCGTTACTTAGCTAAGTGGACTAACTGGATCCGAAAGCGTCGACTCTGTCCAGAAGGGGGAAGAGAAATGGCGGCCGAGGACGTGGACAGCGTGAACATGCACGAAGCGAAGACCCAACTTTCGCGGTTGGTCGCCCGGGTAGAGGGTGGCGAGCAGATCGTGATCACCCGCGCGGGCACACCGGCGGCCAAGCTGGTGCCGGTGGCTGGCGTCAAGCCCGGGAAGCGCAAGCTCGGAGGCTGGGAGGGAAAGTTCGATGTGCCGTCCCCGGAGGAGTGGGCCGAGATGAAGCGGGAAACCGCACGCGAATTCGAGGGCGAGATCTTCCCAAGCGACGAGGACGTCTGGCGGGGCGATTGAAGCTGCTGCTCGACACGCACACGATGATTTGGGTCTTTTCCGCGCCTCACCTGCTGTCCGCGCAGGCAAGAGATGTCATCTCTGCGGGAGAGAACGAGGTCTTCGTCAGCGTGATCAGCCCTTGGGAGGTTGCGATCAAGCGATCGAAGAGGAGACTTCCCGCCCCCGACGATCTCGGCGACGCTGTGGAGGCTCACCGGTTTCAGCTGCTGCCGGTGCTGCTTCGCCACACCAAGACGATCGACTCGCTGCCAAACCACCACGGAGACCCCTTCGACCGCATGCTCGTCGCTCAAGCGATCATCGACGGACTGACGCTGGTCACTTCCGACCGCGCCCTGCGCCGCTATCCGGTCGCGACGCTGCCGGCGAGCTAACCGTCGCGGACCTGCCAGCGGTACGGGTTGACCGCCTGTTTGAGCAGGGCCATGCGAGCGACGGTGAGGGCGGCGTTGCGGCCCTGGTCGCGCTTGCCGCCGCCGGCGCGGGCGAGGGCCTGCTCCATCGTGTCGCAGGTGATCACGCCGAAGGAGCAGGGGACGCCCGTTTCCAGCTGCACGTCCTGGATGCCGCGGGCGGCCTCGGCGCAGACGAAGTCATAGTGGTCGGTCTCGCCGCGGATGACGACGCCGAGACAGGCGACGCCGTCGACGCTGCCGGTCGTGGCGTGGAGCTTGGCCGCGAAGGGCAGCTCGTAGGCGCCCGGTACGGAGACCTCGCTGACCGAGGAGGCCGGCACTCCGGCCAGCTCGAAGCCTTCGCGGGCACCGGCGAGCAGGCGTTCGGCCAGATCCTCGTAGAAGCGACCGACGCAGACGGCGAAGCGCCGCCCCGCCAACTCCGTTTTCTCCTCGTCGCTGAACGTCTCGAGGAAGACCCCCGACTCAGCCACCCGCCGCCTCACTCTCGCCGGCGGCGTCACGCTCGTCCTCGTCGCGGATCATCTCCTCGTCGAAGGCCAGGCCCTGATGGTGCAGCGAGTGACCCATCTTGTCGCGCTTGGCGCGCAGGTAGGCCTCGTTGTGCTCGTTGGGCGAGGACTCGATCGGCACCTGCTCGCTGACCGAGAGCCCGTAGCCCTCGAGGCCGACGATCTTCTTCGGGTTGTTGGTGAGGATGCGGATGCTGGTCAGGCCGAGGTCGCCGAGGATTTGGGCGCCGATCCCGTAGTCGCGCAAGTCGGCGGGGAGACCGAGCTTGAGGTTGGCCTCGACCGTGTCGGCTCCCTCCTCCTGCAGCTTGTAGGCCTTGAGCTTGTTGAGCAGGCCGATTCCCCGTCCCTCCTGCGAGAGGTAGAGGAGAACGCCGCTGCCCTCGCGCTCGATCTGGATCAGGGCGGCGACCAGCTGCTCGCCGCAGTCGCAGCGCATGCTGTGAAAGACGTCGCCGGTCAGGCACTCACTGTGGACGCGGACGAGCACATCCTCGGCGCCGTCGACGTCGCCCTTGACCATCGCCACGTGGTGCTTGTCGTCGACCAGCGAGCGGTAGCCCACCGCGGTGAAGTCGCCGAACTCGGTCGGCAGCGCCGTGGCGACGACGCGTTCGACCAGCTTCTCGGTGCGACGCCGGTAGGCGATCAGCTCGGCGACCGTGACCATCTTCAAGCCGTGGCGCTCGCAGTAGGGGATCAGGTCGGGGACACGGGCCATCGTGCCGTCGTCGTTCATCACCTCGCAGATCACCCCGGCCGGGGTCAGCCCGGCGAGGCGGGCGAGGTCGACGCTGGCCTCGGTGTGGCCGGTGCGCTCGAGCACGCCGCCGTCCTTGGCACGCAACGGGAACATGTGGCCGGGGACGACGATGTCACGCGGGCCGGAGTTGGAGTCGATCGCGACCTGGATCGTGTGGGCCCGGTCGTGGGCGGAGATCCCGGTGCTGACCCCACCGGCGGCCTCGATCGTTACCGTGAAGGCGGTCTGGAGCGGCGCCTCGTTCTTCGCCGCCATCAGGTTGAGGCCGAGCTTCTCGCAGCGCTCCGCGGTCAGCGCCAGGCAGATCAGCCCCCGCGCCTCCTTGGCCATGAAGTTGACCGCCTCGGGCGTGGCGAACTGCGCCGCCATCACCAGGTCGCCCTCGTTCTCGCGATCCTCGCCGTCGCAGACGACGACCATACGGCCACGGCGAACCTCCTCGATCGCCTCCTCGATCGTCGCAAAGGGGCTCTCCGTCCCGGCCTGCGCCTGCTCTGTCTCCTGCGACTCCGTCATCTGGCTCACGGGTTCTCCTTTCCACCGAATGGTGCCAGCAATCGCTCCACGTACTTCGCAACCACGTCACACTCGACGTTCAGCTCGTCCCCCGGCGCGACTTCGCCGAGGTTGGTCCTCTCCAGGGTCTCGGGGATCAGGGAAACGGAAGCCCAAGAATCGCCCAAATCCGCGACTGTCAGGCTCACTCCGTTGAGCACGATCGAGCCCTTGGCAACCGCGTAGCGGAGCAGCTCCGGGGCCAATCCCACCCGCAGGCGCCGGGCGAAGCCGTCCTGCTCGACTGAGAGAACCTCCCCCACCCCGTCGGCGTGACCTTGGACGATGTGGCCGCCGAGGCGGCCCGAAGCCCTCATCGCAAGCTCGAGGTTGACGCGAGCTCCCATCTCCAGGCCCCCGAGCGCCGTCACCTCCAGCGTCTGGTTCATCGCCTCGGCCGAGAAGGCCCTCGTATTGACGGCGGCGGCGGTGAGGCAGACGCCGTTGACGGCGACCGAATCGCCCTCGGCGATCTCAGGCGCCAGCCCGGTCGCGATCCGCAGCCTCGCCCCCTCGCCGCCCTTTTCCACCAATTCGACCGTTCCGATGTCCTCGACGAGCCCGGTAAACATCACCACTCCCTGAAACGGGTCTCGATCAAGGTGTCGTCCGCACCGGGATCGAGAGAGTCGATCCGGCGCGAGCCCGCAAGCAGAACGGGCGCGACGAAGATCCGCGCCTGGTCGATCTCGCCGGCCTCGACGAACGCCGCCGCAAGGGTCTGGCCGCCCTCTAGGAAGAGGCTGGTGATCTCTCGACGCCCCAACTCGGAAAGAGCGGCGGGAATATCGCCGGCGACGATGACCTCCGCACCCGCGTTGCGCAAGGCGGACGCATCGGCCTCGGGCGAGACGACAACGAGCACCGGCGACTGGTCCAGCGTCCCCAGCAGTTGCGAATCGAGCGGCAACCGCGCCTGGCGGTCGAAGACCACCCGAATCGGCTGCCGCACCTCCGTTCCGGTGCGCTTTATGTGGGATATAGCCGCATAAGGCGCACCGGAAGGGGATGGGCGGGCGGTGAGGAGGGGGTCGTCGGCGAGGACGGCGCCGATGCCGACCGCGATCGCGTCCGATTCGGCGCGCCAGCGGTGGACCAGCTCGCGGCTGCGCTCGCCGGAGATCCAGGGCGAGTCGCCGGGCGAGGTGGTCGTGCGGCCGTCGAGGGACATCGCCAGCTTCAGTGTCACCAGCGGCAGCCCGGTGCGGGAGTGCTTGCGGAAGGGCTGATTGAGCAGGCGCGTCGCCGTCGCCTCCTCCCCGTTGGCCATCTCCACCTCGACGCCGCCGTCGCGGAGGATGCCGGGACCGCGCCCGGCGGCCTTCTCACTCGGATCGTCGGAGGCGATCACCACGCGCGAGATCCCCGCCTCGAGGATCGCCTCGACGCATGGGGGCTGTCGCCCCGTGTGCGCGCACGGCTCGAGCGTCACGTACATCGTCGCCCCCACCGGGTCCTCCCCCCGCTCGCGACAATCGGCCAGCGCCGCCCGCTCCGCGTGCAATCCGCCGAGCTCCGCGTGCCATCCCTCGCCGACCACATCACCATCTCGAACCACGACCGCGCCCACGAGAGGATTGGGACTGACTCGTCCCCGCCCGCGCTCGGCCAGCTCCAGCGCCCTAGAGAGATGGCTCCGATCCGTGCCTGTGAGCTGGGAGTTCATGACGTTGACTGACGAGTCAATCAATAAGAGCTTACCGCTCCGGAGTCGGTCATCTGTGAGCTTCCTCGCCCAGGCGACACCGGCCACGCCCACGAGGGCCGGATACCCTGACGGCCTCTCCCATGAAGCTGATCGTCCAGATCCCCTGCCTCAACGAGGAGTCGACGCTGCCCGCGACGATCGCCGACATCCCGCGCGAGATTCCCGGCATCGACTCGGTCGAGCTGCTAGTGATCGACGACGGCTCGACAGACCGCACGGTCCGGGTCGCGCGCGAAAACGGCGTCGAGCACATCGTCCGGCTGACGAACAACAAGGGCCTCGCAGCCGGGTTCCAGGCCGGCCTCGACGCCTGCCTCAAGCTCGGCGCCGACGTGGTCGTCAATACTGATGCCGACAATCAGTACCGCGGCTCCGACGTCGCCAAGCTGGTGGCGCCGATCCTCGCCGGCGAGGCCGACATGGTCGTCGGCAACCGCAACGTCGCCGAGATCGCCCACTTCTCGGCCCGAAAGAAGCGGCTGCAGCATCTCGGCAGCTGGGTCGTGCGGCGCCTCTCCGGCACGGAGATCACCGACACGACCTCGGGCTTCCGCGCCTACAACCGCGAGGCGGCCCTCGGGCTGCTCGTCGTCGACAACTTCACCTACACGCTGGAGAGCCTGATCCAGGCCGGCAAGCAGCTGGTCGCGGTCGAGGGGGTCGAGATCGAGACCAATCCCCAGACCCGCGAGTCGCGCCTCTTCGACTCGACCGGCGCCTACGTGCGCCGCAACGCGCTCTCGATCCTGCGCATCTACGCCCGCTACGAGCCGCTGCGGGTCTTCGCCACGGCTGGGCTGGTGGTCGCGATCCTCGCCCTCGCAGCGTGGATGCCCTTCCTGCTCGACTGGATCCTCAACGGCGACAGCACCGGCCACATCCAGTCGCTGATCCTCGGCGCGGTTCTCTTCATCGCCGCCGTGCAGCTAGTCGCCCTCGGCGTGATCGGCGACCTGCTCGCGGGCCAGCGGGTGATGACGCAGCGCGTCTTCGAGCGCGTCCGCCGGGTCGAGCTGGCGCTCGACGTTCCCCCCTCCCACTACGAACACAGTCGCGAGCCGTGAGCGACGCCTCGTCCAACGGTGGGCGGCCCGACGGCGCCGCGGCGACCGCGAGCACCGCCGACTACGGCAAGACCGCGAGCTTTCTCGCGATCGGCGTCGGGCTTACGGGGGTGATCACCTACGTCTACTTCTTCATCGCCTCGCACGTACTCTCCAAGCCCGACTACGGGCAGATCACGGTGCTCTGGTCGGCGGTCTTCATCACGATCTCAACCCTCTACCGGCCGATCGAACAGCTGCTCTCACGCCATATTGCAGAACACGCGGTCAAAGGAGAGCCGATTGGCGGCACGATGCGCAACGCGGCGACGATCCAGGCCGGCCTCTCGCTGCTCTTCGCGGTCCTCGCCCTCGCCCTGCGCGGCCCGATCCAGGACGGCGTCCTGGAGGGCAACGAAACCCTTTACTGGGTCTTCTTCTCCGCCGTCCTCTTCTACGCGGCCAGCTACTTCGCCCGCGGCTTCCTCGCCGGGGGCAAGCGCTTCGGGCTGTTCACCGCACTGATCCTCTCCGAATCGTGCTTCCGCACCCTCTTCGCGGTGCTCGTCGCGGTCAGCGTCCTCAGCGGCCAGTCGGCGGTGGCGATCGGGATCGTCGCGGCGCCCGCCCTCTCCCTGATGGTGGTCCCGTTCGCCTTCGCGCGACGCGCCCGGCGCAACGCCGGCATGCCCGGACGCGAAGCGGAGGACATGCCGGGTGATTCGCCCGCATCCGACTCCGGTCGCAACCTGACTCCTCCGGAGGAGGATGCGGGCGTCTCGATGGCGCACGGGACCGGGTTCGCCGCGGCCGTGCTCGTGATCGTGTTCAGCGAACAGGCCTTCCTCAACGCCGGGCCGCTCGTCATCCGTGGGCTGCAGGGGGCGGCGGCTGCCGGTTTCATCTTCAACGTGCTGATGATCGCCCGGGCCCCGCTGCAGCTCTTCCAGGCGGTTTCGACCAGCATCCTCCCTCACCTCACCGGCCTGCACACGAGCAAAGAGGAGGGCAGCGAGCGCGAATTCCACCGCTCGGTGCAAATGGTCCTGCTCGGCGTCGCCGCCTTCACCGCCTTCACCGCCCTCGTCGTGCTCGTCGCGGGCCCGCAACTGATGCAACTCGCCTTCAGCAAAAAGTTCACTTACGACCGTGAGGGACTGCTACTAGTCACCTTCGGGATGGGCCTCTACCTCTCCTCGGTCACGGTCAACCAAGCCTGCATCGCACAGGGGCAGGTACGGCGCGCCGCCGTGTGCTGGATCTCCTGCGCCCTGCTCTTCATCGGCTGGAACTTCGTACCCCTGGTGAGCGACGAGTTCCGCCGTGTCGAGCTCGGCTTCCTGCTCGCCGCGGGCGTCCTTCTCTCCCTGCTCTATTACGTCTATCGCCGCCCGCACGAACGCGCCGAGGACATTCCGGCGCCCGGCTCGCCCGAGGAACTCGAGGTGCGCCTGGCTGCGATCGACGACAACACCTAGCCGCGATGGGCGGGCACGACGCCGAGCTGATCCTGATCGGTGGCGCCCTGCTCGCCGCGGGAATCGCCGGCGGGCTGCTCGCCGACCGCATCCGCGTCCCCGGCCTGCTGCTTTTCCTCGGCCTCGGCATGCTGGCCGGCTCGGAGGGGATTGGCGGGATCGAGTTCGACGATGCCGAGCTGGCGCGCACGCTGGGCACGATCGCCCTCGTCCTCATCCTCTTCGAGGGCGGCCTGACGGCCGGCTGGTCCGAGATCCGACCGGTGCTGGGGACCGCCGCTTCGCTGGCGACGATCGGAACTGGGATCACGGCCTGCGCGGCGGGGCTCGCCGCGCACTGGATCTTCGACATCGGCGTGCTCGAAGGGATGATCGTCGGCGCCGCCGTCGCCGCCACCGACTCGGCGGCGATCTTCGCCGTGCTGCGCCGGTCGACCCTGAAAAAGCGGCTGGCGCGCACGCTCGAGGGCGAGTCGGGGATGAACGACCCAGTCGCCCTGCTGCTCGTGATCGGCTTCATCGAATGGCTCCAGGAGCCCGGCTTCGGCCCCGCCGACATGGCCGGCCTGCTGGCGCTCAAACTGGCGATCGGCGCCGCCGTCGGACTGGCCCTCGGCCGGCTCGCCGTGACGGCGCTCGACCGCGTGCGGCTCCCCACTGACGGGATCTACCCGGTGGCGACGATCGCGATCGCCGGGATCGCCTTCGGCCTGGCAGAGATCGCCCACGGCTCGGGATTCCTCGCCACCTACCTCACCGCCCTCGCCCTCGGCGGAGCCAACATCCCGGCCCGGCGCACGATCGTCGCCTTCCACGAGGGCGTCGGTTGGGTCTCTCAGATCGGGCTCTTCATCCTGCTCGGCCTGCTCGTCTTTCCCAGCGCGCTCGGCGACGTCGCCTGGGAAAGCTTGGCCCTGTCGGCCATCCTCATCCTCGTCGCCCGGCCGCTCGCCGCATTCGTCGCCACCGCGCTCTCGTCGCTCGACCTGCGGGAGCGGGCGATGCTCGGCTGGGCCGGGCTGCGGGGGGCGACGCCGATCTGGCTGGCCACCTTTCCCGTCGTCGCCGGAGTGAGCAGCAGCGAACAGCTCTTCGCAATCGTCTTCTTCGTCGTGATCAGCTCGACCCTGGTCCAGGGTGCGACCTTCGAGCCGCTGGCGAAGCGACTCGGGTTGACCACCCAGGAGCCTGCCCTTCCCCGTCGCCTGCTCGAGTCCGGCCGGATCCGCCGCATGGGCGGCGACGTCGTCTCCTACACGCTGCGGCCGGGAGCGGCGGCTATCGCCCACCTCGTGCGCGAACTCGGCCTGCCGCGCGAGGCCCTGGTCAACGTGATCGTCCGCGACGGCCGCGCCATCCCCCCGCGTGGGTCGACCGAGCTCTGCGCGGGGGACGAGCTGCACATCCTCGTCAGCGGGGGGCTGCGCGAGGAGGTCGAGGCGCTGACTCGCCGCTGGCACGAGGGGCCCGTGGGAACCGTGCCTCCCCCGCGCCTGCCGCCGCGCGGCGCGCCGCAGGTCTTCTCGGTCGGACCGTCGCGCGACATCGACGACCACTCGGCACCGAGCCAGGTGGGGGGCATCGCGGTTTCATCGGTTCTGCGCAGCCGCCGCGACCAGCCCAGTGCCCTCGTCGCCCTTGTCGACGGCCGCTACGCGCTGGTCACCGAGCAGGCCGTCGCCATCGGCGACCGCCGCTCGCTGGCCCGCTGGTGCGAGCGGCGAGCCCTGCGCCTGGGCGGAACGGGCCCGGCCGAGCTTGCCTGGTGGCAGGAGGTCATCGGCGCCCTGATCGGACGCGGCTGATCTGAGCCCGAGACGGCGCATCTCTGCGTCCTCGGTCGCTCACGTGCGGAGCACGCTTCACTCCCTGCGTCCTCGATCTGCTTGGGCTCGGACTCAGATCCCGGCAGCAGAAGCAATCTCTGCGTACGCCGCAGCGGGATTATCAGAACCGAAGATCGCTGAGCCAGCGACAAAAAGGGAGGCCCCCGCTTTAGCGACCGAATCGACTGTCGTCACGTCGATGCCCCCGTCGACCTCGATCTTGGCCCCACCGACCAAGGGGGCGAGGCGCTCGATCTTGGCAGGAGACTCGGGCAGCATGTCCTGGCCGCCCCAGCCCGGGTTGATGGTCATGTTGAGGACGATGTCCGCGTATCCCCGCAATCCGGCGACATCCTCGCCCGGGGTGGCCGGGTTGATCGCCACCCCGGCGAGACAGCCGAGCTCACGGATCGCGGTGAGGAGACGATTGGCGTGTGGAGTCGCCTCCCTGTGGAACGTGATCGAGTCGGCCCCTGCCTCGGCAAAGGCCTCGATCTGGCGCTCGGGCTGCTCGATCATCAGGTGGACGTCGACGGCGCCCCCGGCGGCGTGGACGCGGTCGGCAATCGAAGAGGCGACCAGCGGCCCGATCGTGATCGGTGGGACGAAGTGGCCGTCCATCACGTCGAAGTGGATCACGCGCGCCCCCGCGTCCATCACCTCGTCGAGCTGCGCCCCGAGCCGGGCGAAGTCAGCCGAGAGGATCGACGGCGCCACCCGCGGCGACGCGATCAGCTCTGCCATCCGCTGGCTCACACCGGCCTCAGCATGGAATCGCCGCATATCTGGCAGGTCATGTCCTCGGTGGAGCTCATCCGCGCGATGGTCTGGTGCTCGCCGCAGTTCGGGCACTGCGAGACGAGCTCGAAGCGGCGCAGACAGTACACGCAGCGGAAGCGGCCGGGCAGCTGCGTCGGGCGCAACCAGGGCTCGCCGCAGCCGGGGCATCGCGCCCGGCTCATCACCCCGCCCGTCTGGTTTCCGGCCTCACTCATCCCCGGCATCATCGCGCCTCTGCCGGCAGATGAAGAAACCGGTGGTGCGATCGCGGTCCGGGCGCAGCTGCACGGACTCGCCCGCACCGGCCACCTCCTCGTTCTCGCGGCGGCTGATCGTGCAGGTCGAGTAGACCAGCGTGCCACCCGGTCGCAGCGCTTCCCGGGCCCGCTGGAGCAGCTCGGACTGCACCTGGGCCAGCCTCTCGATCGCGGCGGGTGACTTGCGCCAGCGGGCGTCGGGCCGCGAGGCAAGCGCGCCGAGATCCGAGCAGGGCGCGTCGAGCAGCACCCGGTCGAAGCCGGGCGCCATGCCGGGGTTGGTCGCGTCCGCCTCGATCACGGTGACGCTGCGCAGGCCGAGCCGCCGGGCTTGGTCGGCGACTTCGCCGGCGCGCCCGGCGTCGTTCTCGACCGAGATCACCTCGCCGCGGTCGCGCATCCGCTCGGCGATATGGCCGGTCTTGATGCCGGGCCCGGCGCAGAGGTCAAGGACGTGCTCGCCGGGTTGGGGGTCGAGCATCTCGACCACGGCTGCCGAACCGCGGCTCTGCGGCGTCAGCTCCCCGGCGGAAACCAGCTTCGGTACGAGGTCTCCTGTCGGACCGTCGACGACAACCATCGCCTCCCCAGCTGTTCGGGTGCGCTTTTTACGGTCTATAGCCACATAAGGCGCACCGGAAGCGGTGAGGCCGGCGTCGCGGAGGCGCGTGAGGACGCTGTCGCGGTCCGTATGCAGGGTGTTGACCCGGAAGGCCCGCTCCGGAGGCTTGTTGCAGGCCGCGAGCAGCGAGCGGGTGTCCTCCGCCCCCAGCTCGTCCCACCACATCCGCGCCAGCCAGAGTGGCGCCGAGTGGGCGACCGCGGCAGTCTCTGGGGTCGAGTCGTCGGCGAGCAGCGACTCGCGCATGTCGTCCCGCTCACGGGCGGCGTGCCGCAGGACCGCGTTGACGAAGCCGGCTGCGTGCGCCGCGCCCGCACGCTTGACCAGCTCCACCGCCTGGTCGACCGCCGCGTGGTCGGGAGTCGCGTCGGCGAAGAGCAGCTCGTAGGTACCGAGTCGCAGCGCCGCCAGCACCGGCGGGTCGAGGCGCCGCAGGGGACGGTCGGCGAGGCGACCGAGCGCGGCGTCGATCGTCCCGCGCCGCTGCACCGTCCCGTAGGCGAGCCGCTGCGCCTGGGTGCGCTCACGACCCTGCACGCCGGCCGCGTCGGCCGCCTCTCGAAACACTCGCTCGCTATGGGCACCGTCCTCGAAGGTCGCCCGAATCGTCTCGAGGGCGAGGTTGCGCGCTTCTGAGATCACAACTTGGGCAGGGGGTGGCCGCGAAGGTAGGCGTCGGCGGCCATCGGCTTTCCGCCCGGCGGCTGGACGACGTCGAGCCTCAGCGCTCCCCGGCCGCAACCGACGAGCATCGCGCCCCACTCGGCGCGTACCTCGCCCTTCTTTACCCCGACGTCCACGGGTCGGGCGCGTCGCACGCCCAGCCTCTCACCGTCGCTCGTCTCCAGGTAGGCGCCGACGTGCGGCGTCAGGGCCCGCATGGCGCGGGCCAGCTCCTCTGCGGGCCTGTCCGGATCGAGGCGCCGCTCGGCCGGGTCGATCTTCTCGGCGTACGTCGCCTCGGCGTCGTCCTGCTCCTCGAATTCGAGCTCTCCCGCCGCCTGCAGGTCGAGGGCGCGCACCAGCAGCTCCCCGCCCAATCCCGCGAGCTTGCCCGACAGGGCTTCGAAATCGTCCTCGGCGCCAATCGCGACCTCCTCCCGAATGGCAACGGGACCCGAGTCGAGCCCCGCAGTCACCCTCATCACGCTGACCCCGGTGAGCTCGTCCCCCGCCATGATCGAGCGCTCGATCGGCGCCGCGCCGCGCCAGCGCGGCAGCAGCGAAGGGTGGACGTTGAGCATCTCCCACTCGGAGAGCAGCGGCTCGCGGATGATCTGGCCGAAGGCGCAGACCGCGACGGCCTCGGGCTCGGCCGCCCGGATCTGCTCGAGCGCCTGCGGGGCGTTGACGTCCTCGGCCTGCAGCAACGCGAGCCCGGCCTCGCGGGCGAACTCGGCTGCGGGCGGCGGTTGCACGCGGCGCCCGCGGCCCTGGGGCCGGTCCGGCGGCGTGACGACGAGCGCGGGACGATGTTTCGAGTCGGCGAGGCGGTGCAGGACCTCCGCGGCGAACTCCGAGGTGCCGAGATAGATGGTCTTCACGCGTCGCCCCGTGAGCGCGTCGATCGCCACGGTGATCCCCGGGTGTTCGAGTCCGTGGCGATCGACGCGCTCACGCCGTGGTTTTCGGCTCGCGATGCTCGCCCGCCCCGGCTGGCTCCTGCTCGCCCTCCAGCGACGGGCTGTAGGTGGTGCCCTCACGGAGGGCGCGAAGCGCCTCCTTGCGCTGGGCGCGGGGCGCGCGGTCGAGGATCAGCACGCCGTCGAGGTGATCGATCTCGTGCTGGAGCACACGCGCCTCGAGGCCCGATGCCTCGATCGTCATCGGCTCGCCCTCGGCGTCGAGGCCGCCGATGCGGGCATACAGGGCCCGCTCGACGTCCATCGAAACGCCGGGCAGGCTGAGGCATCCCTCCTCCGCGACGACCACCTCGTCGGAGAGCCACTCGATCTCGGGATTGACGAGGGCGGTCGGCTCGCTGTCCGGACCGGCCTGGAAGACGAGCAAGCGGCGCAGGATGCCGAGCTGGGTCGCGGCGAGGCCGACGCCCATGCCGTCTCGCATGATGGCGATCATCCGCTCGACCTCGGCACGCAGCTCGGGACCGAGGTCTCGAACCGGCGAGGCCTTGCTCTTCAACACCGGGTCGCCGAACTTGACCACCTGCGCGAGGGCCGCCTCGCGGCGCTCCAGCAGCTCCGCTTCGAGCTCCGAACGCTCCTCGCTCTCGGTCTTCTCGGCCCCCTCGGACATGGTCCGATTGTATGGATCGCCGGCTACTGAGGGTCGACGTCGACGGCGACTGCGACGTCGCGCAGGAGGCGTTCGCGGGAAAGGCCCTCGACCGCCTCGCGCACCGCAGCGACGGTCGCCTCGTGCTCGCTCGCCTTCAGCAGGAAGCGGCGCCGGTGGCGGTTGCGCACGCGGAACATCGGAGCCGGCCCGAGCAGATCGGTGTCGTCGGGCAGGGCGGGTCCGAGGGCCACGCCGAGCTCGGCCGCCGCGCGCTCCAGGCGCTGCTCGGACTCGGCCCGCAGGACGATCCGGGTCAGGTGCGCGAACGGCGGGTAGCGCAGGGCGCGCCGGCGCTCGACCTCTTCGGCGAGAAAGGCCGCCGCATCGTGATCGGCTGCGTGCACGATGCTGGGCGCGGTCGGGGCCAGGGTCTGGACTACGACCTCGCCGCCTGCCTTCCCCCGTCCGCTGCGTCCGGCGAGCTGCGCGACCATCGCGAAGGTGCGCTCGGCGGCGCGGAAGTCGGGGAAGCGCAGCGTCGCGTCGGCGTCGAGGATCGCGCTCAGCGTCACCTCGGGGAAGTCGTGGCCCTTGGCGACCATCTGGGTGCCGACCAGAATCCCGCTCTCGGCCTCGCCGAAGGCGGCGAGGATGCGCGCGTGGGCACCGCGGCCGGCCGCTGTGTCGGCGTCGAGGCGGAAGACGGGCATCGGAGAGAGCCGCTCGACGAGCAGGGCCTCGACCTGTTCGGTGCCGAGGCCGGAGCGCGAGAGCGTCGTCGAACCGCACCCGCCGCAGGCCCGCGGAAGCGGCTCGGAGTGGGCGCAGTGGTGGCAGACGAGCCGGCTGGTCTCGCGGTGGACAATCAGCGAGACGTCGCAGTTCGGGCAGCTCCAGTGGCGACCGCACGAGCGGCAGGTGAGCCAGGGCGCGAAGCCGCGGCGGTTGATCATCACGATCGCCTTGGCGCCGACGGCGCGGACGCCCTCGAGCGCGCTCCAGGTCTCGACATGCAGGGGGCCGGAGCGCGGGTCGCCGTCCCTCATGTCGAGAACCCGCGCGGGGGGCAGGGGCAGCCCGTCGACCCGCCTCGGCAGGCTGAGGCGGGGCAGCTCGAGCCAGGACTCGGGCCGCGGCGTCGCCGTGCCGGCGACGAGGACGGCGCCGCACTCGGCCGCCCGGCGCCGGGCGATGGCACGGGCGTCGTAGCAGGGGTCGCCCTCCTGCTTGTAGGAGGGATCGTGCTCCTCGTCGATCACGACCAGGCCGAGGTCGGCCAGCGGCGCGAAGACGGCGGAGCGGGGACCGACGCAGACGCTCGCCTCGCCGCTGCGCAGGCGGCGCCACTCGTCGTAGCGCTCGCCCTCGGGCAGAGCCGAGTGAAGGACCGCGCAGCGGTCGCCGAGCCGCTCGCGGAAACGGGCGACGGTCTGCGGCGTGAGGCCGATCTCGGGCACGAGCACGATCGCGGCGCGACCACGCGCCAGCGCCGCCTCGACGGCGGCAAGGTAGACCTCGGTCTTGCCCGAGCCGGTGACGCCGTGGAGGAGCAGCTCGCGGGGCGCATCCGCTTCGGCGTCGAGCGCCGAGACGATTCCCTCGACCGCCTCCTCCTGCTCGGGGAGCAGCTGGGGCCTGCCGGCGGCTGGACCGACGCTGGGATGATGCGATGCGCGACGCACCTGCGAGCTGCGCGTCGCGATCAGGCCGCGTTGCTCGAGTCGCCGCAGGACGGCGCGATCGGAGCCGACAGCGGCCGCCAGCTCGGGCGCCGACGCCTCGCCGGCGCGCAGTACCTCCAGGACCCCCCGCTGCTTGACGCCGAGGCGTCCGCCGCCGCTGAGCGCCTCCTCGCCGGCGGCGGTGATCTCGGCGCGCAGCTCGCGGCGCGAGCGCACTCGCTGGCCGGCGGCACCGGTACCTGGCGGAAGCACCAGCTGCAGGCCACGCGAAGGGGTAGAGCAGTATTCGCGGGCAACCCAGAGGCCGAGCCTCACCAAGTCCGGCGGCGTCCCTGCCTCCAGGGCTTCGATCGGCTCGGCCAGTCGCTCGGGAGCGAGCTCCGAGCTCTCGGCGAGGTCGACGACAACCCCGAGCAGGCGACGCCGTCCGAACGGCACGCGGACGATGCTTCCGACGCCTAGGTCGGCCATCGCCTCGGGCAGGCGGTAGTCGAAGGGGCCGCGCAGGGCGCGGGCGGTCGTCAGCGGCTCGACCTTGGCGATCGACACGGGTCCAACGTATGGAGGGAGGCGGACGGCGCGGGTATGCCTGGGCGCCGGCAGCGAGCGAAGCGGCCCTTATATGGTGGACCCGATGGCGGGCCTCAACCTCAGCCCCGGAGAGCGGGTGATCTTCCAGGGCCACCCCTCCTGGCGGGCGATCGTCGGCTTCTACCTGAAGGGGATCTTGGTCGCGGCCCTCGCCGGGGTCATCTTCAAGCTCTTCGGCGCCGACGCCGGCACCGTCTTCCTGATCGTCCTCGTCATTGTCGCCGCTACGGTCCTGATCGGCTTCTTCAAGCGCGTCGCGACCACCTACACGATCACCGACCGCCGCCTCAACATCCGCCGCGGCATCGTCTCGCGCGAGGTCCAGGAGACCCGCCTCGAGCGCGTCCAGAACGTCAACTACCAGCAGTCGATCTACCAGCGCCTGATGCAGATCGGCGACGTCGACTTCGACACCGCCGCGGGCGACGACTACAACTTCATCTTCGCCGGAGTCGCCAACCCTGGCGATGTCGTGCACCGGGTCGATCAGGCAACGGGCACCAGTTCCGCGAGTGGACAGGGCCTGGGGCCGAACCTGTAAGAGTACTTCCCTGGACCGCATCACTAAACGACCGCCCCCAAGTTTGGGAGGCGGTCGTTTGCTTACCCGCGGTGCTCAAGATGCGGAGTTGTGCTTATTGCCTCTACACGCCTACTGAGTAATGTAGGTTTTGACTAACGGAGTCATCGAGATAGTCAGCAAGGTCGTTTCTGGGCAGAAAACAGATCCGCTCTCTTCGCTCAGTTCTTGTTCGGTGAGGTTCATTTCTCCGTTGGTTTCGGTCGATAATAATGGGCCCTTAGCCGTTCCTTCCAGGCCTTCACCGGCGTAGAGACAGTCGATGAAGAAGCCGCATTTGAGGTGAAGTAAGACTTCAATGTTCACCGTTGCCGTTTCGTGGCCTTCCCTTAACATGGCGATTTCCGGAGGTCCGTTTTCTTCGGCTACGGAACAAGATTTTGTGCAACCCGCAAACGTGTAACTACCTAATTTCCGCGCTCCCCCAAGAAAAAACCGATTCATCACTTTTCCTAAAAATAAGATGCTGCATTCGGTAGTGATGAGGTTGGATTTAAACTGTGCTGTTCCCGTTAAGTGCGTGAATTCTATGAGGTTCCCTTCCTGACAGGGGCTTTGATCCTGGCTACACAGCGCCGTTTCTTCCGCCATCGCCGAACCAGCGCCAATAAATGCCATCGCCATCAACGCCGCCATGACACTTAGACTGAAGGTCTTGATCTGCTTCATCATGCTTCTCCCTTTCCGGCGGCTCGCGCCGGGGTAGATCTAATTTCCCCTGGCTGGCCCATAGACCGCGTTCCCTTATAGGTCGCGGGAGCAGCGAGTCGCAAGTCGTTGGCGGGCATTCGCCTCTGCGGTAAGAATTCGAGCCCGTTCGACTTGGTCTTCGCCCGCAAACGCCGATACGACAGATCGGCGAACGCGCGACGTCGCGCTTTCGCCGCAGCGCTTGAAACGGTCCCGAACCGCCTCCGATTCTTTGCTCAGGCTGTCGCCGCTTCGAGCCCGGCAGCGGCCTTCAGCGCCTCGGCGCGGTCGGTGCGCTCCCAGGTAAAGGCGTCGCCCTCGCGGCCGAAGTGGCCGTAGGCGGCGGTCTGGCGGAAGACCGGGCGGTGCAGGTCGAGGTAGCGGCGGAAGGCGCCGGGGCGGAGGTCGAACTCCGCTTCGACCAGCTCGGAGATCTTCTCGTCGGGGAGCTTGCCGGTGCCGAAGGTCTCGACCATCAGCGAGATCGGGCGGGCGACGCCAATGGCGTAGGCGACCTGCACCTCGCAGCGCTCGGCGAGGCCGGCAGCGACGACGTTCTTGGCGACGTGGCGGGCGGCATAGGCGGCCGAGCGGTCGACCTTGGAGGGGTCCTTGCCGGAGAAGGCGCCGCCGCCGTGGCGGGCCATGCCGCCGTAGGTGTCGACAATGATCTTGCGGCCGGTGAGGCCGGCGTCGCCGACCGGGCCACCGATCACAAACTTGCCGGTCGGGTTGACGAGGAAGTGCTGGCGCAGCTCGGCCTCGTCGAAGAGACCGGGCGCCTCGGCGCCGAGCACCGGCAGGACGACGCTCTCCCAGAGGTCGGGCTTGATCTTCGTATCGGAATCGACCCCCTCGGCGTGCTGGGTGGAGATCAGGAGCTTCTCGACGCCGACCGGGCGGCCGTCGACGTAACGGACCGTGACCTGCGTCTTGCCGTCGGGCCCGAGGTAGTCGAGGCTGCCGTCCTTGCGCACCGCGGCCAGCCGCTCGGCGAGCCGGTGGGCGAGGTGAATCGGCATCGGCATCAGCGCCTCGGTCTCGCCCGTCGCGTAGCCGAACATCATCCCCTGGTCCCCCGCTCCGGCGATCAGCAGCTCGTCTTCGACCGACTCGGTCCGGGTCTCGTAGGCCTTGTCGACCCCCTGGGCGATGTCGGGCGACTGCTTGTCGAGCGAGACGAGGACCGAGATGTGGTCGCAGTGGTAGCCGTAGTCGCCGTGGTCATAGCCGATGTCGCGGATCGTCTCCCGCACCAGCTCGGGCACGTCGAGGTGGACGTCAGTCGAGATCTCGCCCGAGACCACCGCCATGCCGGTGTTGACCAGCGTCTCGCAGGCGACGCGGCCCTCCGGGTCGCCGGCCATCACCGCGTCGAGCACGGCGTCAGAGATCTGGTCGCAGACCTTGTCGGGGTGCCCCTCGGTGACCGACTCCGAAGTGAATAGGTACTCGGACATCGCCCGAAAGCCTAGATGATCGACTCCACAGCCGCGTGTGACTGGGGACGTGCGTGGCCAAGCAGATCGAGAACGCAGGGCGCAGCCTTTGGTGGTGCCAAAGGCAAGCCCGAGGATGCAGAGATGCGCAGTGCCACGCACGTCATCCAGGCGTGCGGGGTTGTGGAGTCGATCATCTACCGTTGCGAGCGCGAGCGGGGCATGAAGTCGATCACCACCGGGATGCCCTCGAGGCCATATTCCTCGCGCAGGCGGTTCTCCAGGTGGTAGGCCCAGTCGCGCACGATCAGCTTGCGGTCGTTGACCTGGATCGCGATCCGCACCGGGCGCTCGCCGACCTGGGCCGCGTAGTAGAGCTTGAGGCGCCTGCCGCGCCGCGCCGGGGGCTGGTTCCTGGCGACGACGTCGGCGACGAAACGGTTCAACTCCGGGGTCGGGATCCGCTCGCCGGCACGATCGGCCAGCTCCAGCGCCTTTGGCAGCAGGTTGGCGACGTTGCGTCCCCGCGTCGCCGAACAGGTGATCACGGGCGGGCGCAAGCGCGACTTGCGGACGACGCGGGCGCGGGCGTCGTCGACGTCGGTCTGCGTCACGTCCCACTTGTTGAGGACCAGCAGGGTCGCGCAGCCGGCGCGCATCGCCAGCTCGGCGACGCGCAGGTCCTCGGCGGTGACCCCGTCGGTGGCGTCGCAGACGACGAGCGCGACGTCGGCCCGCTCGACCGCCCGTTCGGAACGCAGCTGAGCGTAGTAATCGACGCTACCGGCGACCTTCGCGCGGCGACGCAGGCCGGCGGTGTCGATCAGGACGACCCGCCGGTCGTCGACCTCGAGCTCGGTGTCGATCGCGTCGCGGGTCGTCCCCGCGCGGTTGGAGACGATCACCCGCTCAGAGCCGAGGAAGGCGTTGACCAGCGAGGACTTACCGGCGTTGGGGCGGCCGATCACGGCGACGCGGGTTAAGTCGTCCTCCTCGCCCGGCACGACGCGCTCGCCCAGGTCGGCGACCACCCGGTCGAGCAGGTCGCCACTGCCCAGACCGTGCGTCGCCGAGACCGGCAGCGGCTCCCCCAGGCCCAACCGGTTCAGTTCGGCGGTCAGGTGCTCGTCCTCGGGTCGGTCGACCTTGTTGGCGACGACCAGAACCGGCACCTCGGCGCCGCGCAGCATCCTGGCCAGCTCGGCGTCGCCGGCCCGCACTCCCGCGCGGGCGTCGACGACGAAGAGCACGACGGCGGCCTCGGCGATGCCGACGCGTGCCTGGCGTTGGATGTCCCGGGCCAGCTCGGAGGAGTCCTCGAGGTCGATCCCGCCGGTGTCGAGCAGCTCGAAAGCGACCCCGTTCCACTCGCAGCGCACCCGCTTGCGGTCGCGGGTGACGCCCGGCTCGGCGTGGGTCACCGCCTCCCGCCCGCCGGCGAGCCGGTTGACAAGCGTGCTCTTGCCGACGTTGGGGAAGCCGACGACGGCGACGATCGGCAGCCGGCTCATCCCGCCAAAACCTCCGGTCGAAACGCATATCCAATCCATGGCATGGGATTTGCGTTACGACCGGTCATGGAGTGAGGCCTCGGTCGCGGGCGAGGGACTCGATTCGAGACACGACCTCGTCGAGCGAGAGGCCGCTGGTGTCGAGCTCGATCGCGTCGTCGGCCGGCCGCAAGGCGCTGTGCTCGCGTCCCTCATCGCGGGCGTCGCGTTCGCGCTGCGCCGCCCGCACGGCGTCGGGATCCTCCCCGGTCTGCGCCGCGCGGCGCCGGGCGCGCTCCTCGGGCGACGCGGTGAGGAAGACCTTCAGCGGCGCCTCCGGGCTGACCACGGTGCCGATGTCGCGCCCCTCGGCGACGTAGCGTCCCACCGCGATCAGCTCGCGCTGGCGGGCGACCATCGCCTCACGCACGGCCGGATGGACCGAGACGCGCGAGGAGGTCTCGGTGACCCGCGGCTCGCGGATCTCCTCGCTCACGTCGCGCCCGTCCAGGCGCACGGTCTCGCCGTCGAAGCCGATCGCAAGCGCAGCGGCGAGATCGCCCGTCGCGGGGGCGTCGTCCGAATCGACGCCGCGCTCGAGCGCCGCCAGGGCCACGCAGCGGTACATCGCCCCGGAGTCGAGGTAGGTGAAGCCGAGCCGCTCGGCGAGCGCCCGTGCGACGCTCGACTTGCCGGCCCCGGCGGGACCGTCGATCGCGATCACCATGGACGCAATCTATGGCCGCGAGCCGCCGGACAGCGAGGCGAGGTCGGCCTCGAAGCGGGGATAGCTGACGGCCGCGGCGTCCATTCCCTCGACCGTGACCCCCTCGCGCGAGGCGAGCCCGGCGATCGCCCCGAGCATCGCTATCCGGTGATCGCCGTGGGACTCGATCAGGCCGCCGCGCAGCCCGTCGTCGCCCTCTACGACCATCCCGTCCTCAGTCGCCTCGATCGAGGCGCCGAGCGCAGCCAGCGCCTCGCAGGTGGTCGCCACCCGGTCGGACTCCTTGCGGCGCAGCTCGGCTGCGTCGCAGATCGTCGTCTCGCCCTCGGCGAAGCAGGCGGCGAGCGCCACCAGCGGCAGCTCGTCGATCGTCAGCGGGATCTCGCCGCCGCCGACGTCGGTCCCGGACAGGGGAGCGGCGCGGACGCGCAGCGTCGCCAGCGGCTCGCCGCCCCGCGCGCCGGGGAGGGGCTCGACCTCGATCTCGGCCCCCATCCGCTCGAGGACCCGCAGCAGGCCGGTTCGGGTCGGGTTGACGCCCACCTCCTCGAGCACGACCTCGCTGCCGGGGACGAGCAGGGCGCCGACGAGGAAGAAAGCGGCGGAGGAGAAGTCTGCCGGCACGGCCATCTCACCCAGCTCGACCTCCTTGGCGGGGCGCACTTCGACCCCGCCGCGCAGCCAGGTCACGTGGGCTCCCGCGGCGGCCAGCATGCGCTCGGTGTGATCGCGGCTGCGCAGCCGCTCGCCCACCCAGGTCGGGCCCTCGGCGAGCAGCCCGGCAAAGAGCAGGCAGGACTTGACCTGAGCGCTGGCGACGGGGAGCTCGTACTCGATGCCGCGCAGCGGGACGGCCTCGACCTCGAGTGGCGGCAGGCGACCGTCGCGGCAGCTCAGCCGGGCACCCATCAGGCCAAGCGGCTCGGCGACCCGGTCGACCGGGCGGCGGCGGATCGAGTCGTCGCCGTCGAGCGTCCAGCGCCCCTGCGGCTGCCCCGCGAGCCAGCCCGGCAGCAGGCGCAGGAGCGTGCCGGCGTTGCCGACGTCGATCGAGGCCGCCTTGGCACCGCGCAGGCCGACGCCGCGGACCTTCACCTCGGGGGCGATGCCGTCCGGACCGACCCCCTCTACCTCCGCTCCGCAGGCGGCCACCGCCGCCAGGGTCGAACGCGTGTCGGCCGAATCGAGGTAGCCCGCGATCGTCGTCTCGCCCTCTCCCATCGCCGCGATCAGCGCCGTGCGATGGGAGATCGACTTGTCCGCCGGGGGGCGCAAGCTCCCCCGCAGTGGACCGGCTGGATCGAAGCGGGTGGGCACCGCTCAGGCGTCGTCCCCGACAACGCTGACGGTGTGGCCCAGCTTGCGCACCAACCTCTCGGCCCGCGCAGCTTGCTCGTCGCCCGGCACCCAGAGCGAGACGGCACCTGAGGTCATGTCCGGTGCCGGGTAGAGGGCCATGTCCTCGATGTTCACCCCCGCCTCGCCCAGCGCCAGGGCCAGCTCGGCGACCGTCCCCGGCCGGTTGGCGACGACGACGCGCAGCTCGCGCAGCGGCCCGCCCGAGAGCTCGGTCTCGAGCAGGCGGCGGCGATCGGTGGCGGCGGCCGAGTGCCACTCGGCGACCGCCTCACGCTCGCCGGTGCGGATCAGCTCCGCCGCCTCGCCCAGGCGGCCCGCCACCGCCTCGACCGCGTCGGCGACCGCCTCGCGGTTGCTGGCGAAGATGTCACCCCAGATCGCCGGGTTGGCGCCGGCGACACGGGCCGAGTCACGAAAGCTCGGACCGACCTCGGGCATCCGCTCCGAGTCCCGCGTCAGCTCGGCAGCGGCCTGGCCTACGAGGGCATTGGCCACGACGTGGGGCAGGTGACTGATGGTCGCCATCAGTCGGTCGTGGGTCTCGGCGTCGATCGCCTGGACCTTGGCTCCCAGGCCGGCGACCGTCCGCTGCAGGCGGTCGTAGAGCAGCCCGCTGGAACGCTCCACCTCCGGCGTCAGGTACCAGCGTGCCCCCTCGAAGAGGTCGGCGCGCGCGTTCTCCACGCCGGAGGTCTCCGCTCCGGCGAGCGGATGGCCGCCGATGAAGCGCTGGTCGGAACCGAGCGCCGCGACGATGTCGCGCTTGGTCGAGCCGACGTCGGTGACGACGGTGTCCTCGCCGCAGGCTGCAAGCGCCCCGGCTGCAAGCTCCGGCAGCTGCCCGACCGGCGCCGCGCAGAAGACCGCGTCGGCGCCCTCGCATGCCTCGGCCACGGACTCCGCAGCCCTGTCGAGGACGCCCGCGGCGAGCGCCCTCTCCAGGGTTCCGGGGTCGGGGTCGAAGCCGACCGCTTCCGATCCCAGTCGCCGCCCTGCGGCGAGCCCGATCGAGCCTCCGATCAGGCCCACGCCGAGGACGGCGATCCTCATACGTCGCCGCGCCGCGCCGCGACGGCGGCTGCAAACTGTTCGAGCAACGTGGCCGTCGTCTCCCAGTCCATGCAGGGGTCGGTGATCGACTGGCCGTAGACCAGGTCGCTGCCGTCGCCGAGATCCTGGCGCCCCTCGACGAGGAACGACTCCATCATCGCGCCGACGATCTGCTCGTTGCCGTCGGCGATCTGGTCGGCGATGTGCCCGGCGGCGAGGAACTGCCTGCCGGGGTCCTTGCCGCTGTTGTCGTGCGAGGCGTCGACGACGACGCGTTCGGGCAGGCCGGCGTCGCGGAGCAGCATCAGCGCCTCGGCGATCCCCTCGACTTCGTGGTTGGGGGCGCCGCGGCCACCGCGCAGGATCACGTGACCATCGGGATTGCCGGTCGTGTAGAGGATCGCCGGCGAGCCGCTGTCGTCGATTCCGGTGAACGCATGCGGAGCCGCCGCCGCGCGCACGGCGTCGACCGCAACCTGGATGTTGCCGTCGGTGCGGTTCTTGAAGCCGATCGGCATCGAGAGGCCGGAGCCGAGCTGGCGGTGGATCTGGCTCTCGGTCGTCCGCGCTCCGATCGCCCCCCAGGAGATCGCATCGGCGATGTATTGGGGCGTGATCGGGTCAAGGAACTCCGTCCCCACCGGCAGCCCGAGGTCGAGCACTTCCAGCAGGAGTTTTCGCGCCATCCGCAGGCCGGTGTTGACGTCACCCGAGCCGTCCAGGTGCGGGTCGTTGATCAGACCCTTCCAGCCCGTTGTCGTCCGCGGCTTCTCGAAGTAGACGCGCATCGCGATCAGGACGTTGCCGCTCAGCTCGCGCGAAAGGTCGGCCAGATACCCGGCGTACTCCAGGGCCGCTTCGGGGTCGTGCACGCTGCAGGGACCGACCACCAACAGCACCCGGTCGTCGCTGCCGTCGAGCACGTTGCCGACTTCGCCGCGGCCCCTTATGACCGCCTGCTCGCGCTCGGCTCCCAGCGGCAGCTCCTCGAGCAGCCGCGCAGGCGGGACCAGTTCCTCTATGCGCTCGATTCGCTGGTCGCGAACCCGGTCTCGCCTCTCTTCCTGCATGCCGATCATCATCTCGCTTTTTCCCTCCTCCACGTTGGAAACTCTACTTTCCGAAATTGCCTCGGCGCGCAAGCTCGGCGCGCGAAGCGGAATCCGTTTCCGACGCCCGACCAACTGTTTATGGATGCGGCTGCCGCCGCGGGGCCGGGCGCCTAGCTAAATCGCCAGAAATAGGCAAAGCGAGCAGGAAGAGATGCGGCGGCACGGCTAGTGCGGAGAGCGCGCATCGTGTCGGCGGTTCGCTTCACCGTTTGACTTTGTATCAGGTGACGCGTACGGCGTCCACCCCTGGGCAGATCAGGCCAGGATCTCGCCCAGCGTAACGAGGAATCTGCCGTTCTCCTCCGGCGTGCCGTAGGAGACGCGGATGTGGCCCGGGTCGCCGAGCGGCGTGCCGGGGCGAACGGCAATCGAGCGCTCGGCAAGCGCCGCGACGGTCGCCGCCTCCTCGGCCTCACCGAGGTCGATCCAGGAGAAGTTGGCGTGCGTGTCGGAGGTCTGGACGCCGAGCTCCCCCAACCCCTCCTCGACGCGCAGGCGCTCGGCGATCGTGCTCTCGACCCGGCGAGCGACGTCGTCCTGGTGCAGGATCGCCTCGGCGCCCGCCGCCTGGGCGAGGGCGTTGACGCTGAAGGGTTGGCGCACCGCGTCGACCGCGGCACGGAACCCGGGCGAGCCGAGCGCGTAGCCGACCCGCAGGCCGGCGAGCCCGTAGCACTTGCTGAAGGTGCGCAGGACGACGAGGTTGGGCAGGCCGGCGAGCAGGTCGATGCTGGCGTCGGGATCGTCGTGGGTCTGGAACTCGACGTAGGCCTCGTCGAGGACGACGGTGACGTGGCCGGGCAGCGCCTCGCAAAAGGCCGCGATCTCGGCCGCGGGCCGGTGAGTCCCGGTGGGGTTGTTCGGATTGCAGACGAGGACGAGCTGGGTGGCGGCGGTCACCTCGGCCGCCATCGCATCGAGATCGTGGGTCTCGGACTCGTCGAGCGACACGCGGATCTCGCCAGCGCCGGTCAGCGCCGCCAGGTACGGGTACATCGAGAAGGCGGGCCAGGAATAAAGGATCTCGGCCCCCGGCTCGCAGAGCGCCTCGGCAGCGGCGAGCAGGATCTCGCAGGAGCCGTTGCCGACCGCGACTCTCGCCGGGTCAGTGTCGAAGCGCTCGGCGATCCGGCGGCGCAGTAGCGTCGCGTCGGGGTCCGGATAGCGGTTGCCGGCCGCGGCGGCGGCGGCGATCGCCTCGACCACCTTCGGGTGCGGCGGGAAGGGCGACTCGTTGGAGGCGAGCTGCGCGATCCTGCCGGCAGCGATCGCCTCCGGCGCCTGGCCCGTGGGCACGCCGGCCTGGTAGCCCGGCATGCGGGCGAGCTTCTCGGCGAAGGTGACGCTCATGCGACCTATTGTGCAGCGTGGAGGTCGGCGCGGAGCTCCTGGGTAGCCCCTAAATACACGTGTGCCGGCTCGTGACCGGTGGGCGCGTAGTAGTGGACCATCGCCCGGATCACCCGCGGCATCGCCCCGGGGACGTCGATCTCACGGGCGCAGATCAGCGGCACCGTGTCGAGGCCGAGGCGCCGCGCGGCCACGGCCGGGAACTCGGCGTCGAGGTCCTCGGTCGTGGTGAAGAGACAGCTGACCATCGCCTTCGCGCTCAGTCCGTTGCGCTCGATCAGGTCGCGCAGCAGCATCTCGGTCGCGTCGAGGATCGCCCCCGGCTCGTTGGCCTCAGCCTGCACGGCGCCGCGCACGGCGAAGAGTCGCTCCTCACTCACCGGTTGCATCTTTCCAAAGACGAGCGATGTCACCCTCGTCGAGGGGTCGCGCCTCCCCCTCGAGGAGGTCGCCGAGCTCGATCGGGCCGAAGCGGACGCGGCGCAGCAAGACGACCTCGTTGCCGACCGCCTCCGCCATCCGCCGCACCTGGCGGTTGCGGCCCTCGCGCAGGACGAGCTCGACCTCGCGCTCGCCGAGGCGCCGCACCTCGGCCGGCGCCGTCGGTCCGTCTTCCAACTCGACCCCTCTGGCCAGCCTCCGCAGGTCGGCATCGGACGGCGGCCGCTTCAGCTTGGCTCGATAGGCCTTCGGCACTTCGTAGCGCGGGTGTGTCAGCCGGTTCGCCAGCTCCCCGTCGTTCGTCAAGAGGATCAGCCCGGTCGAGTCCGCATCGAGTCGCCCCACCGGGTACAGCCGCGCCTTCGAGCCGACGAGAGAGACGACGGCCGGTCTCTTGCCCGGCTCCTTCGCCGTCGAGACCACCCCGACCGGCTTGTTCACCGCCCAAACCTCCCGAGCCTCCTCTCCCACCGGGCTCCCGTCCACCCGCACGTCATCCCCAACTCCGACGTCCCTCGCCGGATCGGTCACCACCTCCCCGCCAACCGTGACCCGGCCTTTGGAGATGATCAGCTCAGCTTTCCGCCGGGAGGCGACTCCTCCATGCGCGAGGAACTTCGCGAGCCTCAAGGCTCGGCCCGTTGATCCCCCGCCTTGAGCAGCCGCTCGCGCAGCTCCCGCTCGTCATCGGGCGTCGGATCGAACTGCGACGGATCGGGAAGTTGATCGAGCCCAGCGAGGCCGAACAAACGCTCGAACAGCTCGGCCGTCTTGAAGATCGCGGCGCCGAATTGCGAGCGCCCGGTCTCCTCGATCAGCCCCCGCTCGGACAGCGTCTGCACCGCCGACTCGGAGGTGACGCCGCGGATGCGGGCGATCTCGGGCCGGGTCACCGGCTGCAGGTAGGCGACGATCGCCAGCGTCTCGGCCTGCGCCTGGGTCAGCGGCGGCGTGCGCGGTTTCGCCAGCAGGCGGCGGGCGGCGGCCTCGCTGCCCGGGTCGCTGGCGAGCGAGAAGCCGCCCGCGACCTCGCGCAGGACCACCCCCCGCTTGCCCTCTCCGAGATCATCGCGCAGCAGGCCGATCGCCTCCTCGACCTGCCCCTCGGTTGCCTCGCAGGCCTCGGCCAGGTCGCTCACGGGGACCGGCTGCGGCGAGAGGAAGAGCAGCGCCTCGATCGTGCGCGCCAGGTCGCTCATCACAACCAGCTCCGCTTCGCTCGCGGCGCGAAGAACCAGATATACACGCTTGCTCGCTCCGCGATCACAGCGCTTCGGCCTCCCGCTTGACGATCTTGATCGGACCAAAGGCCTCGCTCTGCTCCCAGCTCGCCTCGCCTTTGCGGTGCATGTCGAGCAGGGCGAAGAGAGTCACCGCCTGGGTCAGGCGGTCCTCGTCGCCGAACTCCTCGTCGAAGTCGATGCTGCCATGCCGGCGCAGGGCCTCACGCAGGGCGCGCAGGCGTTTCTCGAGCGACACGGTCGGCCGGATGTGGTCAAGGTTGAGCTCGGGCGGCTCAGTCAGTAGGTCGCCGAGCGCCGCGGACAGCCGCTCGGGGTCGTAGGCGGCGCTCGCCGCGTCGAGGGCGACGCGGCGCAGCTCGGGCGGCAGCGGTGCCGAGCGGTAGAGGTAGCCGCGCGCCTCCTCGAAGCGCCGCTCCAGCATCGCCGCCGCGTCGCGGTAGCGGCGGTACTCGAGCAGCCGCGCCAACAGCTCCTCGACCGCCTCCTCCGGCGTTACGTCCTCGAGGCCCTCCTCTTCGCCCGGCAGCAGCAGGCGCGACTTCAGCTCCAGCAGCGCCGCGATTAGAACGAGGAACTCGGTCGCCACATCGAGCTCCAGCTCTTCCTCGCGCTCGAGGTGCTCGACGTAGGCGACGACGATCTCGGCCAGCTCGACCTCGAGCAGGCTGACCTCCTCGCGCAGGACGACCGCCATCAGCAGGTCGAAGGGGCCGGCGAAGATGTCGAGGTCGAGGTCGAGGTCTACGGGGTGGGCGTTGACCACCGGCACAGCCTAGGCCGTAAACGGGACGTGGACGCGGCCGGACGGGGAGTACCCTGGGTGCGAGCCGATGAAAGTGGTCTGCTTGCTTGCGGCCGTGGCGCTCGCGGCACTCCTTGTGCCCTCTACGGGCTCGGCGCTACCGAGCCGCCATCCCGACCCCGCCGAGTTCGTCGCCCGGGTCGACAACCCGTGGTTCCCGCTGCGCCCGCACACGACCTATGTCTACCGAGGCACCAAGGACGGGCAGCCGTCTCGCGACGTCTTCAAGGTCACGGCAAGGACGAGGACGATCGAAGGCGTGCGCTGCACCGTCGTTCGCGACCGCCTCTACCTGCGCGGGCGCCTCGAGGAGCGGACCGTCGACTGGTACGCCCAGGACGGCGACGGCAACGTCTGGTACTTCGGCGAGTCGACCGCCGAGCTGAAGCGCGACGGCAGCGTCAGGAGCACCGAGGGAAGTTGGCGGGCCGGTGTCGACGGCGCGCGGGCCGGCATCTTCATGCCGGGCAACCCCCATGTCGGGCAATCGGGCCGGCAGGAGCTCTTCGAGGGGCACGCCGAGGACCACTTCCGCGTCCTCAGCCTGCACGCGACCGTTCGCACGCCTGCCGCATCATCCCGACAGGCGCTGCTGACTCGCGAGTGGACGCCGCTCGAGCCCGGCGTGGTCGACCACAAGCTCTACGTCAGGGGCGTCGGCAACGTGCTCGAGAAAACGGTCAAGGGCGGCGACGAGCTGAACGAACTGTTCGCGATCAGGCGCGGCTGAGGCTCCGGGCACTACCGAGCCAGTTTAGGCCGGCCCGATGCCCATCCGCTCTCGGACCTCGGCGACGATGGGGGCGGCGATCGCACGCGCCTTCTCGGCGCCCGCGGCCAGCGCCGCCTCCAGCGCCGCCTGGTCGGGGCGCAGCTCGGCGTAGCGCTCCTGCACCGGGGCGAGGAGCTCGACCACGGCCTCGGCCACGGCCTTCTTGAAGTCGCCGTAGCCCTGCCCCTCGAACTCGCGCTCAACCTCGGCGGGATCGATGCCGCGGGCGACGGCGAGGACGTCGATCAGGTTGGTGATCCCCGCCTTGCCCTCGCCGCGGACGACCTCACGCCCGGAGTCGGTCACGGCGCTGCCCAGCTTCTTGCGGATCGCGTCGGGCTCGTCGAGGACGTAGACGGTCCCTGCCTCGGTCGCCCCTGTGGTCGACATCTTCCGCTCCGGCTCCTGCAGGTCCATGATCCGGGCCCCGACCTCGGGAATGCGCATCTCCGGCACGACCAGGGTCTCGCCGAAGCGCTCGTTGAAGCGGCGGGCGATCTCGCGCATCAGCTCAACGTGCTGGCGCTGGTCGTCGCCGACCGGTACCTCGGTCGCCCGGTAGGCGAGCACGTCGGCGGCCATCAGCACCGGGTAGAAGAAGAGCGCCGCCGAGGCCAACTCGCGTTGCTTGCCCGACTTTTCCTTGAACTGGTGCATGCGGTTGAGGTCGCCGTGGGCGGTGACCGAAGAGAGCAGCCAGGTCAGCTCGACGTGCTCGCGCACGTCGGACTGGCGGAAGAAGATGCAGCGCTCGGGGTCGAGGCCGGCGGCGAGCAGAATCGCGGCCGTGTCGTAGAGGCGCTCGCGCAGCTCGGCGGGGTCGAAGGCGACCGAGAGCGCGTGCAGGTCGACGATGCAGAAGATCGCCGGCTCGCCGCGGTCCTGGCCCTCGACGTACTGGCGGATGGCGCCGATGAAGTTGCCCAGGTGCTTGCGGCCGGTGGGCTGGATCCCTGAGAAGACGATTGGTTTCGCCATGGGCGGAGCCTATTTCAGGGGCCAGGGATGGGGTTCCCCTCGTCCCGACAAATGCCGGTCTAATGAGACCGGCATTTTGAGTATCCGCCGGTTCGAGGGGAACCCCATCCCTGGCCCCTCAGGCGGATTCGGTAGGGCGGTCCGCCTCCACCTTCAAACGGGTTCGCCCGCCGGCTCTCTCGAAAGCTGGTCGGCGTCGGCTCCGTGGCCGCACTCCCCTGCTTGAGCTGCTCCACGGGTCGGGACGGCTTCGACGGTGCGGCGGGGGTTCTCGATGCCGAGGGCGGAGACGATGCCGCCGACGATCATCAGGGCGCCGGCGATGAGGAGGCCGAGGTGGAAGGCCGAGGTCGAGGCGGAGGCGGCGTCGGCGGTCAGCGGGCCGCCCGACACGTCGGGAGCGAGCGCCGCGAAGCGGGCCGAGATGACGGCGCCGAGGACGGCGATCGCGAGCAGCCCGGCGACGCGGGCGACGGCGTTGTTGACGCCGGAGGCGATACCGACGTGGCGCTCCTCGACCGCGTCGAGCACTGTCGCGGTCAGCGGCGCCACCGTGGCCGAAAGGCCGAGGCCGAAGACGAGGATGCCCGGCAGCACATCGGTGACGTAGTCGGCGTCGCTACCGACCCGCAGGAGCAGGAGCAAGCCGAGCCCGCCGACGATCGGCCCGGCGGTCATCGGCAATCGCGGCCCGGTACCCGACGCCAGCTTCCCCCAGCGCGGCGAGAGGAAGAAGAGGATCAGCGAGACCGGGGTCGTCGCCAGTCCCGCCTCGAGCGGCGAGTAGCCGGCCACCTGCTGGAGGAAGAGGCCGACGAAGAAGAGACCGCCGATCAGCCCGGCGTAGGTGGAGAGCGTCGTCAGGTTGGTGACCGCGAAGTTGCGGATGCGGAAGAGGCCGAGGTCGAGCATCGGGTGGCGGGCGCGCATCTCGTGCACGACGAAGAGGGCGAAGCAAACGACCCCGGCGACGAAGGGGACCCAAACCACCGGGTCTCCCCAGCCGCGGTCCGGCTGCTCGATCAGGGCGAAAACAGGACCGCCGAGCCCGACCGCGGAGAGGGCGATGCCGAGCCAGTCGATGCCGCGGAAGGCGTCCGGGTCGCGACTCTCGCGCACCGAGTGCAGCGTCAGCGCCACCGTCGCCGCGATCAGCGGGATGTTGATCCAGAAGATCGCCCGCCAGGAAGTGAGGCCGACCAGGGCGCCTCCGCCCGCCGGGCCGATCACGGTCGCAATCCCCGTCCAGGCCGTCCACGTCCCGACCGCCTTGCCGCGCGCCGCGCCCTCGAAGGTGGCGGCGACGATCGCCAGCGAGCCGGGGACGAGCAGCGCACCGGCGATGCCCTGCAGGGCGCGGGCGCCGATCAGGAGCTCGACCGTCGGGGTGACGGCGCAGAGCGCCGAGGTCGCGCCGAAGGCGATCAGGCCGACAACGAACATCCGCCGCCGCCCGAACTGGTCGCCGAGCGAGCCGCCGACGAGCAACAGCGAGACGAGGGTGAGCATGTAGGACTCGACGACCCACTGCTGGCCGGCTAGCCCGGCATCGAGCCCGTCGGCAATCGGCGGCAATGCCACGTTGACCACGGTCGAGTCGAGGAAGACGACCGTCGAGCCGAGGATCGTCGCGACCAGCGTCAGGCGCTGTTGGCGGCTCACGCAGCGAGTTTAAGCAGGTGCTTCCGCGTCCATTTCGCGCAGCTGCTGCGCCGCGGTGAAGAAGTTGCGGTAGGCGAGAGTGGTGGCGACGAGGGCGGCGATCGCGACGCTACCCAACAACGTGTAGAGGAGGATCAGCTGCAGGCGCACCGCGTCGGTCGGGTTGGCGCCGGCGAGCAGCATGCCGACCATCGTGCCGGGGAAGAAGATCAGGCCCGTGGTCTTGGTCGAATCGACCAGCGTGATCATCCCCGAGCGCAGGGCGCGGCGCACGGTCGGCGCCGCCGCTTCCTGCGCCGTCGCGCCCAGCGCCAGGGTCGCCTCGATTCGCTCGCGCGAGTCGGCCATCTCGTCTCCGAGGCGGTTGAGGGCAACGGCTGAGGCGGTCATCGCGTTGCCGATCACCATGCCGCCGACGGGCACCAGATAGCGCGCCGTCGCTTCGAAGACGCCGAGGGCGACGACGAGGCCGAGCGTCGACGCGCCGGCGACCGCGAGCGCGACGAGCAGCGGCCAGAAGGCGTCGGGGACCTTCTTGGCGCGGGAGCGGGCGGTGAGCGCGCCGAAGACGACCATCACCGCGAGCAGGGCGAAGACGAGCGCCAGCGTGTCGGCCTCGAAGATCAGCTTGATCACGTAGCCGATCGCGGTGAGCTGGATGAAGGAACGCAGGGCGGCGATGCCGATGTCGCGCTCGAGATCGGCTTTGCGCCAGAAGGAGACCGCGGCGGCCAGGGCGACGAGCGCCAGCGTCGCGGCGACCTGACCTGCGGAGACGTGGATCGAGGTGCTCAAGCGAGAACCTCCGCCAACGGCCCGCATTCCGCCACCCGGCCATCCTCCATACGCACCACCCACTCGCCGAGCCGCCGCGCCTGCTCGGGGTCGTGGCTGACGAGGACGATCGAGATCTCCAGCTCCCGCCGCAGGTCGGCGAGAGTCGCCTCGATCGCGTCGCGGGCCTCGTGGTCGAGGGCCGAGGTCGGCTCGTCGAGCAGCAGCACCTCCGGTTCCTGGGCGAGGGCGCGACCCAGCATCGCGCGCTGTCGCTCGCCGACCGAGAGCTTGGCGACGTCGCGTCCGGCGAACCCTGGGTCGAGGCCGGCGAGTCTCAGGCAGCGCCCCGCATCGGACCTCTTGCCCGCCAGCTGCGCCGCGTAGGCGAGGTTGGACCCGACGGTTCCCTCGAGCAGCGCCGGCAGCTGCGGCACGAGCGCAACCCGGCGGCGCAGAGCCAGCGGGTCATAGGAGTCGAGCGGCCGACCGCGGTAGGAGATCGACCCGGAGTCGGGATCGGCGAGCCGGTTGAGCAGCCTTAGCAGCGTCGACTTGCCGGCCCCGGAGGGGCCGACGACCGCGGTCGCTCCCTCCGGAATGTCCGCGCCTACCGAGTCGAGGACCCGGCGCCCGCCGCGAACCAAGCTGACGTCCCGCAACTCGAAGAGCACGGCGCCATGATCGCAAGATGGCTCTCGGCGGCAGCGGCCGCTTGCGGCTGGCGAGGAGCGGCTGGAACAATCGGGTAGGTGAACGCCGATGGCTAGAGCGATCTGGAGCGGCTCGATCAGTTTCGGGCTGCTCAACGTGCCGGTGAAGCTGTACAGCGCCGTGGCGCGGCGCGGCATCTCGTTGCGCGAGATCCGCGAGTCCGACGGCGCCCGCATCCGTCACCGCCGCGTCGCCGAGGGAACCGACGAAGAGGTCCCCTTCGAGAAGATCACCAAGGCCTACGAGGTCTCCAAAGACCGCTACATCCCGCTGGCGAAATCGGAGCTGGAAGCGCTGGCACCGGAGAAGAGCCGCGCGATCGAGGTGAAGGACTTCGTCGACCTCGAGGAGATCGACCCGATCTACTTCGACAGTCCCTACTACCTCGGCCCCGCCGACGGAGCCGAGCGCGCCTACTCGCTGCTGGCGCGGGCAATGGAGGGATCGGGCAAGGTGGCGATCGCCCGCTTCGTCTTCCGCAACAAGGAGCACCTGGCGGCGATCCGTCCCACGGACGGGGTGCTGACGCTGACCACGATGCGCTTCGCCGACGAGGTCGTGCCGCCGGACGAGTTGGAGGACGTGCTGCCGGCAGAGACGCCCAAAGTCGCCAAGCGAGAGGTCGAGATGGCCGAGCAGCTGATCGGGTCGCTGACCCGCGGCTTCGACCCCGCCGCTTACCGCGACGAGTACCGCGAGCAGCTGCTGGCGATGATCGAACGCAAGGCGGCGGGCGAGGAGATCGTCGCTGCCCCCGCCGAGGAGCGCGAGGCGACGAAGGCACCCGACCTGATGGCGGCGCTCGAGGAGAGCATCGCCGCGGTGCAGGAGAAGCGCGGCGCGAAGCCGGCGAAGAAGCGGGCCGCGGCCAAGAAAGCGCCGGCGAAGAAACGCTCCGGCGGCCGTGCCAAAGCGAAGTCCTCCAAATAGCGCGTGGCCACGAGCCAGCAGGTCGAGGTCGACGGGCGTGAGCTGAAGCTCACCAACCTCGACAAGGTCCTCTACCCGCAGGCCGGCTTCAGCAAGGGCGAGGTGGTCGACTACTACGCCAAGGTGGCTGCGGCGATCGTCCCCCACCTCGCCGGCCGTGCCCTCACCCTGCGCCGCTTCCCCGAGGGGGTCGACGACAGCGAGGCCGCCTTCTTCGAGAAGCGCTGCCCCAAGCACCGGCCCGAGTGGGTGAAGACGGCGGCCGTCGTCGCCGGGCCCCGCGCGGGCGTGATCGACTTCTGCGTCTGCGAAGACCGGCCGACGCTGGTCTGGATGGCGCAGCTGGCGGCGATCGAGCTGCACCCCTCGCTCTCGATCGCCGAGGAGGCCGACCGCCCCACGGTGCTGGCCTTCGACCTCGACCCCGGCGCGCCGGCCGACATCCTCGACTGCTGCCGGGTGGGGCTGCGGCTGCGCGAGCTCTTCGACCACTTCGGGATGCAGTGCTTCCCCAAGACATCGGGATCAAAGGGACTGCAGGTCTACGTGCCGCTCAACAACGACGCAGTCACCTACGAGGCTGAGGACGAAGACGGCGAAGGCACCAAACCCCTCGCCCGCGCGATTGCCCAGCTGCTCGAGAAGCAGACGCCCAAGGAGGTCGTCTCGAAAATGAAAAAGGTCGAGCGCAAAGGCAAGGTCTTCGTCGACTGGTCGCAGAACCACCGCCGCAAGACGACGATCGCCGTCTACTCGCTGCGCGCCCGCGAACGCCCGACCGTCTCCACCCCAGTCACCTGGGACGAGGTCGAAGCGGCCATCGACCGCGACGATGCCGACTCACTCGCCTTCGAGGCAGCCGATGTGCTGAAGCGGATCGACAAGCATGGCGACCTGTTCGCTCCGGTGCTCGAGCTGAAACAGGCGCTGCCCGAGCTCTGACCTCAGTCGAGCAGCGCCCAGCGGCGACCGGCGACGACCCAGCGGGCAAAGACGGGGTCGACGAGGGCATAGCCGCGCTTTTCCTTCTCGAGCTCGAAGAGCAGCCCCTCCCTGACCAGCCGCTTGGCGGCGTCCGGCGCTGCCGAGCCGGCGGGGAGGCCGTAGATCTCGCGGGGAGCCTTACCGGTCAGGCCTCGCACTCCCGCCGCGACCGCGTCCACCACGCCCGCCTCTATGCGAGAGAGCGAGTTCCAGGTGGCCTCGAAGTCCCCCTGCAGGTAGTCCCAGGCCTCCGCGTACGCCGTCGTCCAAGCCTCCTCGCCGGCAGTCTCGCCCGAAGGCGTGTGGCGCCAGAGGAGGTGGGCGAAGAGCATCGCGCGCTGCGGATGACCGTCGACCAGGTCGAGCAGCCAGCCAAGCGCCTCCCCGACATCCCGGTCGGATTCCGTGAAGCGCTCGGTGACGTAGGCAGCCAGCGCCTGCCGAGGCAAGCGCCCCAGCTGCAGCGGCGCTGCCTGGCCATAGAACGGTCGGCGCCGGTCAGCGAACAGGGAGAGCATCATTCCGGGGTGGGAGCCGGAGAAGACGTAGGTGACGCCGCGCCCGTGGTGCTGGATCACGCTGCGAACCAGGGCGTCGAGGTCCGCCTGCAGCACCGTCTGGAACTCGTCGAAGACGATCAGCACCTGGCGCTCGGTCCGCTCGTGCAATGTGCGCGGTAGGTCGAGTGCGTCCAGCAGCGCGCGCTCGCCCGCTTCCCCGGCGCCGACCGACAGCGATGCGCCGGCAACGGGCGTCTGTAGACCGATGCTGGCACCCCGTTTGCGCAGCGCCGCGTGCGCCCTGCGCAAGGGACCTGACGGGAGGGCCTCGTAGGCCCGTTCGATCTGGGCAGCCATCTGGCCCGCGGTGCGCACCCCATAGAGATCGACGAGAACCGCGCCGGTTCCCGCAGTGCGGGCATCGGCGACAGCCCGGTGCAGGAGGCTTGTCTTCCCGTAGTCGCGGGGGCTCGCAAGGCGCGTGTTCACGGCCGACTCCCGCCGCTCGGCCAGCAGCGCGAGCTCCGCCTCGCGGTCGACGAGTTCATCTGGCTCAAGCGGACGAGCGAAGACGAACGGGTTTGCTTCCATCAGTTCCGTACGCTGCTTACGTATCATTCTGTACGTTGCAACGTAGCAAACTATACGGTGCTTACGTAGCGATCAGTTAGTCGAGCGCCTGGCGCACGACCGGCTTGCGGGTCGCCTTGACCTCGTCGAGGCGGCGAACGGGGGTCGTGTAGGGGGCCTGTTTGGCGACCTCCGGGTCGTCCTCGGCTTCGGCGAGGATCTGCTCGATCGCATCGGCGAAGGCGTCGAGGCTCTCCTTGATCTCGGTCTCGGTCGGCTCGACCATCAGCGCCTCCTCGACGAGGAGGGGGAAGTAGACGGTCGGCGGGTGGAAACCGAAGTCGAGCAGGCGCTTGGCGAGGTCGAGCGTCGCCAGGCCGAGCTCCTTCTTCATCGGCTTGCCGGAGAGGACGAACTCGTGCATGCAGTGGCGGTCGAAGGCGATCGGGAGGCGCTTCCCAGCCCGGCCCTCTGCGAGCCGAGCCTTCAGGTAGTTGGCGTTGAGCACTGCGGTCTCGGAGGCCTCGGCCAGCCCGTCGGCGCCGAGGCTGAGGATGTAGGCGTAGGAGCGGACGAAGACGCCAAAGTTGCCCTGGAAGCCGCGCAGGCGGCCGATCGACTTCGGCCGCTCGAGGTCGAGGTCGAAGAACGGCCCGTTGCCGCTGCCGCCCTCGCGCCGCACCACCTGCGGCTTCGGCAGGAAGGGCTCGATCCGCTCGGAAACGGCGATCGGGCCGGCGCCCGGGCCGCCGCCGCCGTGCGGCTGGCTGAAGGACTTGTGCAGGTTGACGTGGACGATGTCGAAGCCCATGTCGCCGGGCCGCGAGTGGCCCATCACCGCATTGAGGTTGGCGCCGTCGTAGTAGAGCGTCCCCCCCGCCTCGTGGATCAGGGCCGCGATCTCGGCGATGTTCTCGTCGAAGAGGCCGAGCGTGTTCGGGTTGGTCAGCATCAGGCAGGCGACCTGGCCGGGGTCCTCGTCGATCTTGGCCCGCAGGTCGTCTATCTCGACCCCGCCCCGCTCGTTGGTCGCTACCTTGACGACCTCGTAGCCGGCCATCGCCACCGACGCCGGGTTGGTTCCGTGCGACGTGTCCGGCGCCAGCACCTTGGTCCGTTCTTCGCCGCGCTCGGCGTGGAAGGCGCGGGTCAGCAGCAGGCCGGCGAGCTCGCCATGGGAACCGGCCGAGGGCTGCAGGCTGACGTGCGGCAGACCGCAGATCTCGGCCAGCGACTCCTGCAGCAACCACATCAGCTCGAGAGCCCCCTGGGCCCGCTTCGGGTCCTGCGCCGGGTGCAGGCGCGCGTGGCCGGGCAGCGCCGCAACCCGCTCGTTGAGCCGCGGGTTGTGCTTCATCGTGCAGGAGCCGAGTGGGTAGAAGCCGGTGTCGAGGTCGAAGTTGCGGCGCGAGAGCCGGTTGTAGTGGCGGACGATCTCGGGCTCGGAGACCTCGGGCAGGCGTGGCGGCTCGTCGCGCAGCAGCTCGGCCGGGATCAGCTCCTCGAGCGGTGTCTCGGGGACTTCGGCCACCGGCAGAACCGCCGCGCGCCGACCAGCCTTCGAGCGCTCGAAAATCGTCAACACCGCTTCGTCCTGGACTTTCACGCGATGCCCCCTGGCGACTTATGCGTCATATCGACGCCAAACTCGCCAGCCTCCGCGGCGATGGCCGCCCCGAGAACCTCGGCCAGCTCGTCGATCTGGGCCTTCGTGCGACGCTCGGTGATCGCCACGAGGAGGCCGTCCTCGTACTCCGGGTAGTCGTGGCCCAACGGGTACCCCGCGGCGATGCCGCGCTCGGCACAGCGCTCGAGGACTCGGCCGGCCGGCGCGTCGACGTGGATCGCGAACTCGCGCGCGACGGGCGCCTCGTGCAGCAGCTCGATCCCCTCGACCGACGCCAGCCGCTCGCGCGCGTAGGCGGTGCTCCGCACCAGCAGCTCGCCCAGCTCGCGGTAGCCCTCGCGGCCCAGCCAGGCGAGGTGGACCATCGCCGCCAGCGCGTTCAGGGCCTGCGCGGTGCAGATGTTGTGGGTCGCCTTCTCGCGACGGATGTGCTGCTCGCGCGTCTGCAGGGCGAGGACGAAGCCGCGCCGCCCGTCGACGTCGTCGGTTTCGCCCGCGATCCGTCCCGGCATGCGCCGGATCAGCTCCTCGGTCGCGCAGAAGAAGCCGAAAGAGGGGCCGCCGAAGTCGAGCCGGTTGCCGAGCGGCTGTCCCTCGCCGAGGGCGATGTCCGCGCCCTGCTCGCCCGGCGGTTTCAGCACCCCAAGCGTCATCGGGTCGCAGGCCACGACGAGCAACGCACCGTACTCCTTCGCCGCGGCGCCCAGCGCCTCGACCCGCTCGACCGCGCCGAGGAAGTTGGGGCTCTGCAGGAAGACCGCCGCCGTCTCGTCGTCTACGGCCTGCGCCAACTCAGCCGCGTCGGTGGTTCCGTTGCTCAGACCCACCTCGACGACCTCGGCGCCGTAGCCGACCGCGTATGTCGCCAGTGTCTCGCGGCTGTGCGGATGCAGGCCGCGAGAGACGACGAAGCGACGGCGGCCGGTCGCCGCCATCGCTAGGTAGCCGGCCGAGGCGACCGACGACGGGCCCTCGTAGAGGCCGGCATTGGAGACCGGTAGCCCGGTCAGCTCCGACATCGCCGTCTGGAACTCGAACATGACCTGCAGCCCGCCTTGCGAGATCTCCGGCTGGTAGGGCGTATACGGGGTGAGGAACTCCGAACGCTGGGTGATCGCGTCGACGATCGCCGGCACGTAATGGTCGTACATCCCGGCGCCGACGAAGCAGACCTCGCTCTCCGCGTCGGCGTTGCGCGCCGCCAGCGCCGCCAGGCGCTCGTAGACCTCGGCCTCGCTCATCCCCTCGGGAAGGGCGAGCGGACGGTCGAGGCGCAGCTCCCCTGGAACCTGTTCGAAGAGCTCGTCGACCGACTCGACGCCGATCGCGGCGAGCATCGCGGCCCTGTCGTCGGGCGTCGCTGAGGTGTAGCGCGTCACCCGAGCAAGGCTACGTAATCCGCCGCGCCCAAAAGCTGCTCGGCCTCGCTCGGGTCGGTCAACTTGACCTTGACCAGCCAGCCCTCGCCGTAGGGGTCCTCGTTGATCTTCTCCGGCGCGTCGGCAAGCGCCTCGTTGACCTCGACGATCTCGCCCGAGAGCGGCGCGATCACGTCGGAGACCGCCTTCACCGACTCCACCTCGGCGTAGGTGGCGTCCTTCTCGACCGTCGATTCCACCTCCGGCGGATCGTAGAAGACGACCTCGCCGAGGCTGTCCTGGGCGTACCAGGTGATGCCGAAGATGGCGACCTCGCCCTCAATCCGGGCCCAGTCATGCTGGTCGTGGTAGCGCAGGTCGTCTGGGTAGGTCGGCTCGGCCAAGGTCATCCTTTCGGCTGGTAGAGGGGCTTGGAAGCTATCCGGGCGGGGCGGCGCTTGCCGCGCACGTCGATCTCGACAGCCGTCCCCGGCTCGGCCAGGTCGGTGCGGACGTAGGCCATGCCGATCCCAACCTCGAGCGACGGGGAGAAGGTCCCCGAGGTGACGCTGCCGGCCTCCTCGCCGCCGGCGAGGACCGGGTTGCCCTGGCGGGGGATGCCGGCGCCCTCGATTGTGAAGGGGACCAGCGTCTCCGCAGTCCCCTCGCGGCGCGCCCGGGCGACGGCATCGGCGCCGACGAAGCCGGTCTCCTCGGCGCAGCACCAGCCGAGCCCGGCCTCGATCGGGTTGCGCTCGGGCGTCAGGTCGTTGCCGTGCAGGTGAAAGCAGACCTCGAGGCGGAGCGTGTCGCGCGCGCCCAGCCCGCAGGGGACGACGCCGGCGTCGAGCAGCTCGGCCCAGATCGCCGGCACGATCTCGGGATCGATCAGCAACTCGACGCCGTCCTCGCCGGTGTAGCCGGTGCCGCAGGCGAGGGCGGGGCGATTGCCGATCCGCACCGCCGCGACCCGCATCCGCAGCGGCAACTCGATTCCGAGGGTGCGGGTGACGACGTCGCGTGCGTGCGGCCCCTGCACGGCGAGCATCGCGTAGCGGTCGGCGACGTCGCGCACGGCGACGTCGCCAAGCTGGCGGCTCCAGCGGCCGAGCCAGGCGAGGTCGGCGCCGTGGTTGGCCGAGTTGGTGACGATCAGGTAGCGGTCGCCGCCGAGCCGGTAGAGGAAGAGGTCGTCGAGCACGCCGCCGTCCTCGTTGCACAGGCACGAGTACTGAGCGCCCCCCGCTTCGACTCTGGCCACGTCGTTGCTGAGCACCCGCTGCAGGAAGGCGAGCGCTCCCGGTCCCTCGACCTCGACCTCTCCCATGTGCGAGACGTCGAACATGCCGGCGTGCGTGCGCACCGCCGCATGCTCCTCGCGGATCCCCTCGTACTGGACGGGCATCTCCCAGCCGGCGAAATCCACGAGCTTCGCCCCGAGCTCGAGATGCTTCCCATAGAGCGGCGTCCTCATCGGCGTCACGGACGCGCAAGCGTATTGCCTGAGGCATACCGCGGAGGGCCGTCGGGGGTCCTTCCTCAGGAACTCCCGCGAAGCGGCCTGAGGAGGGACCCCCGACGGCCCCTCCCACACCGCGCCAGAGCTATTCCTTGAGGAAGCCCGGGACGTCGATGTCGTCGTCGCTGACCCGCAGTTTGCGAATGTCGGTGTCCTCGCCCGAGATCCGCGGTTTGCTCTCGTAGCGACGACGCACCCGCTGCGGGGAACGGGCCAGCAGCTCGAAGCCCTCGAAGCCGGTGGCGATCACGGTGACCCGCACCTCGTCGCGCATCGACTGGTCGACGACCGAGCCGAAGATGATGTTGGCGTTGTCATCCGCCTCCGACTGGACGAGCTGGGCGGCCTCGTTGACCTCGAAGAGGCCGAGGTCCTCCGGGCCGGTGATGTTGAGCAGCATCCCGGTCGCGCCCTTGATCGACTCCTCGATCAGCGGCGAGGTGATCGCCGCCTTGGCGGCGTCGAGAGCACGCGCCTCGCCGGTCGCCGAGCCAACGCCCATCAGGGCCGAGCCGGCGTCGCGCATGATCGTGCGCACGTCGGCGAAGTCGAGGTTGATCAGGCCGGGAATCGTGATCAGGTCGGTGATGCCCTGCACGCCCTGGCGCAGGATGTCGTCGGCCTGCTTGAAGGCCTCGAGCACGCTGGTGCGGCGCTCGACCGCCTGCAGCAGCTTCTCGTTGGGGACGATGATCAGGGTGTCGACGTTGTTGCGCAGCTTCTCGATCCCCTCGAGTGCCTGCTGCATCCGTCGCTTCCCCTCGAACTCGAAGGGCTTGGTCACGGCGCCGACCGTAAGCGCGCCGATCTCTTCCTTGGCGATCTCGGCGATCACCGGCGCCGAGCCGGTGCCCGTACCGCCGCCCTCGCCCGCGGTGACGAAGACCATGTCGGCGCCCTTCAGCGCCTCCTTGATCTCGTCGCGGCTCTCCGCCGCAGCGCCCGCCCCGACCTCCGGGTTGCCGCCGGCGCCGAGGCCGCGAGTCAGCTCCTGGCCGATCGAGAGCTTGATGTCGGCTTCACACGCCTGCAGCGCCTGAGCATCCGTGTTGACGGCGACGAACTCGACGCCGCGGATACCGGCGTCGACCATGCGACTGACGGCGTTGGTGCCGCCGCCGCCGGCACCGACGACCTTGATCACCGCGAGGTATGTGGATTCCATCTCCCGAATTCTCCAAGCCCAGCCCCGGGTCGGGTCTGGATATGTCCAGTCCACAGGGACTGGTTTTGAGTTGAGCCTTTGTTCTGTCCGACGCTACAGCAATGCTTAAGGGTTGAAGCCTACGCCTTAACGACGGAAATTGCGCTCAAAGTAGGGCATTATCCGGAAGCTGTCAAACGGACGGGCGGCATCGTGCAAGGTCCGTATCTCAAGTACTAGTCGAGGGTTTAGCCAAGCTAAGCCTGTGGTTGAGGGTTCACGAAACAGGCGGAAGCGCATGCCCAGAGCCGTATACAGCGGCCTTGCCAGGCGCATGCAGGTCTACATAATCGAGCGACGTGACTTCCGGGTCGGCGAGCACGGCGGCTGCTGCCCGCCACTTGCGGGAAGCTCCCGAGGCATCGCCGAAGCGCAATTCGATCCCCGTCGTCAGTTCGACGTCCACCCCGCTTTCGCCGTAGAAGCTGCGAGCGAGGTAGGGACGGAGGGCCGGCGGTGCGGCGGCGAGAACCCGAACCTGCTGCAGGGCAGTGCCCTCGAGACGACCTCCTTCGGGCGGCGATTCGAGCGGCAACGCCGGCAAGCTCCCTTCTTCGGGCGACGGCAACCAGGCGACGATCGTTCCGTCTCCGGCCACCGCCGTTGTGCTGAAACCGCTGCCGAGCATCGCCACTGCTTCGCTGGAGACGAGGCGCGGGCTCAGCGAGGAGCTCCTCACGAAGAGGAAATAGGCAAGCACCGCGAGGACCAGTGCGGCCGCTGCGAGCGCAGGCCATTTCAGAGATCCCAGTCGCTTGGCCATTCCACCTCCCCCAGTACCTGGACCTCGGGCTCGAGGACCACACCGCAGCTCTCATAGACCCTGCGGCGGCCGGCCGCCATCAGCTCGAGCACGTCGGCGGTAGTCGCATCACCGGCGTTCTCGACGAAGTTGGCGTGCTTCTCGGAGAAGCGGGCGCCCCCGCGGCGCAGGCCTCGGCAACCCGCCGCCTCGAGCAGTTGGCCGGCGCTGCGCCCGTTGGCCGCCTCGTGGTCGGGGTTCTTGAAGGTCGAGCCGAAGGTCTTGATCCCCGAGGGCTGCGCCTCACGGCGCTTGCCGCGCATCTCCTCCAGCCTCGCCTTGATCGACGTCGGCTCGTCCGGGCGCAGGAGGAAGCCGGCGCGCGAGACGACCTCGTCCGGACCGAGGTTGGAGCTGCGGTAGGCAAAACCCAGATCCGCGGGCCCGCGGCGCTCGCGACCAGCCGCCGTGCAGACGTCGACCCATTCGAGCACCTCACCGAGCTGACCGCCGTAGGCGTTGGCGTTCATCTTCACCGCCCCGCCCGCCGTGCCCGGAATGTTCACCCCGAACTCGAGCCCGGCGAGACCCCAGCCCGCCGCCCTGGCCGAGGCCGCTGGCAGGCGGGCGCCGCCGCCGCAGACGAGCCGCTTCCCATCGCGCTCGATCGTCGCCAGCTCGCCGTCGAGCTTGATCGCCAGCCCGCGAAATCCGGCGTCGGCGACGAGCAGGTTGGACCCGGATCCGACGATGCCGAGATCCAGCCCTTGGTCCGCCGCCCAGGCGAGCAGTTCCAGCAGCGACTCCTCCGAGCCCGGTCGCGCGAACCAATCGGCGGGACCACCGGTGCGGACGGTGGTCAGGCGGTCGAGCGGGTAGTTGCGCGCGACGCCCTCGGGCAGCGGGCCACTCATGCGGCCTCCTCTCCCCCGACGAGCGCCTCGCCGACCCTGAAGACGTCACCGGCGCCGATCGTCACCAGAATGTCGCCCTCGCCGAGGCGCCCGGCGAAGGCGCGTTCGGCCGCGTCCAGCGTCGGCGCCCAGAGGACCGGCCGTCCAGCCCCGCAGTCGGCGGCGGCGCGGGCGACATCGAGCCCGCTCACCCCGGCCAGCTCGCCGACCGGCTCCTCGCGCGCCGGGTAGACGTCGAGCACCGCCACCTCGTCGGCCAGTGCCAGCGCCGCGCCGAACTGTCCCGCGAAAGCCTTCGTGCGGGAGTAGAGATGGGGCTGGAAGATCGCGAAGAGGCGTACCGGGACGAGCTCGCGCAGCGCCGAGAGAGCCGCCCTGACCTCGGTCGGGTGATGGGCGTAGTCGTCGTATATGCGGGCGCCGCTGCGCTCGCCCTTCAACTCGAGGCGGCGATACACACCGGGGAAGTCAGCGAGGGCCTTCGCGACGGCGTCGCGATCGAAGCCGGCCCGCTCCGCCGCGGCAATCGCCGCACGGGCGTTGAGCAGGTTGTGCCGACCGGGGACGGCGAGTGCAACTTCCAGGTCGAGATCCTCGGGGCGGGCTACGGCGCTCGCCCCGACGGTGAATTCGTCGAACGCCGCGCGCAGCTCCGCCTCCGAGCCCCAGCGGCTGTGGTGATCCATCTCGACGTTGGTGACGACCGCAATCTCAGGCTCGAGCGCGAGGAAGCTGGCGTCGCTCTCATCGGCCTCGGCGACGACCCACTCGCCCCCTCCCCAGCCGGCGTTGGCAGTGTCCCCGTCCCGGCCAAGGCCGGGAACCTCGCCGCCGACGAAGAAGGCCGGGTCGGCGCCGAGCGCCCGCAGGGCCCAGGCGAGCATCGCCGTCGTCGTCGTCTTGCCGTGCGTGCCGGCGACCGCGATCAGTCGCTTCTCTGCGCAGAGCTCGGCGAGCAGGGCGACGCGGTGGATCGGCTCGACGCCGCGCTCGCGGGCCAGCGCCAGCTCCGGGTTGTCGGGCCCGATCGCGGTCGAGACGACGACCTCGGCGCCCTCGGGCAGGTTGGCGGCGTCATGGCCGACAACCGGCTCGATCCCCGCAGCCCGCAGCCGCTCCATATAAGAGGAGTCGCTGCGGTCGCTGCCGGTCACCGACGCGCCCAGCTCGGCGCAGACCAGGGCCAGCCCGCTCATCCCGGCGCCGCCGATGCCGACGAAGTGCAGCCGTCTTGCAGCCCAGTCCCTCATCTTCCGGTGCGCCTTTTACGGTCTATGTCCATATAAGGCGCACCGGAAGAGGCGGCGGCGAGGATCTCGTCGGCGATGCGCTTCGCGGCGTCGGGCATCGCCAGTGAAGCCGAGGCCGAGGTCATCGCCGTCAGCCTCTCCTCATCGCCGAGCAGGTCGTCGACTCGCAGCGCCAGGAGATCTGCGCTGAGGGACTCGTCGGCGATGGCTACGGCCGCACCGGCATCGACCATCCAGGCGGCATTGGCGGTCTGGTGGTCGGCCGTTGCATGCGGATAAGGGACGAGGATCGCCGCCCGGCCGGCCGCGGTCACCTCGAAGATCGAGCCGCCCGAACGAGCGACGACCAGGTCGCAGGCGGCGAGGACGTCGCCGAGGTCCGGCTCGTACTCGATCAGCGTGTAGCGCTCGCGACCCGGGATCCCCTCCAATCGCCGCGCTAGCTTGGGGTAATCCCGCGTGCCGGCGAGATGAAGAACGTGGAAGTCGCGCCCCTTGCCGCGCTCGGCGAAGGCCTCGATCGCCGCCAGGTTGATCGACCTCGCGCCCTGGCTGCCCCCCATCACGAGCAGACAGCGAGCGTCGGCCGGGATATCGAAGCGGCGCCGCGCAGCCTCTCGGTCCGCCCCGAGGACCGCGGCCGGAACCGGACGACCGGTGAGCGCGTAGCGCTCGCCTTCGCGGCCGGCGATCGGGAAGGAGAGGCAGATCCGCCGTGCCCTGCCAGCCAGCATGCGGTTGGCGAAGCCGAGGTGGCTGTCGGCCTCGGTCAGCACCAACGGCGTGCGAGTGAGGACGGCGGCCATCCCGACCGTCCCGGCGACATAACCGCCGCCACCGAGCACCACGTCGGGCTCGCGCCGGCGCAGCACCCGGCGCGCCGCCCCTACACCGGCGATCGCCTTGCCCACGGCGACGATGGCCCGCAACGGGTTGCGCCGGTCGATCCCCTGCACCTTGACGTAGTCGATCTCATAGCCCGCCGCCGGCACCAGCTCGGCCTCGATCCGCTCGCGCGTGCCGAGGAAGGAGACCTCGACGCCGCTAGCCCGAAGCTCGGCGGCGACGGCCATCGCTGGCACGACGTGTCCGGCGGTGCCCCCCGCCGCTACCACGACTCTGGGTGCTCTTTCCACGACTCGATCGGCTCCTGTTGCGGGACCCAGTGTTGCGCCCACCCTCGACGACGCGCAGTTTGCCAGCGCCGGCGGTCCCCCCGCGAGCGACGGCGAGGATCAGGCCGACCGCGAACAGGGTCGCCAACAGGCTGCTGTTGCCGTAGGAGACGAAGGGCAACGGGACACCCGTCAGCGGCGCCAGGCCCATCACGGCGAAGAGGTTGATGATCGCCTGCACGAGGACGAGCGAGGTGAGCCCGGCGACGAGCAGTTTCGAGTAGCGGTCGCGCGCTTTCTGGGCGATGCGCAGGCCGGCATAGCCGAAGAGCGCGAAGAGACCGGTGACGCCGAAGACTCCGACCATCCCCAGCTCCTCGCCGAGCACGGCCGAGATCATGTCGGTGTGGGCCTCGGGCAGAAAGCCGGCCTTAGCCGTGCCGTTGCCGATGCCGACGCCGAAGATGCCGCCGGAGCCGAGCGCGATCTTCGCCTGTGCGGCCTGGAAGCCCGTGCCGGTCGCGTCGGCGCCGGGATGGAGGAAGCCGGTCAGGCGGTCCATCCGGTAGGGCTCGACGATCGTCGCGAGCAGGGCGAGGAAGCCGAGGAAGAGGCCGATCTTGGCGAGGTCCATCGGGCGGGCGCCGGCCGCGATCAGCATCGCGCCGACGGCGAAGGCGATGACCATCGCCGTCCCCATGTCCGGCTCGGCGACGATCAGCAGGCAGGCCGCGCCGACGACGAGCAGGAAGGGCATCATCCCCTGGATCGTCCGCACCAGCTTCGGTTTGCGCGCCAGCAGGTCGGCGCCGTAGAGGATCAGGGCGACCTTGGTCAGCTCCGAGGGCTGGATCTGGAGGAAGCCGGAGCCGATCCAGCGGCTGGCGCCGTTGACGCTGGTGCCGGCAACGAGGACGACCAGCAGCAGGAACATCGTTCCGGCGAGGATCGCCGGGGTGAGTTTGCGCACGGCGACGAGCCCGTGGCGCGCAACCAGGTGCATGACGAGCAATCCGACGGCGCCGAACATCAGCGTCCGCTTCAGGTAGAAGGCGCTGTTGGAGAGGTTGCCGTCGCTCAGCACCTGGGTCGTCGAGCTGGCCGAGAAGACCATCACCGCGCCGAGGGCCAGCAGGCAGAGTGTCGCCGTGAGCAGCAGGTTGTACTCGGCGGGAAGGGCCACCCTGGCGCGCTTCTTCTTCGGACGTTTCTTCGCCTTCGCCGGCGCGGATTTGCGCCCTTTGCCGGTTGCCGCCTTCACCGCAGCGCTCCGACAATCTCGCGGAAGCGCTCACCGCGGCGTTCGAAGTTCTCGAAGGCGTCGAAGCTGGCGCAGGCGGGCGAGAGCAGCACCGTCTCGCCGGGCTGCGCCGCGGCGGCGGCCTGCCTGACCGCCTGCTCGAGGTCGGCGCAGCGGTGCAGCGCGACCCCGCCGGCGATCGCCGGCGCCAGCGCCTCGGCCAACCGCTCCGCCGAGGCCCCCGCCAGGTAGCAGGCGGTGCAGCGCTCGCGTACTGGCTCGAGCAAGTCGCCGTAGGCCTCGCCCTTCTCGCTGCCGCCGAGGATCGCGTGGACGCCGCCCCCGAAGGCACGCAGGCCGACGATCGCCGAAGCGACGTTGGTCGCCTTCGAGTCGTTGACGAAACGCACGCCGTCGATCTCGGCAACCGGCTCGAGCCGGTGCGGCACACCGGCGAAGCTGCGCAGGCCCTCGCGCACCGCATCGCGGTCGATGCCCATCGCCAGGGCCGCGGCGGCGGTGGCCATCGCGTTGGCGACGTTGTGCTCGCCGAGCAAGCCGAGCTTGGCGACGGCGATCAGCGGCTCGCCGTCGTAGAAGATCGTCTCGCCGGCGAGGGCGACCTCGCAGTCGGGAGCGGCGCCGTGGCAGAAGGCGACGCGACGGGCGCAGCCGCCGAGGTCGACGTCGGAGAGCGCCGGCTCGTCGGCGTTGTAGACGGCGACGTCGTCGTTGCCCTGGTTGGCGAAGATCCGCAGCTTCGCCCGCAAGTAGTCCTCGAGGTCCGCGTGGCGGTCGAGATGGTCCGGTGCCAGGTTGAGGAAGACGGCGCACTCGGGCGCGAAGGCAACGCTGTCCTCGAGCTGGAAGCTCGAGGCCTCGCAGACGACGGTCGCCTCGGCGTCGACCTCGCCGACGAGCGAGGAGAGCGGCGTGCCGACGTTGCCGGCGACCGCAACCGGCTCGCCCGCCGTCCGGTAGACATGGCCGAGCCACTCGACGACAGTCGTCTTGCCGTTCGTCCCAGTGACGGCGACGAAACGGTTGGGGAGCGCACGCCAGGCCAGCTCGAGCTCGCCGACCACGTCGATCCCCCGCTCGATTGCCGCCGCGATCACCGCCGCCTCCCGCGGCACCCCGGGGCTCTTGACGACCGTCCGCACCCCCTCCAGGAGCGCCAATCCGTCTGCATCCAGGACGACTTCGACGCCCGCCTCCCGAAGCCCTGCCGCCCCCTCCGGATGGCCGGAATCGACCCCGACGACCTCCTCCCCGCACTCGGCGAGCATCCGCACGGCGGCCTGCCCGGACCGCGCGAGCCCCACAACTAGAAACGGGCCCTCAGGCAGCTCCGGTCGAGGCTTCCTGGGCGGGGGCGCACTCATCCGCCATAGATTCGCGCCGCGATCGGTCAGCCCTGTCGAGCGCGCCGCTCAGCGATGCAAGCCGCGCCGGCGCTCCGCGCGCACGAGCAGGCGATCGACCGCCTCGTTGACGAGCATGAAGATAAGGAGAAGCGCAATGAGTGCCCACGAACTCTCCGAGCTGCTCCAGGAATTAGTGCCGGCAAAGGCCAGGAAGGCCACTGCCGCGATCAACTCCACGCAACTTATGACGATCCAGCGAAAATCAAGGTTCATAGAAATGTCGCCTCCACAAGGTTCGAAACCAAGTAGCCGACCAAAGCAAGCGTCGTGCCGTAGTAGCTTCCTTTCATGGCGACTCGCATTGTTTTGTCTGCATCATAACGACGAGCCAGGGCAATGGTCTCGCCGACCCAGCCCCCGATGACGGCTCCTATTGCTATCGAGGTTGGGGTAGAGGGATTGGGCAACGATTCGATCGGCAACACCCGCCGACCGTAGAAGCCGCTGACGCACATGTGGCGCGCACAATGCGCCAATAGTCACCCGAATCTCAAAAGCTCCCCGTGAAGCTTCCCAGTCGTCGCCGCAATCTCCCGGGTAGCTCCGCGCTCCAGCCGGTCGACCCTGGTGCGGCCTGTCGAGAGCGGGGGTTGGCTGCCCTTTCCCAAAACACTCAAGCGCGGCTCCTGCCGCGCGTTTTGGGGAAGGGCAACCGGCCCCCACCCCCACCGAACCTGTCAGCGCCCGATCGACTGCTGATACAGCGTGAAGCCGATCCCGGAGCAGACCGCGGCGACGATCCAGAAGCGGAGCATGATCTTGGTCTCCGACCAGGCCATCATCTCGAAGTGGTGGTGCAGCGGCGCCATCAGCAGGACGCGGCGGCGGAAGGTCTTGAAGGAGAAGACCTGGATCGCAACCGAGAGGGCCTCGATCACGAAGATGCCGCCGATGATGATCAGCAGCACCTCGGTCTGGGTCATCACGGCGAGGGCGCCGATCGCGCCGCCGAGGCCGAGCGAGCCGGTGTCACCCATGAAGATGGAGGCCGGGAAGGCGTTGAACCAGAGGAAGCCGATGCAGGCACCGACCAGGCAGGCCGAGAGCAGCGCCAGGTTCTGCTGCTCGTTGGTGACGAAGGCGATCGCCGTGTAGGCGAGGAGGACGATCGCGCAGGAGCCGGCGGCGAGGCCGTCGAGGCCGTCGGTGAGGTTGACCCCGTTCGAGGTCCCGGCGATGACGAGGAAGACGAGCACGAAGTAGAGGACCGGGCCGAGGTCGACGCTGGCGTCGCCGATGCGGAAGTAGAGGATCGGCTCGAGCCCAACCTCGTGCCGGGCCACCCACCAGAGGCCAAGCGCGAGCACTACCTGGAAGAGCAGCTTCCAGCGCGCCGAGAGACCGAGCGAGCGGCGCTTGACGATCTTGATGAAATCGTCGGCGAAGCCGATCGCTGCGCATCCCATCGCTACGCCGAAGACGGCGAGGCTCTGCGCGTCGCGGTCGGAGAGCACCAGGTAGGGGACGCAGATCGAAGCGAAGACGATCAGGCCGCCCATCGTCGGCGTGCCCGCCTTGGCGTGGTGCTCCTGCGGCCCCTCCTCGCGGATGTGCTGGCCGAACTCCTTGACCCGCAGGTACTCGATGAACTTCGGCCCGAGGAAGATGCAGATCAGCATCGCCGCCATGCCGGCGATCAGCACTTCACCCATCGACGAGCTCCCCCAGGGCCTCCGCCACCGCCTCCAAACCCGCCGAGCGCGAGCCCTTGACCAGGACGGTATCGCCGGGCTCGAGCTGAGCCGCGAGCAGCTCCGCCGCCTCCAGGGGGGTGGCGACCAGCTCGTCGGGGGCGTAGTCGCGGGCCAGCGCGCCGACGCCGATCAGAATCGCGATCCCGAGCTCGCGAGAGCACTCGCCGATCTCCCGGTGGAAGTCGGGAGCGCCGGGACCGAGCTCGGCCATCTCGCCGAGGACGGCAATCCGCCGCCCGCTGCCGGTCGAAGCGAGATGGTCGAGCGCGGCGCGCATCGAGACCGGGTTGGCGTTGTAGCAGTCGTTCACCAGGACGATTCCGTCCCCCATTTCGAGGCGCTCGCCCCGGAAGCGTGAGAAGCCTATGTTCGCAGCGCGGTCGGCCATCTCGGCGAGCGGCGCGCCCAGCACAGCGCCTACCGCCACCGCGGCGAGGGCATTGTCGAGGTTGTGCGGCTCGGTGAAGGGGAAGTGGAAGAGCTGCCGCCCGTTGGGCGTCTCGACGAGCGCCTCGGTGACGCCGTCGGCGACGCTGCTCTCGACCGCCTCAACATCGCCGCCGGGGCCGAAGCGGAGCAGGGTCGGAGCGGCGGCGAGGTGCGGCTCGAGCTCCCCCGCCGCAACCGGCACGATCGCCGTGCCCTCGCGAGGCAGCGCCTCGAGGATCTCGGCCTTCGCCGCGGCAATCGCCTCGACCGAGCCGAGCAGCCCGACGTGGACGGGGCCGACGTTCGTGATCACGGCGATCTCGGGCTCGGCGATCGAGGCGAGCTCGGCGATCTGACCCGGGCCGCGCATCGCCATCTCGAGCACCATCGTCTGCGTCCCTTCGGGGGTTTCGAGGACGGTCAACGGCAGGCCGATCTCGGTGTTGAGGTTCTCGCGGTTGGCGTGGACGGGGCCCGGGAGCAGCGCCCGGGCGATGTCCTTGACCGACGTCTTGCCAACCGAGCCGGTGACGCCGACAACCGTCGCTCCGAGCGCGCGGCGCCACTCGCGAGCGAGCGCCTGCATGGCCGCCAGCGGGTCCGGGGCAGCGAATACCCAAGCGCCGTCGAGCCCCGCCGCGTGCTCGGGCGTCGCCACTACGCCCCAGGCACCTGCCGCGATCGCCTGCGGGGCGAACTCGCCGCCGTCGACGTGCTCGCCCCGCAGGCCGAAGAAGAGGTCGCCAGGGCCGCTCTCACCCGAACCGATCGTCGCCCGCTCCGGGTTGTTCGGCTCGCCCTCGGCAAGAACCTCGGCGCCAATCGCCGCGGCTATCTCAGCCCCGCTCAGCTTCATGCCGGGCTGCCCAGCCTGCGAAGCTCCTCGCGCGCAACCTCGCGATCGTCGAAGGGGATCGTGCGGCCGCCCTCGAACTCCTGGCCCCGCTCGTGTCCCTTGCCCGCGATCACGACGACGTCGCCGGGACGAGCGCGCTCGAAGGCCAGGCCAATCGCGGCGCGGCGGTCGGGCTCGACCTCGACCTCGGCCCCGTCGGGAATGCCGGTGAGGATCTCGGCGATGATCGCATCGGGGTCCTCGGAGCGCGGATTGTCCGAGGTGACGACCGCGAGATCGGAGAGCGAGGCGCCGGCGCGGCCCATCTTCGGGCGCTTCTCGCGATCGCGGTCGCCGCCCGCGCCGAAGACCGAGAGCACCCGTCCCCGGCCCAGCTCGCGAGCTGCGTGCAGGACGTTCTCCAGCGAATCGGGCGTGTGGGCGTAGTCGACGAGGACCGCGAACGGCTGCCCCTCGTCGATCGGCTCGAAGCGCCCCGGCACCCGCTCGGCCCGGGCCAAGCCTTCGACCGCGGCAGGAGGATCGACGCCGATCTCGACCGCGGCCGCGTAGGCGCCGAGCGCGTTGGCGACGTTGAACTGACCCGGAAGCGCCAGGCGGACCATCGTGCCGTCGACCTCGAACTCGGACCCGGCGGCGTCGAACGCAACCGCCTGGGCCGAGTAATCGGCGGCCGCGCCGTCGGCGGAGAAGGCGACGCAATCGAACTCGCCGGCAAGTCGCCGGCCGTACTCGTCGTCGACGTTGACGATCGCAGTCCGCGGTCCCATCTCGAAAAGCCGGCGCTTCGAGCGGAAGTACTCCTCCATGCCGCCATGGAAATCGAGGTGGTCCTGGGTCAGGTTGGTGAAGAGGGCGGTCTCGAAGTGGATCGCGTCGCAGCGGTGCAACTCGAGCGCGTGCGAGGAGACCTCCATCGCGCAGGCCCGGTCGCCCGCGTCCAGCATCCGCCGGAAGGTCGCCTGCAGGTCGATCGCCTCCGGCGTGGTCCGCTCGGCTCCCTCGTCCCGCCCCCCGACGACCTGCCGCACCGTCCCGAGCAGGCCGCACTGGATGCCGGCCGTCTCGAGGATCTCGCGCACGAGGAAGGCCGTCGTCGTCTTGCCGTTCGTCCCGGTGATGCCGACGACCCGCAGCTTCGCCGTCGGGTCGCCCCAGAAGCGCGCCGCGACCGGCGCCATCGCCGCCCGCGCGTCGGGAACCACCACCTGCGCCACGTCCACGTCCAGCTCGCGCTCGACCACCAGCGCCACAGCCCCCGCCTCCACCGCCGCCGCCCCGAACTCGTGCCCATCGGCCTTCTCCCCGACCACGCAGAAGAACAACACCCCGGACTCCACCCTGCGACTGTCATAAGCGAGAGATGAAATCTCCGCATCCAAATCTCCGCGGGTCGTGGCAACATCGATCCCGGCAATCAGCTCGCCCAACTTCACGCCGCCGATTCTAGGCGTGCCCGGGAGACGTTCCTCGCGGGGGGTGGTGCGGATTTGGGGGACCACCCCGAGGAGGCGGTGCAGCCGCCCCCGCAGCGGGTGGTGGATCCAAATCCGTGACAGGACCCGCCGCGCCGAAACCCTATTCCGGCGGCACACCGAGATACGGCAGAGCGTATTCCGCGATCTCCCCGAATGCCGGCGCTGCCACCGAGCCGCCGTAGATTTCACCCTGCGGCTGGTCGACGACGACGCCGACCAGCAGCTGCGGGTCCTGCGCCGGGGCGAAGCCGATGAAGGAGGCGACGTACTTCGTCTCCGAGTAGGTCCCGTTTTCCGCCACCTGCGCCGTTCCCGTCTTGCCCGCCAGCGTGTAGCCGGGCACGCTCACCGCCGACGCGGTCCCGCCCGCTTCCAGGACCCCCTCGAGCATTTCCCGCACCTGCGCGGCGACCCCGGCGTCGATCACCCGGCGGCCCTTTGGCTCGTGAACCGTTTCTTCGCCCACCTTCTCGATCAGCTGCGGCGGGCGCAGCATGCCGTCGTCGGCGATGGCTGCGTAGCCGGCCATCATCTGCATCGGGGTGACGGAGAGGCCCTGCCCCATCGGCAGGTTGCCCATCGTCGAGCCCGAGTATTCGTCGAGCGGCGGGACGATGCCCTGCTCCTCGCCGGGGAACTGGACGCCGGTCGGGCGGCCGAAACCGAAGCGGTCGATCCAGCGGCTGAAGCGGGTGGCGCCGACTTCGAGGCCAATCTCCACCGCGCCGACGTTGGAGGACTGGGCGAGGATCTGAGCAACCGTGAGATCGATCGGTGGCCGTTCCTCGGCGTCTTCGATCACCCGGTCTGCCACGTGCAGCTGCGAGGGCAGGTAGAAGGACGTCTCCGGCGTCACCAGCTTTTCCTCGAGCGCGGCCGAGACGGTGAAGGCCTTGAAGGTCGAGCCGGGCTCGTAGGTGAAGCCGGTGGCGCGGTTCATCAGGTCTTCGGGGCTGGCGGCCGAGAGGTCGGTCGGGTCGACCGGCGGCCAGTTCGCCATCGCCAGGATCTGCGAGCTGCGCGGGTCCATGACGATCGCGGTGGCGCCCTTCGGCGCGTACGTTTCGCCGACCCCGGCCAGGACCTGTTCGGTCTTCGCCTGGATCGCCGGGTCGAGCGTCAGCTTCACGTCCGTCCCGTCCTCCGGCTCCCGGGTCGTTTCCAGGCGGATCGCTTCGCCCTTGGCGTCGGTGACGATCTGCCGTTCGCCGTCGGTCCCGCCCAGGGCCGATTCCTCGCCCAGCTCCAGCCCGGTCCGCCCTTCGCCTTCGGCGCCGACCACGCCGATCACCTGCCCGGCCAGCTTCCCCTGTGGATAGATGCGGCGGCTGTCGGGGTCCTCCCCGATTCCCGCCAGGTCGAGCCGTTCGATCCTGGCGGTGGTCGGCAGGTCGACGCTGTGGGCGAGCGCTTCGTAGCTCGTTTCGGCACTGACCATGCCGAGCACCTTGCTCTCCGACAGGCCGAGGATCGGCGCCAGCTTTTCCGCCGCCAGTGCCGGTTTCGTCACTTCCGAGGGGATGGCGAAGATCGTCGCCGCGTCTTCGGAGGCGGCCAGTGGGTTGCCATGGCGGTCGAGCAGGTCGCCACGCAAGCCGGGCAGCGGCACCGATTGCGTCTGCTGGCTGACTGCCTCGGAGGCGAGCTTCGCCCCCTGCACGCCCTGCAGCCAGAAGGCGCGGGCCGAGATACCGAGGAAGCAGAGGAGGAAGCCGGCGAAAAGGAGGCCGATCCTGCGCTCGGTCGCCCGCACCGAGCCTCCTAGTAGCCCGAGCCGGCCGCGGCGAGGCGTTGGGCGGCGACGCGAACGTCGTGCGCACTCGCCTCGACCCGGCTCACCTGGTCGGTTGGGGCAGCGGCAAGGCCCCGCGCGGCCGCTTCGTGGCGGACTCGGGACGCGCCGGAACGCGCCGCGTCGCGGGCGCGCAGCAGCGAGTTCTCTTTTTCGAGCGCCTGGATGTTCTTCTCGACGTGGCCCTCCGAGGCGGCGAAGCTGAGCGTGGCGACGTTGACGGCGACGATCCCGGTCAGCAGGACGCCAAGCACGGCGATCCAGGCCCGCCCGCGCGTAAGGCGCACCATCAGGCTCGAGTCGGGCAGTTGGCGGACGGCGCTCGCGGTGCCGACCGCGATCGGGATCAGATGACCGCCGGGGCGACGAACCGGTGCCCTGCGTGGGCGCGCCGGGGCTGACTTCGTCTTTGGTTCCGCATAGCGGGACGAAACACGAACTCGGCGGGCAGGGGCGGTCGCGGCGGCGGCCATCAGACAGCCTCGGCGATCTTTACGGCGACGCGCAGATGGGCCGACTTGGAGCGGGGATTGGCGGCGACCTCGTCGGCCTCCGGGGCGACCGCGCGGCGGGTGAGCAGCTCCGCTTCGGGCTCGCGGCCGCAGGCGCAGACGGGCAGCTCGGGTGGGCAGACGCAGCCGCGGGCGCGGGCGGCGAGGAATTGCTTGACGCGCCGGTCCTCCAGCGAGTGGAAGGAGATCGCGGCGAAGCGGCCGCCCAGCGGCAGCGCCGCCCAGGCGTTCGGCAGTGCATCCTCGAGCGAGTCGAGCTCGCCGTTGACGGCGATGCGGATCGCCTGGAAGGTGCGCTTGGCCGGGTGGCCGCCGCCGAAGCGGGCCGAGGCCGGCATTCCAGCCTTGATCGCCTCGACCAGCTCCGAGGTGGTCGCGAGCGGGCGACGCCGGACGATCTCGCGGGCGATCCCGCCGGCGTAGCGCTCCTCGCCAAAGCGGCGCAGGGCCTGGGCCAGGCGCGACTCCGGCCACTCGTTGACGACGTCGGCGGCGCTCAGCTGCTGGCGGGTGTCCATCCGCATGTCGAGCGGCGCGTCGTAGGAATAGGAGAAGCCACGCTCCCAGGCGTCGATCTGCATCGAGGACATTCCGAGGTCCATGTAGACCATGTCTGGGCGGATGCCTTCGCCACCCAGGGTACGAAGACCTGCCGCGAAGTCGGAGGCGATGAAACGAGTCGCACAGGGAGCCTCGGCTGCGAAGGCCTGGAAGCGCGCTTCGGCCGCCGGGTCGCGGTCGACGCAGATCAGGGTTCCCGCCGGCCCCAGCGCCGCGGCGACGAGTCGCGCGTGGCCGCCGCCGCCGAAGGTGCAGTCGACGGCGGTCTGGCCGGGCTCGGGGGCGAGTAGCTCGACCAGCTCCCTGGCGAGGACGGGCTTGTGCTCGATCGGCATCAGAGAAAGGGTTGCGCGATCGACGGTTGGGCCGACGGCTGGGGCTGCCTGCGCTCGCGCGGCCATCTCACTCAGCCGCTCCGTTTGCGGCCAGGCCCTCGGCGATCTCGGGGGCGGCGGAGTCGAGCTCGGCCTCCTGCTTGGCCCAAGCCTCGGCGTTCCAGATCTCCAGGTACTCCCCGGCGCCGATCACGACGCAGGGGCCGTCGAGGCCGGCGTGCTCGATCAGCGGTTTCGGCACGCGAATGCGGCCGGCGGAGTCGAGCTTCTCGTCGAAGGAGCCACCGTGGAAGCGGCGACGCAGGGCGCGCGCGTCGCGGCCGAAGGGGCTGTGCGGCGAGAGGAAACGGTCGGAGAGCTGCTCGAACTCCTCGGTCGTATGCACCCAGACGCAGGGGTCGAAGCCCTTGGAGAGAACAACGCCATCGGAAAGCGCCGCCCTGAACCTGGAGGGAACCGTGAGGCGATCCTTGGAGTCGAGACTGTGCTCGTAGAGGCCCCGGAATGCCACCGCTTAGGTCCTTTCTCTCCTGGGCTGGGAAGTGAGTTAGGACCGAGGTGATGAGGTGGGAGGAACCTCACCACCCCGGTCCTGGGCTTCAACTCGCGGGCACTGTATCCCACTTTCCCCCACTTTGCAACACGACGTGACCCTGCAACCCCATTTGCACCACCTCTCGACCGCGGTCGCGCGATGGGCAGGGTGCCCCTCGCCCCGACAAGTGCCTCGCCAATTGGCTCGGCACTTTGAGTATCCGCCGGTTCGAGGGGCACCCTGCCCACGCCACCCCGCGGGAGGAGTGGAGCAAAGAGCACGGCAGGTGGTCCGGGAGCTGGTCGTCTCTCGGAGAGGCTGCGTTTACCGAAAGCTGCTGAAAAAGAGGTCGGCGTTGGCGATCAGGGCGGCGGCGATCATCAGCAGGACGGAAGGTACGAGGACGAGGGCGACGACGAGCTGGATCTTCGGGGCGGCGCGGGCGGCGCGCTCCTCGACCGTGCGGCGCTGGTCACGGCGCAGGGCACTGGCCTGACGCCTTAGCTGATCGGCCAGCGGCGAGCCGTAGCGACGCGAGCGTTCGATCGCGGCGCAGAGCATCGCGACCTCGCTGCCCGGCACCCGCTCGCGCAGCGAGCCGAGGACGTCGGCCAGCGACTCGCCGCAGGCAAGTTCGGCGTCTGCGATCGCAAGCTCGTCCGCGAGCGGCCCGTTCCCCGCCCGGGTCAGGTCGGCGAAACCGGCGGCCACGCCACGACCGGCCTCGGCCCCGACCGCGAGCAGGTCGATGGCGTCGGGAAGGGCCGCCGCGACCCGGCGACGGCGCAGCCGCAGGCGACGCTCGCGCAGCGCGTCGGGAACGAAGATGCCGGCGGCGGGCAGTGCGATCGTGAGCAGCAGCGACAGGTGGCCCGGCGCCGCCGGCGCCGCGGCCAGCGCGACCGCCCCGCCCACCGCGGCGCACGCTGCCCGCGCTGGAAAGGCCCCAACGGTCACTCGGTGATCTGTGAGAGATGCCGAATGGCGAAGAACCCAGCGACCTGCAGAACCGCCGCCATCGCCAGCAGGACCGCGGATGCCGGTGAGCCGATCAGCTTGGCGAGGAATCCGGGTTCGACCAACTCGGCGAAGACCGCACCCCCGGTCGGCATCGCGACGACGAGCAGGCCCGTGAAACGGGCTTGGGCCGTGGCCGTGCGGGCATCCTCCGCCGCTCGATCCCGCTCGGCGGCCGCTGCGGCGAAGCGGCGCAGGAGACCGGCGAGGTCGCCGCCGGCGAGGCGCTGGCTGAGCAGCGCTGCGGCGAATGCATCGACGCGAGCGGAACGCATGCGCCGCCGCCAGCCCGCGACGGCTTCGACCGTCGGCGATCCCAGTGCCAGGTCGGCACCGAGCCGGGCCAGCTCCACCGCCGGCGGCCCATCTAGCGACCCGGTGGCTGCCACGATCGACGCTCGCAGCGAGCGTCCCGCAGAGAGCGAGTCGGCGACCGCGAGGGCGATCTCGGGGAGCGCCCGCTCGACGGCGCCCCGGTATCGGCGCCGGCCGCGCTCGACCAGCGAGGCCGCGAGCGCCGGCCCGGCAAAGGCGAGCGGCAGCGCCAGGACGGCTCCGGCGAGGAACCAGCCGCCGACGATCGCCAGGAGGGTGCCGAGCAGCGCCAGCCGCCGCCGCTCGTGCACGGTGGGCGCGTAGCCCTCGCGTGCCGCTCGCCTCAGCGGCTCGACCGCGAGACGCACCCAGGCGGCGAGCGCCGGGGTGGCGAGGACCGCCTCGCGGACGCCGACCGCCGCCAAGCCGCCGGCGGCCGCCCCGGCCAGCGTCAGCATCGGCCCCGGGCCGCCGCTCACTCCGTCATCACCTCGACCATCTCGGTCACGCGGCGGGCGCCGTCGTGGCCCCGCTCGAGGTGGACGATCAGGTCCACACCCCGCCTCACCTGCTCGGCGATCGCCCCGTGCGGCAAACCGAGGTCGGCCATCAGTGCCAGCGTCTCGAGCCGGGCCAGGGCATCGTCGGGCGAGCTGGCGTGCACGGTCGAGAGCGCGCCGTCGTGCCCGGTGTTAAGCGCGGTGAGCAGGTCGAGTGCCTCCGCTCCCCGCACCTCGCCGATCACGATCCGGTCGGGCCGCATTCGCAACGCGTTGCGGACCAGGTCGCGAACGGTGACCTCGCCCCGCCCCTCGATGCCGGCGGGCCGACTCTCAAGCCGGACCACGTGGGGCTGCTGCAGTCGCAGCTCGGCCGCGTCCTCGATCGTCACGATCCGCTCGCCCGCGTCGACGAAGGCGGAAAGCGCGTTGAGCAGGGTCGTCTTGCCCGAGCCGGTGCCGCCGCTGACGAGGATGCTGCGGCGCGCGGCTACGGCCTCCTCGAGAGCGTCATGCCGATCCCGCGTCAGCGTCCCCAGCTCGACCAGCTCACCCGGACCGGGGCGGTGAGCTCCGAAGCGGCGAATCGAGACGACAGGGCCGTCGACCGAGAGAGGCGGGATGACGACGTTGACGCGAGACCCGTCCGGCAGGCGAGCGTCGGCCATCGGGCTGAGCTCGTCGACCCGCCGCCCGAGCGGCGCGAGGATGCGCTCGATCGCGTTGCGCAGCGCCTCCTCGTCGGCGAACGCGACTTCGGTTCGTTCGATCAGACCCTGCCGCTCGACGTAGACGGCGTCGGGACCGTTGACCATCACCTCCTCGACCGCCGGGTCGGCGAGCAGCTCCTCCAGCGGCCCGAGGCCGACGGTGTCGCGCAGCACTCGCGCCTCGAGCTCGGCTCGGTCCGCCGAACCGAGCAGCGCCGCCTCCGTCGCGACCAGCTCGCGGACCTGATCCGCGACCTCGCCCCGCGCCGTCCTGCCCGCCGCCGCCTCGTCACGGCGTCGCTCGACCAGCCGGGTCCGCAGCGAGCCCGCCAGCTCCTCGAGGTGCCGATCCCGCGCAGCCACCCTCAGCCCTCCGGCAGCAGGGTCAGCTTGCGGGCGAAGCTTTCTGCCTCGATCAGGAGCAGGGCCTGGCGCCTGGTCAGGCCCAGGGTCGCGGCCGAGGCGCCGCCCGGGCCGGGGCCGTCGGCCCCAGGTCCCAGCGCAAGAAGCGGCACCCCGGCCGCGGCTACGTAAGTCCGGCCCGGCCCGGCGCCAGCGGGTTCGGTGGTGACGACGACGTCGACCTTTGCCCTCGGGGAGGGTCTTCCGACAGCGAAGAGCGCGTCGGCGCCGCTGACCGAGATCTCCACCGGGCGCCGGTCGCCGAGGGCTGGCACCGCCCTGCGGTGCGGGCGAGGGGGGTGCAACTGGGTGGCGAGCAGGTAGGACCCGGCCGGCAAGGTCGAATCGGGGGCCAGGCCGAGCGCCGCGGCCGGAGAGACGAGCGCCCCAGGTGGGACGAAGCGCTCCGGGACCCGGCGGACCTCGAGTGCGGTCGAGAGGTCTCCGGGGCCCAGCGGCCTGCCGGGACGCAGGACATGCGTGAGGACGACCACCGGTCGCAGCGGCCCGTAACCCCGAGCGACGCTCGAGCCGTAGCCGTTGGCGATCGCTGCCGCGACGGCGGCCGCGAGCAAGGCGAGCACGGCGAAGGCGATCGCGCGGCGGCGCCGGCTCATGCGACCCCGTCCCCCCCGTCGTCGGCCAGTGGCAGCTCGATCGCGGCGGTCGACCCGCGCGGGGAGCGCTCGAAGACGAAGCGCCCCTCGTGCGCCGCAACCACCCTGCGGACGACGGCGAGGCCATGACCGCGGCGCTTCCGCCCCGACAGCCGGGCGAAGACCTCGGCCGGACTGCCGCGCCGCGCCGCCGGCGGTCTCGCGGCACTGCCCGAGTCGACCACGGCGATCCGCAGTCGCCCCTCGCGACGGCGTGCCGAGACGACGACGTTCGGGCCGCCGTGCTCGATCGCGTTGACGATCAGGTTGTCGATCGCCTGGGCGAGCGCAAGCCGGTCGCCGTCGACCACGGCGGGGCCTGCGTTCCAGCGCAGCTCGAGCGAGCCGTCGGCGAGCCTCGCCCGCCCGCGCCAGCGGCCGACCGCCGTTTGCACCAGCGCCCAGGCATCGACCGTGGTCGGCAGCGGTGCGTGGTTACCGCCGTTGATCTCGCGATCGAGGCGCTGCAGCGCGGCGGCGGCGAGGTCGAGCGCTCCGTCGCCCCCTCGCGTGGCGATCTCGGCCCCGCCCTCCAGCGCCGCCACCTGCAAGGGACGGCGAACCTCGTGCAGAGCCTCGTTCAGCGCCGTGCGACGGCGGCCGGAGCGCAGCCCCTGAACTGCGACCGTCGCTGCCAACGAGACGGCGAATGGCCAGCCCGCGACGATCTGCGCCAGCTCGTTCACCCGTCGACCAGCCGGTATCCGTAGCCCCAGCAGTTGACGACGAAGCGACAGCCCTCGGGGTCGAGTTTGCGCCGTAGGCGGCTTGCGTGCGAGTCGAGCGTCCGCGTCCTCGCCGGGGTCCGGTAGCCCCAGACCGCCTCGAGCAGCTCCCGCTTGGTGAAGACGCGTGAGGGATCGCTCGCCAGCACCCGCAGGAGGCCGAACTCCTTGTTCGAGAGCGCCACCTCGCGCTCTCCCACCCAGACCTTGCGCCGCGCCGGGTCGATCACGATCTCCCCCACCCGGCACGGCCCCTCGCCGCCGCGGCCGCGCCTCAGCACGGCCGCGATCCGCGCCCGCAGCTCCTGGTAGGAGAAGGGCTTGACCATGTAGTCGTCGGCGCCGCTGTCGATGCCGCGAACGCGGTCGTCGTCCGCCCCGCGTCCGGTGAGGACGATCACCGGCAGGGACGGGTCGAAGCGGGAAGTGACGCCGTCGGCCTGGCGGATCTCGCGCAGCACGTCGAGGCCCGAGGCATCGGGCAGCGTCAGGTCGAGCAGCAGCAGGTCGGGGTGGTTGTAGCGACAGAGCCGCAGGGCGTCGGAAGCGCTGGGAGCGGGCATGACGCCGAAGCGGTCGGCGACGAGGTGGTCGCAGAGCAGCTCCAGCGTCGGCGTGTCGTCCTCGCAGACGACGATGCTGGCGATCTCCTGGCGCTGGGGGAGCATGTGCCGCCTCTAAGGACGCGGCGCGAAAAACTCTCCCCCCTCCCCTGCGGGAATCTCGAGAACCGCGGCGGCGTCGTGACAGAAGACGACACGACGCGGGCGAATCCCGCGCCGAACGGACACGACCGTGCCCTCTCCGTCGAGGAAGTGGACGTCGAGGGCGAAGCGCATGCCGAAGGTGTGGACGCTGGCGCAGCGGGGAATCAGCAGGCCGGGTCCGACCCGGTCACGGTTCAGGTGAGCGAGACCGAGCAGGCGTGCCCGCATGCCGACCGCCACGCGAACCTCGCTGCCGAGGACAACGGTCACCGGGAGTCGACGCAGGCGCGGAGCGAGCGGCATTGCTGCATAAGGGCCCGAGCCGTCGAACTCTCCGGGGTAGCCTTCCTGCATGCCCGACGGCAAGGTCGCTGTCTTCGGACCCCACCCGATGCTCTCGATCACGATCGAGGCGCTGACCAGCGATGGCGGCGACGAGATCCACCTGCACGCTGCCGGACAGGGCGTCTGGGTGGCGCGGATGGCGGCTGAGCTGGGGGCGCGGCCGGTCCTCTGCGGCTTCATCGGCGGCGAGACCGGCGCCGTGCTGCGACCGCTGCTGGAGCAGATGGACGTCGAGCTGCGGCTGGTCCAAACCGGCGCCGAGAGCGGCTGCTACCTGCACGACCGGCGCAGCGGCGAGCGAGAGCCGCTGGCGCAGAGCGCCTCGCTGCCGCCGACTCGCCACGAGATCGACGAGCTTTTCTCCAGCACGGTCGCCGCGGCGCTCGACGCCGACGTGCTCGCGCTCTGCGGCCCTTATCCCGGCGAGGCCCTGCCGCTGGAGATCTACGGCAATCTGGTGACCGACGTGCGCGCCAACGGCACGCCGGTGGTCGTCGACCTCTCGCCGCCGCGCCTAGACAGCGCCCTGGAGGGCGAGCCCGAGCTGGTCAAGATCAACGACTGGGAGCTGGCCAAGTACGTCGAGGGCCCGGTCGACAGCGAGGAGCGGATGCTCGTCGCAGCGCGGCGCCTGCTGGAGAAGGGGGCCGGTGCGGCGATCATCACCCGCGCCGAGGAGCCGGCGGCCGTGGTCCGTGGGGACGACGCCTGGGAGTTGGTGCCGCCCCGCTTCGAGCGCGGCGCCCGCGAGGGCTGCGGCGACTCGATGATGGGCGGGCTCGCCGCCTGTATGGCAAAAGGGGTCGAGTGGGAGGAGATGCTGCGGACCAGCGCCGCGGCCGGTGCTGCCAACTTCCTGCGCAGCGGCCTCGGCAGCGGCACGCGCCAGGTGATCGAAGACCTCGCGCGCAAGGTCGACCTCCGGCCCATGACCCGGTCGTAACGCATTTCCCATGACATGCATGGGAAATGCGTTACGACCCTCAGGGGGCGGGGCCGAAGGGGAGCTCGAGGTCCCGGCCGGCGACGATCGCGGCGGGAGCGACGTCGCGCATCCACTCGATGTGGGGCGCGACCGTGTCGACCTCGGCGAGCCGTTCGAACGCCTCGCGCATGTGAAGCGGCCGGCCGCCGTGCGAGGAGTGGGCATCGCTGCTGAGCACGTGCACGAGGCCCGCCTCGGCGAGCGCGGCCATCCCCTCTGCGAAGCGTTCGCGGAGGAAGAAGTCGGCGGTTGCCTGGACCAGTGCCCCGGCGGCGACGAGGCCCGCGATCCGCTCGTACATGTCGGCCGAGAGATGGCGCTCCGGATGGGCGACCAGAACCCGATAGCCCCGCTCGACCAGGCGGACGACCCGGCCGAGCAGCACTGTGGTGAGCCGTCCAGGGGCCGGCTCGAGCAGGATCCACCGCCCGCCGCCCAGCGTCACCCGATCGAGCTCCTCGTCGCTCAGCCCCTCGACCGCGGTCTCCGCCACCTCTCCCCCCTGCAGCACGGTCACCGGCAGCTCCTCGATCCGCAGCCGCTCGTTGAGCTGCTCGATCCGGCCTGTGATCTCCTCGATCCGCACGTCGTGGTCGTGGCGGATGTGCGGCGTCGCGCAGATCGCCTCGATGCCGTCGCCTGCGGCCTGCCGCGCCATCCCGACGCTGTCCTCCAGGTCCAGCGCCCCGTCGTCGACTCCGGGAAGGATGTGGCAGTGCAGGTCGATCATCGGTGCAAACAGCGTTTCAGGCACGGCCGCGCGGCGGCATCGGACTACGATGATCGGCATGATCCACACCTGCTCTCACCGGGCTTGTGGGAGCGGATTGGGCTTCAACGTGAATAAGAAAACGACCCGCAGAGGGAACTACGAGTCTGGCTCCGATTACGTGCTCGAGTACGGCGAGCTGCGCTTCGCCTTCAACGAGGAGGACTTCGGCCAGCGGGTCGAGCAGGCCGCGGTGAAGCTCGGCTTCGTCGACCAGGGCCTCAGCCCCGAGGAGCTCGACGACCTGCTCGACCTCTGTGTCAGCGGCGAGATCGCCGAGCCCAGCTCGCGCCTCGGCGAGCACATCAACGAGAACTGGGACGACCTGGTCGGGCCCGCCAACCGCAGCCTCGTCCACTGGCTGCGACGGCTCGTCTTCCGCGGTGCCTGGCTCGACCAGCGGGTCAAGGAGGGTGAGCTCGACGTCGTCTTCGACGAGCGCACGCAGACCTTCGGCTACGTCCAGCCGGAGCGCAGCGCCGAGCCGATCGAGCTCTCCAAAGAGCCGTCGTGGCGGCGCATTGCGTATAGGCGGTAGCGGCAGTCGAGGTTGGGGCGCCGCTTAACTTCAGGACGAGCGCTCTAGTGCGGCCACGACGGTCAGCGAGCCGGATCCGACGACGCTGAGGCCGCCGTCGAAGATCTCCTGCGCTATGCCGGTGTCTTCGAGGCGACTGAGCGAATCGACGAGGAGGATCGTGTCTTCCCCGCCCTCGGCGCGGCGCGCGGCCTGGGCCAGCGCGTCGCTGGCGTGGCGGGCCTTGCTCGCGGCGACGATCTCGGCGCCGGGTGCCTCGCGCCGCCAGTCGGCCAGCTCCTCGGGGCTGGGGTCGACGAGCAGGGCGATCGGATCCGGTCCCTTCGAGGCGTCCGAGAGCTCGGCGGCGAGCTCGCGCAGCAGGGCGGTGCAGGCGGTGCGACTCTCGCCGTAGACGAGCGCCTGCCGCCCGGGGGGCGGCAGCAGCAGGTCGGTCGGACCGACGTCCTTGCGGCGCCGACCGAAGCGGCGCCGTTTGCGACGTGGCTTCGACGACGCGGCGGAGGGCGGCGCCGGTCGAGCCGGCTCGGGCTTGGATTCGGGCTCGGGCCCTGGGGCCTTGCGCTCCTTCGCCTCTGCCTCGGCCGGTTTGCGCGATCCCCTCTCCCGGCTGCGCGGCTGGCGCTCACGCCTCTCCCGCGGCTTCCGCTCGCGGGCCGGACGCTCGGGGCGCTTCTCGGGCTTGCCAGCGCCGTCGGCGAGCTTCTCGATCAGCTCCTCGCGACGCAGCATGCGATAACCGGACACGCCCGCCTCGGCGGCGAGGGTGTGCAGCTCGGCGATGTGCTTGGACTCCAGCTCGGCCTTGTTCATCGAGGCGGCAGGTTATTCCCTATGAGACCGCGGGGTCGATCCCGGCCTCAGCCGCAGCCGCTGGCCACTCCTCGGCCGCCTGCTTGACCCGGCGCCGCGACCAGCCCAGCTCGTCGCCCAGCGCCGCCGCCACCGCGCGCACGGAGTCGGCGCCGCGCAGCTGCGGCGCGGCGAGGAGGCCGAGTCGTGTGCGCCGCAGCAGCACGTCGGCGACGCTGCGGGCCTGCTCATGGCGGGCCGCGATCGTCGCCTCGGCGAGCAGGTCGGGACGGCCGGGAACGATCGGCTGCGCCATCTTCGGGTCCTCGCGAGCGACCGCGAGCACCTTGCGCGCGGCGTGGCCGTAGCGGAAGGCAAGCTGCGCGAGCGCCTCCTCCCCCACCCCCTCGGGCCCAACCAGGTCCTCCTCGCGTGCCTCCATCCCGAGCGGAATCTCAGCCGTGTGACACGGCGCCTCGCGCGCCTCGCGCTCGACCATGCGGTCGACCGTCTGCTTCGCCATCCGCCGCCAGGTGGTCAGCTTGCCGCCGGTGATCGTCAGCATCCCCGAAGACGTCTCGTAGAGCTCCGCCTTGCGCGAGATGTCGACCGACTTCTTCGGGTCGCCGGTCGAGATCAGCGGCCGCACGCCGGCGTAGGCGCCGACCAGGTCGCGCTCGCCCAGTGAGACGCCGAAGAAGTCGTTGACCGCGTCGAGCAGGTAGGCGACGTCCTCGGCGCCCGGGCGCGGCGCGTCGACGTCGCCGTCGAAGTCGTTGTCGGTGGTGCCGACCAGCGTCCGCCCGTACCAGGGCAGAGCGAAGATCGCGCGCCCCTCGCCGGCCGGCAAGATGCAGGCGGCCTCGCCGGTGGAGAGGACGTCGCGGTCGATCAGCACGTGCGTGCCGCGGCTGGGCGAGATCCGCGGCACGTCCTCCTCCTCGACCACCTCCTCGGGTCGGATGCGGTCGGCGAAGACGCCGGTCGCGTTGACGACGTTGTCGGCGCTCACCTCCATCCGCTCCCCCGACTCGGCCTCGACGAAGGCGACCCCGGCCGCCCGCCCGGCGCCGTCCAGCTTCACCTCGGTCACCTCGGCGCCGTTCAACATCGTCGCCCCGAAGCGCTCCGCCTCGCCGAGCACGGTGAGCACCATGCGCACGTCGTCGGTCTGACAGTCGTAGAAGAGGTAGGCGTTCTTCGGGTCGCGCGGCGCCAGCGCCGGCACCAGCTCGAGCACCTCGTCGCGGTCGATCATCCGGTGGCGGTCGGGCGACCAGTAGAAGTCCTCGTCGGCCTCCTTGGAGGAGCGCATCTCGCGTCGGCCACGGCCGACGCGAGTCGTCGCCATCACGTCGTACATGTTGAGCGCGATGCCGAGACGCCGGTCGCGGCGCTGGTCGGGGAAGTCGGAGACCAGGAAGGGTGTCGGGTAGACCAGGTGGGGCGCGAGCTGGACCAGCAGCTGGCGCTCGAGCAGCGCCTCGCGGACCAGCCCGAGGTCGAGGTTCTGCAGGTAACGCAGGCCGCCGTGGACCATCTTCGAAGAGCGGCTTGACGTCCCTTCGGCGTAGTCGCCGCGCTCGAGCAGCGCCACCGAGTAGCCGCGCGAGGCGGCGTCGAGGGCGACGCCGGCGCCGGTGATCCCGCCGCCGATCACGACGACCTCGAAGCGCCCGCCGGCGATCTCCTCGATTGCCGTGGCCCGGGAGATCATCAGTCGAGGAACTCGGTGGCTTGCTCGACCGGGGGACGCTCGGGCGGCTGCTTGTCCTGGCGCAGCGGGCCGAGGTGGAGCAGGCCGACGAAGCGCTCGGAATCCGGCAGCCCAACCGCGGCGCGTCCCTCGGCCGAGCGCAGCACGGCGGGGGTGCGCCAGTAGCCGGCGAGGCCGCGGGCGTGGGCGCCGAGCAGGACGATGTAGGAGGCGACGGCGGTCGCGTGCAGGTCCTCCTCGTTCTGCACCGGGTCCTCGCCGAGCGCACAGGAGACGACGACGAGGGTGGGGGCGCGGTCGAGCTTGGCGGCGCCGTCGGGGCCGGCGGCCTGCTTCAGGCGGGTCAGCGCCTGCGGCCCGACGACGCGAAAACGCCAGGGTGCGGTCAGGTGATGGTTGGGCGCCCAGCGCGCCAGCTCGAGCAGCTCGAGCAGCTCGTCGCTCTCCAGCGGCTGCGGCCCGAAAGCCTTGTGCGTGCGGCGTGTCCTGATCGCGGTCTCGACATCCACGCCTGCAACATAGCCCCCGCTACCAGTCGAAGCGACGGCCGAGCAACCAGGGCAGGGCGATGGCGAGCGCGGTGCAGGCGAGGCCAACGCCGATCGGGACCAGCGGTGACGAGCCGCCGCCCGAGGCGGGCTCGGTGAAGGCGGCGGTGGTCCCCTGGGCGTTGCCCTCAGCGGCGGGGGGATTAACGGACCCCGCCCCGTCCGGACTCGGCTGCGCGGCTTTCGGCAGCGGGATGCCGGGACCGGTGCCTCCATTGGCCCCACTGCCAGCACCGGGCGAGGCGGACGATCCCGGCGGCAGGTTGAGCCCGAGCGCCGAACTGCCGCCGCTGCCGTTTGAAGCTGCCTGGTCCTTGTTCTCGACGGGTTCTTTCTTCTCGCGCGGCGGCGGCGAGATCGGCAGCGACTTGCGCGCCGCCCCGACCATCGCCTCGCTGGTCACCCAGATCGGCGTCTGGTTGCTCGACTCCGAGTAGCGGTAGTGCCCGTTGTCGCCCTGGCGGGCGGCAAGGTAGTCGAGCGCCGTGTCGCCGCTGACGGGAATCCGCGTCGGATCGGCTCCCACGGCGACCATCGCCTGTACGGCCCAGCCGGTCGATTGCGAGTTGATCGCCCCGCCGGAGGAGCCGGTCGAAAAGCCCCCGCCGGAGTGCTGGTGGCGGCGCAGGTAGGAGAGGCCCTCTTCGGCTGCCTTCGTTTCCGGGATCGCCTGCATGACCGCGGCGGTCACGTCGGCATTGCTCGGCGTCGTCGCGGTGTCGCCCCAGCCGCCGTCGTCGTTCTGGACTTTGGCGAGCCACGAGATCGTCTTGTCGAGGCCGCCGGTGGCATCCGCGGTGCGCAGGGCGACGACGCTGTACGCGGTCGTCCCGGGCCAGCCCTGGAAGGAGCCGTTCTCGGCGCGGCGGTCAAGCAGGGCGGCCACCAGGTTCTCGTGCCCGAAGGAGCGCGGGTCGGCGCCCGCCGCCTCCAGAGCGACGATCGTGCGCGCCAGGTCGCCACTGCTGGTCACCTCGTCGAGGTGGGAGCGCAGGTAGTCGATTGGCGTGTGTCCTTTGTGGGCAACGTCATAGGGGTTGCGCCCGGCAGCCGCCAGGCCGAGCATCGCCCAACCGGTGACCGACGTGCTCGACGGGTCGCCGGGCGAGGCCCCGAAGCCACCGTCGGAGTTCTGTTCGGAGGCCAGCCAGCTGGCGGCGCTGTCGACGCCCGCCGCCTTCGCCGACGACGGCAGGACGACGACCGGGAGTAGGAGGACGACCAGCAGCGAAGCGGCAAGGGCAGGGGTGCGCCACTCGAACCGCTGCCGGAAGCGAACCAGCATCCGCACCAGCGCCGGGCCGGCGATCAGGGCGAAGGCGACGTTGCCGATGGCGTGGGCGGCGTCGAAGGGGATCGCCCGCGCCTCGAGGGTGACGAAGCGCTGCCACGAGAGATCTCCGCCGTAGGTTGCCATGAGCGAGAAGTTCAAGAGCAAACCGTAGGCGATTCCGGCAAATCCGCACAGGGCCGCGAGGGTGAAGCGACTGGCGTTGCGTGCACCGAGGGCGAGCAGCGACCCCAGCACGCCGCAGAGACCCCAGCCCGCCATCTGCCAGGGCGTCCAGGGGCCTTGGCCGAACCAGAAGTTGGAGACGAGCCCGGTCAGGGCGCCGACCGCGAAGCCCGGCGCCGGGCCCAGCGCGTAGCCGGCGAAAACGACGATGTCGGTCGTCGGCTTGACGTTGGGGAAGGCGGCGAAGGCAATCCGCCCGGCGATCGCCATCGCCGCCAGCGCGGCGACCAGGGCGACGACCTGCGACGGGGGCCGCGAGCGCTCATACCAGGCGAAGCCGCCGAGTAGGACGGCGCCGAGGATGAGGAAACTGGCGAGTTGCCAGGTCATCAGAGCCCACCTTCACGTAGGGCGGCGGCGCCCTGTTCGGGAGTGACGACGCCGGGCAGGTCGAGCACGCGAGCGACCTCGGTGGCGAAGTACCAGCCGCCGGAGAGGATCTCGGCCGCGGGGCCGTCGGCGATCACCGCACCGTCGCCCAACAGCACGACCCGCTCGGCGAAGGCGGCGGCGAACTCGACGTCGTGGGTGGCGACGAGCGCCGCCGCTCCGCGGGAGCTCAGCCCCTCGATCAGCTCGACCAGCTCATCCTTGCGAGCCCGATCCATGCCGCGGGTCGGCTCGTCGAGGGCGACGATGCCGGGAAGCTCGTCCCCCTCCATCCGCCCGGCGAGTGCGATTGCCAACGCCAGGCGCTGCCGCTCGCCGCCGGAGAGATCCCTCGGATCCGCATCGACGGCGCGCTCCAGCCCCACCGTCCTCAGCGCGGCCAGGCCCGCCTCACCTGGAAGCTCGTCTTCAACTCGCTCCCGCACCAAGTAGTCGCTCGGGTTCTGCGTCAACAGCGCTATGCCGGCCGGTACCTCGACCTTGCCACGCGCCGGGTCGATCAGTCCGGCGGCGGCCTTCAACAGGGTGCTCTTGCCGGCGCCGTTGCGGCCCATCAGGGCGACCCGTTCGCCGCGGCGGATCTCCAAGTCGACCCCGCGCAGCACGTCCCGTGGTCCCTCCCCCGCATCCAACTCGACCCACAGGGCCTTGGCGTTGAGAGTGGGCTCGGTGGGATGGGAGTCGATCGCCCTCCTACTTGGCAGGTGAGGAGGGTGATCGACTCCCATCCCGCGAAGCGTTTGTCGGGCGTCGCGAACTCCCACGGGCAGCGGCTCGATTCCGCAGAGTGAAAAAAGCCGCGCCGCTGGTGTCTCCAAAGCCGCATCCGCTTCCTGAGCCCAGGCCAAGAAGTCCCTTGGCGGACCGTCGAACGCGATGCGACCCGTGTCCATCGCAACGACCCGATCCGCAGCAGCGAGACAGCGCTCCAGACGGTGCTCGGCCAAGAGGATCGTCACCCCCCACTCCTCGTTGAGACGACGCAGCAGCCAGATCAGCTCATCGCCGGCCACGGGATCGAGCTGCGAGGTGGGCTCGTCGAGGAGGACGAGCTGCGGGCGGGTGACGAGAGCGGCAGCGAGCGCCACACGCTGCAACTCACCGCCCGAGAGCGTGTCGACGGCACGACCGAGCAGGTGCGGGATCGCGAGGGCGAGGGCGACCTCCTCGACCGCCCGGGCGCGCGCTTCGGGGGGGTCGCCGCGCATCTCCAGTGGCAACTCGATCTCAGCGGCGACGGTGGTCGACACCACCTGCGTCTCGGGGTCCTGGGCGACGTAGCCGACGGCGGCGGCGAGCTCGCTCGGCCCGGAGGCGAGCGCGTCGATCCCGGCGACCTCGACGCGTCCCTCGATCTCGCCGCCGTGGAAGTGCGGGACGAGGCCGCAGGAGGCGCGCAGCAGGGTCGACTTGCCGCAGGCGGAGCGGCCGGCGAGGAGGACGAGCTCGCCGCTGGCCAGCTCGAGCGAGACGTCGCGCAGGGCCGGAGCGACCGCGGCGGGATAGGCGTAGGTGAGCGACTCGATCGCGAGCGCTGGCGCCACCCGGGCCTCCGTCCCGAACTGCATCAACTTCTCCCTCTGGCAGGTGGAGAAGTTGATGCAGTTTGGGTTGGCGGGGTGCGGGGGGCGAGGCCGCTGAGGACGAGCAGAGCCGCAAGCGCCAAGGTCGCTGGGCCGGTGCCGACCTCCACCGCCGGGTATTCGGCGAAGGCATCCGCACCGGCGAGCTTGCCGGCAGCCGCGGCGATCAGCACGACCGCACCGACCGCGTAGAAGCGCCGGTCGTAACGCGACCGGCTTCTGGCGCACCAGCGGACACCATTGCGGCCACGGCTCCCGCCTCGATCGAAACGCATTTGCCATGCATATCGCGGGATATGCGTTGCGACCCGGGGTTTGGGCGGTGGGGGGATCAGGGAGTAACCGCGGAGCTCGAGGGTCGCGGCGACGTCCACGGCCCGGTCGAGGGAGCCGGCGAGCAGGCGGCGCGCCAGCGGGGCGCGGCCGGCCGGGGCGGCGGCGGGACCGCGCAGGCGGGCGGCGTCGCGCAGGCGGGCGGCGTCGGCGGCGGCGACGGGCACGAGTCGCGAGACCAGCGTCGCGGTCAGCGCCGAGCGGCGGGCCAGCGGGCGCAACGCCCGCAGCACGCGATCGGGATCGACGCAGGCCGAGTAGATGGCGAAGGCGAGCATCACGACTGCGGCACGCAGCCCGATCACCGCGCCCGCGGCGAGCGCCTCGGCGGTGATCACGTCGCTGAGCAGGGGCAGGTGCCCGACGCGCACCAGCACAGTCTCGCCGCGGTCGACGACCAGCGCATTGACGGCGACGATCAGCAGCGCCAGCGTCAACCCCATCCAGAGCGCTGCCCGCACCGCCCGCCAGGCGCCGGCGAGACGGCCGGCGAGCACCAACGCCCCGCCGGTGGCAAGCAGCATCACCGGGTTCGAATAGACGAAGGCGACGGCAGCCAGCGAGCCGAGGTATGCGACGGCGGCGCCGGGCGACGCCGACTGCAGCGGCCCGGGCCTGGGCGTGTAGGCGAAGGGCGACCTCATCGCAGGGGCAGTGCCTCCCTCCCCCCTCCTTCGGCCGCGACCGCGTAGCGGTTACGCAGGCTGGCCGCGTCGAGCAGACCGGCGGCTGCCTCGACGCCCTTTCGGTCGGTCCCCGTCACCAGCCACACGGGTGGCGCTTCGCCGTGCCGGGTGGCCGCGACCAAGCCCGCTTCGGGACCGAACGTCCGGGCGACGTCGCCGCCTTCGTCCAGACCCTGCATCGCGTAGCCCGCCGGCCCGCGGCGGAAGCGGGCGAAGACACCGCTGCGCTGCGGGCCCGCTTCGACCTGCGCCGCCGCCGGGTCGCCGCGCACGAGCCCCCACGGCCCGACGAGCACGCGGATCGCGTCGCCGGGCGCACCTGCTGCGATCGTCGCGCCCGCAGCGCGCAGCCTGCTCCGCACGATTGCGCAGGCCCTGCCCCCGCCGCGGCACTCGACCGCGACCGGGTGGCGCCGCCCTTCGTAGCCGCCCGCGATCGGCTGCGGCCAGGAGCCGACCACCGCGGGGACGCTGATCGCCGCCCCCCAGTCGCGGTAGTCCCACCAGACCGACTCGCCGCCGTGCAGCGGGTAGTCGGCGGCGCCGACCGTCGACTCGACGCCGTCGACGTAGAAGAACCAGTCGCGCGAGCGGCCGAAGCGCTCCTGCGCTTCCAGCCCGTCGATCGACTGCACGAAACCGCCGCCGTAACGAGTCTCGATCTCGACATTGCGTTCGAGCACCCGCATGACGCTGTCGGATTCGGTCACGTCGCCGGCGTCGCGCGAGAGGATCTCCGTGCTGCCGTAGTCCCGGGTCACGGTCAGCCGCACGCCTTCCAGCCCCGCACCGGGGCCGAGGCCGCAGCCGGTGGCCGCGATCGTCGCCGCGCAGGCGAGGATCGCGGCCACCGTTCCGCGGCCCCTCATGGGATCAGCCTCCCGGCCGGATCCCCGAGCCGATCAGGAGCACGCTGTCACCCCGGCACCTTTCACGCAAACCGACACCGGCCGCGACGGGATGTCCGAACCGCGCCTCGCCCGCAGCACGAGGGCATTCACCCCGCTCACAGTTACGCTCGTCTTGCCGTTCGGTCCGGTCGGACCGCTCGCCCCGGTGACGGTGACGCCCTCGGCCGGCTTGTGTTTGCCGGAGTCGTCGTAGGCGGTGACGGTCACCTGAAACGGCTTGCCCGCCTGCACCGTCGACGGCGCCCGCAGCACTAGCTCTTCCGGGTAGGGATACGGGGCGAGTGCCCAGAGCACTTCGTCGCCGGCTTCGACCGTCGCCTGCTCGCCACCGACCTGCGGGTCCTTGTGGTTCACCTTCAGGTACCAGGAGAGCGTGCTGGTCGACCGCGACTTGCCCACCCCGCAAAGGCCGAGGCCGAATTCCGGGCGGAAGTGATCGGTAATCAACAGCGGGCGCAGGGCTCGGGCCCTCTTCGACGCCCGGGCCAGCGCGGCGAGTGCGGTCTTGGCCTTCACCTTCACCGTCTGGCCGCTGCCGCCGGTGCCGGCGCCCAGGCAACTCGCCTTCGGGCTTGCCTTCACTTTGGTCGCCGTAGCGCCGACGGCACGTTCGGAAAGCACCTTGCCGTGGGCGCCGATCACGCGCAGGCTTACCACCGGTCCCTTGGCCGTCGCTGCCGCCGAAAGCGCCAGCAGGAGAGCAAGCGCACATGCGAGCGCGAGCCGGAATGAAACGAGTCTTGGCATTGGAGCCACCCTTTCCTCGAGGGTCGTCATGGCTGGCCGGGGACAGGTCTCCTGGCTTCCGGGGTTGGCTCGCCGCACCTTCCCGGGGAATCGGTGTCCTCCCCAGTGGCTGGCGCAAAGCGCCTGCGACGTGCTCGACCCGGTCACAGTGGCGGGACCGCGCCGGCTTCTCACCGGACTTCCCTTGACCACCGGCCCTATTTACGCGAGCGAGTCTATCCGTCGACCGCCGGCAGGGATGTCACCCATGCCGCTTGTCGAATGCGGGCATTAACTCTAGAATTGTTAATCGTTCAGAAATCGACATTTCGCCCGACGCCGTCAGCGTACGGGCGGAATCGCCGGCCGAGCCCCGGGGGCGCGCTCGCTCCCGGGGCCCGACGCTCCCGCTGCGGAGGATCCTCTCTGAACGTTCGTCCAAACGCCCTTGGCCCGCCCGCAGGCCGTGTCTAGGCTCGCGCCCCGAGAAGCAGTCCGAACCAAGGGGGAGAGATGCCAAGACAGGGGATGCGACTTCCGTCGCCGGCGCTCGCGATCGCTTTGCTGGCGCTGTTCGTGACACTCGGCGGCACGGTCTACGCCGCCGGCCACCGGGCGAAGGTCGACGGCCGGGCGATCCGGGTCAAGTCGCTGCCCGGCAACCGCCTGAAGCCGGGGTCGGTCGCCGCCAACCGCCTCTCCCCCGCGGCGCTCGAGATGCTGCGCGCCCAGCAGGCGAGCGGGCCGGTCACCGGCGCCGAAATCGATGAGCTCAGCCTCGGTCAGGTACCGGAGGCGGCGCACGCGGAAAGCGCCGACAGCGCGGCTTACGCGATCGAAGCGGAAACCGCCCTCAGCGCCCTCAGCGCGATCGAAGCGAGCAAAGTCAACGGTCACGAAGCCGGCTGTCTGCCCGGCACGGAAGCGTTCGCGGGCGCCTGCTGGCAGGCCTCGGCGAGCGAAACGGCGCTCAGCGCGCCGGCCGCCGCCGCCTCCTGCGCGGCACAGGGCGGGACGCTGCCCGAGGCGCTGCAGCTCGCCGCCTTCGCCCAGCAGCCGGGGGTTACCCTCGACAAAGGCGACGAGTGGTCGAGCGACATCACGAACATGACGGGGCCTGACGAATACGCCGTTGTGACGGTGTCTGCCAGCGCCGTTGTGGGTTTCACTGTTTCAACCAAAGCCCGCAAGTTCCGCTGCGTCATCCCCCTTCTCCGCTGACCGAACCGCGGACGAGCCGGCTCAGGTTTCGACCAGGCCGTGCTCGAGCGCGTAGCGGACCAGCTCGGCCCTGGTCGAGAGCCCCAGCTTCTGCTGGATGTGGGCGCGGTGGCTCTCCACCGTGCGGATGCTGATGTAGAGCTGCTCGGCCACCTCGGCGTTGGTGTGGCCGAGCGCGATCAGCCGCAGCACGTCGCGCTCGCGCTCGCTCAACTCGTCGCCGTTGTGGCTGCCCGAGCCAGCCGCCAGCCGTGCGCCGAGCGCCGGCTGCAGGTAGGTGTCGCCGGCGGCGGCGCTGCGCACCGCCTGCACCAACTCGGAGTCGGCCGCCTCCTTGAGTACGTAGCCGCGCACGCCGGCCTGCAGCGCGCGCCGCGCGAAGACCGGCTCGTTCTGCATCGTGAGGACCACGATCTCGGTGTCCGACGAGGCCTCGTGGATGTCGGGGATCGCCTCGAGGCTCGGGCGTCCCGGCATGTTGAGGTCGAGGATCAGCACCGCCGGCTTGTGGCCGCGCACGTAGCGGACCGCCGCATCGGCATCGCCGGCCTCGGCGACGACCTCGAAGTCCGGCTCGGCGTCGAGCAACAGGCGCAGCGCATTGCGCATCACCGTGTGGTCGTCGGCGAGGACGATCGTGGTCATGCGCATCATCTAAGCGCGGCGCCGCCCACCGGGCATCGGTGTTTTCCCGCATCGTCCGGTTGCTCGACTGAATTTGAGCACCCGGTCCACCCCCGATAGCATGGTTTCGCTGTGCGCCCACCACGACTGGGAAGAGCCGCATAGCGCAGAGGTATGACAAGCGAAGCACTTGACGAACGCCGCCTGCGCGAGCTGATCGATGTCGGCCGCAGCCTCGTCGCCGAGCTCGACCCGGAGATCATCTTCCGCCGTCTGCTCGAGGTCGCCTGCGAGCTGACCGGCGCCCGCTACGCCGCGCTCGGCGTCCTCGACCAGGACCGCCACGAGCTCGAGCGCTTCATCACCCACGGGATCGGCGAGGAGGAACGGCGGGAGATCGGCAACCTGCCGCGGGGGCGCGGCGTGCTCGGCCTGCTGATCGAGCGACCGCACGCCCTGCGCCTCGCCGACGTCGGCCACCATCCCCGCTCCTACGGCTTCCCGCCCGGGCACCCGCCGATGACCACCTTTCTCGGGGTGCCGGTGATGATCCGCGGCCACGCCTGGGGCAACCTCTACCTGACCGAGAAGAACGTCGGCGAGTTCGGCGATGCCGACGAGCAGGCGGCGCTGATCCTCGCCGAGTGGGCGGCGATCGCAGTCGAGAACGCGCGCCTCTACCACAGCGTCGAGAGCCAGCGCGACGAGATGAGCCAGGCGGTCCACCGACTGGAGGCGACGACCGAGATCGCCCGCGCGGTGGGTGGCGAGACCGACCTCGACCGCATCCTGGAAACCGTCGTCAAGCGCGGTCGCGCCCTGCTCGAGGCGCGCTCGCTGCTGATCCTGCTTCGCGACGGCGAGGACCTCGTCCCCGCCTCGATCGCCGGCGAGCATGCCGGCGTCTTCGCCGACGTCCGCATCCCGATCGCCGGCTCGATCCCGGGCCAGACGCTGGAGGCGCGGACGCCGCGCCGCGTCCAGGACCTCGACCCGAGCCTGCTCGCCCGCCCCGGCAGTCCCGAGACCGGCGTCACCGCGCTGCTGGCGCCGCTCGTCTACCGCGGGCACTCGCTCGGCGTCCTCGTCGCCCTCGACCCACTCAGCCACGGCGGCGGCTTCGACGATGACGACGAGCAGGTGCTGGTCTCCTTCGCGGCCAGCGCCGCGACGGCGGTCGCGATGGCGCAGTCGGTCGCCCAGGGCCGCACGCGAGACCGCATCGCCGCGACCGAGCGCGAGCGGTCGCGCTGGGCGCGCGAGCTGCACGACGAGTCCCTGCAGAGCCTCGCCGGCCTGCGCGTGCTGCTCTCCGCCGCTCGGCGCAGTGATCGCGAGGAGAGCGAGCGGCTGCTCGCTCAGGGGATCGAACAGGTCGACGAAGCGATCGCCGAGATGCGCCGCCTGATCGCCGACCTGCGCCCGACGACGTTGGACGAACTCGGGCTCGGCGCCGCGCTCGAGGCGCTCGCCGAACGAGCCGCGACGGGCGACCTCGCGGTGGAGATGAACATCGACCTCCAGGCCCACGGCGGCGGCGAGCGCCTCGTCAGTGAGATCGAGGACACCGTATTCCGCCTCGTCCAGGAGGCGCTCAACAACGTCTCCCACCATGCCGGCACCGGCAGCGCCCGGGTCGACGTGACCGACTCCGGAGAGACGTTGCGGGTGCGGATCTCCGATCGCGGCTGCGGCTTCGACCCGCGCACGCGCAGCGAGGGCTTCGGCCTCGTCGGCATGCGCGAACGCGTCGCCCTTGCCGGTGGCCGGCTGGAGCTGCGCAGCGAACCCGGCGAGGGGACCACGGTCGAGGCGACGATCCCCACCCGCCTGCGCGGCACCGACAGCGCCGCGGCCTAAACCGACGCATGTCGGCGTCCTCGGTCGCTCGCGTGCAGAGCACGCCACGCTCCCTGCGTCCTTGACCTGCGCCGGTTTAGAGCATGGCCCTATAAAAGCTGTATTCCGCCCTGTCGGGACGTAGGTTCGAGGCGAGCGCCAGGTGGTGGCGGGCGCGCTCGGTCTCGCCGGTCTTGGCCAGCGCGCGGCCGAGGCAGAAGTGCGCGTAATCGTCGACCTGGTGGCGCTCGACCACGGCCTCGAACTCCTCCGCGGCGGCGGCGAAGCGGCCGCTGCGGAAGTAGGCGCGGCCGAGCGCCTCGCGCACCGAGGTCTTCTCGGGCGCCCGCCGTGCCGCCTCCTCGAGCGGCGACGCCGCCGCCTCGAAGTCCTCGTCCTCGAGCAGCTCGATCCCGCGCCTGTAGAGGGTGAAGGTCGAGTCCGGATCGGGCCGGGAGGGCATCGGTCAAGTGTAGGAGGCCGGGGGTCCGCTCTTGACCCGTTTTCGCGTTTGGCTATAGGCTCGCGCACCGAGTTGGGGGGACAGGGATGAAACTCGTGATCGGCATCGTGCGCCCGGAGAAGGCGAACGACGTGCTCGAGGCGCTCTTCCGCGCCGAGGTGCGCGGCATCTCGATGAGCCGCGTGCAGGGACACGGCGGCGAGCTCGAGCGGGTCGAGACCTACCGCGGCACGACCGTGCAGATGGGCCTCTCCGAGAAGGTGCGCTTCGAGATCGCCGTCTCCGACGAGTTCGTCCAGCCAACCGTCGACGCGCTCTGCGAGGGGGCGCGGACCGGCGATGTCGGCGACGGCAAGATCTTCGTCGTCCCGCTCGAGCAGGCGGTGCGCATCCGCACCGGCGAGACCGACCACGGCGCCGTGACGCCGGTCGACGGGTGAGCGCCGTGACGCCGCTGACGGTGGTCGCGGGGGTGAACGCGGGCGACACCGCCTGGATGCTGGCCGCGACCGCGCTGGTGCTGATGATGACCCCGGCCCTCGGCCTCTTCTACGCCGGCCTGGTGCGCTCGAAGAACACGCTCAACACCTTCATGATGTGCGTCGCCGCGATCGCGGTCGCGATGGTCACCTGGGCCCTGGTCGGCTACTCGCTCGCCTTCGACGGCACCGGCGACCTGATCGGCGGCCTCGGCTACGCCGGCCTGCACGGCGTCGACTTCCTGCCCCGCAACGGCGAATCGACCATCCCCCACCTTCTCTTCATGGCCTTCCAGGCCACCTTCTGCATCATCACCGTCGCGCTCGTCTCCGGCGCGGTGGTCGAGCGCATGCGCTTCGGCGCCTTCCTCGTCTTCGCCGCCCTGTGGTCGGTGGTGGTCTACGCGGTGCTCGCCCACTGGGCCTTCGGCGGCGGCTGGCTGGCCGAGCGCGGCACGCTCGACTTCGCCGGCGGCGTCCCGGTCGAGATGGCCTCCGGCTTCTCGGCCCTGGCCGCGGCGCTGGTGGTCGGCTCGCGCAAGGACTACGGGCGACAAGCGCTGCTCCCGCACAACGCGATGTACGTGCTGCTCGGCGCCGGCCTGCTCTGGTTCGGCTGGTTCGGCTTCAACGGCGGCAGCGGCTTCAACACCGGCAACAACAGCGTGCTCGCCTTCACCAACACGCTGCTCACCCCGGCCTGCGCGCTGGTCACCTGGTTCGTCCTCGACCTGATCCGCGGCCGCAAGGCGACGGCGATCGGAGCCGCGACGGCGATCATCGTCGGCTGCGTGCTGATCACCCCCGCGGGCGGCTTCATCAGCCCCGGCTGGGCGATGGCGCTCGGCTTCCTCGGCGCCCTGCCCTGCTACGCGGTGATCGTCTGGCGGCCGCGCACCCGCGTCGACGAGACGCTCGACGTGCTCGCTGCTCATGGCATCGCCGGCTTCACCGGCATCCTCTTCATCGGCTTCGTCGCCCAGATCGGCTGGAACGGAATCGCCGACGGCCTCTTCTACGGCAACGCGGATCAGCTCCTTGACCAGGCGCTGGCCGCCCTTGCCGCCCCGGCTTACGCCTTCGGCATGACTTTCGCGCTGCTGAAATTGATCGGTCTTGTCATGCCGCTGCGCGCCAGCGAGCGCGAGGAGGCGCTCGGCATGGACGTCACCTACCACGGCGAGGAGGCCTACGTCACCGGCGAGGGTGCGATCCTCGTCGTCCCCGAGGACGGCGGCTCGATCCCCGTGCCGGTCGCCGACCCCGCCTAGCGAACTGCATCAAATTCCACCCTGGTGGATAGGGAATTTGATGCAGTTCGGTTGGTCAGATCGGCGAGACGCCGCCGCGGCGGTCGAAGGACCCGGTCGCCAGGCCCGCCGGCCACATCGCCAGCGTCGCCAGCAGGCCGGCGACGAGCAGGGCGCCCGCCACGTAGGCGCCCGCCTGCAGCGTGTATTCGTCGTTCAACCCGGCGAGGTGGGTGAGCAGAGCGACGAGACCCGCGACCCAGAGCGCCAGAGCAAAGACGAGGCGGGTGCGGTAGCGGTGCACGTAGGCGACGCGGGGCTCGCGGCGACGAACGAGCGGCAGCATGACGAGGATCAGCACCGGGCCGAATAGGTAACCCAACTCTGGCTTGGAGATCCCATGCGGGCTGTCGGCGAGGTCGAAGAGCGCCGAGGAATCGCCCCAGGTGAAGATCGAGCCGAGTACACCGATCGTCAGGCCCGCGGCGCCGATCTGGGCCGCGAGGCTTGCCCAGTAGACCCTGGGAGTGACGAGGTAGACGTCGGCGATGTGCGCCTGCGGCGCCTCCGGCTTCGGTTCCGCTTCCATCAAGCCGCGGCCTCACCCGCCGCGGCTGCCGCTGCCTCGCCGTGGCGGATCAGGTCGGCGGCGCGCTCGGCGATCGCGATCGTCGGCGCGTTGGTGTTGCCGCGCGGCACGGTCGGCATCACTGAGGCGTCGACGACGCGCAGCGCCTCGAGGCCCTCGACGCGCAGCTCGGGGTCGACGACGGAACCGATCGCGCAGGTGCCGACCGGGTGGTAGATCTCGAACGTCGTCGCCGCGATATGGGCGCGCAGCGCCTCGTCCGAGTCGCCAGCGGGCAGCGTGTAGGGGTCGGCGGCGTAGGGCGCGAAGGAGGGCTGGGCGCAGATCTCCTGGGCGAGCCGGAAGGCATCGACCATCCGCTCCATGTCGTCCTCCTCGGCGTAGAAGGCGTTGCGCACCACCGGCTGCGCGGTGGGGTCGCTGGAGGCGAGCCGCACCGAGCCGCGGCTGCGCGGCGTCAGCAGGCAGGGCGAGACCCAGACGCCGTGCCCCTCGGGGTCGCCCATCCCCTCTTCGACGATGTGGATCGGGGCGACGTGGAACTGCACGTCGGGCGCCTCGGCGCCGGAACCGACGCGGGCGAAGCCGCCGGCCTCGGCCAGGTTGGAGGCGAAGGGCCCGGTCTGCGTCGCCTCGAACTCGGCCAGCGCCTCGGGCTCCAGCGCGGCCAGCAGGCTGGCCGGCTCCGGCGTCGTCCAGACCCCGAAGGTCGCCGGGTGGTCGCTGAGGTTCTCGCCCACCGCCGGCTGGTCGAGCAGTACCTCGACCTCGCGCATCGTCAGGTGCTCGGCCGGGCCGACGCCAGAGAGCATCAGCAGCTGCGGCGAGTTGTAGGCGCCGCCGCAGAGGATCACCTCGCGCTCGGCGCGCAGCTCCTGCACCTCGCCCAGCCGGCTGGCCTCGACGCCGACCGCGCGCCTGCCCTCGAAGAGCACGCGGTGGACGTGCATGTAGGGCATCACGGTCAGGTTGGGCCGCTCGATCGCCGGGTGCAGGTAGGCGACGGAGGCGCTGACCCGCATCCCGCCCCGCTGTGTCACCTGGTACATGCCGACGCCGTCCTGCTCGGCGCCGTTGAAGTCCTCGTTGCGGGTCAGGCCAGCCTCCACCCCGGCCTCGACGAAGGCGGGGGTGATCGCGTTGCCGGAGCGCTGGTCGGAGACCGGCAGCGGCCCGCCGGTCGCGTGCCACTCGGAGGCGCCGCGCTCGTTGTCCTCGGCCTTGAGGAAGTAGGGGAAGAGGTCGTCCCAGCTCCAGCCGGGCACTTCCCACTCGTCGTAGTCGCGGCGGTTGCCGCGGATGTAGACCATCGCGTTGACCGAGGAGGAGCCGCCCAGCACCTTGCCCCGCGGCAGCGAGATCCGCCGGCCGTTGCAGTTCGGCTCCGGCGCCGAGGCGTAGTTCCAGTCGACCTCGGTGCGGGCCAGCTTCAGGTAGCCGAGCGGAACGTGGATGTCCTGCTTCGTGTCCTGCGGGCCGGCCTCGAGCAGGAGGACGCTGGTGTCGGGATCCTCGCTGAGCCGCGCCGCCAACACGCACCCCGCCGAACCCGCCCCCACGATCACGTAGTCGTACATCCCATCCCTTTCCTCGTCACGCCGTCGGCCGGGACCATCGAGTAGACGACGCAGTCTAGATGGCGGTCGCCTACGCACTCGACCTTCCGCATCGTCGCCTCCTCTCGAAAGCCGAGTCGCTCGGGGATCGCCCGGCTGCGTCGGTTGTCGACGGCGGCGCGGATCTCGACCCGCTCCAGACCCCAGACGGCGAGCGCATGCTCGGCGAGCAACCGCACGGCGGCGGTCGCCGTCCCGTGTCCCTGATGGTCCTCACTCAGCCAGTAACCGATCGACGTACGCCGGTTGTCCCAGTCGACCCCGTGGAAGCCGACGACGCCGGCGATCTCCCCGGCCGAGACGACCACGACTTGGAACCCGTCATTGGCGGCGAGCTGGGTGCGGGTGCGGGCGATGAACTCCTCGCTGTCGGCGGGAGTCTGCGCTGCGGCCCAGGGCAACCAGCGCGCCAGGTACGGCCGGTTGGTCTCGATCAGCGCGTGCAGCTCGGCGGCGTCGCGGTACTCCAGCAGCCGCAATCGGGTTTGGTCGGCGATCTCGAACCGTCCCATCCGGAGCATTTTGGCGCAGATACGAAACGAAAAAGGTGCGGCGGTGGCCGCTCAAGCAAAGCAGTCTGCACGCCGATAGCTCTCTGGTTGGGGGTGTGTAAATGACATCCGTGCCGCCGCCCGGGAGTGGCGATGGGGCCTTTTCCGTGCAGAGATTGGAGCCGCTATCTCAGCGCCTACTCCAGCTCGCCGGCGGTCTCTCGGTCCTCCTCATCGCCATCGTCGTCTTCGCCTGGCTGCACGGTGGCAGCGAGAGCTCGCTGAACCCGATCGCGTCGGCGGCCGCGCACACGGAAGCTGCAAGCGGTGCCAGGATGGCGGTGCGCTACGTCTACGCATATCCGAACCTGTCCAAATCGATCTCGGCGACGGGCGAAGGTGAATACAACGGCAAGACCGGCCGCAGTCAGCTATCGGTGAGCGTGCCGATCCCAAATGGCGACATCGAGCTGGAAGCGATCGGCGACTCCCGCACTGCCTATCTCCGCAGCGACGCCTTCAAGGATGGACTGCCGCCGGGGGACGAGTGGATGAGACTCGAGGTAGGTCTCGCCAACTCCGCCGAAACCTCAGCTGTCGGCAGCTCCGACCTCGAGGCACAACTTGGCCAGTTGCGTGCAGTGAGTGGTGACGTCGAAACACTCGGCAACGCCCAGGTCAGAGGGGTTGAGGCGACGGGGTACCGCTCCTCGTTCGACCTCGCCGACTACGCGTCCTACCTTCGCAAGCAAGGATCGGGGGGTGCCGCGCGACAGTACGAACACCTCGCGGAGACGATGCCGACGACGAACGAGGTGGAAGTCTGGGTCGACGCCGACAACTTCGTCCGGCAGGTCCGGATCAAGACCTCCTACTTGAAGCCCAAAAAGCTCCAGCCGCAAGTCATGGACATGACGATCGACTACTTCGACTTCGGCGTCACGCCCGAGGTGCATCTGCCCGACCCGAACACAGTGTTCGACGCGACCCCGCTCGTCCGCGCCGAACTGGGGCTCCTCGACGGGTCGAACGAGATGCCCGCGCGCCCCTCCTCGCACCCCCTCTCCAGCTCTGCCTTCCACCGCCGGGCGTTGAAGATCTGCGCAGACGTGAAAGGCCAGCTCACCCATGTGAAGGACCGGCAAAGGACCCTGACGGGCAGGTTGAAGGCAACCGTGCGGCACGACGGATTGAAGTCGCAATCGACCCTGGCGGCGTTTCGGGCCGCCGCCTTCGGCATCTACGAGCCCGCGCTCCGCACGGCGCGTCGCGCATTGCGACGCCTCGGCCGGCTCGCGCCACCGCCCACGCAAGCGTCCCGGTACCGGCGACTTCTACGCCTCTCCTCTCGCTCTTTGGAAATCGACCTGGCGGAGACCCGCGCGGTCGAGGTCGGCCGGTACAGCCTCGCCGACCGACTTTCCAAGGACCTCAAGCGCGTGCAATCGCGCAGCAAGCGGCTCGCCAAGCAGATCGGGCTGGAAGCCTGCGAAGACGGCGAATCGACCACCTCGCCCTAACCGGACACGACCCGGAAGCGCCAGGTCGCCGGGGTGCGATCGGTCGCGCCGCCGGGGGCGCGCGCCTTGACGCGGAAGACGTGCGGGCCGCTGCCAAGGCTCCGAAGGACCAGCGGCGAGCGGCAGCGCCAGAAACGGCGCCGGTCGAGCTTGCAGAGGAAGGTCGACCCCGGCTCGCTGGAGACAAAACGGAAGACCGCGCGGTGGCCGCGCACAACCCGGCCCGGCGTGCGGCGGAACCGGGTCTGAGGACGAGCGGACGAATCGCCTCCCGTCCCCTGCCCTCCACTCAAGCCGCAGCCTTTCTCGCTCGGCGCAGCCGAGTTCGGTCGGGGAGCAGGGGCGGCGTCGGCGAAGTCGGCGGCGCTGTCGTCGCTGTCGTCGCTCGCCTGCAGCAGCGTCGGGCAATTGGGGGCGATCGTGCGCCGCAGGGCCATTCCGTCGGGAATGCCGAGCGGGTCGGCCGGTGAGCCGGACTGGGACGCGGTGGTGCCCGTGAAGGCGCCCCAGGAGACGCAATCGATCGTCGCCGCCCAGCAGGCGGCGCCGCCGCCGGATGCAAGCGAGAGCCCGGCGTCGACGAGGTCGGGGGCGACGCCGAAGGCGGCCTGCACGCCGCTGTCGCCGACCAGGATCGTCTGCTGGTTGGCCGCGTTCGCCACGTTCGCAGTAAACGTGGAGGTGCCGGTGAGCGAGCCTTTGGCGTCGTAGATCGTCAGCGCGTGGCCGTCGACGAGGTCCTGGCCGCCGGAGTACATCTGCAGCTCTACGTAGCCGGAATCGGGGCTCGCCGCCGAGCCCGGGTAGACCTCGCGGATCTTGATCAGGTGGAAGGTCGCGCATGCCGGTGTGGCGAAAACGGCAGCCGCAAGCAGCGTTACGCCCGAGGCGAGAAGGATTCGGCGCCGGCCCATCGGGCCAGAGTACGGTTTAGCCGTGCGGAAAGTTCAGTCCCGGCTGAACCCCGGCCGACTCCCACGCGTAGTCCGAGCGATGCGCCGAATCCCGCTGGCAACCACGTCCAACACCCGGCAGAAGCGATGCCCGGAGCGCTGAGCGACGAGCGAGACGTGCGCGAGGCCTATGCCGCGCACGCCGGCGAACTGTACGGGTTCGCGGTGCGTTCGCTCGGCGACTCGGGCCTCGCCGAAGAGGCCGTGCAGGAGACCTTCCTCAGGGCGTGGCGCGCCGGCGAGCGCTTCGACCCGCAGATTGGCTCGCTGCGCACCTGGCTGTTCGCGATCTTGCGCAACGTGGTGATCGACCTGAGCCGGGCGCGGGCGGCGCGGCCGCGGGTCGGCGAGGGCGGCATCGAGCCCTCGGTCGAGCCGATCGACGAGGCGCTGCTCGGCTGGCAGATGGAGGAGGCGATGCGCAGGATCGGCGAGCAGCACCGCCGCATCCTGGTCGAGACCTACTACCGCGCCCGCCCCTACGCCGAGGTCGCGGCCGAGCTAGGCATCCCCGAGGGAACGGTGAAGAGCCGCGTCTACTACGGGCTGCGGGCGCTGCGCGTGGCGTTGGAGGAGATCGGCTATGACGGTTGAGCGCTGCCGGGAGTGGCGGGAGTCGCTCGGCACCTACGCGCTCGGGCATCTGCCCGCGGAGGAGCGCGCCGCGCTCGAGGCGCACCTGGAAGGGTGCGCCGACTGTCGCGAGGAGCTGCAGTCGCTGGCCGGGGTGGCGCGGCTGATGCCGCTCGCCGACCCGGAGCGGTTCGGGGCGGCTCCCGAGCCGCCGCCGCTGCTGGGCAATCGGATCACGGCGACGATCGGCGCCGAGCGCCGTGTCGCCCGGCGCCGGCAGCGCCGGCGCTTCGGTCTTGCCTGGAGCGGCGCGGCGGCTGCGGTTGCAGCGACGGCCGTGCTGGCGATCTTCGTCCTCGGCGACAGCGGCGGCGGCAGCGAATCGCCGGCCCAGCGGGTCGCCTTCCATTCTCTGCCGGCCGGGATGCAGATCGACGCCTCTCTCGAGCCGCGCTCCTTCGGCACCCAGATCGAGGTCTACGTCAGCGGCGTCCGCTCCGGCACCCTCTGCCGCGTCTTCCTCCGCGGCACTCACGGCACCCGCCTCTCCGCCGGCTCCTTCCGCTACCGCTGGGACGGCGACACCCACGCCATGCTCAGCTCGGGGCTGGACCTCTCGAACACCCGTGCGATCGGCATCCGCGTCGGCAACCACACCTTTGTCGCACCGGTGAATGCGGACCTGCGCACCGACCAAGATCGCCGAACGTAGCCGGTTTGCAGCCGAAAGCTGCTACCGTCGGTGTGTCGGGTCGGCCAAATTCCGCTGCCCGAGAGGTTCAGTTTCCTCCGTGCGCACCTGAGCGTCTAGGGGTCGCCGAATCTCCCTCAACCGCTCAAAAGGAGCTCACATCAACACGTCTTTCGCCGATCTCGGCGTCTCCAAACCGGTGGTGCGCGCGCTCGCGCGCCGCGACATCACCGAGCCGTTCCCCGTCCAGAAGCTGGTCGTGCGCGACGCGCTCGCCGGCCACGACCTGCTGGTCCAGTCGCCGACCGGCTCGGGCAAGACCCTGGCCTTCGGCATCCCGCTGATCGAGCGCCTCGAGCCGGCCGAGGGTCGCCTCTCCGCGCTCGTCCTGGCGCCCACCCGCGAGCTGGCGAGCCAGATCGTCGACGAGCTCGACTCGATCGCCCGCTCGCGCGAGCTGCGAATCGCCGCCGTCTACGGCGGCGTCGGCTTCGGCCCGCAGAGCAAGGCCGCGCGCCGCGCCGACGTCGTCGTCGCCACCCCCGGGCGCCTCGAGGACCTGATCGCCCGCGGCGTCGTCTCGCTGAAGCGGGTCCGCGTCCTCGTCCTCGACGAGGCCGACCGGATGCTCGACATGGGCTTCAAGCCCGCCGTCAGCCGGATCGTCGCCCAGACGCCGAAGGAGCGACAGACGCTCTTCTTCTCGGCGACCCTGGAGGGCGCGACCGGCAAGCTCGCCGCCGCCTACACGCGCAAGCCGCGCCGCCACACCCAGGCGGCGCCCAAGCGCAGCAAGGCGGAGATCGAACACCGCTTCGTCCACGTCGAGTCGCCCAGCGCCAAGCTCGACCACCTGGCCGGGCACCTGCGAGCGCCGGACGGCGGCCGCACGCTGGTCTTCGTCCGCACCAAGCGCGGCGCCGACCGCCTGGTCAAGCGGCTGCGCAGCCGTCAGCTCGAGGCGGTCGCGATGCACGGCGACAAGAGCCAGGGGCAGCGCGAACGGGCGCTGGCCCGCTTCGAGCGCGGCGAGGTCGAAGTGCTGGTCGCGACGGACGTCGCCGCGCGCGGGATCGACGTCCCCGACATCGCCCACGTCGTCAACTTCGACGTCCCCGGCGACCGCGACTCCTACGTGCACCGCGTCGGCCGCACCGGCCGCGCCGGGCGCACCGGCGCCGGCACGAGCTTCGTGCTGGCAGACCAGGCGGCGGACATGGAACGCATCGCCCGCGACCTCGGCCTCTCGCGGGAGTTCGAGCAGAGCCGGCGCGAGGTGCTCGCATGAGCCCCGCGCCGACACTGGCCAAGAAGTGGACCTGCGAGGGTTGCGGCGTCACGGTCAGCCACGTCGACGGCGCGCCGGTGCCGCTCCCGGACGCCTGGGCCAACTCGGCGACGGGCCTGCTCTGCCTCAACTGCAGGCGCGAGCGCGCCGCCGAGGCCGCGCTCGGCTCGGCGCCCGACAGCCCGATCGCCGCCCGCGCGAAACTCCGCCGCACCGCCCTGATCGAGTTCGAGGTCAGCCGCACGCCGGACCAGAGCGACGGGACGATCGCGCGGGCGTGCCGCACGTCGGTGACGGTCGTGGCCCAGGCACGTCGTCGCCTGCGGCTGCCGGATCCCTCGTGCAACTAGGCATAGGCCTTGCGGTCGCAGCGGCGCTGCTGACCAACCTCGCATCGCTGCTCAAGCACCGCGGTTGCCACTTGGCCGATCCGGTCTGCATCCGCAGCCCGCTGCGCAGCGCACAGCGCCTCGCCACCTCCCCGTGGTTCGCCGCCGGCTGGGGCCTGGCGGCGGTGGCCTGGCTGGTTCACGTCGCCGCGCTCTCGATGGCGCCGATCTCGATCGTCCAGGCCGTACTCGCCGGCGGCGCGGTCAGCCTCGCTCTGATGGCACAGCGCCTCTTCGGTCACCCCGTCGAGCGACGTCAGTGGCTTGCCCTCTTGCTCGGCGGGTCGGGCCTGGCGCTGCTCGTCGTCACGGTGCCGAGCTTCAGCGGCAGCCACTCCTCCTTCTCGGCCGGCGCGATGTTCGGCTTCGAGGGCGGACTCGCCCTGCTTGCGGCGAGTCTTGTCATGGGTCACCGCTCCGGGCGCCTCGCACGCCACGGCGGCGTCCTGCTGGCGGCAATCGCGGGGACGCTCTTCGCCCTCGCCGGCATCGCGGTCAAGGGCCTGCTCGGAGCAGGCGACGTCTCGATCGTCGTCCTCGCGCCCTGGGCCCTTCTCATCGTGCTCGCCGGCGTGCTGGCGCAGTACGCAGCGGTGGCGGCACTCCAGCGCGCCGGCGCGATCGAGGCGATCGGCCTGACCGGCCTGGTCGCCAACGCCGCGCAGATCCTCGGCGGGGTCCTCGTCTTCGGCGACCCGCTCTCCACCCACCCGCTCGGCCTCACCCTGCAGACCGCCGCCTTCGCCATGGTCTGCGCCTCGGCCCTCCTCATCCCGGCGCGACGTGGTGCGCCTGCTACGGCACCCAGCGGGCGTTGGCCAGCTCGTGGCGGTACTGGCCGGTCGCAAGGTAGGCGCGTAGGCGACGTCCTGGCGCGAGTGGCCTGATCTTGCGAATGGCTCGCGCCGGCGTGCGCTCCTCCGTCGCGTAGACCCGCCTGTAGTCGGGGGAGTCGGGTCCCGCCTCTGGATCGGTGGCGAAGACCAGGAAGCCGCGCCGCTCGGAGCGGGCCCGGTTGGCCTCGGCGACCCGATTCTGCTCCCGGTCCAGCTCCTCAGCCCAGGCGAAGAGGTCGATCTGCGTTGCCGGTTGGGCCATTACGGACCTTGTACCACGTCTTCCGGCTGTCCAAGCCGGGCGTCCACGAACCGGCGCAAACTCTCCACGCTCTCGCCCGTGAACGCGTCGAAGAGGTCCTGATCGACCCGTGCGTAGGACCACTGGCGCCCGGTGAGCCGCGTCGCGTCCCGACACCAGCGGCCAGCCCGCTTGTCCTTGAACGGCACGTCCGGGTCGCGCAGGCCCTTGGTCTCGACGAGCAGGCACGAGTCGTCCGCGAGCCGCACGACGAAGTCCGGATAGTAGTAGCGCAGCGCCCCGTTCTCAGCGATGTACTCGAGCGCGAAGCGACCGAAAACCGGCAGCTTGGCGAAAGCAGCGACATCGCCGGCCCTGTCCAGAAACAGTGCGAAACGTCGCTCCAAGTCGTTGTCGACCGGAGTCAGGTTGAAGACGGTCCGCTTGCAATCGACCGTGATCCTCGACCAGGAGAACGGCGGCGTCTCGGTCATCTTAATCGCGGTCTCGGTGATCGTCGCCTCGCGCTCGGTCAGACGTAGACCGCGGATCGCCTCGGCAAACGCCTTCTTGACCAACTCCTGCGCGTCGTTCTCGGCGAGTCGCTTCAGTACGACTTTGTCGTCGAGCTCGACCGGCTGCTCGAAGACCCGCGACTCCAGGTAGCTGCGAACGAGCGGCGCCAATGCAGCGAAAGCTCCCGAGATCTTCTCCACCCCGCCCACCTCGCAGACCCGCTTGGTGTAGTAGGCGATCACCCCCACCGGGTCCTCTGCGTAGGGGACCTGAAACTCGTCTTCCTCGACGATGTCTTTGTCGATCAGGTGACGGCCCCGGTACTGGATGTACTCATCCGGCTCGACCTCGGGCACCTCGAGTGGCTTGGAGGGCGATCCGAGCGAGTCGAGGTCGAGCTGCTCAAAAGGCAGCTCCTGCAGGCTGAGCGAACGCGTCAGGACGGGAATCGAGATCTCGAGTTTCCTCTTGCCCTCGTCTGGATAGATCGAGACCGCGTTCGCGCCGATCTTCTCGATCTCTTCGCGCTCGACGATCAGGCCGCCATCGAGCTCCTTGTCCCAGAGGTCGCGGAAGGCCTCGTGCTCGATCACGACCACCCGCTCGTCGAAGCCCGAACCCGGCGGGGTCATCCGCCGCAGCCCTCGTCCGAGTGCCTGCTCGGGAAGGATCTTTGCTTTTGCGGTGAGGCTGCGCAGGGTGACGATCACGCTGACGTTGCGCACGTCCCACCCCTCGCGCAGCATCAGGACGCTGACGATGCAGCGCACCGGACTCTCGTCCGCGTCGATGTCACGTGCGGCGCGGCGGGCAACGTCGAGATCGGCTTTGGTGATCTCACCGTCCCGCTTCGTGTGGATGACGAGCAGCTTGTCGCCGGCGAAATCGGGGAGCTGGCGGAGATAGTCGCCGACCTCGTCGGCCGCCTGGGTGTCCTCACACATCACAAACAGGGCGGGCCGCTTGCCCGACGCAGAAAGATCCTCGTCGAATTTTCGCCACCGCCCCACTGCCGCATCGATCCAGCGTCGGTAGCGCTGCAACGCGGAATCTCCAAGCTCCGGCTCGGCCCCGTGCAGCTCCCCGATGATCGGGGTCTTGACGATCCCATGCTCGACCGCCTCGGCGAGCGGGTAGTCGACGACCACGTGTCGGAAGACCCGTCCTTTTTGGTCCTTGGGGGTCGCCGAGAAGTCGAGCTGCGCGATCACACCGCCTCCCCCATCTGCAGACGTCTTCTCGCGCAGCGCGTCGTGGAGCCTCTCGATCGACTGGTTCCACTTCAGCTTCTCCGACCAGACGTGGTGCGCCTCGTCGTTGACCACCATCACCCGCTCCCGACTCGCGATTCGTTGAAACAACTCCTCCGCTGAGCTGCCGCTCCCCTCGGCGACTCGCGGTCCGACCATCGCCTCGACGGGATTGGGGTCGGTGTCCTTCTTGCGCCTCGGGGGCTCGTAGAGCCTCTGTACGTTGGTCAGGAACAGGGCGCCAGGGGTCGTGATCGGGACCAAATCGTCTTGGAGCACGACCGTCAGCTGGAAATCGTCGACCCACTCCGGAGGGACCAGCGGATCGCGCCGGAACGTGGCCGCATCGCCGAAGTCGCTCTTCAACCGCTCGAAGACGATCACGTTCGGCGCGACGACGAGGAAGCTCGTCGTCATCGGCGAGTCGGCCTCGTGACGCGCGTGGAAGTAGGACCACGCGATGCAGAGGCTCATCGCCATCGTCTTGCCGGACCCGGTCGCCATCTTCATCGCCAGTCGCTGACGCTTGGTCTCCACCGGATCGATCAGGATCGGTTCGCGCGCGTACTCGATCAAGTCTGAGAACGACGCGGCGCGCTTGATCTCGGAGAGGTAGACGAACGTCTCGACCGCCTCGCGCTGGCAGAAGAAGAATTGGAACGGCTCCCCGGTCGGTCGTCTGTGGTCTTCGTCGAACCAGAACCGGAGCAAGCGCAGCGTCGTCTCGCTCGCGCCGGGATAGCCGTTGGCGCGCCAGGCATCGACGGCGGCGCGGACCCCATCGACGAGGTGGGTCCCCTCGCTGGCCTTGCGCTGGCCGGGCACCCCGTATGGATCCGGTTCGACGCCTGGGTTCGCGGCGCCGTCGGTCACTTGACGCTGACCTCCGCCAGCTTCGTCGTGTCGTTGCCGAAGATGTCGATGATCTTGACGACGATGGTGTGCCGCCCGGCCTCCTCGTACTCGTGCGGATCGCTCTCCCGCGCCAGCACCGGCTCCTCGCGAGTGCGGTAGGTCTGCCACTGGTTGTGGAACGTGTCGTCGGTGTAGTCGAAGTCGACCGACCAGTAGTCGATCAGGTCGGACCAGCTCTCGATCCGCTCCCGTACCTTGGAGGGGATCAGCTCCTCGCTGGGAATCGCGAAGTCCTTCAGCACGACGGAGACCTCGCGCTTGTTGCGCTTCACGTCGAGATCCACGTGGGCCAGCTCGAAGAACCGCACCGCCTCGGCGGCGCGAATTCCGGGCTCGATGATCTCGCGGGGAATCTGCAGGGGACGAACGTCGAGCCCGCGACGCCGGGCCGTCTCGCTGATCGTGTCGTGCAGCCCCATCTCCCACTCCCAGCCGAGCACGTCACAGGACTCGATCCCGTTGTCGGCCATCTCGTCCATCACCTCCTCGAGCTCATCGATCGTCACCGGCGCGTCGGTGGCGCCGACGTGGACCATCCGACCGGCCTTCTGGCCGTGCAGGTTCGAAAACCCCTCAGCCGGCTCGGCCCTGTAGAAGGCGAGAATCGTGTTCAGGTAGTCGGTGAGCTGACCGCCGCCGGAGTCTCGCTGCCACCGCTGCCGCTCATAGGCGCCGAGGTTCTTGATCTCGAATGGTTTGCAATCGGGGATGTTGAGCAGGCGCTTGCGGGTGGTGTGGATCGCGAAGCGCCCCAGGTCCGAGACGATCCACGACCTTCCCAGTTTCTCCGCCACAGCGGCAGTGGTTCCGGAGCCGACGAAGAAATCAGCGACGAGATCCCCCGGATCCGTTGCCGTATCGAGAACCCTTTCCAGCAGCGCCTCCGGCTTTTGGGTGGCATAGGCGAGGCGCTCCCCGGAGGTCGGACTGATGCGGTTGACATCATCCCAGAGGTCGGTGACCGGCGTGCCCTTTGCTTCATCGAGGAAACGCTTACGGCTTAGCGACCTGCCGGTTTTCGAAACGATTATCTCGCCCGCGTCATACAGCTCCTGCATCCGCTCCTTCGAGTAACGCCAATAGCCGGCAACTCCGAGAAACTCGTAATGAGGGTTACCCTTGGAAGCACCGCCAGGACCATCGACGGGCATCAGACGATAACGCCGGCCGGTCTCTTCGTCGACGTGTCGATAGTCCCTGTCGACGATCTCCTGAGTGTACGGTTTGTACTGTGCATGCCAGGTGCCGGCCTTGGACTTTCGGTAGACGAAAATCGACTCGGTCACCCGGCCGAAATGCCTGGCGCCCTGGCCGGTGTCCCCATGCGCATGTGAGCGTTTCCATGTGATCTCATTGACGTACTGTTCAGCGCCGAATATTTCGTCACATACCAGCTTGACATGGTGTGAGACGTTTCTGCCTAGATGCAAGAAGAGCGAGCCATCCTCACGAAGGAGATCGTGCATCAGCACAAGCCGCTCGTACATCATCGTGAGATATGAGTTCCTACCCCTACCCCAGGTATCCCGGTAGGCACTCTCCTCCAACACAGAAGGTGCCTTGGAGACATCGACATCGCCGACCTTGGCTGTGAAAGAGAAATCCGTTCCGGTGTCGAATGGCGGGTCGATGTAGATGAGCTTTATCTTCCCCGCGTAGTCCTCGAGCAGGCTGCTCATCACCAACTTGTTGTCCCCCCAGATCAGCTGGTTGGGGGGGTGCTCTGACTCGGTGCCCTGCCCGGCGAGCAACGAACCGCTGTCGCGGTCGCGCGTTGCCCGCGATTGGTTGATCGTCTCGACCGTCTGGAACGGAAGGTTGAGCCGCTCGACCTCGGTCGGCTTCCCGTCCCACTCCAGCCGGACGGTCATCTCCGGCTCCGCTGCTGCGCCATCGATCGGCAAGCCTAGAGTTCAGGACGGCGCCGACGCCCTCCCGCGGCTACATCCCGGTTCACAACCCAGCGGGTAGCATCGGCCCGCGCGTGGAGATCATCCCGGACAAGCGCAAGGTCACGGGGCTCGTGGAGGCGGCTCACGAGGGAAAGATCTGCCTGCCGAACTTCCAGCGCGATTTCGTTTGGACGCGCGAGGAGGTGGCCGACCTCGTCAGGTCGATCATCCGCGGTTACTTCATCGGCTCGCTGCTGCTCCTGCGCTGCGACGCGAACGCCCCACCCTTTGCGCCGGTGTTCCTGCGGGGAGCCCAGCCCCTCACCCAGGACCCACGCCCCGAGCTGCTCATCCTCGACGGCCAGCAGCGCCTTTCGTCCCTGATCTACGCGCTGACCGCGCCGAACCTCTCGCTCAAGGACTCGAGCCAGCGCCGCTGGTTCTTCGTCAACCTCGATGTCCTGCTGCGCGAACCCGACAGCGACGAGGTGGTTTTCGATCGCGCCAAACGAGAACTGCGCGGCCTCGACAAACCCGAGGTTCAGTACGAACAGCGAATCCTGCCCTGCACCGTGTTGCTCACCCAGCAGGGCTTCTACGGGTGGCGAGACGGCTTCGAGGACTGGCTGCGGCAGACCGATGCCGGGATGCTCGACGTGTACCGAGCGGATTGGCGCGACGGCTGGACGGCTGCGGTGACCGCCTTTCAGACCTTCGAGGTGCCCCTGGTCGAGCTGCCCCGGGTCGACGATTCCGACGGCGAGGCGATCGGCCGCGTCTGCGCGATCTTCGAGAAGCTCAACTCGACGGGCGTGGACCTGTCCGTCTACGACCTGCTCACCGCGAGGCTGTACCGCGATGGCATCAAGCTGCACGACCTGTGGGCCGAGGCGGTCACCGCACATCCCCTCCTGCGCGCCTGGTCGAAAGGCAAGGCCGACGAGCACAAGTTCGGCGTTCTGGTCCTGCGCACGCTGGCGCTGCTTCGGAACCTCGACCCGAAGCCGCGCATCCTCATCGACCTTGAGCCGCAGGGCTTCGAGGACGACTGGCGCCGGGCGGCTGCGGCGATGGAGCGCGCGCTGGGGCTCACCACGCTGGTGGGACCGGACGGCTTCGGGGTTTTCGCCGAGAAGTGGCTGCCCGGGTTCGGCTTGATCCCGATCCTGGCCGCATTGCGAGCCCGGATAGAGGATCGGAAACTCGGTGAGAAGGAGCGAGCGGACCTGCGGCGCTGGTACTGGTGCAACGTCTTCATGGAGCGGTATTCGAGCGCCGTCGAGAGCAAGTCGCGCAAGGACTACCTCGAGATGACCCGGCACTGGCTCGAGGGCGGTCCCGAGCCGGAGTGCTTCCGCGAAGCGGAGGACCTGATCGGCGCCCCCGGCTTCCGCATCCGCGATTCGGCCAGCTATGCGAGCGCCCGATACAGCGGGGTCTTCTGCCTGCTGGCGCTGCGCAACGCCCGCGACTGGCGGCGCGGCGAGGACATCCGCCTGCAGGAGCTGCAGGACCACCACATCTTCCCCAAGGCATTTCTCAAACGCCACGAGATCACCAAGCGGGTCGATGTGAACACAATCGCCAACCGAACGCTGATCTCCAACGAAACCAACGGCAAGATCAAGGACAAGGCCCCCGCCGAGTACATCGGCGACGCCGCCATCTTCCCCTCCGGCGCCAAGAGCGAGCTGCTAGAGCCCCATTTCATCGACGACGGGACCGCCCCGATCCTGCGGGCCGCACTCGAAGATCTGCCGGACGAGCAGGTCGAGAACCTCTACCAGCAATTCGTCCAGAGCCGCCAGGCAGCGATCATCGAGGAGATACGAAGGGTCTGTGGAGTCGCGTCGACTCCACAGACGACCGACGGGACTATCGAGGAGGACGAAATCGCCGCCGACGTCAAAGACGACACCGCGCCTTCCGACCTGGCTGCCGAAGAGCTGGGGTGGGAAACAGCCTAAAGCGCTACCACGGGTCACCTTCCGCTGCGGTCGCAACGCGCGGACCGGTTTCCTGGACGCAGAGCAATACCGCTACGGGGATTCGAACCCCGGTTTCCGGACTGAGAATTGGCTCTAGCAAGCCGTTTGCGGGCGATTTGTGCCTGAAAAGCAAGTCCATTTCTGCCTTGTTCTCTCTATTTCGGTGCAGTTGGGGACATATTTCGGGACATGCTTTTCTGCCGATACCCCCATAGTGCGGCAATCACTGCGAACAAAGCTGCGAATCGCCCGTTCGCAGCAAAATTCGCTTCTCAGAGCGAAATGAGGCCCGCTCCGCGCTGCTGACCCCGCCCGCCCACGATGTTGGTCGACCGGGGTCAGCAGCACTCCGCGGGCGCGTTGTGGGTAGCGAGCACTGGAGCTGGGAGTTGATGAGTTGCTTGGAATGAGTCGGAGGTACTGGAAGTTGGGTATCAGGGAGGGGCAGTTGCTTGCCGGCTAAGTAGAAAGAGAAAAGTTGAGGGATATAGGTTGAAGCCGGCAAAGTCCTTGGTGAGAGGCAAGCTTTGATGAAAACAGGTATTGCCTTTTAGGAACTAATTGGGTACCTTGGCAGAGGCGTCTTTTGGCCATGGGGGACGCTCAGCGCGCCCGAACAGCTTTGCCCTCGACCTCCTGCCTCGCGTTTTACCGAGCCTTTTGTCATGGCGAAAGCGCGCCATGCCGGCCCCGAGAGGCATGCCCTATACCGTCGAGAACGAGCCGTCGAGAATGGGTTGAAGAAGCGAGCTGCCTTGCGAAATTGAGGGCCGGGACAAACGCGGACCTCGATCCAGAGCCATTGCTTCACGGATGCCGTTGCCTTGGCTTCTGCCCTCTGGGCGCGATTGCCGAATTGGCTGACTGCCTTTGTCAAGGGCCGTATTAGGCCCTCCCTTGATAAAGCAGATCAGCCGATATGCGGACAGCGCCAGAGTGGCCAAAGCCGCAAAACAGCCGTGCGGCCGCGCGGGCTAGCACCGTGCGGCCTGGCCCACCGCAACCCCCCACCCACCCGCGCTCAGGTCAAAGGGACGTGGGATGGCGCAATCCCCAGAGCCAGCCTTCCCCTGGCTTGGATTGCTCCGCTGAGCCTACCCGCGACCGCGCTCGCTACAACCCCACAAGGGGGCTCCCCTCGCCCTTCGGGCTCGGTTCCGCTCGCACGGCTCGCGGGCTAACGGCCGCGTAGCAATCCAAGCCAAGGAGGCGCAATGAATATCTCGACCTCGACCAAAGACTCTGCGATCATGTTGGGCATGAAGTCTCATGCTTCCGCTGCTCCGGCTAAGCCTGTTCCGGAGTCCAAGATGAAATCTGGCCTTCCCGGCACGCCCGAGGAGCAACGTCGCGGACTCCGAGCAGCGATGAAAAAGCATGCCGAGACGCTGCGTCGCTTGGCGCAGTAGCGTTTTAATCCGCCGTGGCTGAAGTCAGCTACCTAACGCTCGGCGACTACTGCCGTATCGCCGCGGAGGTGCTTGGAACAACCCCTGAGCAGATTGCTCGTCTACCGCGGATTGGCCTTGCCGATTCTGCCCTTGCAGCCCCTCGTGCTAGCTTCGCCGATCATGAGGCGTATCCGACGCTGATCGAGAAGGCAGCGGTCTTGGTCGAACGCCTTGCTCGAAATCATCCTCTCCCTGACGGCAACAAGCGGTGCGCCTTCCTCGCTCTTGAGCGTTTCCTTGCCGCCAACGGTCAGCCGATCCACGAGGCCGCCCCCGATACGGATACGCCGATGATGGAGAAGATTGCTGCTGGCGAGGCGGCCCCCAACGAAATCATCAACTGGCTTGAGGAGCGCACCGCTGCCGCCTGATCCCACGCCCCTTTGACCGGAGCGCCCCCTAACTGCCTAGCGGGACGGTCCGCAGACTTCTTCGGGGAGGCCAAACTGTTTGCAGGATTCGGTTTCGGTCGGGATGCCGAACTGCTTCCGCAGCCTGTCCGTGTCGCTAGCGGGTTCGCGGATGATCACCTTCTTCGTCCTGTGGATCGTTGTCGTGTCATCCGTCGCTCGGCCGAGCGCGAATCCCACCGCCGCCGCGATGAGGACCGTAACCGCGATCAGGACGACCCGCCCCATGTCTGCAGGTTAGCCGCGAACCCCCGCTGAGCTGCCACCCAGAGCGTGCCGGCCGTCGTGCCTCCTCCCGCCCTCCTGGCCTAGAGCGCCTCAGTGTTGGTATCCGGCGCTGAATCGTCTCCGAAAAAGCCGCAATTTACGCACGGAAAAGCCAAATCTTCCGCCGAGACCACTTCGTACTCTGGTCGTTCCGCCAAAGATCCGAGACCGATACTTGTAATTCCAAGATACCTATGCGGACGGCGGAAAAGTCTGTTGTCGAAGCCGAGGAGCATTCAGTGACTAAGAAAAACGATACTGACAGATACGTCGTGCCCAATAAAGAGCGTGGCGGCTGGGATGTCGTCAAAGAGAAGCGGAAACGTGCCAGTGCCCATACTGATCGCAAGGACGAAGCGATTGACCGTGCCCGCGAGATTGTCAAAGGGCAGGGCGGAGGCGAGGTTCGCATCGCCGATAAGCACGGAAAGTTCAACGACTCCGATACCCAAAAAGGGCCCAAGCACAAAGAGTCTCCTGCCAAGGACCGGAAGTAGGTAGTTGCTATGGCCCGCGATTGGGAGAGCTGGCTGGCGAACGCGGCCAGAGGACCGTCGCAGACCGAGAAAGACGAACGGGACCGCACTGAGGCGCGAATTCGGCGAGCGATCGCCGACGATCCAAATCTGTCTGGGAACGTCCGCGTGTTCGTTAAGGGCTCTTACGCCAACAACACGAATGTCCGCGCTGACGCTGACGTCGACATAGCAGTGGAATGGAACAAGTGGGCCTTTGTGGAACACGCGTTTCAAGCCAAGGGTCTCACGGCGGCTCAGGTTGGCTACACAACGGTCATCGAAGGCCCCGACTCGGACACTTATCGCCGCTGGGTGCATAGCGCGCTAGTCAACACTTTCGGATCCTCAGGTGTTCATCCAGGGAACAAGGCCATCCTCGTTGATGCCTCAAGCACGACGCTTGACGCCGATGTCGTTCCGTGCTTCCGGCACAACAGGTATGACCGCGCTGGCGCTAGTCCGAAGCGGGGGATCAGGCTGTATCCGAAAAATGGAGGAATGATCATCAACTGGCCTGACCAGAACTTGGAGAACGGGCGGTGCAAGAACAATGCAAGCGCTCGGAACTACAAGCAGATTGTTCGCGCTGTGAAGCGGCTTGAGAACGACATGGTGGAGAAGGGCATCCTCAACAAGGAGGTCCCGAGCTTCCTAATCGAGTGCCTCCTTTGGAATGTGCCCAATCCTCGCTTTACGTCCTCCAGCTCTTACCTTGAGACGGTTCGAAAGTGCTTTCGCTTCCTGTGGACGCCCTTGCGTGAGAACGAATGCGAGGAGTGGGGCGAGGTTAACGAGTTGAAGTACCTGTTCCGATCGGGTCAGAAATGGACCCGTCAGGACGCCTTCAACTTCATTGATAAGGCTTGGGATACGGTCGGCGTAGGCTGACTCCGATCTGCCATGCGTCCTTCGCGCATCTTTGTCCAGGCTCTCGTCCTCGTCGTCGCCGGGGTCTACCTCGCCTCCTATCTGATCCGTGGTTTGCCGACCAGCGAACTGTTCGCTCCGCTTGGCGCGGCCGGAGCCGCCGCGAGTCTGTTCGTACTTGCCTTCGATCACTTCCTCTGGCGCATTCCAAGAGTTGGCCGCAAGCTCAGTAAGCGGCCCGACATACGCGGCACCTGGCGTGGCCGGCTCGCTTCAAACTGGGTCAATCCCGAGACGGGCCAGCGCCTCGTCCCCGACCCGGAGGTCTTCTTGGTCGTCCGCCAGACGTTCTGGAGTGTGACCGCCAATCTGATTACCAAAGAGTCGAAGTCCTGTTCGACCACGGCAGCGATTGAGGATGACGGCTGCGGGCAATACCAGTTCGTCGCGCAATACAGAAATACGCCGCGAGCCTCTGTCCGTGAGCGTAGCGAGGTGCACCACGGCAGCTTCAAGCTCGACGTTGGTGGTGAGCCCGTCGACCGGCTTGAGGGCTACTACTGGACCGATCGCAACACGATGGGTGAGCTTGAGTTTGACCGACGGTCGGGGAAGGCTGTCGATTCCTTCAGCCACGCGCAAGAGCTCGGTCTTTAATGTTGTCCTTGGATCAGCGGCTAGGCTCTATCGACGCCCAACACCGCCGAGTACAAGCTCACCAGGCTGTGCGAGCGTCCAGGCAAGTGATGCAGCCGAATTAGCTAGATCCGCTTGAGATCGGACCACTCTGGCTGAATGAAGCTACGTCCCCTTATGTCCGCGGTTTTTCCGGTGTGCTCTGAATGCGTGAACTTAATGATCGTTTCGTAGCTTACGGCGTCGGAGTCGTGCGAGGTGATCGTAAACAGGAACCGATACTCCTGGTCCCGCCAGAACCAGAATGGATCGTCTTGGGTGAATGGATAAGTAGCTAGGACCCCTGCAATCGGAGGGGAGGCGGGAACTGCGCGCCCTCCTTTGTCGTATTTAATTTGCTCTCCCGCCTCATTGGCGAAGCCGCCCACCATGCCTTCATGTGGCCAAAGCGTTTTATAAAGCTGATTTGGCTCGCCAATAAATGCGACGAATACCTTGCGGGCAACTCCAGGGGGAATATCGACTGCCATCGTTCCTCCGCCGGGTGATGGCAGAGCGGCGAATCTCCAAACCAAAGGCTGGTCCAAGACCAAGTCGGTCCAATCACTGTCGCCCACAGCTTTGGTCCCAAAAGTCAGGAGCACCTGTACCTCGTGAGCCGTGTTTCGACCTTGGGCGTTTCTTACGAGAAGTGGTATGCCCCAGACGCTGTCCTTCACTGATTCTCCTGGGTTGAAACCAACACCGAACCAGGTGTCTTCAAAGTCTTCGAACGACAACTGTGGCCGAGCACGCCTCTCGCGCCAGACGTTGAGATAGAGGGCGAGAACGACTGCCATCAAGGTTCCAATCGCCGCTAGCGCGGTTGAGAAGACGGTGACGTAGTCCAGCCAGGTGTGTGCCTGTGCGAATTGGCTCATCCCTCCAACCTCTCCGCTGCTCTCGCCAACTCAGCCACCGAAACGCCAAGCGCCTTTGTGATGCCGCGCAGCATAGTCAAGTCGGATTCCCCTTCGCCCCGCTCGATCAGCAGATCAGCTTTGACCGCAGCTCCTGCGTTTTTGGAAGGATCACGTCACTCTGGGCCAAGTGCCTTTACTTTGCCAGGGAGAAGCCGGCAGAACGTCGCGCTTTAGCCCACACCCGCAGTTGGGACACCGACGTTGCTCCGTAGAGCGTGATTTGACGCCCGTCTCCGAATCACGCTCGATCGCCATTGGCCCACCTGAGGTTTTCACGTCCTCTCCGCAGTCGGGGCAAGGAAGGGTCTCGATCTCAGACATGAAGTAAGGCTAAGCCATCCAGCGCTGCCCGAAGGTACCCAGGGGCGTTTAAGGAAGTCGAGTTGCCAAGTAGGCAATCGCGCCACCGCTGCCCGCGACTATTGCCTCCGCTTCGGCCGCCTCGACTTGATGAGGGACAGCCCCGGCCCCATGACCGCCACGACGGTTACGTGGCGTCATTGCCACCAGCACCAGGTTCTGCATATGGCGCGGCGCAATACCCGCGGTCTCGAGCTTGTCGAAAAGCGGCGCAGCGGTGTCCCCTGGGCCGTAGGGGACGTTGTGGGCTTCCAGGACGACCTTCATCGCGCTCTCGACGCTGTTGCCGGCCTCGTGCATCGCCTGCTTCAGCGCCGTCGGCGTCCCCTGCGCCAGCTCGGCCCGTGCGGAGTCGAACTCCTGCTTGACGCCGCCAGCGAACTCCGCCCGGTTAACTGCTGCCAGCGCCGGGCGAATCAACTCTGTCTCGACCTGCTGATCGCCCACATACTCGAAGCCGTCAGGGTGAGCAAAGGCCCAGGGTGTCCCGCGGTTCTTGCAAATCTCGGTGATTCGCGCCGCCGCATCTTCCATTCGGTTCACCGCCCGGAGTGCCTCGCTGATCGCCAGCCGGAAATCAGGCTCCGGCATGTGCAGCAGCAGCGTGTGGGCCCGCACGAAGTTTGCGTTCGGCTTTGGTCTTCCAATTGTGAAGCCGAATTCGGCGTTGGTGCCGGCTTCGTTTACCACCTGGTCAAGCCGAAACCCTTCCGCCTCACTCCAGACCTCGCTAACGCCGCGGAAGTAGTCGTCGAGGCCGCCGAAGCGGTCGTAGAAGAAGGCGCTGAGCGTCTGCTCAGGGCCAATGCCGGCGACGTCGGCGACGACGCGGATGACCAGCCCTCGTGCCCCGCGATCGAGCCCAGTGGCAGCGCGCTGCGCTGCGGTATCCATTGCTGCATCAGCCATCTGCAGATACATTGAATCAGGCGTCATGCAGGTCTCAGAATCGGAATGTTGGCCGCTCTCCACCGTAGCCTTCGGATCTCATGCTGGCCGACCCAAAGCAGAAAGTCCGCAAGGCCGTCCGCGAGGCCCAGGCCAGGTTTGAGCAGGACGCCGAGGACGTAAGAGAGGCGAGGCGCAGAGCATTCGCCGATGCTCAAGCCGCGGGTCTCTCGCTGCGTGAGATCGCTCAGGAGACTGGGCTGCACCACAGCACCGTTGCGGAAATTGCTCGTGGGGCCGATAGCTGAGTGTCGGGGTAGCCGCGACACTTCTGCTAGTCTCTTGCCGAACATAAGTGGGGCCGCGCGCTGGAACGCCGGCCCCGTGGCGGTCGGCCAAGTTTCCGAGGTCCGACCGCAGCGGGAACGGTAGCGAGCTACCGGCCTCAGAAAGCGACGACCCGCCGTGCTTGAACACGACGGGCCGCCTGAGACACAAGGAGGCAAAGCTCCTCATGTCCTGCCCCCAGCCTACGGATCGCGACTCTCGCGCTCCGATATCTCCGTGCCGTGAAGACGAGGTTGTCGAACGCTCGCTTCTCACGCAGGCGCTTGTCCTGTTTCCCGCGCAGCTCACGATCTTGGAGCTGGCTCGCCGTCTCGAACGAGACCCAGGCGACTTCGCAGACAAAGACGCCGTAGAGCGTGCTGTGCGAGAGCTGAGCCGCGACGGCTTGCTCGTTTGCGATTGCCGCCGAATCGCCCCGAGCAGGGCGGCCCTTCGCTTCAACGAGCTGCTCGGCGGCGTCCTTTGATGTCCTTCGTGGACATCGCCGCCCGCTTCGGAGACAACCTCGCCCGCCAGCGCAAGCTGGCCGATCTCTCGCAGGAGGAGCTGAGCGTGATGGCCTCGCTTCACCGCACCGAGGTCAGCCAACTGGAGCGCGGACTGCGCCTCTGCCGCATCGACACGCTGATCAAGCTGGCCGGGTCGCTCGAAGTCTCTCCCGATGAATTGCTTGACGGCATCGACTGGAATCCGGGAAGCGTTCGAATGGGAGCCTTCAAGCCGATTTCTTCTTCCGAGGAGAGCCCTTGACTCCCCAGCGCCCCCTGCCCACCTCACCCGCAAGTAGGTGGGCAGGGGGAGCTGGGGAACGAACCGAGACCCAGTCACGTCTAAAGGGCAAATGGGCTCGCCACAAGCGCTCTTTGAACCGCTGCTTGACGCGAACGAGGCCGCCAAGCTCCTTCACGTCCCGCGATCCACGCTCTACGAGCTGGTCCGTTCTCGGGGTCTCCCCCATGTGCGAATCGGGCGGCGAGGCTTGCGATTCACGCGCGAGGATCTTGCGCGGTGGGTGGGCGAGAACAGCTACGGCCGCTAGCTCTGGTCAAGCCACTGGAGCCGAGGCTTCCTCGAAGGCCGCCGAGATCCGACGAGCTGCATCCTTTCGTGGCTTGAATTGGAGATATCGCTGCGTGGTCGCCAAGTCCTGGTGGCCCATCCACTCCATGACCTCACGCGAGTCGGCCGTGCGGATTGCGTGAGAGCCGAAAGTGTGGCGCAGATCGTGGAAGCGCAGCTTGCGGAGTCCAGCCTTCTTCAGCGCGACCTTGTAGCGGTCGCGGAGCTTATGCCCGGCGAGGTGGCCGCCCCTGGCTCCACAGAAGACAAGATCGTCGTCGCCTCGAAACTCGTCGCGCCGTCCCAACGTGGCGAGCGCCTGGGCGACCTCGTCGGCCATAGGCACGGTGCGCTCCTGGCCGCTCTTGGGGGTATCGACGCGGCCATTGGTGAAGCTCTGCCGGACATGGATCGCGCTGTTGGCAAAGTCCACATCGCGCCAGCGCAGGGCGAGCAGCTCGCCGAGACGCAGGCCGGTGAAAGCCGCCGTCAGGTAGATCGTCCCGTCCTGCTCGGAGGCAGCGGTGCGGACGAGGGCCAGAACCTCCTCGCGTGAGAAGACGTCGATGTTGCCGCGCTTGGCGTGCGGGCGTCGCTCGACATTTGCTACGGGATTCGCCGGCAGCTTGTAGCGACGCTGTGCCCAGACGAATAGCCCGTGCAGGACCGTCAGGTACTTGTTGACCGTCCGGTCCGAGAGGTCTTCCGCGACAAGTGCATCCCGGAAGTCCTCGACCATCTCAGACGTCACGTCCTCAAGCCGCACCTGCGCCCCGAAGCGCTCCCCGAAGACCTTCTTCATCCGGTCGGCCATGTGCTCGTAGTCGATCAGCGTTGAGAGCTTGACCTTGCGGTCGCGCTTATAGGCAAGCCAGTCGTCGCAGGCGACGGCAAACGTGGTCCCCGTTCGCACCATCCCCGGCAGCTCGCCCCGGCGAGCTTTGGCAAGGGTCTCGTCAAGCCATGTCCGTGCCGTTGCCTTCGTGAAGTAGCCAGCGGGTGGCTGGCGCTTGCGGTCGGCCCAATGCGGGCCGATCCGGCGCTGGACCTGCCGGCCATCCGGCAGCCGGTACTTGGCGTACCACTGCGCACCGCGCTTTCGCTCGACTTTGTAGACGTGGCCGGAGATCGGCCGGGTGGCCTGTCGCTGCACTGTGGCTCCTGGACGCTTGCCAACATGACGGGGAGACCGCTTCGACGGCGACACCCGTGTCTCAGGAAACTAGCATGACTTCGGGACATATTTCGGGACACAAAGCCAAACTTCGACAGCCTCTAAGAAGCCAAAAACCCCGCATTTGCGGGGCTTTTGCTGGAGTACCGCTACGGGGATTCGAACCCCGGTTTCCGGACTGAGAATCCGGCGTCCTAGTCCCCTAGACGATAGCGGCGAGGAAGGGGCATTCTAGCGAGCGGCACGGGCGGGACGTGGCTCGTGTCCAGGCGGGCGAGAGGCGCAGAACCGGTAGATTGCCTGCTCTCGCGGCTGTGGCGGAACTGGTAGACGCGCACGGTTCAGGTCCGTGTGGAGGCAACTCCGTGGAGGTTCGACTCCTCTCAGCCGCACTGGGACGACCCGCGACTTGGCGGGCCGGCGCCCTAGGCGGCCTGCCCAACCCGGGCGCGCCAGCCGGCACGGGCGGCCGTGTCGGCGATCTCGTCGGCGAAGGTCGGCCAGAGCTCGCGGGGCAGGTCGTGGCCCATGCCCTCGACGATGCGAAGGCGCGCGCCGGGCACAGCCCGCACGGTGGCACGGCCGCCGCTGGGCCGGACGAGCGGATCGCGGGAGCCGTGGATGACGCCGACCGGCAGGCTCAGCTTGCGCAGCGCCGCGGTGCGGTCGCCCGAGGCGGTGATCGCGTGCATCTGGCGCAGGATCCCGCGCGGGTTGTGCGAGCGGTCGTACATCCGCCCGGCGATCTCGCGCAGGCGATCCTCGGCGGCTGGATAGGCGGGCGAGCCGATCACCTTGAAGGTCTTCAGCACCCGCTCGACGTAGCCGTCGCGGTCGCGGGGCGCCTCGGCCAGCATCAGGCCGAAGGCCTTCAGCGTCGGCGTTCCCACCCGGCGGCTGCCGGTCGTCGACATGATTGAGACCAGCGAGCGCACCCGTTGGGGGTGCTCGATCGCCAGCGTCTGGCCGATCATCCCGCCCATCGAGACACCGACAACGTGCGCCGACTCGATGCCGAGGTGGTCCATCAGCCCGATCGCGTCGCGGGCCATGTCGGGCAGCAGGTAGGCGGCGCCCTCGCGCCGGCCGAGGAAGAGGTCGACGCGTCCCGGCGCTCCCGCCGCTTCGAGCATCGTCGAGTGGCCGATGTCGCGATTGTCGAAACGCACGACGCGGAAGCCGCGCGTGGCAAGCAGTTCGCAGAACTCCTCGTCCCAGCCGAGCATCTGCGTCCCCAGTCCCATCACCAGCAGCAGCGGCGACGCGTCCGGATCGCCGACCTCCTGGTAGGCGATCTCGATGCCGTTGCTCGGCGCCAGGCGCTCTTCGCTGAGTCCGGCCATCGCCGCCGAAGTCTAGTCGGACTGGCCGGCTGGCCAATCCCGACTGACGGAGTGTCGTAACGCATTTCCAATGCATCCCATGGGAAATGCGTTACGACCGAAGGGGAGCGGCTAGGTTGCGGTCATGCGCACGGCGATCGTCTCCGACCTTCACCTCGGCAGTCCCAGCGGCGAGGACGTCGCCCGCGACGCGGCGATCCGCGCCCGCCTGCTCGACGAGGTCCGCGAGGCGGATCGCCTCGTCCTGCTCGGCGACGTGCTTGAGCTGCGCTCGCTGCCGCTGGCCCGCGTGCTCGACGCCGTGCAGCCGTTCTTCGAAGACCTCGGCGGGGCGATGGCCGGTCGCCGCGTCGTCCTCGTCCCCGGCAACCACGACCACCGCCTGGCCGAGTCGCTGCTCGAAGAGGTCGCCCGGGCGGGCGGGCCGCTCGGCCTCGAGCACCGTGTTCCGGCCACCGCCGAGCCGGCGACGCAACTGGCGGGCTGGCTCGGCGATGCCGAGCTCGGCATCGCCTATCCCGGCCTCTGGCTGCGCGAGGACGTCTACGCGACCCACGGCCACTACATGGACTGCCACATGAGCTTGCCGCGGCTCGAGTGCGTGGCGGCGGCAGCGGCGATGCGAATGGGCGGCCCGCTCTCCGACCCCGCGGTCCCCGACGACTACGAGCGGGTCCTGCGCCCGATCTACGGGCTCGCCTTCGGCCTCGCCGAGGCCGGCCTCTCGGGCCGGGCGTCAATGCCCTCCGAACGGGCCTGGCACGCGATCTCGGCTGGTGGGCGAGGCGGCGGCCGGCTGCGCCAGGCGACGGCCAAGGCCGCGATCGCGGCCGGCGTCCCCGGCAGCGTCTGGCTGCTCAACCGCCTCTTCCGTGCGGGCTTCGACGCCGACCTCTCCCCCACCGCGATCTCGCGCAGCGGGGTCGACGCTGCCGCCGAGCTGGCGCGCCGCCTGCGCGTTGAGGCCGCCCACACGATCACCGGCCACACGCACCGGGCCGGGCCGGGACCGTCAGACCCGGCTTGGACCGTCCCTGGAGGCGGCCGCCTCCACAACACGGGCAGCTGGGTCTACGCCGACGCCTTCCACCACCCCGGCCGGCCGCCCGGCCCCTACTGGCCGGGCACGGTCACCTGGGTCGAGGACGAGGGGCCACCACGCCGCGTCGACCTCCTCCACGAGGTGCCGCGCGAGGAGCTGTTGGCCGCGGTCGAGCGCCTTGCGGTCTGACCGCCGACGGGGGTGTCAGAGCCACTCGGCGATGATGCGACCGATCTCGGGCCCGGCGTCCTCCTGCAGGAAGTGCGAGGCGTTTTCGATCGGCCGCGGCGCCGGGAAGTTGAGCTGAGAGGAGACCCGCTCGCCGACCGAGAAGGGCAGGATTGGGTCGGAGTCGGCCCAGAGCACCAGCGTCGGCCGGTCGTCCTCGCGCAGGGCGTCGGCCACGCGCCGGCCCTCGGCGGCGCCGGGCGCGTCGGGCTCGGTCGGAAGGATCAGGGGGAAGGCACGGGCGCCGGCCTTCGACTCCGGCGTCGGATAGGGCGCGTCGTAGGCCGCGATCACCTCGTCGCCCGGGTCCTCCTTGCAGCCGCCGCGGACCAGCACGCCGACCGGTACGTCGGCGTTGCCGCGGACGAACTCGCGGAAGTGAAGCCAGGGCTCGCTCATCCGCTGGTGTCCAGTGAACGGTCCGGTCTCCATGATCACCAGTCGGTTGAAGCGATCCGGGTGCTCGACCGCGAGCCGCAGCCCGATCGGCCCGCCCCAGTCGTGGACGACCGCGGTAGCGTCGCGCACGTCGAGCTCCTCCAGCAGGCGGGACATCAGGTCGACGTGGCGGTCGTAGGTGTACCAATCGACGTCGGTCGGCTTGTCGGAACGGCCGAAGCCGGCGTAGTCGGGCGCTATGCAGCGAAAGCCGGCGTCCCGTACAGGTGGAATCACTTTGCGCCAGAGATAGGACCAGGTCGGCTCGCCGTGGAAGAAGACGACCGGCTTGCCCTCGCCCTCGTCGAGATGGGCGAGCCGCAGCCCGTCGATCTCGCGGTAGCTCGGCTCGAAGGGGAAATCGGGCAGCCCTTGAAGGTCCCCCTCGGGCGTACGGAACACGTCCATGGCGGAGGAGCCTAGATGACCGCGTCGCGCCCGGGCGCCGAGCCCGCAGCGAACAGCTAGGGCAGGCTGGCGAGGAAGCGGTCGATCGCCTCGCCGAAGTAGGGCGAGTAGAGGTGGGTGTGTTCGTGCTCGTAGCTGTAACTGGTGACGCCGTCGACGTAACGGCCGTCGACTATCCAGGCGCCGCCGCTGGCGCCGCCCGCCATGTCGCAGAGGCCGGGCACGGTCGGCGGCCCGCCCAGGCGGTTGGTCAGCGGATCGCTGCCGAGGCCGCGCGTCAGGCAGGCGCGCAGGGACTGGCCGCGAAGGCCGGCGGCCGGATAGCCGAAGATCTCAAAGCGGGAGCGACGGGAGCGCCCGGTCGTCCATTCTCGCCCGCCGACCGCTTCGCCGAGCGTCCCCAGCTCGTTCGGCCACACCCGGATCGCGGCGACGTCGAAATCGGGGTTATTGCTGTGCCGCCACTGCGGCATCGTGTAGACGTGCTCGGCGACGAAGGAGTCGTATGGATGCGCGCCGTGGTCGTAGGCGGGCACGAAGCGGATGTCCCTGCCCCAGCGACCACCCTCGACCACGCAGTGTCCGGCAGTGAGGACGATCGAGCCGCTCGGCGTCGCCAGTGCCGTGCCCGAGCAGGTGTAGGGGCCGTCGACCGGATCGAAGCCGAAGATCTTGCCGTTTGTGCGGTTTTCGGCGCTGGCCGCTTCGGCGACCGGCAGGCTGCTGGCGCCCGCCACCGGCGCGGCGCCGGCCGCCGCCGGAAAGAGCCCCGCGACAAGCACGAAAGCGGCCGCGCAAAGGAAACGTGTGCCCTGTAACGAAGCGGCTCCTGGTGTATTCACTCGTCTATTCATTTTTTGGCGTCAGAAAGGATTTTCCTGATGAACGATGAGAGCATGCTCAGCGGCTGGTGGGTCTTCGCCGGCATCCTTCTTCTGGTCGCTGGGGTCCTGAACATCATCTACGGGATCGCCGCGATCGGCGACTCGAAGTTCTTCACCGAACATGTCACGTACGTCTTCAGCAGCCTGCACACGTGGGGATGGATCCTCCTGATCATCGGCGTGCTCGAGCTCGTGGCGGCCTTCTCACTCTTCTCGGGTGGCGAATTCGGCCGCTGGTTCGGCATCTTCATCGCCTCGCTGAACGCAATCGGCGCGCTGCTCTCGATGGGCGGCGCGTATCCACTCTGGTCGCTGGCCATCTTCGCGCTCGCGATCATCATCGTCTACAAGCTCGCGGAGGGACCGGAAGGTTCGGTCAGCTAGGAGAGCTACCCGCGATGTGACCTGACCGAAGGCCCCGGACATCCGGGGCCTTCGTCGTTTCGGGGCCCGCTTGCGCCAGCGGCTCCGTCGCGGTCGGCTCGAGCCGCGCCCAGGGAGCGAGCCGGCGCTCGTCCTCCCCCTCATAGAGGACGTCGGCGCCGCTGAGGCGGTCGTCCCAAGCGCGGCGGCGCTCATCGAAGAGGATGCCGAGGAAGCCGAGGCCGAAGGCGAGGATGGCAAGCGTCATGCCGACCAGGCGCTTGACCGAGCGTCCGAATGGCAACCCCCGTCCGGCGACGTCGAGCCGGATGCCGAGGAAGCGCATGCCCGGCGTCTGTCCGGAGAGCGACCAGAAGCCGACCAGGTAGACGGCGCCCATCGTCAGCCATGCGGTCGTACCCAGGGCGAGGGCGAGATCGGAGACGCCGTTGCCGTTGCCGGTGAAGGCCGAGGCGATCAGCGCCGCGATCGCCGCCAGTCCCGAGAAGGCGAGGTTGACGATCAGCGCGTCGAGGCCGAAGCCGATGCCACGGGTGACGATGCCGGCCCGGTCGGTCGGCTCGGAGCGGCGCTTGCGGAAGAAGATGCGGCGCGCGAGCCGCTCGACGACGCCGTCGGCGCGCTCGGTGCCGTTGCCGATCGTGTGCCCGATGTCCTCGATCATGCCGACGCTCTGGGCGCTGATCGCGGCGCGCAGCTCGGGCGCCTCGGCAATCCGTTCGACCAACCGCTGTGCCTCGTCGCTGGCCAGCAGCCGGCGCCAGACTTCGTCGACGAGCTCGCTGTCGAGCGCCTCGACCAGGGCGCGCTTGACAGCGTCGCTCTCCAGGGCGCTGTTCATCGCCTCCTCGACCACCGGGCCCTTGAGGACGCGGGCGAGCGCCCGTTCGACGGCTTCGCTCTCGACCGCGGCGACCATAGCCTCCTCGGCAGCGCTCTCGACCGCCCGGTCGATGCCCGTTGCCTTGGTCACGCTGCGGGCGCTCCGTACGCCCGCCTCGAGCAGCCGCACGGAGAGCGGCAACGGCCTCCCGGAGGGACCGTCGCCGGGCGGGGTGGATCGCGGTGGCTGGCCGTTTTCCATCGTGGCGAGTATAGGTCGCCAGGTTTAGAGCTTGGCGAGCAGGCGGTCGAGCAGCTCGGCCTGCGCCGGGTTGATCCGGCGCCGCGCCTCGTCCGGATCGAACCACTCCGCCCGGTCCACCTCGGGGAAGTCCTGCTGGCGGCCGGAGCGCGGCGGCCACTCCATCGTGAAGGTTTCGCTGTGCAGCTCGGCGGGATCGAAGTCGCGCTCGGCGGCCCAGCAGTGGACCACCTTGCCGCTCTTCTGGCGCACCGAGCCGAGCTCCATCAGGTCGGCGGCCGTGAGGCCGAGGCGCGAGCCGATCTCCTCCTCCAGCTCGCGCAGCGCGCAGGCGCTCACCTCCTCCCCGTCCTCGACCTGTCCCTTGGGAACTGACCAGGCGCCGTTGTCCTTTTTGGCCCAAAAAGGACCGCCGGGATGGACGAGCAGGACCTCGGTAGCCGCCTCGTCGCGGCGAAACAACATGATCCCGGCGCTGGTAGCTGTCACCTCGAACAAACCTTAGCCAGGCGATCCAATTGACACGGGTTTTACACTAAATTTCTTGAGCAATTGCAACTACCGTCCGCCGAGCAAGCAGCACTGTCAGCGCTCCCGGACGCATGTCAGCTCGCCGACCCCGATCGAGAGCAGAGAGGAGATCTGGTGGCGAAAAATGGGACCGACGACCAACAGGCAAGGGGAGCGGCGCCGGGGGGCGCACAGCGAATGACGGCTTTAATGATCAGCGCCCTCGACAACGCCACGCGGCGCGAGACCCTGCGCTCCCTGCACCGCCGGGACGGTGCCTGCAGCGCCAGTCAGTTGAGCGAGTGGATCGACACCGATCCGACCAACATCTCCTACCACCTGCGGATCCTCTTCAACGTCGGCGCGGTCAGCCGCGCCGGCGAGAGGCTGGTTCGTGCGGTCCCGGAAAAGCTCTTCGCCTCCGAGGTCGCCGCGCACCGCCAGGTCGTCGCGATCCTCGCCGACACCGAGGAGGATGACGAGTGGCTGCGTAAGTAGTGCCGCCTCGCGTGCGGGCGACGATGGCCCTCGGCGCCTCGATTTTTAGCCGCTGTTTACGGCCCGTTCACCGGGGGACAAGCCGAGAGCGCAACGCTGCTCTTGCCAGCAAACGAGCGGAAGGAGACACCAATGCCCCAGCTGTTGATCTCAACCGACCGTAGCGGCGAGGAGGCCGGCAAGGTCGTCTACCGGGAGCGCATCAACCTCAGCGACCTCGAGTCCGACCACTTCTCGCACCAGCTGGTCGAGCGGGTCGGATGGGCCCTGCACGACGCCGACGAGGTTGAGCACGAGCCCGACGGCGAGCTGCCGCCCGGCGGCGACTAGCTCGACCAAGCATCAGCGCCGAGTCGTCAGGCCCTTGAGGAGGACCTCGAGCGGTGAGTTCTGCCTCTCCTCGTCACCGGCAAGTCCCTGCCGTACTCGCCTCAGCTCCGCGCCCAACTCGCCGACGGTGTCGCCGAAGCGGCCGACCTCCTTCGCAGCCTTCGCGAGGTCTTTGGAGTTGATCCTCGCCCGCTTGCGCTTCGGCAGGCTGATCCCCAGAACCTTGTCCCCGGAGTGGGTCGATCCGATCACGACCCCACCCACGGTGCCCACCAGGGCGGCACCGCCGGCAAGCAGGGGAACCCTCGCTTTGCTCGCGACGTGGGCGGCGTCTTTCCCGGCGCTGCGCACGGCGTCTCGCGCGGCCTTGGCACCGCCTTCGATCCCGTTCGAAACCCCGTTGTGGGAGGTCGCTTTCGACCCGTTGCCGGAACGCCTGGGCCTGGGGCGCGGCGGTCTTTTCGTCGCTTTCGGTTTCGGCGCGGCTTTTGCTTTTGCGCTGTTGCCGACGCTCCTCGTTTTGCCGGAGCTTCTCGCTCTTTTGGTTTTCGTCTGAGCCATTGCACTCTCCTCTGTGGGCGATTAGGGGCGCGGCGAAGGCGCTCAACCACGCAATTCTCTCTCCTTCTTGCTGTTCCCGCTATTTGGCGGGCTAATCCTCGATCCGGGTTTCCCTGAAAGCCGCGGTGGGTAGCTCGGCCGTTGAGCAAGCAACCCGTTCCAAAGCGAGCCGGGAGCTGGGCAGGTCAGTGCTCGCTGATCGTTTCACTCGAACTTCGACGGGTAGGCAGATAGCAGCGGGGCCTGCGGCCCGAATCCCTGCGGCTTTCACCGGACGTTGCCGGTTCCCGCATGGGTGAGAAGACCAACCGCTTGCTGGGCGGCGAGGCGTTCGGGCCGACATGCTCCGCATTCCACAAACTTCGAGAGGAGGTTTCAGATGTCTGAGCAACTGCAGGGAAAGCGGATCGCCTTTCTCGTCGCCAACGAGGGGTCGAGGAGGTCGAGCTGACCAGCCCCCGCGATGCGTTGCGCGAGGCGGGCGCTGAGATCGACCTGCTCGCCCCCGAAGGCGGGGAGATCCAGGCTTTCAACCACCTCGACAAGGGCGACACCTTCACTCCGGACAAGGCCGTGGGCGAGGCGGACCCCGACGACTACGACGGCCTGGTCCTGCCGGGCGGCGTGGCCAACCCCGACCAGCTGCGCACCAACACCGACGCGGTCCAGTTCGTCCGCTCGTTCTTCGAAGAGGGTAAGCCGGTCGGAGCGATCTGCCACGGGCCGTGGACGCTGATCAACGCCGACGTCGTCGACGGGCGGACGCTCACCTCCTGGCCGAGCCTGCAGGCCGACCTGCGCAACGCCGGGGCCGAGTGGGTCGACGAGGAGGTCCACGTCGACCAGGGGCTCGTCACCAGCCGCAAGCCCGACGACCTTCCCGCCTTCAACGCGAAGATCGTCGAGGAGCTCGCCGAGGGCGTACACGAGAGCCAGCGCGAGAGCGCCTCGGCCGGAGCGTAGCTTCGTCCTAGGGATCGGCCCGGGGCACGAGCTGGATCTCCCGCTCGGCCCCGGGCTGGCCTTCCTCGATCTCCGCCTCCCGCTCCAGCTCGGCGTTCAGCTCGTGGCCGAAGAGGATCGCCACGTTGCTGATCCAGAGCCAGACCAGCAGCACGACCAGCCCGCCGAGCGTGCCGTAGGTCTTGTCGTAGGAGCCGAAGTTGGCGACGTAGAGAGCGAAGCCGGCGGAGGCGATCGCCCAGGCGACGATCGCCACCAGGCTGCCGGGGGTGACCCAGCGAAAGCCGCGGATCTTCGCGTTGGGCGAGGCGTAGTAGAGGACGCCGACCATCAGCACGAAGACCGCTGCCATCGCCGGCCACTTGACGAGGTTCCAGAGCGTCACCGCGGTCGAGCCGACCCCCAGCGGCCCCGCCACCGCATCGACCACGGGACCGGTGAGGACGAGCCCGACGACGAGCATCACCCCGAGCAGGACCATCGTCAGGGTGACCGCGATCTGCAGCGGCCGCAGCTTCCAGAACGGCCGCCCCTCGCGGGTCTCGTAGATCACGTTGGAGGCGCGGATGAAGGCGCCGACGTAACCCGAGGCCGACCACAGCGCCAGCGCCAGACCGAGGACGAAAGCAGTCCCTGCTGCGCCGCGGTCGGAGGCGACCGATTCGATCGGGCCGGCGAAGGTCTGTGCGGCGGACTGCGGCCCGATCGCGGTGACGATTTCGGTGATCGTCTGGGTCGCTCCCTTGGGATCGCCGACCAAGCCGACGATTGAGACCAGGGCGATCAGGCCGGGGAAGAGGGAGAGCAGCCCGTAGTAGGTGAGCGCCGCCGCCCAGTCGGTGAGGTTGTCGTCCCTGAACTCGGCGAGCGTCCGCCTCAGGGCCGGAAGGACCCGAGGCATGGCCTAAGACTCGGTCGGGGCGTACATGGGGCCGATCTACCCCTGTCTCGGCTGGTCAAAACTGCTGGCCTGGTGCGGCCGGTCAACCCGCCGGCGAGGTGCTTAGTTCGAGCCATGCGGGGTAACGGAATCGGCGAGAGCGAAGAAAGGAGGCCGGTCCAAATGCCACCGCGTGGAGTCAAAAAAGGCAGCAGGAGAGCACGCCAGTACGAACACATCAAGAGGAGCGAGAGAGAAGCTGGGCGCTCGGAGGGCCGTGCCGAGGAGATCGCCGCGCGGGCCGTCAACAAGGAAAAGGCACGCTCGGGCGAATCGCAAACGTCCTCGCGCAGCTCGACCCGCGGTCGCTCGGCGAGCAGCCGTGGCAGCAAGCGCTCAGGCCACGGACCCGGCGGGCGCACCCGCGAACAGCTCTACAACGACGCCAAGAAACTCGGCATCGAGGGTCGCTCGAAGATGAGCAAGAAAGAGCTTCAGCGGGCCGTCGCCGGAGCGAGTTGAGCGGCGCTCCCCGTAACTGGATGTTGCCGAACGTCAGGCGAGGCGCTTGCGCATCATCTCCTTGCCCTGTTCGGCTCCCTTGCGGCTCGCCTCCTGGGCGCGGCGGAAGAAATCGGCGAGCTCGGAATCGTCCTCCCGCTCGGCGTCCTCCACATAGGTCTCAAGCCTCAGTGCGTTGCTCAGGCACTGCTCGGTGAACCAGATGACGTTGTAGTCCTTGTCCTTCGTGCCGGTGATCTCTCCGGCCTCCTGCACGGCCACGATCGCCCTCCTTCGGGTGGGAATGGTCTAAGGGCCAACTACCCCCGCCCCCGTCGCCGAAACGGGCGACGCAGCTAGACCAGGTCGTGCGACTGGATCTGCTCGGCCTCGAAAAGCCCGTGTATGAGCTTGATCGCGATCGAGCCCTCACCGACCGCCGAGGCGACGCGATTCATCGACCCCTGGCGCACGTCTCCCGCGGCGAAGACGCCGGGAATGCTGGTCTCGAGGGAGAGCGGGCTGCGCTCTTCGAGGGGCCAGCCCCCGTCGCTCTCCAGGTCCGTCCCGGTGCGAATGAACCCGCCGGGCCCCCGCGCGAGCTCCGCCGGCAGCCAGTCCGTGTTCGGGTGGGCGCCGATCATCAGGAAGAGCTCCTCGGCTGCGACCGTCTCCGTCGCCCCGTCGGCCCTGGAACGCAGGACGAGGCGCTCCAGCCAGCCGTCCCCGCCCGCGCCTCCGCCGACGACCTCGGTCCCGGGGCGCACATCGATGTTGGGCGTGCCTTCGACCTGCCTCACCAGGTAATGCGACATCCCCTTGTCGAGCGACTCGGCCCGCACCACGAGCGTCACCCGGCGGGCGTATTCGGCCAGGTGCAGCGCCGCCTGGCCGGCTGAGTTCGCGCCGCCGACGACGTACACCTCCTCGTCGACCGTCGTCGGCGCCTCGGAGGCGGGGCCGCTGTAGAAGACCCCGGCCCCGACCAGATCCTCGATCTCGGGGACGCCGAGCCGGCGGTAGGTGGCGCCGGTGGCGAGGATGACCGCCCGGGCGCTGACCTCGCCGCCGTCGGAGAGCGCGAGATGAAGTCGGTCGCCCTCGCGCCGGATCGCGGTCGCGTCGTGCATGAAGGCGAACTTGGCGCCGAAGACCCAGGCCTGCTCGTAGGCGCTCTCCGCCAGCCGGCGCCCGCTGACTCCGCGCGGAAAGCCGAGGTAGTTGCGGATCAGCGAGCTCGAGGTCGCCTGGCCGCCGATGCCGCCGTCGTCGACGACCAGCGTCCGGAAGCCCTCCGAGGCGCCGTAGACCGCCGCCGAGAGTCCGGCCGGGCCGCCGCCGACGATGACGACGTCGTACTCGCGCCGATCGGGGTCGATGCTGGCGCCGGTGGCGCTCGCCAGCTCCAGGTTGGTCGGGTTCGCGAGCACGGTGCCGTTGGGGAAGACGACGAGGGGAAGCGGCTCGCGCGGCTCTCCGTCGCCCGATTCCGCCACCAGTGCGCGGCCCTCGGGCGAACCGGAGAGGAGGAACGCGTGCGGTACCGCGCAGCGGCCGAGCACTTCTTTCAGCTCCTGGCCCCTCCCCGTCCACTCCTCACTGACGATGCGGACCGTGTTCGGCGAGATCCGCCGTGCGTGGGCCCACTCGAGCAGGAAGGTCGAAACCGACTGGTGGAAGAGCTCGTCGGGCGATTGCGACGGCCTGATCACGTAGTACTCGATCTGCCGCCGCGCCATCGCCTGGAAGATCTCCTCCGCGGTCCTCCCATCGCCCCAGCTGCCCCACTCGATCAGCAGCCCTCGCTGGGCGTGCGCGTGGAGGTCCCGCACCCCGCCCAGTAGCTCGCCCCCAGTCGTCCCCGCGAGCGATTGCGCGGCAAGGACCAGCGCCACGTCTTCCCCCGCTTCCGCGAGCGCCTGCAGCTCCGCCGTCGCCTCCCCTGCCGAGGACGCGCAGACGACGCGGTAGCTCCGTGAATAACGATCGACCAGCTCGCGTTCGACGCCGCGCAGGGCACGCTCGTCTTCGTCGACCGCGAAAAGGACAGGATCCACTAGACGAAAATAACGGCCCGGCATGGGGCTCGGCCAGCGCCGCGTCTACTCCTCGTCCTCAGGCACCCTGAACCCCGACTGGGCGCTTCGGCCGGTCGGACGCAGCAGCGGCCCCCCATCCCAACGAAGAGGCTCCGGCACGCAGCGAGTCTAAGCCCCGGCGCTGCCCGGTTAAAGAGACCCTTTGTTCACGGGCTATCGACCTGACTGGACGGTATTTGAACCGCGTTGAGGGGCTAGCCGAGGCTTTGGCTACTCACCGGGGTCGATCAGTTGCGGGAAGGCAGCTGCTGCACTGACCAACCGTTCCCGTCGAGGTCGCTGAAGAAGACGAACGAGCCCCAGGGGAACTCCTGGACCTCGCCCACCTCCACACCGCGGTCGAGCAGCTCCCCGCGGGCAGCGGCGATGTCGTCGACGACCAACTTCAGTCTCTCAATGGCCATAGACATCTCGGGCCTATTTGACGAGGACGACACCCAGATGATTGCCGGGAGGCGCTGCTCACTTCCTTGCTGAGCAAGCATTTAACCTTCGGGGCATGCTTCAACTGGGCCTTTAAACAATTCTTCGCCAGTTGCGTTGTACGTCGTAGCGCCTTTCAAGCAGAACACTCCCTTACTCGCAAACGCTGCGTATCGAAAGCGACGCACTCCCGCAATCTGGGCTTGCTGGATACTTAGCAGTTTAGGACTAATTTTTCTTCTTAGTCCCGTCCCAAATTCGATTTCAGCAGTCATTACCTGACGCGCAAACCCTATTCCAACCGCGGTGACCGTTTTAGATCCAACTCCGGTTGATTCAGTGACAATATTCGGCAACCTGTGAGGAAAGAGTGCGGAACAAATCCTAGTCAGGTGTCCAAAGTTTTGGTCCGAATTACCAGATTTCACAACCGATACACCAATGCACGGACGCTTTCCACCGCGTTTTCCGCTGCTCCGTGATGCCTCTACACCCCACCGAACTTTCGTTATGAGGCCATGACCCAAGGTCACTGGATGGTGGGCAGCACGTTCTGCGCAAGATGCAGAGGAAACAAACGTCAACGCAACTGCGCTCAGGAGCATGGTACTCCCAAAATGTCTGACACCTCGCTTCATTCAGCGCCCCTTATAGCATGAATCAGAATCAAAGTCGAATGTGACCAAGCTAGCTTTCCGCCTAGCAGTCAATGCAATCCGTTTCGTGAAACGCATAGTGCCCATTGGCCCACAAGTAAAAGGCCATTGGAGGCATTTTAAAGGAATTCCACGGATTGGGCCGACCACAGTCGTCCGCACAAGTTCCGCGCTCTTCACCAATGAATCGACCAACCGGTGTGATGTGATGGCCCCAAGTTGCACTCTGGCCTCCATTACCCCCTGACGTACTTCCCCACCAAACGCACCGATCGACATGCGCTCTGCGATAGATATCACCTTTCGCCTGCCAGCCGGTATCTGTTTGGCATCCGATACGATCCGTAGAGCTCCCAAGGTGCCAGACTTTGTAATTTTTATGGTAGAAGCCTTCTTCCTGATAGAAGGTGCCATGTAGGCCTGCACGGTATGCGATGAGATTCCCTTCTTTATTTGTAAAGGGATTACCACAGTCCATTTCGTAGGTTGTCGAATCCGGCACGACATGCCAATACTCTGCTAGGTGTGAACACTCAATGTGCGAGAAACTTCTCTTGTGAACACCGGCTCTTGAAGCAACAGCTTCTTCATCGGCTGGTTCAACGGCTTCCGGAGGGGAGAAGTTTGTATAGGACTGCCAAACGTTTTGTTCTAGTTCTTCATCGCTTTCGGCCGGTGGCATTTGGATAGAGGATGTCTGAAACCCTCCCTCCCAACCAGTTCCCGCCACCACAGGGTACACAAACGGAGCCCCTGCAAGTGCAGGATTACCTTCTTTATGGTGCACCATAAGTGTCACCATATTCCCATTAGTGGTCAAACTAGTAGGGACTACGCTGCCATTAGCGTCATGGGCTGGAGTAGCAACAATCGCGATAGCTACCTTTTCTTCTGCGCCTTCGTAGTACACCTCTGCCAGTTCACTATTGACAAGTTTGAGTTGCTGGTCTGGCGCCAGCAAGACTTCCCAGGAATATTGGCTAGGCGAAGTAGCGTCACGAATGGCCTGGAAGGACATCAGTCCATCGTATACGGGTCTTACAACGGTATCGGCAGACGTCCCGGTATTAGCCGAGATCGCCGCTGCATTGCCTGACGCAATTTCCAAAGCACTCGCAGAACTGCCGACTTCTATCGGTTCCACAGTTACGGGGCCCCCCATTGGATAAACCGTGAATCCATCAGAGATGGAACCAGAGGTTGTTGTTTCCACCTGCCCGTCAACCGTATGAACACCGATACCTTCCTGGACAAGACTTGGTTCTTTGAGTTCTTCGCCTATTAGTTCAGCAGGAGGACTAGGGGCGATTAGACCATCGGTACTCGTCGCTTCAACAGCTTCAAGCGTTTTAGTCACCTCAGCGATAGAGACTTTCCCTTGAGGATCAACATTGATTGTCATGGTCTTTGTCGTTTTATTTCCTGCGCCGTCGACCGCAGTGACTTCTGCGGTATGCATGCCTCCTGAATACATTGACATATCAAGTGTTTCACTAAATGACTCTTTGCAACCTCCGTCAGGACAGACATCAGTTTTCGACTTGACGGTGTGGTTATCCATTTGGAAAACTAGTGACACTGCACCAAAACCTGAAGAGTCGCTGGCTTCTGCGCTTAGGGTATATTTGTGCTGTTCGACCCAACCGCTCGGGGCTTGGGCTAGACCCCCGCTTACTTCCAGAACTGGTTTAGTCGTATCGCGCTGAATCCCGATGCTGAGTATTTTCGTGGTGCTGCGGCCAAGGCCATCCGTTGCCTTGACTTTGACGACGTGTTCTCCCGTTTCGTAGCCCGGCGATTCAAGAATCCAGTTGGTCGTAACCGGACATGTGGTACCGATGCAGCTTGCTTTGCCAGTTTCGGTTTGTTTGCCGTCGATTAGAACTTCGGTTTTGATTTCGGAGTCGGTGTTGGCGTAGTTCCACCTCTGGACCCGGTTGTTGTTGGGATCGGCCACCCAGAGATTGCCTTTCGAGTCGGTTGCGATCCCAGTGGCGAATTTGAAGCTGAACTGGCCTGGGCCAGAACCGGCCGCGCCGAACTGAGCGACATATTCGCCGTTGTGATTGAACTCCTGGACGCGATTGTTTTCTTCGTCGGTGACCCAGACATTGCCCCGTTCGTCGACTTCGAGTGCATCAGGGTGTTTGAACTTGCCGTTGACGGTCCCGGAGGTGCCGAACTGCATGACGAGTTCGCCGTTGGGCGTGAACTCCATGACGTGATGGTTGTGCCACTCGGCAACCCAGACGTTGCCGCCCGGACCGATCGCGATTCCGGTCGGTTCGTAGAGCTGGCCTTCTGCGGTTCCTTTGGTGCCGAAGACTTTCAGGCGTTCGCCAGCCTGGTTGAACTCCTCGATCCGGGCGTGATAGGTGTCGGCAACCCAGAGATTCCCTTCTTTGTCGACGGCGAGCCCTTCTCCGCCTAGGCAGTTGGATATCTGTTCACCGAGATCCTGGCGGCAACTCGTGCTGAACCAGCTGAGGTATTTGCCGCTTTCTTCGTCGTACTCCTTGATCTTGTTGTGCAGCGGGTCGGCAATCCAGACGTGGCCGCTTGCATCCACGGCAACGTCCCTTGGGGAATAGAGTTCAGCGGCCTGGCTTGCAGAGGTCTGAAGGGCACCGAGGTATTCCCCGGCCTGGTTGAACTCCTCTACCCGGTTGTTTTCCTGATCGACGACCCAGAGATTGCCGTTAGGCCCGACCGCCATCCCGGCGGGATGGCTGAACTGGCCGGCTTCGGCGCCGGAGGAACCGAAGGAACCGAGAGTCGTCGGCACGTACGACGGCACCTGCCACTTCTGGATGCGGTTGTTGCCGGTGTCGGCGACGAGGACGTTGCCTTTGCCGTCGACTGCCAGGCCGATCGGGTAGCCGAAGCTGAACTGACCGTTGCCCGATCCTTCGGAGCCGAACTGGCCCAGATATTCGCCGTGTTCGTCGAACTCCTGCACCCGGTCGTTGCCTTCGTCGCCGACCCAGAGGTTGCCCTCGATGTCGACGTCGATCGCGCCGGGGTGTTTGAACTGAAGCGGGGCTGAGCCTTCTGAGCCGATCTGGCGAACGAGCTGGCCAGCTTCTGAGAACTCGAGGATCTTGTTGCCGCCGCGGTCGGCAACCCAGATTTCGCCGCTGGGGCCGATGTCGATCCCGGCCGGTTCGGAGAGTTCTTTACTGGCAAGAACTTTGACCACATCGCCAGAGCTGTTGAGCTCGACCAGACGGGCGCCGTGGGTGTCGGCGACCCAAATGTTGCCTTTGGTGTCGACGGCGATGCCTTCAGGTTCTTTAAATGGAGTTCCCGTGCCAATATTGCCGTTCGTGTACATGACGAATTCGCGTTTTTCGTTGAACTCGTCTACGCGGTTATTACCGGTGTCCGCGATCCAGAAGTTGCCTTTGGAGTCGATCGCAAGATCAGAGGGCTGTTTGAGTTTGCCGGCTTCGCTGCCGGCCGTGCCGAACTTGAGCACGTACCCGCCGTCTTCTTTGAACTTCTCGATCCGCGAATTTTCCCTGTCGGCGACCCAGAGGAAGCCTTTGGAGTCGACAGCCACTCCGGCTGGATGACTGAGCTGACCGTTGCCCGAGCCGTAGCTGCCGAAGGCGGTCGAATAGGTCGAAGGGCCGAACTGCCCAGCTTCGGCGTTCGCATTGACCATCAGCTTGTAACGGGGACGGGTGGTCCCGAGCGATTCCTGTTCGGTCATCGTCCCCGAGAGCGAGATGGTCGGGGAAGGTGAGGGCTGCAGGTAGATCGACAGTTCTTTCGTCGTGCTCAGGCCGACGCCGTCAGTGGCGGTCACTTTGACCGAATGTGCGCCAGTCGCGTATTTGCTCACATCGAGAGTCCATTCGCGCGAGATCGAGCAGTTCTTCGTCGCGCAGCCAGGCGAGGATTCGTCAACCACGCTGCCGTCGACTTTGATGATCGTTTTCGAGACGCCTGACTGCGGTGCGGCTTCCATGCCATCGGTGGCGCTGAGGCCGAGGGAGTAGCTGCCGAGCTTAGGGCCGACTTTGCCTTGTTCGGTAAGCGTTCCCGACAGGGCGAGAGTTGGGGAGGTGTGGTCGACCTTGATTCTAGCTTCGAGATGTTTACCTTGAACGAGTGCTTCATGGCCGAGAGGATCGAGGGCGTAGGCTTTGACCCAATCTTCACCTTGAGGCATTGATGATGGGTCATAAGAAAGATTCGTCGCAGAAGTCGACACCGTATGCGGGCAAGGACTACTAACGCCGCCAGTGCAGTTCAGGGAAGTATTGATTTGGCGTTCTGTTCCTCCAGTGCTCGGCTGGGCAATGCGCAATTCACGTATCCCAAGGCCAAAATCTTCAACGCTGTATTGAATTGGAGTGGTGGCTTCGTTGTTGACCCATTGGCCTGGGCCATTAAGCAATGTGAAGCCTGGACTGTCTTTGTCGCTGAGTTCGACCGTCGCCTGGCCGATCCAGAAGTGCCGGGGGTAGCTCACGGCTTCGTTGCTGGCCATAAGCGCAGTGCCTTGCTTTACATCCGAGACTTCATTGGGATTTTTGAAGGCGTAGACCCAATTCGGATCGGTCAACTGTCCCGATGTTCCAAAACGCCAAGCGGTTTCAAGCCAATTCTGCTGGTTTTCAGCCCAGAGCCCCATCCCGACGTACGGGTAGTATTTGTAGGGCGTCGATTCTTCGATCCACCAGTAGACGTTTGAGAAGCTGAGGCCCTTGATGAAGGTCGTAGGGCGTTCTTTGATGTTGGGGTTTTCGTAGTCGGTGAAGAAGCGCGGCACGTAATAGGTCCACCAAGCCATCGGATTGGACACGGAAGGGGTGCCCGCGTAGGAATAGATGTTGATGCCGAACTGGCCCCAGCCGCCGATGTTCCTGTTCTGGTAGAGGGAGCTGTCGGATGCAGTAACCCAGTCGTCCAGCCCTGCGCTGGTCGGTTTTGCCGCCCAGTAGTAGGACTGATAGATCGGGTCGACCAGGATCGGATACGCGGCATCTTCGCCCGGATGCGCCTGGATGACCACCGAGTTGCCGGACGTTTCAAGGGTGGCTGGAACCTGATGGCCTTCTGCGTCAGTGGCCGAAGGGGGAAGCACCGAGACAAGCGTTTCCCCGCCGGCTATGACCTCGGCGCCGCCGTCAGAGGTCTCCTGCAGCGTCGCGCCGCTTGGGAGCGTCAGCTCGAAGCTCTCGCTGCTCGGCGCATCTGGCGAGCGAAGCTGTGTGAGCGTCTCAACGCCAGTTGACACCGGCGTGACGGTCAGGTCGCTGTCGGTCGCCACGTTCGGGAAGAAAGCAGCGTTGCTGTCGACAGTCGTTGGAGCAGTTTCGGATGGCGCATCGTCGAGTTTGATCGAGACTCCGGTTTCGGGCAGGGAGATCCCTTCGTGAAGGTGAACGGGTATCCCCACTTCGACCAGCGGGTTCGCCGGCTGGATTTCTCCTTCTGAGTGTTCCAGCTCGAGATCGACGGGGGCCTGTTCGCCCGATTCGTTTTCGGCGCGCAGGGGGAGGGCCGATTCCAGAAGCGCGGGCTGTTCGGCACCTTCCCCTTCCAGAAGCGCGACGTGGTTGGAGTAGTAGCGCTCGACTTCGAGTTCGCTCGCTGCTTCTGGCGCTCCCTGTAGCGCATAGCCGAACACCGACTGCATCAGTTTCAAGGCTTCTTCCCGGCCCAGTTCTTCGTGCGGGAGTTCTTCGGCCGCTTCGGAGTTGGGCGCCGGACCGAGGACATGGCTGCTGTCCGATTCGAGGAACGTGCTGTAGTCGGGGTGGGGGGACGATGGCGGCCAGTCGCCTTCGGCAAAGGCCAGGCTTGCACCGACAAGAGCCAACAGGAGAACTATCGCCGCAAGCACCATTACGACTAGCCTCGACCCCCGCATTCAGTTCCTCCAGTAAAAGTAGCCCATCCGCACTACGCAGAAGGTGATTGTTATACGACTGAGTTGCTGTTTTGGTAATTGGAGTAACCCTAAGCGGAAGACCCCTGGAAACGCAAGGGGTGAATTCATAGACAGCTTAGTCCTAACGTAAACTCAACAATAGAGTTGGCTCACTAGTAATTATTTTTCTTACCCGATATGTATGACTCGGCCTATGCAAACGCCGATGCAATGTAGGCTGCTCCGGTTTCCGGTTCGTCAGCGACGTTCGCCACCAAATCAGCGCCTTGCAGAACTTTCAAGTGGTATTGAATCAAGCGAATGCTCATCCCGAACGCGGTCGCCAATTCCTGCTCGCTCGTCCCACCCCTGTCTGTCCTTTCCATGAGAAAGATGAGAAGTTCAAGCCGCGGGAGGTGTTCGAGGGCCCGTTTCCGCCTCGGCTCCAAGCCCGCTGCCGCCAATACTTCTTTGAGTCGCGGGGGAAGGTTGGGGGGCTGTCTACGCTTATCGCTCATAATGAGGTCGGAGTCCCAGGCGGCGGGGATTGCACCCTGCGCCGCCCGGAGACTCCGAACCACTCGCACCCTAGGTGAAACCAATCAGTCGTTCTCTATTGGAGTATTGAAGAGTTTCACATCGAAACACTCCAGTCAATTCCTCAATTTTTAAGTGCGTTATCTGTTACTTCTCAGATTTTTCTGGAGAGTTGTAGCCTGCACTGGGCCGCCCGGGTCGGCTTCGCTCGAAACCGATAAGCGACGCCACCATCGGCATGCCCTCTTCCCCTGGCTTGGAAAGGCGCTTGGCGTTTACAGCCTTAATCGCCAGCAACCCTTTATCTCCTTTGGTCAAGCAGGCGGCAACTTCCGACTTGCCCTGGCTATCGAGACTTAGACAATCCCAGATCAACTGCACTCTCTCGTCGTTCTCCATCTTTCTGCTTCGAAACGAAGCAAGGGTCTCAATGATGATCGTTTGGATGATTAGACCAATAACATCCCGGCGCTCTTCGAATGACATAGCGCGGTATTCCTTGGCATTAATACAGGGCAGGTTCACAGCCCGATAGAAGTGCCTGTTTGTGTTTCTGACCGGCTCGACCCCGGCATCTTCGATGCGGCCGTAGTCGTACAAGTGGCGGATATGGCCGCTGAGTCCCTTGAGGTCGATGCCAAGAAGGCCGGCGATCTCAGCAACGCTGATCTTCCCCTCGGCGAGGATCTCTAGTGCGTCGACCCTGGTGCTGTTACCAGCCGCGTAGGCTACGGCGTCCGCGACATTCTTGGTGCGGCTGAGGACCGGCTTGCGATCTCGCCCTCTCGCTACCTCGCGAGCGGAAGCGTGCTCAGCGTGCGGCATCAGTGGCCTGTTGCGTTCAAAGGCGGTCACCGAAATGATCGCCGTGGTTCCGGTTTCGCCAGCCTCGGCGAGCCGATTCGTGTTCTTGACCTTGATGTCCAGGAGCTGCTCGTATACGCCCAGCACGTGCTCTTGCACTTCGAGCTTCCCTTGGGCGTCAACAGGGAAGACACGGCCAATGATCCGGGCGTTTTCGTCGTCATCAAGCTTCCCGGCGCGGAGGGCGGCCAAAGTCTCGGCAATAACCGCTTGGGTGACGATGCCAAGCGACTCGCGACGTTCGACTGGCGGCATGGCGCGGAATTCCTCATCGCTGATGTGCGGAAGGATGACGGCCCGGTAGTAGTGCTCGTTCGCGTTCCGGGACGTCCCGGTCCCCATGTATTCGATGCAACCGTGCTCGTACAAGCCACGGATATGGCCGCTGAGGCGATTGACGCTGATGCCAATGATCCGAGCGATTTCGGCAACGCTGCTTTTGCCCTCGGCGAGGATGGCTAGGGCCTCGAGCCTGATCCAGTGCCCAAAGGCATAGGCGATCGCATCGGCGACCTCCTTCTTCCGTTCTGCGGCCGGCACACGGGTGCCCAGTCGCGCCATTGACGATCCCTCCTGACGATCAGGTCGTGGCCATGTAGCGAGCGCCGCAGCTTAGGAACTTTTGGGAGCAGCGGCTTAGCACGCTCGCTTTTATCCCACTAGTCAGAAATTTCTTACCATCTTTCTCCCGCCTGGCAGAGCGCCGGGACTGACGACGGGAGGGAGGTGAGCAGGGATGACGATCACGCCAGCGGCAACCGTGATGCCAATGATGACCGTGAAGCACCGCTAAAACGCAAACGGCCGCCCGCTTCCGTGAGCGGGCGGCGGGCGGCCGGTTCTGCAGCACTTCAGCGCAGCTTGCGTTTACCGCATCTCTACGCCGAAACGACGCCTGAAAGCTTCGGCACGCTTCGATCGGCAGACTGCGCTACTTCGCCGACATCACCGAGGGGCCATCGTCGTCCGAATGCCAGGAACGCTTGGCGGCCGCTCGCATCGCTGTGCTCGGAGCGTCGGAGGTCCTAGGCGGCTGGTCTGCCCTCGGCCTTGCCTGCTGCGGAATTGGCATGCGCGCTATGCCGCTGGCAGTGGCTGAGCGGATCTCGCCCGAGCCATTTCACCTCAACACCCCCCGCGCCTGCCAAGCTGTCCGCTATATCACTCGCGCGCCGAGGGCTGTATCACGCTCGTATCACGGATCGCCTCGCATCCCCCCGCGTCGCCTCACTCGGCCAGCCCCGATCGCCGATCCCGCGTGGCTACGCGGAGCCATGCGGGGAAAGTGCTGCTATCGGGGAGACAGGATTTGAACCTGCGACCGCTCGGCCCCCAGCCGAGTGCGCTACCAGACTGCGCCACTCCCCGTGGGTGGCCTACATTCTGGCGCATCCCTGCGGCGGTAGCTCAACGGTAGAGCCTCAGCCTTCCAAGCTGATGACGCGGGTTCGATTCCCGTCCGCCGCTTCCGGCAATAGCGGGGCAGCTAGGACTCGAACCTAGAATCGCCGGTTTTGGAGACCGGTGCCTTAGCCAGTTTGGCCACTGCCCCAGGGGAGGCATCGTATCGGCAGGGCGCCGCTGCGAATGCGGGCGGAGGGACTTGAACCCCCACGGGCCGAAGCCCACCAGGACCTAAACCTGGCGCGTATGCCAATTCCGCCACGCCCGCGTGGCTGTCGCCCGAACCGGGCTTAACGCGCGACCAACGGGCCGCGTCGCTCCTAGATTCTATGATCGACGCGTGGGAGTTGGAGAGGTCAGGCCCGGATACGAGCTTTGGCGGCCGAATCGGGAGAAAGCCGAGTCGGTCACGACCAAGTTCGTGCTCGTGCTGCTGCTCGCCGCGACGGCGGCGATCGCGGCGCTGGTGACGATCACCGGCTTCTCGCTGCTGACCGGCGGCGGGGCGATGGGCGTCATCTGCCTGATCTACGCCGCCCTCTACGCCTTCTTCGCCTTCCTCGTCTTCCGCTGGAACCGGGGCATCCTGCCCGTCGCCGCGGCGCTCTCGATGATCCTGGCGATCTTCTGCGCGACCGGCGCCGACAGCTGGTTCGCCCGCGACAAGGCCGGCTTCGAAAAGGCGCTGATCCCGACGCCGCTGATCGGCACGCTCGTCGTCGTCCTCATCCTCCTGCAGCTGGTCACGATCGCCGTCTGCCTCTACGCCTTCAATCAGAACTGGCATGTCGAGGAGGAACGGCCGATCGGCTCGGGCGAGGACTACGGCGCCGGCGCCACACCCGACGACGGCGCGCCGTTGCCTGCGTAGCGCTGGCTCGTTAAGAGCCTGTGCCAGGTCTGTAGCAATTCTCGGGCAAAGCGCAATTTTCACGCGACCGCGACCGGTGCCCGGCGTAGCGTCGGCTTTAGAATGGTCACTAAGCGGCGGTGTCCAAACTCGGCAAAGGAGGCGGTCTCAAAAGCCGCTGCGCGCAAGCGCTTGTGGGTTCGAGTCCCACCCGCCGCATCTCCAAGAGGCCGTAATTGAGGTCCCAAACCGAGGTCAATCGGGTGCTCGCACTGTCTGCGAAAGGCCTCAACATCTCCGCCATCTCTCGGGAGACGGGCATCTCGCGAACCGCGATCCGGGAATGGCTCAGGGGCCGTCAACCCCGCTTCCGTGGTGGCACCTGTCTTCGCTGCGGAGACCTGCGGCATCCATTCCCCAATTGATCGGCTTCCAATACGCGTACCTCCTCGGCCTCTACCTCGGCGACGGCTGCCTACTCAGGCACCCCCGCGGCGTCTACCGTCTTCACGTCTTTCTCGATTCGGCCTATCCGATCATCGCCGCCGAGTGCGAAGCGGCCATGAGCCTCGTCATGCCCGCGAGCCGAGCGAGTTGCCTGCGCCACCCGCGATACAACATGCTCGGCGTCGTCTCCTACTCGAAGCACTGGCCCCATCTCTTCCCCCAGCACGGCCCCGGGGTCAAGCACAAGCGCAGGATCGCGCTGGAGCCATGGCAGGAGCGGGTCGTCGAACGACACCCGGGACGGCTGCTGCGCGGCCTGATCCACTCCGACGGCTGCCGCGTCGTCAACCGCATCCGGCACCCGAAGAAGACCTACGAGTATCCGCGCTACTTCTTCACCAACCGCTCGCTCGACATCCAGCGCATCTTCTGCGATACCTGCGATCGGCTGGACGTCGCCTGGCGGCAGGACGGCCCCTGGAACGTCTCCGTCGCTCGTCGGGATGCAGTCGCAATCATGGATCGACACGTCGGCCCAAAGCGCTGAACCCACATAGACTGCCCCGCGGGAGATGCGGATCCACCACCTCAACTGCGGGACGCTGTGCCCTCATGGGGCGCGGCTGATCAACGGCAAGGGCGGCCTCTTCGAGGCGGGCAGGGTCGTCTGCCACTGCCTGCTGATCGAGACCGACGAGGGCCTCGTCCTGCTCGATACCGGCTTCGGCACCGAGGACACCCGCAACCCGCGCCAGCTCGGCCCCATCTTCGCGATGATGCGACCCAAGGCCGAGATCGGCGAGACCGCCTTGCAGCAGGTCGAAGGTCTCGGCTTCGCGGCCGGCGACGTTCGCCGGATCGTCACCACCCACCTCGACCCCGACCACACCGGTGGCCTGCCCGACTTTCCCCAGGCCGAGGTGCACGTCTTCGGGCGGGAGCTCGACGCGGCGATGAACCCGCGCCTGCGCGACCGCCCGCGCTACCTCGCCGCCCACTGGAAGCACGGCCCCCGATGGGTCAGGCACGACGGCGAAGGCGACGAGTGGTTCGGCTTCGGGAGCGTGCGGATTCTGCCGGACCTCGGCACCGACATGCTGCTGATACCGCTGGCGGGACACTCCCTGGGGCACACCGGCGTGGCGATCAAGACCGGCGACGGCTGGCTCCTGCACTGCGGCGACGCCTACTTCCACCACGACGAGGTCGCCTCTCCCCCCGCCTGCCCGCCGGGTCTGCGCTTCTTCCAGCTGCTCAACGCCGCCGACGGCAAGCAGCGCCGTACCAACCAGGAACGGCTCCGCGAGCTCGTCGCCCGGCACGGCGAAGAGGTGCGCCTGCTCTGCTCGCACGACCCGCACGAGCTGGACCTGGCGCAAGCGGCCGGCGTCGCGACCGCGGCGTGAACGGCGGCTCCCCCGAGAAGCTCTGGGAGCCGTCCGCCGAGCTGGTCGAGAGCTCGCGCCTGCGCGAGTTCATGCGCTGGCTGGCGACAGAGCGCGACCTGAGCCTCGACACCTACGACGAGCTCTGGCGCTGGTCGGTCGAAGACCTGGAGGGCTTCTGGTCCTCGATCTGGGAGTTCTTCGAGGTGCGCGCCGACGGCTCCTACGAGCACGCGCTCGGCGAGCGCTCGATGCCCGGCGCCGAGTGGTTTCCCGGCACCCACCTCAACTACGCCGAGCACGTCTTCGCCGGCAAGGACGACGAGGCCGAGGTCGCGATCCTGCACGCCTCGGAGCTGCGCGAGCTGGGCGAGGTCAGTTGGGGCGAGCTGCGCGCCGACGTCGCCGCAGTCGCGGCCGGCTTGCGCGCGCTCGGAGTCGAGCGCGGCGACCGCGTCGTCGCTTACATGCCCAACGTCCCCGAGACGATCGTCGCCTTCCTCGCCGCCGCCAGCATCGGTGCGATCTGGTCGAGCTGCTCGCCCGACTTCGGGCCCGCCAGCGTCGTCGACCGCTTCGCCCAGATCGAGCCCAAGGTCCTCTTCGCCGTCGACGGCTACCGCTACGGCGGCAAGGACTTCGACCGCCGCGACACCGTCGCCGCGCTGCAGGAGGCGATGCCAAGCCTCGAGCGCACGGTCGTCCTTCCCTACCTCGACTCCGACCCCGACCTCTCGCCGCTGCGCGACGCGACGAGCTGGGAGGAGCTGCGAGCCTCCGGCGAGGGCGCCGAGCTCGCCTTCGAACGCGTCCCCTTCGACCACCCGCTCTGGGTCCTCTACTCCTCCGGCACGACCGGGCTGCCGAAGGCGATCGTCCAGTCGCAGGGCGGCATCCTGCTCGAGCACCTGAAGAAGCTCAACCTCCACGTCGACGCCCACCCCGGCGACCGCCTCTTCTGGTTCACGACGACCGGCTGGATGATGTGGAACTTCCTCGTCTCCGGCCTGCTGACACGGGCCGCGATCGTCCTCTACGACGGCAACCCGGGCCACCCCGACATGGGCGTGCTCTGGGACCTCGCGGCGCGCGCGGGCGTGACGATGTTCGGCACCAGCGCCTCCTACATCGCCGCCTGCATGAAGGCCGGGGTCGAGCCCGGCGCCGGCCGCGACCTCGAGCGCCTCAAGGCCGTCGGCTCGACCGGCTCCCCTCTCCCCCCCGAGGGCTTCGACTGGATCTACGAGCATCTCGGCGCCGACACCTGGCTCTTTTCGACCAGCGGCGGCACCGACCTCTGCACCGCCTTCGTCGGCGGCTGCGCCCTGCTACCCGTCTATCGCGGCGAGCTGCAGGCGCGGGCGCTGGGCGCCGCCGTCGAGGCCTGGGACGACGACGGCAACCCCGTGGTCGACGAGGTCGGCGAGCTGGTCGTCACCGAGCCGATGCCCTCGATGCCCGTCTTCTTCTGGGGCGACGACGCCGGGCAGAGCCGCTACCGGACCAGCTACTTCGAACACTTCCCTGGCGTCTGGCGCCACGGCGACTGGCTCGAAATCACCTCGCGCGGCACGGCCGTGATCTACGGCCGCTCGGACTCGACGATCAACCGCTCGGGCATCCGCATGGGGACGAGCGAGATCTACCGGGCGGTCCTGAGCCTCGACGAGATCGTCGACGCGCTCGTCGTCGACATCCCGCGGCCGGGGACCGAGGGCTGGATGCCGCTCTTCATCGTCCTCCGCGAGGGGGCCACGCTGAACGACGGCCTGCGCAAGGAGATCGCCCGCCGCGTGCGCGAACAATGCTCCCCCCGCCACGTCCCCGACGAGGTCTTCGAGATCGCGGAGGTGCCGCGCACGCTGAGCGGCAAGGCGCTCGAGGTCCCGGTCAAGCGCATCCTGATGGGCACCCCGCCCGAGAAGGCCGCCAGCCGCGACTCGCTCGCCAACCCCACCGCGCTCGACTGGTTCGTCGAGTTCGCCTCAACCCTCGAAAGCTGATCTGGTCGTAACGCATATCCAATGCATCGCATTGGATATGCGTTACGACCATCTACGGCCGGGGATGATCAGGCTGGCGTAACGGGGTTGCGGCGCTCGGCGAAGGTGCGGTCCTTGCTTGTCGCCATCCCGAAGCGCTTGATCAGATCGGCGCGCAGGTCGGCCGGATCGACGACGGCGTCGACGACCAGCTCGGAGGCCAGGTGGAGAATGTCGATGTCCTCGGCGTACTCCTCGCGCTTGGCGGCGACGAACGCCTCGCGCTTGGACTCGTCCTCGATCGCCTGGATCTGGTTGTAGAAGACGGCGTTGATCGCCGCTTGCGGCCCCATCACCGCGATCGAGGCACTGGGCAGGGCGATGCAGCAGTCGGGCTCGAAGGCCGGCCCGGCCATCGCGTAGAGGCCGGCGCCGTAGGCCTTGCGCACGATCACCGAGATCTTCGGCACCGTCGCTTCCGAGACGGCGCTGATCATCTTCGCCCCGTGGCGGATGATCCCGTGGCGCTCGACAGCGGAGCCGATCATGAAGCCGGGCACGTCGGCGAGGAAGAGCAGCGGCAGGTTGAAGGCGTTGCAGGTCTGGATGAAGCGGGCGGCCTTGTCGGCCGAGTCGACGAAGAGGACGCCGCCAGTGTGCTTGGGCTGGTTGGCGACGACGCCGATCGCCCGCCCGTCGAGCCGCCCGTAGCCGACGATCAGCTCCTTGGCCCAGCGCTCGTGCACGGGCAGGAAGCTGTCAGCGTCGAGCAGGCTGTCGAGCAGCAGCTGCATGTCGAAGGGGCGGTTCTCGTCCTCGGGAACAACCTCGGCGATCGGCGTGGCCGAGGCCGGCGCGGCGGGGGGCGCGGCCGGCGGCTCCTCCTGCCAGTTCCCCGGCATGTAGGAGAGGTAGCGCTTGGCGAGGTCGATCGCCTCCTCGTCGCTCTTGACCAGGAAGTGGCCGCAGCCAGAGACGCCGGTGTGCATCTTCGCCCCGCCCATCTCCTCCAGCGTCACCTTCTCGCCGATCACCATCTCGGCCATCCGCGGCGAGCCGAGGTACATCGAGGCGTTGCCGTCGCGCATGATCACCACGTCGCAGAAGGCGGGGATGTAAGCACCGCCGGCGGCGCTCGGCCCGAAGAGCAGGCAGATCTGCGGCACCTGGCCCGACAGCCGCACCTCGTTGTGGAAGATCCGCCCGGCACCGCGGCGCCCGGGGAACATCTGCACCTGGTCGGTGATCCGCGCCCCCGCCGAATCGACCATGTAGACGAGCGGCACCTGCAGCGAGAGGGCCCGCTCCTGGATGCGGAGGATCTTCTCGACCGTCTTCGGCCCCCAGGAGCCGGCCTTCACGGTCGGGTCGTTGGCCATCAGGGCGACGCGGCGGCCACCGATCGTCGCCAGGCCGGTGACGACACCGTCGGCGCCGAGGCCCTCCACCTCCCAGTTCGCCAGCGCCCCCTCCTCGGCGAAGGAGCCGGGGTCAACGAGCCGCTCGACCCGGTCCCGCACGGGCAGCTTGCCCTGCTCGGCGGTCTTCTCGTGGTGGCGCTGCGGGCCGCCGGCGAGGGCCGCCTCCAGCGCTTTCGCGAAATCGTTCACGGCGGCAGCCTATTCCGCACGCGCCACAGATCCGAACTGCATCAACTTCTCCACCTGCCAGAGGGAGAAGTTGATGCAGTTCGTGGGGACGCCAGTCGACGTCAGCGGTGCCAGTCGACCGGGCCGGCGCGCAACACATGCGAGCCGAGGGGACGGCCGAGCGCCTCCTGGGCGGCGCGCGAGGCCTCGACCAGCGCCGGCAGGTCGATCCCGGTCTCGACCCTCATCTCGTGCAGCATCGAGACCACGTCCTCAGTCGCGACGTTGCCGGTCGCGCCGGGCGGCACCGGGCAGCCGCCGAGCTCGCCGAAGCTCGACTCGAAGGACTCGACCCCCTCCTCCAGCGCCGCCAGCACGTTGGCGAGTCCCTGGCCGCGCGTGTTATGGAAGTGGGCGGTGAGTTCGACCTCGCCGAGGCGTTCACGGGCGGCGGCGAAGAACTCGCCGACCTGGCGCGGGTTTGCCATCCCGGTCGTGTCGCCGAAGCCGATCTCCTCGCAACCGGCGGCGACCAGTCGCTCGGCGATGCCGAAGACCCGCTCGGGCGGCACCTCGCCCTCGTAGGGGCAGCCGAAGGAGACCGAGATCACGCCCTCGCAGCGCAGCCCGGCCTCGCGGGCGCTCTCCAGGGTCCGCTCCAACCCGCTCAGCGACTCCTCGATCGACCGGTTGACGTTCTTGCGGTTGTGCATCTCGGAAGCCGAGACGAAGACGTTGACCTCGTCGAAGCGGTCGCGCAGCCGCAGCGCCCGCTCCAACCCGCGCTCGTTGGGGACCAGCACCGAGAAGGCGACGCCGTCGCGCCGCTCGACACCGGCCAACACCTCCTCCGCGTCGGAGAGCTGAGGAATCGCCTCGGACCGCACGAACGAGGTCACCTCGAGTCGTCGCAGGCCGGTCGCCGAGAGCATGTCGACCAGGCGGATCTTCTCCGCCGTCGGGATCGTCTCCGGCTCGTTCTGGAAGCCGTCGCGAGGCCCGACCTCGCGGATGCGGACGCGCTTCGGCAGCTCCGTCATGCGAGCGAAGGTTAGGACCTACCTCGTTAGGGGGCGTACCCCTGGCGAGGTAGGTCCTTAGGACGCCGCCGCGCCGAGCCGGTCCGGCTGCACGACCCGGCGCTCGTGAGTGCCGACGCCGATCGTCCGCTCCCCCTCGGTGACCTCGACGTCGAAGCGCAGCTTGCGCTCCTCGACCACCTCGCGCAGCGTCGCCCTCACCACGCACGTCGCCCCCTCGAGCGCCGCCGCCACGTGCTTGACGCAAACCTCGAAGCCGACCGTCGCCGACCCCTCGGGCAGGTGCTCGTAGGCAAGGGCGGCGGAGCAGCCCTCCATCATCGAGATCATCCCCGGGGTCGAGAGCACGCTGGCCTCGATCGTGCCGCCGACGTTGGTCACGAGCCGTCCCTCGACGACGAACTCGTCGCTGCGCTCTAACCCTGGCTGCAGGACTGGCTCGTGCGCGCCCATCAGACCATCCCGAGGCCGCCGCTGACCCCAAGGGTCTCGCCGGTGACGTAGGTGGCGTCGTCGGAGACGAGGAAGGCGACGGCCGCGGCGACCTCCTCGGGCTGGCCGAGGCGGCCGATCTGGGTCGCCGAGCGCATCGTCTCGATCACTTTCTCGCCGATCTCGCCGAACTCCTTGGCGCCCATCAGCAGCGGCGTTTCGATCGGCCCCGGCGCGATCGAGTTGGCGGTAATGCCGTAGCGAGCGTTCTCGCGCGCGATCGCCTTCATGAAGGCGACCACGCCCCCCTTCGTCGCCGAGTAGACGGCCGAGCCCTTGGAGCCGACCCGCCCCGCCTCAGAGGAGATGCTGAGGATGCGGCCGTATTTGGCCTCCTGCATGCCGGGCAGCGCCGCATGGGTGCAGTTGAAGACGCCGATCAGGTTGATCCCGATCAGCTTCTGCCACTGCTCGGGAGTCGTGTAGGTGAAGAAGCCGAATTCGTCGGTGCCGGCGTTGTTGACGAGGATGTCGAGCGTGCCCGTCGCCTCGAGCGCGGCGCGGGCCGAGTCGAGGTCGGTCACGTCGAGCTCGAGCGCGTGGTCGGCGACCTCGCCCGCGACCCGCTCGGCCCCCTCGGCGTCGACGTCGCCGACCCAGACCTCGGCGCCCTCGGCAGCGAGACGCGCCGCGATCGCGGCGCCGATGCCGCTCGCGCCGCCGGTGACCAACGCCTTCCTCCCCTCCAACCTCATGCGCCGCGCAGCATAGACTGGCGCGCCCATGCCAGACAACGTGCCCACCATCCCGATCGTCGGCGGCACCGGTGCGCTCGGCGCCGGCCTGGCGCTGCGCTGGGCGCAGGCGGGGGCGCCGATCGCGATCGGCTCGCGCTCGGCCGAACGGGCGGAGGAGGCGGCGGCGAAGCTGCGCGAGACCGTCCCCGGCGCCGAGGTCCAGGGCCTGCTCAACGAGGACGCCGCGCAAGCCGCCGAGATCGTCTTCCTCACCGTCCCCTTCCGCGCCCAGTCGGAGAACCTCAACAACCTGCGCGAGGCGCTGCAGCCGGGCCAGATCCTCGTCGACTGCACGGTTCCGCTCGCCGCCGCGGTGAGCGGCAAGGCGACCCGCTCGCTCGGCGTCTGGCAAGGGAGCGCCGCGCAGCAGGCGCAGGAGATGGTCCCCGAGGGGGTGACCGTCGTCGCCGCCCTGCACACGATCGGCGCGCCGACGCTCGCCGACCCGGCCGCCGAACTCGATGAGGACGTGCTCGTCTGCGGCGACCGCAAGGCCGACAAGGCGCGCGTCGCCGGCCTGATCGAGCTTATCCCCGGCCTGCGCGCGGTAAACGCCGGCCCGCTGGAGATGGCGCGGATCGTCGAGCAGCTGACGCCGCTGCTGATCTCGGTCAACGTCCGCTACAAGGCGCACGCCGGGATCAAGCTCACCGGCCTCTCCGACGGCGATCATTGGAAGTAGGCGGGATGCGGGTCGCGCTGCTCGCGGGCGGGACCGGCGGGGCGAAGCTCGCCGCCGGCATGCAGGAGGAGCTGGGCTCCGACCTCGCGGTGATCGCCAACACCGGCGACGACGTCGAGACACTCGGCGTCCACGTCTCCCCCGACCCGGACCTGATCACCTACTGGCTCAGCGGCGAAATCGACGAGGAGCGCGGCTGGGGGCTGAAGGACGACGGCTTCACGGTCTTCGAGCGCCTGACCAAGCTGGGCGCACCGAGCTGGTTCGGCCTCTCCGACCGCGACCTCGCCGCCTGCCTCTACCGACGGCAGTTCCTGCAAGAGGGCGGGCGACTGACCGACGCCCAGGCGCAGATCGCCCGCGCGCTCGGCGTCGAGGCGCGGGTGCTGCCGATGTGCGAGGAGCCGGTGCAGACGTTCGTGCTCACGGCAGCGGGCCGACGCGCCCTTCAGGAGTACCTGATCGTCGACCGCGGCGAGCCCGAGGTCCTCGGGGTCGAGCTCGACGGGATCGAGCGGGCCGAACCGACGCGCGAGGTGCGCGACGCACTGCGCGCCGCCGAGGCGATCGTCGTCGGCCCCTCGAATCCGGTGATCAGCATCGGCCCCATTCTCGCCGTGCCCGGCCTGCGCGATGCGATCGCCGGTGCCGGCGTCCCCGTCGTCGCCGTCAGCCCCTTCGTCGCCGGCAAGGTCGTCAAGGGACCGACCGAGCGCTTCATGCAGGCGCTGGGCCGGCCGTCGACCGCGGCCGGGGTCGCCTCGCTCTACGCCGGGCTGATCGACGCGATGGTCGTCGACGAGGGCGACCCCGACCCACCGCCCGGCGAGATTCCGACCCTGAGCGCATCGACCCTGATGGAGGGCATCGCCGGCCGCGCCCGCCTCGCTCGCCTCGTGCTCGACTACGCCGCTAGCCTCGTCGAGGCTTGAACGCGACCGCGATCCTCCCCGTCAAGCGCTTCGGCGCTGCCAAGCAGCGGCTCGCCGCCGGCGTGGGCAAGGAGCGCCGGGCGACGATCGTCGCGGCGATGCTCGAGGACGTACTCGAAGCGATCGGGGCGACCCGCCTGGTCGAGCGGATGATCGTCGTGACGAGCGAGCCGCGGGCGGTCGAGCTGGCCGCGGTGGCGGGCGCCGAGATCGTCGCCGACCCCGACGAGGGCGGGCATTCCGGGGCGACGCTCGCCGGCATAGCCCGAGCGCAAGAGCTCGGCGCCGAGTGCACCCTCCTCCTCCCGGGTGACTGCCCGCTGCTCGATCCGCGCGAGCTCGAGCGGCTACTGACCGGCCTGCCGGGAAGCTATGTGGCGATCATCCCGGACCGGCACGGCACCGGTACGAATGCGCTGGCGCTGGCACCGCCCGACGCGATCACGCCGGCCTTCGGCGAGGGCAGCTGCGAGCGCCACGTCGCCGCAGCTCGCGAGGCCGGGATCCCCCACTCGGTCGAGGAGCTGCCTTCGCTCGGGCTCGACCTCGACACGCCCGCCGACATCGTCGCCCTGACGCGCGCGGTGGAAACGGACCGCAGCCGCGCGCGGCGGACCGCAAAGGCACTGGGGATATGAGCGAGGCGGCTGAGCTACGCGTCGTCCCGGTTCAGGGCCTGCCGGAGATCCAACTGGGCGCAAAGCTGGGAGCCCTGATCGCCGAACACGCCGAGCTGGCCGACGGCGACGTCATGGTGATCTCGCAGAAGGTCGTCTCCAAGGCGGAGGGGCGGGTTCGCCGCCTCTCATCGGCCACCCCCGGTGCCGAGGCGCACAAGCTGGCAGCGGTGCTGGGCAAGGAGCCCGCCCTGGTTCAGCTGATCCTCGACGAGAGCGCCGAGGTCCTGCGCGCCGAGCGCGGCGTGCTCATAACCGAGACGCACCACGGCTTCGTCTGCGCCAACGCCGGCGTCGACAGCTCGAACCTGCCGGACGACGACACCGTCTGCCTCCTGCCGGAGGACCCCGACGCCTCCGCGCGTCGCATCCGGGGGGAACTCTCCCCCGCCGTCGCAGTCGTGATTGCGGACAGCTTCGGTCGCGCATGGCGCCTGGGCCAGACCGAGATCGCGATCGGGTGTGCCGGCCTCGTGCCGCTGGACGACTGGCGCGGCCGAGTCGACGCGCACGGCCAAGAGCTGGAGGCGACTTTGATCGCCATCGCCGACGAGGTCGCGGCAGTCGCCGACCTCGTCCGCTCCAAGGACAGCCGCATCCCAGTGGTCATCGTCCGCGGCCTCAACCGCTTCGTCACCGCCGAGGACGGCCCCGGCGCTCAAGCCCTGCGCCGACCCACAGCGGACGACCTGTTCCGCTGACGTCAGGTCCATCCCGGCAGGGGTGAAGCGTCTTGTACTTTTTCGCGGGAGCTCGCCTGTGGCGCCAGCAATCGGCGATGCACGAAAAAGTTAAGCGGAACCCCTGCCGGGATGGACCTGAAGCACTGCAGCCCCGTGCAGACGTCCGCTGCGGATCGAGTCGAGGGCCTCGTTTGCCTCCTCGAGCGGGTGCAGCTCGACCTCGGTGCGGATGGGGATCTGAGACGCCAGCGCCATGAACTCCTCGCCGTCGCGCCGGGTCAGGTTGGCGACCGAGGCGAGGGAGCGCTCCCCCCAGAGCTGCTCGTAGGGGAAGGACGGGATGTCGCTCATGTGGATGCCGGCGCTGACGATCCGTGCGCCCTTGGCGCTGGCGCGCAGCGCGGTCGTCATCAGCGCACCGAGCGGGGCGAAGACGATCGCCCCGTCGATCTCCTCCGGCGGCGCCTCGTCCGAAGAGCCGGCCCACTCGGCCCCCAGCTCATGGGCAAAGTCCTGCCCCTCCTCGTCCCCCGCGCGGGTGAAGGCAAAGACCCGCCGCCCCTGATGCACCGCCACCTGGCAGAGGATGTGGGCAGAGGCCCCGAAGCCGTAGAAGCCGACCCGCTCGGCGTCGCCGACGAGGCGCAGCGCCCGGTAGCCAATCAGGCCCGCGCAGAGCAGCGGCGCAGCCTGCGCGTCCGGGTAGCCCTCGGGGATCGGAAAGCAGTAACGCTCATCGGCGACCGCCAGCTCGGCGTAGCCGCCGTCGAGGTCATAGCCGGTGAAGCGCGCGCGATCGCAGAGGTTCTCGCGGCCGCTCGTGCAATAGCGGCACTCGCCGCAGGTCCACCCCAGCCAGGGGACGCCGACTCGCTGCCCCCCGGCGAAACGCTCCGCCCCCTCACCCGCCTCGACCACGGTGCCGACGATCTGGTGCCCCATCACCAGCGGCAGCTTCGGCTCGGTCAGCTCGCCGTCGGCGATGTGCAGGTCGGTGCGACAAACGCCGCAGGCGCTTACGGCAACGAGCACCTCCCCCACGCCAGGCCGTGGATCCGGCAGCTCGGCGAGCCCCAGGGGCTGGCGCTGCCTCTCCAGGACCATGGCGCGCATCGGCTAAGGCAGAACCGGCTCCAACTCTTCTCCTTCTTCTTCGCCAATTGGCTCGACCCTGACCTCGATGCAATCGTCCTCGGAGGCAACCCGGTCGAGCAGGTCGCCGACTTCATCGAACCTTCCCTCTAGTTCGATTTCGCTTTCGCTGCCGTCGGGGCCGATGCGCCGGATCAGAATCTCGACTTCGGTCTCGCCTGAGGGGATCGCACCCGTCGCAAACCTGATGGTGATTTCGTATTCGTCCCCTTCGCAGCCAGATTTGGGTTCGACGACCACCGCGGTGCCTGGACCACCACCGCTGTCGCCATCAACGACCGTCCGTGACGGCGGTGGCGGTTCCGCAGGGGCTTGGCCAGGGGAAGCTGGAGATTCGGGCTCTGAAGCGGGGGGAGTGGGAGACGGAGCCGCAACAGCGCTCACGGGCCGGCCTTGGGCGACGGCGAGCGTGTATCCAGACGCGCCCGCCGCGGGCATCCGCTCAACCGCCGGGGTGGCGCGAGCGACGCTCACAGCCCTTGCCACAGCCAGGCGAGAGGACCGCTCGGGCGTGATCGCAACCGCATCACCGACAGCCTCGGGCCCCACCGAAAGGCTCAGGCGCGGATCGACCGTGTCGGTCTCCCAGGGCCGCAGGCCGGCCAATGCCACGGCCGAGAGCACCACAACGAAGCCCAGCAGTGAGAACACCGCTAGACCAGAAAACCCCCCATCCCCAACTGGCGTGCGCGAAGCGATTGCCGAACGATAACCCCTAAGACCCGCTGGTCAGTAGGTCTCGACGATCTCGTACAGAGTCGTGCGCTGGGCCGGTTCACGGGCCGCCGCCCGCGCGGCGCCGATCAGTTGTTCGGGCTCGAGTCGAACACCGTGCTGCGAGCCCGCCATGCGCGAGATGTTCTCCTCCATCAGCGTGCCGCCGAGGTCGTTGACGCCCCAGCGCAACGCCTCGGTCGCCGCGTCGAGACCCATCTTTACCCAGCTCGCCTGCAGGTTCGGGATCGTGCGACCCAGCGCCAACCGGAAGGCAGCGGTGTGCTTGAGGTTCTCCGCCGCCGAGATCTCCTCGATCCCGTGCGTGCGGCCGAGCATCGTGTTGAAGGGGATGAAGCTGAGCGGCACGAACTCGGTGATGCCCCCGGTCCGCTCCTGTAGGGCGCGGATGACGCGCATGTGGCGGGCCAACTCGCGCGGCTCCTCGATGTGACCGAACATCACGGTCGAGGTCGAGCGCAGCCCAGCCCGGTGCGAGGCCTCGATGATCTCGACCCAGCGTTCCACCGGCAGCTTGTTGGGCGAGATCCGCTGCCGCACCCCGTCGTCGAGCACCTCGGCCGCCGTCCCCGGCGTCGAGCCCAGCCCGCACTCGACCAGGTACTCGAAGACTTCGTCCGGCCCCTTGTTGGAGCGCTCGCACATGAAGTGCACCTCCATCGGCGAGTAGGCGTGGAGGTGGAGCTGCGGCGCCACCTCCTTCGCCAGGCGCAGCCAGCGGCCGTACTCCTCGAGGGTCAGGTCGGGATGAATGCCGCCCTGCATGCAGATCTCGGTCGCGCCGAACTCGACCGCCTCGCGCACCCGCGCGGCGAAGTCCCCCTCGGAGACTTCGTAGGCATCGGGGGAGCGCCGCCCCTGCCCGAAGCCGCAAAAGGCGCAGCCCACGGTGCAGATGTTGGTGAAGTTGATGTTGCGGTTGACGACGAAGGTCACTCGATCCCCGGCGAGCTCTTGCCTCAGCTCGTCTGCGGCCACGCGCATCTCCTCGATGGCATCGGGTCGGGTCTCGGCGAACAGCGCCGTCAGCTCATCCTCCGAGAGCTCCTCCCCCTCGCGCCCCTTCGCGATCGCTTGCTCGGCCAGCCCCGCCTGCAACTTCTCTTCGCTCCTCCGCCCTGACCCCTTCCTCGGAATGAAGCTCCAGTACTTCAGCTTGATCACGTCGAGCACGCCCTGCTCCATCCACTCCGCATCCATGTACTGCGGGTAGACGCAGAGTCGCTCGGTCAGCGCATACCCCTTCGGCGCCAGCTCCTTCCTCACCTGATGCGGACTCGGAAACGGCTCCTCGGGCGAGATGTGGTCGCCATTTGCAGACAAGCCTCCGAGGTCTGTAGCTCCAGCTTCAACGAGCTCTCCCCAAGCGTCGGACAGGTTGGGCGGTATCTGGACGCCCACATCCGGCATGAGCCGCCGGCACTCCGTGATGAGTCGCTTCATGTCGTCGATGGAGACCTCCGTTGCCCAAGCGGGCATGGACGACGGGGGGCCCTCCGCCGGAGACCGTCGCGCAGCAGATCGGGAAAGGCGATTCGAGACGTGGTCACCAAGCCTCCGGCTGGAGGGCCCCCCGCCGTCCTTCCAGCGCTCGAGTGCCGCCTCATCTGCGATGTCGGCCACTTCGGCGCCGTAGTAGCGGGGATGCGGAACGAAGTTCTGGAGGATGATCTCCTGCAGGTGGCCGTAACGCTCGTGCAGTTTGGCCAGCGCTTCCAGCGATTCGATCCGCTCCTGCTCCGTCTCGCCGATGCCGACAAGGATGCCGCTCGTGAAGGGGATCTTGAGCTCGCCCGCGGCTTCGATAGTTGCGAGCCGTTGCGCAGGATGCTTGGTCGGCGAGCCGGCGTGGACGGTCTCCATCAAGCGCTCGGAGGCGGACTCCAGCATCAGGCCCTGAGAAGCGGTTACCTCACGCAGTCGCAATAGGTCGCGGCGGTCGAGCACGCCGATGTTCGTATGCGGAAGCAGGCCTCGCTCGAGGGCGCGTTCGCAGCTCCAGACGACGTAAGACGTGAAGTCGTCGTGGCCCCACCCAGCAAGCTTTTCCGCGACCACCGGGTGTACCTCGGGGCGCTCGCCGGTGAGGACCAAAAGCTCCTTGGCGTTCCGACGTACAGCCTCGTCTAGAAGCTTTTCAACCTCGTCCGGCGCTCGGATGTGCGCCTGGTGGGTCGCGAAGGCGCAGTACTTGCAGTAGCACTGGCAGGTGCGCGACAGCGACAGCGTGTAGTTCCGCGAGAAGGTGATCCGGCGCACGCCGCCCAAGCTACTGCAACCCAGCGCACCAGCCCCTTCAACGCACCGGGGCCCCGCGGGGCCCCGGTGAGAAGGCAGGTCGGATCAGAGGCTCAGCGCGCGCCCTCGGAGTACTTCTTCACGGGCGGCCGCACCGGCTCGGCGGGCTCGGTGGGCGGCAGGCCGCCCGCTTCGAGCACGTAGCGGAAGACCGCCGCGGCGAGCAGTGCGCCGACGATCGGGCCGAGCAGATAGGGCCAGACTCCGCCCCATTCGTTGCCGACCAGGGCCGGACCGAACCAGCGGGCGGGGTTGTATGAGCCGCCGCTGAGCGGGCCGCCGACCATGACGATGAAGCCCAGCGTCGTGCCGATCGCCAGCGGCGCCCACTCCTTGAAGCTCTTGCGCGAGAAGACCGCGGCGAGGATCACCAGCACCAGGCAGAAGGTGCCGATCGCCTCGATGATCGACCCCTGGAAGTTGCCGGCAAGCAGGGGACTGACCGAGGCCGCCCCATAGTGGGTGGCGCGCCCCTCGTCGAGCAGCAGCCCCTTGCAGAGCAGCGCCCCGAGAACCGCGCCGAAGAACTGGGCCAGCATGTAGATGACGCCGTCGATCGTGGAGATCCGTTTGATCGCCCAGGCCGCCAGTGTCACGGCCGGGTTGAAGTGGCCGCCGCTGACGACGCCGAACATCACGATCAGCCCGAAGAGCAGGAAAGCGTGGACGAGGCCGATCACCGCGAAATCGGTGCCGAAGGTCGCCTGTTCGCCGGTCGACAAGAAAAGCACGATCACGCTGGTGATGAAGAACACCAACAGGAAAGTGCCGATCAGCTCAGCGAGATATGCCGAAAGTCCTCGTTCCTCCACCTCTGCTCCTCCAATGAGTCGTTCGACTGGGCGGCGCCAGTCTACCCAGATCGACCGATTGAATATCCTGCCCGGCTCAATGAGGGTTGTGACCGCGCTGCTGGCGGCCGCCCTGCTGCTTGCCGGCGCCGCCGGTTGCGGCGGAGGCGGCGCTGAACCGGGCGCGCCAGTCGGCGCGACGCTCGCGCTCGATTTCATCCCCAACGCCGCCCACGCGGGGATCTACGCGGCGCGGCATCAGAGCTACTACCGCGAGGCCGGCATCGACCTGGCCATCCACCAGCCCGGCGAATCGACCGACGCGCCGAAGCTGCTCGCCGCCGGCCGCACCGACTTCGCGATCCTCGACATCCACGACCTCGGCATCGCCCGTGAGCGCGGCCTCGACGTCGTCGGCCTGATGCCGATCGTGCAGCGCCCGCTGGCCGCGGTGATCGCCAACGCGAATTCCGGCGTGCGCCGGCCGCGACAACTGCAGGGCCGCGAGGTCGGCGTCACCGGCCTGCCCTCCGACGAAGCCGTGGTCGACTCCGAGGTCAGCGCCGACGGCGGCGATCCGGCAAGGGTGAAACGGGTGACGATCGGCTTCAACGCGGTCTCCTCGCTGGCCGCCGGCAAGGTCGCGGCGGCGACCGGCTTCTGGAACGCCGAGGGAGTGGCGTTGCGCCGCCAGGGAGTGCCGGTCCGCATCTTCAAGGTCGATCGCTACGGCGCCCCGCCCTACCCCGAGCTGGTCCTCGTCGCCTCGCGACAGACGGTAGAGCGCAGGCCGCAGCTGGTCAGCTCGATGGTCGAGGCGACGAAGCGCGGTTACGGCTTCGCCGTCGCCCACCCGGGCTGCGCGCTCGCCGATCTGCTCGCCGAAGTGCCGAGCCTCGAGCGAGCCGACCAGGCGGCCCAGATGAGGGCCCTGCGCCCGGTCCTCGCGCCTGCCCCCTTCCGCCCCGCTGTGCTTCGCGCCTGGGCGCGCTGGGACCTGGAGCACGGCCTGCTCGAACGACCGCTGGACGTCGAGGCCGCCTTCGACGAACCGTGAGCCGCCCGCCGGCGGGGGCGGCTACGCTTGGCGCCGTGAGCCTGGCCGACGACTTCCAGCAGGTGCTCGACTCCCTGCCGCCCGACTGGACCGACCTCGAGGTCGACCTGCGAATCGAGGACGAGAGTCAATACGTCGACAGCGCGGTGGCGCTCAGCCAGGTCAACGCCCGGCCCTACTCGCAGGCCGACTGGGACTGGCGCCTGCTCGTCGCCCAGAGCTTCGGCCACGCCGCCGCGCCGGAGACGGTCAAGGGCGTGCTGGCGAAGCTCGATGCCGACGGCGTCCGCGGAGAGATGGCAGTGCGCGAGGTGCGCGAGGGCCGCGCCGAGGTCGTGCAGATGTGGGGCCGCCCCGAGAGCGTTCGCGAGGAGTTCCGCGAGCGCCGCTCGCTCTAGGCGCCCAGTGGCACGGGTCGTCGCGATCTCCGCCGACCTGCTGCTCGGCAGCAAGGTCGAGGCGATGCTCACGGCCGCGGGGCACGAGGTGACGTCGACATCCTCTCTGCCCGAGCAACTCGAGGATGTCGACCTTCTCGTAGCCGATCTGGACGCCGAGGATCCACAAGCTCTGACCGAAGCCGGCATCCCCGTCCTCGGCTACTACTCGCACGTAAACGTCGAGACCAAGCGAGCTGCCGAAGAAGCCGGCATCGATCTCGCCGTCCCCCGCTCGCGGATGGCCAGAGAGCTCCCGAACCTCGTCAACGAGCTCCTGAACCGAGGCTGATTTCGAAGGCCGGCGGGGACCCCTCCGGACGAGCCTCCACGGCTGTTGCTCGGACGGAGGGGCCCCCGCCGGCCAACCACCTCAGCCGAAGAAGACCTGCTGCAGCAGGAACATGTTCAGCGCGATGATCAGCGCCGCGAGCACGCCCGCGACCGCGGTCAACCAGCGAGGGTTGACGAGCGAGCCCATCACCTCGCGCCTCGAGGCCAGCATCAGCAGCGGCACGAGGGCGAAGGGGATGCCGAAGGAGAGCACGACCTGGCTGGCGACCAGGGCGTCGGTCGGGTCGAGCCCGACCGCGAGCACGACCAGGGCCGGCGCGAGCGTAATCGCCCGGCGCAAGAAGATCGGGATGCGACGGCGGATGAACCCCTGCATCACCACCTGGCCAGCCATCGTCCCGACCGAGGAGGAGGCGAACCCAGACGCCAGCAGGGCGACGCCGAAGACGGTCGCGGCGTTGACGGAGACCAACGACTTCAGACCCTCGTAGGCGCCGTCGATCGAGTCGACGCCGGTCAGGCCGCTGCTGTGGAAGAGGGCTGCGGCGACGATCATCATCGAGAGGTTCACGGCGCCGGCAATGGAGAGCGCGATCACGACGTCGACGCGCTCGAAGCCGAGGATCTTCCGGCGCTCCTCGTCGTTGCGACCGACCACCCGTTTCTGGGTCAGTGCCGAGTGCAGGTAGATGACGTGCGGCATCACGGTCGCGCCGATGATCCCGGTGGCGAGCAAGATGCTCTCGGTGCCGGCAAACCCCGGGACGACCAGATGACGCGCCACTTCACCCCCGTCGGGTCCAGCATTAAGTAGGACGAAGGCGAACGATGCAACCACCACCCCGACGAGGGCGGTGATTCCCGCCTCCAGCCGCCGGAAGCCCTTTTGCTGCAAGGCGAGGATCGCGAAGGCGCCGGCGCCGGCGATCAACCCCGCCGGGAAGAGCGGCACGCCGAAGAGCAGGTTGAGGCCGAGCGCCGCGCCGACCACCTCGGCGATGTCGCAGGCCATCGCGACCAGCTCGGCCTGCAGCCAGAGACCGATCGAGGTGCGACGGGAGAACGCTTCCCGGCAGAGCTCCGCCAGGTTCTTCCCAGTCGCGATGCCGAGCTTCGCCGACTGGGTCTGGACCAGCATCGCGATCAGGTTGGCCGAAAGAATCACCCAGAGAAGCAAGTAGCCGAACTTGGCGCCGCCGGCGATGTTGGTGGCGAAGTTGCCGGGGTCGATGTAAGCAACGGCGGCGATGAAGGCCGGGCCGAGGAACGGCCAGAGGCGCCCGACACCACGGCTTTCCCCTTCGAGAGAGCGGCGCGCCGCAACGGCGACGGCCGCCTCGCCGGGAAGGACGTCCTCGACCGCGGGCTCGGGGAGGCGCGCCTCCTCCGCAGGGGCCTCGGCAACCTGCGGCGGCGGCTTCACGAGCGAGCTTCCTCTGCCGGCGGCAGCAGGTCGGGGCCGGGGATCGGCGTCCCGTGGGGGTCGTGACTCGGCTCGCCGAGCTTGGCGGCGATCAGCAGCTCGAGCTCCTCCGAGATGTAGTGCTCGAGTACCTCGGCCTCCTCATGGACGCGGTCCTCGGGCATTCCCAGCGCCTCGGCCAGGTAGGCCTCGATCAGCCTGTGGTGGCGGATCACCTCGAGCGCGACCCGCTCCCCGGCCGGCGTCAGCGTCGCCCCCCGGTAGGGGACATAGTCGACGAGCCCCAGGCCGGCGAGCTTCTGCAGCATCGAGGTCGCGGTGGGCGGTGCCACACCGAGGCGCTGGGCGACGTCGCCGTTGAGGACGGGGCCCTCCCGCTCCTGGGAGAGGGCGTAGATCGCCTTCGCGTAGTCCTCGATCGCCTCGGAGGGTTTAGACATGACTAAAGAGTTTAGACATATCTAAAATAGGGTAGTGGGCGGCGGGTATGTGCCCGGACGAGCAACAGCCGTGGAGGCTCGTCCGGGGCCATACCCGCCGCCCCCGACAATCGTTTTCTTAGAATCGAGCTATGGCCGAAACCGTTGCGGTTGAGCTCGACGCCCAGTACAGGCAGCTGCGCGAGGAATGCGGGCTGCTCGATCGCTCGGAGCGGGGGAAGCTGCTGGTGCGCGGAGCCGAGGCGGCCGAGTACCTGCAAGGACAGCTGACGAACGACGTCGAGGGACTGGCCGCCGGCGAGGGCTGTTACGCGGCGCTGCTCGATCGCAAGGGGCACTTGCAGGCCGACATGCGTGTCCTCAACCTTTCCGGTGCGCTTTATGCAGCAATGAGTGGCATAAAGCGCACCGGAAGCTCGGATGGCGGGGCATTTTGGCTGGACACCGAGGCGATGGCGCTGGAGGCGGCGAGGCACCACCTGCAGACCTACAAGATCGGCCGCGACGTCGAGGTCGAGGACGTGACGGCGGGGCGGACGATCCTCTCGTTGATCGGACCGCGCAGCCCCGAGGTCGCCGGCTCGCCGCCGCTGCCAGAGCACGCTTCCGCGGAGCTGGCGGTCTCCGGCACCGCCTGCCTGGCGGTGGGCACGACCGGCGGCATCGACCTGATCGCGGATGCCACGGACGCCGAGCGCCTGGCCGCAACCCTGCGCGAGGCCGGCGCCGCCGAGGTCTCCCCGGAGGCGGGCGAGATCCTCCGCGTCGAGGCCGGCACGCCTCGCTTCGGCTTCGAGATGGACACCGCGACGATGCCCGCCGAGGCCGGCATCGTCGAGCGTGCCGTCGACTTCGAGAAGGGTTGTTACATCGGCCAGGAGACGGTCGCCCGCCTGCACTACAAGGGCAAGCCGAACCGCCACCTGCGCGGCCTGCGGCTCAGCGCTCCGGCGCCAACCGGCGCCGTGCTCAGGCTCGGCGACCGCGAGGTCGGCGTCCTGGGTGGCAGTTGTGTCTCCCCCGCCCACGGTTCGATCGCGCTCGCGATCGTGCGCCGCGAGGCCGAGCCGGGGAGCGAGCTGACCGTAGGTGAAGATGGCGTTACGGCTCGCGTCATCGACCTGCCGTTCGTCTAGATTCCGCCGCAATGGGTGTTGGTGGAGGCAGAATCGTCGCTGGCAGCTGTGCACTCGTCCTGGCGCTGGCCGCGGCGGGATGCGGAACCGAGGAAAGCGCCAACGAACCGCGACCGCAGCCGCCCACCAGGGTCAGCGTCACGATCACGCCCAGGTCGATCACGGTGCAACCGGCGCGAATCGCGATCGGGCCCGAACCGACCCAGCAGATCCCCCAGAACCAGCACGCCGGTCAGCCGCCGATCCGCTCGAACGAGCCGCTCGACATCGTCTTCGTCGCCGCCAACCTGACCGACTTCGACTCGAAGCTCGAAATCCGTGGACCCAAGAACGACACCTCGGGAGCCCTCGTCGCCAACGGCAACGGCTCGCTGCAGACGAGCCTGCCGACCGGCGTCTACCGCCTCAGCGCCGCCGACATCCCGGCGGCCAAAGCGGCCCGTTTCGCGGTCGGCCCCTACCGCACCTCGTCCCAGAACGACGTGCTGCTGCCGTAAATAGCGCCCTTTCGGGCGCCCGGCAACGTCTGCCCGGCCCGTCACCATCGGGGGGTGACGATCGTCCTCGCCATAGCCGTGCTCGCGCTCGTCGCGCTCGTCGCCTATCTGGCGGCGCGCAAGTCACCCGAGCCCGAGGCGCCGGTCGACCACGGGCCGGCGATCCAGGAGGCGACGGCGAAGGCGGTTGCCGACCTGCTGCGGGTCAACGAGGAGTCGCGCAAGGTCGACGCCCAGGCGGCGGAGGTGGCGCTGCAGAAGCGCGAAGCCGAGTTCCGCCGCCTGACCGAGCCGATCGGCAAGAACCTCGAGCGAATCGAGAAGGAGGTCAGCACCCTGAGCCGCGACCGCGGCAAGGCGGACGAGGCGGTGCGGACCCTGCTCGACGAGATGAAGGCCGGGCTCGGCGACCTCGGCACCCAGACCGGCACCCTGGTCAAGGCGCTGCGCCAGCCACAGACACGCGGCAAGTGGGGCGAGGTCCAGCTCAAGCGCTGCGTCGAGATCGCCGGCATGACCGAGCACGTCGATTTCGAGCTGCAGCAGACGATGCGCGACGGGGAGACCGTGCTGCGACCCGACGCGGTGGTGATGCTGCCCGGCAGCCGTCGCGTCGTGATCGACTCCAAGGTTCCGCTCGACGCCTACCTCGAGGTGCTCGAGGCCGAGGACGACGCCGCTCGCAGGGGAGAGTTGATCCGCCACGCCCGCCAGGTGCGCGACCACATCACCAAACTCTCCTCGAAGCGCTACCAGGACCAGTTCGAGAGCGGCGAGACGCCCGATTTCGTCGTCTGCTTCATGCCCTCCGAGGCAGCCCTGCACGCCGCCTTCGAGGCCGAGCCCTCGCTCTACGACTACGCACTCGAGCAGAAGATCCTGATCGCGACGCCGACCACGCTGGTCGGGCTGCTGCGCACGGTCGAGCTCGGCTGGCGCCAGGAGCAGATCGCCGAGCAGGCGCAGGAGATCGCGGCGGCGGCGCGCGAGCTGCACAGCCGCACCGGGTCATTTCTCGAGCACTTCGCCAAGGCCGGCCGCCAGCTCAACTCGGCTACGAAATCGTTCGACGACGCGGTCGGCTCGCTGGAGAGCAGGATCATGCCGCAGCTGCGCCGGATCGAGGAGATGGGCGCCGCCTCGGGCAAGGAGCTGGAGGAGCCGCGCCGGATCGACCGCGCCGTGCGGCCCGTGCTCGCCGACGAGCTGAAGGAGCTCGAGGAGGCGACCGAGACCGAGTCCCCCGTGCTCGACTAGGATTCGCCGCCCGCCTGCAAACGACCCCCGCGGAGGATCTCAGTTGGCCGTAGACACCAGCGAAGTCGCGAAGCTTGACGTCGAGCCCGGCACCCTGCCGGAGACGATGGCGGCCTGGGTGATCCGCCAGGAGCGCGAGGGGGAGCCGACCGACGCCTTCCAGCTCGAGCAGATCGAGGTGCCGGAGCCCGGCGCCTTCGAGGTGGTCGTGCGGGTGATGGCGGCCGGGGTCAACTTCAACAACGTCTGGGCGGCGCTCGGCAAGCCGGTCTCGGTCTTCGGCTACGGCGACCACCCCGAGTACGACCACCACATCGGCGGCTCCGACGCCTCGGGGATCGTCTGGAAGGTCGGCGAGGGAGTCACCCGCTGGAAGCCGGGCGACGAGGTCGTCGTCCACTGCAACCAGGCCTCCTACGAGGACGTCGAGGTGCACGGCCTCGACCCGCTCGCCGCGCCGAGCCAGAAGATCTGGGGCTACGAGACGACCTGGGGATCCTTCGCCCAGTTCACCAAGGTGCAGGCGCAGCAGCTCCTCCCCCGCCCCCAGAACCTCTCCTGGGCCGACTCCTCTGCCTACGGCCTCACCTACTTCACCGCCTACCGGATGCTGATCGACCAGTGCAAGCTGCAGCCGGGCCACAACGTCCTGATCTGGGGCGCGGCGGGCGGCCTCGGCGTCTTCGCCACCCAGCTCTGCAAGGCGGCCGGCGCCAACGCGGTCGGCGTCGTCTCCTCTGACGAGAAGGGCGAGCTGGTCAAGCAGCTGGGCGCCGTCGACTACATCGACCGCAACGAGTTCGGTGAGATGATGCGGACCGAGGAGAACCTCGCCGACCCGGCCGCCGACAAGGAGCGCTTCAAGGCCTCGCGGGCGTTCGCCAAGCGGGTCAAGGAGATCCTCGGCGACGCGCCCGACATCGTCTTCGAGCACGTCGGCAAAGCGACCTTCCCGACCTCGGTCTTCGTCGTCAAGCCCTTCGGCAAAGTCGTCATCTGCGGCGCCACCTCGGGCTTCCAGCTCGACTTCGACGTGCGCTACCTGTGGATGCGCCAGAAACAGATCATCGGCTCGCACTTCGCCAACGCCTACGAGTGCATGAAGGCCAACCAGCTGATGGCCGAGGGCAAGGTCCGCCCGGTCATCTGGCAGACGATGGGCTTCGACGGCGTCGCCGAAGCGCACCAGCTGCTGCACGAGAACAAGCACCTCGGCAAGATCTCGATCCTGGTCGGGGCCGAGTCCGAGGACGAGGGCAAGAACGAGGACGGCCCGGGGGCGATCCGGGCGGAGGTGGGTGCATAGAGATGACCGAGGTCTGCGTACTCGACTGGCACGTCGCCCCCTTCCGGGCGGACCGCTTTCTCGACGTCTGGGAGTCGGCGGCGGCGCGGATGCCCGCCTTCGGCGCCAAGAGCTGGTCGCTGACCCGCTCCACCGACGACCCGCTGGCGATCCGCCAGACCTCGGTCTGGGAGAGCCGCTCCGACTTCGAGCGCTACTGGTTCTCGGAGGAGATCGAGGCGGCGCGCGCCGCGGCGATCGACCTCTACGACCTGCCGATCCTGCCCACCTGGCACACCCTCGTAGCCGCCGAGTAGGCGCCGCGCTCAGACCGGACCCGTGGCGCCTTCGCGCACCTCGAAGCGGCGCGTCTGCGACCACTGGCTGAAGAACGAGTCGGCGTCGTGCGCCGTGAGCGGCCGGGTGAAGAGGAAGCCCTGGCCGTTGTCGCAATCCTTGGACTTGATCAGTGAGAGGTCCTGCGGCCGCTCGATCCCCTCGGCCGTCGTTTCGATCGAGAGCGCTTTACCCAGCTGGACGAGGGTGTGGAGGACGATCTCGCTCTCGTTGTCCTCAGCCAGCTGCGAGATGAAGGAGCGGTCGATCTTCAGCACGTCGACCGGGAACTGCTGCAGGTGTGCGAAGGACGAGTAGCCGGTACCGAAGTCGTCGACGGCGATGCGAACCCCGAGCTGCTTCAGTGCCGCAAGTCGGGCCACCGTCGCCTCGGCGTTGCGCATCAGCGTCGTCTCGGTGATCTCCAGCGTAAGCGAGCCCGGGTCGAAGCCGCTCGAACAAAGCGCCTCTTCGACGTGGCCCACGAAGTCGTCGGTGTCGAGCTGCAGCGCCGAGACGTTGACCGCCATCGTCATCGGATGACCCACCTCATGCCAACGGGCCGCCTGGCCGCAGGCCTCGCGCAGGACCCAGGCGCCGACCTCGACGATCGCCCCCGAGTCCTCGAGCGGCGAGATGAACTCGTCGGGCTCGACCACGCCGCGGCCCGGCCGGCGCCAGCGCAGCAGTGCCTCGACGCCGGTCGGCGCCATCCGCTCGAGGTCGAAGGTCGGCTGGTAGACGAGGAAGAACTCGTCTTTCTCGAGCGCACTCTGCAGGTCCATTTCCAGTTCCATACGCGACTGGACTTCGTCCTGCATGCCTGACTCGAAGAGCAGGTAGCGGCTCTTGCCGCCCCACTTCGCCCGGTACATGGCGATGTCGGCGTCGCGCAGCAGATCCTCTGCCGAGGGCCGCTGACCGGTGGCGATGCCGAGGCTCGCCTTGACGAGGACGGAGGCATCCTCGGCAGCGCTCAGCTTGAACGGCTCGCCGAAAGCGTCGAGCAGGCGCTCGGCGATCAGCTCGGGCCCGGCGGCAAGCGAGAGGCCGTCGGCAATGACGACGAACTCGTCGCCGCCGAGCCGACCGAGGGCGTCGGTCTCGCGCACGACCCCTTCCAGTCGCGCGGCGACCGCGCAGAGCAGCTCGTCGCCGGCCGTGTGGCCGAGCGAGTCGTTGATCGCCTTGAAGTTGTCGAGGTCGATGAAGAGCGCCGCCACGGGTTCCTGCTGTATCCGCGCCCTGGTCAGCATCTGCTCGATGCGGTCGAGGATCAGCGTGCGGTTCGGCAGCCCGGTCAGGGCGTCGTGGGTGGCGAGGAAGATCAGCTCCTTCTCGCGGTTCGCCAGTTCTTCGTGCGAGAGCTGGCGCTCGTCCTCGAACGACTCGCACATGCGCACGAGCGTTACGTCGAGGCTGCGCTGCAACATTCGCAGCGCCTCTTCGACGGTCGCCTCCGCCGCCTCCAGCTCGGCGGCGCGCAACCGCAGCACCTCGGCTGCCGAATCGCGCCAGCGAAGGCAGCGTTTGGTCACCTCGTTGAGCGGCACGGCACGCTGTATGGCGAGGCGGGCGAAGATCTGCCAGGACTCGCGGCCGACCTCGCGCGCCACGCCCTCGCCCTCGCCCTGCATCCAGCGAGCGACCGCTAACGTCGAAACAGCGCCGATGCGCTCGAAGCTCTCTTCGACAACGGTGTCCAGGACGCTGCCCGACTCCTCCGAACGCCGCCTCATCTCGGCGACGACCTCGTCGATGCTGGCGTTGAGGGCCACGCCCAGGCGGCAAAGCGCATGCTCCGCTTCCGAAACCGGATCGCTGGCTTTCCCGCCGGACGTGACTCCCCCAGACGCCATCCTGGCCTGCCCATCGACCACCGCCAAGGCGACCTTTACCGGTCGCCTACGCGAAACTAAGTCAACAAACGGCCAGCGGGCCGGGCGCCAACAGCTCCCAGACCCAGATCCGCCTCAGCGCTACGGCAGCACCTTCCAGGCGAACTTGGCCGGGGTCGGGTCCGTCAAGCCGCCGGCGGTGGCCCAGACCTTGAAAGTGTGTTTGCCGACCTTGAGGCGCTTGTAGGTCTTCGGCGAGCGGCACCCCTTCGCCGGCTTGCGGTCCAGCTTGCAGCGGAAGTGCGAGCCCGGCTCGCTGGAGGAGAAGGTGAACTTGGCCGTCCCGCTGTGCGTTGACTTCGGTGGGTGCTTGCGCAGCCGAGTCGAGGGAGGGGTTGGCGGGCCCGTTTTTTCTTCGGGAGTCGTGTAGAAGGCTTCGAGGGTCGTCGATTTGCCGGCGAGAACGGTATGACTGCGGGCGCCGCCATCGGACCAGCCCTGCCAGGTGTAGGTCTTGCCGTCGATCTGCGCGGTTGCCGGTGCCGAGAGCAGCAGGTGGGAGCCCTCGATCGCGGTCAGCGAAAGTGGCGATGGTCCCTGCTGGAGCCCCGCGGTGACTTCGATGCCCGGAGGAGACGAAGCGATCGACAGGTTGACGGTGCGGGGTTCGAGTTTGATCGATTTGGTGGCGGTGAGCCCGCGCTTGTCGGCGACGCGCAGCGTAATTTCGATGTAGGAGGGGTATTCGTGCTCCGGCGCGGTGAATTCGCCGCCCCGCAATCCGGCGAAGATCTGCAGCGGATGCGCGTGACACTTGGTCGGTTCAGAGGGATTCGGGCAGTGCAGGATGCGCGTCGACCAGTAGTAGGGCAAGGGAGTTTGGATTTCGCCTTTCGGGTTTTTTTCGGTTATTTCTTCTTCCGAGTCGACCGCGGAGCCGTGGAATTTGATCACGTCCCCGACACCCCATTTGAGCGAGGAAGCCGGTTTGTCGATCGTCGGTTCCGGCGGTGCGTCCCCCGGATAGACGGTTACGCGCGCGACGCTGCTGTGACCTTTCCCGTCCGTGACGCGCACTGCGACCACGCTGTTGAGGCTTTCTTCGTTTTCTTCGCGTTCTTCCAGTTCTTTCTGAGTGAATTCCAGGCTCTGGGTTTTGCCGCCGTGGATCTCGAAGGTGCCGTTCCCATCGAGGTCCCAGTCGTATTCGAGCGTTTCGGACTCCGGATCGGTCGATTTGCTGGCGTCGAAGGCAACTTTGAGCGGCAGCGAGGCGCCGTAAGGAGGGGTGGCCGTGAGCCGGGCGGTCGGAGCGCCGGGGCTGTAGGTGATCTTGTGGATCGCGCCGTCGCCGAATTCTTCGTCGCCAAAGAGGTCCGCGTAGTAGAGGACGCCTTCTGGGCCTTCCTCGATGTCGACCGCGGGATAGATCCGGTTCTCGCGCAGGAACCTCGTCGTCGTGCTCGGCTCGAGATCGCCTTCGGCGTCCCGGAACATCACCCAGACGCAGCCGCGAACGGCGTCGGTGAAGAATAGGGCGCCTTTGTATTCGGCCGGAAATTCTTTGCCGTCGTAGAAGGAGATGCCGCCGAGGGCCGAGCCGTATTCGATCGGGCATTCGTCTTCGGGGACGACCGACTGGCCATGGCTGTAGTAGAAGAACGGCTGGGCGGTGGGTTCCAGTTCTTTTTCTTCTTCTTCGTAGAGCTGTTCGCAGATATTCAATTTCAACGTCTTGAACTGGAACTGACGCACGGGTCCCTCGTAGCAGGGCCAGCCCGAGTTGAACAAGCTGGTCGGCGGCATCGGGATGCGGTCGAGCTCCTCGATCTCCGAGGAGCCGACGTTGTCCGTATACAGCGTGTGTCCTTCGGGGTCGAAGACGAAGCGAAACGGGTTGCGGAAGCCCTTGGCGATCGTGCGACGGGTGTTTTCGTCGCTGCTCGCCGAAAGCGGGTTGCCCGTGAACGCTTCTCCGGTGTCGGGATCGACGCGGAGGATCGCGCCGTTGAGGACTTTCAGGTTCTGCGCTCGCAGCGCCCCGCCTTGCGCTTCGGGATTGGCAACCCCGGGGCTGATTTCCGGCGACGTTCCTTTCGGGGTTGGTGGGTCTCCACAGGGGTTGGGGGAGGTCCCGAGCTGGCCATAATCCGGAATCGATTCGTAGGCGGCGCCATCGCCGCCGCTGACGTAGAGGGCGCCTTCGGGGCCAAACTGCAGGTCGCCGATTGAGTGCGACGAGAACTGCTGGCACCAGCCCTGCAGAAGTTCTTCCTCCTTCGGCAGGCCCCCTTCTTCTTCCGCGTGGTTCGGATTCAGGGGATCTTCGGTGAGGCGAACGAGGCGACCGCTGACCAAGCAGGAGGCGCTGCTGTTCTGGCTTGGGCAGCCCGGGTCCCCGCTTGCCCCGAGCGTGCCGTATTCGGGTTCTTCCGGGTCCCACGGTTCCCCCAAGACGTGATCCCACGTATAGAGCGCATAGACGTAGGGCCGGCCTTCTTCGAATTCGGGGTCGAGTGCGAGGCCGAGCAGACCTCGATCGCCAGTGTCGTAGACGTCGCCGCGCAGGTCAGCGAAGACCGTCGGTTTGGTGTCCGCGAGGTTTTCGTAGACCAGGATTCGTCCCGGCTTCTCGGCGAGGAAGACCCGGCCGTCGGGTGCGAAGCGGAAGGCGACCGGCTGTTCGATGCCGCTGAAGACGACCGAGTCCTGGAAGCCGGGCGGTAGAGCGGGTTCCGCCGCGGCAGTCGCCGGAACGGCTAGCAGCCCGAGTGCCAGCCCAAAGACGGCGAACACTCGCCGAATCGCCCGAGTCCTCACGCCCGCTCCAGCGGGGCCATCGTCAGCCCGGCGGAGTCGAGCTGCGCCCAGTAGTGCTCGGCCGGCTCCTGCGGGCCACTCCAGACGATCGCCTGGCCGGTGTTGTGGATCGTTTCGGCCAGCTGATGCCCCTGGTCGACGGTCACGCCGGGAAGCACGCGGGCGAGAGTCTCGGCGACGTGGTCGAAGGTGTTGTGATCGTCGTTGCGCACGATCACCCGCCACTCCCCGCCCAGGTCCGAACCGGGCCCCCCGAGCCGGGGCCGCTCAACCGTCGTCGTAGACATCATCGCATTATGCGGAAGTTCGAGTAACGGGTAGCTGCCTTTGTCTGCGTTGGGCGCGGTCCTTCTCAAAAGTAGACTTAACTACTCAAGTTAATTATCGCCTAGACTCTTTCTTGTAATACTGGCAATCCCGGAGGTTCGCACCATGGGACCGCGTCCCATCTCGATCGAGCAGAGTCTCGCCAAGGCCCTGTCGAACTCCCTGCGGGCGCAGGCCCTCCGCCTGATCTCCGAAGGCGTCGACAGCCCGAAAGCGATCGCGGAGCAGCTCGACGCGGACATTCGTACCGTCGCCTACCACGTGCGGGTGCTCCGGAGTCTCGGCTGCGTCGAGCTGGTCGAAACGAAGCGGCGGCGGGGAGCTGTCGAACACATCTACCGGGTCTCCGCAGCGGCGTTGGAAAAAGACTAGAAGGGTCCAGGCACCCGGACGACGACGTCGTCGAAGCTCGCCTGCGCGCCGCGGGCGAGCTTCGCCGAGCCGACGGAGAACCCGGAGGCGCGACCCGTGAGGTCGCCGGCCCCTTCGTCGACCACGTTGGAGACCAGCTTGCCGCCGATGAAGGCGCGGATCCTGCAATTGCCCTTTTCGTCGCCTTCGGTGACGTTGAAGGCGCGCAGGCGCAGCTCGTTGGCCTTGTCGAGCCCGCGCACCTGCTTGAGGTCCTTCTCGACGTCGAGGTAGACGACCGTGCCGTTGGCGTGGATCTTGCGCAGCTGGGCCTTGCGCTGAAGAGGGAATACCGCGAACTGGTAGCGGGCGCCGCCCCCGGTGCGCAGGTTCAGCGCCAGGTAGGTAGAGGTTCGCAGCGACTTCGGAGTCCCGCTCAGGAGTCGCTCGGTGGCCGCGATCTCGAGATCGCGGCCGATCACCGGCGTGCGGTAGGAGCACTCTTTGGTTCGCTTGCCGACGACGACGCGCAGGGCGTGACCCGAGCTGCTGCGGCCGCAGCTGCGGCCGGAGAGCTTGACGACCTGCTTCAGCTGGCCTTTGCTCTCCATCGGGTTGCGGTAAACGCCGACCAGAGTCGCGCTCGCAAGCGGGACGATGGCCGTCGCAGCCACGAGCATGGCGGCGAGCACGCCTGTGCGTAGGACTCTCACGATCTTCGCAGCCTAAACACAGCCAGCCGCGAAAGATGCGGGTCGCGAGGCCGTGAACGATGGATTTCTCGCCAACCCAAATAAGATTTGGGTGATGAGCGACCACCGCCTCCCCGAGCCGGACCGCCCCTGGGTGATGCGCACCTACGCCGGGCATTCCGACGCCCGGCGCTCGAACGAGCTCTACCGGCGCAACCTGGCAAAGGGCCAGACCGGCCTCTCGGTCGCCTTCGATCTGCCGACGCAGACGGGCTATGACCCCGACCACGTGCTGGCGCGCGGCGAGGTCGGCAAGGTCGGCGTCTCGGTCGCCCACAAGGGCGACATGCACCAGCTCTTCGACGGCATCCCGCTCGACGAGATGAACACGTCGATGACGATCAACGCGACGGCGGCCTGGCTGCTCGGGCTCTACGTGACAGTTGCCGAGGAGAACGGCGTCGACCGCGCCAAGCTGAAGGGGACGACGCAGAACGACATCATCAAGGAGTACCTCTCGCGCGGCACCTACGCCTTCCCACCCGAGCCCTCGATGCGGCTGATCGCCGACATGGTCGCCTTCACCGTCAACGAGGTGCCGAGCTGGAACCCGACCAACATCTGCAGTTACCACCTGCAGGAGGCCGGAGCGACGCCCGTCCAGGAGATCACCTACGCGCTCTCGACCGGGATCGCCGTGCTCGACGAGGTCAAGGCGCGCGGCCAGGTGGCCGAGTCCGACTTCCCCAAGGTCTTCGGCCGCATCTCCTTCTTCGTCAACGCCGGCATCAGGCTGATCGAGGAGATCGCCAAGCTGCGCACGATGAGCGCCCTCTGGCAGGAGATCGGCCGCGAGCGCTACGGCGTCACCGACGAAAAGATGCTGCGCTTCCGCTACGGGGTGCAGGTCAACTCGCTCGGCCTGACCGAGGCGCAGCCCGAGAACAACATCCAGCGCATCGTGCTCGAGGCGCTGGCGGTGACCCTGAGCCGCGACGCGCGGGCGCGGGCGATCCAGCTGCCCGCCTGGAACGAGGCGATGGGCCTCCCCCGCCCCTGGGACCAGCAGTGGAGCCTGCGCATCCAGCAGGTGCTCGCCAACGAGACCGACCTGCTCGAGTACCCCGATCTGTTCGAGGGCTCGAAGGTGATGGACGGCCTGGTCGCCGAGCTGACCGAGGGGGCGCGGGCCGAGATGGCCGTCGTCGAGGAGCACGGCGGCGCGGTCGCCGCCGTCCCCTACATGAAGGCGCGCCTGGTCGAGTCGCACCGCGAGCGCGTGGCGCGGATCGAGGCGGGCGAGCAGAAGGTGATCGGCCAGAACAGCTTCACCGAGACCGAGGACTCGCCGCTGACCGCGGGCGCCGACGGCGGCATCCTCACCCCCGACCCGGAGGTCGAGCGCGAGCGGATCGAGGCGCTTGAGCAGTGGAAGGCGGGGCGCGACGAGGCTGCGGTGCAGACGGCGCTGGAGGAGCTCGCCGCGGTCGCCGCCGACGACTCGAAGAACGTGATGCCGGCGACGATCGCCGCCGCCAAGGCAGGGGCGACGACGGGAGAGTGGGCGGCGGTGCTGCGCGAGGCCTTCGGCGCCTACCGGGCGCCGACCGGGGTCGACGGTGCCGCGCCGCCGGCGGATCGCGAGCAGCTGGCGGAGATCCGCCGCCGCGTCGACGAGGTCTCCGAGCGGCTCGGCCACCGGATCAAGATCCTGGTCGGCAAGCCGGGGCTCGACGGGCACTCCAACGGCTCCGAGCAGATCGCCCTGCGGGCCCGCGACGCCGGCATGGAGGTGATCTACCAGGGCATCCGCCTGACGCCCGAGGAGATCGCCGAGTCGGCGCTGCAGGAGGACGTCGACGTGGTCGGCCTCTCGATCCTCTCCGGCTCGCACCTGGAGCTGATTCCTGAGGTCGTGCGCAGGCTGCGCGAGGAGGACGTCGACGTGCCGGTGGTGGCGGGCGGCATCATCCCGCCGGCCGACGCCGAGCGCCTGCGGGCCGCGGGCGTCGACGGCGTCTACACGCCGAAGGACTTCGACATCAACAAGATCATGGGCGAGATCGTCACCCTGGTTGCGGAGCGCGCCACAATAGGCGCACATGGGTGACCTGAACGGAGACCGCTCGGCCTGGCTGCGCTGCTATCGCTGCTGGTCCCAGAACCTCGAGATCCAGCTTCACTACGACGCGATCCGGCGCGTCGACCCGGGCACGGGGGCGCTCGCCGAAGGCGTCGACGAAATCCAGGAGGCACTGGTGCAGTGCGTCGACTGCATGCACGACCAGCCCCACCTCGCCTTCCAGGACGACCGGGTCGTGCCGATCGAGGACCGCTGGGAGCGGATGGTCGCCGGCACGCCCTGGGTCGCCTCCTGCACGGTGCGCGTCGACCAGGACCGGGTCGAGACCTGCTCCGGCCCCGAAGCGGCCGAGTTCCTCACCTACGGCGCCTTCGGCGAGGCCGGCGTACGCGAGTTCTTCGCCCACGTCCGCTTCCACAAGCACGACGAAGAGCAGATCGTCGTCCACATGCTGGTCGAGCTCTACGCCCGTTCGGCAGACGAGGCGACCGACGTCCTCGAAGCGGCCGCCCTCGGCCAGCTCGAGATCACCTCACTGGCCGAGGAGTCCCGTCCCCCGGCCCACGCCTCCGACGAAACTCACTAGGCCCCTTTTTCCGAACTGCATCAACTTCTCTATCTGCTGGGTGGAGAAGTTGATGCAGTTCGGGTGCCAAGGGCACGACGAACGTTCATCAGGAAGGGACCCGGATCACGTTCAAGCATCTTGTAAGTCGTGCGGTGGACATCGTAGCCAGCAGCGATGAGGTCGACATCGGTCTGGTGATCGCGCTCGAAGGAAGGGCGATCACCATGATGGCTCCAGCTGTCGGTTTCGACTACGACCTTCTGCGCAGGCCAAAGGAAGTCAACGAGGTGATTGCCAACAAAGACGTTGACGGAGGGCGTCGGCAAATGCGCGTCACGACAGAGGGAGAGGAAGTCAATCTCGGTCACCGATCTTGTATCCAACGCTTGGGGATCAACCTCCAGGGCAATTCTCCGCAGCATCCCAATCCCCTTACGACCACGCCGGTGCTCGAAGACGCGGCCCAGTCTCGACCAGGAGAGCTGGCCGCTCTTGTACGCCTGGACGAAGATACGCTCCAATCGTTTCGCATCTGTTCGTGCGGCCAAATCCAGAAGGATGCGCTCGATGGTGGCGACTGGGATCCCCCTCTCGATCGTCACTTCGAACGACTCCAGTCTTCGCGTCTGATGCAGCCTTACCCTCTGGTGTCCGTCGTCTTTGACTCCCCCCGAACGCCGAAGCACCTCCGCAGGCCCGCGAGAGCGACACAGGTTCCACAGGTGGCCACCACTGAAGTGCGAGAGGACCGCTCCAGGACCACACGCGAGGACGGCAGCCATCCATCTCCCCTCCCTCGACAGGCGCTGGTGCCCAAGCGCATAGACCCCCTTGTGAAGAGGAATCAGCAGGCCTCCCTCTCGTCGGCGTAGCGCGAGCCCCGCACCCCCGCCGAGCTCCAACACCTGCCGATGAGCAACGACACCATGCTGCCTTTCAGCCAGCTCCCGAATCACCCGAGTGGCCTCGCGGTCCCTCATTTCCGTCCGCCTCTATCCCCAACTGCATCAACTTCTCTACCCAGCAGATAGAGAAGTTGATGCAGTTCGGGTGGGGTGGGTGGGGAGCCGATCGGCATGCACCGACGGTCGCAGGCGAGGGCGCGCGCGTGGTGCGCGAAGGCTCAAAAGTTCGTCACGGCTATGTAGGGAAAGGCGCGATGCTGGGGGAGCGCCTTTGACGAGGACTGGCTACTCGACGTCACCCTCAGGCTTCGGGGACTCGCCCGGGTTCTTGCGCGGCACCAGCACGAGGCGCTTGAACTCGGCGACGAGGACGCCGTCCTGGTTGAGGACGCGGGTGTGGACCTTGACGACGCCGCGGTCGGGCTTCGATTTCGAGGGCTTGACCTCGAGCACCTCGGTCTCGCAGAAGAGCGTGTCGCCGTGGAAGACCGGGTTCGGGTGGCTGAGGTCTTCGGTCGCCAGGTTGGCGATCGCCTTGCCCGAGACGTCGCTCACCGACATGCCGAGCGCAAGCGAGTAGACGAGCGGCCCGACGACGACGTTGCGGCCCTGCTGGGAACCCGCCGCGTAGACGTCGTTGAGGTGCAGCGGGTGGTGGTTCATCGTGATCAGGCAGAAGAGGTGGTCATCGGCCTCGGTCACGGTCTTCGCCGGCCAGTGCTTGTAGACGGCACCGACCTCGAACTCCTCGAGGTAGCGCCCGTAGCTGTGCGCGCCGGATGCCTCGCGCTCGGCCTGGTCGGTGGTCAGCTCGTACTTCTCGTCGCTCATCTCTCTGCTCGTCTCCTCTTGGGGTGCGGCGCGGCATCCTATAGACAGCCGCGTCGCGCTCGCCTGACGAGGCTAGACTTCCGCCGATGAGAATTGGGATCGTCGGCCTGGGTTACGTCGGTTTGCCTCTCGCCGTCGCATTCGCCGAGGCAGGCCACGACGTGGTGGGGCTGGATGCCGACTCGCGCAAGCTAGAGAGCCTTAAGCGGGGCGAGAGCTACATCGAGGACATCCCGGACTCGTCCCTCGCCCAGCTCGGGGACCGCCTCCATCCCACCAACCGCCACGCCGACCTCTCATCCTGCGCGGCGACGATCATCTGCGTGCCGACGCCGCTGACCGGCTCGCGCGAGCCCGACCTCACCTACCTCGTCGACGCGGCGACGGCCCTTGCCGGGGTCCTCCGGGCCGGCCAGCTCGTCGTCCTCGAGTCGACCACCTACCCCGGCACGACCCGCGAGCGCCTGGCGCCGATCCTCGAGGAGTCCGGCCTCTCGGCTGGCAGCGACTTCCACCTTGCCTTCTCGCCCGAGCGGATCGACCCGGGCCGCACCGACTACACGGTCCGCACCACACCCAAGCTCGTCGGCGGCCTCACCGAGGCCTGCTCACAGCGCGCCCGCGAGCTCTACGAGCTGATCTGCGACGAGGTCGTCGTCCTCTCCCAGCCGGAGACGGCGGAGCTGGCGAAGCTGCTCGAGAACATCTTCCGTTCGGTCAACATCGCCTTCGTCAACGAGCTGGCGCAGCTCTGTGATCGGCTCGGGATCGACGTCTGGGAGGTGATCGACGCCGCCGCGACCAAGCCCTTCGGCTTCATGCGCTTCGACCCCGGCCCCGGCATGGGAGGCCACTGCCTGCCGATCGACCCCTTCTACCTCGCCTTCAAGGCGCGCGAACACGACTTCTACCCCGAGTTCATCGAGCTGGCGGGGAAGATGAACCAGGCGCAGCCAGTCTTCTGCGTCGAGCGCGTCGAGCGGGCGCTGAACGACGTCGGCAAGCCGGTCAAGGACTCGAAGATCCTCATCCTCGGCATGAGCTACAAGGCCGGCGTCGGCGATATCCGTGAGTCGCCGGCGTTGAAGATCGCGGCGCTGCTGCGCGACCTCGGCGCCGAGATCTCCTACCACGACCCGCACGTCCCGGAGCTGCCCGACATGGGGCTCATTTCGGTCGACCTCGACGAGGCGCTGCAGGGCTGCGACGCCGCGGCGATCGTCACCGCCCACCCCAGCGTCGACTACGCCGAGGTCGCGGCGCAGGCACCGCTCGTCGTCGACTTCCGCGGCGTCACCCGCGGCATCGAGGCAGCGAACCTGGTCCGGCTCTAACGGCCCTCAGTGGGCCTTTTTGAGTCGCGCCCGTTCTTCCTGGCGCTCAACCACCTGGCCGATCAGCTTCTTCACGTTCGAGTCGCCGGTCGCCTTGATGTGCCCGGTCTCGTAGGCCTTGCGGTAGCCCTTCAGCGTCCCCTGCTCGGCCAGCTGGTTGAACTGCGGGCGGTCGATCTGGACGAGGATGCGCTCATCCTGGGCCAGGTCCTTGCTGACCTTGAGGCCCGGCAACTCGACCCGGTAGAGCTGGATGTCGTGCTTGGCCTTCAGTTCCAGACCGAAGACGAGTTTCAGCTTCGCCAATGCCGGCACCTCAGCCTGGAACCGCTCGACGGCGGTCTTGATCAAGTCAGCGGTTGACGCCACGGCTAGCGGCGCTCCATCTAGATCTTGTGCCTCTGGAGCAACTTCTTGCCGATAACCATGCGCTGGATCTCGGAGGTGCCCTCGCCAATCAGCAACAGTGGCGCGTCGCGGTAGAGGCGCTCGATCTCGTACTCCTTCGAGTAGCCGTAGCCGCCGTGGATGCGGAAGCACTCCTCGACGCACTCCTTGCCGGTCTCAGAGGCGAGCAACTTGGCCATCCCGGCCTCGAGGTCAGAGCGCTCGCCGGCGTCCTTCATCCGCGCCGCCTTGCGGGTGAGGAGGCGCGCTGCCTCGATCTTGGTCGCCATGTCGGCGAGCTTGAACTGGATCGCCTGGTGCTGGGCGATCGGCTTGCCAAAGGTCTTGCGCTCCTGGCTGTAGCGCAGCGCCAGCTCCAGCGCCCGCTGGGCGATGCCGACGCCGCGGGCGGCGACATTGACCCGGCCGACCTCGAGCGCGTCCATCATCTGCACGAAGCCCTCGCCGACACCGGCCTCCTCGCCACCGAGCACGCGCCCGGGCGGGCACTTGTACCCGTCGTAGACGAGCTCGGTCGACTCGACCCCCTTGTAGCCCATCTTCTTGATCTTGGGCGGGATCGTCAGCCCGGCGAAGTCGCCCTCATTGACTTCCTTCCAGGGCTCCTTCTCGGTGATGAAGCAGGTCATCCCCTTGTAGGGGGGGTCGGCCTTCGGGTCGGTCTTCATCAGGACGAAGACGACGCTCGAGCCGAGCCCGTTCGTCACCCACATCTTCTGGCCGTTCAGCTCCCAGGCGCCCTCGTCGTCCTTCTTCGCCGTCGCCTTGATCCCCTGCACGTCGGAACCGACCTCGGGCTCGGAAAGTGAGAAGGCGGCGCGGATCTCGCCGGTCGCCATCTTCGGCAGGAAGTAGTCCTTCTGCTCGTCGGTGCCGAACTTCATCAGCAGGTAGGAACCGATGAAGTGGGTGTTGACCACGCCGGAGATCGAGATCCAGCCGCGGGAGAGCTCTTCGACGATCATCGCGTAGGTCGTCAGGTCGAGCCCCATCCCGCCGTACTCCTCGGGAATCGTCACCCCGAAGAGGCCGAGTTCCTTCATCTGCTCGACGATCGGCTCGGGGAACGAGTCCTCGTGGTCGTAGTGCTCGGCGTTGGGGATGATCTGCTCGTCGGCGAACTGGCGCACCATCTCGGTGATGTCGCGCTGGATGTCGGTCAGCTCGCTGTAGGCGGCGGTCTCTACGGCCATGGCTCCTTGCTCTGTCTTCGGGGACGGGACGGCAAGGATATCGGCGATCCCGAGCCGGGTCCCCTACGCGAAAAGCCGCCGTGGCCCGCGCGATCGGCGGGCCACGGCGGCCATGATGCGGCGTCCCTCCCTAGGGCTGGTAGTCCAGTCGGAAGAACATGCTGCGAGTCGTCGGCGAACCGGACTCGGTCGCCAGGATCGAGATCGCATCGCCGGCTGCGAATTCCTGCGTGGCGTTGCTTTCACAGGAGGACGAGCCGCCCCCGTTGCCCTGCATCGAGCAGCTGATACCAGTGCTTTCCGGGGCGGCGTTGCCGGCCGGGTCGCGGCGGACCGTGAACGTGTATTTGTTGCTCGGGCCTGGCACGCCGGTCAGGTAGACGCGCAGGTTGCTGACCGTGCCGCCGCTGGTCAGCACCTCCTGGATCGCCGTCTCGGATTCCGAGAACAGGTCGATCGAGGGACCGAAGAAGCGGTTGCCCATCCCGTCTGCAACGGTCGAGTCGCCACCACCGCCGCGGATTTCGCCTTTGCCGGCGTCGCCGGACGGACCCTGCGGGCCTTCCGGGCCCTGTTTGCCTTCCGGGCCCTGTTTGCCTTCGGATCCTTCTTTGCCTTCCGGGCCCTGTTTGCCTTCCGGGCCTTCTTTGCCTTCAGGGCCTTTGTCGCCTTCAGGGCCTTTGTCGCCTTCGGGACCCTGCAGACCGATGGGACCCTGCAGGCCCAGGGGGCCTTTGTCGCCTTCGGGACCCTGTTTGCCTTCGGAACCTTCTTTGCCTTCCGGGCCCTGTTTGCCTTCCGGGCCTTCTTTGCCTTCGGGGCCCTGGTCTCCCTGCGAACCTTTGTCGCCGGTCGGCCCTTTGTCGCCGGTCGGGCCCTGTTTGCCATCGGGGCCCTGTTTGCCTTCCGGGCCTTTATCGCCCGTCGGGCCTTTGTCACCGGTCGGGCCTTTGTCGCCTTCGGGACCCTGGGGCCCTTCTTCGCCTTCAGGGCCTTCTTCGCCTGTCGGGCCCTGTTTGCCTTCGGGACCCTGCACACCTTCCGGACCGCGTTCGCCCTGCGGGCCTTTTTCGCCGGGCTTGCCGATCAAACTTTCGAGGACGGTGAGGTCCGTGCTGGAGGCGAGGACGACGGTCCTCTCCGTGGTCTTGCAGGTTGTGTTGACCCGTGGGAAACGGATCGTGCCCTTGCGCACCCCACGCTTCTTCACGCAGAGGGTGACGCCCGGAGTGGTGGAGGCGGCCTGCGTGCTGGCGGCGATCATGCAGAGCACGGCAAACACCGCGCCGGCAATCACGGCGAGCCTCCAGCCGCCGATATTTCGAGCGGCAAACGTTCTTGCGGTCATCGTTGGACTCCCTTGGTCTCAAGCTATTTAGAGCGGAGCGCTCGAGATCGAGGGCTCCAGGACTTGAGCCCTATCGGTGGTTAGCCAACGAAAATTGATCGGTCTCGCGATTCTGCAACGCGACCTGCAAGCTCGACGCCTGAGAGAGCCGCAGCGGGAGCCTCGGCCTTGAGCAGCATCTCTGTCAGCTCCTCGCCGGGATCGGAGTCAGCGACGATTGCGCCTCCGGCGCCGATACTCACCCGCCCCCTATCGAGGACGATCGTCCTGATCGCAACGCTGAGGTCGCAGGCACCGCCGAGGCCGAAGCAGCCGATCGCGCCCGAGTACACGCCTCGGGGCCCGCCCTCGAGCTCGTCGAGGATCTCCATCGTCCGCAGCTTCGGCGCTCCCGTCATCGAGCCGGGCGGAAAGCAGGCCTTGACGCAGTCGACCGCGCTCATCCGGTCACGCAGCCTGCCGCGGACACCGGAGACGAGCTGGTGCACGGTCTCGTAGGTCTCAACGCGAGCCAGCTCCGCCACCTCGATGCTGCCCTCGTCGCAGACGCGGCCGAGATCGTTGCGGACCAGATCGACGATCGTCACGTTCTCCGCGCGGCTCTTCGGATCCTCGCGCAGCGAGCGACCAAGGGCGCGATCCTCAGCGGGGCTCGCCCCACGCCGGCTCGTCCCCTTGATCGGCCGCGTTTCGGCCCAACCCTCCCGATCGACGGCGAGGAAGCGCTCCGGGGACGAGCTGAGCACAGCGAGGTCGCCGAAACGAAGGTAGGCGGCGAAGGGGGCGGGATTGACGCGACGCAGCGACCTGTAGAGATCCAAGGGACCGAAAGCCCCCTCCCCCTCCAGCTGGTCGGTAAGGCAGATCTCGTAGCTGTCCCCGGCCTCCAGATAGCGCTTGCAGGCGGCGACGTCGTCCAGGTACCGCTCCGCAGAGCGGCGCGAGCGCAGCTCGACCGGCCCCTGTGGCTCGGGGTCCGGCAACGGCGGCAGCGCCCGCAACCGCCGCTCGGTCTCCTCGATCCACCCCTCCGCCACCCGAACTGCATCAACTTCTCCACCCCGCAGATAGAGAAGTTGATGCAGTTCGGGTGGGAGGGTGGTGAGGGCGAGGAGGTAGGCATGCCCCTCCCGGTGGTCGAAGGCGAGCAGGCGGTCGGCGAAGACGAGGGCGGCGTCGGGGGTCGGGGCAGGGTGCGCGACCCCGCCGCCGCACTCGGCCTTCAGCTCGTACCCGAGATAGCCGGCGAAGCCACAGTCGAAGTCGAACGGCAGCTCGGGCACGCTCGCTCCGGGCGAGGGGAGCGTGCGAACGAGGAAGTCAAAGATCGATTCGCGGCGCACCTCACGCCCTCCCCCGCCCTCGATTCGCAGCAGCCCCTCCTCGACGCAATAGGTGACGACCGCGCCCAGTGGCCCACTGGCGTCGCCGGCGAAGGAGAACCGCCCCCGCTCTCCCGGGGCGCTGCTGTCAAGCCAGAAGGCGTGTGTGCTGCTGCCGTAGAGATGGACGACGGCGCGCTCGGCGTCGACTGGTCCGTCGATTCGGCGGACGAGCAGTTGCGAGCCGTTGGTCGAAGCCCCACCCGTCACCTCGCTTGCCGTCCTCATCGGCGTCAAGATATCCCCGCCGTGCGCAGTTCTCCCCATGCCGACCCCGCCAGGGGCGTCTTCGAGACCCTGCTCGTCCTCGACGGGCATGCGGTCGAGGTCGACGCGCACGTCGAGCGCTTGGCGGCGAGCGTCTCGGCCCTCTTCGACATCCGGCTGCCAGCCGACGCCCGGCAATCGATCGACGAGGGCGCGCGCGGAGTCCGCCAGGGCAAACTGCGGATCACGGTCGTGCCAAACCCCGCCGGACACGTCGAGATGGCCGTCTCCGCTGACGAGGTGGACTCCGCGCAGGTATTCCCCTCCCCCAACCGCGCCCTCGCCCTGCGCAGCTTCGTCGCCGCCGGCGGCCTCGGTGCGCACAAGTGGGCCGACCGTCAGCTTCTCAATCGCTTCGCCGCCTCCGCCGCCGACGGCGAGCTACCTCTGCTCCTCGATGCCAACGGCGCGGTCCTCGAGGCCTCACGTGCCAACGTCTTCGTGTCCCGCGACGGCACCCTCTCCACGCCACCTGCCGATGGGCGCATCGTCCCCGGCATCGCCCGCAGACGAACAATCGAGCTGGCAAAGGCGGGCGGACAGGATGTGCGCGAGGAGCAACTCTCACTCGACGACCTGTTCGCCGCCGACGAGGTCTTCCTCACCAACTCCGTCCGCGGCGTCGAGCCCGTCCGCTCGATCGACGGCCGGGACGTGCCGTCGATCAGCCACCCATATGGGCACTCAATCGACGGCACGTCTGCGGGGGCGGGGATCGCTAGCGCGCTGCGGCGTCGCTGGTGGCTGCCGGTGCCGCAAGGGGAATCCGTTGCAGTTGCCGCAGGCGGGCGACGAGGCGATCGGCCCGCTCGCTGAAATCGCTAAGGCTTCGCTCGCCAGGCTTTACCTCGGGCTTGGATTCGGGCTCGGGGGGAGACGCGACCTCCGGCCCGACAGCGGCCGCCACCGGGGCCCGGACCACGGCAAGGCTGGCGCGCTCGGCCAATTCGGCTGCACGCCGCGCCTGCTCGGCTGCGTCGAGGGCGGCGGCGCCGACGGTCATCACGGCGGCCTCTGAGGCTCGTGCCGTAACCAAGGCCAGCTCGATCCGCTCCTCCAACTCGCCGATCAGCGGCGGGCGCTTGCCCACGGGGAGCGACCAGTCCTGCGTCGTCTCGCTCGTCGCCGCGTCCATCGCCACCAAGGTACGGCAGCGACGGCCGAAGTCCTCTGCCACCCGAACGCGCGTTTGGGCGCGACGGACTAGATTTCCGCCCGGAACCGGACCCAACGCGAGGAGCAGCGTGAGAAACCCAAGAAACTTCTTCCAGCCGCAGGCGATCGGCGCGCCCGAGCCGCTGCGCGAGATCCCCGTCAAGCCCTCGCGGATGATCCACTTCCTCGACTTCTCGAACGAGAAAATGGTCGCCAAGGCGGCCGACCTCGCCGCCAAGACCGACATCATGCTCGGCAACCTCGAGGACGCGATCCCGGTCGACCGCAAGGAGGCCGCCCGCCAGGGATTGATCCGCGCCGCCAAGGAGTCCGACTTCGGCCAGACCGCCCTCTGGACCCGGATCAACTCGCTGGAGAGTCCCTGGGTGCTCGACGACCTGACCACCCTCGTGAGCGAGATCGGCGACAAGCTCGAGGTCGTGATGGTGCCCAAGGTCGAGGGGCCCTGGGACATCCACTACGTCGACCGGCTGCTCGCCCAGCTCGAGGCCAAGGCCGGCCTGGAGCGGCCGATCCTCGTCCACGCGATCCTCGAGACGGCTCAGGGCGTCGTCAACCTCGAGGAGATCGCCGCCGCCAGCCCCCGCATGCAAGGGATGAGCTTCGGCCCCGCCGACCTCGCCGCCTCGCGGCGGATGAAGACGACACGTGTGGGCGGCGGCCACCCCGGGTACCGCGTGATGGAGGACCCGGCCGACCCGGAGAACCCGGAGGCCGACCGCGTCAGCTCTCAACAAGACCTATGGCACTACTCAATCGCACGCATGGTCGACGCCTGCGCCTCGACCGGCATCCTGCCCTTCTACGGCCCCTTCGGGGACATCAAGGACACGGCCGGCTGCGAGACCCAGTTCCGCGCCGCCTTCCTGATGGGCTGCGTCGGCGCCTGGTCGCTGCACCCCGTTCAGATCGACATCGCCAAGAAGGTCTTCAGCCCACCGCCAGAGGAGGTCAGGTTCGCCAAGAAGGTGCTGGAGGCGATCCCCGACGGCCGCGGCGTGCACATGATCGACGGCAAGATGCAGGACGACGCGACCTGGAAGCAATGCAAGGTGATGGTCGAACTGGCCGAGATGTTGGCGGCCAAGGACACCAAACTGGCCGAGGCATACGGGCTTTGAGCCGCAAGCAACCGGCGAAAGTCGGGTTGCGTATACAGGGCAACCGTTCACACTTGCTACATAACGTTCGCTTCATGGAACGTGGGTTGCAAGCCGCTAACGTCAGCTCTCGCCTCAGCCGATAGGAGGTGGGACGAACTCGACAAAAGACGAGAAAACTCGACGAATACCCGATCGAAGAGACCCCATCTAACCTTCCCTCCCACCGCCGATGAATCCCTCGACAGACCTGCCGCTGGACCAGACGTTCACGCAGCGCACGCAACGCCGCGACATCCTCGTCCAGGATCGGCCCACGCTCGGCAGCATGCCGCGTACGCGGCGCGGAATCGGCTGGTGGCTCGTCCCGGTCGTCGACCTCGTCTCCTCCTCCGTGGCACTGGCCGTCGTCGTTTTGCTCGCCGATGCGAGCCTGGTGCCGGCGCTGCCGGTCGCGCCGCTGCTGCTCGTCGGCGTCTACGGGGTGCTCGGGATCTACGGGTCGAGCTCTTCGCGGGGGGGCGAGGATGGCGTGGCGTGGCCGGTGATCCGCCTCCTCGTCGCCGCGCTCTTCGCCTGGTCCGCCTCGCTGATCTCGGGACTCGACGGCCTCGACCAACTCGCCCTCTGGGCCGGGTTCGTCGCTCTCGACACCGTCGGCCGTCGCGTCGGCACGCCCTTCTTCCAGCGGCTCGACGAGAGTGAGCGCTGGGTCCTCGTCGGAGACGAGACGACGGCACAGCGGCTGCGCGCCTTCGAGCCGCTGAAGGCCTATGCGCGAATCGTCGCCACCGTCCCTCCGGGGGGCGACGACACCCAGGCCGCGGCGCGCGTCGCCGCCCTCGAAGTCGTCGACCGCTATAGCGCCGACCGCGTCGTGATCGGCGACCAGCAGGCTGACGACGAGGGCCTGCTCGAACTCGTTCGCGCCTTTAAGTCGATCGGCGTCCCGGTCAGCCTCCTTCCCCGCCCGCTCGACCTGCTCGAGGCTCCTGCGGTGACTCAGAGTCAGGTCGGCGGCGTACCCCTGCTCCAGGTCGAGGAACTGGCCGCGCGGGGTTCGATCCCCTACTCGGGACCGGATCGCCGCCATAGCCGCAAGACGAAGGTCACGGTCGTGGTCCCGGCGATGAACGAGGAGCGCAACATTGGCCACGTGCTCAGGCGCCTGCCGGAGGACCTGCACGAGGTGATCCTCGTCGACGGCAACTCCGAGGACCGGACGATCGAAGCCGCCGAAGCCGCCTATCCCGGGATTCGCGTACTGAGCCAGAGCGGCCGTGGCAAGGGCGATGCCTTCCGCACCGGCTTCGCCGCGGTCACCGGCAACCTCGTCGTCATGCTCGACGCCGACGGCTCAGCCGATCCGGCCGAGATCCCGCGTTTCATCGAGGCGCTCGAGGGCGGCGCCGACTTCGCCAAGGGCTCGCGCTTCCTGCCCGGCGGCGGCAGCGCCGACATCACCAGATTGCGCGGCCTCGGCAACACGTTCCTGAGCGGCACGGCGAACCTGTTGCACGGCACCCACTTCACCGACCTCTGCTATGGCTACAACGCCTTCTGGGCCCGCTGCCTGCCCTTCATCTCGCTCGACGTTCCTGGATTCGAGGTCGAGACGCTGATCAACCTGCGCATAGCGGGCGCCGGGATGAAGATCAAGGAGGTTCCCAGCTACGAGGCCGACCGCATCCACGGCCAGAGCAACCTCAACACCTTCCGCGACGGGTTCCGCGTGCTCGGCACGATCCTGAGCGAGGCGCGCCGGCGACGCGGCATCCAGCGCGAACGCCCTGTGAGCGAGCCCGAGCAGCAGAAGACCAAGGCAACCGCCACTGCTGCTTGAGTACGGGCGGCCCCAATGGCTCGCCTGATACAGAAGACCGGACACCTGGCTCCGATCACCCTCTCCGCGGGGCTCGGGCTGCTGCTCTGCTCCTACGCCAACGCCCTCTCGCGCCAGATGCTGGACCCAAGCCCGATGCTCCTCTGGGCCGGCATGCTGCTGATCGCACTGCCGATCTTCTACCGGCTCACTTCACGCGATGCCTCCCCCGGCGAACGCCTGGCTCTGGTCTGCCTGCTCGGGCTCGCCCTCTACGGAGTGAAGCTGATGCGGGACGCGCCCATCTTCATCTTCTCCGACGAGCCGGTACACGCCTTCAACGCGAACCAGATCGCCGCTCACGACCACCTCTTCCGTTTCAACCCGATCCTGCCGGTGACGCCCAGCTACCCGGGCCTAGAGGGAGCGACCTCTTCGCTGATGACGATCACCGGCCTCTCCAGCTACTGGTCGGGCGCGGTTGTGATCGCCGTCGCCCGGCTCTCGCTGATGGCCGGCCTCTTCCTGCTCTTCAGCCGGGTCAGCGGCTCGGCGCGCACCGCCGGCCTCGCCGCCGCGATCTACACCACCAATTTCAACTTCCTCTACTGGGGGACGCAGTTCTCCTACGAGTCGCTCTCGCTGCCGATCTTCGTCGTCATGCTGATGGCGATCGCCGAGCGATCCGCGACCCCACGCGAGTGGGCTCGCGACTGGATCGCGCCAATCGTGCTCGGGATCTCGGCGATCGTCGTCACCCACCACCTCACCTCCTATGCCCTCGCCGCCTTCATCGCCGGCCTCGCCCTCGCCTACTGGGTGGTCAGGCGCGACTGGAAGTGGCCGAATCCCTGGCGCTATGCCGTCGTCACCGCGGTGCTGGCCAGCGCCTGGCTCGTGCTCGTCGCCGACTCGACCTTCGGCTATCTCTCACCAGTGCTCGGCGGCGCGCTGGAAGCGATCTTCAACACCGCTTCGGGTGGAGAACCGCCCAGGAAGCTGTTCGTCGGGCATGGTTCCGCCGCCCCCGTCGCGCCTGTCCTCGCTCGCACGGTGGCGCTGCTCGCCATCCTCCTGCTCCTCGCGGCCCTCCCGTTCGGACTCAGAAACCTTTGGCGCCGCCACCGGCACAAGCCGTTCGCACTGGTCTTCTCGGTGGCGGCGATCGGCTTCTTCGCCACCCTTGCCCTGCGCCTCGCACCGGCCGCGTGGGAGACCGGCAACCGCGCCGGCGAGTTCCTCTTCATCGGCCTTGCCTTCGTCCTCGCCCTCGCCGGCCTGCAGAACTGGGCGCCGTGGAGGCGACCCTGGATCGGCCGGGCAGCGCTGACCGTGGGACTCGGCATAGTGCTGGTCGGGGACGCGATCGCCGGTTGGCCCTGGGACCTGCAGCTGGCCAGCCCGGTACGGGCCAGCGCCGACGGCGGCACGATCTCCTCGCCGCCGCTTGCCGTTGCCGAATGGGCGCGCGACCACACGGACGAAGACAGCCGCTTCGCGGCCGGCATCGCCGACGCTCGCATGCTATTGGCGCCGGGCGAAAGGATCGCCCTCGCCGGCAAGCACCCGGACATCGAAGACATCCTGCTCGAGCCGGCGATCTCAACCTGGGAGCTCCCGCTGCTGCAGGCGCACGACATCCGCTACATCGTCGCCGACGCCCGCAACGTCGCCCGCGATTCGAGCCGGGGCTACTCGTTCTCCACCGCGGACGAGCTGCTCAACCCGCGGTCGACGATCGTCAAGTTCAGCGAAATACCCAGCGCCAAGCGGATCTACTCGAGCGGCGAAATGTCCGTCTACGACCTCGGAGGGGGGCGGCCGTGAGGGGGCACGGGGACCTGCGCCTCGTCGTCTGGGGATCGCTGTGCGGCGCGATCGTCGCGCTGGCGCTGCCCTGGCCCGCGGTTTCGCTCGTCTTCGCCGCGCCGCTGGCGCTCTTCGCACCCGGCTATGCAATCGTCGCCGCGGCCTTCGCCCGCCACCAGCTCAACCAGCCTCGGCTACTGGTCCTCAGCCTTACTCTCAGCCTCGCCGTCCTTGCCCTCGGCGGTATTTTCCTCAACCTCCTCGGGGGGATACACGCCAGCAGCTGGGCGATCCTGCTGCTGGCCGTCGTGCTCGGCTGCTCTCGGGCGGCAGCGCTGCGCAGGGACCGCAAGCCGAGACCACTACGCCTGTCCCGTCCTAAACCCAACCGGCTCGAGCTGGGATTCGCGCTCGGCGGGCTGGCCGCGGTCGTCACCGCCCTCGTCCTCGCCTCGGCCACGCTGCCCGCCGAGCGCGCCCTCGGCTACACCGAGCTCTGGATCGTCCCAGTGCCGGAATCCGAAGGGAGGGAAGCCGAGGTCGGGGTAAAGAGCGAGGAGCAGGAGACGAGGGAGTTCGACCTGGGGATCCGAATCGGGCCAAGCCAAATCGTGCGGCGCAGCTTTACGCTGGCGCCCGGGGAGGAAACGGTCGTCCCGATCGGACCACTTGCGGGACCCCCGGGATCGACGGTCCCGGTGGTTGCGACCTTGCTGCTCGACGAAGACCCGACCACCGTCTATCGGCGAGTGGAGGGCTCTCTGACCTCACCCTTGGTGACAGGATGAGCTCCCTCCCGGCCGTCGACATCGTGATCAACAACCACGACTACGGCGAGTTCCTCGAAGCCTCTATCGAGAGCGCCCGCCGCCAGACTCACGACCCGGTCAGGGTGATCGTCGTCGACGACGGCTCGACCGACAGCTCGCGGGAGATCCTCGCCCGCCAGGACCCCGAGGTCGCGGTGATCCTCAAGGAGAATGGCGGCCAGGCCTCGGCGCTCAACGCCGGCATGGCCGAGAGCGAGGGCGACGTGGTTATCTTCCTCGACGCCGACGACGTGCTGCGCCCGGAGGCGGCGGCGCGCGCGGCCACTGCTTTTGCCGCCGACGACGAGGTCAGCAAGGTCCAGTTCCGCATGGAGACGATCGACGCAGAGGGCCGCCCGACGGGCGAGGTCAGGCCCGAGCCGCGCCTGGCGATGCCGAACGGTGACCTGCGCGCGGCCGAGCTCGCCCGCCCTTACGACCTGGTCTGGATGGCGACCAGCGGCAACGCCTTCCGCGCTGAGGCATTGCGCCGCATCCTGCCGATCCCGGAGCGCGCCTATCCGGCGACCGGCGCCGACTGGTACCTGGTTCACCTGACCGCGCTGCTCGGCCGGGTCGTCTCGCTGGACACGATCGAGGCCGGTTACCGGGTGCACGGCGGCAACGACTACGAACTCGAGCAGGCGAACCTCGACCTTCGCCACGTGCGCCAGGCCGTCGAGTTCGCCGATACGACGTCGCGCGAGCTTCTGCGCCTGGCCGGCGAGCTGGGTCAGGCTCATCCCGACCGCATCCTCTCGATCGCCGACCTGGCGAACCGGATGACCTCGCTGAGGCTCGAGCCGGCGAGACACCCGATCGCCTCCGACTCGACCGCGGGACTGCTGCGCGACTCGCTCGGCTCCTGCCGGCGCCGTGACGACGTTTCGCTGGCGATGAAGGCGCTCTTCGTCGCCTGGTTCGCGGCGATGGCGGTGGCGCCGCGCCCCCTCGCTCGCCACCTCGCGGAGCTCTTCATGTTCCCCACTCGCCGGCGTTCGCTCAACCGCCTGCTGGGCCGCATGCAGGGCAGGCACACGGGGGCGCTCGCCTGATGCGGATCCTGATCGCGACCGACCACTTCCCGCCCTTCATCGGCGGCGCCCACCGGCAGGCTCAGCTGCTCGGCCGCTCGATGGCTCACCGCGGCCACCAAGTGGCGGTGGTGACCCCCTGGCACGGCGGCATGCCGAAGCTCGAACACGACGACGGCTTCGTCGTCCACCGCGTGCGCCAGATGAGGACTGCCTTCAACTTCATGGTCCGCGACGAGCGCCAGCGCCACCAACCGCCCTTCCCCGACCCGGTGACGATCGTCGCCCTGCGCAACCTGATCGCCGACTTCGAGCCCGACGTGATCCACGCCTACGGCTGGCTCGCCTTCTCGGTTGCGCCGGCGCTCGGGCGGCGGCGGATACCGCTGCTGGTCTCGGCCCGCGACTACGCCTACTTCTGCGCGACACGGACGCTGCTGCGCAAGGGGGCGCCGTGCTCGGGACCGGGTCCGCTCAAGTGCCTCGCCTGCGCGGGCGACTACTACGGCGCGCCCAAGGGCTGGTTCGCGGCGATCGGCGTGGCGCTCTCCAAGCCGCTGCTCGCGCGGCGGGTGACCGGCCTGCACAGCGTCAGCTCCTACGTCCAGGAGGTGACGACGGCGAACATGGGTACCGCCTCGGAGGAATGGCTGCAGGTGACGATCCCCAGCTTCCAGCTCGAGCCGCCGCCCCGTCCCGGCGAGGAGGAGCCCGACGTCGACGCCTGGCTCGACCGGCTGCCGCGCGAGCCCTTCATTCTCTTCGTCGGCGCCTTCCGCAAAGTCAAGGGCCTGGAGACGCTCTTCGACGCCTACCGCCAGCTCGACGACCCCCCGCCCCTGGTCCTGATGGGCACCTACGAGCGCGACTCGCCGACCGACTTCCCGCCGGAGGCGGTGGTGTTGACCGACGTGCCAAACCAGGCGGTGATGGCTTCCTGGGAGCGGGCGATGTTCGGCGTCATGCCCTCGCTCTGGCCGGAGCCGCTGGGGGCGACGGTGTCGGAGGCGATGAGCCGCGGGCGACCGGTGATCGGCACCCAACTGGGCGGCCACACCGACATGCTCACCGAGGACACCGGCATCCTCGTCCCCCAGGGCGACCCGGATGCGCTCGCCGCCGCGATGCGAGAGTTGATCGACGACCCCGAGCGCCGCGAGCGCCTCGGCCGGGCGGCGGCAGAGCGGGCGAAGAACTTCGCCGGGCCCAGCGTGCTGCCCCGCTTCGAGGACGCCTACCAGGCGACGATCGCCGCCGGAGCGCCTGGGAGGGGCTCTACGCCGAGATGAAGATCCTGATCGTCGCGCCGATGCCGCCCGACCCCAGCGGCGCCGGCGCGATCCCGATCCTGCTCCACGCCCAGCTCAGCGGCCTGCGCGAGCGCAACGACGTCACCCTGGTCACCGCGGCCGGCGACGAGGCGGGCGAAGCCGAGGCGCTGGCGCGGCTGCGAGCCGAAGGCTTCGACGTGCGCGCAGCCGACCGCCGTCAGCCTCGAACGGCTGCCGGGCGCTGGCGCCGGAGGGCACGGCTCGCCGGCACCTGGCTGCGCGGCACTCCCTGGCGTACGGCCTGGTTCGCCGCCCCCGGCGTGCAGCGGATCCTCGATCACCTCGCCGAGAGCGAGCGCTTCGACGTCGCCGTCGTCGAGGACAGTGCGATGGCCGGCTTCCGCCTGCCGGCGGACACCCCCTCGCTGCTCACCGAGCACGAGGTGCTGCGCCCGCGCCAGCCGAGCTGGCGCCCCGGCCCCCCGGCGCGGTGGCCGCGCTGGGCCTGGAACGAGCTCGACTGGCGGCGCCGCTATCGCTTCCAACACAAGGTGTGGCAACGGTTCGACCGCGTGCTCGCCTTCACCCGCCGCGACGCCGAGGCGATCGTCGAGCTCTGTCCCGGCCTCACCGGCCGGGTCGCGGCCAGCCCCTTCGGCTTGGTCGTCCCCGAGGCTGCCGATACGGCGGCCGAGCAGGCCGAGACGATCGTCTTCAGCGGCAACTTCACCCACCAGCCGAACCGCGACGCGGCGAAGTGGCTCGCCGGCGAGATCGTGCCGGCGTTGCGGCGGCTGCGCCCAACGGCCCGCCTTCGCCTCGTCGGCAACGCCCCGTCGCAGGAGCTGCTGGAGATGGCCGGGCCGGCGATCGAGGTCGTCGCCGACCCGCCGCGCGTCGAGCCTTACATCGAGTCCGCTGCGGTCGTCCTCGCCCCAGTGCGCACCGGCGGCGGCATGCGGATGAAGGTCCTGCAGGCGCTCGCCGCGGGAAAGGCCGTGGTCACCACGCCGCGCGGTGCCGAAGGCTTCGACTGCTTCGGGGAGGAGCCGCCGCTGCGCTGCGCCGACACGGTCGAGAGTCTCGCCGCCGCCACGGCGGAGCTGCTTGGCGATGACGAGGCGAGGCGAGACCTCGGCCGCCGCGCCCGCGGGTTCGCCGAGCGCCATTACAGTCCCGCCGCCTGGGCTGTGCGCCTCGAAACGGCCTACCGAGAGGCGATCGGCATGCGAGAGGACGAGGCCCATGGCTGACCGTCCCGCCGTCAGCGTCCTGATCCCCACCCACCAGCGCCGCGAGGCGTTGCGGCGCGTCCTGCTCTCGCTCGCCGCGCAGAGCGCGCCGGCGGAGAGCTACGAGGTGGTCGTCTCGATCGACGGCTCGAACGACGGCAGCGCCGAGATGGTCGCCTCGCTCGACGTCCCCTACATCCTGACGGCGACCGCGGGACCGGCGCGCGGCCGGGCCGCTGCCGTCAACTCCGCCCTGGAGCTTGCCCGGGGCGAGGTCCTCGTCATCCTCGACGACGACATGCGAGCCGGCGAGGGATTCGTCGAACGACACCGTTCCCGCCATCCCCCCGGCTCGCGGCTCTGCCTGGTCGGGGCGGCGCCGATCGAGCTCGACGACGCCAGCCCGCGCGCCGCCCGCTGGGCGCGGGACAAGTTCAACGAGCACCTGTCGCGCCTGGCGCGAGCGGGCCACGAGTTCATGGCGCGCGACTTCTACTCCGGCAACGCCTCGCTGCGGGCCGAGACGATGCGCGAGGCCGGCGGCTTCAGCGAGTCGTTCGCGGTCTACGGCAACGAGGACGTCGACCTCTCGCTGCGGCTGCGGGCGCTGGGAGTCGAGATCCTCTACGACCCCGAGGCGCTGGCGATCCAGTCCTACGACAAGGACCTGCGCTCGTTGGCCGCCGACACGGCCCAGAAAGGGCAGACGGCGACGATCCTCGCCCGTGCCCACCCAGGGGCCTTCGCCGAGCTGAAGCTCGCCAACCCCTGGGACGGCTCGCGCCCCTGGTTGGCGAAGCGCTCGCTCCTGCTCTGGCTGACCCGCCGCCTGCCCCCCATGCGTCGGGCGACGATCGCGGCCGCGGTCTTCTTCGAGCGCCTCGGCTTCTGGCGCTCGCCGCTCTTCTACCGAGCCGTGCTCGACTACGCCTTCTGGGCAGGTGTCGACGCCGAGCTGCGCGAATCCACCCCAGAGGGCGACCTGGAGCGGCTCGCCCGCGAACTGCGCCGTGGCCCGATCGATCTACTACTACACCGATAGCCGCGAGCTCGGCGGTGCCGAGATCTCGCTGCTGATGCTGCTCGAGGGACTCGATCGCGGTCGCTGGAATCCGACGCTGCTGCTCGACGACGACCCCGGCGCCGACCTGCTGGCCGAGCGGGCAGCTGCGCTCGGCGCCGCCGTGAAGCGCGTCGCGCCGATGCCGCTGGGGCTGGCCGGAGCACGCCGGGCCGCCGGGCTGGCGCGCCTGCTGCGGCGCGAGCGGCCGGCCGTCTTCCACGCCCACATGAGCTGGCCGCTGGCGGGGAAGTGGCCGCTGGCGGCGGCCGTGCTCGCCCGGGTGCCGAGCATCGGCACCGTGCAGCTGATCCCCGAGTTCGAGCTGGAGCGTTCCTCCTATTGGCAGCTGCGCGCACTTGCCCGCGGCGTCGGCCGCTTCGCGGCGGTCTCCCGCGACATCGCGGCGGAGCTGGCCGAACGCTTCCACTGGCCGCCGGACAAGATCGAGGTCGTCTACAACGCCGTTCGCCTCGAGCACTTCGAGGCGCCGGCACCCGCCGGGCTGCGCGAGGAGCTGGCCGGGGGACGGCCGCTGGTCCTCACCTGCGCCCGCCTCGACGAGCAGAAGGGACACGACGTGCTGCTGCGCGCGGCGTCCGGGCTGCCGGGCGTCACCTTCGCCTTCGCCGGCGAGGGACCGCTGCGAGCCGAGCTGGAAGCGCTCGCCACCGGGCTCGGCCTCGATGACCGGGTGCGCTTCCTCGGACGCCGCGACGACGTGCCGGCGCTGCTCGCCGCCTGCGACGTCTTCGCCCTGCCCTCGCTCTACGAGGGCTCCTCGCTGGCCGTGCTGGAGGCGATGGCAGCGCGGCGCCCGGTGATCAGCTCGGCGATCGGCGGCACGGAGGAGTTGATCGAGGACGGCCGCAGCGGCCTGCTCGTCCCACCCGGCGACAGCGAGGCGCTGCACAGCGCCCTCGAGCGGGCGCTCGGCGACGCCGGCCTGCGCGAGGCTCTCGCCGGCGCCGCGCGCGAGCGGGTGGAACGGGACTTCACGCCAGCGGCGATGGTCGGCGCCAACGAACGCATCTACGGAGAGCTGCTCGGGTGATGGCCGCGCCTAGGAACGCCGAGGAACTGCCCGAGGCGCAGCTCAACCGCCTGCTGCGACGGGTCGACTGGCGCTTCCTGCTGCAGGCCGAGGGCGCCCCCAGTGTGGCCGACATGACCGCCGGCAAGATGTCGCTGGCGGTGCACCTGGTCGCCGCGGACGGCAAGCCCCTGCCCGGCGACGCGGACCTGGCGACGATCGGCTACCCGACCCGTCTTGCCCTGCGCGGGGCGATCGAGTCGGTCCGACCCGGCGGCGAGGTCGCTGCCCTCTGGCAACTGCCCAGGCCGGCAGCGGTGCGGCGAGCGACGAACCGCATGCGCGCCGCCGGCCTCGAGGACGTGCGCATCCTCTGGCCGGGACCGCTCCCTCTCCGCCAACCGGAATTCTGGCTCCCGCTCGACAGCGAGGAAGCAGCCGGACACCTGCTCGCACGACGTCCCCCCTCCTCCGCCCTGCAGGCCGCCCTGCGACCGCTCTGGCAGGCCGCCGCCCGCGCCGGCCTGCTCTTCCCCCTCTGCGCGATCGGCCGCACGCCGGGCGGCGACGGCACCGACTCAAAGCCCGATACGGCGCTGCTGCTCACCGGCGGACAGCGCAGCATCAACAAGGTCGTCGGACTGCGGCTGGACGCCGGCGGAGAGGCGGCCGCGGTGGTCAAGTTCGCCCGCGTCGCGGCCGCCGACGAGGCCCTCGAGCGCGAGGCGGCGGCGCTGCGCGCGATCGAGGCCGAGCACTCCGGGCTTCGCGGGGTGCCGCGGGTCCTCGAAGAGGGCATGCGCGCCGGGCGGCGGGCGCTCGTCGAGAGCGCCGTACATGGCACGCCGCTGATCGGACGCCTGGACCCCGACGGCTTCGAGGAGCTAGCCGGCTCGGTGACCTCCTGGCTAATCGAGCTGGCGCGGGGCGGTGAAGCCCAGTCGCCAGGCGAGTGGTGGGAGCGCCTGGTGGGCGCGCGCCTGCGCGCCTTCGAACGCGACTTCGCCCAAGTCCTGCCCGCCGGCCTGCCCTCGCGGCTAGAGCAGGCCCTCGCCGGCCTGGGGTCGCTTCCCCTCGTCCCCGAGCACCGCGACTGCTCGCCCTGGAACGTCGTCCTCGACGGTGACGGGCCTGGACTGCACGACTGGGAGTCGGCCGAGCCACGCGGGCTGCCGGGCCTCGACCTCGCCTACTTCCTCGCCAACTGCGCCTTCGTCCTCGACGGAGCGCTGGAGACCGGCCGCACGCGGGAGAGCTACGAACGACTCCGCGATCCCTCGACGCCGTACGGGGCCATCACGGCCGAGTGCGAGGGCCGCTACCGCCAGGCGCTCGGCCTCGACCCGGACGACCACACCCGCCTCCGCCTCCTCGCCTGGCTCGTCCACAGCGCCTCCGACCATCGCCACCTGACGATGGAGTCCGGCGGTACGCCCGACCCCGGAGCTCTACGCGCCAGCACCTACCTCGGCCTGATCGAAGCCGAGCTGGGATCTGATCGCTAGCTGCTTGACTCAAGCACCCCGAGGGCCAAGTTGAGTGACCCGCCGATTTTGCCCAACGCGCGTTGGGCTTCCTCTGTGATCTCGATGAGCTCAGCTTTGTCTATGTCCTCAGGAATGGGCCGATCAAATGGATGGGGCGTTGAGGGGATGCCGTTGCGCGCCAGCATCTCCCGAGCACGCCCGAAAGCGTCTTCGGCCGGCTCGATGAGCCAATCAATCCCCGCATCTCGGTTGTGCTGGATCGATTGCTGAAGACCCGAAATGGAAACCTGGCACTCCTCAATTTCAGGGCGGACTAGCGCAAGCCTCTCGATGTCCTCTTGCAGGCTTTGAGCGCGTTCTTCCTCCAGTTTCCACTGCTCGCGAGCCTCATCTCGCTGCCTTGCCGGGGCCATGGTTGCAACCACAACCGCCCAGGCAGTTGGCACGACCCAGTAAGCACCGAAAGCAAGACACGCCCGTACTACGACCTGGATCGGGAAATGGTCGCCAGCCAACTTGCCGGCAAAAACGGCCGCAATCGCCGCTGCGACGGCCTGTAGGACGCCAAGCCCGCTGCGCGGTTGGTCAAACGCTTCAGCCGCTGACGCAACTCCCTCATCCCAAGCAGTGCGTGCACCGTCTTCTAGGGCCTTTGCCGAATCAGCCCGCCCCCAAGCAACGGACCCAAAGGTAGGTGACGATCTGCCACGACACGACCCTAAATGAGGGTCCGTTGAAGGGTTGTGGGCTTATAGCCCCCACAACCCTTCAACGAACGCTAATGAGACGGCGGAAGCGCAGCCACCAGCCGGGCAGGCCCTTGCCGGTCCTCGCCTTCCAGAGCACGGCAAGGGCGCCGTCGGCGCCGTGGACGCTGACCCGGTGCAGGCGGAACGGGTCGGTGCCGGCGTCGTTTCGCCCCTTCTCGGTGGTGAAGGCCGCCGCGTAGCCGGCGTCGCGCGCCTCCCGGCAGACCGACTCGTCGTGGTCGCCGTTGGGATAGGCGAGGATCGCCGTCGGAGACGGCAGCTGCTGACGCAATTCGGCGAGCGAGCCGGTGAGCTCCTCGCGGCGCTCGTCCCCGCCGAGCTCGGTCAGGCGACGGTGGTGGCGGGTGTGGGAGCCGATCGCGACGCCGGCATCGGCGAGCGTGCGCACCTGCTCCCAGGTCGCGACCGGCTCGCCGTCGATCCAGTGCGCGCTCGCGCCCAGCTCGGCCGTAGGGACGAAGAGCTGCGGGCGCCAGCGGGCGTGGCGGCGCAGGGGCTCGATGCAGTCGACGATCGCGTCGTCGACCGTGATCGCGACGCTGCGGCGCGGCAGCTTCGCGATCTCGCCGGCGTGGAAGGCGAGGATCGTCTCCGCGTCGAGGGGCCGGAAGCCGAGCAATCGCAGCGCCCGCAGCTGGCGGGCGAAGCGGCGCGGCGAGATGTCGATCCGCTCCTGACCCGGCTTCAGCTCGCCGGCGAAGCGGTGGTAGACGAGCGCAACATAGCTCACCTAGACTCGCCCCCGATGACCTCGCCATGCAGACGCCGCAGGCGATGATCGCCGCGGCCTTGGAGGAGCGGATCGCGTTGATGGCGCCCTCGCGGCGGCTGCGCATGTCGCTCGCCGAGCAGGCCATCGACCGCTTTGCCGGAGACGGGGCGGTCCGCGTCCTCGACGCCGGTTGTGCCGACGGCCTGATCACCTTGGCACTCGCCAAACGCCATCCCGGGTGGACCTTGGTCGGAATGGACCTGAGCGGCGACCTGCTCGTCGGCGCCCGCGAGCGGGCTCGCAACCGCGGGCTCGACAACGTCGACTTCGTCGAGGCAGATCTGACCAAGGCCCTTCCCGAGGGTGGGTTCGACGCCGTCGTCGCGCTCGAGTGCCTGAGCGAGATACCCGAGGATCGCGCCGCCCTCGCCGCGATGACAGGGGCGCTGCGCCCGGGCGGTATCTTCGTCGTCCAGGTGCCGGACCACGACTGGAAGCCCGTGCTCGGCGGCAGCTCGCCGGTCTGGAGGCACGAGGTGAGACACGGCTACGGCGCCGCCGAGATCGAGGAGATGCTTGCCGGAGCCGGCGTCGAGCAGGTCGAGGTCTCCCCCACCTACCGCACCACCGCCGCCCTCGCGCAGGAGCTGAGGGACCGGATCAAGGACCGCTCGCTGGCCCTGCGTGCGGCCGCCTATCCGGCGATGCTCGCAGCCGTGCGGCTCGAGCGAATGGGGATCACCGGCGGAACGGCGAACGCCCACTTCGCCGTGGCCCGACAGCCGCCTGTCTCCCGCACCCATGAGGCGGCATTGTGACCGAGACGCCCCGCAGAAAGACCCACCTGCGCGGCATCGAGGGCATGCGGGCCCTCGCCGCCGGCACGATCGTGCTCGTCCACGTCTGGGCCTTCTCCTCGCCGAGCGGCGCCGTGCCCGGCGGCGGCGACTGGCGCGGCAACGCGATCTCGACCCTCTCCGTGGGAGTGACCCTCTTCTTCACCCTCTCCGGCTTCCTCCTCTACCGCCCCTTCGCCGCATCGATCGCGCGATCGATCCCCCATATGCCGATCTCGACCTACTTGCGCAACCGCTTCCTGCGCATCGCCCCCGCCTACTGGACGATCCTCCTGCTCGCCGCGGTCGTCATCGGCTCGGTCGGCATCCGCAACTCGGCGGGGGCGCTCGAAGTCGGCCGCCTCACCGATCCGTCGGTCCTCGCCCAAGCCGGACTGCTCGTCTACGACTACCGGCCCAGCCAGCTGTTGATCGGCATCGGCCCGGCCTGGTCGCTCGCGGTCGAGGTCGTCTTCTACCTGGCGCTGCCGATCCTGGTGCTCGCCGCCGCGGCACTCGCCAGGCGTTTCGCCTCGCGGCGCGACCGCGTCCTCGTCCTGCTCGGCCCGGCGCTCCTGCTGCTCCTCCTCGGCCTCACCGGCAAGGCGATGGCCGGGATCGCGATCCCGGCGGACCCCACCGCCGGCTACGACGCCAACTGGCACTCGGTGATCGAGCGCAGCTTCTGGGCCCAGGCCGACCTCTTCAGCTTCGGCATGGCGGTAGCGGTGCTCTTCGTCGAGGTCGAGGACGGGCGCCTCGTCCTGCCGGAGCGCTGGCGCTGGTATGCCTGCGGGCTGGCGGCGGCGATCTTCATCCCCTGCGCCTGGACCATCCACCAGGGGGAGCAGAGCTACCTGCTGCAGAACACCGGCGAGGCGCTGGCGATCGCCCTCGCCTTTGCCGCACTCGTCCTTCCTGCCCCGCCGGGAACGGGCAAAGAGCGGGTCATCGGCTGGCTCGAGGGGCCGTTCCTCGTCGCCTTCGGCATCGCCTCCTACAGCGTCTTCCTCTGGCACGTGCCCGTCACCGACTGGCTCTCCGAGCATGACCTGATGCTGGAGGGTTGGGGCGGCCTGCTGGTCAACACCGCCATCGTCGGCGTCCTCGTCGGGGTGCTGTCTGCCCTCACCTACCGCTTCGTCGAGCGCCCGGCGCTGCGCCACAAGCGCTCGACCCAGGACCCGCGCACGATCGGCGGCCGCAGCCTAGTCGCCGCTCCCCGGCCGGCCCCCACCAGCCAACCTGATACCGCGTAGGTACTCGAGCGTCCGCACTGCGAAGAAGGCGCGCCGCGCCCGCGGGCCCTTCAGCCCGCTCTTGACCAGGGCGATCGCGCCCACGCGCAGCGGCGCGCTGAGCCAGGCGGGCGCATGGAGGAAGGGGGTCAGCAGCCAGCGACTGCGACGCGTCTTGAAGCTGGGCGAGGTTCCCATGTCGGCGACCAGCTCCGGGTGCTTCGCCATCAGCTCACGGTCGGAGCGACCGGACTCGCGGGCACGACGAAGGTAGCTGGCGGGGTCGACGTCGTAGTACTGGTAGCTGACCGCAGCGGGGTTGAAGGCGATCGAGTAGCCCGCCTTGCGCAACCGGTGGCCGAAGTCGATGTCCTCGCCACCGAAGAGGCCGTCGCGCGTGAACCCGGCGTCGAAGCCGCCGATGTCGTCGTAGGCGGCGCGCGAGATCGAGAGCTGCCCGGTGAGCAGGTCGTCGAGGCGGATCTCCGCTCCCGGAGTGGAGAGGCGCTCGCACCGCCGCCGTGCCCAGTCGCCGACGCCCCAGCTCAACATGTTGGGCGGCGAGTCCGGATGAACGGGCATGTCGCCGAGGACGACGTCGGCGCCTTCACGGTGCGAGCGGTCGTGTTCGGCGAGCATCTCCGGCTCGGCCTCCATGTCGTCGTCGAGCGTCAACAGCAGATCGCCGGAGGCGCCCGCGGCGCCCGCGTTGCGTGCCTGGGCAGCGCCGCCGTTCGGCTGCTCGAGGACGCGCAGCGGGAAGGAGAGGTTGAGGCCGCGCAGCGCCCCGGCGCTGCCGTCGGTCGAGCCGTCGACGACGACGATTGCCTCGAAGTCGCGAACACTCTGGCGACCGAGCGCGGCGACCGTGCGCAGCACGACCTCGCGCCGCTGGTAGGTCGGAATGACGATCGAGAACCGCATCATCTCTCTCCGGCGAAGCGCTCTTCGGGCGGGCGGCGGACCTCGACCAAGCGGCGGGCGAGCGGCGGAGCCGCGAACGCCAGGGCGGCCCCCGCCCGCGCCCGCGGCTCCGCGCCGGCGGTCATCGCGAGCCGGGCCAGGCGGCGGCGCGAGGCGCCCGAGGCGAGCTGCGCCCTCGTCTCCTCGCGCACGGCGTCGCCGCGCCGCCTACGCAGCTCTTGCCGCAGCAAGGGGCGCTCCTCCGCCCTCAGCGCGGGATTCGCCTCGGCCTTCTCCAGCATCCGCACGCGCTCCCAGAGGCTCCTCACCCTGCTCGAGGTGAGGCCGCCCGGGGCGAGGACGTAGTCGTAGTAGGGCAGGTCGACGAGACCGGCGCGCGAGCCGGCGAGGATCATCCGCAGCCAGCAGTCCCAGTCGTGGCTGACCCGCAGCGCCTCGTCGAAGCCGCCGACCTCGCGCAGGCGGGAGACCCGCGCCGCGGGCCAGCCGCCGACGAAGCAACTTTCGACGATCGCCCGCCGCTGGTCACTCGTCTCGAACGAGTTCTCGGCGAGGAAGCTGCCGACCGGCTCGCCGGCGACGACGAAGCGGGCATCGGTCGTGACCAGGTCGAGGTCCGGCCGCAGCGACGCGAGCCGCGAGAGCGCCTCGATTCGGCCGGGATGGAAGCGGTCGTCGGCGTCGAGCACGGCCATGAACTCGCCGCGGGCGATCTCGGCGCCGAGGTTGCGGGCGGAGGCGGCGCCGCCATTGGACTTGCGCACCACCTCGATGCGGTCCTCGAACGGCCTCAGGGCGCCAGCGAGGTCGTCGGTCGAGCCGTCATCGACGACAATCACCTCCAGCGCCGGCAGAGCCTGGTCGAGCGCGGAGCGCACCGCTGTCGCGATCGTCGCCGCAGCCTGGTAAGCGGGAATGACGATCGAGAAGGTCGGCGGCTCCGAGAGCGGCTCCAGACCGGCGGGCTCGGCCGGCGCCAGGATCTCGCCCCCGTCCGCTCGCCCAGATCCAGTCACGACGGTAGGCGCCAGGTGTGCTGGAGGACGACGTCGCCGTCCGCGCCCGAGATCGGCGTCGGCCGATCGGCGACGACCCCGGGCTCGACGTCGAAGAAGCAGGCCGCCTGCAGGCCGTCCTGGATCTGGCGCTTGCCTTTCAGCAGGACGTCGATCCGGTAGCGACCCGGGAGGAGCGGCAACGTCTCGACCTCGCACTCGATCAGCGGGCCGAGCTCGGAATCGCGCACGTCGACCGGAGACGAGACCTCGCTGTCGAGGGTGGCGACCGGGTGGCCGAGGCTGTTGTGGATCTCCAGCCTGCACTCCATCATCGGCAGGACCGCGGTCACCCCGACGGCGATCTTCGCGGCCCGGCCGGCGACGACCGTGTCGGCCAGACCGCCCTCGGTGTCGCGGACCTCGACGCTGCTGATCAGGCTCTCGTCGTAGGCGCGGGTGTCGCGGTCGGTGCGCTCGAGCAGATCGCCGCCGGCCGCCCGCTCGAGCGTCCGCAGGTAGCCGTCGATCGCCTCCGCGACCGGCGCGTCGGCCACCGCCCGGCCCCGTTCCAGGAGCACGCCGCGCTGGCAAAGTGCCTGCAAAATAGCGAGATTGTGGGAGACGAACACGACTGTCCTACCGGCTTCCGCGACCTCGCTCATCTTGCCCAGAGACTTGCGCTGGAAGGCCGCATCGCCGACCGCGAGCACCTCGTCGACGAGCAGGATCTCGGGCTCGAGGTGGGCGGCGACGGCGAAGGCGAGGCGCACCGACATGCCGCTCGAGTAACGCTTGACGGGGGTGTCGAGGAAGCGCTCGATCTCGGCGAACTCGACGATTTCGTCGAAACGGCGGCGGATCTCGGCGCGGCGCATGCCGAGGATCGCGCCGTTGAGGAAGATGTTCTCGCGGCCGGTCAGCTCCGGATGGAAGCCGGTGCCGACCTCGAGCAGCGAGCCGGTGCGCCCGGTGACGTCGGCCCAGCCCTCGGTCGGCTCGACGATCCGCGAGAGGATCTTCAGCAGGGTGCTCTTGCCGGCGCCGTTGTGGCCGATCAGGCCGACGACCTCACCCCGCTCGATCGTCAGCGAGAGGTCGCGCAGGGCCCAGAGGGTGTCGCCGTCGGGGCGCTCCCCGCGGCGGCCGGCGAGCCTACCGAGCGAGCCCTTCGCCGCCTCAACGAGGCTCTCTCGCAGGGTGCCGTAGCCGCGCCGGCTGAGGCCGAGCATGTAGCTCTTGCCGAGCCCCCTGGTCTCTATTGCGACCTCGCCCATCGTCCTAGATGAAGTCGGCGAAGCTGCGCTCGACGCGGTCGAAGTAGATGAGCCCGGCGAAGAGGACGACCAGCGCGGATGCGGCGGAGACGCCGATCAGCGCCCAAGGGGCGTCGGCCGTGCCCAGCGTCGCCCAGCGGAAGCCTTCGACGACGCCGACCATCGGGTTGATCGCCGAGAGCGTTCGCCAGGGCTCGTCGATCAGGCTGCTCGGGTAGGCGACCGGCGTCGCGAAGAGCCACATCTGGATCGCGAAGGGGATCACGTAGCGGACGTCGCGGTAGCGGACGTTGAGCGCCGAGAGCCCGGCGGTGACGCCGAGCGCGGCGGCGAGCATGATCAGGACCAGGACGGGGAGCATCAGCACCGCAACCGTCGGCACCAGCCCGTAGATCAAGACGATCGCGAAGAGGATCACCAGCGAGATGCCGAGGTCGAGCAGCCCCGCGGCGAGCACACCCGCGGGCATGAAGATGCGCGGGAAGTAGATTTTCGCCACCAGCGAGGAGTTGGCGACGAGGCTTTCGGAGCCGAGCAGCATCACGTTGGCAAAGTAGGTCCAGGGGACCAGCGCCGCGAGGCTGAAGAGCGCGTAGGGCAGCCCGTCCGAGGAGACCCCGGCGACGCGGCCGAAGAAGAGCGAGAAGACGATCATGAAGCCGACCGGCTGCAGGATCGCCCAGGCGGCGCCGAGCGCGGTCTGCCGGTAGCGCACGGTGACGTCGCGGGCGGCGATCTGGAAGGCGAGGTCGCGGTAGCGCCAGAGCTCGTGCGGCGCCAGCACCCGGCCGAAGCGGCGAGTCGCCTGCAACCGGATCGTCTCGGGCACAGGTACCCCCACGGTCGCGTCAGTCGCGACCGGCTCTGCCACGGTCTCTGTGCTCATCCACCCTCCATCGTCGCGAGGCTACTCCGACTCAACTTCGACGCCGCTTCCGGTGCGCCTTTTGCGGGCTATAGGCATATAAGGCGCACCGGAAGGGATTGAGGTGGCGACTCAGATCACTGCCAGCCGCAGGAACCCCTCTCGCAGCGGCGCGGGCCAGCCGGCGCTGAACAGCTTGCGGCGCAGGCGGCGGGGCGTGTCGCGAGCTAGGACCTCGATTCTGGGCAGGCTGTGCGGGTCGGCGCCGTCGCGAACGACCCCCGGTTCGACCGTGAAGGAGGCCGCGTAGCCTGCGTCGCGGGTGACGGCGGCGATCGACGGGCTCCACTCTCCATACGGATAGGAGAAGACTCGCGGCCGGGGGAGGCCTGCCTGTTCGAGTCGCGCCGCCGAACCAGCGATCTCCTCCCCGAGCTCGTCTTCATGGACCTTCGTCAACGGGCGGTGCGAGACGCTGTGGGAGCCGACCTCGATCCCGTCTGCTTCGACCGCGCGCAGCCCGTCGGCGTCGAGCAGGTCGAGCGGCTTCACCCGGATCCGGTGATCCCACTCGTTGGTGCCGCCCAGCTTGCCCGCGACGGCGAAGACGACGCCGGGCAACCCGCGCTCGGCGACGATCGGGCAGGCGACCTCGAGCAGGTCGACATAGGCGTCGTCGAAGGTGAGCAGCAGCGCCCTTAGCGGCAGCTCCTCCTCCCCGGCGAGCGCCGCCAGCACCGCGTCGAGGCCGACGAAGCGCCAGCCCGACCCGATCAGCGCGTCCAACTGCTCTTCGAACAGGCGCGGCGGCACGCCGTACTCGGCGAGCCGGGGATCGTCGCTGAGATCAGCGATCGCGTGATACGCGAGAATGCGCAGCCGCATGCTCAAGGGCGCCACGATACGCGCGCGTGCATGGCTTCGCCGCCTCGGCGAGGAGTCGCTGCTCCGCAACGGCGTCTACATCATGGCGACGACAGCCGTGACGATGGGCTTCGGCTTCCTCTTCTGGGTGCTTGCCGCGCGCACCCTGCCGGCCGCCGAAGTGGGTCGCGCCGCGGCGCTGATCTCGGCGATGCTCTTCGTCGCCGTCTTCGCCAACCTCGGCCTCGGCCAGGTGCTGGTCTCGCGCCTCGCCTCGCGGGCGGAGGGGCACGACTGGTCGCTGACCGTAACCACGGCGGTGACCGTCGCGGCGCTGGCGAGCATCATCGGCGGCGCGATCGCCGCCGTCCTCATCCCCCTGCTGATTCCGGCCCTGAAGGGCGGCATCGGCCTCGCCAGCTTCCTGCTGCTGCCGCTCGGCGTCGCCGGGGCGGCCTGCTCGCTGGTGCTCGACTACGCCTGCATCGCCGAGCGCCACGCCAAGCACGCCCTCGTGCGCAACACGGTCGCCTCCGTCATGCGGCTCGCCCTGGTCGGCTTCGCCGCAGCGGCCCCGATTCCCGGCACGACCTGGATCCTGGCGATCTGGGCAGGTTCCTTCGTCATCATCGACGTCTTCGCCTTCACCCGCACCCTGCCCGCCCTCGGCCACGACTTCCGCCCGACGCTCGAGGGCTGGCGCGAGGAGCTGCGCGCAATGCGCGGGCTGATCGCCGGCCACCAGTCGATCAACCTCGGCTCCCAGGCCTCCGCCTACCTGCTGCCGGTGATCGTTTCGGCCCGTCTCGGGCCGACCGAGAACGCCTACTTCTACACGACCTTCATGCTCGCCTCGGGGCTCTTCTTCATCGCCCCGGCAATCGCCAACGCACTCTTCGCCGAGGGCGCCCACAACCCCCAGCACGTCGGCCGCGACGTGCGCCGCGCCGCCCGCCACATCACAATGCTGGCTGGTCCGGCGGCGCTCTTCCTGGTCCTGGCCGGCCCGACGATCCTCTCCGCGTTCGGCGAGGACTACGCCGAAGAAGGCGCGACCCTGCTGCTGATCCTCGTCGGCTCGGCGCTCTTCGACGCCGGCTTCCAGCTCTGCATGGCCTACCTGCGCATCCGCGGCCGCCTGCGCGAAGCCGCGATCGCAACCTGGGTGATCCTCGTCCTGACGATCTCCGCCACCTGGCTGCTACTCCCCCCGCTCGGCCTCGAGGGGGCAGGCGTCGGCTGGGCGGCCGGCAAGCTCGCCGGCCTCTGCGTGGCCCTGGTCCTGTTGGTACGCGGCAGCGGTTATGCGGCCGGCGGCCGGCGCCGTGCCGCCAGCGCCAGCTCGTAAGCCTCTTCGAACTGCGGCACGACGATGTCGGGACTGAAGTCCGCGGCCCGCCGGCGCGCCGCCTCGCCCATCCGCGCGCGCAGCTCTCCGTCCTCGGCCAGGCGCCGCATCGCCGCGGTCAGCTCGTCGCGGCTGCCGGGCAGGACCAGCAACCCGGTCTCGCTGTCGACGACGACGTCGGTGAGGCCGCCGATCCGCGAGGCGACGATCGGCTTGCCGGCGGCGGCGGTCTCCAGCGCCGCGAGCCCGAAGGTCTCCGGCAAGAGCGAGGGGACAACCGTGAAGAGCGAACGGCGCAGCGCCTCGATCGCCAGTGGGTGCGACATCCGCCCGAGCGGGAAAACCCCTGGCACAGCTTCCAGCTCCTTCAGGTAGCAGCGCCCGATCAGGACCAAGGGCGGCGGGTCCTCGAGCGACCTGTAGGCCTCGCCCAGCTGGGCGCCACCCTTGTCGACCGTAACGTCGCCCATGTAGAGGATGAAGGGCTCGGGGGGCAGCGCGTCGAGGGCGGGATCGGCCTCGACCGGCGCTGGCAGTTCGCGGATGAAGTTGGGCACGATGCGGTACGGGTACCCCTCGCCGATGCCACAGCGGTCTCGCACCGCGGTGCTGACCGGGAGGAAGACGTCGACGGCACGGCGCAGGCGCGGCTCGGCGATCCTCGTACCGAGAGCGACGCCGGCTCCCTTGAGGCGCCCGTAGTAGTCGCCGGCGCAGCGCACGCACTTGCCGGTCCGCGGCCCGGTGCAGTCGAGCCCGCGGTTGAGGAAGCGCTTCGTCGCGCAGACGAGGCCGTAATCGTGCATCGAGAGGGCCAGCGCCGGTCCCGAACGGCGGTCGAGCGGCAGGTAGGAGTTGACCAGCCAGTTGTGGGCATGGACGACGTCGGGGCGCTCGCGGCGCAAGAGGCGGCGCAATGCCAGCGTCGTCTCCGGGTCCGGCAGCGGTGGCGCGTGGTGCCTTTCGACGTCGAGCTTCATCGCCGGCACGCGGTGGACGAGGCTGCCGATCGTGTGGACGGTGACCCCGTCCCGTGGCGAATCCGGCTCGCCGGCGGGCTGGCGCAGGGTCGCCACGGAGACCTGATGGCCGCGTCGGCTCAGCTCGAGGCTGAGATCCTCGACCATCCGCTCGACCCCCCCGACGATCGGCGCGTAGGACTGCGCCAGCATTAGGACGCGCATCGCATCGCGATTGATCGTAGCGACCCGGTAGGCGTGGCAGAATCGGGTCGTGCCAAGCGGCCCGGAGCTCCCAGCGCAGGCCAGCGCGCCCTCAATCTCGGTGCTGATCTGCGCCTACACGCTCGATCGCCTCGAGGCGCTCTCGCGCGCGATCGAGTCGGTCCGCGCCCAGGAAACGCCAGCATATGAGCTGGTTCTGGCGATCGACCACTCACCCGAGCTGTTGGCGGAGTGCGAGCGCCGCTGGCCGGACGCCCGCCAGGTCGAGAACCGCGAAGAACAGGGACTCTCGGGCGCCCGCAACAGCGGCGTCGCCGCCTGCAGCGGGGACGTCGTCGCCTTCCTCGACGACGACGCCGTCGCCGCGCCCGACTGGCTGGCGCACCTCTCGCGGGCCTACGAGGACCCGGCGACGCTCGGCGCCGGCGGCGCCGTCCGCCCCGCCTGGGAGGAGGAAAAGCCCGGTTGGTTCCCAGCCGAGTTCGACTGGGTCGTCGGCTGTACCCACTCCGGCATGCCCGCCCAACCGGAAACGGTCCGCAACCTCGTCGGCGCCAACATGTCCTTCCGGCGCGAGACGCTGACCGAGGTCGGCGGCTTTCGTCACGAGCTGGGTCGGGTCGGGACGATCCCGGCCGGTTGCGAGGAGACCGACCTCTGCATCCGCATCGGCCATCGTTGGCCGCAGGGCAAGATCGTCTACGACCCGGCAGCCTGGGTCGACCACCTCGTCCCCCCCGTCCGCGCGGAGCTGAGCTACTTCCTCTCCCGCTGCCGGGGAGAGGGCCGCTCGAAGGCGATCCTGGCCGGCCTGGTTGGCACCGAATCCGGCTTGGAAGCCGAGCGCGCCTACACGACCCGCACCCTGCCGCGCGGGGTGCTGCGCGGCCTCGGCGACGCCGCGCGCGGCGACCGGGGCGGCATCGGGCGGGCGGCCGCGATCGGCACCGGCCTGCTGGCGACCACGCTGGGATACCTCTCGGCGGGAGGCGAGCGACGCAAGCTCGCACGGCGGCGCAAGCGAGCCGAAGCCGCCCCCACCGAAGGCTCGCTCCGAGTGCTGATGGTGACGCCGCGCAGCCCCCTGTCCCAGGGCGGGGTCGAGCGCCACGTGATGGAAGTGAGCCGTCGGATCGCGGCCGAAGGCGCCACCGTCGAGGTGCTCTGTACCGAGCCCGGCGCGCGCGGGGTCGTCGAGGAGGAGCGCGAGGGGGTGCGGATCAGGACGCTCCCGGCCTGGCCGGCGAACAGCGACTGGTGTCTGGCGCCGCGCCTCTGGCGCGAGATGTCGCGCGAGCCCTGGGACGTCGTCCACGTCCAGTCCTACCACACGTTCGTCGCCCCGCTGGCGATGCTGCGGGCGCTCTGGCTGCGCATCCCCTACGTCGTCACCTTCCACGGCGGCGGGCACTCCTCGGAGGCGCGAAACCGCATCCGAGGGCTACAGAGGCGACTGCTGCGTCCGCTGCTGCGCCGGGCGAGCCGCCTCGTCGCGATCGCCCGCTTCGAGATCGGCGAGTACGGCGAGGAGCTGGGGCTGCCGCCGGAGCGCTTCGTCTTCATCCCCAACGGCACCGACCTCGCCTTCTCGGACGCGGCGAGCGGCAACGGCGTCCCCGACGGGCCGCCGGCGATTGCCTCGATCGGGAGGCTCGAGCGCTACAAGGGCCATCACCGCGTGCTCGCGGCCTTTCCCCACCTGCTCTCCCGCGAGCCCGAGGCTCGCCTGCTGATCGTCGGCAAGGGACCGTACGAAGCCGAGCTGCGCCGGCAGGCGGAGGAGCTCGGCCTCGACTCGAACGTCGAGTTCACCAGCACGCCCCCCGACCGGCCCGCGGCGATGGCCGAGCTGCTGCGGCGCATCTCGCTGGTCGTCCTGCTCAGCGACTTCGAGACGCACCCCCTCGTCGCCCTCGAGGCCGCGGCCGCGGGGCGGCGGCTGCTGGTCGCCGACGCCAGCGGCCTCGCCGAGCTGGCCGAGGACGGCCTCGCACGCGCGATACCGCCGCAGGCGAGCCCAGAGGCGGTCGCGGCCGCGATGGCCGAGGAGCTCGACAAGCCACCGCCCACGGCAAGGCCGAAGCTGAGCTCGTGGGACGAGTGCGCCGCCGAGCTGCACGAGCTCTACCGCACGCTCCCCTAGCACCGGGACAAACGTCCAAAGCAATGGCCGGCGACTGAAGCCGTGCGCCGAGGGTCCGATCAGCCCTTGCATGGAATCCGCTCGCTTCACCCTCCCGCGCACCCTCTCCCTCCTCCTGGTCCTGGCAACGGCGCTCTCCCTGCCGGCCACGGTCGCTGCAGCCGGGCACGGCCACCACCGCCACCACCTCGCCCGCGTCCACACGAGGAAGCTCGCGGGAGCTTCGCGAGTGCGAACCAGCATGACCACCGTCTCGCCGTCCAACAGCTCGACCGTCTCAGGGACGATCGGGTGGGAAGTGAAGGTCAATGGCGAAACGCCGACCCGGGTCGACTTCGCGGTCGACGGCGCCTACAAGGGCTCGGACACCTCGGCTCCCTACATGTTCGGCAGCGGCCTCGACACCACGGCCCTCGGCGACGGGTCGCACACCCTCTCCGTGACCGCCTACCTGAAGAAGGCGAAGCTTGCGACCGCCTGGGTGGCAGTGAACGTCGACAACCTTCCCGACCAGACCGAAACGACCCCCCCGGCCGAAGAGCCGGCGCCGACGACCGAAGAACCGGCTCCAGCCCCCGAACCGGCACCGGAACCCGAACCGACCCCCGCACCCGCACCCGCCCCGGCATCCACCTCCCTCTTCTGGGGCGCCTGGATCGGCAACCAGCTGACCGGCAACCAGCCCCCCTGGGACATGAGCGCGGCGGCGAAGTTCGAGGAAATGTCGGGCAAGAAGCTCTCGACCCTCCACTTCTCCGCCCCCTTCGCAAACTGCTCGTCCTCGCCGTGCAGCTTCTACAGGTTCCCGGCAAACGAGATGAACACGATCCGCTCGCACGGCTCGATCCCCTTCTTCAGCTGGGCATCGCAGTCGATCCCGTCACAGAAAGAAGAGCCCAACTTCCAGCTCTCCGACGTGATCGCCGGCACCTACGACTCCTACATCCGCGAATGGGCCACCGCGGCGAAGAACTGGGGGCACCCCTTCTTCCTCCGCTTCAACTGGGAGATGAACGGACGCTGGTTCCCCTGGTCGGAGGGCGTCAACGGAAACAAATCGGGCGAATTCGTCACCGCCTGGCGTCACGTACACGACATCTTCACCGCGGTCGGGGCGACCAACGTGACCTGGGTCTGGTGCCCGAACATCGACCCCGGGAACATCTTCCTCAACCTGGCCAGCCAGTACCCCGGCGACGCCTACGTCGATTGGACCGGGCTTGACGGCTACAACTGGGGCACCAACCCGGCCAAGCCCGATCGCTGGCGCAGCTTCGACGAGCTCTACAAGTCGACCTACGAAAAGATCGTCGGCACGATCGCGCCCTCGAAGCCGCTGATAATCGGCGAGGTCGGCTCGACCGAGTACGGCGGCTCGAAGGCGAGCTGGATCGCCGACATGCTCGCCAAAGTGCCGGCCGCCTACCCGAAGATCCGCGGGGTCCTCTACTTCGAGAAGTACGACAGCAGCATGGACTGGCCGATCGAGACCTCGAGCACGGCGACGAGCGCCTTCGCCAAAGGAATCCAGTCCTCGGCCTACAAGGCCAACCAGTTCGGCTCGCTCGCCAACGGCAAGATCCAGCCCCCCAGCTGATCGCAAGGCGCCTGTCAAGGCAACTAGTACAAACGTCCAGTTGTCTGGACAGGCGCTGAACCGGGCGGGGCGGCCGTCGATGCGTGGGTGTGGCACTCCCCGCCCGCTACCGCCTCTTTCCGCTCCTCGCCGCGCTGGCCGCGCTGCTATTCGCCTGTACTGGACTCGGCACCGGCGTCTCGCAGGCGACGGCCAGCAGGCACCTCGGCCTGGCCAAGGCCCGTAGCCTCGGCAAGGGCGACGGTTGCAGCCGTCGTGCCCTCCGCGCGCACGGGCAGCGGGCGAAGGCGCGCCGGCGCCTGGCACGGCGGCGGCGAATCTGCCGGCGTCGCCTCGCGAAGGCCTCGCGCGGAGCGGAGCAGCCCATCTACTGGGGCGCGACGATCGGCGACCAGATCACCGGCACGCAGGCGCCGTGGGACATGAACGCCGTCTCGAGATTCGAAGAGCTCGGCGGCAAGAGCCTCTCCCTGGTCAACTTCTTCGCGCCGTTTGCCAACTGCTCCACCTCCCCCTGCTCCTTCTACCGCTTCCCGACCTCGGCGATCGAGGCGATCCGCAGGCACGGCGCGATCCCGGTCTTCAGCTGGAGCTCGCAATCGATCCCCTCCAGCAAAGAAGAGCCCGACTTCCAGCTCTCCGACGTGATCGCCGGCACCTACGACTCCTACATCCGCGAATGGGCCGAAGACGCGCGCGACTGGGGGCATCCCTTCTTCCTCCGCTTCAACTGGGAGATGAACGGCAACTGGTTCCCCTGGGCCGAGGGCGTCAACGGCAACCAGGCTGGCGAGTACGTCGCCGCCTGGCGCCATGTGCACGACATCTTCACCGCGGTCGGCGCGACCAACGCGACCTGGGTCTGGTGCCCGAACATCGACCCGGGCGGCAAATTCACCAGCCTCGCCTCGCTCTACCCGGGCAACGAATACGTCGACTGGACCGGGCTCGACGGCTACAACTGGGGTCCGAAAAAGGGCGGCTGGACCGGCTTCGACCACCTCTACCGCAGCACCTACGCGGCGATCGCCGAAACGGTCGCTCCGAGCAAGCCGCTGATGATCGGCGAGATGGGCTCGACCGAGAACGGCGGCTCGAAGGCGGCCTGGATCGGGGAAGCGCTCGCCACGATCCCAAGCGAATACCCGCAGGTGCGCGGCGTCCTCTGGTTCGACAAGTTCGACGACGGCATGGACTGGCCGATCGAGACCTCGAGCGAGTCGGCCGACGCCTTCGCCAGCGGGATCCAGAACCCGGCCTATCGGGGCAACTCCTACGAAGACCTGAGCACCAGCCCGATCCCGCCTCCCAGCTGATCGTAAACACAGCGGAACTCCACTTCCCTACACTCTTTGGTTCGGCTCGACACGGCCTGGGTAGCCAAGAGTCAGGATGGAACAGGGAAGTTGAGAGGCATGCACGTGAGGAGACTGGGGAAACTGGCGGTTGTGCTCGCTGGACTCGTGCTGCTCGCGGTGGCGGTCCCCTTCCTGGCCGGCGCGATGCACATCGGCCTGGGCACCCATCGAAAGCCCCCGAAGCACCACATCAAGATCAGCGAAGGCAGCCCCGCCCCGGAAGGCAACTCCGCTCCGCTCGAGTACGGCGACGAAATCAGCCCCGAATCGACGCAGGAAGGGCTGAGCGAACTGGAACCGGTCGCCGAACCCGAAGTCGCCCCGGTGGAAGAAGTCCCGACCGAAGCTCCCGCGCCGGAACCGGAACCCGCGCCCACCCCCGAACCGGAACCGGAACCTGCGCCTGAACCTGAACCCGATCCCGAACCGGCGCCTGAACCCGATCCCGATCCCGAACCGGCGCCTGAACCTGAACCCGCGCCGGAACCGGCGCCTGAACCCGAACCCGATCCCGAACCGGCGCCTGAACCTGAACCCGCGCCTGAACCTGAACCCGCGCCTGAACCTGAACCCGCGCCGGAACCCGAGCCGGAACCCGAGCCGGAACCGACGCCCGCCCCGGCGACCCCCGCCGTCTACTGGGGCGCCTGGATCGGCGACCAGCTCACCGGCGGGCAGGCGCCTTGGGACATGGGGGCGGTCAGCGCCTTCGAACAGATGACCGGCAAGTCGCTATCGCTGCTCCAGTTCGCCTCGCCCTTCGCCAACTGCGCCTCGACCTGCTCCTTCTACGGCTTCCCCGCGGGGCCGATGCAGAACATTCGCGACCACGGCTCGATCCCGGTGCTGGGCTGGGCCTCGCAGTCGATCCCGTCGAGCAAGGAAGAGCCTGATTTCCAGCTCTCCGACGTTCTCTCCGGTCGCTACGACTCCTACATCCGCGGCTTCGCCGAAGACGCGCGCGACTGGGGTCACCCCTTCTTCCTCCGCTTCAACTGGGAGATGAACGGGCGCTGGTTCCCCTGGTCCGAGGGCGTCAACGGCAACCAGCCGGGCGAGTACGTCGCCGCCTGGCGCCACGTGCACGACATCTTCGCCGCGGTCGGGACGACCAACGCGTCCTGGGTCTGGTGTCCGAACATCGACCCCGACAACATCTTCCTCGACCTCGCTGGGCAGTACCCCGGCGACGCCTATGTCGACTGGACCTGCCTCGACGGCTACAACTGGGGCACCAACCCGGTCAAGCCCGATCGCTGGCGTAGCTTCGGCCAGCTCTATCGCTCGACCTACAACGAGATCGTCGACACGATCGCGCCCTCCAAGCCGATGATGATCGGCGAGATTGCCTCGACCGAGTTCGGCGGCTCGAAGGCGGCCTGGATAGCCAACACCCTGGCGGTTGTCCCGGCCGAATACCCGAAGATTCGCGGCCTGCTCTGGTTCGAGAAGCTCGACAGCGGCATGGACTGGCCGATCGAGACCTCGAGCAGCTCGGTGGAAGCGTTTGCGCAAGGCATCCAGGCCCAGGCCTTCCGCAGCGCCGAATACGGCGGCCTGAAAAACGCAACCCCGATCCCACCGCCGAGCTGATCGCGGACCCGGGGTAGCGGGTCCCTACACTCTTTCAGCTCCACTCTCGCATGGGGCTCGGCAACCTGAGAAACAAGCGGCCACGCGCCGCAGGCGCTCGCATGGCCTGCGCGATGGCGCTCGTACTGGCGCTCGCGGCGGCGCTCGCGGCTCCACCGGCAGGCGGTGCGCCCACCGCCGCGGTCAGCCGCGCTCACCGGGTGGGACACAAGCACCGCAGCCAGCCGCCGGCCTACTGGGGAGCCTGGATCGGCAAGCAGCTGACTGGCGAAGAGCCGCCCTGGGACATGCGCCCCGTCGCCCAGCTCGAATCGATCCTCGGCAAGGGGATGTCGCTGATCGGCCTCGGCTCGACCTTCGCCGACTGCAGCCCGGCCCCCTGTCGCTACTACGAGTTCCCGACGAAAGAGATGGAAAAGGTCCGCGCCTACGGCGCGATCCCTTTCTTCAACTGGTCCTCGCAGGAAAGCGCGGTCAACCCCTCGCTGACCACGTCGATGCCCGACTTTCAGCTCTCCGACGTTCTCTCCGGCCGCTACGACCCCTACATCCGCCGCTTCACCATCGACGCGCGCAACTGGGGTCATCCGTTCTTCCTGCGCTTCGACTGGGAGATGAACGGCAACTGGTTCCCCTGGGCCGAGGGGGTCAACGGCAACAACGGCGGCGAATACGTGGCGGTCTGGCGCCACGTGCACGACATCTTCACCTCCTTTGGGGCGACCAACGCCGCTTGGGTCTGGTGCCCCTACGCGGAGTTCAAACGCAGGTTCGCCTCGCTCGCGCCGCTCTACCCGGGCAGCCAGTACGTCGACTGGACCTGCATGGACGGCTTCAACTGGGGCAGCAACCCCACCAATCCACACAAGTGGCGAACCTTCGACTCGATTTTCTCCTCGACCTACCGCCGCCTGGTCAAGCGCATCGCACCCGACAAGCCGATCGTCCTCGCCGAGATGGCCTCCACCGGCGCTCCCCGGGCGAAGGCGAGATGGATCAACGACATGTTCAAGCAACTCGCTCGCCGCTACCGCAGGGTGCGGGGACTGGTCTGGTACGACCAGATCGACCGCGGCATCGACTGGCCACTGGAGAGCTCCCCCGAGGCCAGCGGCGCCTTTGCACGGGGGATCGCAAATCCCGCCTTCCGGGCCAACGTCGAGGGCGCGGCCAGCGGTCCGCTGTTGCCGCCGAGCTGAACCTTCTAAGCGGGCGAGCCGAAGCAACCCTTAACTACACGGGTTTATAGGCCGAGAAGCAAATAGACAAAACAGTGATGACCGATAAAGCAAAGCTCAAGCAGGGGCTGAGGCCTGCCGCGGCAGTCTGCCTCGCGCTGGTCGCCTGCCTCGCCCTGCCTACCGTCGCCTCCGCGAAGGGGGCGCCGAAGGCGCCGCCAGCGCCGCTCTACTGGGGCGCGCAGGTGGGACCGCAGTTCACCGGCGAAGCGGCCCCCTGGGACATGCAGGCGCTCTTCGACTTCGAACAGCTCGCGCAGCGCAAGGTCTCGTTGTCCGCATTCAACTCGCCGTTCGTGGAATGCAAGAACAAGCACTGCGATTTCATCAACTTCCCGCTGACGCCGCTCAACAGCGTCCGCGCCCACGGCTCGATCCCCTTCTTCAGCTGGAGTTCGGCGGCGACGCCGTTCGAGGCGAACCAGCGGCCCTACCGGCTCTCCCGGGTGATCGACGGCAGCTTCGACCCCTTCCTTCGCCAGTTCGCCGAAGCGGCGAAGAAATGGGGGCATCCGTTCTTCCTCCGCTTCGACTGGGAGATGAACGGCTTCTGGTTCCCCTGGTCGGAAGGGGTCAACGGCAACAAGCCGGGCAAATTCGTCAAGGCCTGGCGCCACGTGCACGACATCTTCACCTCGGTCGGGGCTACCAACGTGAGCTGGGTCTGGTGCCCCAACGTCGACTTCACCCGCAAGCTGATCCCCCTCAAGAGGGTGTACCCGGGCGACGCCTACGTCGACTGGACCTGCCTCGACGGCTTCAACTGGGGCAAGCGCCGCGACTCGGCCGGCTGGCAGAACTTCAACCAGGTCTACCACGAAACCTACAAGCGGGTGCTGCGCATCGCCCCATCCAAGCCGATGATCATCGGTGAGATCGCCTCGAACGAGATCGGCGGCAACAAGGCGGCCTGGATCCGCCACCTGCTGAAGATCGTGCCCAACAAGTACCGCAGGGTGCGCGGCATGGTCTGGTACGACGTCAAGGACCGCAATACACACTGGCCGATCGAGAGCTCCCTCGCGGCCGCCAAGGCCTTCGCCAAGGGAATCCAGCGCGACGTCTACCTGCAGAACGAATTCGCCGGGCTGAGCGTCAAAGGCCCGATCCCGCCGCCTTCCTGGCCCTAGACAAGCTGAGCAGCGCTCAAATCGGTCAGAATGCGCTTCGTGGTCGGGAGAGCACTGGGGACAGGGGTGCTGGCGCTGTTGCTGCTTGCGGCGGGCACGGCGATGGCCGCGACGCCGGAAGGACCGCGACTGGCGGCCGTAAGGATTACCGGCACGGAGCGCCAGTTCAGGATCGAGCTGGTCACCGTCGGTCCAAGCGGTGGCCATCCGCTGCGCCTGGCGGGAGGCGGGAGGCGGTCGCGACCGTGGCCTTCCTACTTCTTCTCATCTCTCTCGTGGTCGCCCGACGGAGAGAGGATCGCGTTCAGCGGGATCGTCGGCGTCCACCGTGGGGACAACCACGAGCTGCGCCTGAAGCTCTTCACCGTGCGCGCCGACGGCAGCGGCCTCCATGCGATCCGGGGCACGCGCGGGGCATCGAACCCGGTCTACTCGCCGGACGGGCACACGATCGCCTTCACCCGTTCGATCGACCGCGACGAGCCGACCACCGTCGGCGGGAAGCGGAGAAGGTACGGCTTCAGCGGCGCCAGCATCTGGACCGTCGACCTCCTGACCGGCGCGCAGCGCCAGCTGACGCCGTGGCAGGACGGGCTCTTCTACATCGCCTCCTCGTTCTCGCCCGACGGCTCGACGCTGCTGGCGACGCATGAAGACCACCGCCTGCTCTACGAATCCGAGCCGGTGGCGCTGCAGCTCGACGGCGGCGGATCGAGGCGCCTGCTCGAAGATGGCTCGTCGCCGGTGTACTCGCCGGACGGCTCCGAGATCGTGTTGATTCGTCCTACGGTGGAATACCTCGATTCAGAAGAAAGACCGGGCAGCGATCTCTTCGTCATCGACGCCGACGGCACCGGCGTTCGCCGGCTCACCCACACGCCCCACCTCTTCGAGTCCACGCCCAGCTGGGATCCGTCCGGCGAGCGCCTGGCCTACGAACGGTTCGGAATCATCGGCGAGGGGATCGGGAGCTTCGGGCCGATGCAGGTCAACGCCGATGGCACCTGCGCATCCAAGATGTTCTCGGCACCCCGCGCCATTTTCTTTGCGCCCGCCTGGCAACCCGGTCCTGGTCGCGAGGCGGGGAGGATCGAATGCTAGCCAGGCGATCGGAGTGCGCCGCGTGATCCGACGTGGGCTGGGGATGGGAGCGCTGGCGCTGTTGCTGCTGGCAGTGAGCGTGGCGGACGCCGCGACGCCGGCAGGCCCCCGCCTTGCGATGATCAAGCACAACTGGAGGCCGAGCCGGACCACGCTGATCACGGTCGGCCCCCACGGCGGTACGCCCGTGCGGCTTGCCAGCGGAGAAGGAGAAGGCCCGGACTGGGGCTTCCTCTCGCCCTCGTGGCGCCCGGACGGAACAGAGATCGCCTACACCGGCTCCTTTTCGATCTTCTTGGCGAGGGCCAACGGGAGCGGGGCGCGCCGGCTCAACATCGCCGACGCCGAAATACCCATCTTCGCGCCCGACGGTCGCACGATCGCCTTCGCGCGCATTGGCTGGCAGGAAGCTGCGATCTGGACCATCGACCTGGCCAGCGGGGTGCAGCGACAGTGGACGCCGTATCGGCAGGGGCTCGAATACGTCGCCTCCTCGTTCTCGCCCGACGGCTCGACGCTGCTGGCGACCCGCTTCGACAGCCATCGCACCGGCCATGGGGAACCGGTGGCGCTGCACCTGGACACCGGGCGTATCACCCGCCTCCTCAACGGGGGCTTCAAACCGGTCTACTCACCCGATGGTTCGAAGGTCGCCCTCTTCCGCAACGTCGGGCGTCGGCGAACCAGCGACCTCTTCGTCCTCGACGTCGCCAGCGGCGCCCTGCGCCGGCTGACCCGCACTCCGCACAAGGACGAGCGTTCAGCCAGCTGGGATCCGTCTGGCGAGCGAATCGCCTTCGTCCGCTTCCGCCACGCCAATTTCGAATGGGCCAACTCGATCGCCCAGATCAACGCGGACGGCACCTGCGATACCGAGGTCATCTCGCGCAAGAGAACCTGGTATTACGGGCCCGCCTGGCAGCCCGGCCCCGGCCGCGAGGCCGGACGGATCGACTGCTAGGCGTCAGCCGAGCCGACGCTCGAGATCCGCCAGCTGCTCGTGCAGCTCGTCCGGCAGGTGGTCACCGAAGCGGGCAAAGTGCTGGTGCATCGCCGGCAGCTCGAGCTTCCACTCGGCCAGGTCGACGGCGAGCAGCTCGGCGACCTCGTCGTCTGAGGTCTCCAGGCCATCGGTGTTGAGCGCCCCGGGGGCGGGCACCATGCCGACCGGCGTCTCTTCCGCCTCCGCGGTTCCCTCGCAGCGGCGGAAGACCCACTCGAGCACGCGGCTGTTCTCGCCGAAGCCGGGCCAGAGGAAGTTGCCCTCCTCGTCTTTGCGGAACCAGTTGACGTAGAAGACGCGCGGCATCTTGGCGCCCTCGGTCGCGCCGACCTTCAGCCAGTGGCCGAAGTAGTCCCCCATGTGGTATCCGCAGAAGGGCAGCATCGCCATCGGGTCGTGGCGCAACTTGCCGACCTCGCCAGCGGCGGCGGCGGTCGTCTCCGAGGACATGATCGAGCCGAGGAAGACGCCGTGCTCCCAGCCGAAGGCTTCGCGCACGAGCGGCACGACCTTAGAGCGGCGCCCGCCGAAGAGGAAGGCGTCGATCGGCACGCCGGCCGGGTCCTCCCACTCGGGGGCGATCGCCGGGCAGGCGCTCGCCGGCGTCGTGAAGCGGGCGTTGGGGTGGGCCGAGGGCTTGTCAGAGTCCGGCGTCCAGTCCTCGCCGTGCCAGTCGACCAGGTGTGCCGGCGGCTCCTTCGTCATCCCCTCCCACCAGACGTCGCCGTCGTCGGTTTTGGCGCAGTTGGTGAAGATCGAGTCGCGGGCGACGGTCTTCATCGCGTTCGGGTTGGTTTTCTCGCCGGTGCCCGGCGCGACGCCGAAGAAGCCGGCCTCGGGGTTGATCGCGTAGAGGCGGCCGTCGTCGCCGAATTTCATCCAGGCGATGTCGTCGCCGATCGTCTCGACCTTCCAGCCGGGCAGCGTCGGGATCAGCATCGCCAGGTTGGTCTTGCCGCAAGCCGAGGGGAAGGCGCCGCCGATGTACTTGACCTCGCCCTCGGGCGAGGTCAGCTTGAGGATCAGCATGTGCTCGGCGAGCCAGCCCTCGTCGCGGGCCATCGCCGAGGCGATCCGCAGCGCGAAGCACTTCTTGCCGAGCAGCGCGTTGCCGCCGTAGCCCGAGCCGTAGGACCAGATCTCGCGCGTCTCGGGAAAGTGGACGATCCACTTGTTCTCGGCGTCGCAGGGCCAGGGCACGTCTTCGGAGGCGTCCTCGATCGGCATCCCGACCGAGTGCAGGCAGGGGACGAACTCGCCGTCGGTGCCGAGCACGTCGAGGGCGCCCTTGCCCATCCGGGTCATGATCCGCATCGAGACCGCGACGTAGGCGGAGTCGGTCAGCTGCACGCCGACGTGGGCGATCGGCGAGCCCAGCGGGCCCATCGAGAAGGGCACCACGTACATCGTGCGACCGCGCATGCAACCCTCGAAGAGGCCGGTCAGCATCTCGCGCATCTCGGCCGGGGCGCGCCAGTTGTTGGTCGGCCCGGCGTCGGCCTCGTCCTCCGAGCAGATGAAGGTTCGGTCCTCGACCCGGGCGACATCGCCGGGGTCGGAGAGGGCGAGGTAGGAGTTGGGACGCTTGGCGTCGGAGAGGCGCTCGAAGGTGCCGGCATCGATCAGCACCTGGGCGAGGCGGTCGTACTCCTCGGCCGAGCCGTCGCACCAGTGGACGGCGTCGGGTTCGGTCAAATCGGCGATCTCCCCAACCCAGTCGAGGAGCTTTGCGTGCGTGGTCGGCGCTTCGGCCGCGATCATTTGGCTCATCCGCGGGACTCTATTCATTGGACCCGGACCCTTCATTGGACCCGGACCCGCTCGAGCCGGTCAGGCTGATCACGCTCAGGTCGGCGTCGCTGTTGCGGATCTTCAGCGTCGCCGTCTGCGTTTCCCCGCTTGCCAGGTGGATCGTGCAGCTGAACGTCGTCCCCGCCTTGACCTCGACGTCGGAGGGGCAGTCGACCGATTTGACCTTTTCGCCCAGCGATCTGGAGATGCTCGCCTGCAGCTGTTCCTCGGTCTTCGTGCCGTCGATCACGGTTTCGCCGCAGCCGGTGACGACGCTCACGAGAGCAACCAGCGCCAAGACGCCGAGGGACCCGTAGAACCGCTTCACCCGAGGGAGTATTTCAGGCGCATCTCGGGCGGGTGGCGTGGGGGGAGGGGGGTCGAGGACGGACCGTGGCCCGCCCGCAGCGCCCCCCTCCTCCCACGACAGGACCCGCCCGCCATCACCGTTGGATAGGGTTCCGCGCCGCTATGAGGTTCTTCGAGTTCGAGGCGCGAAAGATCATTGAGATGGCGGGAATTCCCGTCACCAAGTACGGCTTCTGTACGAGCTCGGATGAGGCGCGCAAGGTTGCTGAAGACATCGGCGGTCCCGTCGTGATCAAGAGCCAGGTCCTGACCGGCGGGCGAATGAAGGCCGGCGGGGTCAAGTTCGCCGACACGCCGGAGGAGGCCGCCGCGCACGCCGAGGCGATCCTCGAGCTGGAGATCAACGGGCACATGCCGCGCGGCGTGCTCGTCGACCCGAAGGCCGAGGTCAAGCAGGAGTACTACGCCGGGGTCGTCTGGGACGGCACCGCGAAGCGACCGCTGATGCTGTTCTCCGACATGGGCGGCATCGACATCGAGGAGGTCGCCGAGACCCATCCCGACCACGTCGGCCGCGGCCACGTCTCCAACCTCCTCCCCGTCTCCGACTTCGAGGCCAAGCAGGTCGTCGCCGCCACCGGCGTCACCGGCTCGCAGCTCAACCGGGCGACGCCGATCCTCGCCCGCCTCGCCCGCCTCTTCCGCGAGAACGACATGACCCTGGCCGAGATCAACCCGCTCGCCGAGCTCGCCGACGGCAGCTTCGTCGCCCTCGACGCCCACATGGAGATGGAGAACGAGGCGGTCGGCCGTCAGAAGGGCCTGCTGCGCAAGCGGCTCGAGATCGCCGAGGACGACACCCGTGAGACCTACGAGCCCTCCGACTTTGAGCGCAACGTCGCCGCGATCGACGCCGCCGACCACCGCGGCGTGATCCAGGGCAAGGACCACGGCTTCTCCGGCAATCTCGGCCTCGTGATCGGCGCCGGCGGCGGCTCGCTGACCCTGACCGACGCCGTCCGCAGTCAGGGCGGCAAGCCCGCCAACTACTCCGAGATCGGCGGCAACCCCTCGGTCGCCAAGGCCTGCGGCCTGGCCAAGGAGGTCTTGGAAAAGGACGGCGTCGAGAAGATCGCCGTGATGATGTCAATCGTCTCCAACACCCGCGTCGACATCGTCGCCCGCGGCGTGATCAAGGCCTGCCTCGAGCTCGGCAAGGACCCGGGTGAGACGATCGCGATCTTCCGCATCCCCGGCGCCTGGGAGGACGAGGGCTTCAAGATCCTCGAGCGCTACGGCGTCGAGTACTGCGACCGCTCGGTCTCGATGTGGGAGGCGGCGGGACGCGCCGTCGCCAAGATCCAGGGAGCGCCAGCATGACTGGCTACTTTTGCGCTTATATGACGCATAACTCGCCAGGGAGGACCCGATGAGCATCCTGCTCTCCAAGGACACGACCTTCATCGTCCAGGGAATCACCGGGCGCGAGGCCGTCAACCTGACCCGCGAGTGTCTCGACTACGGCTCCAAGGTCGTCGGCGGCGTCACCCCCGGCCGCAAGGGCCGCGAGGTGCACGGCGTGCCGGTCTTCGACACCGTCGCCCAGGCGGTCGAGCACCACGGCGGGCCGATCGACGGCTCGGTCGTCACCGTCCCCCCCGCCTTCACCAAGGACGCCGTCCTCGAGGCGATCGAGAACGGGATCAAGCTGATCGTCATCGTCACCGAGCGCATCCCGCGCGGCGACGTCGCCCAGATGGTGGAGCTCGCCGAGATGCGCGGCGCCCGCATCATCGGCCCCAACTGCCTCGGCCTGATCGTCCCCGAGGTCTGCAAGATGGGCGGCATCGGCGGCCCCGCCAAGGACGCGGCCAAGGCCTACGCCCCCGGCCCGGTCGGCGTGATGAGCCGCTCGGGCGGGATGACGACCGAGATCTCCTCCTCGCTGACCCAGGCCGGCCTCGGCGTCTCCACCGCCGTCTCGATCGGCGGCGACGCGATCATCGGCTCGACCTACGCCGAGCTGATGCCCTACTTCGAGGCCGACGAGCAGACGCAGGCGATCGTGATCTACACCGAGCCCGGCGGTCGCATGGAGGCGCAGCTCGCCGAATGGGTCAAGGACAACGACTCGCGCCTGCCGATCGTCGCCTTCATGGCGGGCAAGTTCATGGACGACGAGGAGATGAAGGGGATGAGCTTCGGCCACGCGGGCACGATCGTCGAGGGCAAGGAGGACACCGCGACAGAGAAGATCGCGCGCCTCGAAGCAGCCGGCATCCGCGTCGTCGAGCGGATCGACCAGATCCCCGACGCGGTCAAGCAGAAGCTGGGGGTCACAGCATGAGCGAGACGCTGAGCATGGTCTTCATCGACGTCGAGGTCGACGACTCGGTCGCCGGCGACGCAGAGCTCGCCGCCAAACTCGAGGAAGTCTGCCCCGTCGACATCTTCGAGGCGACGGACTCGGGCGTGAAGGTCGTCGTAGCCAACCTCGACGAGTGCGTGCTCTGCAACCTCTGCGTCGACGCCGCCCCCGAGGGCAGCGTCCGCGTCGTCAAGCTGTACGAGTAGCGCTAGCGGCGTCAGGAGCGGCGTTAACAGCGTCGATCGCAGCCTGTGCGTCTCGCCGCAAGCGCTCCGGAAGGACGACCATCTCGCGCAGGGCGTCGAACACCGCGCGGTCGCCCTCGATCTCCACTTCCGTGGCGTACTCCTCGCCGATCGCAATCGACGCGGCGATCGCCCGCGGCGGTCCGGAGAGCGTCAGGTCGGCCTCGCTCGTCGTTCCCCGCGTTGCGATCGCTTTTCCGCCCGCGATGTCCAATCGACACGAATGGCCTTCCGAGTGGAGCTGCACCGTGACCTCGGCGTCGGATGGGGGCTGCAGGAGGACGCGCAGCGAGTTGGGCAGCCAGGACGGTTCCAACTCGGCCGTAGCGTCCGTCTCATAGAAGTTGAGTCCCCAGCGCCCTAGCTCGACCAGGATCGGGTCAAGCTCGCGCCCAAGGTCGGTCAGCTCGTAGACGATCCCCGATGCGGGCGGTTCCAGCTCGCGCCGGTGGATGATCCCGTCGCCCTCGAGGTCGCGCAGGCGCTTGGTCAGCACGTCGGTCGGCGGCCCGCCCACAGAGCGCAGCAGGTCGGAGAAGCGCAGCGGGCCGAGCAGCAGCTCGCGCACGATGAGCAGCGACCAGCGCTCGCCGATCCGATCGAGAGCGTCGGCGACGCTGCACATCTGGCCGTATTCCCGACGCGTCACAAGAGGATCTTACCATTAGATTTGTTTTTCAAAGCAGCTCCTTTGAAGTTTGGTAGGGTCGCACCGTGACCCACATCGCCAACATCACGTGGAAACACCCAAAGCTCGTACTCGTTGCGGTCAGCATCTTCGCGCTGCTTGCCGTCGCGGTCGGCCATGACGTCGAGCGCCACCTAAAGGCGGCGGGCTTTACAGACCCTAGCTCGGAGAGCGAGCGGGCAACACGACTCCTGCGCGAGTCACTCGGCTACGACCCCAACCCGGCGATCGTCCTCGTCGTCCGCGCCCCCGGCGGCGGCCCGCTCGACCTGACCGATCCGGCGATGCGGCGCGACGTCAACCGGCTCGCCGCCGACATGTCGAAGGTCGAGTACGTCGGTCATGTCGTCAACCCGCTGCGCGAACCGCAGGCGGCCGAGCTGATCGCCGAGGACGGCCAGTCGCTGGTTCTGGCGGGCGATCTCTCCACCAACGACGTCGAGGATGCCGGTGGCATCGCCGCCGAGCGGGTCAAGAAACTCGCCGACGCAAGCCCGCTCGACGTCGCCGAGGGGGGCTTCGCCCAAGGCTTCAACGAGACCAACGACCAGACGCGCCGGGACCTGACCACGGCCGAGCTGATCGCTTTCCCCGTCCTCGCGCTCTTCCTCCTCCTCGTCTTCCGCGGCGTCGTCGCGGCCTCGATCCCGCTGTTGATCGGCGGCGTCTCGATCGTCGGCACGCTTTTCGCCCTGCGCTTGATGTCGACCTTCGTCGACACCTCCGTCTTTGCGCTCAACATCGCCACCGGACTGAGCCTCGGCCTGGCCGTCGACTACGCGCTGCTGATGGTCTCGCGATATCGCGAGGAGCTCGAGCGCGACGGGGCGACGCAGGAGGCGCACCGGCGCACAGTGCTGACCGCCGGGCGCACCGCGGTCTTCTCCGGGATGACGGTCGCAGCGGCGATGGCGGCGCTGATCTTCATGCCGCAGCGCTTCCTCTACTCGATGGCGGTGGCAGGCGCCTCGGTCGCCGTCCTCTCCTCGCTGATCGCGATCCTCGTCGTCCCCTCGCTGCTCGCCCTCCTGGGGACGCGCATCGACGCCCTCTCGATCCGCCGCAGACACGCCGTATCCGACACCTCCGACGGCTGGTACCGGCTGGCTCGCGGAGTGATGCGCCGGCCGGTCGCCGTCGCCGTCACCAGCTCGGCGCTGCTGCTCGCCGCCGCCGCGCCTCTGCTCTGGACGACACTGACCGGGCCGAGCGCCGAAGCGGTACCGCCGGGCCAACCGTCCTACGACGCCTACCGCTACCTGGAAGCGCACTACCCGCGCGACGTCACCGAAGCGGTCACGGTCGCGGTCGACGGGGAAGCGAGCAGCGCCCAGCTCGCCGCCTTCCACAGGCGCGTGGAGGCACTCGGCGACATCACCCGCGGCGCTCCCTTCGTCCGCACGCCCGGCGCCCTCGCCTACGCCAACTTCGCCCCCTCGCAGCCGGCGCTGTCGAGCGCCTCGCAGGACGCCGTCGACGAAATCCGCAGCCTCGGGCCACCCGGCGCCGCGACCGTGCTCGTCTCCGGCAACACGGCCCGCTTCGTCGACCAGAAGCAGAGCCTGCTCGAACACGCGCCGCTGGTGGTGGCGATCATCGCCCTGACCACGGTCCTCGTCCTCTTCCTGCTCACCGGCTCGCTGCTGCTGCCGCTGAAGACGCTGGTGATGAACTCGCTGACGCTCGGCGCCACGCTCGGCATCCTCGTCCTCGCCTTCCAGGCTGGCTGGCACGACGGTCCGCTCGGCTACACCGGCCCCGCGGCGATCGAGGTGACCAGCCTCGTCTTCCTCTTCGCCGTCATCTTCGGCCTGGCGACCGACTACGCGGTGCTGGTGATGGCGCGAATCAAGGAACGCCACGACCTCGGCGACTCCAACGAGGAGGCGGTCGCGGTCGGCATCGGCCGCACGGGCCGGGTGATCACCGCCGCCGCTGTGGCGATTGCCCTCGTCTTCCTCGCCTTCGGCGTCAGCAGCGTCTTCTTCGTCAAGCAAATCGCGATCGGGATGGCCTTCGGCGTGATGATCGACGCCACCATCGTCCGCGCCCTCCTCGTCCCGTCCCTGATGCGCTTGTTCGGCGACTGGAATTGGTGGGCACCCGCTCCGCTCCGCCGCCTATACATCCGCTTCGGCTTCTCGGAGACCTGAAAAGCTCGGCTCTCTCAGGACCTGTGGCGCTCGCTACTGCGCCGACGGTCACGGGGTGCCTCCCGAACTGGCGGATACTCAAAAAGACGGCCTAATTAGGTCGTCTTTTGTCAGGGCGGGAGGCACCCCGTGACCGGCGAGCGGCGCTCTGTGCGAGGCGTCACGGTGGAGCTCCATGACCTTGACACGGATCGGTGACTAGCTAACGTTTACATCGATCCCTGTCACGAAAGGTTTAGCTCTTTGATCCATAAACCACGTCGGGTCGCCATAGTCGGCGGCAACCGGATTCCATTCGCACGCTCGAATTCCGTCTATTCGCGTGCTTCCAACCAGGACATGCTCACGACTGCTCTCGATGGGCTCGTCAGCCGTTTTGGGCTCGAGGGCGAGCGGCTCGGCGAGGTCGCCGGCGGCGCCGTGCTCAAGCACTCGCGCGACCGCGACCTGACCCGGGAGAGCGTGCTCGGCACTCGCCTCGCCCCCGAGACGTCCGCCTACGACGTCCAGCAGGCCTGCGGCGGCGGCCTGGAGACGACGATCCTCGTCGCCAACAAGATCGCCCTCGGGCAAATCGACGCCGGCATCGCCTGCGGCGCCGACACGACCTCCGACGCACCGATCGGCCTCAACGAGGACCTGCGCCAGATCCTGCTCGACGCCAATCGCGAGAAGTCGAACCTCGGCCGCGCCCGCCAGCTGACCCGGGTCCGGCCCGGTCAGCTGGTCCCCTCGATCCCCCGCAACGAGGAGCCGCGCACGGGCCTCTCGATGGGCGAGCACTGCGCGATCATGGCTGCCGAGTGGGAGGTGGGACGCGAGGATCAGGACGAGCTCGCGGTCCAGAGTCACCACAACCTCGCCGCCGCCTACGAGCGCGGCTTCATGGACGACCTGGTCACCCCCTACCTCGGGCTCGAGCGCGACCAGAACCTGCGGCCCGACTCCTCGCCGGAGAAGCTGGCCAAACTCGGTCCTGTCTTCGGCGGCGAGGACGGCACGATGACCGCCGCCAACTCGACGCCACTCAGCGACGGCGCCTCGGCGGTGCTGCTCGCCAGCGAGGAGTGGGCGCGCGAGCGCGACCTGCCGATCCTCGCCTACTTCGCCGACGGGGAGACGGCAGCGATCGACCACGTTCACAAGCGCGAGGGGTTGCTGATGGCGCCCGCCTACGCGATGCCCCGCATGCTCGATCGCGCCGGGCTCACCCTGCAGGACTTCGACCTCTACGAGATCCACGAGGCCTTCGCCGCCCAGGTCCTCTGCACGCTGCGCGCCTGGGAAGACGAGCGGTTCTGCCGCGACCGGCTCGGGCGCGAGCAGCCACTGGGCGAGATCGACCGCGGGAAGCTCAACCTCAACGGCGGCTCACTCGCAGCCGGGCACCCCTTTGCCGCCACCGGCGGCCGGATCGTCGCCGGCCTCGCCAAGGAGCTGCACGAGCGCGGCTCGGGCCGCGGCGCGATCAGCATCTGCGCCGCCGGAGGCCAGGGCGTCGTCGCGATGCTCGAAGGGCCGGGGGACGCACGATGAGCGACCTCTACTCGCAGATCGTCAACTCTCCCCCGGGCCGGCTGATCGCCTCCCGCGTCGGGCTTCCCCAGCCAGTGAAGCTGGAGCGCTACGAGGCGGGCGCGCCGGTGGTCTCCGGCGCCGTGCTCTTCGGCGCTGCGCCCCGCGGCCGCCTCGGCAAGTCGGTCGAGCGCCTGCTTGGCGCGCTCGACGCCAACCGACCCGATACCGCCGACAGTCGGGTCAAGACGCTCGTCTTCGACGCGACCGGCATCGCCGACTCGACCGAGCTGGTCGAGCTGCAGCGCTTCTTCTATCCCAATGTCAAGCGCGTCGAGGCGTCCGGACGCATCGTCGTCCTCGGCACGCCACCGGCGGGACTACCGACCCGTGCTGCGACCGCGCAGCGGGCGCTCGAGGGCTTCACCCGCTCGCTCGGCAAGGAGGTCGGCCGCGGCATCGCCGTGCAGCTCGTCTACGTCGCCGAGGGAGGCGAGGACCAGCTCGACTCGACGCTGCGCTTCCTCCTCTCTCCCCGCTCCGCCTACGTCTCCGGGCAGGTCGTGACCGTCGGCGAGCCCGTGGCTTCCACGGGCGAAATCGACTGGGAGCGCCCGCTCGACGACAAGATCGCCCTCGTAACCGGCGCCTCGCGGGGAATTGGCGAAGCGATCGCCACGACCCTGCGCCGCGACGGTGCGAAGCTCGTCCTGCTCGACGTGCCGGCCCTCTCGCAGGACCTGCTCGACGTCGCCGACCGGCTCGAAGCCGAGTCGATCGAAGTCGACATCACCGACGAAGACGCGCCGCGGCGGATCGCCGACGAGCTGTCAGGCGGCGTCGACGTCGTCGTCCATAACGCCGGCGTCACTCGCGACCGCACGATCGCGAAGATGCCCGAGGAGCGTTGGACCTCGCTGATCGAGATCAACCTCTCCAGCGAGGAGCGGATAAACGACGAGCTGCTGGCGCGCGGCCTGCTGCGCGAGAACGGGCGGATCGTCTGCGTCTCCTCGATGAGCGGCGTCGCGGGCAACTCGGGCCAGACCAACTACGCGACCTCGAAGGCCGGTGTGATCGGCATGGTCGAAGCGCTCGCCCCCAAGCTGGCCGAGCGCAGGGCGACGATCAACGCCGTCGCGCCCGGCTTCATCGAGACCAAGATGACCGCGGCAATGCCGATCCCGGTCCGCGAAGCGGGCAGGCGGATGAACAGCATGTCGCAGGGAGGCCTGCCGGTCGACGTGGCGGAGGCGATCGCCTGGTTCGCCAGCCCCGCCTCGGCCGGCGTCAACGGCAACGTCGTCCGCGTCTGCGGCCAGAGCCTGCTGGGGGCGTGATGGAAACGCGCACGCTGCAGAGCCCGCCGAGCATCCTGCCGCTCTATGCCCGCGCCGCGGCACCGATGCTCCCGGGGGCGTCGCTGCTGCCCTTCCTCCCCGGCGGCGGCGGGGAGATCCCGGAGATCGAGCTCGTGCTGGCCGGCGTGCGTCCCGACCCCGATCGCGTCGCGGCCTACGCCCGCGCCTGCGGCTTCGCCCTCCGCGACGACCTGCCCCCCACCTACCCGCACGTGCTCGCCTTCCCCCTACACATGGCCGTGATGGCCGATGGCAGCTTCCCCTTCGGCGCCGTCGGCCTCGTCCACGTCGAGAACCGGATCGAGCAGCGCCGTCCGATCGGCCTCGGCGAGGAGCTGACGATCCGCGTGCGGCCGACCAAGCTGAAGCCCCACCCGCGCGGGCAGACGTTCTCGCTCGTCACAAAAGCCCTGGCCGGCCACCGTATCGCCTGGGAATCGACCAGCACCATGCTCCGCCGCGGCAAGAACTCCCCAACCGCCAAAGCGCCCTCCAAACCCGAACTGCATCAACTTCTCCACCCAGCAGATAGAAAAGTTGATGCAGTTCGCGAGGAGGGGAAGGGGGAGCTGCGGGCGAGCGCGACGTGGAAGCTGGGCGGGGACCTGGGGCGGCGCTACGCGGCCGTGTCCGGCGATCGCAACCCGATCCACATGCACGCGCTGACCGCGAAGTCGCTCGGCTTTCCGCGGGCGATCGCGCACGGGATGTGGACGAAGGCACGCTGTTTGGCGGCGCTGGAGAGTCGCCTCCCCGACGCCTTCGCCGTCGACGTGCGCTTCCGCAAGCCCATCCTGTTGCCGGCGCGGGTCAAGTTCGCCAGCGTCGGCGAGGGAGAAGACATCGACTTCGCGGTCCGTGACGCAAAGCGCGGCACGCCGCACCTCGACGGCCACGTCGCGCCGCTCGAGGCCAAATCCGAAGACGGGAGGAAGTAGAGAATGCCAACCGCAACGCAGGGGAAGGGCGTGGCCGAGCGCAGCATGGGTCTCGGCCTGCGCTGGCTCAACCGGCTCGCCGGCTCGGACCTGCTCGATCGCATCCGCATCCGCAAGCAGGTCGAGCGCGCCCTGTTCAACGGCACCAAGAACGGCTTCCGCACGGCGACCGCGGCCGGTCGCACCTTCAAGGCCGCGCAGACGCTGGGCAAACCGGCGCGCCAGGCGACCGGCAAGTCGCGCAACCTCTTCGACCTCTCCCCCGACGACGAGCAGCAGATGTTGCAGGAAGGCGTACGCGACTTCGCCGAGGCGAAAGTTCGCCCCGTCGCCGCCCAGGCCGACGCCGAGCGCAAGGCACCCGCCGAGCTGCTGGTCCAGGCCAACGAGCTCGGGATCAACATGCTCGGCGTCCCCGAGGAGCTCGGCGGCGTCATGCACGAGCAGGCGGCGGTGACCAGCGTCCTGATCGGCGAGGCGCTCGCCCACGGCGACATGGGCATCGCCTATGTGGCCCTCGCACCGGGAGCTGTCGCGACGGCGATCGCCCACTGGGGCACCCCCGAGCAGGAGGCCACCTACCTCCCCTCATTCACCGGCGAGGACACGCCGGCGGCGGCCCTGGCGCTGCTCGAGCCGCGGCCGCTGTTCGACCCGCTGAAGCCGGAGACGAAGGCGCGCCGCGAGGGCGAGGACTGGGTCCTCGACGGCGTCAAGTCGCTGGTCGCGCGCCCAGGCGAATGTGAGCTTTTCGTCGTCGGTGCCGAGGCCGAGGGCCTAGGCACCGCCCTCTTCGTGATCGAGGCCGGCGCCAGCGGCCTCTCGGTCGAGGACGAGCCGGCGATGGGCCTGCGGGCGGCGGCCACCGGCCGCCTCGTGCTCGAGGGTGTCCGCGTCCCCGCAACCGCCCTAATGAGCGAGGGCAAGCGCGAGGCCTACGTCGAGTGCGTGCAGCGCGCCCGCGTCGCCTGGTGCTCGCTGGCGGTCGGCACCGCGCAGGCCGTCCTCGACTACGTCAAGGACTACGTCAACGAGCGCACCGCATTCGGCGAACCGATCTCCAACCGTCAGGGCGTCGCCTTCGCGGTCTCCGACGTCGCGATCGAGAGCGACGGTATGCGGCTCGCCACCTATCGGGCGGCGAGCCGCGCCGACCAGGGGCAGGATTTCGGCCGCGAGGCTGCCCTCGCCCGCCGGCTCTGCTCCCAGAAGGGAATGAAGATCGGCTCCGACGGCGTGCAGCTGCTCGGCGGCCACGGCTACGTCAAGGAGCACCCGGTCGAGCGCTGGTACCGAGACCTCCGCGCAGCGGGCGTGATGGAGGGCGCCCTGCTCGTCTAGGCGAAATCCGCGAGCGAAAGCAGATCCGATGATCAACCTAGAGATTCCGAAGAAGTTCAAGCCCCTCGCCACGCAGGCGAACCAGGTCGCGACCGAGGTCTTCCGACCGATTTCGCGCAAGTACGACGAGGCCGAGCACACCTACCCCAAGGAGCTCGACATGCTTGCCTCGCTGATCGACGGCATGAACGAGGGCTCCGACATCGGCGGTGCCGGCGCAGCCGGCGTGCGCCGTGAATCGAAGGGCGGTGAGGAGGGCAACCGCAACGGTTCCAACCTCTCCACCGTGCTCGGCATCATCGAGCTCTGCTGGGGAGACGTCGGCTTGCTGCTCTCGATGCCGCGCCAGGGCCTCGGCAACTCGGCAATCGCCTCGGTGGCGAGCGACGAGCAGCTCGAGCGCTACGGCGGCAAGTGGGCGGCGATGGCGATCACCGAGCCCGAGGCGGGTTCGGACTCGGCCGCGATCCGCGCCACCGCGGAGCTCGACGGCGACGAGTACGTGCTCAACGGCGAGAAGATCTTCGTCACCTCGGGCGACCGGGCCGACCTGATCGTGGTCTGGGCCTCGCTCGACCGTGACAAGGGACGGGCGGCGATCAAGTCGTTCATCGTCGAGCGCGACAACCCGGGCCTGAAGCTCGACCGGCTAGAGCACAAGCTCGGCATCCGCGCCTCGGACACGGCCAACTTCACCCTGCAGGACTGCCGCGTGCCGAAGGAGGCGCTGCTGGGCAGCCCGGAGATCGACACCAAGGCCGGCTTCGGCGGCGCGATGCAGACCTTCGACAACACGCGGCCGCTGGTCGCGGCGATGGCCGTCGGCGTCACCCGCGCCTCGCTGGAGGAGACGCGCAAGCGACTCGAGGAGGCGGGAGTCGAGATCGACTACGACGCGCCTGCTCTGAGCCAATCGGCCGCCGCTGCGCGCTACCTCGAGATGGAGGCTGACTACGAGGCCGCCCACCTGCTCACCCTGCAGGCGGCCTGGATGGCAGACAACGGCAAGCCCAACTCGCTGCAGGCCTCGATGGCCAAGGCGAAGGCGGGCCGCACCTGCGTCGACGTCGCCCTCGGCTGCGTCGAGCTCTGCGGCAGCCTCGGCTACGGCGAGAACGAGCTGCTCGAGAAGTGGGCCCGCGACGCGAAGATCCTCGACATCTTCGAGGGGACGCAGCAGATCCAGCTGCTGATCGTCGCCCGGCAGTTGCTGGGGAAGAGTTCGAGCGAATTGAGGTAGCGAGAAGTCCGGTGCCCCTCCCCCGGAGGCCGTCGCGCAGCTGATTTGTCGATCGGGGTTCCGGCGTGGTCACAGAGCCTCCTGAGGAGGGGCACCGGACTTCTCTCCCAAGCTCCGCCCCGCCAGCTTGCCCAGCTGAAGGCTCGACGTGATTGAGCTCCAAGACACGGAAGCTTTCGCGCATCCGATATCGACCACCCTGGGGTGGGGTCAATGTCGGCTGCGGATGCAGGGCGGGAAGGCCGTTCGCGGGGAGAGCCGGGGACCCTCTCTCCGAAAGCTCATGTACAAGCGCCTGCACCCTGGCGACCGACTCAGCTGCGCAACGGCTTCCGGGAGAGGGGTCGCCGGCTCTCCCCATAAGGAAGACTGCCGGGCGTGAATTTCATCGAGCTGATGGAGGGGTCGCCGGCCTCGCGGCTGGGGATCGTGGCGGTTGATGCCGAGGGACGGCGGCGGGATTGGCATTTCGGCGAACTGATTGCTCGTTCGGCCGGGCTGTCGGGGGCTTTTGCGGCGCGTGGCGTCAGGCGCGGGGACGTAGTGATGACGCTGGTCGGCAACCGGATCGAGTGGGCGCTCTCGCTGCTCGCCTGCTGGCGAATGGGTGCGGTGGCGCTGCCCTGCAGCACGCAGCTGCGCCGGCACGACCTAGAGGTCCGGGTCGGGGCGGCGAACCCCGCCCTCTGCGTCGGCGAAGACGATCTACTTGCCGAGCTGGCGGGCGGAGTCGAGACGATGACGATGGACGAAGTCTCCGCCGTCCTCGACGAGGACCGCGCGCAGGAGACGCCCGCCGAGATCGAGGACATGGGGGCCGAGGACCCGGCGCTGATCGTCTTCACCTCCGGCACTACAGGCGAGCCGCGGGGCGTGGTCCACGCCTACCGCTACCTGGAGGGGCAGCGCGCCCAGGCCGAGTACTGGCTCGGCTCGCGCAAGGGCGAGCTGGCCTGGTGCACGACGGCGACCGGCTGGTCGAAGTCGGCCCGCAACGTCTTCCTCTCCCCCTGGCTGACCGGCGCCGCGGCCGTTCTCCACGAAGGACGCTTCGACCCTGCAGAGCGGCTCGACCTCGCCGAGGCGCTCGGCGTCGGCGTCCTCTGCCAGGCGCCGACCGAGTACCGGATGCTCGCCAAGCGCACAGCCCTGCGTCGGCTGCCCACCCTGCGCCGCATGGTCTCAGCCGGCGAGCCGCTGGAGGCGGAGACGATCGCCGCCTTCCGCGAGGAGATGGGACTCGAGCCGGCAGACGGCTACGGGCAAACGGAGACCGGACACGTGAGCGGCAACCTCGCCGGCGACCCGGTCAAGCCGGGCTCGATGGGCAGGCCCTTGCCCGGAATCGAGACCCGCATCGTCGAGGAGGAACTCCAAATCCGCGTCGCCTCCTCCCCCACCTTCTTCTCCCGCTACCTCTACGGCGAGCGCTTCGAAGGCGAGTGGTGGCGCACCGGCGACCTCGTCCGCGAAGACGGGGACGGCTATCTCTTCTTCGAGGGTCGCGGCGACGACATCATCCTCTCCTCCGGCTACCGGATCGGCCCCTTCGAGGTCGAGTCCGCCCTTCTCTCCCACCCCGCCGTCGCCGAGGCCGCGGCGGTGGCGGCACCCGACCCCGAGCGCGGCGCAGTCGTCCGCGCGATCGTCGTCCCCCGCGAGCGCGAGCCGAGCGAGGAGCTCGCGCGCGAGCTGCAGGAGCACTGCAAGCGCGAGACCGCCCCCTACAAGTTCCCCCGCATCGTCGAGTTCGCGGAGGAGCTGCCGAAGACGACCAGCGGCAAGATCCGCCGGGCTGCGCTGCGCGACAGCTAGCCTGTTCGAGGTGGCGGAGATCGACCGCAAGCGACTCGCGGCGCTGACCGAGGCGCAGCAAGAGCGCTTCCGCAACAACACCGGCGGCTCGGCGCGGACCTTCGAGCGGGCGGTCAAGGTGATGCCGGGCGGCGTTCCCTCCTCCTTCCAGGAAAACGACCCATGGCCGGTCTATATCGAGCGCGGCCAAGGCAGCCGCGTCTGGGACGTCGACGGCAGCGAGTACGTCGACTTCCACAACGGCTTCGGCGTGATGTGCATCGGCCACGCCAACCCGACCGTCGGCGCCGCGGTCAAGGCGCGAATCGACGAAGGCACCCACTTCGCCGCCCCCACCGACGGCTCGATTGCGGTCGCCGAGGAGCTGTCCCGCCGCTTCGGCCTGCCGCAGTGGCGCTTCAACAACTCCGGAACCGAGGCGACGATGGACGCCGTCCACCTCGCCCGCGGCGCCACCGGCCGCGACGTCATCCTCAAGATCGAGGGCTCCTACCACGGCCACCACGACACGGTGATGGTCTCCGTCTACCCGCCGCTGGAGGCACTCGGCGCCCGCGACGACCCGATCAGCGTCCCCTACGGCGGCGGCGTGCCCAAGGCTTTGAGCGAACTGACACGCGCCGTCCCCTTCAACGACGCCGACGCCCTGCAGAGCGTGCTGGAGAAGAGCGGCGAGCAGATCGCCGGGCTGATCATGGAGCCGGCGATGATGAACATCAACATCATCCCGCCGCGCGAAGGCTATCTGGAGCGGGTCCGCGAACTGACCGCCGAGCATGGCGTGAAGCTGATCTTCGACGAGGTGAAGACCGGGGCGACGATCTCGCCCGGCGGTGCCACAGCCCGCTTCGGCGTCACCCCGGACATGATCACGCTGGCGAAGGCGAGCTGCGGCGGCTATCCCGGCGGCGCGATCGGGATGAGCGAGGAGCTGGCGGCGATCGTCGCCGACGGCACGGTCAAGCAGTACGGCACCTTCAACGGCAACCCGCTGGTGATGGCGGCCGCTGAGGCGACGCTGACCGAAGTGCTCACCGACGACGTCTACGAGAACTTCGAGCAGACCAACCGGCGCCTGCTCGACGGCTGCCAGGAAATTGTCGACGGCTACGACCTGCCGGCCTACACCGAGGGCATGGGCGCCAAGGGCTGCGTGATCTTCTCGCCGCAGCGGATGCACGAGTACCGCGACTACCTGAGCAAGGTCGACGAAGAACTCTCGAGGCTCGCCTGGCTCTACCACATGAACCACGGCATCTTCATGACGCCGGGCGTCGAGGAGGAGTGGACGCTCTCAATCGCCCACAGCGACGAGGACCTGCAGCGCTACCTCGATGCCTTCGAGGCCTTCGCCCGCGACGTAACCGCCTAGGCGGCCAGGGCCTCGGCGACGTCGACCGGGCGGCCCAGGTGGTAGCCCTGGGCCATGTCGACGCCGTATTCGCGCAGCATCTCCGCGGTGACGTCGTCCTGGACGAACTCGGCGATCGTCGTCTTGCCCAGCCCGCGCGCGACCTGGACGATCGCCTGCACGGTGAGCTGGTCGGCGTCGCTGTTGGGCATGTCGCGCACGAAGGAGCCGTCGATCTTGATCAGGTCGAAGGGGATCTGTTTGAGGTAGTGGAAGGGTCCGAAGCCGGCACCGTAATCGTCGATCGCAACCTGACAGCCGAACTCGGTGAGGCGATCGGCAAAGCCGCCGATCGCTTCGAAGTCGCGCACCGTGGCGGTCTCGGTGATCTCGAAGGTGCAACGGGACGGGTCGGCGCTGCCCTCGTCGAGCCGGCGCTCGATGAATTCGAGCACCGAGATGTCGGCCAGCGAGGCGCCGGAGAGGTTGACGTGCAGCGAGACCGGGCGACCCTCATGCTCGCGGGTGGCGAGCAGCTCGAGGGCGCGAACGACGACCCAGCGGTCGAGCTCCTGGACGAGGCCGGCGCGCTCGGCTGCCTCGATGAAGGTGGCGGCGGGAAGCAGCTCGCCGTTGTCGCCGGTCATCCGCAGCAGTAGCTCGTAGCGCTCGATCCCGCCCGAGGCGAGGCTGCGGATCGGCTGCGTGTGGAGGCTGAGCCGGTCCTGGGTGAGCGCTTCGCGGATGCGGGCGCTCGTCGTCTGCCTGCGGTCCCGGCGCCCGGCTTCCGCCGCCTCCTGGAAGAGCCCGATCTGGTTGCGACCCTCGGTCTTGGCCGAGTACATCGCCTGGTCGGCGGCCATCAGGATCGCCTCGGCGCCGACCGAGCGCTCGCCGCCGAACATCGCGATCCCGACGCTGATCGTCGCCCCGGCAGCGTCGGGCACCGGCGCAGCCTCCTCGGCGACCCGCTCCCGCAGGTCTTCGCCCAGCTGCAGGGCGCCGGCGACGTCGGCCTGTGGCATCAGCACGGCGAACTCGTCGCCCGAAAGGCGGGCGACGATGTCGGTGGTCCGCACCCGCTCGCGCAGGATCGCCGCGATCTGGCGGATCAGCGTATCGCCGGCGTGGTGGCCGAAGGCGTCGTTGACCGCCTTCAGCCCATCGATGTCGATGATCATCACCGCACCCTGTCCGCCGTAGCGGGCGCTGAAGGAGGCGTACTGGTCGAGCTCGGCGCGGAAGCGGCGCCGATCGAGCAAGCCGGTCAGCGAATCGTGGTCGGCGAGATAGCGAAGCTCCACCTCCGTCCGTTCGGCCCGCACCAGGGCGTCTTCGACGACGCTGCGGTCGGCCGGTTCGAGCTTCTTCAGGACCGCGGCGATGGCCGGATCGGTCCTCGTCAGTAGCCGCTCGTCGGGCATTCTGTGAAGGTAGACCCTTTCGCCGGGGAAACGATTCGCGCGTCACTCGTGGAACCCCAAAAGACCTCCAAATATGGGGCATTCCGGTCCTGAAAAATAGGCATCCAATCGTCCACGGGTAGTGTGGCTCAGGCTATGGCCAACCGCCTCGCCCTGGAGACGAGCCCCTACCTCCTGCAGCATCGGAACAACCCGGTCGACTGGTACCCATGGGGAGAGGAGGCGCTGGCGCGTGCCCGCGAGCTCGACCGGCCGATCCTGCTCTCGGTCGGCTACTCGGCCTGTCACTGGTGCCACGTGATGGAGCGCGAGTCCTTCGAGGACCCGGAGACCGCCGCCTACATGAACGAGCACTTCGTCAACGTCAAGGTCGACCGCGAGGAGCGCCCCGACGTCGACGCGATCTACATGGAGGCCGTGCAGACGATCAGCGGCCAGGGCGGCTGGCCGATGACCGTCTTCTGCGATCCGAATGGGGTGCCGTTCTACGGCGGCACCTACTTTCCGCCCGACGAGGGGCGCGGCATGCCGAGTTTCCGCATGGTGATGGAAGCCGTGGTCGACGCCTTCGAGCGCCGGCGGGAAGAGATCGACGAGCGCGCGCCGCAGATGCGCGCCCGGCTCGGCGCGATCGGTGCGGTAGAGCCGGCCGACGGTGCGGTCGAGCCGGCGCTGCTGGAGGAGGCGACCGAGCGCCTGCTCGCCGCCGCCGACAACGCCCGCGGAGGCTTCGGCGGCGCGCCGAAGTTCCCCCCCGCCTCGGCGCTCGAGCTGTTGATGGCGCGCGGCGAGCGTCGAGTCGTCGAGCGCACGCTCGACACGATGATGGCCGGCGGCATCTACGACCAGCTCGGCGGTGGCTTCGCCCGCTACTCGGTCGACGCCGCCTGGCTCGTCCCCCACTTCGAGAAGATGCTCTACGACAACGCGCTGCTCGCGCGCGCCTACCTGCACGGCTGGCAGGTCTTCGGCCTCGAGCGCTACCGGCGAACCTGCGAGGAAACGCTCAACTGGACGCTGCGTGAGATGCGCGGCCCCGAGGGCGGCTTCTACTCGGCCCTCGACGCCGACTCCGAGGGCGAGGAGGGCCGCTTCTACACCTGGACTCCCCCACAAATCCGCGACATCCTCGCCAATCCCGCCCGCACCGACCCGAACTGCATCAACTTTTCCACCCAGCAGATAGAGAAGTTGATGCAGTTCTACGGGGTGACGGAGGAAGGGAACTTCGAGGGGCGGAACGTGCTGCACCTCGCCCAAGGGGCCGATGCGCCCGAGCCCGAGGGCCTAGCCGAAATGCGCCGGGCGCTGTTCGAGAGGCGGGCCGCACGCGTGCACCCGGGCCTCGACGACAAGCGGCTCGCCTCGTGGAACGCCCTGATGGTCGGGGCCCTCGCGGAGGCGGGAGCGGTCCTCGATCGCTCCGATTACCTCGACGCCGCGCGAACCTGCGCCGAGTTCGTCTGGACGCAGATGCGCGACGACGGTCACCTGCTGCGCACCTACAAGGACGGTGAGGCCCACCTCAACGCCTACCTCGAGGACCACGCCTTCCTGCTTGAGGCGCTGCTCATCCTCTACGAAGCGACCTTCGAGCCGCTCTGGTTCGAGCGCGCCCACGAGCTCGCCGAGACGATGCTCTCGCGCTTCCACGACCCCGAGCGGGGCGGCTTCTTCTCCACCTCCGGCGACCACGAAGAGCTGATTGCCCGCCGCAAGGAGATCGGCGACCACCCGATTCCCTCCGGCAACAGCTCCGCCGCGATGGGACTGCTGCGGCTCGCGGCGCTGACCGGCGAGCGCTCCTACGAGCAGGCGGCGGAGGGCGTCTTCCGCCTCTTCGCCGAGCCCGCCCTCCGTCATCCGGAGGCCTTCGCCCACCTCCTCCGCGCGATCGACTTCCACCTCGCGCCGACCAAGGAGGTGGCCCTGGTCGGCGACGATCTCGGTGAGCTATCACGACTCGTCCGCTCTGCGCATCGCCCCCACATCGTCCTCGCCGGCGGTCCCGAGGGTTCCTCGACCCCTCCCCTCCTCCAGCAGCGCACGACCGTCGACGGTCATCCTGCCGCATATGTATGCGAAGGCTTCGCGTGCAAGATGCCGGTAACGAACCCACAAGCTTTGTCCGAGCTTCTCTGACGTTTTTCGCGCGGGATGGCGTGGGCAGGGTGCCCTCGGACCGGCGGATACTCAAAGTGCCGAGCTAATCAGCGAGGCACTTGTCGGGACGAGGGGCACCCTGGCCGCGACAGAACCCGCGCGCCAGAACCATCAGAGAATCGGCAAAAACTGCTCGATCTCGTACGGCGTCACCTGCACGCGGTACTCGTCCCACTCCTGCCGCTTGATCTCGACGAAGCGGCGGAAGGTGTGCTCGCCCAGCGTGCGCAGCACCAGCTCCGACTCGGCGGCGACCTCGATCGCCTCGCCGAGCGTCGCCGGCAACTGCTCGATCCCCTGGTGGGCGAGCTCGTCAGCCGACAGGTGGTAGAGGTTCTGCTCCATCGGCTCGGGCAACTCGTAGCCCTTCTCGATCCCTTCCAGGCCGGCCTGCAACATGCCGGCGAAGCAGAGGTAGGGGTTGCAGGCGGGGTCGGGACAGCGCAGCTCGGCCCGCGTCGCTCCCTCCTTGCCGGGGTGGTAGAGCGGCACCCGGATCAGTGCCGAGCGGTTGCGCCGCGACCAGGCGAGGTAGACCGGCGCCTCGTAGCCCGGGACGAGCCGCTTGTAGGAGTTGACCCACTGGGCGAAGAGCGGTGAGATCTCGCGCGCGTGCTTGAGCTGGCCGGCGATGAAGGCCTTCGCGGTCGGCGAGAGGTAGTACTGGTCGTCGGCGTCGAAGAAGGCGTTCTTGCCGTCCTTGGCCAGCGACTGGTGGACGTGCATGCCCGAGCCGTTCTCGCCGAAGAGCGGCTTCGGCATGAAGGTCGCGTGCCAGCCGTACTTCATCGCGTACTCCTTGACGACGATGCGGTACGTCATGCAGTCGTCGGCCATCGCCAGCGCGTCCTTGTAGCGCATGTCGACCTCGTGCTGGGAGGGGCCGACCTCGTGGTGCGTGTACTCGACGTGGATGCCCATCTTCTCCAGGGCGAGGACGGTGTCGCGGCGCACGTCGGAGCCGGCGTCGAGCGTCGTCAGGTCGAAGTAGCCGCCCTCATCGAGCCCTTCCGGCACGCCGCCCTCCGGCTTGGCCGAGCGGAAATAGAAGAACTCGAGCTCGGGGCCGATGTTGAAGGCGTCGAAGCCCATCTCCTCGGCCCGTTTCAGAGCCCGCTTCATGATCCAGCGCGGATCGCCCTCGTAGGGTTCGCCGCCCGGCACCTGGATGTCGCAAAACATGCGAGCGACGGCGTTCTCGCCCTCCGGGCGCCAGGGGATGAGGGCGAAGGTCGAGGGATCGGGCATCGCGATCATGTCCGACTCCTCGATCGGGTTGAAGCCGGTGATCGAGGAGCCGTCGAAGCCCATGCCGCCTTCGAAGGCGTCGTCGAGCTCGGCCGCATTGATCGAGAAGCTCTTCAGCTGCCCGAGCACGTCGGTGAACCAGAGCCGCACGAAGCGCACGCCGCTCTCCTTGACAATCTGGGCGACGTCGGCCGCGGTCTTCGGTTGGTCTGCCATCTCTGCGCCTCCTCGGCTCACGCTTGTCGGCTCGGGGCCGCAACGATAGGCGAAGCAGGGCTGTGGTGAACCGCACGCATGAGAGCGCTCGTATACGGGTATGGAGACCCAGGACAGGCAGCTTGCGTGACGCCGGAGAAGTCGCTATAACTTACTTGACGTAAGTATCTGGCTGAAAGTAAAGTAAAGGCCACGTAAAGGCTCTGTAAAGCGGAATTCCGTATGGAGCCCGGAGGCGATGCACGTGACAGTAAAAACAGACGTGAGCAGATTTCAGATCCACGACGAGCTGACCGCGCCCGACGAGAGCGCGCCCCTGATCAAAACGATCCAGGCGACTGGCGGTGCCGTGACGAAGTTCGTCGGCGTGCTGGCCGGCGCGCCGGCCGTGTTGCGCGCCTACACGCGGATGCGCTCGGAGCTGCGCGGCGGCGTCCTGCCCCGCGCCACTCGGGTGCGGATCGCGCTGGCGGTGGCCGAGTACCGCGAGGACGGCTACAGCATCGCCCAACACGCGAAGACCGCGCGCAGCGCCGGCCTCGGCCTCGACGAGGTCTCGCGGGCCCGCAGCTTCAGCTCCAACGACCCCAAAGAGGCGGCGCTACTCGAGTACCTGCGCGGCGCCCTTGAGGCCAACGGCCACCCCCCGCTCCACCTGCACGAGGAGGCGCGGGAGATCGGCTGGACCGACGAGGAGCTGCTCGAGGCGGTCGCGCACCTGGCGCTGAACGAGTTTCAGAGCCTGATCGCCGGCGCGGCGGAGCTGCCCAAAGACCAGAGCGGTCCGCGGGTTCTGCCTTCAGCAGCTGCGTAGAGATTAGGCGCGGTAGGAGGGCCGGGGTGGGGTCCTCAAAACGCTCGGCGGGAGCCTCGCTTGAGTGTTTTGAGGACCCACCCCCGGCCCCTTACCTGCCCCAAGCGCCACCCGCGCGAGAGACCAAAAGAGCTATCCGGAAGAGCCCGCGAACGGCTGCCCAACTAGGACAGCTCGCGGACGCCTTACTCCTTGAAGCTGTCGAGAGCTCTGCCGGAGGGGGCCGGGGGCCCTTTCCCAAAACACTCAAGCGCGGCTCCTGCCGCGCGTTTTGGGAGGGGGCACCCGGCCCCCCTCCCCATCAGTCCTCGACCAGCGTCGCTGTGTAGAGCAAGCGAGCCGTGGTGTAGCGGCAGCCGTAGGTGGCGCGGGTGCCGACTTTCTGCTGCGGTTCGCCCTGGCGCACGTCGGTCGCGTTGATGCACTTGCCGGGTTCGCGGCTTGCCCGCCAGGCGTTGTTCGCCGAGAGGCCCTGAGAGAAGGCGGGCGCCCAGGTCGGCACGGTGAGGGCGACGACATCGCCCCTGCGAGCGCGGAGGTTGGCGCTGAACTTCACGGTCTGGCCCAGGTAGGGACTGAGGACGTGGATCGAGCCCTGCGAGCGCAGGTTGTAGCGCGGCGGGTTGGTCTGGGGGACGCGGCGTAGGATCGACAGGCGCGCCTCGGGCGGCGTGCCGAAGAAGCCGTTGAAGAAGGAGCGCTGGCTCGGCGTCGGCTGCGACAGGGCGATGGTCCACGACTTGATCCTGCCGTTGGCGGGGACGCGGAAGGGCAGCTTGCCCTGGCTGGTGCCGACCTGGAAGCCGGTGACGCTGCCGACCGCCTGGCAGGGTGACTCGGGGCAGGAGGGGTCGGGCATGTTCGTGGTGCCGCCGAGGGTGACGGTCGTCTTGGCCTTACCTGGAGCGCCGGTGCCGGTGGCGACTCCCACGGACAGCGCCAGGCCCGCGGCGAGGACGACAGCCAGCGCCAGCCGGCCGTGAAGCCGCGCCGGCCCGCGGTTGAAACCTGCTTGCGAAGACCTCGACATTGCCCGTGCTCCTCTCGTTGGACGATCCAGCGGTCGAGAGATTAACCGCCGCAGCGGCCCAAAGATGCGCTTAGTGGTTGCCGCCGCCACTCTGGGAGCCAATCGCAACCGCATAGCGGACGCGGTTGGCGCCTTCGAAGTGGAGGGCGCGGCGGGCGCCATTGGTGAGGTCGAAGGCGTTGCCCTTCGTGTAGGGGCCGCGGTCGATCACCCGTGCGACGACCATGTGGCCGTGGTAGGCGAACTTGACCGCGGTGCCGCAGGGAAGGGTGCGGTGGGCGACGCCGATCGTGCCGGGGCGAAGCGTCTGGCCGCAGGCCGTGTGGTTGCCGTAGAGCCCGGGTCCGTACCAGGTGGCGCCGGCGCTGCGCATCGGGCTGCTGAAGACGAGGTTGGACCCGGTCGCCGTCGCGCCTTCCGAGGAGGCGGTGCTGATGCCGCCGGTGCCGGCCTGGGCCGGAATCGCGCCCGCGGTCAGGCAGGCCAACGAAGCGAAGAGCGCCGCCCAGCGCACGCTTCTGCGGCGCCGTCTGCGCGTGGCTCGCTGCCGTGCTCGATCTGTCCGCCCGTGGCGGTTTGCCTTTGCCTTCATTGCTCTTTGCGACGCTTACGGGGTTAGCTGACGGGCTCGCGCTGAAAGAGCTGCGCTACGCGGCAGATGCCGGCGATTCGCCCCAACTTTTGGGTCCCCCGCTCTCCGCGGTATGTAGGCGGAGATTCAGCGGAAGTTGGCGGCAGATTAGCAGACGTTAAGACATGAAAACGTGACAAGCTGAGAAAGGCCCCCTTGCGGGGGCCTTTCCGTTAGCGGGCCTGTAAGCCGGATCCTGTCGAGAGCGACCATCTGTCTCCCGGGACCTGCGTCCCGGAGAGCCGCCGAAGCGGCCCTGCGGCCTACCTGGACCTCGCCGGGCAGGGTCGACGGTCCTGCTTGGCCTTGCACCGGGCGGGGTTTGCCTGGCCGCCGCGTCACCGCGACGCCGGTGCGCTCTTACCGCACCATTTCACCTTTGCCTGTACGCGGCTCACGTGTGGCCGCGCCATCGGCCGTATGTTTCTGTGGCACTGTCCCGCGGGTTTCCCCGGGTGGGCGTTACCCACCGCCTCGCCTTGTGGTGTCCGGACTTTCCTCGAGGGGTTTTCTCTCCCCCCGCAGTCGCTCGGCCCGCCCAGCGATGGTAGCGCCGGGAGGCCCACGGCCGGAGAATTGAAGGATTGTGGTTGCCATAGCCCCACAACCCTTCACGCAATATCGTCTACGCCGATGCGGCTGCCCTGAGCGACGCACGGCGCAGGCAGCGCCGCTATGCGAAGCGGATCGCCGCGGGCAACTGGCCCTGAGGACGCCGGTCAGATCTTTCTAAAGACCCCGACGACCCTGCCGATCACCGAGGCCTCGGTGGTGCGGATCGGCTCCATCGTTTCGTTCTCGGGTTGCAGACGGATGTAGTCGTCCTCGCGGAAGAAGCGCTTGACCGTCGCCTCGTCGCCGATCAGGGCGACGACGATCTCGCCGTTGGCGGCATCCTGGACGGGACGCACGATGACGTAGTCGCCCTCGAAGATGCCGGCGTCCTTCATGCTTTCGCCGCGCACGTTGAGGATGTAGTCGCCGTCCTCGCCGCCGATCACGTCGGGCACTTCGATGTACTCCTCGACGTTCTCCTCGGCGAGGATCGGCTCGCCGGCGGCGACCTGGCCGACCAGCGGCAGGCCGCTCTCGGGCTTGATCGTCCGCTTCGCCTTGTCGAAGAGCAGCTCGATCGCCCGCGGCTTGCTCGGGTCGCGTTTGAGCAGACCGATCTTCTCCAGGTTGGAGAGGTGCGCGTGCACGGTCGAGGACGAGTGCAGGCCGACCGCTTTGCCGATCTCCCGCACCGTTGGCGGGTAGCCGGTCTTCGCCGCATAGCGACGGATGAAGTCGAAGATCTCCTTCTGCCTCTTGGTCAGGTCCAGCTCCACCTCAGCGCCCTCCCGGGTCCGCGCATCTATTCTTGTTATGTCCGAACACTTGTTCGCAAGCGTAGCGGTCTCCCCGGATACCTGCAACCAGACGCGCCCCGCGGGCGCGAACATCTAGAATCCCCGCCCCTCGAGCGGCTGTGGCGGAACTGGTAGACGCGCAAGGTTGAGGGCCTTGTGGACCGCAAGGTCCGTGGAGGTTCGACTCCTCTCAGCCGCATAAAAGACTCGTAAACGGGGGCTTGCCTGACGCTACGGCGATCCGCCGGCACGCCCGATGCGCTCGACCGTCCGATCAGTTGGTACCAGACTTGCAGCGGATAGGTACTTGACCGATCGGGCCATTTGAAGCTTGTATATGGGGGTATGCGACCCCTCACCGAGCTGGGTACTGCCACCCGCTCGCAACTCGCCGAGTTCACCGAGCTCTGCGAGGAGCGGACCGGGCTGGCCTTCGACAGCCCGCAGCAGCTGCATGCCTTCTCGGTCTCCGAACACCGTCGCTTCTGGAGCCTCTTCCTCGAGTGGGCCGACCCGCTCCGCGAGGGCGAGCCGGAGCCGGTCTGCACAGACGATCGCTGTGAGGAGGCCGTCTTCTTCCCGAACCTGCGCCTCAGCTACGCCGAGAACCTTCTCGCCCGGCGCTCGGCCGAGGACGACGAGCGAACGGCGGTGGTCGCTCGCCACGGGAACGGCCCGCCGCAGCGGCTCTCGCGGCGCGAGCTGCGTAAGAGGGTAAGAACCCTGGCCGGGCACATGCGCTCGCTCGGCATCGAGGCCGGGGACCGGGTCGCGGCGATCGCGCCCAACAACGCCGAGGCGATCGTCGGCGGCCTGGCCGCGGCGACGATCGGCGCGACCTTCTCCAGCGCCGCCCCGGACATGGGCGCGCCAGCGATCCTCAGCCGTTTCGAGCAGCTGCGGCCGAAGCTGCTGATGGCGACGTTCGGCACCGAGGCTCCCCAGGCGACCACCCCCGACCGGATCGCCACGGTGGCGAGCTCGCTGTCGAGCCTGACCGCGGTCGTCGCCCTCGACGACGGCCTCCCAGCGCAGGGCCTCGACGTACCGGTGCTGGCTCTCACCGACCTGCTCTCCTCCGAGCCGCTCGAACCGCTCGGCGAGGGCTGGCAGCGCTTCCCCTTCAACCACCCCCTCTTCGTCCTCTTCACCTCGGGCACGACCGGGCCGCCGAAGTGCATCGTGCACGGCGCCGGCGGCACCCTGCTCGAGCACCTCAAGGAGCACCGCCTGCACGTCGACCTGCGCGAGGACGAGACGCTCTTCTTCCACACGACCGCCGCCTGGATGATGTGGAACTGGCAGCTCTCGGCGCTCGCCTCCGGCGCCGAGATCGTCCTCTTCGACGGCCCGCTCGAGGGCGCGGGCACCCTCTGGGAGATCGTCGCCGAGGAGGAGGTCAGCGTCTTCGGCACCAGCCCGCCCTACCTGCAGATGTGCGCTGAGAGCGGCTACTCGCCGAAGCGCGACGCGCCGGCCGGGCGGCTCCGCACCATCCTCTCGACCGGCTCGGTGCTGCGCGACCGGCAGTTCGACTGGGTCGCCGAGGAGGTCGGCCCCGTACCCCTGCAGTCGATCTCCGGCGGCACCGACATCGTCGGCTGCTTCGTCCTCGGCAACCCCGAGCTGCCGGTGCGGCGCGGCATGATTCAGTGCCGCAGCCTCGGCTTCGACGTCCAGCCCCTGCCGACTGAGAAGACGCCCGCCGGCTCGCCGGTCGGCGAGCTGACCTGCCGCAACCCCTTTCCGTCGCGGCCGCTCGGCTTCCTCGACGATCCCGACGGGCGGCGCTTCCACGACGCCTATTTCGCCGCCAGCGAGGGCATCTGGACCCATGGCGACCTGATCGAGTTCGACGACGACGGCCAGGCTCGCATCCACGGCCGCTCCGACGGGGTGCTCAACGTCCACGGCGTCCGCATCGGGCCGGCCGAGATCTACCGCGCGCTGGCCGAGGTTCCGGAGCTGCACGAGGCGATGGCGGTGGAGCAGGAGCGCGCCGGAAGCTCGCGCCTCGTCCTCCTCGTCGTCCTGCGCGAGGGCGTGGAGCTCGACGGCGACCTGGTCCTGCGGATCCGCCGCCGGCTGATGGATGACGCCAGCGCCCTGCACGTTCCCGAGCTAGTCGTCGCCGTCGGCGAACTTCCGGTGACACACAGCGGCAAGCGTTCCGAGCGGGCCGGCAGCGATGCCGTCAACGGCCGCGAGGTCGCGAACCGCGGCGCCCTCGCCAACCCCGAGTCCCTCGACGGGATCGCCCGTGCGGTGGTCCTGGCGGAGGAGGCCCGCGCGAACCGCGAGCAGGCCGCCGCCTCCGAGGACGCGCCGACGATCGAGCGCCTGCGGGCGATCTGGGAGGCGGTGCTCGGGGTCGGGCCGCTCGACGGCGACGACGACTTCTTCGAGGTCGGCGGCACCTCGCTGCTCGCCGTCCGCATGTTCCACATGGTCGCCGCGCGGATGGACAGGGAACTTCCCCTCTCGACGCTGCTTGAGGCGCCGACGCTGGCCGAGCTGGCAGCCGTGATCGACGATCCGTCGAGGAGGACCGGGAGGCTGGTGCCGATGCGCCGCGGCAGCGGCGGCCCCCCGCTCTTCATCGTGCACTCGCTCTGGGGAGACGTGCTCGGGATGCGCCAGCTCGCTCGCGCGATCCGGTCCGACATCCCGGTCTACGGCCTGCGCGCCCGTGGCCTCGATCCCGACGAGGAGCCGCAGGCAAGCGTCGAGGAGCTGGCGCGGACCTACGTCGAGGCGGTGCGGACCGTGCAGCCGGACGGCCCCTACCGAGTGGCCGGCCACTCCTTCGGAGCCCTCGTCGCCTTCGAGCTCGCCCGCCAGCTCGAGGAGGAAGGGGCCGAGGTCGGCTGGCTCGGCCTGATCGACGGCGAGCTCAGCACCGCCTGCCTGCCGCCAGCGCTGCGCTGGCGCTACCGGGCGGCGCTCCCCTTCCACATGGCGCGCGCCACGCTCGCCAACCCCCGCGCCGCGACCCACGCCCTCTTCCGCGAGGCGATCCCCAATCTCTGGCGACGCACCGGCGGCCGCCGCGCCTCGCCCAGCGCCGCCCTCGCCGAGGAGCCGCCGGCCAGCTGGATGGAGGGCGTCGCCCCCCACTACCAGCGCCTGGCCGGCACCTTCCTCGCCGCCTCGAAGGCCTTCCGTCCCCGGCCCTACCGGGGCGCGATCACCTACTTCGTGCCCGAGGTGCGCCGCTTCCACCTCTACGCCGACCCGCTGCCCGTCTGGCGGCGTGTCGCCGCGGGCGGGCTCGAGCTCGAGCCGGTGCCCGGCCCCCACGTCGGCATGGTCTCCGGCGAGCGGGCCGCGATAGTCGCCGCCGGGATCGACGCCGGCCTGCGTCGCTCGGAGTGAGAGCATTCGGCCCGCAGCGGGTATCCGAGTGACAAACGCCGAGAAGGGAGCCCCAATGTCGCAGCAGAAGATTGTCCCCAACCTCTGGTTCGACACCGAGGCCGAGGAGGCGGCGAATTTCTATGTCGACCTCTTCGACGACGCCCGCATCGTCAGCGTCGCCCATTACACCGAGGCCGGCCCGCGCCCAGCCGGGACCGTGATGACCGTCGAGTTCGAGCTCAACGGGCAGCGCTTCGTCGGCATCAACGGCGGCCCGCAGTTCAAATTCGACGAGGCCGTCTCCTTCCAGGTCTCCTGCGAGGACCAGGACGAGGTCGACCACTTCTGGTCGCGGCTCTCCGAGGGCGGCGAAGAGGGGCAGTGCGGCTGGCTGAAGGACCGCTTCGGGCTCTCCTGGCAGGTGGTCCCGACGGGAATGGAAGAGCTCTTCTCCGATCCGGACCCGGAACGGGCGCGGCGGGCGATGGAGGCGATGCTCGGGATGCAGAAGATCGACATCGCCGAGATTCGCCGGGCGGCGGACGAGTCGAGCTAGGCCTTCAGGCGGACTCCGCCACCTCGATGCGACCGTCTGCGGCGGCCGCCTGCAGCGCTTCGTAATCGCGCTCGTTCTGCTCGGCGTAGGCCTCGGCGAAAGCGGCCATCGCATCGTCGAACGTCTCCCCCTTACCGAGGTAGGAGGCGATTGCGATGCGGTCGCCGCTGCGCGCGTGGGCGTGAGCGAGCGTCGTGCCGCAGATCTGCGCGTAGGCGGTCAACGCCCGTTCGTCCATGCGCTCGACCTTGACCGAGCCCTTCTGGTCCCAGAGCTGGCGCACGTAGAAGTCGCGCGAGGTGCCGTCGATGCCCTCGGTCCTGACCCAGCCGAGCATGATGTCGCTGGCCGACTGCACCAGCCGCTGTCCCTGCACGACGCGCTCGCCCTGGTTGGCGTAGGGCGTCGGCGCCGCGTAGGGCTCGAGCACCGAGGCCTGCGCCTCCTTGACCTGGAGGAAGAGCGGGTCGCCCTCGTCGCGGCCGAGCAGGAGGACGATCCAGGCCCGCGTGCCGACGCTGCCGACGCCGACCACCTTCAGCGCCGCGTCGGCAAAGCGGTAACCGTCGAAGAGGATGCGGCGGTCCTCGGCCAGGGTCTCCCGGTAGTCGGCGAGGATCGCCCGGGCGCGCGCTTCGATCTGCTCCGGGTCCTCGTCGATCAGCTCGTCCATCGGCACGATCAGTGGCGGTTCGCTGACGATCCGCAGCTTGCCGTCGACTTCCCGCGTCAGCTTCGAGAGCGCCCGCATCCGGTCCTTGGCCTGAGCCTTGGCGACGCTGCGCTCGAATGCCTCGCGCTCCTTCTTGCCCGCCGCCGCGCCCCAGCGTTCGGCGATCACCGGCACGTCCATCTTCGTGTACCAGACTTCGAGGTGGCCGATCTCGGCCAGGCGCCGCATCGCCTGCCGGTACTCGCTCGCCATCGCGGCGACGATCGCGCGCCGCTCGCGATCGCCGAGCCCGTTCGCCTGCGCGGCGATCGCGAAGCTCGCCGCCAGCCGCATCACGTCCCACTCCCAGGGCCCGCGCAGCGTCTCGTCGAAGTCGTTGACGTCGAAGACGAGCTCGCGGTCGGGCGAGGCGTAGGCGCCGAAGTTGGAGAGGTGCGCGTCGCCGCAGAGCTGGGCCCCGAAGCCGCTGCATGGCGCGCGGGAGAGATCGGCCGCCATCACCGCCGCGGCGCCGCGGTAGAAGGCAAACGACGAAGCCAGCATGCGCGCGTAGCGCAGCGGCACCAGCTGGCCGACCCGCGAGACGGCCTGGCGCTCGAGCAGCTCGACCGGGTCGGGCCGGTCCGGCGCCGGGCTCCACTCACCGTGGTTGGAGCGGGGCGCGGCCGCACGGGCTTCCTTGCCGGCCGCGGCGCGCTCGGCCGGGGACAGGTGCTCGGCGCCCGGCTCGTGCATGGTCAGGCCGCCGCCGGCTCGGGATCGAGCCCAGGCGGGCTCGGCCCGGCCTCGAGCTCGTCGAAGCGCCGGTCCGGCAGCCGGCGCGTCGTCCAGAACGAGGCCAGGGTCAGCAGCGCCGCGAAGAGGAAGGCGGTCTTCAGCGCGTTCAGCTGGGCGTCTTCGTAGTGTTCGACCAGGGCGTCGGTGGTCGCGGGATCGACCCCGGCAGCTTCGGCCCCCGCCCTGACCTCTTCCGAGGAGACGAAGCTCCCCCCCGCGCTCAGCTTCACTTCGAGCTGGCCCTGCACCTCGCTCGAGATGCGCGGGTCGCTGGCGACGTTGGTGGTGAAGGCGGCGATCAGGCCGGTGATCACGATCGCCCCGAGCAGGGCGGTGCCGAGCGAGGAGCCGAGCTGCTGTGAGGTGCTCTGCAGCCCCCCGGCCTCGCTGCGGTCGTCGTCATCGACGGCCGACTGCACGACGTTGCCGAGCTGGGAGACGATCAGCCCCATCCCGATTCCAAGCACGCCCATCGCGACGAGGAAGGAGCCGTTGTCGAGCTCGGGCTCGATCGTCCCCATCAGCAGCAGGATCGAGACGAAGACGATCGCCAGGCCGGTGCGGACCAGTGGCCGCGGAGCGAAGCGCTTGGCCAGCGCCGAGCCCGCGAGCGCGGCGAAGAAGAGCCCCGCCGAGGCGGGCAGCATGCGCACGCCGGTTTCGAGCGCGTCGAGGCCCTGCACGACCTGCAGGAAGAGCGGGATCGTGAAGAAGACGCCCATCAGGATCAGGTTCTGGGCGAGGAACATCGCGACCCCGCCGCGCAGCTGGGGGATGCGCAAGAGCGGCAGGTGGACGAGCGGTTCGAGCCCTTGCGCTTCGCGGCGTCGCTCCCAAGCGACGAAGCCGGCGAGCAGCAGCCCGCCGGCGGCGATCACGAACGGAGTCAGCGAGAAGCCGAACGGCTCGAGCGGCGAGCTGCGCGGCGCCAACCAGCCCCAGTTGCTCGCCTGCAGGACGGCGAAGACGACCAGGGCGAGGCCGGAGGCGGAGAGCACGCTGCCGACCCAGTCGAGCTGGGGCACCTCGCGGTCGCGCTCGGGCTCGCGGATCAGCCTCGTGCCGAAAAGGATGCCGAGCGCCACGACAACCTCGCCGACGAAGACGACGCGCCAGCTCAACTCGGTCGTCGCCCAGCCGCCAAGGATCGGCCCGACCGCGATGCCGGCGCCGGCCACGCCGCCCAGCACTCCGTAGGCGATCGCCCGGTCGGCGCCCTTGTAGTTGCCGGCGACGAGGGCGATCAGGGCCGGGATGACGAGTGCCGCACCGATGCCCTCGAGGATCGACCAGCCGAGCATCAGCGAGGGCACGCTCCAGGAAGCGGCGGTCAGGCCCGAGCCGACCCCGTAGATGCAGAGGCCGATCGTGAAGGCGCGGCGCCGTCCCCAGATGTCGCCGAGCTTGCCGCCGGTCAGCATCAGGCCCGCCATGACCAGCGCGTAGAAGGCGATCACCGCCTGGATCGTCGTCACCGTCGTGTCGAAGTCTTCGACCAGCTGCGAGATCGCGACGTTCATCACCGCCTGGTCGAGCACCATCAGGAACTGGGCGGCGCTGAGAACAACGAGCACTCCCCACTTCCACCTGGCCATAGTCAGACCAACCCGACGATTCCGCGAACTATGACCAGCGATCCGAGCACGGCGGCGCCGATTATCCCTGCCTGGCGGCCGTTGCGCGCGAGCCAGGCGCGAAAGCGCCGCACCCGGTCGGCGGTCTCTTCCGGGGCGAGGAAGTAACTGACGAGCGGGATCTCGAGCAGGAGCTGCTGGATCAGGCAGAAGGCGATCACCAGCAGCGCCGTCGGCACGGCGGCGGCGTCGAGCTTGCTGATGTGGCTGAGGCCGGTCAGGTAGGCGAGGCCGGGGAAGCTGAGCAGCAGGCCGACGACGAAGGCGACCCGCGGCGACCCGCGGCCAAGCAGCCGCAGCGGCAGCGCTTCCTTCCCCTCGCCGCCGTTGGCCTCGAGCTTCTCCTGCTTGCGTCGCGCTTTGCGCTCGCGCAGCGGCCGGTCGCGGTCGGTGGCGAGGACGAAGGCGACGAGCAGCAGGAGCAGGCCGACGACGATGTCGGCGCTGGGGCTAAGCGAGTTTTTGCTGGCGCTCGCGGCGCTCGAATCCGAGAGCGCGAAGACGATGACCAGGCCGGTGCTGATGCTGGTCACGTAGGCACCGAGCAGGTAGCCGAGCATCAGGCGCCGCGGGTTATCAAGCAGCAGCATCAGCGTCACCGCCGCCAGCAGCGTCGGGTTGAACATGGCGAGGAGGGACAGCAGGAAGGTTTGGACGAGATCACTCACGCACAAAGACCTCGCGTGCTCACGAGCAACGCTCGCAGGTGCCGCGCAGGACGACGTCGTGGTCGGTCACTTCGAAGCTGATCGCATCGGAGAGCTCGGCGATCGCCCGCTCCAGCGAGGAGTCCTCGAAGGGGACCATGCGGCCGCAGCGGCGGCAGATCGCGTGATGGTGGTGCTCGCCGCCCGGCGTCACCCGCTCATAGCCGGCGGTGCCGCGGCTCACCTCCATGCGCTGCACCAGGCCGAGCCCTTCGAGCTGCTCGAGCGCGCGGTAGACGCTGGCGCGGGCGACGGCGGGCTTGCGGCGGCGCAGCTCGTCATCGAGCTCAAGCGCGGTCACCGCGCAGTCGTGCCGGGCCAGCGCCTCGACCACCGCAGTGCGAGCGCCGCCGCGGCGGTAGCCGGCGTCGTGCAGCGAGGCGAGGGCGTGCTCGGCCCAGGTGTTGTCGACCTTGGTCGTCACTAGTGCCCTGCCTCCCAACATCTGGCCGGAAATGACGGCTCCAGATCACCGCCATGCGGCGTCCTCAGTCGCCCGAATAGGGCTGCTATTCGGGCTCCCTGCGTCCTTGCCTGGCGTCGCCTGGACCTCGTCATTTCCTGACCAACATTACGAGACAGGGCACTAGGCGATCCTAGCCTCGGGCGGAGCGATTTCCGAACGGCGGCGACGCAACGCGCCGAGCGGCAGGGCGAGCAGGTAGGCGGCGACCAGGGCGAGGGCGACGGATGCGCCGCCGGCGGTACCCGCGTAGTAGGAGAGGTAGAGGCCGGCGAGCGCGGCGAGCGCGGCGAGCGCGGCGGCGATCCCCAGCTGGGGGACCATCCGGTCGCTGAGCTGGCGAGCCGCCGCGGCGGGGGCGACGAAGACGGCGACGACCAGCAGGTTGCCGAGGCCTTGCACGGCGACGACCGTGGCGACGGCGAGCAGCGCAAGCAGGGCGATCTCGGCGAAGGTCGAGGAGACGCCGAGGGCGCGGGCGGCGCCGCGGTCGAAGCCGACCGCGAGCAGGCGAGCGTGGAGCAGGCGCAGCGCAACGCCGACGAGAAGGACGAGCAGCGCGGCGGCGAGCAGGTCGCCGTCGCCGACGCCGAAGACGTCGCCGAAGAGCAGCGAATCGATCCCCGGCGGCGAGCGCGGCGAGAGGGCGAGGAGGACGCCGAGGCCGAACATCGTCGTCACCACGACGGCGACGGCCGCCCCGCGACCGACGCGGGCGACGCTCGCCGCGAGGGCGATCGCCAGTGCGGCGAGGAGGGCGGCCGGCGCGGCGCCGAGCAACAGCGGCACGCCCGCGATCGCCGCCACGACCAGGCCCGGGAAGAGCGAGTGGGCGAGCGACTCGGCCGCGTAGGCGAAGCCGTAGTGGACGACCCAGCAGCCGAGCGCCCCGCCGGCGACGCCGACGAGGACGACCTCGGCGAGCGCGCGCTGCATGAAGGGCTGTTGGAGCGGCTCGAGCATCGTCAGTGGTCGTGATGGTGGGGGGGCAGGATCGCCCGGCCGCCGCCGCCGGGGATCTCGACGATCGCGCCGCCGTAGGTCGCCTCCAGGACGCCGAGGTCGGCGAGCACCTCGGCGGGGGGACCGAAGGCGACCTGGGCGCGGTTGATGCAGAGGACGAGGTCGCAGGTGCGCGCCTGCTCGAGGTCGTGGGTTGCGAGCACGACGCCCCTCCCTTCCCCGGCGAGCTCGCCAATCAGCGCTTCCAGTGCCTCGGCGCTCGCCCGGTCGAGGCCGGAGAAGGGCTCGTCGAGCAGCAGTAGGCCGGCATCCTGGACGAGGGCGCGGGCGATCAGCGTGCGCTGGCGCTGTCCCCCGGAGAGCTCGCCGTAGGTTTCGCTCGCGAGGGCGCCGAGTCCGACCCGGTCCAGTGCCCGCTGCGCCCCAGCTCGCTCACGCCGGCCGGGGCCGCGCCACCAGGGCAGGCGCGGGATCGTGCCCATCGCCGCCACGTCGAGGGCGGAGACCGGATAGTCGAGCCGCGAGCGCTCGGTCTGGGGAACAAGGCTGCAGGCCATACCCACTCGCAGGTATCCCTCGAGGGGAGGAAGCTGGCCGAGCAGCGCCCGCAGCAGGGTCGTCTTGCCGCCGCCGTTGGGCCCGAGCAGGGCTAGCGTCTGGCCCGCGCCGAGGGTGAAATCGACTCCCCGAATCGCCGCACTCCCGTCGTAGCCGGCGGCGAGCCCGGACGCTTCGATCAGCGGATCGCCGGACATCCTCGCCTCCCCCCCGTGAAGCCCCGCGCCATCGCCTCGGCGTTGGCCCGCTCCATGCCGACGTAGGTGGACGCGGGCGTGCCGGCCGCACCAAGGGTGTCGCCGTAGAGGGTGTATTCGGCCGAGGCCCCGGTCTGGCCGGCGATCTGTTCGGCGACCGCGGCGCTGACCGAGCTCTCCGGGAAGACGGCGCGGACGTGCTCGCGTTCGATCGTCCCGACCAATTCGTGCAGGTCCTTCGCCGACGGCTGCCCCTCGGTCGTCTGCGAAGGGAGGATTACGCCTACGACGTCGATCCCGTAGCGGTGGGCAAAGTAGCCGAAGGCGTCGTGGTCGGTGACGAGCTTACGCCGCGAGGGCGGGATCGAGCCGAAGCAGCGGGCGATGCCGGCGTCGAGGGCCCGCAGCTTCGCCAGGTAGGCGCGGGCACCGTGTTCGAACCGGCGCCGGTGGGTCGGAGCGGCGGCCGCGAGCCGACGCTCAATCTCCCTCACCGCGGCCTCGGCGTTGCGCGGGTCGTGCCACCAGTGCGAGTCATAGCGGGACGCCTCCGCGCCGCTCGAGGCGCCGGGCAGGCGGTCCGGCACGCCGGCGCCCAGGTCGACGACCTTCGCCGAGCTGCCGCTGTCGTCGACCACCTTCCCCATCCAGCCGTCGAGCTCGTCGCCGTTGACGAAGACGAGTTTCGCTTCCGCCGTGGCGACGACGTCGCTGGGGCGCGGCTCGTATGCGTGCGGATCGGTGTTCGGCTGCAGGATCTGGTCGACCGCGACGGTGCCGTCGCCGACGTTGCGGACGAAGTCGGCGATCTGGGCCGTCGTCGCGACGACCTCGACCTGGCCGTGCTTGGCGCCGCTGCCGCCGGCGCAACCGGCGACGACCAAGGCGACGACGGCGAGGGCCGCGGCGGCGAGGAGCGGCGCGCGGGGCGAGCTCGACGCCGCCCGCGCCCCGGCGACGACGGCGAAGGTGACGCCGGAGACGACGGCGATCGTCCCCCCCGGCGGGGCGTCGGTCTTGACCGAGAGCCAGAGCCCCGCCGTTCCCTCGACCACGACGAGGGCGATGCTGGCGAGCTGCCAGGGGCGCATCCGCTGCACGAACAGGCGCGCGGTGAGGGCGGGGACAACGAAGAGCGCCGCGACGAGCAGGGCGCCGACCACGGAGAGGGCGGCGGTGATCGAGAGCGCGACCAGGCAGAGCAGGGCGAGGTCTAGGTGGCGGCTGCTCCCCGGAGCGGGGTCGAAGCCGGCGGCGAGCCAGCGGTGGCCGAGCAGCAGCGAAGCGACGAGCGTGGCAGCGGCGGCGACCGCCGCCAGCGCGATGTCACCACCGTCGACGAGCAGCAGGCTGCCGAAGAGCAGGGTCTCGACGTTGGCGCCGGAGCCGAAGACGTCGCTGGCGAGGATCACACCGCCGGCGAGGCAAGCGACGAGGACGATCGCCACCGTGCTGTCGCCCTCTTCCTCCTCGCGCCGGCCGAGCAGCGTCACACCGAGGCTGAAGCCGACGGCGGCGCCGAAGGCGCCGAGCGGAGCGGCGAAGCCGAGCCCGTCGGCCAGCACCAACCCGGGGAAGGCCGCTGTGCCGACGGCGTGGGCGAAGAAGGCGAGCCCGCGCAGGACGATCCAGGTGCCGAGCAGCCCGGCAGGCACGGCGAGGATGACGATCTCGACCACCCCCCGCTGGACGAAGGGCAGCTGGAAGGGCTCGAGCACGGCTCAATTAAATCAAAATGAGACTCGTTTTTATTTTCCTGGCCTCTTGCCGAACTGCATCAACTTTTCCCTCCAGTAGGTGGAGAAGTTGATGCAGTTCGCTAGTAGCGTGCGGGCCGTGAAGGCTCTGGTGCAGCGAGTCAGCCAGGCGGCGGTCGACGTCGAGGGCGAGCGCATCGCCCAGATCGGCCCCGGCCTGCTCGTCCTGCTCGGCGTACGGCGCGGCGACACGGCGGAGCAGGCCGACCGGCTCGCCGACAAGGTGCGGACGCTGCGCGTCTTCGACGACGCCGAGGGGCGGATGAACGAGCCGCTCGGCGAGCGCGAGGTGCTCTGCGTCAGCCAGTTCACCCTCTACGGCGACGCCCGCAAGGGCAACCGGCCGAGCTACGTCGAGGCGGCGCCGGGCGAGGAGGCCGAGCCGCTCTACGACCGCTTCTGCGAGCAGCTCGGCGCCGCCAAGGGCGTCTTCGGCGCCTGCATGGGCGTTGCGCTCGTCAACGACGGTCCCGTGACGCTGATGCTCGAGTCGTGATCCGAGAGGCGACCGAGCGGGACGCCGACGCGGTCATCGCCCTTTGGACCGAGGCCTACTTCGACGAAGGCCAGGGCGGGCGCGACACGCCCTACGACCGCGCCGACTTCGACGCGACGGCTAGGGCTGCGGCTCATTTTCTCATCGCCGAGCACGATGGCGAGGTCGTCGGAGTCGTCGCCCTGCTCGCGCCTGGGGAGCCGCCCCACGCCGTCGCCCGCGAGGACGAGGCCGAACTGACACGCCTCGTCGTCGCCTCGGGAGTTCGCCGCCGCGGCGTCGGTCGCGCTCTGGCCCTCCGCTGCGAGGCCATCGCCCGCGCCGAAGGATGGAGCGCAATCGCGCTCTGGAGCCGCCCCTACCAGACCGCCGGTCACCGGCTCTACGAGTCGCTCGGCTACTCCCGCCTTCCCGAGCGCGACTCGGTCGACGAGACTGGCTTCGGCCGTTTCGTCTTCCACCGCCCGCTCCTTCGTTGAAGGGTTATCCGGCTATGACACCGACAACCCTTCGACGAAGCGGCGCAGTGGCAGAATCGCGGCGGTGGAGAACCTCACCACACGCCTCGAGGGGTCGATCGTCGTACTGGAGCCGTTGCGTGAGGAGCACGCCGAGGAGCTCTGGACGGCGGCGCAGGAGCCGGAGACCTGGGCCTGGCTCGCCCACCTGAACCTGCGCGAGCGCTTCGACCTCTGGCTGGAGCTGACCCTCGATGCGGCCGTGGAGGGCCGCGAGGGTCCCTTCACCACCCGCCGCCGGGACACCGGCGAGGCGATCGGCAGCAGCCGCTTCCTCGCCGTGCGCCCCGCCGATCGGGTGGTCGAGATCGGCTGGACCTGGCTGCACCCGAGCGCCTGGCGCAGCGGCGCCAACGTCGAGGCCAAGCTGCTGATGATGCGCCACGCCTTCGAGACGCTCGGCTGCGTCCGGGTCGAGTTCAAGACCGACGCGCGCAACGAGCGCTCTCGCGCCGCGCTCGCCGCGCTCCCCGCCCAGTTCGAGGGCATCCTGCTCAACCACATGATCGTCCCCGACGTCGGCCAGCGCGACTCGGCCTACTTCAGCGTGATCGACTCCGAGTGGCCCGAGGTCGAGGCCAACCTCGAACGGCGCCTCAAAGACCGAGCGCGTCGTCGATGAAGGGGCCGAGCAGCTCGCCGGCCTGGGCAGCGGTCTTCTCCGGCGGGCCGGCCGGGGCGGTGATGTAGGAGATCGCGAGGCGAACGAGGGACTCGGCCAGCAGGGCGACCTTAGGGGCCGGCGCCTCGGGCCAGCCCGCTTCGATCGTCGCGGTCAGGCGCGCGGTCGCCCACTGGACGACCGGCATGCCCTGGGTGGTGACGAAGGGCAGCAAGCCGCCGGTGCCGTCGTCGCTGAGCAGGATGCGGACGAGCGGGTCCTCGCCGGCCGTGCGCAGAAAGGTCTGCAGCGCTGCGCCGACCGCCGCCCGCGGATCGTCGCGGTGCTCGAGCACCGCCGCGTCGACCACGTCGAGGAAGCGTTCGCCCTCATGGATGACGAAGGCCTGGGCGAACTCGTCGCGGCTACCGAACTCGTTGTAGATGGTCTGGCGGGAGACGCCCGCCGCGCCGGCCACGTCGGACATCGTGATCTCCGACCAGGCGCGATGCTGGAGCTCGTCGCGGGCGGCGCCGAACAGCGTCTCCCGCAGGAGCGCTTTCGCCGCCTCGGGGTAGGGCGTGCGCGCGGTCGCCACGCCGCTCATCGTCCCAGCACCGGCGGTCAAACGTCAGTCGCTCCATCGTCGGGCTCGAAGTCGACCTTGTCGCGGACGCCGCAGTCCGGGCAGGCCCAGTCGTCGGGCACCTCGCTCCAGGGCGTCCCCGGCGGGAAGCCCTCGCGCGGGTGTCCTTGCTCCTCGTCGTAGACGTAGCCGCAGCCCGGGCAGCGCCAGCGACTCACAACATAACCTCGCGCTTCGCTCGCGGCGCGAAGAACCAGATATGCACGCTTGCTCGCTTCGCGCTCACTTCGCCACCTTGTAGCGCCGTTGAGCTCCAGGTTGGATGTTCGCCCTGGTCACCTCGCCTTCGTAGTGGTCGAGCAGGCGGTGATCCATCACCCGGCGCCAGAGCGGCGGGATCCAGGCGAGGACGATCATCCCGGCATATCCCGTCGGCAGCTGCGGAGCTTCGTCGACGTGGCGCAGCGCCTGGTAGCGGCGCGTCGGGTTGGCGTGGTGGTCGCTGTGGCGCTGCAGGTGGTAGAGGAGGACGTTGGAGGCGACGTTGTTGCTGTTCCAGCTGTGCTCGGGAAGGCAGCGTTCGTAGCGCCCGTCCTCTTTCTTCTGCCGCAGCAGCCCGTAGTGCTCGAGGTAGTTGACGACCTCGAGCAGCGAGAAGCCGATCACGGCCTGGATCAGCAGGTAGGGCAGGACGACAGGGCCGAAGGCGATCATCAGTCCGGCGAAGAGCGCCACCGTCATCGCCCAGGCGCCGAGGATGTCGTTGCGCAGCGTCCAGTGCGACTTGCCCATGCGGTCGAGGCGGGCGCACTCGATCCCCCAGGCGGAGGTGAGGCTGCCCTTGACCGTGCGCGGCAGGAATTCCCAGAAGCTCTCTCCCAGACGGGAGCTGGCCGGGTCCTCGGGGGTGGCGACGCGCACGTGGTGGCCGCGGTTGTGCTCGATGAAGAAGTGGCCGTAGCCGGTCTGGGCGAGGGCGATGCGGCTCAGCCAGCGCTCGAGGTCGTCGCGCTTGTGACCCAGCTCGTGCGCGGTGTTGATCGCGATGCCGCCGACGACCCCCATCGTCATCGCCAGGCCGATGCTCTCCAGAGTGGACAGATCGCCGCTCGACCAGAGCCAGCAGGCGAAGACGAGGCCGGCGTACTGGACCGGGATGAAGAGATAGGTGCACCAGCGGTAGTAGCGGTCCTGCTCGAGCCATTTGAGCACGCTGTCGGGCGGGTTGGTCGAGTCGAGCCCGATGACCACGTCGAGGATCGGGAAGACGACGAAGACGAGGATCGGGCCGAAGAACCAGAAGGCCTCGAAGCCGGTGAGCTGGACCCAGGCCCAGGCGATGAAGGGCACGAACGGGACGATCAGCCCCAGCAGCCAGGCGTAGCGCTTGCCGTCGCGCCAGCCGGCCGGATTGAGTTCGATCGCCGGCCCGTGGTCATGGCTGTGGGTTGCTGCCTCCAAGATGGCTCCTCCTTGTCAAATTCCCAGCAGACGTCCTTGTACTTGACACAATAGCGCTATTTGTCAAATAACGCAACAAGCGTCTCCCATCTGTCCTTCAGCCAAATGCAGCCGAAACGCATTTGCAATGCATTTCATGGTTTTTGCGTTGCGACCGGAGGGGGACTGTGAGCGGGGAGCGAGGAGGGAACAGGCCCTCTAAACTGTCCCGCCGTGGAAGTCTTGCTCGGCGCCCTTCAAGTGATCATCTCGGGGATCCTGATCTTCCTGATCCTGCTCCACTCCGGGAAAGACACCGGCCTCTCCGGCGCCTTCGGCATCGGCGGCGGGGGCAGCTCCTTCGGCGGCGGCTCGATGGTCGAGCGCAACCTCGACCGGGCGACGGTCTTCTTCGCGGTGCTGTTCGTCGTCAACACCCTCGTCCTGCTGAAGATCTAAGAGTCCATCCGGAAACTCCGCGTGTGCGGCTGGCGAGCGCCGGACCAAGCGGGGCGAGGACGCAGGGAGGGGCGAATGGCAGCGCCATTCGCCCGACCGAGGACGCCGCCCTCGCGCAGCGCCCGCCGCCGCCAGGCGTGCGCGGGGGGATTTCGGATGGACTCTAAACGAGCTCCGACGGCCTCTCCGTCTCCCCCGCACCGCGGTGGCCGTTGCCACTGGCCCCATTGCCGCGGTCGAGGATCTCGACGGCCTCCTTGCGCAGCTCGGCGTTGAGCAGCGCGTAGTCCTCGTCGGAGAGCTTGCCCGCCGCGTGGTCGAGTTCGGCGTCGCGGATCTCGCGGTACTTGGCTTCCTTCAGCGCCTCGAGCTCGGCGTCGCCGGCCGGCGCGCGGCGCATCCGCCGGGCAGGCCAGAGGCCGATAAGCGCGCCGGCCAGGGCGATAAGCCCGCCGATCCACATCCAGGTGACAAGCGGGTCGACGATGATCCGGAAGGTGACGGGCGCGGCTTCGTCGACGTAGCCGGTCGCGATCTGCTTGGCGGTGGCGAGCTGCAGCTGTTCTATCTTCGCCAGCGCGGTCGGGCGCAGGCTCGGGTTGGCGAGCGCCGCCCGCATCAACGCTCCGACCGCACGACACTGCGGCGGCACGCCGGGGCCGCCACCGACGCAGCGTTTGAAGCCGAGATCTGCCGCACGCGCATGCCTTTGCACGCCCGAGATGTTCGGGCTGGCGGCGCTCCAGAAGTCGCTGCCGGGTCCCGCCTTGAGGCCGATCTCGCTGTCCGATTCGCCGGCGAAGTAGCTGGAGATGCCGCCGCCGGGAACGCCGGTCGGGCGGTAGAAACGGCGGGTCGGGCGCAGGGTGAACTCGTCCTTCCCCTGCCGCACGCGCAAGACCGCCCCGGCAGTGAAGGCGAGTTTGTCGACATGCGCCGTCGGGCGCACGTAGGTGACCTGACGACCGTCGACGACAGCGCTCTGTCCCGGCCGCAGGACGACGTCGCGCTTGGTCTGGAAACTCGACGAGGCGGCGATCCCGATCAGCAGCACGGCGATTCCGGCGTGGACGATGTAGCCGCCGTAGCGGCGCCGGTTGCGCGAGACGACGGCGACCAGCGCCGCTGGCATCGAGCCGCCGCCGAGCGCGCGTCGCGCCGCGGCGCCGCGCCAGAACTCCTGCGCCAGGCCGACCAGGCTGAAGCCGGCGAAGACGAATAGAGCGAAGGCCCAGAGGGACTGCGCCGCGTCGGTGAAGGCGAGTAGGACGACAGCTGTCGCCGCCGCGGCAATCGCCGGCACGAGGAAGACCCGCTTTGCCGTTGCCCAGCTGACCCGGCGCCAGGCGAGCAGCGGCCCGATCCCGGTGAAGAGGACGAGCAGGACCGCCAGCGGCGTCGTGTAGCGGTCGAACCAGGGGGCCGCGAGTGAGGACTTGCTGCCGGTGAACAGTTCCGAGATCAGTGGGAAGAACGTGCCCCAGAAGATCGTCGCGCAGAGCGCGACGAGCAGCAGGTTGTTGACGACGAAGACGGCCTCGCGCGAGGCGAGCGAGTCGATCCGCTTCGGTGAGCGCAGGTCGTCGAGGCGGGAGACGATCAGCGCGGTCGAGCCGAGCACCACGACGGCGATCAGGCCGAGGATGTAGGGACCGACGGTGCTGTCGCCGAAGGCGTGGATCGACTGCAGCACGCCCGAGCGGACGAGGAAGGTGCCGAGCAGCGCCAGCGAGAAAGTGGCGACGACCAGGCAGGCGTTCCAAACCTTCAGCATGCCGCGCTTCTCCTGCACCATGATCGAGTGCAGGAAGGCGGTACCGATCAGCCACGGCATCAGCGCCGCGTTCTCGACCGGGTCCCAAGCCCAGTAGCCGCCCCAGCCGAGCTCGGTGTAGGACCAGCGGGCGCCTAGCAGCAGGCCGAAGCCGAGCAAAGCCCAGGCGATCAGGGCGAAGCGGCGCGTGGCTCGAATCCAGGAGGCGTCGAGGCGGCGGGTGACAAGGGCGCCGATCGCGAAGGCGAAGGGGATCGTGAAGGCGACGTACCCCGAGTAGAGCATCGGCGGGTGGACCATCATGCTCGGGTGCTGCAGCAGCGGGTTGAGTCCGATGCCGTCGATCGGAGCCGGGCTCAGCTTGGCGAAGGGATTGACGCCGCCGGCAAAAAGCATCAACCCGGTGAAGAAAGCGCCGATCCCGGCCATCACCGCGGTCGCGTAGGGGACGATCTCACGCAGCCGGTTGCGCGTCGCGTAGAGCGCCAGCGAGGAGGCGATCGAGAGCACCCAGGCCCAGAGCAGCAGCGAGCCTTCCTGGCTCGACCACATCGCCGCCAGCTTGTAGAAGGTCGGAGTCTCGATCGAGGAGTGCTGCTGAACGATGTGGAACGAGAAGTCGTCGCGAAGGAAGGCACTCTCGATCAGGACGACGCAGACGGTGAGCAGCGCGCAGGTGCCGTAGACGGCGCGGCGCGAGGCGAGCAGCCAGCGCTCGTCCCCGTTGCGACCGAGCAGGGCGGCGACCGCGGCGAAGCCGATCGTCAGGAAGGCGAGCGCCAGGAGGGCGCTGCCGAGGCTAGCTGTCATTCGAGGTCGTGAACTTCGACGGGCACTTGGTCACCAGCGTGTCCGGCTCGCCGACGAAGACGCCCTGCTCGACTTCACCGGTGAGGACGATCTCGCGTCCGCCGCGGAACGGGTCGGGCACGGTACCGCTGTAGGTGACCGGCATGCTTTCCCCGCCGCCGTCGCGGTCGACCACGCGAAAGCGCAGCGCATCCCCGTTGCGCCGGACCGAGCCGCGCACGACCTTGCCGGTCATGTCGTAGCTCTTGCCGGGTGCGGCGCCGATCAGCTGCGAAGGCTCCTTCGCTTCGCTCGAGGCGCTGAAGGACGTGTAGACGAGCGCCACCGCCAGGAGGACCGCCGCACCGAGGGCGACGACGAGCCGGATCTTCCGCTTGCGCTGGGGATCCATCGGCGCCCGATTATCGCAAGGTGGGTTGGGGCGAGTAGGTGAGAGCTGAGAGAATCCGGGATGTGGCCGATCCAGTACTCCTGATCACCGGAGCTTCGAGCGGCATCGGTGCGGCGACGGCGCGGGCTGCCGCCGGCGACTATCGCCTCGTGCTCGCGGCTCGGCGGCTCGAGCCGCTCGAAGAGCTGGCCGCTGAGCTCGGCGGCGAGGAGCGGACGATCGCGGTGCGCTGCGACGTCACCGAGTGGGACGAGGTGCAGGCGATGGCGGCTGCCGGAATCGAGCGCTTCGGTCGCGTCGACGCCGTCTTCGCCAATGCCGGCTTTGGCGCCACTCGCGGCTTCCTAGAGGAGTCGCCGGAGCACTGGCGCTCGATGGTCCTGACCAACGTCTACGGCGTGGCGCTGACGATCCGCGCCACCCTCCCCCACCTGCTCGAGCGCGGCGATGGACACTTCATCGTCACCAGCTCAATCGCCGGGCGCCGGGCGCTGCCCGGATCGCTCTACTCGGCGACGAAGTGGGCGGCGACCGCGATCGGCGAGGCGCTGCGGGCCGAGCTGCGCCAGATGCACGAGAACCGCGACATCCGCGTCACCCTGATCGAGCCGGGGATGACCGACACCCCCTTTTTCGACAACCGGCCCGGGGACTGGGCACTGCGCGACGACGACATCGCCAAAGCGGTGCTCTTCGCCCTCGAGCAGCGGCCCGGCGTCGACGTCAACGAGATCCTGATCCGCCCAACGAGCCAGCCGATCTAGAGCCACCGCGCTGCGACTAACGGTGGTGGTGGTGCTTCTGTTTCTTCTTGCAGGGCGCGCGCAGCTTCGGCTTCTGGTTGGCCTTCTTGCCGTTCTGGGCGGTGAACCTAGCGATCACCTTGTATTTGCGGGCGCAGAGGTTGGTCGAGTTTTCGAGCAGTCCCTTGCGGCCGCCGCGCACGGTCAGCGAGAACTTCGAGACCGGCACGTCGGGGACGACGTCGAACGTGGTGCGCATCCGTCCCTTGACCTGGTCGATGCGCCCGTCGAGGTCGATCTCGACCTGGCCGCGCAGCGCCGCCACCAGGTCAGGCAGCAGGTTGTCGGACGAGCGCAGGTAGACGGGGCCTTTCAGCGGCGCGTCGAGCAGTGGCGATTCCGCCGTCGCGAACCCGTAGATCGACTTTGCCGGGCATTCGTGGGCGGCGAACTGGACGCGGGTGCAAACCTTGGCGAGGCTGCTCTGGCGCAAAAAGAAGGGCCGCGGCAGAGTGACCGCGGAGCGGGCGATGTTGGCATCGCCGCTGCGGGCGACCAGAGTCGCGCGCAGCTTCGGGCTCTTGCCGCGCCGGGTGCCGCCGAAGACGCGCATGAAGAGTTTGGGTTTGAAGCCCAGCCTGTCGCATCCCTGCACCTGGAACGGAGCCGAGGCGGGGAAGCTGGAGAAAGCGCTTGGGTTGAGCGGATCGCTTCCGCCCCCGTGCAGAACGGCGTCGACCGACATCGGCGAGCAGTTGGTCGGGTTGAGCGAGAACTGTTTGCGGTCAAGGGTGACGGCGACCGAGCGGATGTCGAGCAAGGCGCCGCCGAAGACGTGCGGGATCGGATCAGAGATCGCGCTCACCTGGGCCGTCGACGGGTCGACGAACAGCGCCACCCTCACCACGACCGAGCCGAGATCGAACGGTCCAGCCGTGGCGGGGGTGACAACTGCCAGGGAGAGGGGGGCACCGTGATAGGGCCCTGCGAGGAAGGCTTTGCCGGCGATGTGGAACGGTTCCGGGCCGCTGCCGGTGGCGACCTGGGCGCTGCCGACGAGGCTCGACGCCGGGCAACTGGGGCTTGCCGCCTCGGCGGCGCCACTGTTGGCAGCCGCCGCGGCGATCGCGTCCTCCGGGCAGTAGCGGACACCGGCGAGCTTGGCGGTCAGCCCCGGGGGCAACTTGACATCGACGCCCTTCAACTCCTGGTCGCCGTCGACGCGGGCGACGTCCACCGAGAAGGGACTGAAGGCGCCACCCTGCGGGTTGGCGTCATGTGCTCCGAAGCCGGGTGAGAAGGGGCGGTCGCCGAGCGCTTCGGCGCATTCGCCGCCGCCAGGCGCTTCGCCGAGGGCGAATTCGTCCGTCGGTTCGGCGGGCGGTTCGTCCGAGGGACCACCTTCTTCGCCGGCCGGCACCAACCCTTCGGCGGTCGTCCACGGCGTCATCCGCGAGGTCGTTTCGTGCGGCCCGCAGGTCGGCGGACTGGTCAACGGCGCCCGCGGCCCATCGTTGAAGTCGAGGGTGAAGGAGCTGAACGGCACCTGCGGGTTGTCGGCGAAGGTCGTTTCCAGCTGGCCGGTCTGCGGGTCGGCTTTCGTGTTGCCGATCAGGCGGACCGAGAGGCCGTAGCGTTTCGACTCGACGTCGACGAAGATCCGGTACTCCTGGCCGGAGGTCGGGTCGCGACTCAGCTGCCGGCCGAGGTAGACGTTGCCGTCGATCGGCCCTTCCGGCAGCGGCGGGGTGTCGATCGAGACCGTGCCGATCTTCGAGCCCGCGGGACAGGCGACCGGATTGCGGATGCCCTTGCCGAACTGTTCGTCGCTGCAGGCTTCGAGCCCGTTGGCAGCCGAGGGGTTGAGCCCCATCCCGGCGGGCAGGGTCACCGTAGCCGTGCGCAGGTGAGACGTTTCCTGGGTCGTCCCGCCGCTTTTGGTCTGGTGCGGCAGGTCGACCTCGACCGAGGCGCCGGAGGGCGAGTCGGTTTCTTCGGTCTGGGGATCGACTGCGATCGACGGTTCGAAGGGGACCGTGTCGCATTCCTTCGGCGAGGTGCCCGGGGGGATCCGCGACTCGAAGGGCGGATTGGCGTCGGCCGGGAATTCGTATCCCGATTCTTCTTCTTCGCCCACAGAGGCGGCGAGGAGCCAGGTCGAGTAGACGTGCTGGAACGGCGCTTCGGCCGGCCCCAGGCAGGTGCTCGGGGTGGTGATGAAGGTGCCGTCGCCCGAGCGGCCGTCGAAGACGAGCCTGTTCTTCAGCACGATGCCTTCTTTGAGCACCAACCCGAAGGGCGTTTCCGGCACGTCGATCGTGAAGCCCTCGTGGTAGTCGCCCGCCCATTCGACATCCGCTTTCAGGAAGACTTCGTTGCCGGCGAGTTCGAAACCGAAAAGAGCTGGTTCGCCTTCGGCGGACACGATGTTGTAGACCGTCGGCGATTCAGGGAACGGGGTGGGTACTCCGAGGACCGCCGCCGTAATGATGCTGTTGCCGACTTCGGAGCCCAGCGGGCATCCTTTCGGGCTCGTTTCGAAGGTCGCCAGCGGGCACTGCGGCGTGGCGCCGGGGTTGACGCTGAGCCCGACCGGGAGGTCGACCCGCACCGTCTTCAGTTCGTCGACCGGTTTTTCCAGTTTCTGGCCCAGCACTTCTTCGGTCGTGTGCTTGACGATGAACTGGGTGAAGCCGACCGGCGGATGGCCGGCGGCCTGTTCGAAGAACTGGGAGGGGGTGGCGACGCTGCAGGTCGGGGTGTCTTTGGTGCAGGTCCCCGCCTGCCAGCCGCTGTCCGCTTTCGGGTTGTCGGGGTCGGAGGGAGCGATGATCCCGGCCGTATCGGCCTGCGCCATGGTGGCGCTCGTGAGCAACAGGATGACCGCCGCCACCGCCGTCCAGCCTCGTCGCGCCAACTGCCTTCGCTCCATTGAATCGTCCCTCCCTGATCCCATGTTAAAAGGATAATACCCGATTTTGATGATCTAGACTACTATTTTTAGGTATCTGTTTCCCCTAAACGGAGGTAGCTCTATGAACTGGCAGCTTCTCGCCCGCGCAAATACCCATCCCCTGCGCATCTCAATCTTGGAGGTCCTCGAACTCGACGACGGTCGCTGTCTCTCCCCCAACGACCTCTCCTGGGAGCTGCAGATGCCGCTCAGCAACGTCAACTACCACGTCACCGAGCTCTTCAACGCCGGCCTGCTCGAGCTGGTCCACGAACGCCCGGTGCGCGGCGCGACGGAGCATTTCTACCGGCTGGCCGGCAGCAACGCGAGCGGTCCGGTCTCGGCCGAGGTCGTCGAGGCAGGCGTTTAGCCGTGGTCGAGGCTTGCTGCTAGGGCGCATCGCGCCACATGGTCGAGACGGTCGCCCCACCGTCGGGCCGCTTGAACTCGCCGACGCGGACGAAACCGAGGGCTTCGTAGCGGTGGTCATTGGCCGAGTTGCTCGACTCGAGGAAGGAGGGAGCCCCCGCGGCGTCGATCCGGGCCAGGTTCGCGGCGAGCAGCGACATGCCGACGCCCCTGCCGCGCTGGTCGGGATGGGTGCCGAGCAGGCTCAGGTAGTAGTGGGGCGGGTCGCCCGGGTGCGAGGAGTCGAAGCGCTCGAGCAGCTCGAGGACCGCGGGCGCCCGCTCGCCGATCAGCTCGGCGAGCAACGGCGCCAGCGCCGCCTCCTCTTCGCCGGTCAGCTCCGAGCCGCCGGGCGGAATCCAGACCGACGCCGCCGCGTAGTCGCCAGCGATCGACACCCACGGATAGCGCAGCGCGCTGGAGACGAAGAAGCGCCACCAGGCTTCCAGGGCATCCCGCTCCGGGAAGGCCCAACCCCAAAGTGGATCGGAGGCGAAGGCGGACGCCAGCGTCTCGGTGATGCCGTCGAGATCGCTCTCGGTGGCAATCCGAACCTCCACGCGACGAAGCTACTCGACCGCCAGAGGCGCCGCAAGCCTCGAGCATGAGATCGGGCGGATTCCACTGCCCGAAGCGGGCTGAGCGGTTTTCCTGCGCCGGGGCAGGCGCGGTGCATACAGTCCCTTTGCCATGAGCCCAATCCCCTACGTACGTGGGCAAGTCGTGGTCCTGACGATCCTGGTCGTGGGGGCGGGGCTATTCGACGCCGCGATTCTCGGTGCCTGCTGCGGCCTGACCGCTTTCACCTGGCTGCTGCTGCTGCGAGAGAAGTACCGCTGGGATCTGGTGAGGACGACAGTGACCATCCCGCCTCACCGTGCCCGCCTCGATCGTGTCGTCGCCGGAGACGCACTGGTCACACTGCTGCCGGCGACACTGCTGGCGACGCTCTTCGCCGTGGAGGTCGGGCATCCACTGACCGGTCACGGCGCAATCCACGGTGCAGCCGCGGCACTGGTGGTTGCCGCCGCTGTGATCTGGGCATCGAGCCTCTTCGACTGGTACCTGATCCTGCCAAGGATCAGCGGGCAGCTCGGTCCCCGCCCCTGCCGCTCCGCAGTCGAAGTCGCAGACCTCCCCTTTCCAGGCACCTGGAAGGAGGTGACCCGTTGGTGGTACATCCACCGGATCGTCGCCACCTTCGCCTTTCGGGTCGGACTCTCCACCGCTCTCGCTGTGGTGATCGGCGAAATCTCCGGGCTGCACCAAGAGGCACGCTGGCTTGCGGGCGTTGCCATGCTGCTGTTCAGCAGCTACGCCTTCTCGGCGCTGTGGCATGGCGTCGGACAGGCCGGCCATGCGAAGGCGATCGTCGGCCAAACGGTCCGGGTCGAACGCCGACCTGGTAAGCGGCGCAGGCTGCCGCCATTCACGAAGTTGCCGCCGCTGCAATTCGACGGACGCTTCTGCGTGGTTGACGTGTCGATCGAGAGCGTCCAAATCATCGACGTCGCACCGCATGAGGCAGAGAGCCTCCCCGTGCCCGAGAAGTTCACGCGGCACCCAAATAGCGTCCTGCTTCCAAATGCCGACGCGATCCAACCCACGAGGCCGAGTTTCGACGGTTGCAAAGCTCGATGCTCGGGCGTCAACTGGTACTGCATCGAGAATTCACGCTGCTTCGAGCCGAAGTAGAGGGCTTTTCGCCCTTTTGGCGCTGCCGCGTTGGCGGACGACTTCCCAGCCCTCCTTGCGAAGCGCCTTGATCAGGCGCTCGCCGGAGACGACCGGCTGGCGCGGCTCACGCCGGCAGGGGAATCGAGCGGCGAATCACGCCGCTGTCGAGCGGTTCGCCGTCTTCGCGCAGGCCCTCGACGTAGAGGGCGACCGCCTCGCTGGCGTTCGCCATCGCGTCGTCGACGTCGTCGCCCTGGGTGTGAAGACCGGGAAGGTCGGGCGCATAGACGTGGTAGCCGCCCTCGTCCTGCGGCTCGAAAACCAGCTCGATCTCGCGTGTCTCGTCCATCTAAGTTCTCGCCCTAGCTTACGCTAGACATCGGCCCCGAGCGATTGCTTGCTTGCTGCAAGCGAGAAGCCTGCCTCGGGCGATTCGAGCTGTAGAGCCAAATTCGGAACGGGTCTAGCACCACTGCCGAGTTTTGGCTCTACAGAGCGGCGAAGAAAGCGGACGACGGGTCTCGAACCCGCGACCTCGAGCTTGGGAAGCTCGCGCTCTACCAGCTGAGCTACGTCCGCGTTTGGAATTCCAGAGCCATCCTAGGCAATCTCAGACAGCCTGTAGAGCGCGAGCTTTTGGTTCGGGGGCCATTCTCTGCATGGAACCCCACTCGCTGGTCACCGAGACCCCGGACCTGGTCTGGCTCAAATGGTTCACAGGCGATCGGCTTTCGCAGGCCGTTGCTTCGACTACGCGTCGGGAATTTTTTTCTTCGGGTCAAGCTCTGAGGGCGGGGGCTTCTTGTGAGGCGTGATCTTGATCTTGCTGCTCGACCCTTCTTTTTTTGGAGTCGCCATAGTTACCACCTTAGGTTAAGAATCCACGCTATGGTCTCCACAGCGAGCAAGACGCACGCGATGCGGAGACACCAAAACAGCAGATTCAGCTTTTTTTGGTTGTCGTCGTGGTTTGTCTCATAGTCAGTCGCTAGTTCTTTCTGAACTTCCGCAAGGTCCTTGCCCCGGCCTTCCTCTCGGAGGATTGCCTTTGCGCTCATCACGAATCCGAAGTCATAAGGCAGGAGAATCGCGATAGTAAGGATCGCCACCGCCACGAATGATCCGATCGCGATCCAGCCGTCCGCGTTGATGTGAGATCGCGATGTAACGCTAGAAGCCAGCACCGGCTTCGCGAGGGCCTGACCTCCAAGGAAGGACGTAACCAGGGAAGCTGCAGCCAGTAGCGTGCCAGCTCGGGACCGGAGGCTGTCCAGAGTTTCCCTCTGGGCAGAAATTGCGGTCTTGGCCTCGTCGTAAGCGAGCTGGGCGACCGTTTCAGTCATTGGCAAACTGCAAACTATCGGTTGTCTCATCGCCGCCCATCACAGCCTCTAGATTAATCGCTCAAGGAGATCGCCAACGGAAACGCTTGGGCTAGCCGAAGATGGCGAGCTGGATTCCAATGTCTACTTCCATTCATTCCCAGATTGATTGTTGCTTCTGTTCTGCGGGAAACGGAGAACGATCGACGCGGCAGACTCGATCACAGAGCGGCATGCTTGTCCTTGCTTGTGGCACCACGAAACGCGAGTACTAGCACAGAGAAGAAGCCCGCGGTGAGACCAATAACAGTAGCCGCGAGCATCACTTGGGTTAGAGCGGGTGTCGGACCGACCATTGCTTCGGTTTCGCTGAGTTCATCCGCAATCACCCCACTGGCGGCGATGATCGCGCTCAGCTCCCCAACAGCGAGAAAGAGCACAATCTGGGCGTTGTAGACATTTGAAATACGCCCCCAAAAAGCGTGCGCTCTGCTCTCGACTGCGATCGCCACGATGAGTACGGGAATGACCTGCGCGGCCATTTCGTAAAACGATGGCTCGGGCATACTTCCATATTCGATCCGCGCCAGAATCAAACCCCCGCCAACTGCCAGGGCGAGCGGCCATAGGCGACTAAGATTGGCCACGGAAGTCGGTTCTTCGTCAATGAGAGATTCCCTGCGAGAAGCATCACCCTGTCTCTGGCGGCTGTGATGGATCCGGCGGGTGAGTCGCCCGTACAAGCAAGCATCCACCGCGCGTGTCCTCGATCGGTAAGTCGAACCCAGCCCAGATCGCCGCAGTGGCCAATACGGAGAATGGCCTTTCCGTTTCTGCAGCGCTGGGGTCGCCAGGGTTCGGCAATTGCTCGCAGAACGCTTGTACCCCGCTGCGGGCATCCTGCTCATGCGTCTCACCCTTCGCTGCTCCACTGACGAACGCCTCCCAAAGAAGCAGCCCATCCTGTTGTTCAGCGAACGCCGGCCACTGAACGTGCACTTGAAGGTCGGGCACCCGTTCATGGATGAACCGCAGGGTCCACGGGATCTGCACCATCGCCGTTGCAAGGACCGACGCGCCTACGCTGCTCGACCAAGACGGTGAGGGAGCGTCACAAGGCCGCGCCTTTCCGAGCCGATCGGGGTTCTCTGGCACCGGAATGAACAATGGCGCCTCGAAGCCGAGGGCTACGGGCTCATCGTCGCGTAGGACGTGAACGACCGAAGCTGCAAGCGACTCGATGTTTTCGGGCCGATGGAGTTCCTCACCGTCGGAGCCCGGGATCCGTCGCGCCCAATTGACCCCACATCAGCGCAGAAGACTTGAAGCCTGTCGGTCCAATCCATCGGTTGAAGCTACCTCGTCGCATGCGTCTGAGCCAAGGACGTGACCTTGGCCTTGAGGGACGATGTGAGTCCGCTCCCACAGTGCGCTCCCGCTTCGCTAAATAGCGAGCCGCGCTTTGCAGTGCTGCCGCGAGTCGGCTCTCCTCACTGAGAATGCTTAGCTGGACACATAGATTTCGACGGATGATCGAGCTAACTAACAAGCCGCAAGCGAGCAGCATAGTTACCAACGCTTCTTTCTGTTAGCCCTCTAAGTGCTCGGAAGCACACGAACCAAATAGTCTATCCGGCCTTCGCCCAGTTTGCTCAACCCACTGAGATATACGAGGAGATGGTTTAGGAGGCGCTGAAGAACCTTCGACTCGACTTCCAGCCAACCTGGAATCACTCCCTGTTTGAGCCAGTTCTCAAGTGCGTCCACGTCATGCGCCGTCGGTTCGTCGGGGAGTAGCAGACTGGCGAGGCCGAGACTCCACTCGAGTGCGTCGATCACCCGCTGCGCCCGCGCCCAGTGCTCAGGTCGCTCGCCTCCATCGGCGACCGCCTCGGCTCCATAGGCAGGCATGTCCTCCCCCGTCGCCTCCTCGACATACATTCGAAAGTCGAAGTACTCGTCGTTGGTCACATGCTCCCAGAGGTCGTGACATGACCCAACGGCCCGCATCACATCAAGGCGCGGTAGCTCAAGTTGCATCCTGCGCAAAACGGTACCAGACTCTTCTAGACCTAACCTTTGCTCTTACGAGGGTCGGCGGACCCGGACCTGCGCCGTGTTCTTGACGGGCTCCCTGACGAGGCTTGGGAGGTGCTGCTCAAACTCGACTAGCGACCTACCTACCGGTTCGTACTGGTGGAATTCGGACGAGCGAGCCTGGCGGCGCTTGGGGTGCACCACCGGCTGCGCGAAGACTGGCCGGTCATCCAACCGCCAGAAGATGCGTTAACACCGTCGAGCGGCGCTCCGTAGACCGTCTACGGAGCGACAGGGGGCGCCGATGCCTCCGCTCCCACCGCCGCAGCGGTGGGCTCAGACGGACCGTTCTCGATCGTCAGGCTTTCGAGGACCTCGAGCAGGGTCGACTCGATCTCCCGGAAGTCAGAGGTGGGGGCCGTTGCAGTGGCGGTGTACCCGCGCGAGCTGTCGACGTAGTAGAGCTGGATTTGGGTAGCCGGCGCGGCATCAGGCGGCTCCCAGCTGAAGCGGCGCATATATCCCGGCCGTCCGCCCATCATCCGCATCGACTCGAAGGCGACCTCGTGGTACCCACGGAGCTCATCTTTGAGGAGTTTCCCCTGCTCGAGCGCGTATTGCTCCGTGTCGATTTCAGGGCCGAGATGCTCGCTGGAAAAGATCACGTTCCCCTTCAGCCCGGCCGCTTGAAATATGTGTGACTCCTTTTTCCATTCCCAGTCGTCGGGAATCGTCGCCCCCAGTTGCCCTGTCACCTTCTGCACCGTGATCGCCACCTCCAGCCATTGCGCGTACTCGTCTTATCAGTTAAGGTTCTGCGAGCATATCGCCATGGTAGACGGTCCGTCGAAACCACCGACAGAGGCGGAAGCTGAGCGGCTGTTGGACGCTGGCGAATTCAGGACAGCGGCTGACGTATACAGGCGGCTCGTCGAGGATCGAAGTCGGGACGCGGGGCTGCTAGTCGGCTGGGCGAAGGCTCTGCTCGGCGACGGCAAGACCGATGCCGCCGTCGCTGAGCTGGACGAGGCCCTCAAAGTCGACCCCTCCTTCGGCGAGGCCTACGTCGTCAAGGCAGCGGTGCTGCTGAGCCTCGGCCAAGCCGAGGAGGCATTGAAACTCTACGAAGGGGGAAGCGAGTTCGTCGATGACTCCTTCTTCTACGTCGCTTGGGGAAGGCTGCTCGCGGAGATGGGCAAATACGAGCAGGCCCGGTGGAGATTCGTACGGGCAATCGAAAAGGACGATACCTACGCCCCCGCATACCTGGCGGCCGGCGATGTCCTCCTTCGTCTCGATCTGGCCCGCGAAGCCGAGGAAAGATTCCGCCATGCCGTCGAGGAGCTCAACGCACGAAGTGGCGAGGCGTTCAGCGGGTGGGCCCGTGCTTGCTTTGCCAACTACAAGCCCGAGCTCGCGGTTGAAAAGCTGAAAACGGCGATCGATGTGGACGGTGACTCCCCCGCCTCGATCGAGCATTGGCTCGACATCGGCAAGATCCGCTACGAGCAGAATCGCTTTGCCGAAGCTCTCGCGGCGAGCAGGAGCGCCATGGCGCTTGAGCCAAGCGGCGCCAGCACCCTGCAGAAGTACCGGGCTCGCCACAGCGGGTCTACGGCTGCGGTCGCAATGAACTTGTACCAAGAGGCGCTCGACTACAGCGAAGGCGCCATCAAGCTACTGGCCGAAGTGGGTGGGTGGCCGGAAGCGGAGGCTTCACTCCACTTTGTCCGGGGGGCGGCGCAGGCGGGGCTCAAGCTATACGGCGAGGCGATCGACAGCTACGAGCAGGCGTCTGAGACTTCGGAGATGTTCGCTGTTCACGCGATCAACGCTACCGCCGCGGTCCTCGCCACTCAGGGACGCTACGGCGAGAGCTGGCGACAGCTGGCGAAGCTCGATGTGGGACTCGAGCGCGTCGAAGAGCTTCCGGACGACGTCTTGGAAGACGAACAGTGGCTCGCTTACGGCACGGGAAAGCTCTGGTACGAGGATTTCGAGAAGGCACAGGACGCCTTCGAAGAGGCCGTGAGATCAGGTCCGAAAAACCCGAATGCCTGGGCGAAGCTGATGGTGCTCTGCTTGGCTCGCCGCGAGCAGAACATCGAGAAGGAGAGCGATTGGAAATGGCAGGCCTACGCTGCCTACCGCAAGGCGGTCTCCCTCCTCAAGGCTCAGTTTGACGATTCGGCGTCCACGGAGCCTCTTGTAGCCCTGGGGCTGCTGCACCTCCTGATGGACGAGCTGGACGCGGCGGAGCCGATGTTTGAGCAGGCAATAAGGTGTGATTCGAGTCCCATGGCACCATTCGCCGGCCTTGGCCTGATTCATGTGCGGCGAGGCAAATACGCCGAGGCGATCGAACGCTTCGATTCGGCGCTGGTCCGCGAACCGGATAGCCTCACGATTAAGTGCCATCTCGCCGACGCCTATTTCCGTCTCGGTCGCCACGCTTCCGCGCACGACGCATACGAAGAAGTGCTGCGGGTGGCACCAGACAATGTCGGTGCTCAGATCGGGGCCGGCGAGGCGCTGATTGAGTTGGCCGAGAAATCGGCAGACGAATCCCTCTATGAAGACGCCGAGGCGCACCTAACCAAAGCGATTGATCTCGCCGACGCGATCAAGCCCGGGTCCCCAGACCGAAAGGGATCGACAGGACTCGGAGTGCGACAGTGGGCTGACCTCTACTACGCGCGCGGCTATGTTCGGGGCAAGCTGTACGAAGCGGAAATGGCGACCAGGATCGGACTGTCCGCCCGCTCGGTGCGGAATCGCCTCGCTGGCGCTCGGCGGGACTTCGAGTCCGCTGCGAAAACCCATGTCAACCCTCATCGAGCCGAACGAGCTGCCACGAACATTCGCAAGCGATTGAGGGTCCTGTTCCCGAGTATGCTCACCGAGGTCTACGCCCCGTTCGCGGTGGTGGCCATCGCCTTCGCGCTGCTCGTCGTGGTTCAGGTCTTCTTCTTCTCCAAGACGAGCTTCTCCGAAGGCAAGGACACCACTGCGTACACCACGCTCACGCTCGCGCTCTTGATGTTGATCGTCGCGGGCTTCTACCTGCCCCAGGTGCTCAAACTGAAGCTTGGTGGGATTCAGCTCGAGAAGGCCAGCCCACAGCCCGGCGGAGACGGCGCCCTCAACGTTCCCCGCCACCCCTTCCAGGCCAGCCTGCACGCGATATTCGAACCGGTAGTCCCGCGCAGCCGCATGCTCGAGCACACCGAGTCGGTGGAAGAGCCAAAGCCAGTCGACGCCAGAGAAGGCGCGCGCCCCAATTCGGACAGCCCGGTGGGCGTTTTGAGCCGCGGCGATGGCGCCGAGGGACAGCACTTTTAGAGGAACAGAGGCCGCTCCTACATCTAAGCGTTATTGGTGGAGTCTGCGCCCTGGCTTTTGCTCTTCCGACGCCTTTGCGTGGTGTTCGTTTCCGGGGTGCGCGGCATCGACCTTCGAGTCGGAAGAGCCGCCACCGGCGATGAAAACGAGCCAGACGACGGCCCCGAGCACCATGCCCAGCGCCCAGTAGAAGGCGAGCGCTCGGCGCGCGGGTTCGGGACCGTTCTCGCTCAAGGCGCTCTCGATCTCCTCGGGTCGCTTCCCCGGCCGCAAGGTCGGCTCCTCGCCGGCCTTCACCACCTCTCCCGCCTGCCACACAAAAAGACCCTCGCTGCCGGAATGCGGGTCGACCACGATCGCGATCTGCTCGGGGCGCCCGAAGAAGTTGCGGTGGATGAAGAGATCGTGCTCGGAGAGGAAGATCCCGAAGCCAGGGTGACTGTGGTACCAGCCGAGGATCTCCTCTCCCGGGTGATCGCGATCGAGGGTCGAGTGAATCGCCGACCATGCCTCGTGGGTGAAGGTCACCCGGCTGCGCGCCCCGTCCGCCTCGAGCGCCGGGATGATGCCGATCACGCGCGGACTGCCGTCTTTACGCAAATGGCCGATCAGGACGCCACCGACCTCGGCCTCGAGGCTCGAGAAGACGTGGTCGTAGATCTGCTCGCGCACACCGGATGCGACGTAGGGTCCGCCCGGTATCGATTGCCCGGACTGCTCAGCCACGGACTGCCTCCAGCCACTCGAATGGGTTCGCGTCCCCGTCGAGGACGAAATGCCTTCTCGTCCCCTCTGCGAGGCGGGCGGTGATCACGTCGAAGGGCCACAGCCCAAGCTCCGCCGGACTGAGGCCGAGCAGCCGCTCGTCCTCCGGGTCGACGACGTGGGTCAGCTCGACCCGCCGTTCCAAGCCGCAGTTGGGACAGCGGGCATCGACCGTCGTGACCATCTCGATCAGACGGTCGACGGCCGTCTCCTCCTCGCACCGCGGGCAGACGAGTGCGCGCACCAACTCGTGCTCGAGGTCCAGCTCGGCCCCCGGGCCGAGCTCATCCCGGGCCCGGGAGAGCAGCTCCGCCAGCGGCCGGTTCCCCGCAAAGGCGGCGGCGCCGGCGAGATCGTAGGTGTCGTGGCTGAGGCAGTCGTCGCGGCGCCTGTAGTTCACCACATAGGAGTCGTGGGTGAGGCCGTTGAATGCGAAGCCTTGGCCGGCGAAGTCAGTGGCCAGTGAGTCGCGGTGGAGGAGCTTGATCGCCTCCTGGACCTGCAGCCCAGCGATCACCGAGGCCGAGGTTGCCGTGGTCGGGACCTTACCTTCGAGCATCTGGTCGCGGGTCAGCAGCGAACAGGCCTTGCGGGCGGCAAGCAACCTGTGGTCCGCCTCGTTCATCGTGCACTCGTAGCAGGCTGAGTCGGGCGGGACGAAGACGCGCATCATCCCCATCAGGCCCTCGATCGCGCCGTCGACCCATGGCGTGCCCGCTTTCCAGCAGGCCTGGTTGACGTGTAGGCGCGCCTCGCGGTTGTCGAGCCCGCCGAGGACGACGTCGAAGTGCGCGATCAGACCCGGGGAGGCCACCAGACGTGCGTCGCCGACGACCGGGATGATGCGGACCTCGGAGTTGAGCTCGGCGGCGCGGCGAGCGACCACGGTCGCCTTGTCGGCTCCCTCGTCGCCCTCGCGGAAGAGGACGCAGCGCGACAGGTTGGAGTTCTCGACCCGATCCATGTCGAGGACGACGATCGTGCCGATCCCCGTCAGGGCGAGGTTCTTGGTCAGCTCGTTGCCCAGTGCCCCAGCGCCGATCACCAGCACCGACGCATCGGCGAGACGCGCCTGGTCCCACCAGGTGATCAGCGATTGACGGTGATAGCGGTCGTCCTCGAACTCGACCGCGAGCCGCTGGCTCGGGGCTGGCATCCGGCCTAGCCCGCGGTGATCTCCGCCACGAGCCGCAACACGTCGCCGTCCTTGACGCCGGCCTGCTCGAGGCTTTCGTTGTCGTCGACCTGACGCCCCGACTGCTTGTGATGGAACTTATAGGACAGCGGTTGGTTGTCCGGCCCAACCGGCGGCAGGCTCATCAGCTCCACCAACCTGGCGATGATCCGACCCGAGGCGACGTCGCCGGGCACGCTCGCCTCCTCGGTCTTGTTCCCGGTCGAATCAACAACGGTGATATCCACTATTGCCCCCCAATCGATTTCGTCTCTCTGTTCAATTCGGATCCCGCGGCGATGGTCATCGGGTCACCTGGCGCTCCTGGTACTGCAGAGTGGTGCCGCCCACTTCAACAGCGTCGCCAGCGCGAAGCCAGTGATTGGTCACCGGGGTCCCGTTGATGCTCACCTGGCTGCCCTCGTATGCGGTGACCGAGTAGCGGCCACCGCGGTCGTCGATCCGGCAGTGGAACGGCGAGACCTGTGGGTCCTTGATCAGCGTGATCTCGCACTTCGGCGCGCTGCCGACGTTGGTCACCTGGTGGTAGACGATGAACTCCTTGCCGAGCATCCCGCCCCTGACCACCTTCAGCCAGGCCTGGCGGCGGGCTACCTCGACCAGGCCGATCGCGACGCCGATGCCAAGGCCGACGACGCCGAACCCGATCAGCTGCCCCATCGCTTCGTCCTGTACGTGGATCGAGGCATAGTGGTAGACGAGCCCCCCCAGCGCCCCGCCGATCAGGCCTCCGATCGCGGCGTTGAAGGTCTTGCGAGAGGAACGCTCGGCGACTCCGAGCGCGATTCCCACCCCGCCACCGAAGATCGCCCACGCCAGGGCCCGGGTCAGGTAGAAGTCGGCGCTGGAATACGCTTCGGCAAGGTTGGAGAGACTGTCGGTTTCTTCGAGGATGTTTTCGACCAGCTGTTCGAAGACCAGCTGGGCAGCGGCTCCCGTGGCGGCGCCCGCGACTGCACCAAGGGCGAGGCCGGCCAGGGCCGAGCGCATCGCCGCCTCCCAGACCCCCGACCGCGCGTCTTCCCAGGCAGCGTAGACCGCCGCGAAGATCGCGCCGAACAGCCCGATCTCCTTGGCTGTCAGGGCGACCAGGTCGGTCGTGAATTGGGGACCGCCGAAGAAAAGCCGGAATGCTCCCCAGCCGGCAATCGCCGCCACCACAGCGGCGGCGATGCTGTTGGGCAGGGTGCCACCGAAGCCCAGTGACGGCCCATCCACGGCCACCGGCCTTGCCGGTGGCCGCACCCCCTCGATCGAGGGCAGCGGTGCGGCCATCGTCTCGGTCGCGCCCTCGCCGCCGGCATGCTGTGCTTCTGCGGGGTCCGGAGGGAGATCCTCCGCGCTGATCACGAGGCGTTTCCTCTCCTCCGACATCAATCCTCCCGTCGTCGTATTCGTACGCTTACCGGCCCCTGCGTTTCGGCGAAACCCGCGTCCTGCCCGTAACGTGGACGCAGGATGACCAGCGGCCGCTCGCCATCTGGCGTGGCGCCTTCCTCCAGCTCTCGCAGGTCGTGCTCGATCGACTCGCCGCCGGTCACATAGGCGACGAAAAGGGTGACGACGGCACCAGCCACCACCCAGGAGCTGCCCAAGCCGTCGTAGAGGCCGTGCAGGAGGACCGCCAGCCCCAGCCCGAAGAGGATCAGGGAAAATCGGTGGGATGGCCGCCACCTCGCCAGGCCGAGGAAGAAGCATGAGATGCCCGTCATGCAGGCGTGCAGCAGCGGCAGGACAGTCAGCCGCACCAGGGCGGCGGCGGTGTAGGCACCAACCCCGACGATGCCGATCGTGTCGAGGTTGTGCGCATAGAGAACCGAGTAGTTGATCGCCTCGGCGACGCCAAAGGCAAGGCCGGCGACTACGCCGAAGTACATATAGGTCAGGGGCGTCAGCATGTGGCCGGGCCGGTAGACGAGCAAGTAGACCGCCCCCCACTTCACCGCCTCCTCGACCAACCCCACGACGAGGATGAAGCTGGCCAGGCTCGGGGTACCGTCACCCAGCAGACCCCGCTCGAGGGCGCCGGCGAGCGGAGCGCCCACCAGGGCCGTGAGCGCGGCGACCGCCGCTGGTAGATGCCAGCCGACCCGCTCGGGCCGAATCGCATAGCGGAGGATCAGCAGCCAACCGACTGCGAAGTAGATTCCGAAGAAGGCGCTGACCCGGTGCAACTCCGCGGTCGGGTCCGACGCCGGCGACACGGTACCGACGAAGATCAGCGGGGCAAGCACGCCGAACACGAGGAGAATCCCCCAGCTGGACTCCCAGGGCCGCGAGCGAATCCACTTGCCAACCGGGAGGACGACGCCCAGGGGAACAGAGCCAATGCTGGGCTTGCCGTCGAGCTGATCGCCGGTGATGACGATGCGGGGGTGTGCGCTCGCTGTCAAGGTCCCTGCTTGATCTCGACTTCGACTGCTCCGGCCCCCGGTGCGGTCGCCTCCCCCGCGATCGCCACCTCGACCTCGGGGCGGCCGAGCTCGACGGTGCCGATCGGAAACAACTCAGGATGCTGCTCTGCCCAGTAGGCGGCGGTCGAGTCGAGCGGGCTCTTGGGGTTGTAGATCCGATATTGGATCATCGCGCCGATCTTGGCGACCACGTCCGAGAGCGACTCCCCCGCCGACCAGTAGTCGTTGATGCAGTAGTGAGCCGCGACGTTGGGGTGGAAGATCGGCGTCAGCGGCACACAGTAGGGCTGTTCGCGGGGGTAGCCAGCGGGCAGATGGATTTCGACCCGGTGCATCTCGGTCCGGATCGGCTGGTCACCCTGGAGTGCGAGTCCGGGAATCCAGTACTCAATCCTGTAGGCCTCCGGAGGCAGGCCGCCGACCGGTTCGATCTGAACTGCCGGATGACCGGAGAAATCGGTTCTCAGCGCCTGGTAGTCCGACGCCAAGCGGCGCAGGCGGGGACTGGTCAACTCCCGAACCTTTCCTTCACAGCAAGGATCCGGTAATACGAAGAGGTCAAGTTTCGCCTCGAGATCCTGCCCCTTTCGGCCGCTCTCAGCACGTTCTTGTAGGCGGAGCGAAACGAGTTCGGGTCCCCGACCATGAGTATGTCGACGCCGGCCAGGGCGGCCGCCCTGGCGGCGATGGCCGGGCTCGAGAGCGACTCGGCCACGCCGGCCGTACTCAGATCGTCGCTGATTACAACTCCCTTGAACGCCAGTCGGCGGCGGAGGAGTCCTTCGACGATCCTGGGCGACCAAGCGGCACCGTTGCCCGGATCGAGCTTCGTGTAGAACGCCGTCGAAACCATAATCGCGGGGACCCCGCCGGCGATCAGACGCCGGTATGGCTGCAGCGAGCTGCCGACCCCCGCTTCGACCACACTCTTCGCTTTGTCGCTGTCGACCGAGGCTTGACCGAGCCCCGGGAAGTGCTTGGGCACCGGAATTACTTTCGTCCGCTTGAGCCCGCTCGCAAAGGCCCCGGCAACGCCAGCCACCCTCCGGGGGTTCTTCGAGATCGTCCTGCCTTGTTCGGCGATGAAGGAGCCGGGCAGGCCAAGGTCGACCACCGGCGCGAGGTCGGTATTGACGTGGTACTGGCGGAGGTAGCGTCCTGTCGCAAGGCCTTCACGCGCAGCCGCGCCCCTCGAAAGCTGCGAGAGCGGCGTGTACGGCGGCCCTTCCGGGAACCTCTTTACCGGCCCGCCCTCCTGATCGATCGCGATCAGCAGCGGCGGCTGATGGCCAGCTCGAGCTGCCTGCCGAAGCCTGGCGGCTGCCGCCCCAACCGCGGCGGGCGTGGAGTTGCGCGCAAACATGAGAACCCCGCCTATTTCACCCCGGCGGGCGTCCTGCAGCAGCAGGGGCGACGGGTTCGCTTCGCTCAGGCCGACCATGAAGCGCTGTCCGACCATGTTGGCGATCGAAACCTGAACGTCCTGCGGTGACTCCGCCTCCGTTACGAGCTTCGGGCGTGCTCCGCCTACGGCGTGGCTGTCGCCAGAGCTGACCCGAGACGATTGAGGGCGTTTGGGTGCGGCAGCCGAACCGCCGATGCTGTCGATCACCATTGCCATGGCGATCGTGACGATGGCGCCGGCGAGGGTCAGCCCCAGCGCGGTGTGCCGGGGAACGCTGCGCAGGTCGTCTAGCACGATTCTTTTTCCAGCTTCGCCGCGCCGATCAGCCATTCGCCGTAGATCTTGCGCATTTCCCAGTAGCCGTACCAGTCCTTGCAGCCGGTTGCCAAGGAGTGGGTCTCGAATTCGACGATCGTCGCCTGCGCCGTGTGCTGGTCGATCAGCGAGGTTTCCACGCTGAGACTGAAGTTCTGCAGCTGGTCTTCTTCCTGCGCCGCGACCCAGCCGGATTCGCCACCGATCGCTTCACCCTCGCTCGACGTCAAATCGTAGAAGGCGGCTTCGTAATCGCCGGACACGAGACGGTTGAAGTGCGCCCGCAGAGAGTGTTGGATCTGCTGCTGGGCGAGCTGGCTTGGGCTCGACGATTCGGCCCCTTCGCTTTCTTCATATCCGCTTTCTTCGTAGGGACTTTCTTCTTCCGATTCGCCGAATTCGCTCGCCTGGGCCCCGGGCGCACCGGCATTCACGTCGTCCGGCGAACCTTTTTCGTGGTCGGTGATCACTATCGCGGCGGCGGTCGCGCCCCCGAGCAACACGATCCCCACGGCCACCAGCGGAACCCATTTCGACCAGGAGGTCCTTCCCTGCGCCAAGGGTTGCCCAGGAGGTGGAGGCGGCGGTGCTCCGGGCGACGGCGTCGAAGGCCCGCTGGGGAGCTTCTGAGTCGGCGCCTCGGTGGGCCCCGGGGGAACGACTATTGGGAGCGGCGGCGGCACGGGAGCCGGCACGGGCGGAGGCTCGACCGGCTGCACTTCCTCCTGGTGAGTCGCTTCGAGTGAGGGGCCGCCCGCGCAAAGCGCTACCGCACAGCCGCCGTTCTCGTCCCAACAGTCGTCGTGGTGGACGGCTCTGCAGACAGGGCAGGCGACTACGCTCACGCCCTCCTCGAGGCCGAACCGACAGTAAGGGCAGGTTCGACCGACCATCTCCGATGTCACTGGGGATCCGGCAGTCATCGTCTGATCAGCCCTCCTCCCGAAAGGCCTGAGCCGCGGCGATGCTATCCAGTTTTGGATCGAGCGGCATTCACATCACACGGTTCGGCATCAGCTCACGCCTTTTACACGGTCATAACCGCAGCAGCCACACCAGCGAACCCCTTCAGGGTTATAAAAAAACGTCACATTTATTTTGCGCCCTATCCTGCGATACCCGGTACTTGTGGGGTGCGGCGTCCCACCTGCCAGCGTTCCCACCACTGCCGTCCCTGCTGCCACCAGGTGTCCTCGAAGGACGGGCGCAGCCGCGCCTGCAGCACCGCCGCGCAGGCGGCGATCATCAGGAAGAGGGCGAGCGCAACCTGCGCCTCTCCGTGGTTGAAGAAGTTAGAGCTGTAGTGATTGGCGGCGGCGAACGAAGGGTCGGCGGCAATCCTTGCGTTCATGCCGATCGCGTTGCCGACCCCGGCGAAACCCCACTGGGCGCCGACCAGGTGCGAGAGCAGCTGGATCGGCTTGCCGAGGTCCTTGGTGGTGACGATCGCCCCGGCGAAGAGGAGTTGGGGCAGCAGTATCAGGGGGAGAAAGCTCGCCGCTTGATCCTCGCTGCGGGCAAAGGCCGACAGCGTCAACCCGAAGCCCATGCCCACCCACGCAACCAGGACGCAGATGGTCAGCACGTGGATCTCGGCATTGTGCGGCGCTTGGCCGAGTGGGCGCAGGGCGAAGACGATCCAAACGAAGAGGGCAGTCTGGAGCGCCGCGACGGCGCCGATCACGACGGCCTTCGACAGCAGGTAAGCCTCGGTCCTGACACCGGCGGCAAGCTCACGGCTGAGGACGCTGCGCTCAGCGACGATCTGGCGAACCGAGGAGATCGCTCCGAACCACATCGACACCGTGACCATCAGGAAGAGCAGCTGGGCGCTCTGCGCCGCATGCAGTGCATTGCCCTGATCGTCATAGGAGAAGACGTTCGACATAAAGAGGAAGGCAGCGCCGAACGCAAGGACCAGCACCTGGACGGCAAGGATCTTCGCGTTGCGCCGGTCGCGGCTGAAGAGCAGCGCGTAACGCCGGGTCAGGACCCTCACCTGAGGCCAGATTCGCCGCCGCGGGATGGCGCGGGAGGAGGCCAGGCGTGGCGGCGCTATCGGTGCCTCGACCCGGCGAAACGAGCCCCCTTTCGTCTCGGCTTCGTCGGTGAGCCTCGCGTAGACCTCGTCAATCAGCTCTACCCCGAAGGCCTCCGGTGCACCGGCCGGAGGGCCGAGGTAGGCGAGGCGCCCGCCCGGGGCCATGATCGCGACCCTGTCGCAGAGGTCGAGACTCTGCGTAGCGTGGGTGACGAGGAGCACGCTCTGGCCCTTGTCCGCGAGGTCCCGGCTGAGCTCCATCAGGCGACGCTCCAGGCCCGGATCGAGGCCGGTGGTCGGCTCGTCGAGCAGCAGCAGCTCGGGCTGGCTGATCAGCTCGAGCGCGACGGCGGCGCGCTTGCGCTGCCCTCCCGAGAGGGCGCCGATTCGCCTATCGGAGATGTCCGCCAGTTCGACCTGCTCCAGCACGCGGAAGATCGCCGCCTCGCGCTCCTCCTTGGAGTGGCCCTCTGGCAATCGGAGTTGAGCGGCAAACGAGAGGGCCTCATGGACGCTCAGCAGGTGGTGCAGGGTGTCGTCCTGGGGGACGTAGCCGATGTCAGCCTGGCGCAGGCCGACATCCTGGCCGCGCATCAACACCGTCCCACCGCTCGAGGTGCGAATGCCGCCGAGGGTCTTCAGCAGGGTGCTCTTGCCGGAGCCGCTCGGACCGATGATCGCGACGAGCTCGCCCTTCTGGATCTTCAGCGTGGTCGGCTCAAGCAGCGTCTTCGAGCCAACTTTGACTTCGACCCCCTGGGCTTCGAGGGGAGGGGCAAGAAGCTCGACGCGAGGGGCCGCGGGAGTCGGTGTGAGAACCCGGGATGGGGATGGAGACAGCTGCACTGCGGGACCCTGCTCCGCTCCACAGGCCTCGCAGAACCGCCAATCCTCCTCGATGCTCTCCCCGCAGCTGGTGCAGAACGCTTTCGCCGCCATTCGAGCGGCGCAGGTTACCGCTAACCAAGTCTCACTGTGCGATTCCCTTTATGCGACTAGGCTACGGCCGCCTTGGGGACAACACACAAGACACTCCGTGCCACCGGCGCACTGTTCGCCACCCTGGCCATCTCACTCGCGGCATGCGGTGGCCCCGAGCGCAGCGCCGACGCCTACTGCAGGGCCTTCTACGAAACTGCCGCTCCCATCCGCGAACAATATGTCGAAGCCAACGCCGAAGCCAAAGAAAATCCCCTATCTGCACTGGTGACGCTCCTCGGGGCCCCCGGCGACCTGACAGTCATCTTCGACACCATGTCCGAACACGCGCCGGACGAGATCAGGGCAGACACCGAAGAGGCGAGGGACGCGCTGAAGAAGCAGCAGGACTCGCTCGGCGAAGCACTCTCCGACCCGCTCGGCGCGATCGGCTCCAGCCTGATCGCCGGGCTCACATCGTCGGGGTCGTTCTCCCGGGTTGACAGCTACCTCCAGGAGCACTGTCCCGTCGACTCCGAGCTGGCGCAGGAAAATTAGAGATAGGGTGCGGCAAAACCGGGTGTCGTTCAAGCGAAGGTAGGAGAGAGATGAATCCGAATGTGCCGCCGCAGGGCGGCTTCAACGAAGCACCGGCGACGCCGGTCGCGGTTCAACAGACCACCGTCATACAGATGAGCGCACACAAGAACGTGGGCCTGGCGGTCCTGCTTGCATTCCTGTTCGGCCCGCTGGGAATGCTCTACGCGACCATCACCGGCGGCATAGTGATGTTCTTTGTAAACATCGTGGTCGCGGTCCTGACGCTGGGACTTGGCCTGTTCTTGACCATTCCCCTGGGCATGCTCTGGGCGGGGATGGCCGCGAACTCGCACAACAAGGGCTTGCAGGCGGTTGCGTCTCAGCAGGCCGTCGGCGGTCCGATGGCCACACCCACCCCCACCCCCGCTCCGGCTGCTGCGCCGGCTGCCTGGCACGACGATCCGAGCGGGAGCGGGCGACTGCGCTTCTACGACGGGACGCAGTGGACCGATCACTACGCCGACAAGCCCGGTCAACCCTCCACCGCGCCGACTCAGCCCGCCGCCCTCCCGGAGCAGCTACCGCCCATCGCGGAAGGGCCGACGGCCGCGACTGAAGTCATCGAGGAGGATCTGGACGTCGTCCTCAAGCCTGCGGATCCTGCCAAGGTGTCCTGCGCGTCCTGCGGCCACGGCATCCATCCCCAGGCTCAATTCTGCTCAGCCTGCGGACAGGCCCAGGCTCCCGCCTGAGACCTGAGGTGAAAACCGTCCGGCAACGGCTCAGGCGATGAAGCGCCGCTGCCCCAACTGCGGAGAGGCGCTGGCGAAGGGCGCGAACTTCTGCCGAACCTGCGGAGCAAGGTACGCGGCCTCGGCACCGCCCCTTGAAACCCCCCAGCCCCGAGTCGCTGAACGCTCGGCGCCCGCGTCCGACGCGGGGACGCCGGAGCCGCGGCGGGCGCGAACCGCGATCGCCGCAAGCGCGGCCATCCTGGCGATCGGTGCAGGGGCCGCCATCGCGATCCTGCTGGGAACAGGTGGCGGTGACTCGTCGACGACAACAGTGGTCCAAGACGTCGCACCGACGACCACCACCACCACGGTGGTTCACGATGTCGCACCGACGACGACGGTGCAGGTGGAGACAACGCCGGAAGCGGGCGACTCAATCGAAGCCGGGCGCTACATACAGGCCGGCTCATTCCAGATCGCAGCCAACGCCCAGGACGAGCGCCAGCGCCTCGCAGGGCACGGCATCGAAGTGGAGGTCGTGACCTCCGACGGCGCCCAAGAGCTATACCCCGGCTTCTATGTGCTGCTTGGAGGACCCCTTCAGTCCCACGCCGGCGAAGCGAGAATGTTGCAGGGCCTTCACCAGAACGGCGTACCGTCTGCCTTTGCGAGAGACCTAACACCGGCCGCTGGGATCGGTGAACCGGTCGCCGGGCGCTGGACAGGGAAAGTGGAAAGGACGAGCTCCGAACATCCGAGGCTGAACGCGGTTTTGCCCGTGACCTTGGCGCTCGCCCCGGATGAAGCGGTGGGTTCGCTCGACTTCTCGACGATCCCATGCCACGCGGATCTCTCGCTCACCTCGAAGACGAGCTACGTGCTCACCTACAGCCAGGAACCGGCCTGCGCCGGCGTCGGAATGCTGCGCATACGCTCGCTGGGCGACGAGCTGATGCTCACCTTGCAGTCGCCGCACACCGACGCGTTCGCCCTTGGAACGCTAGACCGCGGCTGATGCCGGATGGCTACTGCAAACCCGTGGCCTGCCCACAGGCACCGCAGAACCGGTCACCCGTGCCGATCTGCGCCCCGCAATGTTCACAGAAGGCAGCCGCGGTGCCTCCCGCGAGGGGGCGCTCCACGGACGGAAGGGGTGCGTGCTCCACGGACGGAAGGGGTGCGTGCTCCACGGACGGAAGGGGTGCGTGCTCCACGGGCGGAAGAGGTGCGTGCTCCACGGGCGGAAGAGCGGGCCCTGCAGCCGTGGGGACGGACTCCGGCGCGGGCGACTCGAGCGGCGGCGCGGTGGCTGCAGGGGGAAGCGGCGACTGGGGAAGAGCCGGGCCACCGCCACCGAAGAGCCCCCTCACCTGGTCCAGAACACGTCCCTCAGTTGCCATGTATCCACCGATGACGATCCCCAGAGCAGCGAAGAAGCCGAGGAACAAACCCGCCTCGGCGCTGCCGCCTTCTTCGATCCCACTACCGCCGAACGGACTCGCATCACTGGCGGAGATGGGATCGATCATCCTGAAGAGGACGAGGAGGGCAGCGATGCAGCCGAGTGCGAATATCACCGAGCCGCCCGGAATGTCGCCAATACTCCTGTCGCTCGCTTTGAGGATCGTGATGGTCAAGGTGGCGACGATCGCGATCGCAAGGATAGGGCTGACGTAGTGAAGCGAGTCCCAGGCGTTAGAGACGGCGAAGCCGAAATTGAACCAACCGAAGAACATGCAGACGAACAGACCAAGCGCCGATCCAGCGGCGATCCTCTCGCCCTGACTGAGTCGCTGCAGCTTCAGATCCATCTCCTAGCCTCCCCGAGAATCGAACAGTAGAGTCGACCTTATACAGAGTGAGCCAGACCTCGTGGAGCCAGTAACGACACTTCGCCCGGGCGACCGGCTTGCAGAGTTCGAGGTGATACGCCAGCTTGGCCACGGCGGTATGGGCATCGTCTACCTGGTCCGCGACGGGCGCCTCGAGAGACAGGTGGCGCTGAAGGTGATAGCTCCTCACCTCGCACACGACCCCGAGTTTCAGGAGCGCTTTGCGGCGGAGGCCCGCAGCGCGGCTGCGATCGAACACCCCAATGCGATCACCGTGTACTCGGCCGGCTCCGCCGGCGGTCATCTCTTCATCGCGATGCGCTACATCGAGGGAACCGACCTGCGTCGGTCGATGGCGGAGTCCGGGCCACTGGAGCCGAAGGCGGCGGCACAGGTGACGGTCGAAGTCGCCGGCGCCCTGGATGCCGCTCACGCCGCCGGCTTCGTCCATCGCGACGTCAAGCCCGCCAACATCCTGCTCACCGGCCCGCCCGGGCGAGGGACTGCGTACCTGACCGATTTCGGGCTGACGAGGGGCCTGGGCAGCGCGCAGGTCGAGCTGACCGCGACCGGGCAGTGGATCGGCACACTCGACTACGTGGCCCCCGAGCAGATTGCCGCCAGCCGCATCGACGCTCGCACCGACATCTACTCGCTCGGCTGTGTGCTCTACGAGATGCTGGCCGGCTCGGTGCCCTTCAGGGGCGACGAGATGCAAAAGCTGTGGAAGAAGGCGAACGAAGAGGTCCCGCCTCTTCTCTCCTCCGGCGCCCCGCACCCGCTGGACCCGGTGCTTGCCCGCGCGATCGCCAGGGATCCCGAGCGCCGCTTCCACTCGGCCGGCGATCTGGGGCGCGCGGCCTCGACGGCGGCGGGGGTGGGCACGGACGCTCCAACCGAGCGGAGTGTCGCCACGGGAGTCGCGGCGGCCGGCCTGCACGAGATCGACATCCGCGTCCGTGGGCAGAGGCCAGAGCCGCCAACCGCTCGCATGCCGCAGGTTCGGCCACAGCCGCCGTCGCCTCCGCCGTTAGCCCTACCCCTTCCCCAGCCTCACCGCCGATCGAGAGGCTGGGCAGTGGCGATCATCGGCTGTGCGATGGCGGTAGCCGCAGGCTTGGTGGTGGGCGCACTCGCTCTCGCCGGCAAGCAAGATGAAGCCACCCGCACTGTTGTCACCCGCAGCGCCCCGGCAGAAGGGGAGGCGAGTGCCAACGCAACGGCGTCAAGCACGCCGAAAGAAACGCCGCCGCCAAACGAAGCCGCCTCGACGGACCCCGAAACCGGTCCTCCGCTGCGCTTCAACGGAGCCGCGTATAGCGCAACGCTGCCGGCGGGATGGATCCAGCACGACAACGAAAAGCCGGCAAGCGACGGTAGCTACATCCAGAACACATGGGTCAGTCCGGACGGAGACGAAGAACTTCTGATCGACGAGTCGCCCGGCGATCCGGCGGACCCGGCAAGGAGCGTCGCCAAGATCGGCAGCGGCGTGCGCCAGGCCGGCGAGACCATCTACGCGATCACAAACGGAGTCGAACGAGGTGGGCTCATAGGAAGCGAGCTCGACTTTCGGGCCAACCCGGGCCTCCCGGAGCGCGCCGACTTCTTCTTCAACATTGGCGACAACGGCTTCGCAGTCCTGGCGAGCGGCTATGACCTCGAAGCCGCCCAGGCACGGATCGACCCTCTGGTCTCATCGCTGCAGATCCACTGACCCGTGGCACCCTGAGCTCGAGGGCCCACGGGTTCTACCCTTCGCCCGTGAGCGCGCGCTCCCTCGTCGCCTTCCTCGCCGTGCTGGCCGTGATCGGCCTGCTCGCCTTTGGCCTGCTCAACAAGGGCGGGGCGAAGGTCGCCGTGGGGGACCCGGTGCCCGACAAGGCCCTGTCGCGGCTGCCTGGCCCCGGTCACGGCTCGCTGGCCGAGGAGCGCGGCAAGTGGGTGCTGGTCAACCTCTGGGCCTCGTGGTGCATCCCCTGCCGCGAGGAGGCACCTGATCTCGAGCGCTTCTACCGGCGCGAGCGTGACCGGGGCGTGACCGTCGTCGGCATCAACGTCCAGGACAACGAAGGCGACGCGCTCGCCTTCCTCCGCGCCCACCCGACCACCTACACGCAGTTGCGCTCAGTCGGCAACGAGCGCAGCTCGGCATTCGGCTCGATCGGCGTGCCGGAGAACTTCCTCGTCACCCCCCGCGGGCGCCTGGCGCTGATCTGGCGCAGCCCGGTCGACGACCAGATCCTGCGCGAACGCGTCGAACCGCTGATCGGGGGACGTGCCGTTGATTAGCGGTCACTATGGGTACTCAACTCACGGCACGTCCCCGATGCTGCTACTCGTTGCGTTGGTCGGGGCGGCGCTGGCGTTCGTCGGCCCGAGCGCTGCGGTGGCGTCTGCGGCACCGCAGCCACAGACCACGGTGACGGCGATCGAAGGCGAAGTGATGTGCCCGATCTGCGGCACCCTGCTCGAACTGTCGGACTCACCCCAGGCCCGACGCGAGAAAGTCTTCGTGGCGAAGCTGGTCGCCGCAGGCAGGAGCAAGGCCGAGATCGAAGACGCGCTGGTAGCCCAGTACGGCCCCGAGGTACTGGCGGTGCCGCGCGGCTCCGGTTTCGACCTGACGGCGTACCTGGTTCCGATCGTCGCCCTCCTCGCCGCGATCGTCGCCCTTGCCCTCGCCGTTGCCCGCTGGCGTCGGGACGGCCGGGATACGCCCGGGGCGGCCGGCTCAGAACGCCCGCTCCCCGACGGGGACGCCGAACGGCTCGACGCCGACATCGCCCGCTACGACCTCTAGGCGACGGTGACCAGACCGGTGATCGGGATCGACTGCTTCCCCCGCAGCTCCCCGGCCGGACCGCAGGCGAGCGTCGCATCGGCAACCTCGGCCAACGCGATCAACGCCAGCCGATCGCCGTCCAACGGCACCCCGTCGACCACGACCAGCTCGTAGCTCTCCCGCAATCCCGCCAGCGCCTGCCGACAGCGATCGGTATCGAGCAGCGAGGGCGGCCCAGGTTCGCCGGCGGGGACGCAGGCGAGCGGCTCGGTCGCACCCCCTGCGGCGGGGCCGGCGAGGACGAGCGACTGCAGCGCCGCCTGCGACTCGACCTCGCCACGCAGGTACTCGTGCAATCCCGGGACCGGCTCCAGGCCGAGAGCGCTCGCAAGCGACGGGTCGGCGAGGTCCGCCTCGACCAGCGCCACCCGCCGTCCGGACGCTGTCGCGACCGCCGCTAAGCCCACGGCGACCCGCGACTTCGCCGGTCCGGTCGCCAGCACGACCCGCGCCCCGCCCAGGGGTTCCGCCAACCGCGAGAAGGCCTCGAGCTCGTCGCGCCGCAGCGCCCCGGAGCGAGTTGCCGAACCCCGCCGAGCCCGAATCTCCGCCAGCACCGGCGCGGTGCGACCGCGTCGAAGGCGCATCACATCCGCTCGGGGGCGGAGATGCCGAGCAGACCGAGCGCGCTGGCCACGGTCCGCTTGGTCAGCAGCGCGAGCGCCAGGCGTGACTCCTCCACCCCGTCCCCCTCGGCACCCACCACCTTGCAGTCGCGATAGAAGGCGTGGAAGTCGGCGGCGACGGCCGTCGCGTAGGCGCAGATCCGGTGCGGGGCGCGACGCTCGGCCGCCTCGCGCACCTCCTCGGGAAACTCGAGCAGGCGCTTGATCAGCGCGCGCTCGGCCGGCGCCAGCGGCGTGCCCGGCGTCTTCCTCCCCGCTCCTGTCGCGATCTCATCGGCATCGCGACCGGCTTTGCGCAGGATGCTGGCGATGCGAGCGTGCGCGTACTGCACGTAGTAGACTGGGTTGTCGTTCGACTGACGACGGGCCAGCTCGAGGTCGAGATCGACCGTCGTGTCGTGGCTGCGCCAGAGCATGAACCAGCGGGTCGCGTCGACGCCGATGTCGTCGATCAGCTCGTCGAGCGAGACGAAGTCGCCGCTGCGCTTCGACATCTGTGCCCGCTCGCCGCTTTCGACGATGTGGACGAGGCGCATGATCAGCGCCTCGAAGCGTTCGGGGTCGGCACCGAGGCCGGTGATCGCCGCCCGCAGCCGCGCCACGTAGCCGTGGTGATCGGCGCCGAACACGTCGACGAGACGCTCGAAGCCGCGCTCCAGCTTGTCCCAGTGGTAGGCGACGTCGGCGGCCAGGTAGGTCGGTTCGCCGTTGGCGCGGATCAGGACGCGGTCCTTGTCGTCGCCGAAGGTCGTCGTGCGCAGCCAGAGCGCCTCTTCGCTGCGGTAGGTGTGGCCTTCGAGCTCGAGCTGCTCCAGCGCCGAGTCGACCTCGCCCCGGCGATAGAGGTCGCGCTCGGAGAACCAGTTGTCGAAGCGGACGCCGAAACGGTCGAGCGTCCCGCGCACGGCTTCGAGGATCAGCTCCACCCCGCGCGAGCCCACCGCCCCGAGATCGGCGGGATCGATCCCCTCGTCCGCGATCCGCTCGCCCAGCTCGATCACGTACTCGCCCCCGTAGCCGTCCTCGGGAGGCTCTTCTCCCCTCATGCGGGCAGCGATCGAGACTGCGAAGCGCTCGATCTGGCCACCCGCGTCGTTGACGTAGAACTCGCGCTCGACCTCGTGGCCGACCGCCTCGAGCAGGCGCACGAGCGAGTCGCCGTAGGCCGCGTGCCGGCCGCCGCCGACGTGCAGCGGCCCGGTCGGGTTGGCGGAGACGAACTCGACCAGGACCCGCTCCGGCGAGTCGGTGGGCGCGGGACCGAGATCCTCCCCGGCGGCGGCGATCCCGGCCATCGCCTCGCGGTACCAGGCATCGGCGAGGAAGAGATTGACGAAACCCGGCCCGGCGACCTCGATCCTCTCGACCGCCTCTGCGCCGAGCCCCTCCCCCAGCCGCTGGGCCAGGCGCGCCGCGACGTCGCGCGGGTTCTCGCCCAGCGGCGCGGCGAGGAGCATCGCCGCATTCGAGCTGTAGTCGCCGAGCTCGGCTTTCGGCGGGCGCTCCAGGGTTGGCTGCGGTCCGGCAGCGTCGCCGTCCCGCAGCGTGCGGGCAGCATCGGCCACGGCGGCGCGCAGCTCGGCGATCGGGTCGCTGGTTGCCGTCATCGGCCGCATCGTATGGAGGGACGGGGGCCGAAGTAGGCTGGCCGGCGTGCGAATCGCGGCGATCAGCGACGTCCACGCCAACCTGCCGGCGCTGGAAGCGGTCCTCGCTGCGGTGGACGCGGCGGAGGTCGAGGAGATCTGGTGCCTGGGCGACGTCGTCGGCTACGGCGTCGAGCCCGACGCCTGCGCGGACCTGGTTCGCGAGCGCTGCGACCTCTGCCTGCTCGGCAACCACGACCTCGCGGTGCTGGGTGCCCTCGACATCGCCTCCTTCTCCGAGGCCGCGGCGGCTGCCGTTGCCTGGACCCGAGACAACGCCGCCGGGGGGACGATCGAGTTCCTGCGCGAGCTGGAGGCCAACGACGAGCGCTGCGGCATCGGGCTCTATCACGCCTCGCCGCGCGACCCGGTATGGGAGTACGTGCTCTCGGCGGAGCAGGCCGATGCAGGCATCGCCGCCAGCGCCAGCCGGGTCTCGCTGATCGGCCACTCCCACGTCGCCCTCTTCTTCGTCCGCCCCGACGAGGAGGGCGAGGAGACGCGCGGCGCCCAGGCCGGCGACGGCGCCTTACTCGACCTCGGGAGCGGTAGCTGGCTGGTCAACCCCGGAAGCGTCGGCCAGCCGCGGGACGGCGATCCGCGGGCGGCCTGGCTGGAGCTCGACACGGAGGCCGAGACCGCCCGCTTCCACCGGGTGCCCTACGAGATCGAGCGCGCCGCCGCGCCGATCCTCGCCGCGGGGCTACCGAGCCGCCTCGCCGAACGCCTCTACGGCGGCCACTGATGTCGCTCATATGCAGGCAAAACCGCGCCCCGGGGGCGTTCTCTAGACTCGCAACCGTGCGTCGCCTGGTCGCATTCGCAGCGGTCCTCTCCCTTGCCGTGACATCGCTTGCCGCCTGCGGTGGCGGCGAAGACGCAAAATTGCTGCCCGGGACGACCGCGGCCGAAATCTCCGAAAACCTCGCCCGCGTGCGGCAGTACGCCGAAGAAGGCGAATGCGTCGGAGCGACAGATGCGGCGGCCGAAGTCGGCGCCCAGGTGGAAGCCCTGCGCAACGTCGACCCGAAGCTCAAGGAAGCCCTCCGGCAGGGGACCGAAAAGCTCGACGAAGTCGTCACCGGCTGCGAAGAATCGGCGCCCGAACCGACGACGAGCGAAGAAGCGACGAAACCCGAGCACCGCGAACCGCCCGGCCAGGAAAAGAAGGCCGAAAAGGAACGGGAAAAAGAAGAAAAGGAAGAAGAAAAAGAAGTGCCGCCGGGGCCGGAAGAAAAATCGACGCCGGAAGAAACCACCCCACCGCCGAGCGAAGGCGGCGGCACGGGCGCCCCGGGCGGGGTGAGCCCGGGAGCACCAGCCGGGCCGACAGGGGGCGAATGATGGCCGAGACGATCCTCTCCGGCCGCTACGAGGTGGGCGAGCGACTCGGCTCCGGCGGCATGTCGAGCGTCCACAAGGCGGTCGACATGACGCTCGAGCGCACGGTCGCGATCAAGATCCTCGCCGAGCATCTCTCCGACGACGAGCGCTTCGTCGCCCGCTTCCGCCGCGAGGCGCTGGCGGTGGCAAAGCTGATCCACCCCAACATCGTCCAGGTCTACGACACCGGGATCGACGACGGCCGCCGCTACATCGTGATGGAGTACGCCGAGGGCCGCTCGGGGGCGCAGATCCTGCAGCGGCACGGACCGCTCGACGCCGAGACGACGGTGGAGATCGGCATCCATGCCTGCTCCGGGCTCGACTACGCGCACCGCCGCGGGATCATCCACCGCGACGTCAAGCCAGGCAACCTGATGATCTCCGGCGGCCCCGTTGGCGGCGGTGAGATGACCGTGAAGTTGACCGACTTCGGCATCGCCCGCGCGGTCGAACAGACGCGCATCACCCAGGTGGGCTCGGTGATCGGCACCGCCGCCTACCTCTCGCCCGAGCAGGTGCGGGGCGAGGAGGCGACCCCGGCGACCGACGTCTACGCGCTCGGCGTGGTCCTCTACCAGTTCCTCACCGGGCGACTGCCATACGAGGGCTCCAGCCTCGCCGAGCTGGCGGTGCGCCAGCAGAACGAGAAACCGCTGCCGCCGAGCACCTACGACGACGAGGTGCCGGAGACCGTCGGCGCCGCCGTGCTGCGGGCGCTCGAGGGCGACCCGAGCAGGCGCTACGCGAGCGCCGACGAACTCGCCAATGGCCTGCAGTTGGGCCTGCAGGGAGAGGACGTGACGTTGCCGCTGGAGGAGGGAACGGCGAGGACGCGCGTGCTCGGCGGCGAGACCGCGACCCGCCGCATCGACCGCACCGAGCGGACCGAGTTCCGCCCCGCTCCGTCGCCGGCGCGCCGCCCCGCGGCGCGAACGACCCCACCGCCTCCCCCCCGACCCGCGACCGAACCGAAGCGCAGCCTCTTCTCCCGCTTCGCCCGCTTCACGATGGCGCTGGTCGCCCTCGTCCTGATCGCGGCGGCCGTCGCCGCGGCGGTGATCTACGCAACCGACAAAGCGACAGCGGTGAAGGTCCGCGAAGTAACCGGCGACACGGTCGGCAAGGTCGTCGAAGAAGTCGACGACCTGGTCAAGAAGAACACCGAATAGGCGATCTCGCGCGGGTGGCGCCGTAGGGGGAACCGCCCCTGAGGACGCTTTAGCGACCGGAGGGGGTGGTGGGTCCCCTGCGGCGACAGGACCCGCGCGCCTATGACGCTAGCCAGGGTGCTTTCCCGGCCAGCACTGCCTTCGTGTACTCATCGAACCTTCTCGCCTCGATCGCCTCCCGCGCGTGCCGCGTCAGCTCCTGCATGTAGGTCAAGTTGTGCAGGCAGATCAGGCGCACGGCGGTCAGCTCCTCGGCGCGGGAGAGGTAGCTGAGGTAGTCGCGGTCGTGGTGCCGGCAGGCCGGGCAGAGGCAGCCGTCGACGAGCGGGCCGCGGTCGCCCTCGAAGCCGGCTTTGCGTAGGTCGAGGCGGAAGCGGTTCCCGGGGTCGGGAACGAGGGCGACGCCGTGTCGAGAGAGGCGGGTGGGCACGGCGCAGTCGAAGACGTCGAGGCCGAGGGCGATTCCGGCGAGCAGGTCGTCGACCTCGCCGATCCCGAGCAGGTGCTTGGGCGCCTCCTCGGGCAGCAGCGGCGCGGTGAACGCCAGCACCTCGCGCATCTCGTCCTTGTCACGACCCAGCGTTCCCCCGATCGCCAGCCCGTCGACGCCCGCCGCAGAGACGTACTCGGCCGACTCGCGCCGCAGGTCCTCGTGGACGCCGCCCTGGACGATGCCGAAAACGGCCTGGCGCTCGGGGCCGTTCTCGCCGTGCCAATCGAGGCAGCGGTCGAGCCAGCGATGCGTGCGCTCGGTCGAGCGCGCCGTGTAGTCGCGGTCGGCGTGGAAGGGGGTGCACTCGTCGAAGACGAGCGCGATGTCCGAGCCGAGCGCCGCCTGCACCTGCATCGACACCTCCGGCGAGATGAACAGCGAGGCCCCGTCGCGGTAGGAACGGAACCGCACCCCCTCCTCGCCGATCGAGACGACCGAGCCGTGCTCGCCGCCCTTGCGGCCGCTCCCCTTCACCTCGTCGGCGACGCCACCGTGCGCCAGCGAGAAAACCTGGAAGCCGCCCGAGTCGGTGATCAGCGCCCGCTCCCAGCCCATGAACCCGTGCAGCCCGCCTGCGGCCGCGATCCGATCGGGCCCCGGCGAAACGAACAGGTGGTAGGTGTTGCCGAGGATCAGCTCGTAGCCCAGCTCGGCCACCTCGCTCGACTCCAGCCCCCGCACGGTCCCTTTCGTCGCCAGCGGGATGAAGGCAGGCGTGCGGATCGATCCGTGCGCGGTGTGAATGATCCCGGTACGGGCCGCGCCGTCCCGCGCCTGGACCTCGAACCTCAATCTCCCCAACGCCCGTCTCATCTTCGTTGAAGGGTTTTATGCGCTATAGACCGCAAAGGCTTCAACCAATGGTTCAGGTAACGAGTGAGTGGCCGGTCATCGCCGCCGGCTGTGGGATCCCAAGCAGCTCCAGCGCCGTCGGGGCCACGTCGGCGAGAATGCCGTGGTCGCGGAGGGCCAGCCCTTTCGCCGTGACGACCAGCGGCACCGGGTTGAGCGAGTGCGCCGTGTTCGGCGAACCATCGGGCTCGAGCATGTGGTCGCAGTTACCGTGGTCCGCGGTGACGATGCAGGCGCCGCCCTTCGACTGGACCGTGTCGATCACGTCGCCGAGACAGCCGTCGACCTCCTCGACCGCGGCGACGGCGGCCGGGATCACGCCCGTATGGCCGACCATGTCGGGGTTGGCGAAGTTGATGATCCCGAAGCGATATGCGCCGTCGCGCCAGTGACTGACGAAGGTGTCGGCGGCGGCGCGGGCGCTCATCTCCGGCTTGTGGTCGTAGGTCGGCACGTCGCGCGGGGAGTCGACCAGGTGGCGCTCCTCTCCCTCCCACTCCTGCTCGCGGCCGCCGTTGAAGAAGTAGGTGACGTGCGCGTACTTCTCGGTCTCGGCGACGTGCAGCTGGCGCCCGCCCGCCTCGGAGATCGTCTCTGCCAGGGTCGTCTTCGGCCGCGCCTCGGGAAAGGCGACCGGGTAGGGCCAGCCCTTGCGGTACTCGGTCATCGTCGTCAGGTCGAGCACCGGACCCCCGGAGCGCGAGAACTCGTCGAAGCTGGGCTCGGCCAGCGCTCGGGTTATCTGCCGCGCCCGGTCGGGACGGAAATTAACGAAAAAGGCGACATCGCCCTCCGCTGCGCCGTCGTAGTCGCCGATCACCGTCGGCTTGACGAACTCGTCGGTCTCCTCGCGCTCGTAGGAGGCCTCGACTGCCTCCTCGGCCGTGGCAGCGTGCAGGCCGCGCCCATGGACGATCGCGTCGTAGGCGAGCTTCGTCCGCTCCCAGCGCGTGTCGCGATCCATCGCGTAATAGCGGCCGCTGACCGTGGCGACGCGACCAGCGTGTCGCAGCCAGCGCTCCAGCTCGTGCACGTAGCCCTTGCCGCCGTGTGGCAGCGTGTCGCGGCCGTCGGTGAAGGCATGGAAGACGACATCCGGCACCCCCTCGTGCGAGGCGAGCTCGATCGCAGCCTCGATGTGCTCCCAGCCGGAGTGGACGCCGCCGTCGGAGACCAGCCCGAGCAGGTGCAGGCGCCCGCGTGGGCTGTGGCGGGCCCGGTCGCAGGCGGCGAGCAGGGCGTCGTTTTCGAAGAAGCTGCCGTCGGCAATCGCGTCGTCGATCCGCGCCAGGTCCTGCTTGACGATCGCCCCGGCGCCGAGGTTGAGGTGGCCGACCTCCGAGTTGCCCATCTGTCCGTCGGGCAGCCCGACGTCGCGCCCCTGCGCCGAGAGCTGAGTGTGGGGACAGGTGGCCCAGAGGCGGTCGAAGACCGGGGTCTTCGCGATAGAGATCGCGTTGCCGGGTCCCGGCTCGGCGATCCCCCAGCCGTCGAGGATGATCAGGGCCAGCGAGGGAACGGTCACGAGACCCCCTTCCGGTGCGCTTTATGTGGGTATAGGCCGCAAAAGGCGCACCGGAAGCTCATGTTGACTTCACTATCGCGGCGAAGTCAGCGGGGTCGAGGCTGGCGCCGCCGACCAGCGCCCCGTCGATGTCGGCCTGGGCCATCAACTCCGCAGCGTTGTCGGGCTTGACCGAGCCGCCGTAGAGGATGCGGACCGAGTCTCCCGCGCCGCCGCGTATGCGAAGGGTGTCGCGGATGAACGCACAGGCCTCCTGCGCCTGCTCGGGGGTCGCCGTGCGACCGGTGCCGATCGCCCAGATCGGCTCGTAGGCGATCACGACGCCCGCAATTGCACTCCCGTCGACACCAGCGAGATCCGCCTGAAGCTGCTGCTCAAGGACCGCCTCGGTCTGCCCGGCGTCGCGCGCCTCCTCGCTCTCGCCGACGCAGAGGATCGGCTCCAGGCCGGCGGCCAGCGCTGCCGGCACCTTGCGCGCCAGCGCCTCGTCGGTCTCGCCGAAGAGCTGGCGCCGCTCGGAGTGACCGAGGATGACGGCCTCGACTCCTATCTCTCCCAACATCGCCGCCGAGACCTCGCCGGTGTAGGCGCCGGCGGCCTCCTCGTGCATGTTCTGGGCCGCGACCTTCACCGCGGTGCCGTAGCGGCGCTCGACCACCGCGGTCAGCGCGGTGAACGGGGGGCAGATGACAACGTCGCTCTGCGTCGCCGCGATCTGCGGCAGCAGAGCGTCGACGAACTCGCCCGCTTCGGCGACGGTCTTGTGCATCTTCCAGTTGGCGGCTATGTACGGGGTTCGCTCAGAGCCCATTCGGAATCTCCATGTGTGCGGCTGGCGAGCGCCGGGCCAAGCGGGGCAAGGACGCAGGGAGGCGCGAATGGCAGCGCCATTCGGCCGACCGAGGACACCGCACCGCGCAGTGCCCGCCGCCGCCAGGTGTGCGCAGGGTGATTTTGAATGGGCTCCTAAGCATCGTTCAGGGCCTCCACGCCGGGCAACTTCTTTCCCTCCAGCAGCTCCAAGGATGCTCCTCCTCCGGTCGACAGCCAGTCCACTTTCTCTCCCAGGCCGAATTGCTGCAAGGCCGCGACCGAGTCGCCGCCGCCGACCACCGTCGTGCCCGTCGCCGCGGCGACGGCCTCGGCGACCACGCGGGTCCCCGCCGCGAACGGCTCGAGCTCGAAGGCTCCCATCGGCCCGTTCCAGAGCACCGTGCCGGCGGCCGCGATCGCATCGGCGTAGGCGCGGGCGGTCTCCGGTCCCACGTCGAGCCCCATCCAACCGTCGGGCACCTCGATCCCGTCGCTCTGGCGGACCTCGGTTTCGGCGTCGAAGGCCTTGCCGAGGACGAGGTCGGTCGACAGGCGCAGTTCGCAGCTCGACTCCTCGGCCCGGCGCAGCGCCTCTTCGGCCAGCTTCACGCCCTCCTCCTCGACCAGCGAGTCGCCTGTCGAGATCCCCTGGGCGCGGAAGAAACTGAAGCACATCGCGCCGCCGATCAGGATCTCGTCGGCCAGCTCGAGGAAGCGGTCGATGACGCCGACCTTGTCGCTGACCTTGGCCCCGCCGAGGACGACGACCAGCGGCCGTTTCGGCTCTTCGACGACCCGGCTCAACTCGGTTACCTCACGCTCCAGCAGCAGTCCCGCATAGGCCGGCAGGTGCTCGGCGACTCCAGCCGTGCTGGCGTGCGCCCGGTGCGCCGCGCCGAAGGCGTCGTTGACGTAGAGGTCGGCCAGGGAGGCGAGATCCGCGGCCAGCCCCTGGTCGTTCTCGGTCTCGCCCGGCTCGAAGCGCACGTTCTCGAGCAGCAGCACGTCGCCCGCGTGCAGCCCTTCCGCCATCGTCCTCACGTCGTCGCCGACCCCCGCCGGCGCCTGACGGACGAGGGCGCCGCCGAGCAGCTCGCCAAGGCGCTCCCCCACCGGCTTCATCGAGAGATCGGGCTTGACCTCACCCTTTGGCCGCCCGAGGTGGGAGACGAGTACCAGCGAGGCGCCGCGCTCGCGCAGCAGCTCGATCGTCGGCAGCGCCGCGCGGATGCGCGTGTCGTCAGCTACCCGGCTCCCGTCGAGCGGAACGTTGAAGTCGACCCGAACGAGGACGCGCTTACCGGCCACGTCGGCATCGCGGACGCTGGCCTTGGCGAAGCTCACGGTGCGATCCCGGTGGCGCTCAGAGGACCTTGCCGGCGAGCTCGACGCAGCGGTTGGAGTAGCCCCACTCGTTGTCGTACCAGGAGACCGCCTTGATCATCCTGCCGTCGCCGATCGCCATCGTCTGGCCGGCGTCGAAGATCGAAGAGTGCGGATCGCCGACGACGTCGGTCGAGACGATCTCGTCCTCGGTGTAGCTGAGAATCCCCTTCAGCGACCCTTCCGCGGCCGCCTTGACGGCGGCGTTGACGGCGTCGACGTCGGTCGGCTGCGACGGCGTGAAGACGAGGTCGACTACCGAGCCGGTGACGACCGGCGCCCGCACCGAGAGGCCGTTGAGCTTGCCGTTCAGCTCGGGGAGGACGAGGCCGACCGCCTTCGCCGCCCCGGTCGTCGTCGGGATCAGGTTGATCGCCGCCGCCCGCGCCCGCCGCAGGTCCTTGTGGGGCATGTCCTGCAGGCGCTGGTCCGCCGTGTAGGCATGGATCGTCGTCATCAGCCCCTGCTCGATGCCGAAGGCCTCGTGCAGCACTTTGGCGAGCGGCGCCAGGCAGTTGGTCGTGCAGGACGCGTTGGAGATGACGTGATGGCTGTCGCGGTCGTAGTCGCTCTCGAAGTTGACGCCGAGGGCGACGGTCACGTCCGGTTCCTTGGCCGGGGCCGAGATGATCACCTTCTTCGCCCCCGCCGAGAGGTGCTTGGCGGCGTCCTCGCGACCGGTGAAGAAGCCGGTGGACTCGATCACCACGTCGACGCCGAGCTCGCCCCAGGGCAGCGCCGCCGGATCGCGCTCGGAGAGCATCTTGACCTCGCGACCGTCGACCGAGATCGCGCCGTCGCCGACCACGACCTCGCCCGGGAAGCGACCGAGGATCGAGTCGTACTTGAGCAGGTGGGCCATCGTGGCCGGGTCGACGAGGTCGTTGACCGCGACGAACTCTAGGTCCGCTCCAGCCGCATGCGCCGCCCGAAAGACGTTGCGCCCGATCCGTCCGAAGCCGTTGATTCCGACCTTCACAGCCATTGCCTCAAACCCTCCTGGAGTCGTCGTTGAGAGATGTCTCGATGTTATTCGGGGGCCGCAGCGGGCCCTGTCGCCGCGCCTAGTCGGAGCCGATCGTGATCTCGATCTCGTACCCGTCCGGGTCCTTGAGGAAGGCCGAATAGGAGCCGGAGCCGTGGGAGCGCCGCTCGCCCGGGTCGGCGACGCTGGTGCCGCCGGCGCTCATGCCGCCTTCCCAGGCGGCCTTGACGGCGACGATCCCGAGTGCCGAGAAGCTGAGCAGGCCAAAGCCGGCCGCCGGATCGTGGTGCGACGCGATAAAGAAAACCGGCTTGGCGATGCCCCAGCCGACCGTTTCGTCCTCCTCGAAATGGCGCCGCCAGCCGAGCGGCGCGAGCAGCGCGTCGTAAAAGGCCGCGCTGCGGTCGAGGTCGGAAACCTCCAGTAGGACGTGGTGCAACATTGAGGCCGAGAGGCTATATGGGGCGGCGGATTCGGTGCCGAGTCCTAACCGCCGCGCGGTGTCCAGCGGAAATAGCGGATGGCGAGGAGGAGTCCTGCGACGCCCCAGGCCGCGACGACCGCCAGGTTCCCCCACTCGATCGTCGCGCCGGCGTTGCCGGGATCGTAGATCGCGAAGAAGGCCTCGAAGAAGTGGCGGATCGGGAAGGCGTCGGCGAAGTGGATGACGCCGCTGGGCAGCTGGTCGTCGGGGATGAAGACCCCGGAGAGGAAGTAGAGCGGCAGCAGCAGGGCGTTGACGATCGGCGCCGCGGCGTCCTGCGAGGGGATCGCCGCCGTCAGCGCGATGCCGAGACAGCAGAAGGCGGCGGCCCCCACCAGGAGGACGAGGACGATCTGGGGCAGGCGGTCCCAGGGAATCGCGACGCCGTAGAAGACGCGGCCGATCGCCGCGATCAGCGCCAGCATCAGCAGGGCGACGACGCCCGAGTTGCCGATGCGACCGGCGATGAAGACCCAGGCGGGCATCGGCGTGCCCCGCCCGCGCTTCAGGCGGCCGTCCTCGCGGGCGATCACCAGCGACATCGCCAGCGACTGCATCGTCGCCGAGATCACCGAGAGGGTGATGATCGCCGGCACGTAGTAGGCGGTCGTGTCGATGCCCCCCCGCACGTCGACCGTCTGGCCGCCGAAGACGGTGGCGAAGATCAAGAGCAGGATCGTCGGGAAGGCGACCGTGAAGAAGACCGACGCCGGATTGCGCCAGAAGACCTTCTGGTCGTAGCGGAACTGGTGCGCGAAGAGGGACAGTCCGGTCACTCGACACCTTCCTCACTGGTCAGCGAGAGATAGACGTCCTCGAGGTTCGGTCGCGTCACTTCCAGGCCCTCCAGCTCGAGCCCCTGCGCAACCGCGCGCCCGGTCAGCTCGTGCAGGTCGGCGACCGGCGTCGCCGTCTCGACCGACACCTGCTCGCCGTTCAGCCGGTAGCTGATCGTCGTCGGCAGGCTCTCGCGGTCGCCGAGGTCGTCGGGCGTGCCGGCGGCGACGATCTGGCCGCGGGCGAGGATCGTCACCCGGTCGGCGAGGCGCTGTGCCTCGTCCATGTAGTGGGTGGTGAGGAAGACGGTCTTGCCGAGGTCGCGCAGGCCGGCGATCGTCTCCCAGGCCTGGCGCCGCGCTGAGGGATCGAAGCCGGTCGTCGGCTCGTCGAGGAAGAGCAGCTCGGGGTCGCCGACAAGCGCCATGCCGACGTCGAGCCGCCGCTGCTGGCCGCCGGAGAGGCCGCCGGTGCGGACATCGGCCTTGCCGGCAAGCCCGACCAGTTCGATCGTCTCCGCGACCGAGCGCGGCGCGCTGTAGTAGCCGGCGTAGAGCTCGATCGACTCGCGCACGGTCAGGTAGGGGTCGAGCCGGCAGCTCTGCAGGACGATCCCGATCCGCTCGCGCCAGGCGCGACCGGCCCGCTCGGGATCCTCGCCGAGCACCGAGACCTCTCCCCCGCTGCGCTTGCGATACCCCTCGAGGATCTCGACCGTGGTCGTCTTGCCGGCCCCGTTCGGCCCGAGGAAGGCGAAGACCTCGCCCGCGTGCACCTCGAGGTCGATGCCGCGCACCGCCTCGAAATCGCCATAGCTCTTGCGCAGGCCGCGGATGGAGATGACGGGATCGGGCAAAGCCGGGCGATTCTAGGCTCAGTCGAGCTCGGCGTCGCGGTGCTTCATGTGGACGACGACGTCGTCGCGCCCAGAGAGCTCGCGGCGGATGCGGTCGGCGACGGTGATCGAGCGGTGGCGCCCACCGGTGCAGCCGACCGCGATCGTCAGGTGGCTCTTGCCCTCCGCCACGTAGGCGGGGACGAGGAACTCGAGCAGCGGCAGCAGGCGTCCGTAGAACTCCCCCGCCTGGGTGCCGTCCTCGACGTATTCGCGCACCTTGGGGTCGAGGCCGGTCAGCGGCCGCAAGCCGTCGACGTAGTGCGGGTTGGGCAGGAAGCGGACGTCGAGCGTCAGATCGGCGTCGTGCGGCGGCCCGTTCTTGAAGCCGAAGGTGAGCAGGGTCAGCGCCATCTTGCCGCTCTCGTGGTGGCCGAGCATTTCCTCGGCGATCCGCCGCCGCAGCATGCCGCCGGTCAGGCCGCTGGTGTCCATCACCACGTCAGCGCGCTCGCGCAGCGGCGCCAGCAGCTCGCGCTCGGCCCTGATTCCCTCCACGATCCGCCCTTCCGGCGCCAGAGGGTGGCGGCGGCGGGTCTCCTTGTAGCGGTCGACCAGCGTCTCCTCGTTAGCCTCGAGGAAGAGCACGGTCGGCTTCAGACCGTCCGCCTCGAGGTCGTCGAGCACCTGCAGCAGCTCGTCGAAGTAGTCGCCGCCGCGCACGTCGGAGACGACCGCGGCGCGCTCGACGCCGCTGCCCTCGTGACGGAAGAGTTCGCCGAGGCTGCCGATCATCCGCGGCGGCAGGTTGTCGACGCAGAAGTAGCCGCCGTCCTCGAAGGCGGCGATCGCTTCCGACTTGCCGGCGCCAGAGTGCCCGGTGATCACGACCAGGGTGACCGCCATCAGCCTGTCCTGTTCAGTTGCTCGTGGATCTCACGCGCAACCTTGCCAGGCAGGCCGGGCACCATTTCGAGTTCCTCGCGACTGGCGGCGACAAAGCGCTCCGGCGAGCCGAAATGCTGCAGCAGCGCCCGCTTGCGCACCGGCCCGACGCCCTTCAGCCCGTCGATCACCGAGCGGGTCATCGCCTGGTCGCGCCGCCCGCGGTGGTGCTCGATCGCGAAGCGATGAGCCTCGTCGCGAACCCGCTGCAGGAGCTTGGAGGCCTCCGAGTCGGGGGAAAGATCGATCGGGGCGGAGCGTCCCGGTACGTAAACCTCCTCCAGCCGCTTGGCGAGGCCGATGACGGTGACACCGCGCTCGACGAACGGCTTCAGCGCCCGCATCCCGGCCGAGAGCTGGCCCTTGCCGCCGTCGATCACGACCAGCGAGGGCAGCGCCGCGAAGCTGGCGTCGCGCTTGCCGTCGTGCGGCGAGAGATCGACCTGCTCGAGGTAGCGGTTCATCCGCCGCCCGAGGATCTCTTCCATCGAGGCGAAGTCGTCGGGCCCGCCCCGTCCCTCGCCCCCCTCGCCCCGCACCCGGAAGCGGCGATAGTCCGACTTCTTCGTCGCCCCACCCTCGAAGACGACCATCGAGGCGACGGTGTGCTCGCCGCCGAGGTTGGAGATGTCGAAGCCCTCGATCCGCACCGGCAGCTCGCCCATGCCGAGCGCCTCGCGCAGGCTGGCAAGCGACTCGACCCGTCGCTGGCGGCGGTGCTCGCGCCGCAGCCGATCCTGGTCGAGTGCGAGGCGCGCGTTGCGCTCGGCCAGCTCGCGCAATCGCCTCTTGTCGCCTCGCTCTGCCACCCGCACCTCGACCGCACCTCCGCGCCGCTCGCCCAGCGCCGCCTCGAGCACCTCGGCACGTTCGCGCAGGTAGGGACCGACGACGATCGTGCGCGGCACCGCCGGCGAAGCCGAGTAGTACTGGCCGATGAACTCCTCGGCGACCTCGGCCAGGTCACGTTCGGCCTGGTTGTCGAGGTAGAAGCTCTGGCGCTCGGCGAGGATGCCGTCGCGCACCTGGAAGACCTGGGCGTTGGCGTCGGCGCCCTCGGCCGCGACACCGATCAGGTCGGCGGTGCCGACCGAGCCCCCCGCCACCCGCTGGCGCTCGAACAGAGACTGGATCGCCGCCAGGCGGTCGCGGTGCAGGGCGGCGCGCTCGAACTCGCGCGCCTCCGCAGCGGCCTCCATCTTCGTTTCCTCGCCGGCCTCGATCTGCCTGTAGCGACCGGAGAGGAAATCGACGATCGCGTCGACGTTGCGCCGATACTCGTCTTTGCTGACATAGCCGACACAGGGCGCCCCGCAGCGCTTGATGTAGTAGTCGAGGCAGGGGCTGCCGGAGCGGCGGCCCGGCTCGGCTCCCTCGCAGGTGCGGAACTGGAAGAGCTTGCCGAGCAGGTCGAGCGTCTCGCGTACCCGCTTGGCGCTGGAGAAGGGGCCGAAGTAGGCGCGCCCGGGCCGGTGCTTCTCGCGGGTGAAGTAGACACGCGGATAGTCCTCGTCGAGGCTGACACAGACATAGGGATAGGACTTGTCATCCCGCAGGCGGATGTTGAAGCGCGGCCGATGGCGCTTGATGAAGCTCTGCTCGGTGAGCAGCGCCTCGGCCTCGGTGGCGGTGGCCAGGCACTCGATCCGGTCGATGCGTGAGGTCAACCGCGACTCGCCGCCGGAGAAGTGGGAGGCGACTCGCTTGCGGATCGAGCGCGCCTTGCCGACGTAGAGGAGCTCCCCGTCCTTGCCGTGGAAGAGGTAGACGCCAGGTGCGTCGGGAAGGTCACGTGTCAACTCGCTCACTCCGACAAAGGGTAGGCTGCCGACCACATGAATCCGCCTGAGCTGAACACGCTGCGAATCGAGATCGACGGCGACGTCGGCACTCTCACCCTCGACCGTCCCGACGCCTTCAACGCGATGAGCCCGGAGATGATCGGCGAGATGACGGTGGCATTCGCCTGGCTCGCCGACCAGGCGCCGCTGCGGGCGCTGATCGTGACCGGCTCCGGCAAGGCCTTCTGCTCGGGTGGCGACGTCAACTGGTTCAAAGAGGGAGTCGAGTCGGACGAGATCGACCTGCCCGCCCAGGTACGGCGCGGCGCCGACGCCCTGCACACGGCGATCGTCGACCTGCGCCGCATCCCCTACCCGGTGATCTGCGCGGTCAACGGCCCCGCGGCGGGGGCGGGGTTCTCGCTGGCGCTCGCCTGCGACGTCCGCATCGCCTCCGAGTCGGCCTTCTTCGCCTGCGCCTACGGCCGGATCGGCGCCTCGCCGGACGGCGGCATGACCTACTTCCTGCCCCGCGTCGTCGGCCCGAGCCGGGCGCTGGAAATCCTCCTCAACGACCCCAACATGAAGGCCGAGGACGCGCTGGCCGAGGGACTCGTCTCGGAGGTCGTCGCGCCCGACGAGCTGATGGATCGGGCCCGCGCCAAGGCCGAGAAGCTGGCGGCCAAGGCCCCCCATTACGTGCGGATGGCGAAGGTGCTCGTCGGCCAGAGCATCGAGAACGGCCTCACCGAGCACCTGCAGCTCGAGCGCCACGGAATCGCCGACAGCATGGCGACCGAGGACCTGCGCAACGGGGTCACGGCCTTCTTCGGCGGCGGTACGCCCGAGTTCAAGGGCCGCTGAACGGCGCGGAACGCCCGCCCGTATCCAGCTACAGTTTTCCCCGAGCATTCTTCCCCCGAGGAAAGGATCCCTGCCATGAAGACGTTCACCGCGCTGTTCGCTCTGCTCTTCGCATCGGTCGCCTTGGTCGCCTGCGGCGGGGGCAGTGACAACAGTTCGAACACGACGGCCACGACCAGCGCCGAAGAATCGAGCGAATCCGCCGGCGGGGAAGAAGGTGGCGGCGCAAGCTCAGGCGGGGGTACCGCCTCGACGCTCGAATTCGAAGCCGACCCCAACGGCGATCTCGCCTTCACGACCACCGAAGAGACTGCCAAAGCCGGCAAAGTGACGGTCGACTTCAACAATCCCCAGGGACTCCTCCACGACGTGAAGATCGAATCCGCCGGCGGCGATGAAATCGGCGGCACCGAAACCGTCTCCGACGGCTCGACCTCGGCCACCGTCGAGCTCAAACCAGGGACCTACACCTTCTACTGCTCGATCCCGGGCCATCGCGAAGCGGGCATGGAAGGAACTCTCACCGTCGAATAACAGCGCCCGCGTGACGCCCGCACCCGCGGGCGTCACGGCAGGGCACTAGACGCCGATGCGTTCGATTCTCACCAACCGCATGGTGTGGGTCTGGGCCGGGGTCTGGGTCACGACCCGAGCGCTGATGGTCGCCGAGGTCGGCTTCTGGGACGACGTCTCCGGACCGAAGCTGCAGGACGTCAACAACTACGCGGTTTGGTCGAACCAGCTGGCGACGGAACACGCGATCCCCGACGGGGAAGCCTGGCAGTACCCGCCGGGGGCGGCTTTCCTGATGCTCCTGCCCCGTCTCGGCTTCGGAACCTACGGCGAGTCCTTCGTCGCCCTGATGCTGGTCGCCGACCTCGTCGGCCTGGGGTTGCTGGCGCTGCTCGGGCGGCGGTCGGGCGACAACTTCACCGGGGTCTGGGTCTGGCTGCTCGGCATGCCCCTGCTCGGCGCCCTGCCGCTGCTGCGATTCGACCTGGTGCCCGCGGTGATCGTCATCGGAGCGCTCGTCGTTATCCACCGCCGTCCCCGTCTGTTCGGCGCCCTGGTCGGACTGGGGGCTGCGATCAAGGCATGGCCTGTCGTCCTGCTCTTCGGCGAGTGGCAGCGACGGCGGCTCCTTCGCGGTGCCCTGGCCACGCTGGCGGCGATCGCGCTCGTCTTCCTCGCCTCGGGGATCGCCTTCGGCGACCCCCTGGGGTTCCTCGGCGAGCAGGGCAGCCGTGGACTGCAGGAGGAAGCGGTCGCCACGGTGCCCTGGCACCTGCGCGAGCTGGTCACCGGCGAGGGCCCGGCGCGGGCAATCCACTACGGGGCCTGGGAGATCACCGGCTCGACCGCGGACATGGTCGCCGGCCTGCTCAAGTGGGCGACGCTGGCGGCGCTTGCCGCGGCGGCAACGTGGTGGTCCTACCGCGCCCGCGCGATCCGCGCCGGCCGTGGCGACCTCGCCAGTACCGCGGTCAGTCTGGACTTCGTCTTCACCGTGGTGCTACTGCTGCTCGTCACCAGCCGCGTGCTCAGCACCCAGTACATGATCTGGCTGCTGGCCTTGGCGGCGGTCGTCCTCACCGCCGGAAGCCCCCGCTTCGCCCGCCCCGCCTGGCTGGTGATCGGGGCGACGATCCTCACCACCAGCGTCTTCGGCTCGGCCGAGAACAGCCTCGTCCGCAACCTCGCCCTACTCGTCGCGACCGTCGATGCCTCGGCGGGGATGGTCTCGCTGCTGCGCCCTCCTCGACAAGCGGCTGAACGGCTTGTCCAGCCAACGACGACAAGATCCGTCAGTCTCGACGCAGACAAAACAATTCGGCAGTCCCCCTAGGCTCGCATGCGACATCCAGCTCATCCTCGCCCCGACATCGGCACAGTCGACTTTTACCCCACCTGAGTGGGGTTAATGTCGGCTGCGTGGCGCAACCCGGAGCGGGACAATCAGTCGGCCGGCGCCATCACGCGGGTGACGCTGTCGCCCACGAAGCACGGCTTCTCGTTGCCCTCGACCTCGAGGGTGAAGCGGGTCACCACCTCCCACCAACCGCCGCCCTTCTCGTCGATCGAGACGACCTCGGCGCGACCGCGCACGCGGGCGTCGACGGGGACCGGGGCGGGGAAGCGGATCTTGTTCCAGCCGTAATTGACTCCGAGGGCGAAGCCCGTCGCGGCGATCAGTTCCTTGCGGAAGCCGTCGACGAGCGAGAGCGTGAGGTTGCCGTGGGCGATCGTCGTGCCGAAGGGACTCTCGGCCTTGGCGCGCTCGACGTCGACGTGGATCCACTGATCGTCGCCCGAGAGCTTGGCGAAGGAATCGATGTCTGCCTGGGTCACCGTACGCCACTCGCTCGGACCGATCTCCTGCCCGAGCAGGGCCTGCATGCCCTCGACCCCCTGAATCTCGACCGTCGCCATTTGCGGCGGCAGTCTATCGAGGGCGGTCCGAGTGGCGCGAGGAACCCGAGATCAGCATGCTTTCGGCAGCGTCGCTTCTTTGTTGACGAACGGCGCCACCACCCTTGCCATCTCTATGTTCCCGCAGCGATCGGGGTGGAAGCTTTCCATCGCGTTCGCAACACCGATGAAGATGCCATTCAGCCATGGTTTTGCGCTTCCGAGCAAGTGCTGCCCGTCCGAGTTGTCGAAAGCGTTGACCGTGTCCTGAATGACGTTGATGCGCGCGCCAACCGAATCCACTTCCAGAACCGTTTCTTCGATGGTTCGGTTCAGCCGGCCCAGGTACCGTTCCAGCGACTGAGCCGCGGTGAGTCCTTCGATCCCCGGAGCGGCGTTGTTAACGCTCCGGCCTCGTTCGACCGGGATGCTCGCGAGCGACATATCGAGCAGCCGCGGATAGAGCGGTATCCAGATGTGAGCCATCGGTGCAACTTCCCGCATATGCTGCAGGACCACCGGCAACCCTTCGCTGATCGACGGGAATTCTTCTTCCTCTTCTTCGATCGTTTCCTGACAGGGGATTGCCGAATAGCGTTTGAAGAAGCCAGGGTTTTGGCTGCACGCCTGGACCACTTCCGCGAATCCTGAATCGCTGGCGCCGACGGTCACCGTCACCGCGGTGATCTGTTCATTGCTGCCGGCAATCGGGTACGCGCCTCCCGGCAGTCCGAGCCACAGATCCTGGGCGGGTTTGATACGCCATTCGGTAGGCGGCGTTAATAACTCGTCGTATTGTCCGCCTTTCGCGGCCGCTTCGCTACCTCCTTTGCGCCAGAGATTGATCGTCTTTGCACCGCTGCACGCGCGGAAGATGAAGTGATCCGGCTGCTTTTTCAGGACTTTGTTTTCAGCGATTTCACCGGCGCCGTACAGCTCTTCAGCAATGATGGAAGGCCACGCCTGCGGACTGCGGTGACAACGATTCTCACCATGCTTTTTTCTGGCCGCTGCAATATCGGTCGCTTTGTAATATTCGCCGCGCGGACGTCCTTCCGGTGGGGTCGAGGGGAATCTGACCCCTTCCCCGGATGAAAAGGAGTCGCCGAGGGCCGCATACTTGTTGCCTTCAGGAGGAACGACGATCTCTTTCTCTACCCCACACCGGCTCGTCGCTTTCGGATTTTTTCCGTCACCCGAGTACACGGCCTGCCAGTAATAGGTGCCTTCTTCGAGCACCTCTTCACTCGACGAGGGAACACTTGCCCCTTCGACGCTCACTTCACCGGCCGCGGTAACCAGTTCTTTGCATTCTTCGTCGGAGTAGACGAAGTATTTGACCGTCCCGGTGGCTTCCGCGGCATGTTTGGTATGCAGTGTCGCTTCATCGGTCACCGGAGTTTCTTCCAGGACTTCGATCACCTCTCCGGATTGTTCCCCACCGGAGAGTGTCGTTGTGATCAGCGCGGTCACAACCTCGATCTCTGAGCCGCAGGCGCTTATCGCAGCGTTGTTGAGCCCATCGCCTGAGTATTCCGCCTGCCAATAATAGGTTCCATGGGGCAGGGTCACTTCGTCCGACGGAGGCACACTTCCCCCCGAGACGCTGACGTTGCCGGCAAGCGCAGCGAGTTCCGTGCATTTGCTGTCCGAGTAAACCCGGTACGCAACCGAACCTTCCGCGCTACCGGCGTTCGTCCCGCTCAGGCTTGCCTGATCACTGACCGACGCGCTTTCGTCGACGACGATTTCTTCGCCTTCTTCTTCTCCTCCTGAGAGTTCCGTCGTGACGGACGTCGGAGTCTCCACGATCTCCACCTCGGTGCCGCAGATGCTCGTGGCCATTGGGTTTTTGCCGTCACCGGAGTATTTGGCCTGCCAGAAATACGTTCCCGGCGACAGTTTCTTTTCTTCGGATGAAGGCACGCTTGCGCCGCTTACAGACACTTCTCCGGCAGCAGCGACAAGTTCTTCGCATTTGTCATCGGAGTAGACGTAGTATTTAACCGTTCCGGTGGCTTCCGCAGCATGTTTGCTCCACAGGGTCGCCGCGTCGCTCACGCCAACACCTTCCGTCACCGTTATTTCGGCGGCGGACTGCCCTTTACCCGTGAGCGTCGTCGTGATAGGCGGGTTGACGATCACGATCTCCGACCCGCATGTGCTCGTGGATGAATAGTTTTTGCTGTCACCCGAGTACACCGCTTGCCAGTAGTAGACTCCCGATCCGAATGATTTTTCTTCAGAGGAGGGCACGCTTTCGCCGCTCACGGACACTTCTCCGGCTTTCGTGACAAGTTCTTTGCATTTCTCATCGGAATAGACGAAGTATTTGACAGTGCCAGTGGCTTTCGAGGCATTCGCGCCGCTCAAGGTTGCGGAGTCGGTGATCGGGACGCCTTCGCCAATCGTGACTATCTCTTCTCCTTCTTCTGGTTCTCCGCCGGCGAGCAGGGTCGTGATAGACGTTGCCGCCCGGACAGTAACCACCTCGGTGCAGGTGCTGGTCGCCGGTTCGTGGAGGGAGTCGCCGGAGTATTCCACCTGCCAGTAATAGGTGCCTTCTGTGAATTCGACTTCTTCCGACGCCGGGAATTCAGCACCTTCAACCACCACTTCGCCGCCTTCGGCGAACAGTTTTTTGCATGTGCTGTTGGAGTAGACGCTGTAGGTGGCGGTGCCAGTGGCGGTCGAGGCATTGGCCCCACTGAGCGTGGCCTGATCGATGACCTTGGAATTCGCAGCTACGATTATTTCTTCGCCTTCGTTTGGTTCGGCCCCTTGAGGAACTTCGCCTAAGAGCACGGTCGAAAGCGAGGTGTTCGCCTTGATCCTCTCCACCTCTTTGGTGCAAATGGAGATCGTTTTTTCATGCAGCGAGTCCCCTCCGTATTCGGCTTGCCAGTAGTAGACGGCGCCTGCTTCCAGTTCTTTTTCTTCGGAGTTGGGGACGCTGCCGGCGCTGACGGAGACTTCGCCGGCGTTGGTCACGAGTTCTTTGCATTCTTTGTCTTTGTAAACCTTGTATTTGACCGTGCCCGTGGCGGTCGAGGATTTGGTCCCGGAGAGGGTCGCGGTGTCTTTGACTTTGGAGCCCTCGGCGACGGTGATTTCTTCGCCTTCTTTGCCGCCACCCACCAGTTTGGTAGCCAACGTCGTTTTGGCCTGGACCGTGAGCACCTCTTTAGAGCAGGCGGAGGTCGATGCTTCGTGCAGGCTGTCTCCTCCGTATTCGGCCTGCCAGTAGTAGACGGCTCCCGCTTCCAGTTCCTTTTCTTCCGATGCCGGGGCTTTGCCTTCTTTG